>VOFB01000125.1_pt1 | contig 586000 bp, 483 predicted proteins | sample 5384141 | NCBI WGS metagenome assembly VOFB01 (sample SAMN12384721, study PRJNA508395) | human gut metagenome | isolation source: healthy gut A | host: Homo sapiens
GGAATCGGTCGCAGCCCGGAGTTCAAGGGACTCAAGAGCCAGTACCTGTTCATCTTTGCCGGAGGGTTGCTCGCCCTGTTCGTGGTGTTCGTCATCATGTACATGGCAGGCATAGGCCAGTGGGTCTGCATCGGTTTCAGGGGGTCATCTCCGCATTGGTGCTGGTCTGGGCAACCTTCAGCATGAACACGAAATACGGCGAATGGGGGCTTATGAAACTCCATGCGCTGCGCAGCCATCCCCTGCTACATCATCAGCCGGAGAAAGTTCCTCCGGTTGTTTTCTTCAACTATTAAAAACAGAAAGGCATGAAAAACGTAATGAAAAACAGCCACGCTGGAAAGCAAGTTCCCGCTGCTCGCCGTGGAGAACGGCTGCATCATCAGCAAGGATGCGGACATCACCGCGGCCTACAGGGTGGAGCTGCCCGAACTCTTCACGCTCACGAGGACGGAGTACGAGGCCATCCATTCCACATGGGCGAAAGCGGTCAAGGTATTGCCGAACTACAGCATCGTGCATAAGCAGGACTTCTTCATCGAAGAGGGTTACAGGCCGGACATCTGCAAGGAAGACCTGAGTTTTCTGAGCCGCAGTTTCGAGCGGCATTTCAACGAACGGCCGTACTTGCAGCACACCTGTTACCTTTTTCCTGACGAAGACCACGAAAGAGCACAGCCGGACAACCAGCAGTTTCAACGCCCTGACACGGGGATTCATCATCCCCAGGGAGATGCAGGACAAGGAAACCGTCACCCGTTTTTTGGAAAGCTGCGGGCAGTTCGAGCGTATCGTGAACGACAGCGTCCTGCTCCGCATCACGCGCCTGACGGATGAGGAAATTATCGGAACCAAGAATTCAGCCGGCATCATAGAGAAATATTTTTCCATGTCCCAGGAAGACACCACCTGCTTGCAGGATCTGTCTCTCGGTGCAGGGGGAAATGAAGGTCGGGGACAATTACCTTTGCCTTTCATACGCTTTCCGATCCGGAAGACCTGCCGTCAAACGTATCCACCGACTGCCGGTATGAACGGCTTTCGACAGACCGAAGCGACTGCCGCCTGTCCTTTGCCGCACCGATAGGGATACTGCTCACCTGCAACCATATCGTGAACCAGTACCTCTTCATCGACGATTCGGCGGAGAACCTGCGGAAGTTCGAGCAGACGGCGAGGAACATGCACTCGCTTTCCCGCTACAGCCGTTCCAACCAGATAAACCGGGAATGGATCGAGGAGTACCTGAACGAGGCGCACAGCAAGGGGCTGACCTCCATCCGTGCCCACTGCAATGTGATGGCTTGGAGTGACGACCGCGAAAAGCTCAAGCGTATTAAGAATGATGTCGGCAGCCAGCTGGCATTGATGGAGGCGAAGCCACGCCACAATACGGTGGATGTGCCGACATTGTTCTGGGCGGCGATACCCGGCAATGCCGGTGATTTTCCTGCCGAGGAGAGTTTCTACACCTTCATCGAGCAGGCCTTGTGTCTGTTCATCGGTGAGACCTCTTACAAGGATTCGCTTTCCCCGTTTGGCATCCGCATGGTGGACCGCATGGTACGCCAGTATTACGAGCAGGGTGCGCATGTGCTGTTAGTGGATACCGGAAACTCCTATCAGGGGCTTTGCAACCTTATCCATGCCCGGACACACGGCGAGGACGGGATTTATTTCACTTATGAAGAAAAAAGACCCGATAGCTTTCAATCCTTTTTACGTGGAAGACGGGATTTTCGACATCGAGAAGAAAGAGTCCATCAAGACGCTTATCCTCACCTTGTGGAAACGTGACGACGAGCCGCCGACACGTGCCGAGGAAGTGGCGCTATCCAATGCGGTCAATCTCTTTCTGGAGAAAATCCGCAGGGACAGCAGCATAAAACCCTCCTTCAATACCTTCTATGAATTTATCCGTGACGAGTATCAGGATATCCTGAAAGAGAAGCGAACCCGTGAGAAGGATTTTGATGTATGGGGATTCCTGAATGTGCTGGAACCCTATTACCGTGGCGGTGAATATGACTTCCTGCTCAACTCCGACAAGCAGTTGGACTTGCTGAACAGACGCTTCATCGTTTTTGAGCTGGACAACATTCGCGATAACAAAGTGCTGCTTCCGATTGTCACCATCATCATCATGGAGACTTTTATCACCAAGATGCGCAAGTTGAAAGGTATCCGGAAAATAATCCTTATCGAAGAGTGCTGGAAGGCATTGGCATCCGCCAATATGAGCAATTACATCCGCTATCTTTTCAAGACCGTCAGAAAATTTTTCGGCGAGGCCGTGGTCGTGACCCAGGAAGTGGAGGACATCATTTCTTCTCCGATTGTCAAGGGTACCATCATTAATAATAGTGACTGTAAGATTCTGCTTGACCAGCGCAAGTATATGAACAAGTTCGATGAGATCCAAGCGTTGCTCGGTCTGACCGACAAGGAGCGGGCACAGATACTTTCCATCAATATGGCGAACAATCCGTCCAGAAAGTACAAGGAAGTCTGGATTGGTCTGGGCGGTACGCAGTCGGCGGTCTATGCCACGGAAGTCTCACTTGAGGAGTACATATGCTACACTACTGAAGAAACCGAGAAACTTGAACTTATGCGGCTTACGGAAAGAATCGGTGGCAACATCGAACTTGCCATCAAGCAGTTGGCAGAAAGCAAGCGAAACAAGTGATAGGGATTGAAATCATATGGAAACCGAAAAACAATCATGAATCATGGGAATGGAAGAATGGATAAAAGAACAGCAACGCCGCTATCTGGACGAGCCACGCCTCAAGGAGTTGACGGAAGTGATGAAACAGATAAGAAAGTTCGTCCGGGAAAAGGAGTACCGGAAGCTGACGGAACTGGTCAGGCGGTACAGGAAGTCCGAGGATGTGATTACCCAAGTTGCCTGCCTGTTGTCAAACTCGCACCTGTTCCCGACACCGGAAAAAACGGTGGAAACGGACAGGTCAGAATTGATGACGGCATTGAAAAACACGTATTTCATGGAGAAGAACGGTTGCCGGCTTGCGGATGTCAATCCCGAAAAAGCCGATTCCGTCCACGGAATGCTCGCCATGCACACGTTCATGCGGGATGCTTACTTGAAGGTATATCCTGAAAGCAAGCAGGAACGGCCGTCACCGGAAGAAGTACGGTCATCTGTACGGATTCTGGATTTCCATCGGAAAGAGAGTGACGTGTGGGAACTCTGCAACCTGGCTGTGTATCTTATGCCGCCCTCACGGTATGTGGCACTCAGGTACGGGCTTGCGGATGATTATGACAGGCTTGACAGACTGCACCGTTCCGGACCGGAACCGGCATATGACGAGGGGGTGGCATTGGAAAGCCGCCTGTGCAGGAATGCGGAAAAGGCAGCGGAAAGCATCGGGGATGTCCGTCTGCCGGATTTCTACCTGGAAAAGCTGAATGGGGAACTGGAGAATTTGGGACGGATTGCGGCCTCGCCGGATGCCGTCCACGACATACTGCATATCAGTCCTGACTTTCTCACCAAGTACGGCATAGACAAGAACGCTTCCGCGACGGAACGCTCGTGCCAGGCGGAGAAAGCCTACCGGGAGCTGGACGCCCGTTTCGTCAGAATGACCGGACGCAGGCCGTATGCAGACGAATTCTTCGCATTCCTCAGACACGGGAAAGAAAAAGTGGTAGAGGTAGACCGTCCGAGACCGGTACACAAGCCTATCCTCCGGAACCCGCCGTCCAAAGGACGGAAAATGGGAATCTGACTTTTAACAGAATTATTCACAATTAAAAACAGGAACATCATGAAAAAGAAAATTCTTATGCTGTGCATGGGCTGTTTCCTTGTCAGCCTCACAGCGAAAGCCCAATGGGTAGTGAGCGACCCGGGCAATCTGGCGCAGGGAATCATCAATGCCGCCAAGAACATCGTTCACACGTCCTCCACTGCCACCAATATGGCGAATAGTTTTCAGGAAACCGTGAAAATCTACCGGCAGGGCAAGGAGTATTACGACGGGCTTCGCAAGGTCAAGAACCTTGTCCGGGATGCCCGCAAGGTTCAGCAGACCATCCTGATGGTGGGCGATATCACGGACATCTATGTCACCAGCTTCGAGCGTATGCTCAGCGACCCGTATTTTACGCCGGAAGAACTGAGCGCGATTGCTTTGGGGTACACCAAACTGCTGGAAGAAAGTGCCCATCTGCTGAACGATTTGAAGACGGTGGTCAACGAGAACGGGCTTTCCATGAACGACAAGGAAAGGATGGATATCATCGACCGCTGCTACAACGACATGTTGCAAAACCGCAGTCTGGTACAGTATTACACCAACAAGAACATCGGGGTGTCCTACCTGCGCGCCAAGAAACGGAACGACCTGGACCGCGTGATGGCACTCTACGGCTCACCGAACGAACGTTATTGGTAATTATTCCTAATCCGCTTTCATTATGTTATTGTTGGCTATAGATTTTGACAACCTGCATCAGATTTTACAGAATCTGTATGTGGAAATGATGCCGCTCTGCTCAAAGATGACCGGTGTGGCAAGAGGCCTTGCCGGTTTGGGAGCGCTTTTCTATGTGGCGTATCGTGTATGGCAGGCTCTGGTCCGTGCCGAGCCTGTGGATGTCTTTCCGCTTTTGCGTCCGTTCGCCTTGGGGCTTTGTATCATGTTCTTTCCGACACTCGTTCTGGGTACGCTGAACAGCATCCTCTCGCCCGTCGTGAAAGGGACCCATACCATATTGGAGTCGCAGACCTTTGACATGAACGAGTACAGGGCGCAGAAGGACAAGCTGGAGACTGAGGCGATGAAACGGAATCCCGAGACAGCCTATCTGGTCGACAAGGAGACTTTTGACAACAGGCTGGACGAGCTGGGCGCGTTTGACGCTATAGAAGCCTGCGGAATGTATGTGGACCGTGCCATGTACAACATGAAAAGGGCCGTGCAGAATTTCTTCCGCGAACTGCTGGAACTCCTGTTCAATGCGGCGGCGCTGGTCATCGACACGCTGAGGACATTCTTCCTGATCGTGCTTTCGATACTCGGTCCCGTTTCCTTTGCCATCTCCTGCTGGGACGGTTTCCAGGCTTCTCTCAGCCAGTGGTTCGTCCGCTACATCAGTATCTACCTGTGGCTTCCCGTAAGCGACCTGTTCAGCAGCGTGCTGGCGAGAATCCAGATATTGATGCTGCAGAGGGACATCGAACAGCTTTCCGACCCGGATTTCATCCCCGACAGCTCAAACGGGGTTTACATCACTTTCCTCATTATCGGCATCATCGGGTATTTCACCATCCCGACCGTATCGAACTGGATTGTGCAGGCCGGAGGCGGTGCGGGCAATTATGGAAAGAACGTGAACCAGGCGGCATCCAAGACAGGCTCCGTGGTGGCCGGGACTGCCGGAGCGGCGGTGGGAAACATTGCCGGCAGGCTTATCAAGTAATAACAGTATAAAACATTTACAGAATGGAATTCAAATCATTGAAAAATATCGAGAGCAGCTTCCGACACCTGCGTCTGTTCGGAATCGTCTATCTGTGTGTATGCACCCTGCTCGTGGGATTCTCCGTGTGGAAGGCTTACAGCTTCGCGGAGGAGCAGCGGGAGAAAATCTATGTGCTGGACGAGGGCAAGTCACTGATGCTGGCCCTTTCACAAGACCTGGAGCAGAACCGCCCGGTGGAAGCAAGGGAGCATGTCAGACGGTTCCACGAACTGTTCTTTACGCTCTCGCCCGACAAGAATGCGATTGAAGGCAATATCCGGAGGGCCATGTTCCTCAGTGACCGTTCCGCCTATGCCCATTATGTGGATCTGGCAGAGCAGGGATATTACAACCGGATAATTTCGGGTAACGTGAACCAGCGTGTAGGGATTGACAGCGTCAAGTGCGATTTCCATACCTATCCGTATGAGGTTGTGACCTACGCGAAACTCTCCATTATCAGGGAGAAGAGCGTGACCGAGCGCAGCCTCGTCACGCGGGGCAGGCTGCTGAACTCCACCCGCAGCGACAACAATCCGCACGGCTTCATCCTCGAAGCCTTCCGTGTGGTGGAAAACAGGGACATAAGAGTATATGACCGTTAAATTTTGAATGTATGAAAAAGATGCTTGTAAAAATCAAGGAATCCGTGGAAGAAAAGCTGCGGAAGCTGTGTGCCGGGCTTAGCCCGGAAAAGAGAGTGCCGGCAATTGTCATGCTGGCTGCCCTGTTTGCCATCGGAAATTTCTATATGATTTTCCGTGCCATCCATGACATCGGACGGGAGGATGTACGGCCGGAAATCATAGAGATACCCCCGATAGAAATTCCGGATGTCGTTCCTGCCGATACACTCCCGGATAAAAGGGTGCAGGAAATGGAAGAGTTTTTTAACCGATTCAATCAGAAAGAAAATGAGTAATGACGTCAATAAATTGAAACAGAGGCTGGAAATCAGGAAATACCTGGTTTTTGCCGGGATGTTCCTCCTGTTCCTCGGAGCGATGTGGCTCATTTTCGCACCGTCCGAAGAGGAAAAAAAGAAAGAGGAAAAAAATGCGGGATTCAACACCGAGCTTCCCGATCCGAGGGAAGCGGGCATAGAAGGGGACAAGATTGCCGCCTATGAGCAGGCTGACATGAAACGCAAACAGACGGAAAAACTGCGTACGCTGGAGGATTTCTCCGGGATGGCAGACGGGAACTCCGGGACTGTCGTGGAATTGTCACCGGATGCGGATGCCAAGGATGGCAGTTCTCGTGAAGGTGACAGAAGGAATGAAGCCTGTTCTTCATCCGTCTCCGCCTACAATGACATCAATAGGACGCTCGGCAACTTTTACGAGTCACCGCAGGAAGATCCGGAGAAGGAGGCGTTGAAAGCCGAGGTGGAACAACTCAAGCAGGCGGTCGCCGCACAGAACGCGCAGCCGGGTTACGAGGAGCAGGTAGCTCTCCTGGAAAAATCCTATGAGCTTGCGGCCAGGTATATGCCGGGCAATGGCAGTGTGAATACGGACAGCCGTTCCGATAATGAAAGTCCCGGGCGGAACGGAAAGGCGAAAGCCGTTCCCGTGGGGCTGGTTTCCACACCGGTGGTATCATCGTTGCCGCAGCCTGTCAGTGATTCTATACAGCTTACAGGAATGGCACAACCGGAAAGATTCCACACGCCAATCGGTCATAAAGAAGAGAGAAATGTGAGGAATACCATCCGGGCCTGCATCCACGGGGACCAGACCGTCATCAGCGGTCAGGGAGTGAGGATGAGACTGCTGGAGCCAATGCGTGTAGGGAAGCATATCCTGCCCAAAAACTCCCTGCTTACCGGAGAAGGGCGCATACAGGGTGAAAGGCTTCACGTCAATATCCTTCAGGTGGAATATGGCGGTACCATCATCCCCGTGGAACTTGCCGTGTATGACAATGACGGACAGGGCGGCATCTTCATTCCGGGGTCAATGGAGGCTAACGCCGTCAGGGAGGTTGCCGCCAATCTGGGGCAGAATCTCGGCACGAGCATCTCCATCACCAACCAGTCGGCAGGTGACCAGCTGCTTTCCGAACTCGGAAAGGGTGCCATACAAGGTGTCTCGCAGTACATATCCCGGAAGATGCGTGAAGAGAAGGCGCATCTCAAGTCAGGCTATACCCTGATGCTTTATCAAGACAACGATCAATAACAATCCATTAAAATTCAATCGACATGAAAAAGTTTTTTGTAATGCTTGCCCTTGCATGGGGCACTGTGGGCGCTTTCGCCCAAAATGAAGCCGACAGCGTAGCGGCGGTAAACAATGCCGTCACACTGGCCAAGGAAGTGTATCCTCAAAAAGAGGAGGACGGAGACCTCTATCACGGTCTGACCCGTAAACTCACCTTTGACAGGATGATACCTCCATACGGGCTGGAAGTGACCTATGGAAAGACCACGCACATCATTTTCCCGTCATCGGTGCGTTATGTGGATCTCGGTTCTCCGAACCTCATTGCAGGCAAGGCGGACGGTGCGGAGAATGTCATCCGTGTAAAGACCACCGTGAAGGACTTCCGTGAGGAGACCAACATGTCCGTGATTACCGAAAGCGGAAGTTTTTACACCTTCAATGTGAAGTATGCGGAAGAGCCGCTGCTGCTGAATATCGAGATGAAGGATTTCATTCATGACGGAAGTGAGGTGAACCGCCCCAACAACGCCCTTGACATCTACCTGAAGGAATTGGGCTGTGAATCGCCTAAATTGGTACACCTTATCTCGAAGTCCATCCACAAGGACAACAGACGGCACATCAAGCATATCGGAAGCAAGGCGTTCGGCATCCAGTACCTGCTCCGCGGACTCTATACGCACAACGGCTTGCTTTATTTTCATACACAGATAAAGAACCGGTCCAACGTGCCTTATGAGGTGGATTTCGTGACTTTTAAAATTGTGGACAAGAAGCTGATGAAACGTACCGCCATTCAGGAACAGGTGATATTCCCACTGCGTGCTTACGACTATGTAACGTCCGTCGCGGGGAAAAAGGACGGGCGCACCGTTTTCGTCTTCGACAAATTCACCATCCCCTCGGACAAGGTGCTGATGGTGGAGATGCACGAGAAAGGCGGTGGCAGACACCAGACCTTCACCGTGGAAAGTGAGGACATCGTGAGAGCCGGGGTTATCAACGAACTTAAAGTGAAGTAGCCATGAAGAAGTATCTGTTCCTTTTTGTTACAGCCGTGTCGCTTGCCCTGTTTTCAGGGCGGGCGCACGCCCAGCGGTACCTGCCCGGGATGAAGGGCGTGGAACTGCGCGGAGGATTTGCGAACGGCTCAAAGTCCCCCTTGAATTATTATACCGGATTTGCCGTTTCCGGATACACCCCAAAAGCCAACCGCTGGGTCATAGGCGCCGAGTATCTGATGAAGAATTATGGGTATCGGGATGCGAGCGTACCCCGTGCGCAGTTCACGGCAGAAGGCGGCTATTATCTGAAATTCCTGTCTGATCAGACAAAGACGGTCTTCCTCTCGGTCGGCGGTTCCGCACTGGCCGGCTATGAGACCGTGAACTGGGGCGAGAGGATACTGTATGACGGTTCGAGGCTGCTCGCCAAGGATGCGTTTGTCTATGGCGGCGCGATAACCCTGGAACTTGAGGCATACGTGACAGACCGCATCGTCCTTCTTGCCGCTATCCGGGAACGTGTATTGTGGGGAAGCTCGCTGGACCTGTTCACGACACAATTCGGTCTGGGTGTCAAATTCATAATCCATTAGAACCGTATCGCTTATGACTATAGAAGAGATAAGAGACATTCCAATCGCCGTTTTTCTGGCACGGATGGGATATGAACCGGCAAGAAGACGGGGGGATGAATATTGGTATCTGGCCCCGTACCGGGAGGAGCGCACCGCCTCGTTCCAGTTGAATGTCCGTAAGGATATATGGCATGACTTCGGTACCGGACAGGGAGGCGACATATTCACCCTTGCGGGGGAGTTTATCGGCAGCGGGGATTTCAAGGCGCAGGCCAGGTTCATCACAGGGATATGGGGCGGTCTTGCTCCCGAACACAAGACCGTTTCCCGTTCCGGGGAAAATGACAGGGAGGATTCCCATAGGCAGGAAAGTTTTCACGAAGGTACAGTCCGGACCGCTGCACAACAGCGTCCTGCTCCGTTATCTGGCGGAACGTGGCATTAGCGGTGATGTGGCTATGCCGAACTGCAAGGAGATCAGGTACACCTTGCACGGGAAGCGGTATTTCGCCATCGGTTTCAGGAATGTCAGCGGTGGGTACGAGGTGCGCAACCGCTTTTTTAAGGCCAGTCTCTCTCCGAAAGACATTTCGCTGATGGACAACGGTTCGGATACTTGCAATCTCTTCGAGGGGTTTATCGACTGCCTCTCGTGGATGCAACTCGAATTGGGATGTGGCGACGACTATCTCGTACTGAACTCGGTGGCATTGCTGGAACGCTCGTTCCCCGTTCTTGACAGATATGAGAGAGTCAACTGTTACCTGGACCGGGACGAAGCCGGACGGCGCACGCTGGAGGCGCTCCGCAAACGCTATGCGGATAAAATAGTGGACTGTTCCTCTTTGTACAAAGGATACAAGGATCTGAACGAATACCTGCAGAACAAGTTTCTGTAAAAATAGAATTAAGTATAACGTATTAAAATCTGATTGAATATGAATGCATTGAATAAAAAAAAGAGAATTGGCCGGAATGATGGCAATCCTGTTCCTGGGTCTGGCGGCTTGTCTGTTGTCCGCCTGCAATGATGAAATGGATGTACAGCAGTCCTATCCGTTCAAGGTGGAGACCCTGCCTGTCCCCACACGTATTGTGAAAGGTGAGACGGTGGAAATACGGTGTGAACTCAAACGTGAAGGACGGTTTTCCGATGCCCGCTACACCATCCGATATTTCCAGCCGGACGGCAAGGGTACACTCCGTATGGATGACGGGATGGTGTTGCTGCCCAATGACCGCTATCCCCTTGACAGGGAGGTGTTCAGGCTATACTACACTTCTGAAAGCGAGAACCAGCAGACGATAGACATCTATTTCGAGGACAACAGCGAACCGGCACAGATTTGCCAATTGACTTTTGATTTCAACAACGAGGCGGAGGACGAGGATTCCGTCGTGACTGCGGATAGCAAGGAATTGCCGGTCACAATTGTCGGACACTAAGCCGGTCCTGCCTATGATGAAGTTAAAAGCAATATGGTTTGCGGTGCTTTCCATCACGGTCTTTTTTCCGGGTATGCCGTCGAGGGCGGAGAATCCGATAAAGGCAAGTCCGGACAGGTTCAGTATTGCGGTCGAGTGTGTCAAGCGATTCGAGGGTTGGCATGGAGAGAAAAAGCATTGGCCTTATGTCGGGTGGGGCACAAAGTTCTTCCCGGGGAGAGGTTTACCAACAGTATCTACAAAAGCGCAAGGAGATTCCATTCTGAGGAAGACCTCCGTAAGTTGTGCCGCATGTTCAGTTATCTGGGGCGTGATTCTTTATTGGCAGCAGTCCTTTCATATAATGTGGGACTGTACAGATTAAAAAGGATATGGAAAAAGACCGAAAAGCCGTCTGTTAAAAAAGCTGGAGTCGGGAGACCGCAATATTTACAAGGAATATGTCTCTTTCAGGTGCTATAAAGGAAAAGTGGTTCCGAGCATCGAACGGAGAAGGAAGGTGGAATTCATGCTGCTTTTTGAAGAGTAAATGAAAAAGGGAGAATCTTTCAGTTGTTATCACTGTCAGGTTCTCCCTTATTTCTTTGGCATTTGAGAAGCTTGCATGTCAGTTTATCGGAACGGCATCCTGTACTTCCACCTCTTCAGAGAGACGGGAAAGCAGGAGTTCCGCCATGGCTCCGTTCTGTGGAATAAGGGCCGGGAAGTCTGTCTTTCCAGGCTTATATATTTCAGTGGCCACGTTGTACAAATCCCATGCGGTAATCTGTCCCTTGCTCATGGCCAGTTTCAGCACCTCTTCCGTGAAGATGGAAATCTGGCTCTGGTTCAACGGGTAGGTTTCTACAGTGGATGACAGGTTTCTGTCCGAACTGTCATGGGAAACGCGCAAGGCTGTCAGCAAGCCGATGTACAGGTAGATTTCCTCCATCGGGATAATCCGGCGTTTCAACCGCTGAATCCTTGCAATGTCCTCGTTCATGTTCACCTCGAAATTGGCCAGCCAGCCGTCCACGGTTTCGAAGAGCTCATCGGTTGTCACCTTCTTTTTCCCGTAATTGCTGATGCTCCGCTGCGGTGAGAGGATGCACTGGTTATGGCATATCTTCACGCAGGGGCCTATGGCTGCCTGTATGCCGTCCTGGTGGTAGGCGACGACCAGTGTGGTTGTCAGCTCGTCCGTCTCCCAATCCCTGATCCGGATAGTAGCGAAAATACGGCGCAGGATATGGGCTTCCACGGCTTTTTCGCCATGTGTCTGTTCCACCTGCGGGAGGATGCTCACTCCCGGCTGTGTCTTGTTTCTGTTCTGGGCAGCGAAGATTTCTTCCACCTCATAATCGAGATTGTATTTCTCGCAGATGTCCATCATGCGCCGGATGACCTGGTAATGGTAGATGCCCTGCACCGGATTGTTGTAGATGTCATTTTCTTTATAGGTGCGTTGAAGTGTCTCGAAGTTCATCACTTCAATTCCGTTTTTCTGGAAGTCAAACTGCTGTTGTCTTTCCATTACTGTCAATGTCGTTTCCATATTGAATTGAATTTTATAAAGTTAATACTGTCGTTTGCCTCTCATCAGGTGTGTATCTGCCATCCATGGAACGGCTGTAGTGTCACGGCAAAAGAACGGTCCGGTATTCCATGATAGAGCAGACCTCCCACGATGCCTGTCCTTCCGTCGGGATAGTGTTGGGTGAAGCCGAACGAGTATGGGGCATGGTCATAGTAGAGTGAAATTTCGCTGGGACAGTCAGGATTTTCCTCCCAGCTCTTCAACCGTTCCAGGCATTTCCGGAGTGAGGTGTCACCGATGGATTCGGCATAACGCTTAACATTCTCGAAATGTTCTTCATTCAGGATTTTCATGATTCATTGTATTTTATCTGTTAAACACGTCCGGCTCCGGGAGCCGGTATTTTTATTTCTCACCTGCCTGACTGTCCCGTGGCAGTACCCGCAAGGTTTGGCGAAAGAAAATACCGCAGCCGTCAGGCGAGGATGATTTTCTTTCAGCCAACCCCGCAAGGGGCCTGACCTTGACAGGGTACACCGGACACGGGACTACCTTTGCAGGGTGGGAAATAAAATACACGGTAGTGTGCTTTGCATGGTCTGTGGCGATTCTCTTCCTGATTTGTTCGCCATTGCCGGACAAAAGATGTATTTTTGCAATTCTAATTTCAGTTTTATGGAAAACTATATAAAGAAAGCGGCGGATGCTTTCCTTGTGGAGCGTCCGTACGGTATGCGTGTGGATTACAGGAAGAAAGGATTCGTGCTGTTTAACCGTAACCTCAATGTGTTGGGAAATGCGGAACAGACCCGTCTGGAAGAACTGCCTCTGGAGCGGTTCAATGTGGAGGAGATTCCGTTGGAGGGTGAAGTCGTGGAGGAACACGCAGGATTTACCGATGTATTCTTCTATACCGATCTGACCAATCCCTATGCCGGATATGTGCTGAATTTGCAAAAGCTTAAAGCCTATAACCGGTTGATGTTTCCGCTGGCAATGGCGCTGAACCGTGAATTGTGAGGCCGGAAGCCGGTAGCGGTAACAGCTGCATGGAGCAGACCTTTACCGCCCCGGATTTAATTATTTGCCCTCTTTTTTTTCTGTAATGAACGCCAGATAGGCGGACACGGCCTTATGGCATCCGGTAAAGTCCGGAGTCCGGCAGCCCTTGATTTTCCGGAAACTGACGGTGCCGTTCCTGTCAATGCCCCTCACATGCCTGTTGAATGTCCCTTTGGTTCTGATATGGATGTCAAAACCGTCCCTTCCGGTGATTTCAAGGAACATTTCTCCCGTAATCCGTTCCCCGTCCAGGAATTTCCGTTTCTGTTCATTGAGCAGCCACTGATGTTGCTCTTCCTGCACTCTGCGCTCTTCCGCCTCTTTCTCCTTCTGCTCCCTGCGTTTCTGCTCCTGTATTCTTTTATACTCCTCACGGGCTTGCACCAGGGAAGTGGTGTCAAGTCCGAGAGCCTCGAACACGCGGACGGAGATCAAATTGACGAAGGCTCCTCTTTCCGCACTTTGAAGCGTATCCGCAATCCAGTTCCTGCAATAGGTGGCGGCTTCCTCTCTGCAACCTTCTCCCTTGAGAAACCGGCGTGAATACTGCCCGCTGGAAAAATAAACGTTTTCAATCCGGCAGACCACATGGAAACAGTCATCGTCTTCATTCCCGTCTTCGTTCTTTCTTGACAGGGAGAGATATACATTCTTCGCATACGGCTCCAGTTCCATATAAGAAGCCACGACGGTATTCCCGTCAGACTTGTACTTGAACACTTTTGCTTTCATTGTTACATTTTTTTTGATTGTCCGTTCATATAATCCGTAATTCTCATTTCCAGTTCATCGTATATCCGGTTGAACAGTTCCTGGTACTCTTCCAGAAAAGCCCCGTCCGTATCGCACATGTCTTCGAGTGTCTTTCCATTTGCACGGCACAGCTCCGTATCGGCCAGCTCACAGACAATCTCGCTGAGCATCGAGCGGTCCTTGTCTTCGGGAAGCAGCCCTCCTTTTTTCAGGAGGCAGTAGTTACGGATATTGATTCGCAAATACAGGTCCGCCTCTTTCCACCGTCCATCGGGAAAAAGAGAGAATGCCTGTTTCAGTCCGTCGGGCTGTCCGCCCCACCATTCGTTCAAATTGTTCGGTTCCATATTGATAAGTTTAATTGATTACTGTCTGTTTGGCTTGCCATTGCCGATGGGCGGTGATGTATTCCTGTCGTTCCTTCTCCAGTAACGCTTCTGCTTCGGGAGTGTAGCCGAGAAAACGAATGTAACCGCCGTTATATCCGGTAAGCTTGCACTGGAATACCGGCTTTCTCCAATTTGTCGATCCGTTTCTGAGCCAGTTTCGCGCTTGAATAATCCTTCGGCCAGAAATAATGCTCTCCGTGTGAGCCGTAATGGTCTTCTCCGAGTATCATTTCGCCGGAATGCCTCCTGTGTTCGATGAAATCGAAGCGGGCTGTGCCCAACGCCTGCCTGATGGCCTTGTGCGCCGGACCTTCGGAATGCTTGAACACTTCCGGCTTGTCCTTCCCCTTGCAGTCAAGTTTCGGCAGTTCCACCTTGTAAGGCTTCCGGTAACTCCCTATAGCCAATGTCAGGTAGAAATTGGTATGGAAATAATCCGTCATCGCATCGCTGTCATCGAAGTTGTATGACATGACAAAGTCACAGACATTCAGCATCACCTCCTTGGCACGGTCTGTAAGATCGGGGTTTCGCTCTATGTTGTAGTGGTTGATATGATCCTGTACTTTGCCGGATTCCCTGGTGAACGCCTCAAAGTCCGCACTCATCAGTTTGATGTAAATGGAATTGTAGTTCTCCCGTCTGACGGAGAACTTATATCTCGGATAGGTTTCCTTTAGCCAGATTCTCACAAGTTCTACGATTTCAGGGGTATGTTGCCCTTTGTAGTTGCGACCTTTCCAACGGTATTCATTATACACGTACTCGGTATATTCCTTTGCCGTGACACCCGAATAGTCATGTTCATACCCGGTTGATGCGGCAGAGACATCCGGTTTGTCTTTCCAGACTTCAAAGAGCCTTTCAAACTCGGTGTTCACCTGTTGCATGATGGCAGTGTCACCACCCTTGTCCGGGTGGTGCTGCAATGCCAGACGGCGGTATTCCTTCTTCAGGTCCGCCAATGAATGTATGTTATGAAAATAAGTCATAGCTATAGGTATTTATGCCCCTGCGAGGCGGTTGATAAAATATTCCTGGTTGTCAAGGTCAAGTCCGAGGTTGCTGCACGCCATTTCGATGTCATCTTCCCTCAGGTCGTCCGCCTCCTGCAACTCGCGCAGGTACCGGATTTCAGAATCCAAGTATTCCTGCGCTTCCATATGGCTGCAACTGCATGAGTTGCTAATCTGTTCAATGATGTTAATCTGCATATTATTCGTTTTTAGAATTATACCTGTTGTAAATTTCCCGTTTATGTTCGTAGTCCCGGCTGTTCCACCATTGGTCTGCCGCATCAATGAATGTCTGCGTGTTTTCGGAAGGCGGAGAGTCACAGACTTTCAACCCTGTGATTTGTTCCTTTGTTTCAAAACCGCACGACTCCCACCAGCCCTGCATCTTTTGTGTGAACTCCGCCTTAGTACAGAAAAAGACCTGAACGCCACATTCTTCGCACCATTTCCCATCGCACCACAGCCCGTTATTGTCATCATGCACATAGCTGATACGTTCATCCGTATTGGCGTTTATCCATGCTTGGATTTCCAACTGCCGTGAACCGCATTCTTTACAGACAAGGATGTCGGAATCGTCCGGCTCTTTTCTGAAAGCCCTGCCGTCATAGAGTGTAACGGCACGTTCCACGAGTAGTTTCTGGTTGTTTTCCGATAACTCGGCAAAGAACCGTTCCGCCGCGCCGAATATGGACTTGTCCGCCAATGCGGACCATTTATCCCAGAAGTGCCGGTACATATCTCCAAATACGACCTTGCATTCTTCCTTGCTCCAGGCGTTCCACATATAGTAGAAGAAGCTGGAGACAGCATTTTCCGCTTGATATTTCATTGTTCTTCAGCTTGTGGTTCTACTTTTTTGCTCTCTTCCAGTTGCTGCCATACAGCCTCATACATTCCGGAAAGCCAGTCGATGTTGCTGGCTCCGAGTTCGAACGGGCTGTAACATTCCACTTCATCACCGCTTTCTTTCTCTTCGGCAAGGACGGTCAGGCTGCTGTCCGTTACCCGGAGTCCTGTCACCCTGCATTCGTAGGGGTCTCCGTTCTTGCCAAACCATATCACCCAGACCGGGTCATAATCCTCTTCCGGAAACCGTATCGCGTTCATGGCATGGTCATGGAGCAACTGCCGTATCGCTTCGATGATGTCTTTTCGCAGTTCTTCGATCCTGTCTCCGAACACCGACATGGGGGATTTCCCGCCTCGCTGCCTTACGGAGAGAACCTGCAAGTCCGGATGACAACCGAACTTCCAGTCCGTCACTTCATCGTCATCCCGCGTTGTGTGGATGTTGCCGCCCAATACCAGGCCGCAGTCTTCCGCCACCATGCTTTCCGCTTCTTCACGGTCTTCCGCCACCACTGTGTAAGTACCCTCGAAGATGTACCTTACTTTTACATCATATTTTCCCATAATCTTCTATGATTTGATTGTTGATCAGTTGATTTTATCAGGATACAATGCGAACCGCATCCCCGAAAAAGGAGTCGTCCACCCCATATACATGCCGGACCGAACAGTCATATTTGGAACGTTCGTCATCCAGCCGGAAGCGGAAACCATGATAGTCCTTGACTTCCAATTTCAGCTTTACGTCCCGTTTCAGTTCATTTCAAGCAGGCTTCCACCACCATACGTCGAACTGAAAAGTCCGCAACAGTTGCCTTTGGGGATAATGATCTCTTTCAATGAAAAGACGGCTTCATACAGCTCTTTCAGGCTTACCCTGCCGATGTAAGTCAGCAGGTTCGCCCCGCAGCAGGAATTGATAAGTTCCTCGTAGAATTGTTCGTAGGAAACCTGCTCCTTGCCGTTCCGGTTCTTACGGTTCGGGAAACGCCCGTAAGCCCTGTAGCCGTGCTCTGTCAGGATTTTCTTTACTCTTGCCGGATTGAGGTTCAGGCTGTCCACCATGTCCCCAAAGTAGGATTCCTCGTACCTGTAACCGCCTTGAGATTCAAACCAGTTGGAGTTGATGCAGTCATAGTTGGAAAGCATCTCCACACGGATGGGGATGTCATCCGTGTGCCTTACCAATTCCTTCACCACGTCCGAATCGTTGCGGCTGTAAATCTCGTCACGGATTTCATCTTCGTATTCATCGAAGAAGTCATCGACCGCTTCCCCGTCAAAGTCATGGAATACTGTACATTCCTCTTTCAGTTTCGCAATAATCTCACGGGCAGCCTCCCATTCGGCATCGCTGTACCACTCGTCTGCCTTTTCCCACAAATGTTCACGGCTCTTGCTGTCAAGGCATTTTTGAATCAGTCCGCAATGATTGTCAAGGTTGTCATTGTAGTCCGTCCATATTAGTGTATAGGCCGGTTCCATCAGGGATTTGATGAAATCCAATGTCAATGTTTTCTGTTCATCCATTTCTGTTACCTGTGTACGGCAGGATTCCTTTTCCCGTACATACCGTTATAAATGACGGAAGCGGCCTTCAAGCCGCCTCCGTGTTGTTTCCTAACCATACAGTTCCTTCACGATCTTGTCATATATTTCCTTTGCCATTTCCGTATTCCGGTTGAAGTGGAAATAAGCCGTGTATCTGTATCCTGTTCTTGGCACTCCTCCGCACTGCTGTATTGCCCTGTCTATCTCCCAGTCGATATCACCTATGCCAAGAGATATGCTTGTGCCATGCAGCATACACCGTGCGAGTTTCAATGCGGAATCTGTCTTGTCTTCCTTGCGCAACCGGTCGAAAGCCATCAGCGCGATTTGTCTGTTTGAAATCTTTATCTCTTCCATATATTTTGCATCTGTTTGGGTCAGACAATCCCGGTAAGTTGCCTGAATCGCGCAACTATTTCATTGCATTTGCTTTGGGCAAGTTCCTCATATTTTTTGCAAATGGCACAGTATGCCTTCCAAGGTTGGCCTCTAAGCTCGTGCTCGTATGAGGACCTGACCAATTCCGGATATTCTTCAAAAAGTGTCTTGAATGCTTTACGCCATTTGCGCCCTTGCCACAATCCGTTTGCTATCAATGTTATGAATTCAAACATCTGTTCGTCTGTTTTCACATCCAATGCATAAAAATGGTCTGTTGTCGGCCACACGTTGTTGGAATGCTGCCAAGTTTCTATCTGCTTGGTTTTGGCATTGTATGCCATTCTTGTAATTACCTGGTGACTCATATTGATATGTTTTTAGTTCATTACCGTATTGTCTCTTTTTTCCTGTCACGGCTTGCCAGCATCCCGAAATGGATGCTGAATATGCGCCGGCTGAAGCAGAGCGGCGAGTTGTATTCCACCCGTTGCCACAGGGTAAAGTGGTTGTCGGAGAATGACCATCTGAAATATCCTGACAACGAGCCGAATAGCGGATTGGCATTCCTGTTTATCAGGAACCTGTTCACATCCACGATGTGCCCTGCCGTCAGGAGAATGTTCAGTATCTCCACAAACGCCATTTGCGAATAGGGGTCAACCGGCATTACCGGTCCTTTGAAGTTGATTTCCATCTTGTATATGTTTATATGCTTTAATCGTAATTGTCATCGAATACCTCGAAACGGGGAATACCCGTGTCGAAATAGTTGCTTGATATGCCCGGACAGTACAGCAGGCTGTCATCCCCGCTGTCCGGGCAAGGCTCATCGTCGATATAGGCCGCATTTCCATAAAGTTCGATATAGTGCGCCACCAGCAGGTGCGGGTCTTCCGTACTGATGTCATGCCCGTAACGGTCACACCAGTCGAAGAAGCAATCCTTGTCGGGTTCCTCCAGCTGTTCCATCGCCTCCCTTATCTCGAAGAAGTTGGGACACAGCCATTCCCGGTTGATGAGCAGGTCCGGGATTTCCTCCCATTTCGTGTACCTGTATTCCGGAGTTTCCTCTTCGGGGAACAGTTCGGAGCAGGTGCACAGGAATTCCCCCATGTCGCCGAAGTCGGACATTTGCAGCAGGTTGTCTTTTTCCTGCCCCATGTCTATGAGATGCTGCGTGGTCACTGCCACTTCTGCCTGATTCAAGTCCATGATATTCTTCATTATAGTTTATGATTCGGAACCGGGGATTTCATTCCACAGGCTCCAAAAGGTCCGCACCCCGGCAGTGCAGGGTTTTTCGGGAAAATACCGGAGCCTCCGGCGAGGATGATTTTCCCGAAAACCGCTTGCGGCATGACCTTGCCCTGCCGGTAAGGGGGCGGGCTACCTTTGCCTGTGGAATGGAATCTGCGGTTTCTCATTTGTTTTTCCATTTTTCAGTTCATGATGCGCTGGCTTCCCCAGCTGATATGTATTTTCCCTTCGCTGTCACGCTCCCTGACCAGCAGGCTCTCGATGACGGACATGGTGACGTCGAACTCCTCGAAGATTTCCGACTGTTCCTTTACTTCGCCCGTCTTGATGAACTCGTTCAGCCGCTCTTTGGTAAGCACCAGCGCCATCAGGTTCTGCTCCACGGAGTCCTTGTAGGTGACATAATGCACATCCTTCAGCTCTTTGGAGTCGAGACGGATGAAACGGAAGTAGAACTGCTCCATCTTCGGGATGTTCCATTGCAGGGATTCAAGTATCACGTCGTTGCAGGTGGGTATGTTCACCGAACTGCTCAGGCTCTGCTGCGTGCATACCAGTATGCCGTTGATGGTGGAATCGAACTCCGTCACGATGCTTTGCCGTTTCTTGAACGCCACGTCGCCCTTGACCACAAATACGGGACGGTCAGGAAAACATTCGCGGAGACGGCTCTCGTAAAGGTCGAATGCGGCTATGGACGTGCAGCCGACAGCCACTTTGCCGGGTATCTTCCGTACCAGCCTTTCGATGTACCTTGTCTTGTTCGGAATCCCGTCTCCGGAATAGCCCTCTATCAGGTGTGGGACGGAGCAGGCCTTGATGAGCAGCTTGATCTGGCGCATAAGCCGGAGTCCGGCATCCTTCTTTGCATCCCCCGTGCTGTTGTAATACAGTTCGCAGATGCGGCAGAACTCCTCGATGATGACACGGTAAACCTCACGCTCGCCGTCGGACGGGCTGACGGTATGTGTCCGTATCTTGTATTTCTCTCCTGCAAAGTCCCTGAACTTGCGTGTAATGACGGTCTTCCCGATAAGGCCGGCCAGCTCCTCCTTGTTATAGACATCCTGGTTCTGCTTCTCAATGCCGAACACGGTGGATTTCCCCGGACAGTGGCAGGCACGGAAAAGCACATGCCCCCTGAAAGCGGGGAACGGCTCACCATAGTGCGGATTGTTATCTTCCTCTATCTCCTTGTCCCTGTTCTCGTGGTACACACGACTGCTCCAACAGACCATGTTTATGGAATTGTTATACAACAGCTCAAACTGGCTGTACAGTTCGGCGATGTTGTTGCGTGTGGTCGTACCGGTGTCGAGTATCTTGTATTTGAGGCGGCGGAAGAGGCCGAGGATATGCCTTGTACGTTGTGACGACGGGTTGGTTATCTCGTCCGACTCGTCGAAAACAAGGCACAGTTTTCTTGAACTGCGTTTGACAAACCTTGCCATGCCCCGTTTCAGCTTGCCGAGCATGGAGGTGGATAGGACGATGAACACGCCTTCCGGCACAGCTTCCAGGTCGGCATTGTTCCTTGCCACCCGGAACTGTTCCCTGTTTATCGAGAGGAAGGGTATCCATGTCATATTGGTGGCGATGGCAGGAGCCAGTATGATGACATTCCGTACTTTGCGGAATTTGAGCAGGTATTTGGCACGATGGTACACGGCGGCAGTCTTGCCAGAGCCTTGCTGCCAGTTCAGCAGCGCGTGGCGTTTCTGCAAGACAAGGTTCAGGTCGTGTTTCTGGAGCGTGGTAAACTCGCAGGTCTCGCCGTCCTTGTTGATGAATGCACACCGGTCCAGGTATTCTTTCAGCCTGTCATCTTCTTCCATTTCCGGGAACAGCTGGTTCTGCATTTCGTACTCTCTCCGCTTGCGTCGGATCAGTTTCTCCGCCGCACGGATTTGACGCATGTTCTTTTCTGTCGGCACTTCCGGTATGGGCAGTTCAGTACGTTCCAGCACGAGGTCGTTGATACTTGCCGCCTTGTGCGGAACTTTGTCAAGGAGTCGCGGAGCATATTGTTTCAGTTTGAAGCCGTATGAGGTCTTCACCAATGCCACTTCCTTGCGAGGTACGGTATTTTGCGAGGTGATGTACCTGCGGATGACGGCAAGCACTTTCTTCGGGGTCAGTTTGTTCTTCTCCCATTGCTCCACCTGCTCCCGCGTGGCGTTCTCAGGCGGTTTCTGGTTACGGAATTTCGTGACCAACGCTTCCGCCTTGTCGATATGTTTGTTCAACTTGGCGTGCGCCTTCAGCTCGTACATGTACTTGGCAAGTTTGTACTCGAACAGCTCAAGTTCTTCCTTGTTGATCCGGTTGGTTTCGCGCATCAGGTCGAAACGCAACCGGTGTTTCATCGCCCTTGCCTCGCCGATGCGCTTTTTCAGCTCGTCCGCCGTTATGAATTCTTCCGCGTTGTAAGCCTGCATCTTGATGTGGCCCGATTTACGGAGAAATACCATGATTTTCGTATTGAAGTCATGGACTCCGACTGCGGCAAAGGCTGACGGGCCCAACTTCGTCTGACCGACAAATGAGAATCTGCCGTTTATACCGGCTATCCGTGTCTTCTCCCAGAACCCGCTCTGCATGAAGGAACAGGGCACGATGACCATCAGGATTCCTGCCGGATTGAGCACATCGTAAGCCTTGTCCATATAGTATTCCTGCGACAGTTTGTAGTCGAACTTCAAGTTAAAAGGAGGATTGCCGATGATAACATCGAAACGTTGTTCCGGATAGTATTGCCGGATGTCGCATTTCTCGATATGGGCTTCCGGGTAGAGGTATCGTGCGACAGACACGGCCTTGCCGTCTATGTCGAAGCCGTAGGCATTATGCGGGTTGGGCAGATGGTTGAAGAAATTGCCCATACCGCAACACATGTCAAGAACCATTTCGGATGAGACAGGACACAGCATATCCACCATGTCCCGGCATATTTCATGCGGGGTGAAGAACTGTCCCATCTCGAACTCCTTCTTCGCTTCGACATACTCGTGGTAGCTGGCAAAGTCGGACTGTTTGAGGTTGTGCAGCCCTCCGATACCGGTATAGCAGTTGTAGATGCTCTCCGCCAGAATGAGGTCCTTGCCGGAGTCTATGGCGAAAAGTATCTTCTCGTTGACTTCGGCACGCATACCTTGCGGTATCTGTTGGGGGATGATGGCATACATGACTTTATCTGTTTATCGTTAAAAATGAAAACACCCCGCAAGGATTACCTTACGGGGTGCTGTGTAAATCTTATCATGGTCAGTTTTCTCTTAGGGTGATTTCATCCAGATGCAGACGCTTGAAACAACTTTCGGCTGCCGCACTGTCCTTGAACCGGACATCGATACGTCCGTTCTTGTAGAATCGGATTTGCTCGGCATTGGTGGTCGTAAGGTCGTACCAGTCTGTGACAGAAATGTCGTTGTCATCAAAACGGATAATCATCTTTGAATTTCCATTCAGTATGTCATCCGCACCGTAGGCAATGCCGGCACACAGGGTTTCCAGTTCTCCGCCGTAGTTGTAGGAGATTCTGTTCCTTTGGTTGTATTGCATGGAAAAATCGTCGAAACGGATGATTTCGGGAAAGATTATCTTGTCCTTCTTCAACTCCGTCTTGACTTTGCTCCAGTATGCCGGTCTGACAACTTTGCTCAGGCGTGCGAGCAGTTCTTCCACGGCCGTTTCCCGGAAACTCTTGCCGCCCAAGTGTTCGATGACTACATCTACATATGTGTCATAAACAGGACGGAAGCCCATCGGAAGTTTTTTTTCGTCTATTTTATACTCAGGAACCGACACTTTGTAAGTCCTGTTGAAATAAGAAATGATGCGGTTCGCAAAATTCGCGTTGGCGTTTCGGTTCTTATCCACCAGATCGTTAATCAGATCAAACGGTTTGAACTCGTTGTGTGAATAGTCTTCCCTGTCGTTATGGTAAGTGTAGAAATCACGCATGGAAACCTTGCCGTTTTCTTCTTCGTAATGGAACTTACGTTCGGCTTGGTATTGTTCGGCTTCTTCCTTGAAGACGGCGTACCAGCGGTCAATCTGGTCGAGTGTCTTGTAAAGCAGGTTTTGCTGCGTCTGGCAATAGACACGGTCCTGTTCCGTAATCTTGTCCTCGTTTCTCACTTGTACGCTCAGAATGCCTTGAAGCAGGTCGGGAGCGTTGCCGGCCTTGGGTGCTGTTGTCGTTTGCATATCTGTTAGGGTTAAATGTTAAAAATTATCCGGTTTAATCCGGTAGAAATAAGTGATGTGCTTTTCCATGTCCTTGACTATCTTGACCTGCTCGGGATGGAAGTTGAGCCTCCTCGTTTCGATCGGGGCATTAAACGTTTCCCATTCGGCGGAAGGTAAGAACACATATTCCCGACGGAAACACCATAACACGATTTGATTATCCCAATTTCCCTTGAACACCGTTCCTTCGTAGTCCTTCAGGAACTGCCGGAACTCGGCTTCGTCCCGAAAAGCGATGTCAAAGCCTTGATAGAGATTGCCGTTTTCCGATTCCTCCCTTTTTTGTGTAGGTAGAACTTCCGGTAGGTCTCGGTCGTGAAATCTCCATACCTGGGATTGGGTTCGGCATAAAACCATAACGGTACCTTAGCCAGAAATGACACCGAACCGTTGGCGCAAGCACCGCAATGCCCCCAGTCCTTGAACACCCCTTCCGTCCATTTCAGGAATTTCAGTTCCTCCGGATTCACGGAATGGAATGCGCCTCCGCTGACACTCAGACGGATATTGCCGTCCTCGTCCCACACGAAAGGCACATACGGCTGTTCGCATACGGAAAGATATCCTTCTTTTGCACTCCTGCTGTCAATAAGGGCGTTTCCGTAATAATCCCCGTGTTCGGTTACATATACCAGCCTGTCTCCGATTTGCGGTGTAATCTCGGAGCATGTCCGCTCAATGAGTTCCACATAATTGTTGGCCATATCCACATCTTCCTGTGTCAGCCAATGCTGGTGGTCGTATGAAACATTCCGCTCTCTGAGTGTTTCGATACTGTACTTTTCTTTTGTTACCTGCTGTGACATAACAATTTATTTTTAGTGATCCGGCTTTTCGGGGCCGGAGTTCCCGTAACTACAGGCTATAAAAGGTCGTGTCCCGTACATGCAAGGTTGGCGGGAAAAATACCGCAAGCCCTCCGGGCGAGGATGATTTTTCCACGACACCCGGAGGGCTTGACCTTGCTTGTACGAGCAGGACACGGGTTACCTTTGCCTGTGAGTTACGGGGATTCGGCTACGGTATGGCTGTCATGTCCGCTGTATATGTTTCTTGAAATGACCGTGATATTTTATGCCCGAAAATTACCGGCAATCACGAAAAAATGCTACCTTTGCATCAAGAAAAAAGAGTTATTTGAAAGCATGAGGAATATAGTGATTCTAAACAGCTTGGAATTTTCTTATCCGTTGCCCGTTCTCATGCGAGTTTTCTACAAAGCGTTGATAATCAAATAAGATACTTCAGATTACAACAAATAAAAATCAGGGCATTGCCCCCGGTGTACGGGCAGCGTTTATACTACCGAAAAAGCCGGCCAATTTGTTGAAGGCTATACTCCCGAAAGAGAGTGGAAAGGTAGAGTTGGCTTTTGATTCGAAAAATGCATGTTTCAAACTTTCGGATTTTGTTTTGAATTGCCGGCTTATCGAGGGTAATTATCCCAATTACAACTCGGTTATTCCGACGAATAATCCCAATCGTTTAATTATCGACCGCGCTTTGTTTGTCAACGTCTTGCGTCGTGTATCCGTATTTGCCGATGCTGCTTTGGGATTGGCTAAATTACAACTGAAAAACGGGGAGTTGGTCGTATCTACCGAGAATAAGGACTACTCGATTTCGGCAGAGGAAAAAGTGGCATGCAATTATACCGGCGACGATTTGACTATTGGATTTAAAGCTTCGTTTTTGATAGAAATCTTGAATAATATATCGGCAACCGAGGTACTCGTAGAACTTTCGGATCCGACTCGCGCCGGGGTGATCCTGCCGCTGGAAAATAAAGAAAATGAAGATTTGTTGATGCTGTTAATGCCGATGATGCTCAGCGATTTTTAATAAAGCCTAAGCGATTGAATAACAGAAGATGAATTTGAACTTAAAGAATCCGCTTGTCTTTTTCGACTTGGAAACGACCGGAACGAATATAACGATCGACCGAATTATAGAGTTGGCTTATGTAAAGGTGTTTCCGAACGGAAAAACAGAAGAAAAAGATATTTATATCAATCCGGGAATGCCCATTCCTCCGGCTTCGACGGCCGTTCACCATATTACGGACGAAATGGTGGCCGATAAGCCGTTGTTCAAAGATGTGGCGCGGAATATTGCGAAGGTGTTCGAGGGAGCCGATATTGCCGGATTTAACTCCAATCGTTTTGATGTTCCTCTACTTATAGAAGAGTTGTTGAGAGCCGGGGTCAATCTCGATATATCGAAAAGGAAGTTTGTCGATGTACAAACTATCTATCATATCATGGAGCCTCGCACGTTAAAAGCCGCTTACAAATTCTATTGTGGAGCGCCGTTGGTCGATGCCCATTCGGCTTTGGCCGATACGCGGGCGACTTATGAGGTGTTTAAGGCTCAGCTCGACCGTTATACAGAGGAGATGAAAGAAGAGTACGAGGGAAAGTATCTCACGAACGATATAGACTCGTGGGTATCGTTTTCGACTCAAAATAGAAATGTAGATTTCGCAGGGCGTATTATTCTTAATGAGTACGATGTGGCTGTATTTAATTTCGGGAAATACAAAGGGCGTTCTGTCGAGGAAGTTTTCCAATTAGAACCGAGTTATTACAGTTGGATGATGCAGGGCGATTTCCCGTTGAATACGAAAAACGTTATAACTGAAATATATACTCGCGCACGCCGGCGTTTCTAAATTGCGTAAAAAATAGAGCTTCAACGATGTTGAAAGGAAAACATATCATATTGGGTATTACGGGTAGTATAGCCGCGTATAAAGCAGCCTATTTACTGCGTCTGCTGATAAAGCGGGGAGCCGAAGTACAAGTGGTAATGACTCCCTCGGGGAAAGAATTCATTACGCCGGTTACCTTGTCTTCGCTGAGCGGCAAGCCTGTGGTTAGTGAGTTTTTTACGGCCAATACCGGCGAATGGCATAGCCATGTCGATTTGGGGCTTTGGGCAGATGCTTTGCTCATTGCGCCGGCCACGGCTGCGACAATCGGTAAGATGGCCAACGGGATAGCCGATAATATGCTCGTTACGACTTATCTGTCTTGTAAAGCTCCTGTTTTTGTGGCTCCGGCAATGGATTTGGATATGTATGCCCATGCTTCGACGCAACGTAATTTGGATATGTTGAGGTCGTATGGAAATCATATCATAGAACCGGCTACCGGTGAGTTAGCCAGTCATCTTACCGGCAAAGGACGTATGGAAGAACCTGAGAAGATAGTCGAAATACTCGATCGTTTTTTTTGAAACTTCTAAGTCGCTTTCCGGGAAAAAAGTCTTGATTACAGCGGGGCCTACTTATGAGAAAATCGATCCGGTGCGTTTTATCGGTAACTACTCGTCCGGGAAAATGGGATTTGCCCTTGCCGAAGCCTGTGCCGAGGCGGGAGCCGAAGTTATGTTGGTTGCTGGCCCGGTGAGTCTGAAAACGAATCATTCATCGATCGACCGTATCGATGTCGAGTCTGCCGAAGAAATGTATCGGGCTGTGCTATCCGAGTACGATCGGTCGGATATAGCGATCATGTGTGCGGCTGTCGCCGATTATGCTCCCGAAACGGTAAGCGATGTGAAATTGAAACGAACAGGTGAAGATCGGATTCTTCGGCTTCGACCGAATCCCGATATAGCGGCAGAGTTGGGACGAAGAAAAAGACCCGGACAGTGTTTGGTGGGTTTTGCTCTCGAAACCAATGACGAGGAAATGAATGCCCGTTTGAAGATGGAGAAAAAGAATCTCGATTTTATCGTTTTGAATTCATTGCGGGATGCAGGTGCAGGATTCCAATGTGATACGAATAAGGTAACTGTTATCGGCAAGCAGGGAAAACCGGTGGAGATTCCGTGTAAGCCCAAGATTGCGGTCGCTGCTGATATTGTGGATATTATCGGCCGTTATGTGTCGGAGGATCGTTGAATCGTTAAACGGTAGAAACTCCTTCAATTGAGTGTCTTGAATAAGAGAGATGATATGAAAAGAAATGTCTTGTATTTTTTACTTCTCCTCCTTCCTTCCCTGTCAGCTGCACAGGAGTTGAATTGTCGTGTAGAGGTGAATAGTGACCAGATACAGGGCACGAATAAAGAGGTGTTTACGACTTTAAAGGAAGCTATAACCGAGTATATTAACGATAGAAAATGGTCTACGGCTCAAATTTCGCCGGTCGAACGGATAGATTGCTCCATGCTTTTTACCGTTAAGGAATATACCGATAATCGGTTTGTCTGCGAGTTGCAAGTGCAATCGCGGCGTCCGGTATATAACAGTTCCTATACGACGACACTTATCAATTTCAAAGATACCAAAGTAGAGTTCAATTATCAGCAATACGAACCGCTTGTATTTTCCGAGACAAGTATAGAGAGTAATCTCACGGCTGTTATCAATTTTTATGTTTACATGATTCTCGGAGTCGATTTCGACAGTTTCTCGCCTATGGGGGGAACTCCATTCTATGAATTGGCACATCAAGTGGTGAATCTTGGACAATCTTCTATGGAAGCCGGGTGGAAAGCTTTTGAAGATACCCGTAATCGTCATGCTTTATTATCGGCGTTTATCGAGCAGGGCACTGCCGGATTTCGACAGTTATGGTATGACTATCATCGGGGCGGTTTGGACGAAATGGCTTTGAGTGTAGATAAAGGACGGGCAAAAATAACCGATGCTATACAGCAATTACAGAAAGTATACGAAGCTGCACCGATGTCGGTACTCATTCCTTTATTTAAAGATGCGAAACTCGATGAATTGGTAAATGTGTATTCAAAAGCTCCGGTTTCGGAAAAAGAATCGGTATATGAAACGTTGAGCGGCATCTATCCTACCGAGAATACAATACTCGAGAAAATACGTCAGACAGAAAGATAAAGTGTAGTTACTATGATCAAGAAATTGAGTATTCGCAATTATACGCTTATCGATGAACTCAATATTGAATTTAACTCGGGTTTTTCGGTGATAACAGGTGAAACGGGGGCTGGTAAATCTATCATATTAGGTGCATTGTCGTTGATATTGGGGCAGCGTGCCGATTTGAAATCATTGAAACGTACCGATGAAAAGTCGGTAATAGAAGGTCTTTTCGATATATCGTCGTATCATCTGCAATCTTTTTTTGAAGAGAACGAACTGGACTATGATGCTAAGGAGTGTATTTTGAGGAGAGAGATTCTTCCGTCGGGCAAGTCGAGGGCTTTTATCAATGATACGCCGGTTTCTGTGACTCAGTTGAAATCATTAGGAGAACAGCTTATCGATATACATTCTCAGCATCAGAATCTTTTGTTGGCCGATTCTCATTTTCAGTTACGTGTTGTCGATACGATGGCCGGAGATTTTAGTTTATTATCCGATTATCAACGGGAGTATCGTTCGTGGCGTGAATTATTGAGAGAATATGCTCGATTGCAAGATGAAAATCGATCGGGTAGGGAAGAAGAAGATTACTTGCGGTATCAGTTGTCCCAGTTAGAGGCGGCACAATTGAAAGAAGGAGAGCAAGAAGAATTGGAGGTAGAGCAGCAAACGTTGCAACATGCCGAGGAAATAAAGGGCGAGTTGGCGGCTATTCAGGGATATTTGCATGAAGAAGAGACTGGTGTTGTTCCTCTCCTGAATGCAGCATTGTCCAAAATGAAATCTCTCTCCCGGTTATATCCCGAAATCGATGAGTTGGTGGGACGGATTGAATCGGATTATATCGATTTGAAAGATATTGCTTCGTCGGTCGATCATTCCCAAGATAGTCTGAGTGTAGATCCCGATCGATTGTCTTGGGTTGAAAATCGTCTGGATATTTACTACTCTTTGCAGCAGAAGCATAGGGTGAGTACGACCGTTGAATTGTTGGCTCTGAGAGATTCTTTTGCCGATAAGTTGACCCGTATCGAAAATTTCGATGAGGAACTGTCGGAGCTAAGGCGAAAAATCGAGGTGCAGGAGCGAAGGGTGAGTGAGCTTGTCGGCAAACTTTCGGCAGAACGGAGAAAAGCTGCCGATCAAATATCCCGAACGTTGACTGAAAGGGTGAAACCTTTGGGGATGCCGAATTTACGGTTCGAAATAGAAATTTCTCCTCGTCAGCAATATGACGAAAATGGAGGTGATATTATTCGTTTTTTGTTTTCTGCCAATAAAAATCAACCGTTACAACCGGTATCCGAGGTCGCTTCTGGTGGAGAAATATCGAGATTGATGCTTTCGTTGAAAGCTCTCATTGCTCATGCTATGGCATTACCCTCGATTGTCTTTGACGAGGTCGATACGGGTGTGTCGGGAGAGATTGCCGATAAGATGGCCGGAATTATGAGGGAGATGGCCGAGTGCATGCAGGTGATCAGTATCACTCACCTGCCGCAGGTCGCTTCTCTGGGACAAACGCATTATCGGGTTTATAAAAGTGATACGGAAACATCGACAGCCACTCATTTGATTAAGTTATCGGAAAAAGAGAGGATTGAGGAAATCGCTCGTATGCTGAGTGGTTCCTCTTTGACGGCTGCGGCATTGGATAATGCTCGTGAATTATTGAAACGTAATGACTTGAAAGATGGAAAAAAATGAAATGATTTTTGGCATCCGAGCTGTAATAGAAGCAGTGGAAGCCGGAAAGGAAATAGATAAGATTTTGGTAAAAAAAGACCTTCAAGGCGATTTGGCGAAAGAACTTTTCGATTTGATAAAAGGTCGTGGATTTTTCGTTCAGCGTGTACCGGTCGAACGATTGAACCGGATTACCCGCAAAAATCATCAAGGAGTGATCGCTTTTATCTCGGCGGTGTCGTATCAGCGGTTGGGAGATATAATCCCTTCTTTGTTCGAGGAGGGGAAGGTTCCATTCATTGTTCTTCTCGATGGAATTACCGATGTACGTAATTTTGGAGCGATTGCTCGAACGTGTGAATGTACAGGCGTAGATGCCATTGTGTTACCCGAACGGGGAAGTGTCAGTGTGAATGCCGATGCGGTAAAAACTTCGGCGGGAGCTTTGTTGCATATCCCTGTTTGTCGAGAGCGCTCAATACATAGTGCTATTCGTTATTTGAAAGATAGCGGGATTAAAGTGGTCGCCGCTTCTGAGAAGGCTGTTATGAATTACACACGGGTGGATTATACGGTCCCCGTAGCAGTGGTTATGGGCGCTGAGGATACAGGGGTCGATGCCGATAATTTACGTTTGTGCGACGAGATGGTTGCTATCCCTCAGGTTGGGAACATCGGTTCGCTCAATGTTTCTGTGGCAGCAGGCGTCATGATGTATGAAGTGGTTAGACAAAGATTTAGCGGCGATTCAGTTTTTTGATTTATAGAGAAGAAGGAATAAAGTTTTACAAATAATAAACTTCATTCCTTCTTCTCTATAAGCCTAAAACATCGTATTTTACTTTTTATTCTTAACGGTTTTTAATCTGTAATGCTCTGGTTTAGCAGGGGTATTCATTTGGTCGTCAAGAATAACGACCGTTGTATCGCTTTCTACCCACAAATTGACGGTTTGATTCGATCCGCTGTCGGGGACTAGCTTGTAAACTTTGGCTGCTTTATCTTTTTTAGTCCCTTTATGAGATAGCTTTTTCCCTTTACTGTTTATTTTTTTCCCGCTTTTCCCATCGGCTGTTATATAGGTTGTTGTCATTTGGTATACGCCATTGACACTGTCTATCTTTTGGGTAATGATTACCAAGTAGTCCATACTGTCTTTTTTCCCAGAAGCTGTCGGTACTGTACCTTCATAAGCGAATACATCTACCAGTCCGGTCGAATCGGTTCCTACGATTTCTACGGCTTCGCCTTCGCCGGTCATCTGATTTTGTTTATTGTTTGACTGGCAAGCGATAAGAGCTGCCACGGCGAATAATGTAAAAACAAATTTTTTCATATCGTTATATATTGGTTTTTCCCTATAACATGTCGAAGCAATAAAAAGTTTACCCGAGTTGATAAAATCGCCTCAAAATTGTTTGAATAGATTCTGCGTGCCAACGGGCTATTTTTTCTCGTCCGCATTCCGATAGAAGTATTTTGCAATCTGCGTAGTTATCCATAAAAAGGTTTTCGGTGAGAAGTGCGGGGCAAACAGATTCTCTTAATATACCGAAATTCTCTTCTTTACAACCTCGAAAACGAAGTTCGGGAAAATGATTTTTCCAAAGGTCTTGAAATATTTCGGCGTATGATTTGCTTTTGTGACTACCTGAATAGGTAAACATTTCTCCACCGCTTCCTCCACCAGCATTCGCATGGATAGAGATAAGTAAACAATCACTTTGTTTGGCGATCGTATTGGCCCGTTTGCTGCGTTCCGATAAAGAAATATCTTCTTTTTCGGGTACTAGTCGGACACAAGAGATACCGGCCTTTTTCAATAGAATTTCTATTCGGGATACGATGTCGCGGTTAAACTCCCATTCGAATAGTTGACTACCGTCGGGCCATATAGGAGACCTCTTTCCCGGTGTATCGTATCCGTGCCCGTTGTCTAAAAGAATTTTTACCATAGTTCGATTTTATTTGGGTGGACAAATTTAGGGGGCTAGATGTTTATATTTATGGCATAATGATATACAGTAACAACAATTAGGTATGGCAAAGTACTTATTTCACCTAAAAAGGGGATTGTATAACTCTTGGGAATGCTGTTCCTTTGTCATGTCGAAACAATGATATTTCGCTATATTTGTAGAATATAGGATGCGGTTCGGCAGAGTCAAATCGGAAATGAGGTTTCCGTTTGCCTTTGCGCTCACCTTTGGTTATATTTGTATTTCAATGATACAAAAAAGTAAAAGAAAAAAATATGTATAAACTCGGAGCATATAATCAGAATAACCGAATGAGCGATTTGGTTTGTGACAATTACCCTGTGTTGTTAGTCATGAGCCGTTTCGGCATCGCGTTGGGTTTCGGCGATAAAAGTATCGGGGAGGTTTGTCGGGAAAATGGTGTACATACCGAAACATTTTTGGCCGTAGTTAATTTATTGTTAGACGAGGGTGATGTTGATGACTATAAAAATGTTATATCTGCCGGGGCTTTATTGGAGTATTTACATAATTCTCACGACTATTTTCTGAATTTCAGATTACCGGCTATTCGTTGTAATCTACTGAATGCGATAGATGGAGGAGAGAAAGATATTTCTATTGCAATTCTTCGGTTTTTCGACGAGTATGTAGCCGAGGTTCAGAAACATATGCGGTATGAAGAGAGTACTGTTTTTCCTTATGTAAACTCTTTATTGGCAGGTGTAAAGCCCGATATGTACAATATTGCGATATTTCGAAAACGACACGATCAAGTTGAAGCGAAATTGACCGAACTGAAAAATATATTGATAAAATATTATCCGGCATCGAGTAGTAATGAGCTGAATAGCGTGTTGTTCGATATATTTACATGCGAACAAGATTTAGCTTCGCATAATTATATAGAGGATTATCTTTTTATTCCGGTCATTCAAACGCTGGAATATAATATAGAAAGAAAAAAATGAAGCCTGTATTAAAAGTCGTCATAGCAGAACCTTCATTGATTATCCGTAAGGGATTATTGACTGTGTTGAAAAAACTGTCGACTCTCAATATCGAAGCGGCCGAAGTTGCCGATATGCAGCAGCTCCCAGCATTATTGTCGTGGCGTAGGCCAGATATATTGATTATAGATCCGGGATTGGCAGGTATATCGTCTATTATACAATTTAAGAAGAGCCTTGAAGGTCTCTCATTGAAATGCATTGCTTTACAGCATTCTTTGGCAGATGCTTCGGTTTTAAAAATGTATGATGGAGTCATCTCGGTGTACGATTCGGCAGAGCAGATTAAGGAAACGTTTGAATCGATGGTGCAGGCTTCTTCTGAAAAAGAAGAACGACAAGAACCGCTCACCGAGAGAGAAAAAGAGATTATTATAGGCGTTGTGAAAGGAATGACCAATAAGCAGATCGCTGAAAAATTGTGTTTGTCTGCCCATACAGTCATAACCCATAGGAGAAACATCGCAGGGAAATTGCAAATACATAGTCCGGCTGGATTGACAATCTATGCCATAGTGAATAAATTTGTGGACATCAATGATATAAAAGATTCCATTTATAGCCGTGAGGAGTGATTACTTCGTTATATAAGTTATTTGATGTTGTTTTTGGGAAAATCCGCCTATGGGTTAGGCGGATTTTTTCATGGTGATAAATGGTAGGAAGTTGGTATGATGTAAATTTGTTTCGACTATCTTTGCATTATAAAAAAGAAAGAATGATTAAAGCCCTGTTTTTCGATATTGACGGTACACTTGTGAGTTTTCATACTCATCGTATTCCTCGTTCTACGGTAGAATCGTTGGAGAAAGCCAAAAAGAAAGGATTGAAAATCTTTATCTCTACGGGACGACCTTTGACTTATATCAATAATCTCGATGATATCAAAAGCCTTATTGATGGATATATTACTACGAATGGCGCTTATATATTGGTCGGAGATAAGGTAATCGCTTGCCATGCAATTCCCAAAGAAGATGTTTGTGCAATGATGAAATTTTCCGATGAGCGGAAATTCCCGTGTATATTGGTGGGAGAATCGGAAGCTCTGGTCTATAACACGACTCGGGAAATCGAAGAATTTTTCCATCGGTTTCTCGATTTGAACGATATCTCCGGTAATATCTCTTTGAGTGCTCTTTTGCAACAACGCATTATACAGATGACACCGATTATTACAGCCGAGGAAGAGGCAGAGATTATGCCTTGTTTATCTTCTTGTGAGTCCAGTCGGTGGTATCCTGCTTTTGCCGATGTAACCGCTAAGGGAGTAGATAAAGGAGAGGGGGTGAAATCGGTTGCAAAATATTGTGGTTTTTCCATAAGCGAAGTAATGGCGTTTGGCGATGGAGGAAACGATACCAATATGTTGAAAGTCGCGGGTATTGGTGTCGCTATGGGTAATGCCGGAGATTCGCTAAAAAAGGTAGCCGATTATGTGACAACTACTGTCGATGACGATGGTATAAAACGAGCTTTGGAGTATTTTCATGTAATATAAAAACCGCCCGATAATATAAAATCGGGCGGTTTTCTATATATGATCGGTTGTTTTTACGGTATTACCACACTAAACTCAGCGATAGAGGTCTTTTGGTTTCCGTTTATCTCTTCGATGGGTTCTAATTTCAAGTATCTTGTTTCCAAGACTTTCCCGAATGTGACGAATTGAGGAATAGGATTGTTCTTTATGTTGCTGAATTCACCGTTAAGTATAATGCCTTTCCATTCTTTTCCGTCGTTACTTTGATACAAATTATAGTGGAAAATAGTCCCATCGGTATTCCCTTCTTGTACCGGTGTGTAACAGAACCCTTTTATGCTTCGTATTTTTCCGAGATCGATGAGGATAGGAGAAAGACCGTCGCTGTAAATAGCAGTCTCGATTTTTTTGTCAATAGCTTCTACTGCTTCTTTATCTCCGATAAGACACTCTTGGGGAGTGAAAACCGAATTTTGTGCTTCTTCTGATTTTTCTATAATAGGGTTTGCATAGAATATTCCGGTTCGTAATATGGAGAAATCGGCTCTTGTCCGATTAATAGTCACTCTTAATTTGTCGGCGATAACATCGTCGAATCTCACCAGTCGTTTATATCCTATTGTTGTGCCTTCGGAGATTTTTTCCCATACTCCGTTTATCGAAGCCTCTACGGTAAATGCTTCAATTCGTTGCCCGTTCTGTATATCCTCTTGCAGTAAGAGTGTATTCACGGGAGTCGTAGCCGTTATATTTATCTCGAAGGAATCGCCCTCTTTCCCGGTAATTTTTTCGTGAGAAGTTTTTCCATAATCGGTTGCAAATGTATGGCTTATATATTGAGCCAGTTCTTGAAGCCGTTTGGTGTCGTTTTCATGAATCAACCCCCTTGTGTCGGGAGGAATATTGAGCAGTAAAACAGAATTGTATCCTACCGATTTGAAATAGATGTCCACCAATGTAGAAAGCGATTTTACCTTATCGTCTTCTTCCCGATGATAGAACCAGCCCGGACGAATCGATACATCGACTTCCGACGGGTACCAAAATAATTCGGTCGCTTGTTCTAAAAGGGCTCGACTGCCGAGGTCTTTGGATAAATGGGATATACCTATTGCATTACAAACGCTGTCTGAACGGGAGTAACTACTCGGAATGAGGGCTGTTGCGCTCCATTCGGTTTCCCGCCCATATCCTTTTTCGTTTCCTACCCATCTCACGTCATCGCCCATAATGGCTGTGACAGCTTGGGGTTGCAATTCTCGTATGGTTTTAAGGATCGAGTCCCAGTCATATTCTTGTTTTTTACCATTAGGACCTTCACCGCAAGCCCCGTCGAACCAAACTTCGTGTATTTCGCCGTAGTTTGAGAGTAACTCGGTAAGTTGTTCGATGAAAAATTTATTGTATTCGGGCGAGTTTCCGTAGCAAGATGCATTTCTGTCCCACGGAGATAGGTAAACACCGAATTTGATACCATATTTGTCGCAAGCCTCTTTCATCTCTTTGACTACATCGCCTTTTCCTTCTTTCCAGGGTGATGAAGCGACCGAGTGACTGGTTGTAGCAGTGGGCCATAAACAAAAACCGTCATGATGTTTGGCTGTGAGAATCGCCATTTTAAATCCGGCATCTTTCAGCGTTTTTACCCATTGTTCGGCATCTAACTGAGTGGGGTTAAAAAGTTTGGGATCTTCCTTCCCGTCTCCCCATTCTCGATTGGTAAAGGTGTTTATACCGAAGTGTAGAAATGCGGTCAGTTCCAATTGCTGCCATGCTAGTTGTTGAGGTGTAGGAGTCAGGTGTGCTGCCATTTCGACTTTTTGTTCGATTGTCGAGCCTTCGGGAAAAACGAGATGTTTTTCGTAATATTGTTTTTTGTTCGACTGACAACCTGCGAATAGAGCACAAATAGTGAGAAAAACACATGTATTTTTCATTGGGTATAAATAATTAGTTTCCGTACAAAGATAATGATTCTATACAAAAAATAAAATACCTGTAAAATGTATGCTTTTTAAAGTCAAAAGATAATGGGTGGTATTTTTTATTTTAGATTTTTTTTGGTTTGACTTAACCGATTGAGAAATAAACTTTTAGCGAATTATTTGAGAGGTGACGGTAACGACTTGGCAACCGTGCGAATTTCAGCGATTTGTGGCGCTATGCTGTCAAATAACGCTCTTAAATTCAATTATATAATAAATTATACACAATGATATTAGTCCATATTGGAGATAATTGAATAATTATTGTTTTCTTTTTCGTTCAAATGGATATTCCTCTCGCCAAACATTCTCTTTTATGGTGTATATCATTAGTGTCCCGTTAAAATGGGACGAGTTAAACAATTAATCAAATAGCCCCGGAATAATGGGATTATATAGATCTTTGACATCATTGAAATTAGTCTTGTCGAACAGGTCACGCAAGAGGGTTTTGTCTGTCAATGATATGCTGAGAATTTGCAAAACTTCATAGGTAGAGCGTTTCAACTTCATATCATGTTGGACAATAGCCACAAGACAGTATGTGATAATAGCGACACTGATTTGTATGCGGACGGCGTTCTCTGTTGTGCCCCAGAATTTCTTTATCTTGAGGTGCTGCTTGCGCCATTTGAAGAACAGCTCGATCAACCATCTTTTCTTGTAAAGATTGGCAACATCCAGTGCAGAAAGTTGTTTCGCATTCGTCAGAAAAGTGAACTCACGGTCATCTTCTTCATCGTAATATCGGACGAGTCTGAATGACTCAGGATATTTCTTCCCGGAGAGATAACCGGTCAGTTTCACTTTCCGCATCTGTCATTATGTTCTTTGGCATTCTCCGCTTCCATTTGACTGTCTTATACTTTAAGTTCGTCTTGGCCCTGACAACAAAGAAAGAGTCTGTAAGATGTATCCTATAGAGCGCTTTAAAAGAATCATAAGCCCTGTCGAATATATAATAAGCGTTCGGTTCATAATGGATTGAAGACATTGCTGTAGAATCATGCTTTGATGCAGTGGTTACAGTATAGAAGGCAGGAACTCGTGCTTCAATGTCGTATAAGACATGAGCTTTCACTCCTCCTTTCTTGCTTCGGAACTTTGCCCACGGGAATGTTGCCGTTTCATCTCAAAAACCACGTAATTGACTATATTTCAATAATTTCAAAGAACTATTTATCAACTTTTACGGGACAGTAGTGGGTGTATATATAATATTTGTCCTCAAAAATCTCATCATCTATTTGATGGAAAGATGCAGCATCAATGTCATTGAGTTGTTTCCGAGAATAAAAAACATGATTTTTATCTGTAGCAATATGTCCATAAAAATAGAACTTGGCTTCGGAAACATTGAGAGAGTCTTTCAAAATGCGGTTTCCATTGTTAAACAACATATCATTAACAATGCATTTACTCAATCCAACTTCTTCGAAACGGTACACTTCGATGTCTTTGACAATAACATTAGCAAGATATATAATATTTCTTCCATTACGCAGATAATGACTGCCAGCGTTTAGGGTATCAATAGGTGACTGCAAGGAATCTACTTTTATTACTTCCCATTTATTTAGTGAGCTGTTCCAACTATCCATATAGATACAATCTTTATCGGTCCACCAGTGAGTTTCGCCTAAAGGAGCGAACGTATTTCTATCTACATCGAGTTTTGTTTCATCGTGATAGACAAAATCCTTATCGCGTATCCATGTCCAATCCTGACCATCGCCTTTATAGACAAAATGTTCAGCACTAGCCACATCGATATTACAGTAGGAAGGTCGAAAACTAGACATATCTACATCATAAACAAAAACATGGTCTTTATCTTTTGGTAAGCCGCTTTTATCTACGCTGAAAGATACAGCATCGGCGGTCTCTATAATTTTGTCTTGATACCATACATGTTTTTTATCCTTTGCCCAATTATCATACAAAATTATAAATGTCTCTTCATTCACATCTTTCAAATATCCCCAATGACCAAAGTTTATGAGATTTAGTACATGCTCAACAGATATATAGTAAATACCTCTCCAATTTTTATAGTAAGTACTATAATTGGAACAAATCCGTTTCCCTCTTGGAATAGGCAATCCGAAGAAAAACGATATAAACCAATAAAATATAATGATTATTATAATTGTTTTGAATAGTACTTTACGCCTATATTTCTTGATTTTCATAATGTCTCAAATTGTAATTCAATGGTAAATTTATACAAAATCGCCGTACATAAAACTTTTATGAGCGGCGATTTTACTGTTTTTCATCGTGATACAAAAGTTACAGCTTTATCTCTCTGTCTTTCCTTTGCGGTTGTGTTGGCCGGCGAATGTTCTGCCTTAACTTCTCGAACTGTTCCTTGAACCACTCGGCAATGGGCTTTCGGTCAATGGCAAGAACCAGTCTCGTCCCGTCCGTGGGGTCTTTCACGACTTGAAACCCTGCCTTTTCGGTCGTGAATTTCCGTCCGTGTTCCTCCGAATAGAGTTCCCCTGCATATTCCAACGGCTTTTCCTTGACGAGCGTCGCGGTCTGCCTTTCATCGAATTCCATAAGGTGACACAGTTTTTCAATGCGCAACATTTCACGCAGGTGGGGAAACCATGCCACTACCTTTGCGATTACTGTTTTCAGAAACGATATTTCCTGCTTGTGCCTTGTGTCCTTGTCTGCTATCTCCCTGCTGTGCTTCTGTTGCATTTCCCGTATCTCTCGGCTGTGGTCTGCCTGCATGGTTTGTATTCGGGTTTGCAGGGCTTCGATGGTTTTCTCGTGGCTGGTTTTCCCTATGCATGGTGGTGTTCGCTCTATCCAGCGTCTTGACTCTGTTGTTTCTGAAAAGAGAACCTACACTTTCGGCAATGTTGGTGGCTGCTGTGTTTACAGCCCCTTTCAGTTTCTCGGTCTGTATCTCTTTTTTTACCTGTCTTAGTTCCTTCCGAGCCGTTTCTTTCTGCCTCTTCAAATCCCGGGCTTCCGCTTGCGGACAGTCGGCGTATCTTCAGTCTGCCCGCATCTTATCGGCTTGATGATTCTGAAGTGGCTGTCTGCACTCGCTGTACTCATTTTGCCTATTATGCCGAACGATCTAGTCAAACACCCTCCTTTATTATTTTTTTTCTTTCGGTTGGGTACAAGATTTTGTCACTCGCTTATTCTGTAGTAATTTTCGAATAGCTTTTTGTATATATTCGATTTATATCTTTTTGAGAAAAAACACTATCTTTGGCAAAATTTATATATAAGGCAAATATGGCAGCAAACTCTATATAGGGTTCATTTTGCATTTGTCGAAAAGATAGTACCAATGAAAGCAGAAGCAAAATGTTGAATTATGGAGAGTCGTTTCGGTATTTTCACGGAAATAAGAAATAGTTGTTTAATATAATAAATACAGGGACTTCTAATATTTAAATGATTCTATGAAAACATTGTCCCAATTTTGTTTTCCTATTTAACGGGAATAGCGGCGACTATTGTCGTTTTTCCTTTTTCGATATTGAAAACAGAAGATGAAGTTCCTATTCGTTGTAATTATAGAATAAAAATAAGGGAAAGAAATTTAGAAATAAGTTGTCCAATATAAAATTGTAGTGATGGAGAAAAGTTATAGAATTTTTTTGTGTCTGTTTTTCTATTTTCCGGTTGTTTTTGCCGGAAATATGAAATTATATTATGAGCGTCCGGCAGAGTATTTCGAAGAGGCTCTCGTTATAGGGAATGGGACGATGGGAGCGACTCTATATGGCGGTGTAAAAAAAGATAAGATTTCATTTAACGATATAACACTTTGGACAGGAGAACCCGAAAGTGAAAATTCTTCTCCCGATGCTTTTAATGTTATTCCCGAAATCAGAGCTTTACTGGATAATGAGGATTATCAAGGGGCAGATAAGGCTCAATACAAGGTACAAGGACATTACAGCGAAAATTATCAGCCACTTGGAACATTGACGATAGAATATCTTGATGATACAGCTGGCATTTCAGATTACCACCGATGGCTCGATATTGGTAATGCTACGGCACGAACGCAATACTTGAAGGACGGAAAACTTTTTACGAGCGATTATTTTGCATCGGCTCCCGATTCGGTGATTGTCATTCGTTTGAAATCTGAAAATAAGGAAGGAATTCATGCGTCGCTTTCGTTCGATTCTCCGTTACCTCATAGCTCGCAGGTGGCCGATAATGAAATATCTGTTGAAGGTTATGCGGCTTATCATTCGTTTCCGGTTTATTATAAGGCGGAAGATAAGCATCGCTATGATCCGGAAAGAGGCATTCACTTTAAGACTCTTGTGAGGGTTTTGAGTGTCGATGGGAGTGTAAAGGATCGATATTCGGATAGTCGTATCGAGATTGACGGGAGCACAGAAGTGCTCATTTTGATAGCGAATGTTACGAGTTTTAATGGTTTTGACAAGGATCCGGTTAAAGAGGGGCGTAATTATCGCAGTCATGTAGAAAAACGTATGAAGTGTGCTGTCGGCAAAACCTATGATGCTTTGCGAGAGGCACATATTAGAGACTATAAATATTATTTCGACCGTGTAAAACTCGATTTAGGAAATACAGATGCCGATATTGCGGCATTGCCGACAGACAAACAGTTACTTTTTTATACCGATTGTAAGCAACGAAATCCAGATTTAGAGGAACTTTATTTTCAATTTGGACGCTATTTGCTCATATCTAGCTCTCGTACTTCGGGAGTCCCGGCCAATTTGCAGGGCCTGTGGAACGAAAGTGTGCTTCCGCCTTGGAGCAGTAACTATACAGTCAATATTAATCTCGAAGAAAATTATTGGGCTTCCGGTACGGCTAATCTGATAGAGATGCAATATCCGCTGATAGAGTTTATTGCTAATCTCAGTAAGACAGGACGAAAAACCGCAAAGGATTATTATGGTGTAGAGCGAGGTTGGTGCTTGGGGCATAATTCGGATATTTGGGCGATGACGTGTCCTGTTGGTCTGAATGAGGGAGACCCTTCATGGGCTTGTTGGACGATGGGGGGGACATGGTTGTCTACTCACATTTGGGAGCATTATCTTTTTACGTTGGACAAGGAATTTTTGCGTGAATTTTATCCTGTGTTAAAGGGTGCGGCAGAGTTTTGCATGGATTGGTTAGTCGAGAAAGATGGAAAACTTGTGACCTCGCCCGGAACCTCCCCCGAAAATAAGTACATTACGCCTGATGGGTATGTGGGGGCTACTTCCTATGGAAACACTTCCGATTTGGCGATGATACGCGAATGCCTTATGGATGCCGCCGAAGCCTCGAAGGTGCTCGGGGTGGATAAGTTTTTCAGGAAAAGAATTAAAAAGACTCTTTCTCGGTTGTATCCGTATCAAATTGGGAAGGACGGTAATTTGCAAGAGTGGTATTACGACTGGCAAGATCAGGACCCATATCATCGGCATCAATCTCATCTTTTCGGGTTGTATCCGGGGCATCATTTGTCGGTTGAGGAAACTCCCGAATTGGCGGCAGCTTGTGCCCGTACACTCCAAATTAAAGGAGATGAAACGACCGGGTGGAGCACCGGGTGGCGTGTAAACCTTTTGGCCCGGTTACGAGACGGAGAAAAAGCCTATCATATGTATCGTAGGCTTCTTCGGTATGTCAGTCCCGATAACTATAAAGGAGAAGATGCGCGGCGTGGGGGTGGAACTTACCCGAATTTGTTGGATGCTCATTCGCCTTTTCAAATAGATGGTAACTTTGGCGGGTGTTCGGGTGTTATAGAAATGCTCATGCAATCTTCGACCAATAAGATCGTTCTTCTTCCGGCATTGCCAGAATCTTGGGCCGATGGTAAAGTACAAGGTATTTGTGCTCGTGGCGGGTTTGTCGTCGATATGGAATGGAAAAATAGAGAAGTTGTATCATTAATTGTCTCTTCCCTCAAAGGAGGACAAACTGAGATTTGCTTCAATGGAGTTTCGAAAAAAGTCGTATTTAAAGCCGGTGAGAGGAAAAGATTGTTGTAGCAGACAAGTGTCAAGGGGTGTTCTATTTTTAGTTAAATGCTCATCAGGCCTTTTCTATACTGAGATCTTGTTTTTACCTTTAAAAGTTAATTGTTCATTATTTTAATTTTATGAGAAAAATCATTTTTTTTGTTGTGTCATTTTATTCTTTAATGCTTCTTTTGGTCGCATGTGGCAATGGTGAAGATGCATTGTATGAACAGCCTCGGTTTAGTATAAGATCGGACATTCAAGGGGTTACAAGAATTCCTGTGCTCGATGGCGATGGCCGGGGATACTTTATCGAGGGTGATGTGAATACAGTTTTTTTTCAAGATAGAAATGGTAAATTGCTTAAAGAAATTTCTTACACCTATGGAAATACATATTATTGGAGTGATTTTCAATTGGAAAATGCGACCGATGGATTGCTGGCTTCCGCTTGTTATCCTCCTGTGAAAGCCGATCGCCCGACCGACTTCTCTTGGGACGTTACTTCATCGAATCTTGCGATTGCTGATTTTTTGGCCGCCTCTCCTGTGGAAGTGATACAAGGGGTGACAACCGATGTTGTCTTGAAGTTCAATCATCTTATGCACAAAATTGTTGTCAAATTGAAAGCCGATGGAACTACTGTCACGGAAGAAGATTTGAGCAAAGCTAAAATTTCGATATACAATTTCCGGCCTACGGCTGTGATAGATTTGTTGAGCGCAGAAGTGAAAGGGGCTTCCGGGACGATGGCTCGACTGGAATCCACAGGCGTTGAATCGGCCTTCATTCTGCCACCGCAAACCGTAGGAACGATCGAAGTGAAAGTAGAGTTGGAAGATCGCTCTCAGACTTTCCGGCTCTCAGAGTGTAAGGTAAACTCATCATTCCTTACACAGTTGCAAAGCGGTAAATTCTTTACACTCGTAATATCTGTTAGCAGAGGTTCATTTACGATTACCGGTCAGGATATCGATCCTTGGGGAAGTCAGGGAGAGGCCAACGGGGATATTATTATCTAAATTTATATCGTAGAGCATGAGATTCAAAACATACCCTTTTCTCCGATTGCTGTTGCTGTTGGAAATAATGTCGTTGTGTGCCTGTACGATAGATGATGGGGAGGCTTATCCGGAAAATGAATGGGTACGATTGACAGCGACTATTGCGCCTCTATCCGGAACCTCTCGGGCTCATGTCGGAGACAAGGGAAATGAATCTTTTCAGATAGAAGACAGGATAACACTCTTTATCACACCGCAGGGAGAATCTTCTTCTGGAACATTGGAACGTTCGATGAGCCTTGCTCCTGAGGGTTGGTCTCCGAGGCTTACATGGCAGGAAATTAAGGGAAGACAGATAGATTTTTCCGCTTTTTATCCGGAAATTTCTGTTTCTGGTTCCGGTATCTTTATGCATACAGTGGCGCTTGACCAACGTACAGACGAGTCCTTTTCCAAATCCGATTTATTGGCGGCTTCTACTAGGGTGGAGCGGGGCAATGCCGTGTCGCTCACCTTTCAGTATCAGTTAAGTCTGATAGAGTTGCGCTTGACTAGTTCGTCGACATTTACGGCAGAGCAACTTTCCAAGGCTGTGGTGCGCATACATGCTTGCTCGTCGGTTCAATAGCAGGCCGTGCCGATACCAAAAGTTTTGCAGCATATGGAAGACCGCATGGAAAACATAGTCTTTCATCGGGAAGAAGCCGGTACTTATCATGTGATTCTTCCTCCACAGCCCATACAAGAGCCGTGGCGGAAAAAATGGATAGAAATAGAGTTAGAGGGAAATACCTATATCTATGGCGCTCCTTTGGAATTGAATGGCGGAGAGGAATTTATTGCATTGAAGTCGGGGCAGCAACTGACACTGAACCTCAATCTTGACCGAGAACAGATTACAGAAGACTGGGCCAACAAGACCGTTTGGGTATATGGATTGAAGGATATACCCCCGGTTGATACGTGGAATTATGCGACAGACGATGGTCTTGGACATGGATTTGTGGGATTGAAATGGAATAGTCTGTATGGTTGGTATGACTGCAACAAGAAGAATCCTCAGGAAGGAACTGGTCTTGACTCCAATATGTGCTGGGCGGCTGCTTGTTCCAACATGATTTATTGGTGGTTGGAACAAAATGCGGAATATGTTCGTCGATACGGCTATTCGGGACCCTCCCAATATGGAAACTCTATTGACAGCGATGTGTTTGAATTGTATCGGACGCATTTCAATGATACGGGCAATGATGTAGCTGGCGCATTGAGTTGGTTTTTTACCGGTCGTTCACTGAGCGGCGGAAAGCAGAGTCCGGCTTATTTTAAAGAACTTTTGGGTGAAAATGAATTTGTGTCGACGGTCATTCCTATTTATACCGGTCGATCGCTTAGTGATGAATTGAAACTCTTGTTCAATTCACCGAAAGCGATAGAATGCACCATTTCTACATCGAGGTTAATACATGCGATTAATATTTGGGGAGCGGAGTTCGATGAAAACGGAGAGGTCTGTGCGTTGTATATTACCGATAACAATGACTCTGACCTTTATCGGCAGCCGGAAGGTTTCTCTTTTTTGGATCGTAAGAAAACACAAGCCGGCCTGCTATACAAACCGGTGAAGCGTATCTCCGATAAATACTACATGGAAGGAAGCATTAAAGGCAATTACAGTTTTTACATAAATGAGTTGAACACCCTTGACTTGATGCGCGATAAATGGGAAACTTTTTTTAAGGAGTAGAGCTGTGCTCTATATGATGGACTACCACTGTATTTGCTCCGGAGGTATTCCCGAATGGAACGGTTTCAACACTGCGAAATTCTTCTCTTTATCTAAATTTGAAAACTTAAAAGGTCATAAAGACTATTGATTCTGAAAAATATCGTTTAGCTATCAATCGGGTAAGCGTTATTTTCCTTTTTGTACTAAAAAACATATTAAAATGTTTGGTTATAAAGAACAAAAATCCTAAATCTAAACGAAAATGATTGGTGTGTTAATTATTGTTAGTATCTTTGCGTAAATTAAATCGTTACGATTATGAAAAAGCTACAACTATTGTTTTGTGCAGTTGCATTAATTATGACATCGTGCACGCTCTCAAACGAGGAAAAAGCAGAGAAACTAATACAGGAATCTCTGAAAGGAACTCTTTATCACCCAGAGTCATATAAGTCTATATCTACACAAGTAGATAGTGCTTTTATAAACTTTGAAAATCTTGCCAAAGTAGGCGAATTGTGTGAAGAATTAGGAGATTTGCTTGACAAAGAAAGTGAATATCAAAGAGAATATCGTTCTGCAGAAAGTTCAAAAAGTATTTATGCTCCTAATGGGTGGTACTATGATGAACATAGCCGAGTAAAATATAATCAATACAAGCAAGAATGTGAAGAATATAAAACTAAACTTGAAAAGATAGCTCCTAAAATAGCAACAGCTATAAGCGAGTTAAGAGAAGTTTCTTAGAATTTATATTCAGATAAATTTACAGGTTGGATTGTATCTCATCGCTTTACTTCCAAGAATGGTGCGAATACAATGACAATCCCAGGAGATATGATTTTTGTTTGTGATACTGAATTTACTTGTTGCGGTAATGGTATGGATTCCGATACCTTTGAAAAATTATTCAAATTCATCAAGAAAATTTCGGAAGCCGAGTCTGATGAAGAGTTGAAAGAAGAAATTATGGAATCTAAGTATTCTCTCTTTTAATTTTCGTCTTTTAATAGCATGAAAAGTTAGAGTATCTTTGTGGTACTCTAACTTTTTTGTACTATGAAAATAATTATCAACGGTAAAACTGCTATTCTAAGGAAAGGAACATCGTTTAAGTTCGTTTTTGAAAATTGTTCCGTAATGCTACGGAGTATTTCAGTTTTCATTATCGTAGATATTTTAAACCTCCTCCCCTGTGTTTTGTCCAGCAAAATATAGGGGAGGTGTCCGCAAGGACGGAGGGGTTAACCTTTACCGCAAAAAACTTATGAAACCTTTCCAACCCCTCTCCTCAGAAACTGTCGTTTCTTCGGCGTCTCCCCTATACCGCTAATGCAGCATGAACTATATTAAAAAATACGTAAAACGAGTAAAAATACGGGACAAAGGAGCAAGCTAAGGGGAGAAGGGTAAATACACCCCCTCTCATTCATTAATATTCAAGTCTATCCCCATGAATTTTCTACTGAGCCGTTATTGTTAATTCTCTTTGGTTTGGAGCTGAAAAAAGGGAACTGTAAAAGTTCCCTTTCGTGATCCGCTTGGGGCTCGAACCCAAGACCCCAACATTAAAAGTGTTGTGCTCTACCAGCTGAGCTAGCGAATCTAACCTTGTTGCTTTTTGTAAAAGCGTTGCAAAGATACGGCTTTTATTGGAATATGCAAGCGGTATCTGTAAATTATTATACTTAATTTTATCGGTATAAAGTCATATTTTTATTTTATGCTTTGATTATTAGCGCATAATACTTTCAAAAAGAGGTATAAGTAAAGAGGTGATAACTCCCATCAGCCCGATGGCCAAGCCACTGATAGCTCCTTCGACGGCTCCCAATTCGATGGCTCGCGCCGTTCCTAGCCCATGTGCCGCCGAACCTAAGGCAAGCCCTCTGGCTACTCGGCTGTTGACGTGGCAGCGGTCGAGAATGGCAGGACCGACGATACCACCCAAAAGCCCGCAGCCAAATACGATAACTGCGGTGAGCGACGGTATGCCATTCGAGTGTTCCGACAAGGAGATAGCGATGGGTATGGTTACCGATTTGGGTTGCAGTGACGAGGTGATGGTCTCGTCTACTCCCATGATTCTACAAATAGCTATGACACTTACTATACCTACGATACCGCCCGCAAAGACGGCAGTAAGTACGGGTATCTCTTTCCCTCTGATTTGCTCGATTTGTTCGTAAAGGGCATATCCCAGTGCAACGACCGAGGGTCCTAAAAGAAAGCTGATGAAATTGCTACCTGCGCAAAACGTGTCATAGTCGATGCCCAGTAATGAAAGGAGAGCTATGATAAGCACCATAGCGACTAGAAGAGGGTGAAACAGAGCTATGTGTTTTTTTCGGTACAATTTGCAGCCGGCTAAATAGCTTCCCAATACCAATAGGAGTATAAAGGGAGTAGAAGAAAATATTTCACTCATATTTTTTCACCTCCTTTCTTATGGGATAATTTGCGGTCGAGCTGTTCTTCGGTTACTCCGACAACAACGATCACCAGCAATGTTGTCACAACCGATACGGTGAGTAATACTACCCAATTGCTCATGAGTATTTTATATTCGTGCATTAGCCCTATGCTGGCGGGAACGAAAAACAGAGCCATATTGCGGGTGAGTGCCGAGGCTGCTTTATCTACATCGTGCGGACGGATCCATTTTAAAGTGAGTGCGATGAATAGCAATATCATGCCGCATACGCTGCCGGGAATGAGTTTCCCGATTAGCAGACTCATCATCTCTCCTAATACATAGAAAAGCATGATGTAACAAAAACCTTTAATCATTTTTACTTAATCTTGATAATACCTGAATACCTTCTATTATTTATTATTTTTATAGTGAATGCCGTCTTCGCAGGCGGTAATGAATCCTTCGTCCTGTAAAAAGCGCAAGCTCTCGATAACCTCGTTCTCTGGATAGGGGAGGCATTCCACGATTTCGTTTCGGCTGATTGCCCCATTTCCGAGCAGTCGCTGTATCTCTTTCGCAATTTGTATCGGAGAATTTTTTGAGGCGGCCTCTCGTTTTTTTCGTTCGATACAGTTGTCGCAATAGCCACATTCATAATCTGCTTTTTCTCCGAAATATTCTAGAAGCATTTGTTGGCGACAGCGTGAGGAGGTGGCGTATGTAATCATACTTTTTATGCGATCTGCCATACGCTCTCGACGCTCTTCATAGGCTTCACGGGTAATTTGTACATAGCGGGGCTCCATGCGTTCCCGGGTATAGACGATGTATGGGGTGCGACGCCGGGGAATATAATGCAGTACATGCATGCGGTTCAGTTTTAGCAGCGATTCATACACTTCCTGCTGGTTCATGCCGAGCCGTTGGCACAACAAATCTTCATGAATATATGTGTAGTCGGTGAATAGTCCGGTATAAGATCGCAACAGGCATTGCAGCACACGGTCGGTTTGGGGATCACTTTCTCGTAATTCGTATAATTCGTCCTTGTGTACCAGAATCATGATCCGGGATAGAGAGTCGGTTTCCTCGATAAATTCGATATATCCCGAAATGGTAAGTATTTTTAGCGCGTTGAGTACAGGTGTGGCAGCATACTTGAATGTGGTGCAAAAGCGTTTCAAGTTAAACTCGTAAATCGAATCCATGCCACAGCCTAATGCTATTTCGAGAAAATTGCCTACGCGTTCGTAAACTTTCAATATAAATTCCTTATCGGGAAATTCCTCGGTCAATCTTTTGTGCAACGTGGCTTTATCTCTTCGAGCATAAAGCAATACCGCATAGGAACGGGTTCCATCACGCCCCGCTCGTCCCGCTTCCTGAAAATACTCTTCGGGGGCGTTCGGCATTTCGATATGGACGACAGCCCTTACGTTTGGTTTGTCTATACCCATGCCGAAGGCATTTGTCGAAACCATAACCCGGATTTCGTCTGCTTTCCATTTTTGTTGTTTATCGGCTTTTTCTTCCGAGTTCAATCCGGCGTGAAAAAAATCTGCCGATATACCTGCTTTGCGCAATTCTTCGGCAACTTCTTTCGTACGTTTTCGATTCCTCACATACACGATAGCGCTGCCCGGCACACGGTTGAGTATGCGTAGCAGTTGTTGGAGCTTGTCTTCTCCTTGTCTTACCACGTATGAAAGATTGGGTCGTGAGAAGCCGGTGCGGAAAACTTGCCCGTTGCGAAAGGATAGTTTACGTTGTATATCTTCGGCTACTTTGGGGGTAGCAGTAGCTGTGAGTGCCAGTATAGGGACTTCGGGCAGAATATAACGTATGTCCGCTATTTTCAAATAGGCCGGACGGAAATCGTATCCCCATTGTGAAATGCAGTGAGCTTCGTCCACGACGATAAAGGAAACCGGCAATCCTTTAATACGAGCGATGAATAATTCCGTATCCAGACGTTCCGGTGAAATGTACAGAAATTTATAGCGTCCGTACAGGCAATTGTCGAGAGTGACGATCATCTCACGGCGTGTCATACCGGCGTGCAGATAAGCTGCCCGTATCCCTCGGCTGCGTAGGTTATCTACTTGGTCTTTCATCAAAGCGACCAATGGAGTAATTACTAAACAGATACCTTCCCGGCTGAGGGTGGGAACTTGGAATGTGAGGGATTTTCCTCCCCCTGTCGGCATTAATCCCAACGTGTCATGCCCGTCGAGCAGTGAGGTGATGATCTCTTCCTGCATAGGACGGAATTGGGAATAGCCCCAATATTTATGCAATACTTCGTGGATAATTTCGTTCATTCCTTTTGCAGATTTGGCGCAAAATTACAATTTTATCTTTTATGACGTAGAAATAGCGAAATAAATCTGATTGTTATCGATTCGTTCAAGGTCAGAGGGGCGTTTTTTGAATTTTTTTATTTCTTGATTAGTATAAAGTAAAGAGGGTTGCAATATCTAAAAAAAAGCGATATATAATAAAAATAAAGTTTGACCGTTATTATGATATGTGTTTTTAGTTAGAAAGATGAATCAAATACGGAGAATTTTATTATTCGGCTGCTTTTTCCCTACTATTTTTAACATAAAGGCTTATGACTTTGAGCATGAGAAGATTTATTATAAAATTACATCTGAGTCTGAGGCGACCGTTGGTGTAGATAGGGGAACGACTGAGTATATTGGGAAAATTGTTATCCCCGAAGAAGTTCAAGGTGGAGATGGAATTTTTGTTGTTGGACCGGGTGGAGAGATTATTGGGCCACCTGTGGTTGATTATTCAAAGACGTATAGAGTGACATCGATTGAAGAAAATGCTTTCGGAGGCTGTTTGGGGGTGGAAACTGTGACTTTCCCTGAAAGTATCATTTCAGTTAATAAATGTGCTTTCCAAAATTGTTTGTTTTTGGTGCAAATCTATTGTTTGGGACAGGTTCCACCTGTTTGTGATTCTAGTAGCTTTGATAATGTAAATAAGAAGGATTGTGTACTATATGTTCCGAAAGGACGATTGGCTGCTTATAGGAATGCACATGTTTGGAAAGATTTTCCAATGATTGTAGAATCTGATTTTTCAGGGATTGTAGAAATTCAAAATTCTGTGAGAATATCGGGAAAAGAAGACCGAATAATAATAGATGGTATAACCGAAGGGTATGTTTGGATTTATGATATAAACGGAGTATTGGTAACAACTATGCCGGCAACTGGCGAGTGTATGGAGATTCGGTTACAAGAAAGAGGTATTTATCTTGTTAAATATGCAGGTAGGACGGTTAAGGTAAAGATATGATTATATTCAATCTTGTCTTGTAATTTTATTTTTGAAAATGTAAATGGTAAACAGTAGGGAGAGATTTACAAGAAATCTCTCCCTACTGTTATATTGTGTCAAATAGTATTATTCCGAGGGGCGCATATCTTTGATAAATAACTGTATCGAACCATTGTTGTGGGTGTTCTCCTCTATGGTGTAACAAATATCGAATGGTTTGCCGGCTTTGATATGTTCGAAATGCTGACTCATATTAAATGCGATTCCATTCATGATATTTTTCGATTTGCTATCTACCAGTTCCAATTTCACGTGTTCGTTCTTTTTTCCAACAAGGCGGCTTGTTCCGTAATCGGTTACACGCCGGGTGCAGAAAATAGGTTTTTGGTTTCCCGGGCCGAACGGATTAAATTGTTTCAGCATAGTAAAGAAATCGGGTGTGATTTCATTGAAATTGATTTCTGTATCTATGTCGATTTGCGGTTCCATCTGGTCTGGTAAGATGTGCCGGGCGACGTGTTCCTCGAATCGAGCTGTAAATTCCTTGATGTGTTCTTCTTTCATCGATAATCCCACGGCATAGGTGTGTCCTCCGAAATTTTCGAGTAAGTCTCGACAAGATTCTACGGCTTTATAAATATCGAATCCTTGTACCGACCGAGCCGACCCTGTGGCCAGTCCGTCGGATAGGGTGAGAACGACAGCCGGGCGATAATATAGTTCCGTCAGGCGTGAGGCCACGATACCTATAATTCCTTTGTGCCAGTCTTTATTGTAAATGACAATCGATTTTCTTCGATTTATGTCGATATGTTCTTCCAATATTCTGCTCGCCTCTTCGGTGATACGTTTATCGAGCTCTTTACGATCCTCATTGTACTGGTCGATATTTTGACTTTTTTCCAAAGCTCCTGCCATGTCTTTGGCGACCAGCAGGTCTACCGCTTCTTTTCCCGATTGCATACGTCCCGAAGCATTGATACGAGGCCCTATTTTGAATACGATGTCGCTGATTGTAATATTTTTGTTATTCAATCCGCATACTTTCAATATACCTCTTAAACCCATGCTGGGATTGGAGTTGAGTCGTTTAAGACCGTGATAGGCGAGGATTCGGTTTTCCCCGGTTATGGGTACGATGTCTGACGCTATGCTCACGGCGACGAGATCGAGCAGCGGTTCCAGGTCGGAAGTTATGTCGATACCGTTGTTGATGGCAAACCCTTGCATGAATTTGTAACCGACGCCACACCCCGACAAATGTTTATAGGGATAGGTTTCTCCTTCTAATTTGGGATTGAGTATAGCTACGGCATCAGGCAATTGGTCATCGGGCATGTGGTGGTCGCAGATGATAAAATCGATCCCTTTGCTTTTGGCGTAAGCTATTTTTTCTACGGCTTTGATACCGCAGTCGAGAGCGATGAACAGCGTAATACCGTTTTCGGCGGCATAGTCGATACTTTTGTCGGAAATACCGTATCCCTCTTCATAACGGTCGGGGATATAGTAGTCGAGTCCCGAATAATAGTTTTGTAAAAACTTATATACCAGAGATACGGCAGTCGTCCCGTCTACGTCGTAGTCTCCGTAAATCATAATTTTTTCTTTACTCCCTAATGCACGATTAAGCCTAACTACAGCTTTTTCCATATCTCTCATTAAGAACGGGTCATGGAGATCGGACAGCTGGGGCTTGAAAAACTTCTCCGCTTCGGCGGCAGAAGTAACCCCTCGTTGAGCGAGTAGCTTACAGAGTGCAGGGACCTTTGGATATCGGTCCCCTAATGTCCGGGCTATTTGTTGTTCGTTTGATGTAAGGGGTAAGTAATTCCATTTACTTATCATTTATATGTTTTTTATTTTTTATCTGTCTTAATGCCCCATTATATAATCGAGAAAGATATTTTCGACGATATAACCGGAAAAGTGTACGAGGTAGGATTACCTTAAATTCCTTACCCTCATGAGGCTATCGCGGTGAGAAGGAGATGTATTTTTTACAGACAATCCTTTTACACCTTATTATTGCCGTAAAGTTATAAAAAGACATTCAATGTTGAGCCGTTTTTAGGAATTAAAATTATAAATCTTCAAATTTTTAACCTCCTTCAAACAATGAGTGTAAATAGTGTTATGGCGTTAGTAATAATTCATAGTCCACGACATCTAACCATCGGTCGAATTTTAGTCCCACTTTTTTGAAATGGGATACTTGTTTGAATCCGAGTCTGATATGGAGTGACTTGCTGGCTATATTGTCGTCTGTTATGCAAGCTATCAATGCTCGATAATTTTTGTTACGGCACTCTTCGATTAATTTTTGCATGAGTAGAGTCCCTATGCCTCTGCCTGTGTATGCGGGAGATAAATAAACGGTTGTTTCTGCTGTATATCGGTAAGCAGCTCTTTCTTTCCATGCATGGGCATAACAGTATCCGACCACTATGCCGCCTGTTTCATAGACAAGATAGGGATATTTCGACGATATTTGCACGATACGTGACAGCATATCTTCTTCGGTTAAAGGTTCGGTTTCGAATGAAATTATGCTGTTTGTGATATATTCGTTATAAATTTTCGTGATTGCTGTGGCATCTTGTGGCTTTACATCTCTTATCATTGTTTCTCTGTTTTACGATACGGATATATAAAGAATCGGTAAACTATTATATACGTGGGTTCGTGTTTTATAAGAAAACGAGAAAGGGGCAAAAATTTATTCGCCCCTTTCTCGTTCGATACGATGATTAGTGATTGTCTTGTATCATGTGTACATCTACTTGCGGATAAGGGAAGTGCAGCCCGTATTTGTCAAACTGTTTGTAGACTTGTTCGTTAAAGTCGAAGAATACTCCCCAGTAATTCTCGGAGGCTGTCCATACTCGTACGGTTATTTCGATCGCACTATCGGCTAGACTGCTTAGAGCTACAAACGGAGCCGGTTCATCGAATACTCGTTTGTCTGCTGCAAGCAGTTCGAGAATGGCTTTGCGAGCCGTATCGAAATCGTCGCCGTATGCGATGCCTATTTTCCAGTCGACACGTCGGCGTCCCTCTTTGGAATAGTTGTTCAGGCTGCCTGTCGATAATCCGCCGTTGGGTATGATAATCGTTTTGTTATCCGGTGTATTGAGTATGGTATTGAATATCTGTATCTCCTTTACAGTTCCCGAGTAACCTTGCGCTTCGATAAAATCTCCGACTTTATAGGGTTTGAACAGAAGTATCATGACCCCTCCTGCGAAGTTTTGAAGCGTACCGCTCAAAGCCATACCGATGGCAAGTCCGGCAGAGGCGAATATGGCTAAGAACGAACTGGTGTTGATGCCGAGTATTCCTATCACGATAACGATGAGAATAAGCATCAAGATGATGCGTATCAAGCTGAGTAGAAAGGTCCGCAGGGACAGTTCGACGTTACGGCGTATGAATGCTTTGGAAATAAAATGATAGATACGGTTGATAATCCACTTCCCGATAAAAAATACAGCCAGTGCGATAGCTATTTTTACCGCTCCGTGTAATATGGCACTGATGGCTTGTTCCATGAATTGCTGGAACGATAGAGACGAAAGTGCCGATAATTTTTGTTGCCACGTTTGGGCGATCTCTTCCGGAGCCGGAACTTCTGGCGTTTGAGCCAGTAAGGATTGTAAAGAATTGAAAATTGACATTATGAATAGAATTAAGAGTTTAATTATTGTCGGGATAGACTCGTTTGTACCAATCGAGGGTCGTATAATATCGGTCGAGGGTCGTGTTTCCTGTTCCTAAAATGTAGCAGCTCAGGCCGCAATGTTTGTAAATGGAGACATCTCCCATGACCGAAGGGGTTGCCGCATGGTAGAGTATAGCTTGGGAGAGGGCTTGCTCCAACCCTGTATTTTCATCGGGAGTAGCGATTCGCGATAGAAAATCTTGTAAGTCGAAACAAATATATGGCGGTTGACGATCGAAATGTTGGATATTGGAAATATCGGGCATGGCATCGTTTCGATGAGCCTCGAAAATTTCATGGATACTATCGGCTAATGCTTCCAATCTATGGCAGTCCGCCAATCCCACGGTAGATGTGCGATATGCTCCGTTTTGAGCATTGTAATAAGTATAGATTGTATTGCAAACATCTTTGAGATCGAGATGATAATCGAATAGTTTTGGAATGGTCAACGAGTAGGGCATTCCGGCTCCCAGAACTTCGGCTGCCGATCCTATATAATAATCGGTCTTGTTTCGTAATTGGTAGGCACATTCTATTCCACCCATGAAACAAACGTCCGTGAGAATGAAGTGGAATTGTTTATCGGGTATAGCTTCTGCCAGCTCGTCTATTTCCATATAATTTTTGCCGTCTTGCCCGAAAGAGCGTGTGGGCAATTCGTACCGTCGAGCCGGTGAAAGAGCTAACGAGGAGTTTCCCGGAGCCCAGCCGGTGCTGTGAGACCAAAGTATCAATCCGTATTCTTTCGCTGGAAATAGTTCTTTCGTTTCGTCGATTACCGAACGCATGACTTCCGTGGTAGCCGAGTTACGGTCCGGGTATTCCTTTATAATCGCTTTTTCAGCCGAACCAGATTCGTTTTTCCTAATCTGTATAAGCTGAGGATTTGTATCGTATCCGTCGCGGTAAATAATGAGATTTCCTCCATTTAGACCTCCCGATGCAGCGACTTGTAACATGTCGTTGATATTTTGCGTATCGAAACGGTATGTCGATCCTAAGTTGTTGTTCGACAACATATAAATCAGTACCGTACGGTTTACAGGTTCTTGCTCCGGTTCATCTTCGTTGGCGCATCCCGAAAACAGAATGACAATTCCTAAGAGGAGAATAATCTGATGGCTGAAAAAAATACTATATATAAATTTATGATTACTCATCATTTGCAAAATTAACAGAAAAATTTAGAATGTCTGTTGCTTTTGATTCGTTTTTGCATATCTAATATGTGAATGTAACGTCTAAACCCGTACCTTTGTTATATAAAATATGGGATATGAAAAATTTTTTGGTTCTCGTTTGTGTGGTAGGGTTACCCTTTTATGTATTGTCACAGTCCTATTATCAATGGGTAGAGAGGGCCGATAGTTGCATCAAGGCGAAAGATTGGGCGGGAGCAGAGTCGGCATTGGTAAGTGCGTTGCGAACCGAGCCCGCGAATGGGCAAAATTCGTTGCTTATGTCCAATTTGGGTACGGTACAACGTTATGCAGGTAATTATGAAGCTGCACTTCGGAGTTATACGAACGGATTGTTGATGACACCTCACTCGGTCACTTTGTTGCGGAATCGGGCGGCTCTTTTTTCAGAGATAGACAGCATAGACCGTGCCTATCAGGATTATAGCCAGATACTGTTAATCGACGATACCGACGAGGATGCGCTGTATCATAGAGGTTTGATTGCATTGGAGCGGGGAGATACGATTTCGAGCCGTGCCGATTTTGAACGAATCTTGAAATTGAATCCGGCGAGTGCCAACGGTCGCATAGGTTTTGCTTCGTTGTTGAAAGTGATGGGTTATTATCCCGAAGCCATAGAGGTCTATTCGCAGGTAATTCGGGTAAATCCCGAGAAGGAGATACTCTATGTAGGGCGGGCGGAAGCCTATTTGTTCGCCGGACAATATGCCAAAGCCGATAAAGATATAGAAAAGGCTATCGAGTTGGCTCCCGATGACCCGGTAGTATATGTATTGAGGGCGTTGGGCAAATTGGCAAGGTATGAAAGAGAATCGGCGAAGGCCGATTTGAAACGAGCCGTGGAACTTGGTTATGATTCCAAAGAGGCCGAGCGTTTATTGGAAGAGGAATAGAATCCTTTTTATATTTTTCAGGGACAAGAATAAAGAGAGATTTTTATTCGTTTTGTTGTACCGGCAAAAGAAAATATATACCTTTGTTGTATGATTGGATTGGTACGCCATATTGAGTATTTATTGTTGCATAACGATGATGTTTTTATACCCGGTTTGGGTCGTTTTACAGTTCTCTGTGACGAAGCGAAGATACAATCGGGCGGTACATCGTTTCTCCCACCTGTGAGAAAAGTCGCATTTGAATCCGTTGCGACGGGAGATTCCGGGTTATTGGTTCGTTCGGTTATGCGTGCCGGTTTTATTTCTTGGGACGAGGCTGTTGAGGCTATTGCCGAAGAGGTCGAATCTGTTTATAAACACTTGGAGCAAGGTGGCGATTATGGTTTCGGGCGGTTGGGACGATTGGTCTTAGTCGATGGTAACGTGTGTTTTCAGCCACAGGAAAATAATTCTATCGAGAATCCCCGCTTCGGTTTCACCCCATTGGAAATAACTCCTCGTGAGGAAGATGTGGAAGATAGGGAGATACCGACGGTTGAAGCCGAAAAAGTTCGTGACCGTGTATATATATCGTTTCATCGTCGTACGGTGCGTGCGGCAGCAGTAGCAGCGGCAATAATTGTGTTTTTATTAATGCTTTCTAAGCCAATCAATACACCCGATACCACTGCCAATTATGCCGGATTATTGTCTGCCGAGTTATTCGGTCAGGCGGATACTACGACCGACGAAGCTGTCGTTAATGATTTTGAATCCGTTTTGGGAATCGATGAAATGCCCGATACGATTGCCGCCGGGGAAGAAAATGTTTTGGAAACCGCTGTACACGATATCGAAACAGCGAGAAATACCTACTATATTATAGTGGCTTCGCTTCCGTCAAAACAGATGGCCGAGAAGCAAATCGAGTGTTTTCACCGACAGGGCGTTTCTGCCGATTTACAGATTTATGAGACGGCACGTAAATCACGACTCTATGTAGCATCGTTCGATGATTTTGATGAAGCTCGTCGATACCATTCTCATTTGGTACAGGAGCAGCCTCTTTTTGCGAATGCATGGATTATGAGGGCGGGAAACTAAGAGAGCCTTTGGGTTACCTCGGGAGAAAAATCTTGTTTTAGTTTCGAATTACCGGATAAGAATGCTTAGTAAAAATCAAATTAAACGCATACAATCGTTAGCTCGAAAGAAAGGACGGAGAGAGGAGGGCTGTTTTATTGCCGAAGGTAATAAACTCGTGGAAGACACACTGTCGGTTTTCGAGTGTGATTTGATATTGGCTACTCCGTCTTGGATTGTTTCGCACGCTCACAAATCGTTGCCTAAGATACAGGAAGTCGATGAACAAGAGATGTCGAAAGTCTCTCAGCTTGTTACGCCGCCCGATGTTTTGGCTGTATATCGCATACCCGAATATCATTTAAATATCGAGACTCTGAAAAAGGAGTTGGTGTTGGCTTTGGATACGGTGCAAGATCCCGGCAATTTGGGTACTATCGTTCGCTTGGCCGATTGGTTCGGTATTCGCCATATCGTTTGTTCTCCCGATACCGCCGATCTTTATAACCCTAAGGTTGTGCAAGCCACTATGGGGGCATTAGCTCGGGTAAAAGTTTATTATAGGTCGTTACCCGATTTTCTCTCTCAGGTGGATTCGTCGGTCGTGTATGGTACATTTCTCGATGGGGAGGATATTTATCATACCTCTTTGACGAAATCGGGGGTAATTGTGATGGGGAACGAGGGAAATGGTATATCGGCCAAATTGGAACCTTATATTGGGAAACGGCTGTATATTCCTAATTATCCGGTTGGGCAGCCTACTTCCGAGTCGCTCAATGTGGCGGTTGCAGCAGCGATTACATGTGCTGAGTTTCGTAGGAGGCAAATAGTATAAATAGTATGGCAAAGACAAAATCGGTTTACTTTTGCAATAACTGTGGGGCAGAGTCGCCCAAGTGGATAGGACGTTGTCCCGTTTGCGGCGAGTGGAATACCTATGTGGAAGAGGTCGTGAGCACGAAATCCGCGGCCGGTGGTCGGGGCGAGTTCGGCACGATGGAACAGAGTAAAGTACGTCCGCAACGGATAGACGATATTCAGATTACGGAAGAGTCGCGAATCGATTTGGGAAACGGCGAATTGAACCGAGTATTGGGTGGTGGTCTTGTGCGGGGATCATTGGTGCTGATAGGCGGTGAGCCCGGTATCGGTAAATCGACGTTGATTTTACAAACCGTACTTGCTCTAAAAGGACAGAAGATATTATATGTATCGGGGGAGGAAAGCGCAAGGCAATTGAAATTGAGAGCCGAGCGAATAGGAGGGAACGCACCCGACTGTTATATCGTGTGCGAGACATCGCTCGAAGATATATTCGTGCATATTCGTAATGTTGCTCCCGATATTGTAGTTATCGACTCCATACAGACGATTGCTACCAGTGCGATGGAGTCTTCACCGGGTAGTGTGGGACAGGTGAGGGAATGCGCCGCCTCGTTACTCAAATTTGCGAAACAGACCAATACGCCGGTTCTTCTCGTAGGCCACATTAACAAAGAAGGCAGTATTGCCGGGCCGAAGGTGTTGGAGCATATTGTCGATACAGTATTGCAGTTCGAGGGGGATAGACACTATCTATACCGTATTCTCCGCTCGATAAAAAATCGGTTCGGAAGCACTTCTGAATTGGGTATTTACGAGATGAGGCAAAACGGGTTACGTGAGGTGAGCAACCCGTCGGAAATGTTGTTGACTCAAAATCACGAAGGTTTGAGCGGTGTTGCCATTGCTGTCACGATAGAGGGCATACGCCCTTTCCTCATTGAGACACAGGCGTTGGTCAGTACGGCTGCTTACGGTACGCCGCAACGATCGGCGACAGGATTCGACCTGCGGCGCATGAATATGTTACTTGCCGTTTTGGAAAAGAGGGTCGGGTTCAAATTAGCACAAAAAGATGTTTTCCTCAATATAGCCGGAGGCATAAAAGTCAATGACCCCGCGATGGATTTGGCCGTAATCAGTGCGATACTTTCTTCCAATATGGATATGGCGATTGAGGCAGGAACCTGTATGACCGGCGAGGTTGGGCTTTCGGGAGAGATACGCCCGGTCAATCGGGTAGAGCAACGCATTCTTGAAGCCGAAAAATTAGGTTTTAAACGTATGTTCATACCGCAAAATAATCTGAAAGGCTTTGATACTTCCCGATTGGCGATAGAATTAGTTGCTGTTCGTAAGGTCGAGGAGGCCTTCCGGCAACTGTTCGGATAAGGTCTACATATATTTTGTAGGAATATTCAAACTCGTTTAATGATTCTGCTCACTTTCCGTTATATATTGTAGCATAGGATGTGTACTTAATAAAAACGTTAAACGAACGCGGTTTTTTGTATTCGATTTTATCATAATATTTGAAAATATTGATTGAGCATGGGATATGATGAAAACAAGCTATGACGTGGAGAATAGGCAAATTCGTGTCTTCATATCTTCTACTTTTCAGGATATGCAGTCTGAACGAGATTATCTTATCACGAAAGTTTTTCCGAGGTTACAAGCCGAAGCGGCTAGACGAGATGTTACTATCATTCCTCTCGATTTACGTTGGGGAGTGACGGAAGAAGAATCACAGACAGGCAAGGTCATTGAGATTTGTCTGCAAGAGATTTTATACTCCCGCCCTTTTTTCATCGGGTTGATCGGAGACCGGTATGGTTGGTGTCCCTCTTTGGAAGAGTTTTGGTGTAACGAATTGTTACAAGAACGTTTTGGGTGGTTGAAAGACGATATAAAGAAAGGGTTAAGTGTTACGGAAATAGAGATGCAATACGGTGTGTTGCGTAGTGAAGAACCTATGGATGCCTTTTTCTATATTCGTCAAGGAGATGTTCCAGTGGCCGAATACACCGAAAAATTGGAACGGTTGAAAATGTCCGTTCGAGGGAATAAGTTTGGTTATCCAGTTTACGACTATACTTCGGTGGAGGTGTTAGGAAAACAGGTAGAGGAAGACTTTATTGGATTGCTCGATCGTTTGTATCCTGAAAAGAGATTGAGCGAATTAGAAAAAGACCGGTTTATCCAGCAGACTTTTTTGCGTGATCATTGTCGTATTTATATTCCAGAAGAGAGTAACTTTCAAATATTGAACGATTTCTTGCGAGGAGATTACTCTCATTTTGTCGTTACTGGTGAAAGTGGTATGGGCAAGAGTGCTTTGATCGCCAATTGGCTGAATGATTTGTCGCAGGATAGTGGATATAATATTATCTATCATTTTGTCGGGAATGGTGGACAGGAAGGAAGTCATAGGCATATTGCCAGTCGGTTATGTAATGAAATTCGTGATTTGTACCGACTACCTTTACCCTCTGAAAAACAGCTTGGTGAAGATGTTTTCAAGCAGCTTGAAAAGCTTTTTGTTTTCATTGCTAAGGAAAAGCCATTACTTATCGTGCTTGATGGAATCAATCAGTTGGTAAATGAAGATCGAGCCAAGCAGTTAGTTTGGCTACCTGTTCCGGCTAGAAATACGAAAATACTATTTTCTACTTTGTTTGACGATGAAACTATGCAGGTGTTTAAGGAAAGGAATTATCCACTCCTTACGCTGCAGCCGCTCGATAAAGAGAGGCGTTCTCGATTGGTAAATGAATATCTGCGACTCTATGGTAAAAAGCTCGCTTCGGTTCAAATTAGTCGTATTGTCGATGATCCTCAAAATCGAAATACACTTGTGTTGAAAACATTGCTCGACGAATTAATTAATTTCGGAGTGCACGAACGTCTTGATTCCCGTATAGATTATTATCTGCAAGCAAATGATATTCCCGATTTTTTTCAGCGGGTATTAGATCGTTACGAAACGGATTATGGAGCGAGTGATGTTCGTCATATTTTGGCTCTCATTACTTTTTCTCGATGGGGGCTTAGCGAACAAGAGATTATGTCGATTACTTGTATCATTCCACTTCACTGGTCTCAGTTTTATTGTGCATTCCGTAATCATCTTGTAGTTAAAAATGGTGTTATTTCTTTTTCTCATGCTTCTATACGCCAAGCCTGTCTTGATCGGTATGCGGAGTATGAGTTGGCTATGAGGCAGGAGATTGTGGACTTTTTTTCCAATAAAAAAGAATACCGTGCATACGATGAGTTACCTTATCAGTATCGGGCATTGAAAAAGTATGAAAACCTTTATTGTTTTTTAGTCGATTTTGAAATATTCGATTATTGGAATAATAAGGATCGATATGAATTGGGTGATTATTGGCGCATATTGATTTCTATTGATTCTACCCGTTATTCTTTACTTGCTTATGCATCGTTATCTGCCTTGTCTAATGAGAGTCAAGCTTTGATATATAATAATATAGCTTTTTTTGTTTCTGAAATTATAGCAGATTATCAAGTCGCTTTGGAGTATCATTTCAAAGCTTTATCCATTCATCGGCGAATTTTAGGAGAAAGTCACCGGAATACAGGGTCTTCTTACAATAATGTGGGATTTGTATATAGTAATTGTGGTGAATATGGTAAGGCATTGGGATATTATCTGAAATCATTAGCGGTTCTCAAGATGGTTTTAGGAGATGATCATTTGGATATGGCAACCCTTTATACTAATATTGGGTGGGTATATAACTGTCGTGGAGAATATGAAACAGCTTTGGAATATTATTTTAGATCGTTGGAAATTCGCCGAAAAATCTTAGGAGATAATCATTCTGATACGGCTGTGTCATATAATGAAATTGGACTTGTTTACAACAATAAAGGAGAATATGAAACAGCTTTAAAATGTTATTCCAAAGCATTGAAGATTTATGAGGTTATTTTAGGTAAATCTTTCCCTGATACGGCACGAATCTATAACAATATTGGGCTTGTTTACAGCAATAAAGGCGAATATGATACGGCCTTGAAGCATTATTCCAAAGCATTGGAGATTTATGAGTTTATTTTAGGAAAGTATCACCCTGATACAGCACGGGCTTGCAATAATATCGGGGCTGTGTACAGTAGCCGAGGTGAGGTAGACAAAGCTTTGGAGTATTATTTTAGAGCATTAGAAATTTATACTTTTGTTTTAAGTCATAATCATGTGGATATTATACGACTTTGGAATAATATAGGTTTTGTTTATGGTAATTGCGGTGAGTATGACAAAGCATTGGAGTATTATTTCAATGCTTTGGAAGCTGGCAAAGAGGCCTTTGAGAATAGCCCCGATATAGCGACGCTTTATAATAATATAGGACTTTTGTATAACAGTAAGAGAGATTATGATAAGGCATTGGTGTATTATTATAAATCTGTGGAGTGTCTGGTAGAAATTTTTGGAGAAAATCATCTTTTATTGGGCAATGTGTATTGTAATATAGGAGTTGCCTATGATAATTTAGGAAGTTACAAACAGGCGTTGTCCTATTATGGTAGAGCTTTGGAAGTTTACCGATCCCTTTCATATAAAAATGAGGCTCAAATCGAGGCAATTCAGCGTTATATTGATGGGGTTAATCATAAGTGTCGACAAGAGAAAAAAGGGTTTATAAGAAAGATGAAAGAACTTTTTTCTCAAAATAAAAAATGATAAGGCATATAAGTGAATAATTTTAATTTGCCCCAGAGATGAAATTAAGAAGATTATGATTCGAGAATTGCAGTTAAGAATTCTGCCCGAACAAGCAGCTTCGGAACAAAGCATAGCAGCATATGTGGCTCGGGAGCAGAGTATGGATATACGGTCGATAAAGTCTGTGAGGGTATTGAAACGCTCGATAGATGCCCGTCAGCGCATGGTCATGGTGAATTTGAAAGTGCGGGTATACATCGACGAATTCCCGCAAGACGACGAGTTCCCCCGTATCGAGTATGGCGATGTTTCGGGTAAGTCTCGGGCGATTGTCGTGGGGGCTGGGCCGGCGGGGCTTTTCGCGGCATTGCGTCTGATTGAGTTAGGTATTTGTCCGGTCGTTGTCGAACGAGGGAAAAACGTGCATGACCGTCGCAAGGATATAGCTCTTATCAGTCGGGAACAGAGAGTCGACCCGGAGTCGAATTATAGTTTTGGAGAGGGGGGAGCCGGAGCGTTTTCCGACGGTAAACTCTATACTCGCAGTAAGAAGCGGGGAAGTGTCGAGCGTATTCTTCAAATTTTTTGTCAGCACGGGGCATCGGTTTCAATCCTTTCTGATGCTCACCCTCACATCGGGACCGACAAGTTGCCGAGGGTAATCGAGCGCATGCGGAATCGTATTATCGAATCGGGTGGTGCGGTACATTTCGAGACCCGAATGGAGCGTTTGATTATCGATGGCGATGAGGTGTGTGGAATCGTTACAGCCGATGGTCGTGAATTTACCGGCCCTGTTATTTTGGCAACGGGGCATTCGGCTCGCGATGTTTATTATATGTTGCACGAGAACGGGGTGGAGTTGGAATCCAAAGGTATTGCCGTAGGTGTGAGATTGGAACACCCGCAACAGTTGATAGATTCCATTCAATACCACAATCCCGAAGGTCGGGGGAAATATCTTCCGGCTGCCGAATATAGCTTTGTCACGCAGGTGAAAGGGCGAGGTGTCTATTCGTTCTGCATGTGCCCCGGCGGATTTGTAGTCCCGGCAGCCAGTGGTCCCGAACAAATTGTTGTAAACGGTATGTCCCCGTCGAATAGGGGTTCGGTATGGGCCAACTCGGGTATGGTTGTGGAGTTGCAGCCGGAGGATTTCGGAGCCCGGTTTTCTATGTTTGGAGTTTTGGCGGGGATAAAATTTCAGGAGGATCTCGAACGGCAGTGCTATTTGAACGGGAACTGCAAACAGACGGCTCCTGCCCAACGCATGACCGATTTTGTCAATCGTCGCAATTCGTTCGATTTGCCTCGCTCCTCTTATTCACCGGGACTCATCGCTTCGCCGTTGCATTTCTGGTTACCCGATTTTATCGCCGCCCGGTTGCAGGAAGGATTCAAATATTTTGGGAAAGTATCTCATGGATTCCTCACCCGGGAAGCCGTGATGATAGGGGTGGAAACTCGCACCTCTTCTCCTGTACGAATACCACGTGATAGAGAGTCGATGACTCATATTCGTTTGCGGGGATTTTACCCATGCGGCGAGGGAGCTGGTTATGCGGGAGGAATTGTTTCGGCTGCTATCGATGGGGAACGTTGTGCCAAAGCTCTGGCTATGCAAATTAAACAATCGTCGTCTTTCGATCGTTCTGTTTAAAACGAATATATGAGGCTGATTTATCTTTTTCATAGCGGGTTTTTGATCGAAGCCGAGGATTTTTCAATCATATTCGATTATTATCGAGGAGGTGAAAATATCATAGAGAAGGCTTTGCGTAGGCGGCAGCCTATGTATGTTTTGGTATCCCACGAACATCGCGACCATTATAATCCCGAAATACTGACTTGGAAAAATTTGAAAAACAATATACATTATATTTTCCCTTGCGAAATGTCCTCGTTGGACGAGCTTTCGGGGTTGCCGAATATCGTGTATCTCGATCGGGGAGAAAGTTATGAAGATGACCGATTACGGGTGAATGCATTCGGCTCCACCGATATGGGGGTGTCCTATTTGGTAACAGCCGAGGGTAAAACAATTTTTCATGCTGGGGATTTAAACAATTGGCATTGGCGTGACGAATCTACCGAAGAAGAGGTGCGGGAAGCTGAAACTGCTTATTTATCGGAATTGTATTATATGAAGCGGACTATTAAGTCTATCGATGTGGCGATGTTTCCGGTCGATGCCCGATTGGGAAAGGATTATATGAGAGGTGCAGAGCAGTTTGTCGGGGAATTTAATGTAGGTATGTTTGTCCCTATGCACTTTTATCCGGTAGTGCGTAAAGCCGAATCCTTTGCTCCGATAGCGAAGCGATACGGTACAGAATTTGTTTTATTAAGTAGTACGGGAGATTCAGTAATTATATAATAAATGCTTATAAATCATGGAAGTAAAAGCAAAATTTGACCATTTTAATGTGAATGTGACAGATTTAAATCGCAGTATAGAATTTTATTCGAAGGCATTAGGTTTTACCGAAGCTCGTAGAAAAGAGGCTGCCGATGGTTCTTTTGTATTGGTGTATCTTACAGATGGAGTTTCTCCGTTTTTGTTGGAACTCACTTGGCTGAGAGACCATAAAGATGCATACGAGTTAGGCGAAAACGAAAGTCACTTGTGTGTGCGGGTATCGGGCGATTATAATAAAGTGAGAGCCTATCATAAAGAAATGGGATGCGTATGCTTTGAGAATGAAGTTATGGGACTCTATTTTATTCACGATCCGGACGACTATTGGATTGAGATACTTCCAGCCAAAGAGGGTATTGCTTTATAAATAGTGAAAAGCTGCATTTCTTGACGTAAGGATGCAGCTTTTTTTTAATTGAGTTGATAGAATGGCAAAAAGATTTTACCTTTGTAACATTCCATTACATAAGATGGTATGGAAATTTGTTCGATTGGATAAATAGCTTAGATGAATCGGGTAATTGATTTTCATTGAAGTTAGTTTGTCAAGACCATGAATTTACATAAGAGTTTGGTATGATCACATTTTGCATTGCTTTGTTGCTGTTAGTTGCCGGATACTTCGTTTACGGTGCTTTGGTTGAAAAAGTTTTTGGGGTTAATCCGGGGAGGCAGACACCTGCCTATACCTCGACAGACGGTATCGATTATATTCCTATGCCGACATGGAAAGTTTCTCATACAATTTTTGAATATAGCTGGGTTGGGGCGCCTATTTTCGGAGCCATTATGGGTATCCTTTACGGGCCTTCGGCCTATTTGTGGATTGTGTTCGGGACTATATTCGGTGGAGCTGTGCATGATTATCTGTCGGGTATGCTTTCGGTTCGTCGGAATGGAGCTAGCTTGCCCGAGTTAGTCGGCGATGAACTGGGGTCGGGAGTTAAGCAAGTCATGCGGATTTTTTCTCTGCTTTTAATGATATTGGTAGGGGCTGTGTTTGTAGTAAATCCGGCTAATCTACTCGATTTACTTACGGGGGAAAATACGACCACGACCATGTGGATTGCTATTATATTCGGGTATTATATATTGGCCACGTTGCTTCCTATCGATAAACTGATAGGGCGGCTTTATCCTTTATTTGGATTTGCTTTGCTGTTTATGGCGATCGGGATTATGATATCTTTGTTTTTGCGTCCAGACAGTTTACCGGAATTTCACGAAGCGATAGGTTATACACGACCGGACTCTGATGTAAATCCCATATTTCCTATGATGTTTATTTCGATAGCTTGTGGAGCTATTTCTGGTTTTCATGCTACACAATCTCCGATGATGGCTCGTTGTCTGAAAAATGAAAAAATGGGACGCCGGGTATTCTATGGGGCAATGGTTGTCGAGGGTATCGTCGCTTTAATTTGGGCGGCTGCGGCGATTGCCTTTTTCAATGGGTCATTCGATGCACTTTCCGAGTTCTTGAAAGGGAAAACTCCGGCTATTTTAGTCAATGATATATCGGTGGGCTGGTTAGGAACTTTCGGTGGAATTTTGGCTATGCTCGGTGTCATTGCGGCTCCTATAACCTCGGGTGATACTGCGCTCCGGTCGGCGCGTTTGATTGCTGCCGATTTTTTGCATATTCCTCAAAAGAAAATCCGAAATAGACTATTGGTTTCTATTCCGATTTTTATTCTTGCATGGCTCGTGATGATGATCGATTTCGAAGTGCTTTGGCGCTATTTTGCATGGTGTAATCAAACTTTGGCTGTGTTTACATTGTGGGCATTGACTGTTTGGTTGGCTAAGGAACATAAATGTTATTGGCTTACTTTGATTCCGGCGCTGTTTATGACGATGGTGACGGTTACTTACATATTTTTTGCTCAGGAAGGGTTTCGATTGTCCTATTCAGTTTCGCTAGGCATAGCCGTCTTCGTTACGTTGTTATTGTCATTTTTGTTTATCCGGTTTCTCCGTACTCTATCGAAGAGGGGGGCTATAAAGAAATAATCGATTAGTGTCGTTATGAATAATTTGACTAACTATCATTCTCATTGCGATTTTTGTGATGGGCATGCCCCTATGGAACTTTTTGTACGGGAGGCTGTGAAAGAAGGGTTTTCTTCATACGGTATTTCCTCTCATGCTCCATTTCCTGTACAGAATGGTTGTAATATGCAAAAAGAGAAAATGACGGCCTATTTGGAAGAATTTCGTCGTTTGAAGCGACTGTATTCCTCCGAGATAGATTTATATATAGGTCTTGAAATAGATTTCTTAGACGATTCGTTCAATCCTTCTATCGACTATTTTCAATCCCTTCCTCTCGATTATCGTATCGGGTCTGTACACTATATCGTTGCGCCCGACGGTACGCCTGTCGATACAGATGGATCACCGGAACGATTTCGGAGCTATGTGGATACGTATTTCGATGGAGATGTTAAAGAGGTAGTTCACCGATTTTATCGTAATTCTTTTCGTATGATCGAGCTGGGGGGCTTCGACTTTTTGGGTCATTTGGATAAGATAGGGTTGAATGCATCTCTTTATTGTCCGGGATTGGACCATAAGTCATGGTATAAAAAATGGGTGACAGACTATCTTGAAGAAGTCGCTTCTCGAAATTTATTGGTCGAAGTCAATACGAAGGCTTGGGAGACTCGTGGACGTTTTTATCCGAATTATGATTATTTCGAGTTGATGAATGATTTGGGAATTCGGGTAATCGTTAATTCGGATGCCCATTATCCCGAGAAAATAAATGCCGGTCGGATAGAGGCTTTGCGCGCTTTGGCACAAGCCGGGTACACCAATGTCTGGCAATTTTGTAAAGGTAATTGGGTCGACGTTCCTATTGAGGATTAAATCCCGTTCGCTCCCTTTCTGTAATAATGTAATTGTTTCTTTCTTAGTTACAGCTTTTTTTGTATCTTCGTGCCGATTTTTACGCAAAGATTATTTAAGAAATATATGGGCAAGAAATTCACCGAATATTCTCGTTTCGACCTCTCGGAAATCAATAAGGAGGTTTTGAATCAATGGGATAAGCAAGATCTTTTTCACCAAAGTTTGGAAACGCGCGAAGGGTGTCCTTCATTCGTATTTTACGAAGGTCCGCCTTCGGCCAATGGTATGCCGGGCATTCACCATGTGATGGCCCGTTCCATTAAAGATATATTCTGCCGGTACAAAACCATGAAGGGATTTCATGTGAAACGTAAAGCCGGGTGGGATACCCATGGATTGCCCGTTGAACTTGGGGTTGAAAAGGCTTTGGGTATCACCAAAGAAGACATCGGTAAAACCATTTCTGTGGCCGATTATAATGCGACTTGTCGTAAAGACGTAATGAAATTTACCCGCGAATGGGAAGACTTGACACACCGTATGGGGTATTGGGTAGATATGAAGAACCCCTATATCACGTATGACAATCGTTATATCGAGACTTTGTGGTGGCTGCTCAAACAGTTGTATAATAAAAATTATCTTTATAAAGGATATACTATTCAACCTTATTCTCCGGCAGCAGGTACGGGATTGAGTTCACATGAGTTGAACCAACCCGGTTGTTATCGCGATGTTAAGGACACGACTTGTATAGCGCAATTCAAGGTTAAGAATCCGCGTACGGAAATGACCGCTTTCGGAGAACCCTATTTCTTGGCATGGACCACTACTCCGTGGACGTTGCCTTCCAATACGGCTCTTTGCGTAGGCCCGAATATCGATTACAATCTTGTACAGAGCTATAATCCTTATACCGGTGTACCCATTAGTGTAATAGTGGCGAAAGTTCTCGTGCGGACTCTATTCAATCCGAAAGCCGAGGGCCTTTCTTTGGAAGATTACAAGCCCGGTGACAAACTCATTCCGTGGAAAGTCGTTGCAGAATATAAAGGTAACGATTTGGCCGGAATGGAGTATGAACAACTGTTGCCGTGGGTAAATCCGGGAGAAGGAGCTTTCCGGGTTATTACCGGTGATTTCGTGACAACCGAAGAAGGTACAACCGGTATCGTGCATATTGCGCCCACATTCGGTGCAGACGACGATCGTGTAGCTAAGGCCAACGGTATTCCTCCTTTGATGATGCTCGATAAAGACGGCAATCGCCGTCCTATGGTCGATATGACCGGTAAATTCTATCTGATAGAAGACCTCGATCCTGATTTCGTTAAGCAGAACATAGATGTGGAGGCTTATAGCGAATATGCCGGCCGTTATGTGAAAAATGCTTATGATGCCGCACTTACTGCCGATGATGCCACGCTCGATATCGATATTTGCGTTTTGTTGAAGCAAACAAACAAAGTATTTAAAATCGAGAAACACGTGCATAGTTATCCGCACTGTTGGCGTACCGATAAGCCTGTGCTTTATTATCCGCTCGATAGTTGGTTCATTCGTACGACGGCTTGCCGTGATCGCATGATAGAACTCAACAACACGATAAATTGGAAACCGCAGTCTACTGGGGCGGGACGTTTCGGGAAGTGGCTCGAAAATTTGCAAGATTGGAATCTTTCCCGTAGTCGTTATTGGGGAACTCCGTTACCTATTTGGCGTACCGAAGACGGGAGTGAAGAGATTTGTATTGGTTCGGTCGAAGAATTGTATAATGAGATAGAGAAATCTATTACTGCCGGATTGATGAATGAGAATCCTTATAAGAAACAGGGTTTTGTCCCCGGCGAATATACGGCTGAAAATTACGATAAGATAGATTTACATCGCCCGTATGTAGATGATATCGTGTTGGTTTCCCCTTCGGGAAAACCCATGAAAAGAGAGAGCGACCTCATCGATGTTTGGTTCGATTCGGGTGCTATGCCTTATGCGCAGATACACTATCCTTTCGAGAATAAAGAAGTATTTGACAAGCGGGAAGTATATCCTGCCGATTTTATTGCCGAAGGTGTAGATCAAACGAGAGGGTGGTTCTTCACGTTGCATGCCATCGCCTCGATGGTTTTCGATAGCGTGGCCTATAAAGCAGTTGTTTCGAACGGGCTTGTTTTGGATAAGAACGGAAACAAGATGTCCAAACGATTGGGTAACGCTGTCGATCCGTTCAGTACGATCGAAAAGTATGGTTCCGATCCGTTACGTTGGTACATGATTACCAATTCTTCTCCGTGGGATAACCTCAAATTCGATTTGGAAGGTGTGGAAGAAGTTCGTCGCAAGTTCTTTGGAACGTTGTATAACACCTATTCTTTCTTCGCATTGTATGCCAATGTAGATGGTTTCACATTCGGTGAACCCGAGGTTCCGATGGAAAAACGGCCTGAAATAGACCGTTGGATTATCTCTCTTTTGAACTCTTTGATTAAAGAAGTCGACGAACAGTTTGCCGCTTACGAGCCTACTCGTGCAGGGCGGGCTATATCGGATTTTGTAAATGACAATCTCAGTAACTGGTATGTTCGGTTGAACCGTAAACGCTTCTGGGGTGGAACGATGACGGAAGATAAATTGTCGGCATATCAAACGCTTTATACTTGCCTCGAAACAGTTGCCAAGCTCATGGCTCCTATTGCGCCTTTCTATGCCGATCGGCTCTATACAGACCTTACTGCGGCAACCGGACGAGATACTCGATCGGTACATTTGGTCGATTTCCCGGTAAGTTGCAACGATTATATCGATTTGGCTCTCGAAGAGCGTATGCAGATTGCTCAGACTATGACTTCGATGGTATTGGCTTTACGTCGTAAAGTGAATATCAAAGTACGTCAGCCGCTCACGACCTTGATGATTCCGGTATTGAATAAAGAGCAACAGGATCATATCGAAGCCGTGAAAGATTTGATTCTGAGTGAGGTGAATGTGAAAGAAATGAACTTTGTCGATAATGCGGCAGGTATATTGGTAAAACGGGTCAAACCCGATTTCAAAAAGCTTGGTCCGCGTTATGGAAAGATTATGAAACAGTTGGCAGCTACGATAGCTTCTATGTCGCAACCGGATATTATCGAATTTGAGAAGAACGGAACTTTTACTTTCGAGATAGATGGGCAACAGGCTACTATCGAAGCGAGCGATGTAGAAATTATCTCCGAGGATATTCCAGGGTGGTTGGTTGCTAACGAAGGTAATCTTACGGTAGCTCTCGACATTACGGTGACCGACGAATTGCGTCGCGAAGGTATTGCCCGCGAGCTGGTGAACCGTATACAGAATATTCGTAAAACTTCGGGCTTCGATATTACGGATAAAATCGATGTATATATCGCTTCGAACGGGGAGACCGATTTGGTTGTGGAGGAATATCGCGACTATATGTCTCGACAGGTCTTGGCCAATACGTTTGAGATATTGGGAACTCTTTCTGGAGAGGCAGTCACCGAGCTGGACTTCGATACGTTTAAGGTGAATATCAGAATTGTTAAATCCTTGAAATAATGGAGGTCCATAGGGATATTTCTGTTATATTTGACCGGATATAGAACAATTTCCGATTGTGGTCGGTTCTTTGAATAATTGAATGTGGGATTTTAAGTAGCAATAATTATGAGTGAAAAAACACGTTATTCCGATGCTGAACTTGAAGAATTTCGGCAGATTATTAATGAAAAGCTCGAAAAAGCATATCGTGATTATGATTTGTTGAAAGCCTCGATTATGAATACCGATGGCAACGATGTTACCGATACGTCGCCTACATTTAAGGTGTTGGAAGAAGGTGCTAGCACTCTCTCCAAAGAAGAGGCAGGACAGTTGGCGCAACGGCAGATGAAGTTTATTCAGCACTTGCAGGCTGCGCTTGTACGCATAGAAAATAAAACATACGGGATTTGTCGGGAGACCGGTAAGCTGATTCCGAAAGAGAGACTTCGTGCTGTTCCTCATGCAACTTTGGGAATTGACGCGAAGGAAGATGGAAAAAGAAAATAGTTTGCCGATATCCATATCAATCTGTTCTTTGAGGAAACAGGTAAAGAGGATTGGCAGTTTTTATGAAACTTGTTGAAAAGTGATATTAAAATTCGACCTTCGGGGGCTGTTCTTTGGGTAGAAAGCACGAAGGTCGAATCTTTTTGAGATAGGATAAAAGTGAGAATCTTTTTATTTTGGATATGAAGAAATTAACCAAAGGGCAGGTCGCTCTTATTACGATTGTTCTTGTACTCATTGTCGACCAAGCCGTGAAGATATGGGTGAAAACTCACATGTATATCGGTGAATCTATACGAGTGACCGATTGGTTTTATATAGCGTTTATCGAAAATAACGGTATGGCTTTCGGTATGGAAGTGGGAAGTAAGTTGTTCTTGTCTCTGTTCCGTATTGTTGCCGTTGTTTTTCTGTCGTGGTGGATGCTGAAAATTAAGAATCGTCCCCAAGTCGCTACGGGATTCATCGTTTGCTTGGCTTTGATTATAGCGGGAGCTGCGGGAAATATTGTAGACTGCCTGTTCTATGGATTGATGTTTAACGATCCTGTCCCCCCTTTGGTCGCTTCTTTTGTGCCGGGAGACGGGTATGCCGGGCTATTCTATGGGCGAGTTGTGGATATGCTCTATTTCCCTCTGTTCAGTTTTTATTGGCCCGATTGGATACCGTGGATAGGAGGTGAGCGGTTCGAGTTTTTCCGTCCGGTATTCAATATTGCCGATTCGGCGATTTCGGTCGGAGTGGTTTGTATGATTCTCTTTTATCATCGTTATCTCTCTTCCGAAAATAAACAAGTTGAGAAATCCGAATAGCTTTATGAGAAATCCGATATGGATCATATGGTTGGTTTTATGTTTGTCGGCATGTGGCAGCCGTACTCCGGATTATGTCATTAATGAGAAAGATATGGAGGATTTGTTAGTCGATATACACAAATCCGAAGCTGTCATAGAATCGAACTATAATATCTATAACAACAATGCCGATAAGAAAAAGATAAGAGAAGCCGTATTTTTGCGTCATGGAGTCACTCGGGAACAGTTCGACACGACTCTTGTATGGTATGGGCATCATATTGAAACCTATATGAAAATATACGATCGTGTGGTGGAACGATTGAAAACCGAAAATGAGGAGGCCAAAAAACTGTTAGCAGAAGAAAATTCCCAAACGATGTCGCAGCCGGGCGATAGTGTAGATGTATGGAAACAAAGGCGGAGCCATATCTTCGACTCCCGGTTATCTACCAATTTGTTAGCGTTCGATATCGCTCCCGATGAAAACTTCCGTACTCGCGATTATTTCGAGTTGAAATTTAAAGTCGTCATGCTACCTAAATTAAGCGTGAACCCGCAAGTATATATGGCCGTACGTCATACCGATAATGGGGTGGCATACAACAGAATCGATATAGATAAGGGAGGGTGGTTCTCTTTGCCGTTACAATCCGATTCTGTTACGGCGTTGTCCCGTCTTTACGGATATATCGTTCTTCCGGAGCAATCGGTTCGGGAGAAGGTATATATCGATAGTTTGATGTTGATTCGTAAGCACTATAACGATCGTATTCCCGATGTGGATAATCAGGTGTATATGCCAGAGCGGTCGGTCGTAAGTGGCGAATCTAAGAAAGCCGTTGCAAAACGGGTTACCAAATTAAAAAAGTTAGGTTCATAAGAGAAGATCATTGGATTATGAAGAAAGGATTCTTTTCGCATCAGTTGTGTTATAGGCGGTCGTTGCTCAATAAACACATTCTCTATCTCACTTTCGACAATAAAGTCGATAATATATTGCCATTCCAGCGAGAAGTATCCTTGACTACCTTTTGTGAAGGTGTGTTGTTTGTCGTGTCGCCCGGTTTCGAACAGGAAAAAGAGGAGTTCTGTCGCATATTGCGGGAACAGCTCTCCGGCAATCCTTTGCTCACGGTAGGAGAGGCTATTATTCATAATCCCGTCTATCTTCGTAATATGGCCGACGACATCGCCCCTTGCAGTCTGTATACTGTCACATCGATAAATTGGGCGACGGCTCGGTTGAGAGACGACGAACTCACGTTGGTGAAAGTACTCTGAACAGACTCTTGTTTTATCAGCATGATTATGTTTTAGCTGGTGAGAAAAAAGTATTCAATTTTTTCCCCTACTCCGATGATTGTCGAAGATAGGGAAAATATCGCTTGGTGTCGTTCTCGGTTTCGTCCGGTTAATACTCTAAGATATATAAAGCTCTGGGGGGAAATTCCATAACGGGGGAGAACTCGATCTGTCGGTGTGTAATAATATCATGGGCGGATTGTACTTCCGATAAAATCTCGTTATAACGGCTCATGTCGACCGTCAGTGGAGAGTCGTTCCCGTTCATGATAACCAATACATTTTTCCCTTCGTAGCTGCGGCGATATACATACAATCCGTTGTTCGGCATGAAGTGCATCATCTCCCCGTGTGACAGACAGGGATTGTTTTGTCTCCATTTCAAGAGAGTCCTGCAAAAGTCGAAGGCTTCGTTTTGCAGGGGAGTGCGGTCTTGGGATAAGAAATCGTTAATCGTATCGCCCGGAAATCCTCCCGGAAAATCGAGGCGGACCAATCCGTCGGTCTTTTGCTTGCTCCCGTGCATTAGAATTTCTGTCCCGTAATAGATTTGGGGAATTCCACGGGTTGTCAATAGGAATGCGATGGCTTGTTTGTAAAAGTCCAAGTGGGAGGGTTCGGACAACAGAAAACGATCGGTGTCGTGGTTGTCGAGGAAGTTAAGTACATTCATTGGGTCGGCAAACATGAAGTCGAGTGCAAGGTGGTCGTAGATCAGATTCAGCCCGCCCCAACTGTCGGTTTGCGAAGTAAACGCATCACGGGCTATACCTTGTAGCGGAAAATCCATAACGCTTTTCAAGTGGGAGTTACGTGACGTATCCAAAATGCTGTTCCGTTGCCAATAGGCCGAACCGGCTTCGGTTCCGTACCAGCATTCTCCCACGATGTTGAAATTAGGGTATTCCCGGTTGATGTCGGTACACCATTCGGACATGGAATCGAAAAACACATACGGGTGAGTATCCATACGTATGCCGTCGATTCCCGAAAATTCTATCCACCATATACTGTTCTGAGTCAGATATTTCATTAAATGCGGATTGTGCTGGTTCAAGTCTGGCATGCTCTCTACGAACCAACCTTCTACGGTCATGCTTTTGTCATATTCCGATACGTAAGGATCGAAGTGGGGAGTAAGACGGTAGGACGTTTGTCGATAACCGTCGGGGAAGTTGAACCAATCGTGCGACGGTCGGTCCAAGAACCAGATATGTTGGTCTCCGCAATGGTTGAATATCATATCCATGACGACTTTCATACCCCGGTTATGGCATTCGGTTATCAAATCCCGGTAATACATGTTTGTCCCGAACCGAGGATCGACCCGATAATAATCGGTTGTTGCATATCCATGATACGACCCTCCGGGCATATCGTTTTCGAGAACCGGATTCAGCCAAATGGCCGTTACGCCCAAGTCTTCGATATAGTCCAAGTGCTCGGCGATACCTTTTAAGTCCCCTCCATGCCGGGCATCGGGATTGTTCCGATTTACGGGTGAAGGAAATCGCATGGACGGAATGACGTTTGTAGACGGGTCGCCATCGGCGAAACGGTCTGGCATAATCAGATAAAGTACGTCCGTTGCGTCGAATCCTTTCCGGTTTTTTCCCTGTATGGTTCTTGCATTGAGTGCGTATGGGATATTTTGTTTCTCTCGTTTTCGGCTCAGTTGAATATCGAAATTGCCGGGTTGGGTCTCAGGGGCGATACTCAGATAAAGGAATAAATAATTTTTACTGTCCAGACTGACAGCTTTTGTTAAGGTTACGCCCGGGTAATCTATCTTAATTTTACAGTCGGCGATATTTTTCCCGTATAACATGATTTGTAGCTCTCGGTCTTGCATTCCGGTCCACCAGAATGGAGGGTCGATTCGTTCTATATCTATCTTTGCATAACTTGTGCTTAGGGTGCAGAATAGCAGGAATGATAGGAATATCTTTTTCATACGTATGGCATTTATGGGTTTTTCTGTTGGAGAAACAATTATATGCAAGACTTGGTTCGTAGGCAACTTCATTATAATAGAGAAAGGGAGGAGATAATCTTTATCTCCTCCCTTTCTCTATGTTCGCATTATTCGAAATCTTAAATGACTCCTTGTGCCATCATGGCTTTGGCTACTTTCATGAAACCTGCGATGTTGGCTCCTTTCATATAGTTGATGTATCCGTCCGCTTCGGTTCCGTATTTTACACATTGAGTGTGAATGTCGCTCATGATTTGGTGCAGACGTTGGTCAACTTCTTCGGCACTCCATGAAATGTGCATGGCGTTCTGTGTCATTTCCAATCCCGAAGTGGCTACGCCGCCCGCATTGACAGCCTTGCCCGGTCCGTACATGATACGATGTTTGATAAATAAATCGATAGCTTCGGGGCGGCAACCCATATTGGAGATTTCACCCACACAGATAACGCCGTTTTCAATAAGCCTTTTGGCATCCTCTTCGTCGAGTTCGTTTTGTGTGGCACAAGGAAGAGCGATGTCGACTTTTTGTTCCCAGGGGCGTTTTCCGGGGAAGAATTGTACTCCGTATTTTTCGGCATAAGGTGCGACTATATCTTCGCCCGATGCGCGTAGTTCGAGCATATAGTCTATCTTTTCGCCTGAAATACCGTCTGGATCATATACATAACCGTCAGGTCCCGAAATGGTGACTACTTTCGCTCCTAATTGTGTAGCTTTTGATGCCGCACCCCATGCTACGTTGCCGAATCCGCTGATGGCGATTCTCTTTCCGGCGATGTCTATTCCTTTGGTTGCCAGCATTTGTTTTACGAAGTAAAGTCCGCCGTAGCCGGTTGCTTCGGGACGAACAAGGGAACCTCCGAATTCGAGACCTTTTCCGGTAAACGTTCCGGTGTGCTCGTGCGTCAGTTTTTTATACATACCGAACATGTAGCCGACCTCACGGCCTCCTACGCCTATATCGCCCGCAGGCACGTCGGTGTCGGGGCCTAAATGACGCCACAATTCCAACATGAATGCTTGGCAGAATCTCATGATTTCGGCATCTGATTTACCACGAGGGCTGAAATCCGAACCACCTTTTCCACCGCCCATAGGTAGAGTGGTCAGTGCATTTTTGAATGTTTGTTCGAATCCGAGGAATTTCAATATGGAAAGATTTACCGATGCATGGAATCTTATTCCTCCTTTGTACGGGCCTATGGCATTGTTGAATTGTACCCGGTATCCTAAGTTTACTTGTATTTCGCCGTTATCATCTACCCAGGGCACTTTGAAGGTGATGATTCTGTCGGGTTCGACAAGCCTTTCTATCAATTTGGCTTTTTCGAATTCGGGGTGTTGGTTATAAACTTCCTCTATGGAAAGTAACACCTCGTGTACCGCTTGTAAATACTCCGACTCACCGGGGTGCTTTGCCGCCAATGATGTCATGATGTGCTCGATGTTCATAGTCGCGATATTATTAAGTTAAATTCTTGGTTGGGCATCTCTTTGGAAGATGCTCGTTTCTCTTATCGCAAATGTACATATTTATATGGATAAAAAAATTTTTTTTACTACTTTTGAACAATAAAATCGCAAAAAATAAAATGGCAATTTGAAATCCGGAATCGACACAAAAATAATGAATCGACCAAATATTAACCAATTATATCTGAAAGATACCTCTTTTGCTAACTTAATGCAAAAAAGAGTGTTCAATGTCTTACTTGTTGCGAGCCGATATGATGCTTTTATCATGGAAGAAGACGGGCGGGTGGAGGAACAAATTTACTTCGAATATGTTTCTCTGAATCTGAGTTCGCCTCCTCGGGTGAAACAGGTAACGACCAATGAGGAAGCCTTCGAGGAATTGGCTTTGAAACGTTATGACTTGATTATAACTATGCCCGGAGTCGATTGTTCCGAGACCTTTACGCAGGCAAAGGCGATGAAACGTCTTTACCCTTATATCCCTATTGTCGTTCTGACCCCTTTTTCTCACGAAGTTTCAAGGCGTATAGCAAAGGAAGATTTGAGTGGGGTGGACTACGTGTTCAGTTGGTTGGGTAATGTCGATTTGTTAGTGGCTATTATTAAGCTGATCGAAGATAAAATGAATGCCGAAGTCGATATTACTTCGGTAGGTGTGCAACTCATTCTATTGGTAGAAGACTCTATCCGGTTCTATTCTTCCATTTTGCCTAATTTGTATAATTTTGTGTTGAAGCAATCCCAGATATTTTCGACCGAAGCCTTGAACGATCACGAGCGAATGCTGCGTATGCGGGGGCGTCCCAAAGTAATGTTGGCACGAACTTATGAGGAAGCTATGCAGATATATGAAAAATATTCGGGAAACATGCTAGGTATCGTATCCGATGTTTCGTTCGTTAGGGCAGGCGAAAAAGATAAAAAAGCAGGAATAAAATTTTGCACCTATGTGCGTTCTTGCGATCCTTACTTGCCTCTTATTATCGAGTCTTCCGAACGCGAAAATCAAAAAGAAGCCATTAAGCTCAACGCTTCGTTCTTGGATAAAAATTCTAAGAAATTACCGGTCGATTTGAGAAAAACGATATTGAAAAATTTCGGCTTCGGTGATTTTACATTCATCAATCCTAATACGGGAGAGCCTATCGTGACAATAAAAAATCTAAAAGATTTACAAGACAATATAGATATTATTCCCGACGACTCTCTTTATTATCATGCCTCTCGTAATCACATATCCCGATGGCTCTATTCTCGGGCCATTTTCCCTATGGCCGAAGCCTTGCAGCCTCGACAAATTACCGATTTGAGTGAGATATCTGAGATTCGTAAACTCATTTTCGACGCTATTGTACAGTATAGAAAAATGAAGAATAGGGGAGTAGTTGCCATTTTCAAGCGTGACCGTTTTGACAAATACTCCAATTTTGCTCGTATTGGTAATGGTTCTTTGGGAGGAAAAGGAAGAGGCTTGGCGTTTATCGACGCCATGATAAAAAGAAATCCGACTTTCGATAATATCGAAGGCGTGAATGTGACCGTTCCCAAAACGGTAGTTTTGTGTACCGATATATTCGATACCTTTATGGAGAGTAATAATCTCTATCAAATAGCTCTTTCCGATATTTCCGATGAAGAAATTTTGGAGCATTTTCTTAAAGCGAAGCTCCCCGAAGAATTAAAGCCCGATTTTTTGGCATTTTTCGATGTGGTGGGTAAGCCCATTGCCGTTCGTTCGTCGAGTCTGTTGGAAGATTCCCACTATCAACCTTTCGCCGGTATCTATTCTACCTATATGATACCCTCGTTGGACGATAAGAACGAGATGCTCCGTTTACTGTTAGATGCTATAAAAGCAGTTTATGCCTCGGTTTTTTACGCCGATAGTAAAGCCTATATGACAGCTACGTCGAATGTTATCGATCAAGAAAAGATGGCGATTATATTGCAGGAAGTGGTGGGTACGCAATACAACGATCGTTATTATCCGTCGTTTGCAGGAGTAGGGCGTTCGATAAACTACTATCCTATTAATGACGAAAAGGCCGAAGATGGAGTTGTCGATTTGGCCATTGGGTTAGGAAAATATATTGTCGATGGAGGACGCAGTTTACGATTCTCTCCACGGCATCCCAATAAAGTATTGCAAACCAGTACACTCGATTTGGCGTTGAGAGATACACAAACACGATTCTATGCATTGGATATGAATAGAGGTGAAAAACCTTTCTCTATTGACGATGGCTTCAATTTGTTGAAACTCTCCGTTCGTGATGCCGAGAAAGACAATTCTCTTCGTTTGATGGTTTCTACTTACGATCCTGTCGATCAGATGATCAGAGACGGTTACTATGATGGGGGGCGCAAAGTCGTTACGTTTGCCAATATCTTGCAACATAAAGCCTTTCCGTTAGCCTCTATTCTCGATTCCATGCTTACCATTGGCAGTCGCGAAATGGGACGGCCGGTAGAAATAGAGTTTGCAGGAAATCTTGTAGGGCCGGGTAATACTCCCGGAACAGTCTATTGGTTGCAGATAAGGCCTATTGTCGATATGAAGGAAATGCTTAGCGACGAAGTAATGGATTTACCCGACGAAAGAACCATTCTTAAAAGCAATACGGCGTTGGGACACGGCGTGATGGATAATGTATCTCATATTGTCTATGTAAAATCATCGAGTTTTAAGTCCTCAAATAATGTAAATATAGCACGTGAAATAGAGAAAATAAATCGTACCTTTACCGAGCGGGAAGAAAACTATATTTTGGTAGGACCCGGACGATGGGGGTCGAGTGACTCTTCGCTGGGAATTCCGGTTAAATGGCCGCATATATCATCAGCCCGTCTCATTGTAGAGTCCGCACTTGATAATTATAGGATAGAACCAAGTCAGGGAACGCATTTCTTTCAGAATTTGACTTCGTTTGGTGTTGGCTATTTTACGGTAAATACATTTGCAGGCGATGGCTATTACGATGAAAGTTATCTGAATGAGCTCCCTGCTGTGTACGAATCGGAATCTTTGAGAATTGTTAAATTTGATGCTCCTGTATTGATAGAGATAAACGGACGCAAAGGGAAAGGTCTGGTGACAAAGCCCGGAGTGGAACAAATTGAAAATAAATAAGGTAGAAAATTATGTCTATATTTAGAAAAACGATGAAAGCGTTGGGGTTTTCTGGCGAAGATGATGAATTCGAGGCTCAACCTTATACTGCTGAAAATATTACGAATGCATGTATTCGGGAAAAAGAGCGACAGGATAATGAGAGTGACGTTACTCCGTCTGCTTCGAGAGTTGGAGAAGACAAAGAGGAGGAACTGCAACTCCCCGATACGCTGCTCGATACATTGTTAGAATTATTGAACAAATCGCTTCCCGATTATATATTGGCCGCATTGGATAAGGAAGCGGAGAAAAAATATCTCTTCGATCGATTAGATAAACCGTTTAAAGAATTTATCAGTGCGGTAAATGAGCGTGCCCGTGAATCCGTTTCACGGAAATGGAAAACAGAACACCTCAATTTAACGAAAGAAATGGAAGAGGCGCGGGTAAAAATGAGAGAATTGGAAGAGCAGCGTAATACTATGCAAAGTGCTCAATTAAGCGCCGAACGACAGAAACGGGCGGTGGCGGAAAAAGTGCATGAGCTGGAAACTCGTATCGCTGCGTTAGAAGCCGAAAAAGAGCAGTTTGAACTGGAAAATAAAAGTTTGGTGAATAAATTGAAAGTCTCTAATGTTCATCAAGAAGAATTGGAGGCAGCTTCTGCCGAAATTGAGAGGTTAAGAGCCGAACTTAAAACACAGAAAGAAAATATATCCGATGTAGAGCAACTTCGCATGGATTTACAGCAGGCTCGCAAAGAACTATCACAGGCAAAAGATAAAGAGACCGAGATTGCAAGTCAGTTGGAAGCAGCTCGACAAGACTTAATGCAACGAGAAGATAAAAATTCACAACTCTTAAAGCAGATAAAGGATCTCGAAATTCAGCTATCCGAAGCACAGAATGGGTTGAAGGTAGTAGATGAAGTCGAAATTAAATTGCAACAGTTTGAGCAGATAAAAGCATCGAAAGATGAAAAAATAGCACAACTCTTAGACAACTTGCAATCTGTGGAGGAAGAAAATAAACAACTCCAAGCTCGACTGAATGATCTGATAGAACAAAAAGAAAAATTAGAACAGGCTGTAACACAAGGAAATGTCGGTAACAAAAACGAAATTGAGTCGTTGAAAAGCGATTTAGAAAATGCCAATGCAATGATAGCCGCATTGCGAAATCAGCGACAAGAACTATTAGCACAGATAGAGAATTTGAAATTTGTGAAAAACACGAATGAAAAGCAAGAGCCGGAAACCGTTACGCCAGTCGAAGAGAAACAAGACACATCGTCCGTAATTAGTTTTGAAGTTCGTCAGGACGAAAGTGAAACAAAAAGCAATGTAAAAACTTCAGTAGAGGAATCGAAGGAAGTTACGGAGAATTCCCCTAAGAGTGTTGATACAAATACAGGGGAAGACGATTTTCCGGGTCTCGATTCATTCGATGATAACTGGTTAATTCCTACCAGACCCGATACACCCGAGATGATTGCAAAACGGAAAGAAGAGGAGAAAAAGAAGCGTGAAGCCGAAGAACAGGTTGCTGTGGAGCAAAAGAAAGCGCAGCAAGTTGATTCCTCACAAATGTCTCTTTGGTAAAATAAATGTAATGTATGGAAAGAGTCCCGTTTAGAGAATGGGACTCTTTTTTTAGAAGCTGTTTTAAATTTATTCCGAGACAGGGGCTCAATATGGCCGGAACATACCTGCTTGCAATGATAATATTATTTCCCAATAAATTTAAAACAGCTTCTTATTAGGAGGAAAGAAAAAAACTCAATAAAAATGATAGGAGGAATAGATTACGTTCGGCTTTGTCTTCGTTACCGAGGGCGTCATACCTTCTCCCCTGTGCCGGGGAATAGTATGGGGAAGAAACCCAAGAAGCGATAGTTTCTGAGGAGAAGAGTTGTAATATACAAGGACAATCCCCACAAATTATCGACCGAACTAGCTTTTAGGTGTAGCTCACTTAAATAGTATTGGGATTTTTTTGAAAAAAATATTTAAGTATAAATGTGTGTAGTACAGCTCATTGTAAAAAAATTATGTTGTACGGCATAAAAAATGGGTAAAAAAATTTGGAGCGGAATAGGAAAATGCATTAACTTTGCAACCGCAAAAGAGGAAACGGGGCACGCCCCGGGGAACTTTTGCCAAGTTCATTGAAGGAATTGAAGAAGCAAGTGTAGTACAGGAAAGAAGAGAGAAAGAAGTCAATTCGGTCAGGTGACGCTTCGAAGGTATAATAAAGAAAAAGAAAAGAATACAACGAAGAGTTTGATCCTGGCTCAGGATGAACGCTAGCGACAGGCCTAACACATGCAAGTCGAGGGGCAGCGAAGAGGTAGCAATACCTCTGTCGGCGACCGGCGCACGGGTGAGTAACACGTATGCAATCCACCGGTAACAGGGGGATAACCCGGAGAAATCCGGACTAATACCCCATAATATGGGCGCTCCGCATGGAGAGCCCATTAAAGAGAGCAATTTTGGTTACAGACGAGCATGCGCTCCATTAGCCAGTTGGCGGGGTAACGGCCCACCAAAGCGACGATGGATAGGGGTTCTGAGAGGAAGGTCCCCACATTGGAACTGAGACACGGTCCAAACTCCTACGGGAGGCAGCAGTGAGGAATATTGGTCAATGGTCGGCAGACTGAACCAGCCAAGTCGCGTGAGGGAAGACGGCCCTACGGGTTGTAAACCTCTTTTGTCGGAGAGTAAAGTGCGCTACGCGTAGCGTATTGCAAGTATCCGAAGAAAAAGCATCGGCTAACTCCGTGCCAGCAGCCGCGGTAATACGGAGGATGCGAGCGTTATCCGGATTTATTGGGTTTAAAGGGTGCGTAGGCGGCACGCCAAGTCAGCGGTGAAATTTCCGGGCTCAACCCGGACTGTGCCGTTGAAACTGGCGAGCTAGAGTGCACAAGAGGCAGGCGGAATGCGTGGTGTAGCGGTGAAATGCATAGATATCACGCAGAACCCCGATTGCGAAGGCAGCCTGCTAGGGTGCGACAGACGCTGAGGCACGAAAGCGTGGGTATCGAACAGGATTAGATACCCTGGTAGTCCACGCAGTAAACGATGAATACTAACTGTTTGCGATACAATGTAAGCGGTACAGCGAAAGCGTTAAGTATTCCACCTGGGGAGTACGCCGGCAACGGTGAAACGCAAAGGGAGTGTCGGGGGCCCGCACAAGCGGAGGAACATGTGGTTTAATTCGATGATACGCGAGGAACCTTACCCGGGCTCAAACGCAGGGGAATGCCGGTGAAAGCCGGCAGCTAGCAATAGTCACCTGCGAGGTGCTGCATGGTTGTCGTCAGCTCGTGCCGTGAGGTGTCGGCAAAGTGCCATAACGAGCGCAACCCCTATGGACAGTTACTAACGGGTGAAGCCGAGGACTCTGTCTAGACTGCCGGCGCAAGCCGCGAGGAAGGTGGGGATGACGTCAAATCAGCACGGCCCTTACGTCCGGGGCGACACACGTGTTACAATGGCAGGTACAGAAGGCAGCCAGTCAGCAATGACGCGCGAATCCCGAAAACCTGTCTCAGTTCGGATTGAGTCTGCAACCCGACTCCACGAAGTTGGATTCGCTAGTAATCGCGCATCAGCCATGGCGCGGTGAATACGTTCCCGGGCCTTGTACACACCGCCCGTCAAGCCATGGAAGCCGGGAGTACCTGAAGCATGCAACCGCAAGGAGCGTACGAAGGTAATACCGGTAACTGGGGCTAAGTCGTAACAAGGTAGCCGTACCGGAAGGTGCGGCTGGAACACCTCCTTTCTGGACTGGAACAAGACTGGAGAAGACCAAGCTCTCTCTTGGTACTACACGCTTCGTTCAATATAAAAAGAAGGAAAACAACCCGCCGCAGGCACGATTTGAAGAATAGTCCTATAGCTCAGTAGGTTAGAGCGCTACACTGATAATGTAGAGGTCGGCAGTTCAAATCTGCCTGGGACTACCAGGCCGGAGGTCAGGTGGTAAAGGGGGATTAGCTCAGCTGGCTAGAGCACCTGCTTTGCAAGCAGGGGGTCAACGGTTCGAATCCGTTATTCTCCACGAAAGATCCTTGACATGATGAAAAAAGAAGAGTAAACGAGCAAAGCAAACCCATATCAACCCCTAACGTCGCCGACTCTAAGCAGAGCCGGAAGACGCGGAAGAAAGTAAACAAGGGCGCATGGAGGATGCCTAGGCTCTCGGAGGCGAAGAAGGACGTGATAAGCTGCGAAAAGTTACGGTAAGGCGCAAATAGCCGTAGACCCGTAAATATCCGAATGGGGCAACCCGGCCAGCAATGGCCATACCGCCAAGCGGTAAGCCAACGCGGGGAACTGAAACATCTAAGTACCCGCAGGAAAAGAAAATAACAATGATTCCGCCAGTAGTGGCGAGCGAACGCGGAACAGCCCAAACCACCCGTGTTACGGCACGGGTGGGGTAGAAGGATCCACGATACGGCAAGAAATAAGTTAGCAGAATACGATGGAAATCGTAGCCAAAGACGGTGACAGCCCGGTACGCGAAAACCGACAGAAGCCCAGTGGACACCTGAGTAACCCAGGACACGAGAAATCCGGGGCGAATCAGCGGGGCCCATCCCGTAAGGCTAAATACTCCCGAGAGACCGATAGCGAACCAGTACTGTGAAGGAAAGGTGAAAAGAACCTCGAACAGAGGAGTGAAAGAGACCCTGAAACCATGCGCCTACAAGCGGTCGGAGCATGTTAAAATGTGCAAGGTTAAGCGATTCAGTCGCGCAGCCGAAGCGAAAGCAAGTCCGAACAAGGCGTACAGTCAGCGGGAGTAGACGCGAAACCAAGTGATCTACCCTTGGTCAGGTTGAAGGTTGGGTAACACCAACTGGAGGACCGCACCGATAAGCGTTGAAAAGCTTACGGATGAACTGAGGGTAGGAGTGAAAGGCCAATCAAACTTGGAGATAGCTCGTACTCCCCGAAATGCATTTAGGTGCAGCCTCGAAGCAGAGTGATAGAGGTAGAGCGACTGATAAGATGCGAGGGCTTCACCGCCTATCAAGTCTTGACAAACTCCGAATACTATCACTTGATCTTTGGGAGTGAGGGCATGGGTGCTAAGGTCCATGTCCGAAAGAGGAACAACTCAGACCACCGGCTAAGGTCCCGAAATAAGGGCTAAGTTGAATAAACGAAGTAAAACTGCAAAGACAGCTAGGATGTTGGCTTGGAAGCAGCCATTCATTTAAAAGTGCGTAACAGCTCACTAGTCGAGGAGTTTTGCATGGATAATAATCGGGCATAAGCCCTTTACCGAAGCTGTGGATGTCGTAAGACAAACGATAAAGGGGCGTGAAACCCCCTCGCCATAAGACTAAGGATTCCTGATCAACGCTAATCGGATCAGGGTAAGTCGGGCCCTAAGGCGCAGCCGAACGGCGCAGCCGATGGAAGAAACGGTAAAGATTCCGTTACTGGATATAGGAGCGATGTGGAGACGGAGAAGTGACACACCCGCCTGCCGACGGAAGCGCAGGTTAAAGGAAGTAGGTAAACGCCGGGCAGGCAAATCCGCCCAGCGTGCCGAAGCTGACAGTATCGAGAGCCCCCGGGCAATCGAATAGCGGTGGTAATCAGGCTCCCAAGAAAATCCGCTAAGCAAATTCTATATCCACCCGTACCCCAAACGGACACACGTAGTCGGGTAGAATATACCAAGGCGCTCGAAAGACTCACGGTTAAGGAACTAGGCAAATTGACCCTGTAACCTCGGGAAAAAGGGTCCCCAGTAAGATGGGGCGCAGAGAATAGGTCCAGGCAACTGTTTAACAAAAACACAGGGCTGTGCAAAATTTCAAGATGAAGTATACAGCCTGACACCTGCCCGGTGCCGGAAGGTTAAGAGGAGAGCTAATCGCAAGAGAAGGCTTGAATTGAAGCCCCGGTAAACGGCGGCCGTAACTATAACGGTCCTAAGGTAGCGAAATTCCTTGTCGGGTAAGTTCCGACCTGCACGAATGGTGTAATGATCTGGACACTGTCTCAACCGTGACTTCGGTGAAATTGTAGTATCGGTGAAGATGCCGATTACCCGCAACGGGACGAAAAGACCCCGTGAACCTTTACTGCAACTTAGCATTGCGTTTGGGCATTTGATGTGTAGGATAGTCCGGAGGCTACGAGCCGGCGACGCCAGTCGTCGGGGAGCCGCTGTTGAAATACGGACCTTCGAATGTTTGAGCGCTAACTCGCAGGAGCGAGGACACTGTTTGGTGGGTAGTTTGACTGGGGTGGTCGCCTCCAAAAGCGTAACGGAGGCTTCTAAAGGTACCCTCAGACCGATTGGTAACCGGTCGGAGAGTGTAATGGCACAAGGGTGCTTGACTGAGAGACCCACAAGTCGATCAGGTAGGAAACTAGAGCATAGTGATCCGGTGGTTCCGCATGGAAGGGCCATCGCTCAAAGGATAAAAGGTACTCCGGGGATAACAGGCTGATCCCTCCCAAGAGCTCATATCGACGGAGTGGTTTGGCACCTCGATGTCGGCTCGTCACATCCTGGGGCTGGAGAAGGTCCCAAGGGTTGGGCTGTTCGCCCATTAAAGTGGCACGCGAGCTGGGTTCAGAACGTCGTGAGACAGTTCGGTCTCTATCTGTTGTGGGCGCAGGAAATTTGCGGAGATCCGACACTAGTACGAGAGGACCGTGTTGGACAGACCCCTGGTGCATCGGTTGTTCCGCCAGGAGCACAGCCGAGTAGCTAAGTCTGGAAGGGATAAGCGCTGAAAGCATCTAAGTGCGAAGCCCACTCCAAGATAAGATTTCCATATAGGGACGTCAAAGACGATGACGTAGATAGGCCGCAGGTGTACAGGCAGCAATGTCACAGCCGAGCGGTACTAATAGCCCGAAACTTTCGGAAGCGCGAGACGTCGAGGGTAGATAAGGGAGGCAAGGTGAGAGACTCTTTTTTTTTTCGTCAAGGATCGAGACATTCAGGCGGTTACAGCGCGGGGGATCCACCTCTACCCATTCCGAACAGAGAAGTTAAGCCCCGCCACGCCGATGGTACTGCGCAAGTGGGAGAGTAGGTAGCCGCCAACTTATAGGAGAGAGAGCCGGAGAGGGAGAATCCCTTCGGCTTTCTCTTTTGTATATAGGACTCACAACGAGGCAAGGCAGGAGAGACACATGAACGCCCCCCAAAGTTCCGAAAAGGTAAAAAGCTGTTCAAAGCGACACTTTTACCCCTCTCCCCGCCGTGTCCCGCAGCAAAATATAGGGAGGTGTCCAAAGGACGGAGGGGTTAAATATACAAACAAAAATCCTTTCCTATCTTTTCACCTCTACCCCGAAGAAACGGTGGTTTCTTCGGTCTTTTCCTGTCGTCCCCGACGCCGCTCCATACCCCTGATTTTCGGCTCATAACCCTTTGATAATATACAATATCATTAGTGTCCCGTTAAAATGGGACGAGTTAAACAATTAATCAAATAGCCCCGGAATAATGGGATTATATAGATCTTTGACATCATTGAAATTAGTCTTGTCGAACAGGTCACGCAAGTGGGTTTTGTCTGTCAATGATATGCTGAGAATTTGCAAAACTTCATAGGTAGAGCGTTTCAACTTCATATCATGTTGGACAATAGCCACAAGACAGTATGTGATAATAGCGACACTGATTTGTATGCGGACGGCGTTCTCTGTTGTGCCCCAGAATTTCTTTATCTTGAGGTGCTGCTTGCGCCATTTGAGAACCGCTCGATCAACCATCTTTTCTTGTAAAGATTGGCGACATCAATGCAGAAAGTTGTTTCGCATTCGTCAGAAAAAAGTGAGCTCACGGTCATCTTCTTCATCGTAATATCGGACGAGTCTGAATGACTCCGGATATTTCTTCCCGGAGAGATAACCGGTCAGTTTCACTTCCGCATCTGTCATTATATTCTTTGGCATTCTTCGCTTCCATTTGACAGTCTTATACTTTAAGTTCGTCTTGGCTCTGACAACAAAGAAAGAGTCTGTAAGATGTATCCTATAGAGCTCTTTAAAAGAATCATAAGCCCTGTCGAATATATAATAAGCATTTGGCTCATAATGGATTGAAGACATTGCTGTAGAATCGTGCTTTGATGCAGTGGTTACAGTATAGAAAGCAGGAACTTGTGCTTCAATGTCGTATAAGACATGAGCTTTCACTCCTCCTTTCTTGCTTCGGAACTTTGCCCATGGAAATGTGGCTAGACACAACGGAATGGTTGTTGAATCAAACGCATATTTCTTTCCGGAAATGTCAAGGATGTTGGTAGTCCGCTTCTCGCAGGCTTCTTTCATCATATAGAATGCAAATTCTTCAAAGATTCTGTAATCACGGTTCTGGTTGGCTGTCGCAAGAGTTGTCTTGGCTATCGGTTCACGTCCTAAACCAAGATGATATTGCTTGGCCCTATGCGCCTCGAAAGCAACGATTAAGTCTCGCAGGCTCTCACGGTTACTCAGTTGTCCAAACATCATCGCGAGCATCTGATTCCAGCAAGTGAAATGTTTCACATATCTGTTGCCATCATACTTGCGAACATAGTTGTTGAACTGAGTCCTGTTCAGAAAAGCGGTTAATTGAGAGAATACGTATTTGTCTTGGAACATAGCAGCCATTTGTATTAGACTGCAAAGTTGCAAAATCAAGTCCGTTTCATCTCAAGAAACCACGTAATTGACTATATTTCAATAATTTCAAAGAACTATTTATCAACTTTTACGGGACAGTAGTGATACAATATATAGATTAATATCCTTTTTACACTATTAAAGGAAATCGTTTGGAGAAGGGTATGACAGCAGTGATTATAATTTTGCGAATGGGATTTTGGGTTGGGGACGGAGATATTCTTAAAAAGTTTTTGATAAAATAGAGATATATAAAAAAGAACGAGGAGCATGAATACTCCCCCTTCCAAATGTTTTCACAACGGAATAATCCTTATTGTGATTTGCTTTCAAATTTGTGTTGACAAATATACATATAATTTTTTAATACTATTGTATTTTTCGATAAATTTTTTTATGTTTACATATTAAATATAATAATACCATAAAATATATAGTAGGCATGAAAAACATCTTAGGATTAGATTTAGGCTCATCGAGTATAGGTTGGTCTGTTATAAGAGAAAATTCAGAAGAACAGGAGTTGGTAGCTATGGGTAGCCGAGTTGTATCGCTTACAGCCGCAGAACTATCTTCTTTTACACAAGGAAATGGGGTGTCTATAAATTCACAGAGGACTCAAAAAAGGACTCAACGTAAAGGATATGACAGGTATCAATTGCGTCGCACATTGTTAAGGAATAAGTTGGATACATTGGGAATGTTACCCGATGACTCTTTATCTTATTTGCCTAAACTCCAATTGTGGGGATTAAGAGCAAAGGCTGTTACGCAACGAATCGAGTTGAACGAGTTGGGGAGAGTTTTGTTACATTTGAATCAAAAACGTGGATATAAGTCAATAAAAAGTGATTTTTCGGGTGATAAGAAAATAACCGATTATGTAAAAAGTGTTAAAACCCGTTATGATGAATTGAAAGAGATGAGATTGACTATTGGGGAATTATTTTTTCGAAGACTGACAGAAAATGCTTTTTTTCGTTGTAAGGAACAAGTATATCCCCGTCAGGCTTATGTCGAGGAGTTTGATTGTATTATGAATTGTCAAAGAAAATTTTATCCCGATATATTGACTGATGAGACAATCAGATGTATTAGAGATGAGATTATATATTACCAACGACCGTTAAAGTCGTGCAAATACTTGGTGTCGCGCTGTGAATTTGAAAAGCGTTTCTATCTGAATGCGGCCGGTAAAAAGACCGAAGCTGGCCCTAAGGTATCACCGCGCACTTCTCCATTGTTTCAAGTATGCCGTTTGTGGGAGAGTATCAATAATATTGTAGTCAAGGACCGTCGGAATGAAATTGTTTTTATTTCGGCGGAGCAAAAAGTAGCTTTGTTTGATTTTCTGAATACTCACGAAAAACTCAAAGGTAGCGATCTCTTGAAACTGTTGGGTTTGTCCAAGACGTATGGTTACCGGTTGGGCGAGCAGTTTAAGACCGGAATACAGGGGAACAAAACCCGAGTGGAAATCGAACGAGCTTTGGGCAATTATCCTGATAAGAAAAGATTGTTGCAATTTAATCTTCAAGAGGAATCTTCGTCGATGGTCAATACTGAAACGGGTGAGATTATTCCCATGATTAGCCTGTCGTTTGAGCAGGAACCGCTTTATCGGCTGTGGCATGTATTGTATTCGATTGACGATCGGGAGCAGTTACAGTCGGTGTTGCGACAGAAATTCGGAATTGATGATGACGAGGTTTTAGAACGACTGAGCGCCATCGATTTGGTGAAAGCCGGTTTTGGAAATAAATCGAGCAAGGCTATACGTCGCATATTGCCATTTTTGCAGTTGGGTATGAACTATGCAGAAGCTTGTGAGGCTGCTGGGTATAACCATAGCAATAACTATACAAAGGCTGAAAATGAGGCGCGCGCTTTGCTGGATAGATTACCGGCGATTAAAAAGAACGAGCTTCGGCAACCAGTGGTTGAGAAGATCCTTAATCAAATGGTTAATGTGGTGAATGCGCTTATGGAAAAATATGGACGATTCGATGAGATCCGTGTGGAGTTGGCGCGTGAATTGAAACAAAGTAAAGAAGAACGTTCTAATACATATAAAAGTATAAATAAGAATCAAAGGGAAAATGAGCAAATTGCTAAACGTATAGTTGAATATGGTGTGCCAACTCGATCTCGCATACAGAAATATAAAATGTGGGAGGAATCGAAACACTGTTGTATCTATTGCGGGCAACCGGTAGATGTGGGGGATTTTTTGCGAGGATTTGATGTCGAGGTAGAACATATTATTCCTAAATCATTGTATTTCGACGATAGTTTTGCAAATAAAGTTTGTTCTTGTCGTAGCTGTAATAAAGAGAAAAATAATCGCACTGCATATGATTATATGAAATCAAAAGGCGAAAAAGCCCTGTCCGACTATGTCGAACGAGTTAACACAATGTACACAAACAATCAAATCAGCAAGACCAAGTGGCAAAATTTATTAACCCCAGTCGATAAAATTTCTACCGATTTCATAGATCGACAATTACGAGAGAGTCAGTATATAGCAAGGAAAGCCAAAGAGATTCTGACATCGGTTTGTTATAATGTGACGGCTACGAGTGGTTCGGTTACCAGTTTCTTGCGACATGTTTGGGGCTGGGATACCGTATTACACGATCTTAATTTTGACCGATATAAGAAAGTGGGTTTAACCGAGGTAATAGAGGTAAACCATAGGGGCAGTGTCATTAGGAGAGAGCAAATAAAGGATTGGAGTAAGAGATTCGATCATCGCCACCATGCCATTGATGCACTTACGATTGCCTGTACCAAACAGGCGTATATTCAGCGTCTGAATAATTTGAGAGCAGAAGAAGGACCGGATTTCAACAAAATGAGTTTGGAACGTTATATACAGTCACAACCTCATTTCTCAGTTGCACAAGTCCGTGAGGCTGTTGATAGAATATTAGTGTCGTTTAGAGCCGGTAAGCGTGCGGTGACTCCCGGCAAGCGATATATTCGTAAGAACCGAAAACGTATTTCCGTCCAGTCAGTTTTAATTCCACGAGGTGCGTTGAGCGAAGATAGTGTATATGGTGTAATTCATGTGTGGGAGAAAGATGAACAAGGTCATGTTATACAAAAGCAGCGTGCTGTAATGAAGTATCCGATAACCTCGATTAATCGGGAAATGTTGGATAAGGGAAAAGTTGTGGACAAGCGTATCCATAGAATCCTTTCCGATAGGCTTGCTCAATATAATGATAATCCCAAAGAGGCGTTTGCTAAACCTGTATATATAGATAAGGAGTGTCGTATTCCAATTCGCACGGTTCGTTGTTTTGCGAAGCCGGCGATTAATACGTTAGTTCCACTCAAAAAAGATGATAAGGGAAATCCTGTTGCTTGGGTCAATCCGGGGAACAATCATCATGTTGCTATTTATAGAGATGAAGATGGCAAGTATAAGGAACGAACCGTTACATTTTGGGAAGCAGTGGATCGCTGTCGGGTAGGTATACCGGCTATTGTCACTCAACCAGATACTATTTGGGATAATATACTTCAGCGAAACGATATATCTGAAAACGTTTTAGAATCCTTACCTGATGTAAAATGGCAATTTGTTCTTTCATTGCAGCAAAATGAGATGTTTATTTTAGGAATGAATGAGGAAGATTATCGTTATGCTATGGATCAACAAGGCTATGCATTATTGAACAAATATCTTTATCGAGTACAAAAATTAAGTAAAGGTGATTATAATTTTAGGTATCATACAGAAACTTCTGTCGAAGATAAGTACGATGGAAAGCTCAATTTGGAATTGTCTAGGCAGATGGGAAAACTAAAAAGGGTGAGTATAAAGTCGTTATTGGAATTAAATCCTCATAAGGTGCATATCTCAGTTTTGGGTGAAATAAAGGAAATATCATGATCAAACGCACATTATATTTGGGGAATCCCTCGTATCTGAGTTTGCGCAATGCCCAGTTAGTATTGCGTTTGCCAGAAGTGTCGAATAACGACACATTACCCGATACTTTCAAAAAGGCGGCGGAGCGGACGATTCCTATCGAAGATATAGGAGTGGTCGTACTCGATCATTCGCAGATAACAATCACACAAGGATTGCTCGAAGCCCTTCTCGAAAATAATTGCGCTATTATCACTTGCGATAAAAGTCGTTTGCCTGTGGGACTCATACTACCCCTTTGTGGGAACACGACACAAAACGAACGGTTTCGAGACCAACTTAATGCTTCGTTACCTTTGAAAAAGCAACTTTGGCAACAGACAGTGCAGCAAAAGATTGCCAATCAAGCTGCAATTTTGGAGAGCCGGGGAATTGTAGCCAAAAATATGCGGGCATGGGTGGGCGAAGTCCGTAGTGGAGACATCGATAATATGGAAGCACGGGCTGCCGCCTATTATTGGTCGAGTATATTCCCTCACCTCGATAGTTTTCGCAGAGACAGAGACGGCGATCCCCCCAACAATCTACTCAATTATGGCTATGCTATTCTTCGGGCTGTTGTCGCCCGGTCGCTCGTTATTAGCGGATTGTTACCTACTTTGGGCATACATCATCATAACCGTTATAATGCATATTGTTTGGCCGATGATGTGATGGAGCCTTATCACCCCTATGTCGATGGCTTGGTCTGTGAAATCATGGAAAGTGGAAAAGACTATTCGAGGTTAACAACCGAATTGAAAGCAAAGCTATTGTCTTTACCGGTGGTAGAGGTAGGCATTCAAGGGCGGCGTAGTCCTTTGATGGTCGCAGTCGCCCAAACTACCGCCTCTTTATACAAATGTTTTAACGGGGAGTTACGTAAAATCATCTATCCAGAATTATAATTAATATGGATAGATTCAGCGAATATCGTATTATGTGGGTATTGGTATTTTTCGATTTGCCAACAGAGTCGAAACGGGAACGTAAATTATATGCCGACTTCCGTAAGAAACTGTTACAAGATGGATTTACGATGTTCCAATTTTCCATTTATGTACGGCATTGTCCTAGTCGGGAGAATGCCGATGTACATATCCGCCGGGTGAAGCTTTCTTTACCGCCGTTTGGAAAAGTAGGTATTCTCTGTGTTACTGATAAACAATTCGGTATGATGGAAATTTTCTATGGGAAAAAAGAGGTAAAGCCACAGGTTTTACCTCAACAGCTCGAACTCTTTTGAAAAACAAAAAGCCGGTTTTTTAACCGGCTTTTTGATAAAATACAGCTTTAATTTTTAATTCTAATTGATTGTGTAATTGTTTGACTATTAAATTGCTATATAAATTGGGCTGTATTTAATATGTCAAAGATACAAAGAACTTGCGTAATAATGGCAGGATAAGGGTGAAATTTGATAAGTGGTTGGTACATATACCATTTTTGTGTTACCTCACCATATTGTTAATTTCGGCAGAAGGAGCCGTATATGGTGGGTATTAGAGAAAGAAATGCTACCTATCCGTTGCCTTTTTATGGAAGGGAAAGTTGGTAGAAACAGCATCTTTAATCTCTTGCACATACCCTACAACAGCCACAAAGAACGCTTGTTTTTTCTATCATTGCACTGAAAAAGGTAATCATTTTTTCTCGTTGGAAGAAAAATACGGGAATGAGATTAATTGTCAAGTACTTGTTGCCTTGTTCCGCTATGTTCTACATGCCGTTCATTAACTCTGTAAAATTTATTTTTGCAACCAAAGAAATGAGTTATGAATCAGGCAGATGTAAAGGTGTCGTTCTACCTCAAAAAGAGCGAAGCAGATGCCAAAGGGAACTGCCCCGTAATGGCAAGGTTGAATGTCGGCAAGTATTCAGAAGCGGCATTCAGCGTTAAGATGTCTGTGCCACATACAATGTGGCACTCAGGTCGTGCTACGGGCAAGAGTGTCGCAGCACGCGAAATCAACCGTCAGTTAGACGAGATCAGAGCCTCGGCTCTACATATCTATCAAGAACAATCGGCAATACGAGAAGGAGTAAGTGCCGAAGATGTCAAGTGCCTGCTTTTGGGTATGGCTTCGAGGCAGCAGACCTTGATGAGTTATTTCCGCGCCTTTATCAAGAACTTCGAGAAACGTGTAGGTGTGAATCGTGTCGCAGGTTCTCTTCGTGCTTACAAGTATGCCTATATGCATGTAGAGAAATTCCTCAATGAGAAATACAAACTGACAGATATTCCCTTTACGGCACTCGATCGTTCGTTTATTGAGAAATATGATCTTCACTTACGAACAGACTGCCATTTGGCTCTTGGTACGATAGTCCATCTTACAACCTCTTTTAGAACCATTATCAATGAAGCCGTAGCAGATGGTATTCTTACTTTCAATCCATTCTGGGGTTACGAGCCTGAACGCCCACAGCGTGAACAGAAGTATCTCACGGCAGAGGAATTAGAGTTGATTATGACAACACCATTGCATAATGCAAGACTTTACATCGTCAGAGATTTATTCTTGTTCTCCTGCTACACCGGAATATCTTATGGAGATATGTGTATGTTGACCAAAGAAGATTTGGTAACGGATGAAAACGGCACGCTCTGGATACGGACCTCCCGTAAAAAGACCAAGGTCGAGTATGAGGTTCCGCTCCTTGAGGTTCCCTTACATATACTTAATAAGTATCGTGATGTAGAGCCCAATGGAAAGCTGTTGCCTATGTACAGCAATTCAGACGTAAATCTTTCCCTAAAAAAGATTGCCGCAATATGCGGTATCAACCGTAGAATCGTCTTTCATGCGGCCAGACATACATACGCTACAGAGATTACTCTCTCGCATGGTGTACCATTGGAAACGGTCAGCAAGATGCTGGGACATACACGGGTGGATACCACTCAGATTTATGCCAAAGTAACCGATGAAAAGATTGATGCTGACACTAAAAGGCTCGACAGCAAGATTAGTGAACGCTTTACAATCGCCATTTGAAACCATTAAAGCGACTAAATATGAGAACAGACAAGAATACAGAGAATCAGAACACGAAGCGTCGCAGTACCTTCGCCATATTGTTCTACATCAACCGCACGAAAGTACGCAAGGATGGTATGTGCCAACTATTGTGTAAAGTTAGCATTGATGCTGAATGGGAACAAATCGGTACGAAAGTATCGGTGAATCCTTCTATCTGGAATCCCGATAAGGGTCGTGCCGATGGTCGTAGCGAAAATGCCGTAACGGTAAACAGAGCCATTGACGAACTTACCAAGGGGATAACCGAACACTATAATCATATCAAGAAGAGTTTAGGCTTTGTTACCGCAGAACTTGTCAAGAACGCAGTCAAGGGTATCGGCCAAAAGCCTGTAACATTGCTTGCCCTCTTCCGTGAACATAACGAGGAGTTCAAGAAGCGTGTTGGCGTGGATAGAATCAAGGAGACCTACGATTGTTATCAACGCTCATACAAGCACCTTGCAGCGTTTATTCAGGAGAAACGAGGTGTGGAAGATGTCACATTGCGAAGCCTTGACAAGGTGTTCTATGACGACTTTGAGATATTCCTGCAAAGCGATTGTCGTCTAAGTCCCAAGACGGTACACGAACATTTGTATAGACTGAAAAAGATGACAATGCGAGCCGTCAGTCAAGGCACTTTGCGTAGAGATCCTTACTGTCGACTACATCCACCGTTGCCTAAGCGCAAGAGCCGACATATGAAGTTGGAGGATCTTAAAACCTTGATGTCAACGCCTGTAGATAAGCCTCAATTGCAACGGGTACGCGATTGGTTTATCTTCTCGACTTTTACAGGATTGGCATACGCTGATTTAAGACGGTTATCCGTGAACGATATAACACAGGCAGAAGATGGCAGCTGGTGGATACACATCAAGCGTAAGAAGACTGACACACTATCATCTATTCGTCTGTTGGATATACCACTTCGGATTATCGAAAAGTACAAGCATGAGCGGCAAAGTGATAAGGTATTCAATACCTGGGATCGAAACTATATGTCAATGCTAATGCAGGAGTTGAGTGAGGTGTATGGCTTTCATATTACCTACCACAAAGCTCGTCATAATTTCGGAACGCATATTACTTTATCGCTGGGTGTACCTATTGAGACGGTAAGTAAGATGATGGGACATACCTCCATCACCACCACACAGATTTATGCCCATGTTACGGATAAGAAGGTTGATGAGGATATGAAACGCTTGCGTGAGGTTACAGCAGACAAGAAGATAGAACTCGCAGATGAGGGTCTGAAGTTTGAGAGATGTATCAAATGGAAGCGGACAACAGTATAAAAACAATAGCAACGGCCTCAAATCGGGGTCGTTGCTATTGTTTAGGGTCATACCCATCGCTGTTCCTCTACGCAGCGTTTATGGGAATCATTGAGAATCTTTTCAATCTCAGACTCCTTGTAAAGAGCTTTGCCCTGAACAAGGTAGTAAGGTATTGCACCTGCCGAGCGATACTCCTGCAATGTGCGGCGGCTCACTCTGAGTATCTTGGAGAGTTCCTCATCAGTCAGAAACCTCTCATTGTTCAATGTAGGTTGTACCAGAGTCTCCGTCTTTTGAAGAATTTTGTTTACTCGTCTCAAACGCTCAAGTATCTCCGCGATATGCGGGTCAGTCTTGTCTATAAAAAAGCTGCTCATGGTCTTTTCTTTTTAATGGGGTGATAAGTGCTGTCAATGAATCTCTGAATATCCTCGGGTTTGTAGAATATCTTGTGCTTTATGCGTGCAAACGGTATCAAGCCCTTCTCTCGGTACACTTGCAGTGTTCGTTTCGAGATGCGGAGTATCTGACACACATCCTGGTTATCCATCCAGTTCTTTAGGCCAAGATCCTGATTAGGTCGGCATAGTCTGTTCACTCTATCCTCAAACTCGTTGAAGTGGCTGCATATCTCATCAAATGCCTTCTTATCTATACATACGATTTCCATATTCCATACTTGTTTTGAGGTTAGACATTGGGATTATTTCTCATGCTTGCCGGAAGTGGCAAGCCCTTCTGCTCGAAGAAGTCCTTGACCTCGGAAGCCTTGTAGTATGTGCGTCCGTCAATCATATAGTAGCGGATAAGTTTCTTCTGGCGGTAGCGAGCAAGGGTACGGTGAGTCACGCCAAGCAGTTTGCTCAGGTCGTAGTTATCCAGCAGGGTATCGCCATCGAGACACTCCTTCATCTTGTTCTGTCGCTCCAGCATCTTCTCAATCTTATCGAAGCGTTCCATCAGTTTGTAGAACATCGCATGGGCGGTTTCATTATTTATCTGTAACATCGTATAATCTGTTTAAGTGTAAATAATCGGGTTACTACACCGTGTTGCGCAACAGGTTATACTATCTAAAGGGCATTTGGCGTGCCAACGACATGAAATGACATAAAAAGACACCGATACAGCATTGTGTATCAGTGAAATAAAAATTTTCAGCGTAAAAATCGGGGCTTTTTAAAGTATTGCAAAATGCAAGACTTTTTCGCAATCTGCTATTGCAAAATGCAAGAGTTGCGATAGATGATGCGTGTTATTCCGTTAGGGAAGGTTGTGGTCTTATGAACATTCCAACGGCTCGGAGTAAGGTCATCGAATACGGGTGTACCTTTGCCGAGAATAAGTGGCAGAGTATAGACGACCATCTCATCAATAAGGTTGTAGCGTGATAGTCCACGCATAAACTCTATGCTCTGCGTGTCGGATATTTCAGCGATGTAGATGTCGGATCTGTTCTTGTCGGAGTCTCTTTCAGCAAGCAGGTCAAGCAACGGATAGTTTGGTACAAGACGGTAGATGCTACGCTCGTGCCAATAAGGAAAACCCTTTGAGTCGTTCAACACCCACTGCATCAGGTTCTCGTCAGCTTTCGGAAGAAAGCCGTCCATTGTCACTGCTGTTATGATCTGAATCTTTGCCATATCGTTACCTCCGTTCAAAAAAGAAGCGTGGTCATCACGCATCTAAACAGAGGCTCTGGCAAGCCCAAAGTGATACACGCGATGCCACGCTATGCATACGCATAGCATAAGCATTACGCAATTCATCACTTTAACTTCCACTGCCAGATTTCTGTTTAGGATTCTTGCGAACTTATGTTATGTAAACGGACAGAGACCATTAATGTTCTGTCACGATATTTCAATTTTACGGCTCAAAGATACAACTTTTTGCCGATACGCGGTTCATATTACCCCCACAATCATCATTTTATGCCGTACTTTTTCATCTTACGGTATAGTGTAGATGAGTCTACATTGAGCATTTGAGCCGCTTTTGTCTTAACACCACCACACGACTGCAAGGCTCTGATGATGCTCTGTTTCTCCAGTTCCTCGTCCTTTAACGGAAGCAGTGGAGCCTCCGAAGCATCTGTTTGTATTGCAGGAGTAATGTTCAAATCCGCATAGTCAATGAGCGTATCTTTGGCCATCAATACCGCTCGTCTAATCTTGTTCTGCAACTCCCTGATGTTACCTGACCAGGAGTGTGAGAGCAACAACCGTTCCGCTTCAGCCGTGAAGCCCGTTCTTTTCCTATGAAGCTCCGCCGAATATTTCTCGCGGAAGAAGTTGGCAAGCGGGAGTATATCTTCGGGACATTCACATAGTGATGGTTGGTGTATCTCAAACTCACCTAAACGGTGATACAGATCCTCACGGAAACGACCGTCAGCAATAGCCTTCTCCATATTCTCGTTGGTGGCGGCAACGATACGCACATCTGCCACACGCTCCCTGCTTGAGCCGACAGGCATGAATGTCCCCTCCTGCAATACACGAAGCAATGAGGATTGCATTTCAAATGGCAAAGTGCCTATCTCATCAAGGAATAGCGTACCACCTTTGGCGGCATCGAAGTAACCTCCCTTATCAGTGTCTGCACCCGTAAATGCTCCTTTCGTATGTCCGAAGAACATCGAGGCGGCAAGTTCACGAGGTATCGCTCCGCAGTTCACCGCCACGAAAGGCATATCCTTACGGGTGCTGTGGAAGTGAATGCTTCGGGCGATGGACTCTTTACCCGTACCATTGGCTCCGAGTATCAATACCGTTATGTCCGATGAGGCAACGATTTCGGCAAGATGCTCCGCCTCCCTTGCCTTTGGACTTATACGCTTGAATAGTTCCTTCTCCTTGCTGCGCATCGTTGCTATGGGCTTCAGCAGTTCCTTGACCATCTCCACCAGCTGCTCGTGATATACAGGCTTGGAAAGATAATCTTTTGCACCTATCTTGATAGCCTTGACAGCATCGGTAATGGAGGTATATTCGGTCATTATCACAAATGGAATATCCATCTTCTCCTTGCCAATCCATTCAAGGAGGTGTATGCCGTCGCCTTGTGGCAGACGCACATCTGAAAGTATCAGGTCGAACTGTTCCTTGCGTAGCAGTTTGTGGGCAAAGGGCTCATTCATAGCCGTAGCTACTGAATATCCTTCACGCTCCAGCCAGTCTTTCTGTATATGCGAGAGGGCTATATTATCCTCTACTATCAGTATCCGTTTCTTCATCGGCTATTCTCTCTATCTCTTTACGGGCATCCTCCATTAGACGCTCTATGTGGGTTATAATCTGTCCTGTATGTACCAATAATGCCTGAATATCATTATCCTGTTCCTTCAATGCCTTGCGGTATGCAAGGAGTGTGTTCTCCATTGAGAGCATCTCCCACATCGGCATCATACGATGTACGACATTACGCATGGACTCCACCTTCTCTGTTGTCATCGCAATCTTCAAATCCGTCATATCCTTCTCACAGCTCTCCAGCAGTAATCTCAATACCTTCCTTTTGTCTGTAACCTCAGCAAGCAGTCCGGAGAAATCAGCACTTTCGTTCTGTTCCCTCTCCTTGACTACGGAGGCGAGGTGTTGCAGCAGGTCTACCATGGAGAACGGCTTGAAGATACAGCCGTCAAAGCCAGCATCCAGCAGAGCCTGTCTGTCGCCATCCTCTCTGGCGGTCATCGCCACCACCGGTACGGTTCGGGAATTGCCTATGCGTGATTTACGCAACAATTCCAAGACTCTGTAACCATTGGTGTCGGGCATCTGAATGTCGGTCAGCACAAGGTCGTAGTCCTTATTTCTAATCTCCTCAAAGAGTTCTTTGGCATTGATGCAGGTCTTGCACGAGACACCGTTACGCTCCAGCATCTCCTTGATTACCTCCAACTGCAAGGTATCATCGTCAATGGTGATTACGCTGCCAGGCAGGTGATGCGAGATATCATCCATTACCGTTTCCTCTTCCACACTCTCATCGGTTACAGGCAGAGGCAATTTAACAATGAAGATCGTTCCTGCACCTTGCTTGCTCTCCACCTCAATCGTTCCACCAAGCAGAGTGACAAGACCTTTGGTGATAGGCAGACCAAGACCGTAGCCATCGGCATTATTCTCATTTGTAGCACGCTCGAATGGTACATATATGCGTTTCATCATATCTTCGGAGATGCCGACTCCCGTATCGCTTACCTTCATTGTCAGCCAGCCATTCTCATACGAAGCCTTGAAACATACATTTCCCTCGGATGTGAATTTGACAGCATTGGTGATGAGATTGTTGATGATACGCTCTATCTTGTCCTTATCACCCTTTACCGTGACATTTGTATTTGTGTTGCGATGCTTGAATTGCAGTCCCTTCTCCTTTATCAGGTGTGATACGCTGTCGGCTATTCTCTCCAACGACTCGGACAGGTGGAACGGAACGGGATTCGGAGTCTCCTTGGCTTCATCCAGACGATAGACATCAAGGAGGTTATTTACAAGGTGCAGGACATGCTTGCATAGAATGGTAATGTTCCTGAGCTTGTGGTTGCGTCTCTTCTTGTCCCTCATATCCATAGCCAGCTCTGCGTTACCGCTGATACCGTTGAGCGGGCCACGGATATCGTGCGATATGGTCATGATGATCTTGTTACGCATTTCAAGCAACTCGGCATTTTTGCAGTTGCTTGCCTCCAATTTGCGGCGACCACGCTCTTTACGCCCGTAGTCACGCATAATTACGATGTATGAGAGCAGCAGAGCAAGGAAGATGAAGGCTGTTATACCTCCCAACCATACTTTTGTCCGTTCACGGGTCTCAATGATCTGTTGCTCACGCTCTTGCAGGTCTGTCGTGACACGCTCATCCATTGCAGCAATTAGACTCTTCAGACGTTGGTTGATGTTGAGATTACGCTGTGCCAGACTATCTGCCGTTTCGGATAGTTGCCTGCTCTGCTCGGACTGTTTCCTGATGACATCACGATTGAGGGTGTAGAGTTTCGTGGAAGTTGTGGATTGAGGCGGAGTCTTCTCCTTTTTCTTGAAGAGTCCCAAGAAACCACCTTTCTTCTTCGGGGGCTCCTGCGTACTCTCATAAGCGATGACGGGGACACGCTCGGCAAGTTCTTCGCCAAGTTCAACCTGTTTTTCAAAGAGTTGGAAGATATTGAATAGTTGGATTTCCTTCTCTGCCATCAGATGCCGCAGACTATCTATTCGTTCTCCCGAATAGTAGTTCTTGAACTCGCAGAGAATGCTGTCGACCTCCATGCGTTTGGCACGGTAGAGTGCGGTGTCTGCCTCCTCCCATTCGAGGATCGTCTCACCGAACATCGTGAGGTCGAGCATATGCACGTATGCTTCATGTACATTTTGTCGGAGTCGGTGAATCTCTTTCACTTCACGCTCCAATCTGTTCATCTGTCGCCACTCGTGCAGGTACGTATATACGATACCACCAATTAGGGCGACAATAATAGTATAGCCAATGGCTATCTTCCTTTCTATTTTCATTGCGTCCTATATTTAAGTCGGGTTAGTCCGATCTGTTTATCATATATGCCTTGGCCACAAAATTACTAATAAAGCAAAAAATTAAGGCGACTTTATCATTTCTTAATAGCTGTTCAAGGCTGTGACATAATATAAAACGCTAAAAATGTTGGCTATATTGTTATAAAAGTGGGCGATAGCATAAAAAAAGCCATCATATTTGTGTGAATATGACAGCTACTATTGATTATACCATTATCGGATTGACCTTCATCGTACTGAGGTTAAGATAGAGTCCGTGATGCTCTATCATACCATGTCGGAACATCTTCCAGAGGATATTGCAGCCAAGCTGTGCCAATGTGGAGTTGATGAACAAGTCCTGCTTCTCCAATGCCTCGGCAAGTGAACAGCTCGGACCAGAGTCCTCTTCTTTGATTCGGGCATACTTCACAAGTTTGGTAATGACCTTTAATGACGGTACGGTCTGATAAATTTGTGAGGTGGGTTGCTTTATCTTCTTTGGAATACTGCCTAAGACGACCTGTCCCGATGTTTGCGTATTGCCTAAGTCAAGCCAATACAGAGGTGTCTGATAGTTGGTGTAGTTGCACGCAGGCACAGCCTTGAGGATATTCCAAAGGTCTATTCGTGATTTGATGTTATCCGTACAGGTTATGGTTATATTGGCAAGATGTTCCTGTCGAACATCTTTCATATTGGAGGGATAGAATGCCGGCACAGCCTTCCAGTCATTCCCGAAGAAGTTGTTGATGCGTGTTATCAGGCAATTCGCCTTATTCAGCCCCAAGTCGGAATACCCGAAGAGTTGTCGTCCTATGTTGGCTTCAGTTACAATATCGGGATCATATAGTGTTACGAATAGTCCCGGATGTCCGAGGGCACGAAACGTTACATCCAATCGTGCAAGGTTTGTCAATACTTGTGAGCCTGTACCTCCACCACCTATAAGGTTTACCGTTACGGGGTGTTGTGGTACGAGCAGATAACTGTCGGTATAATGTACTCTTTTCATCGTAGTATATCTTTAAGTTTCAAATTCTTTAGAGGCTTTAACTCTTCGAGGTTGAAGGGAGCATCCTTTGCCGCCTTTGTTACGAGAACAAGGTTACTCTTTGTGGGATTTCCGTTACCTCCGAGATGTGAGAACTCCGTGAGCCAGAATTTCTTCTCCCAATACTCAAGTAATTTGTCGTAGGTAATCTCTGTCGGCTTGTCAATCTTTGCCGAGCCGAGACAGACGCTTGAACCCGTGACATTGAAGAACGGAGCAGCGTAGAGTTCCGTTTCGGGCTTCAGCTCCTTGTCTATGTATGCGTAGATATTCATACGCTCATCGCGCACCTCATAGATGACACCGGGCAGGTTGTACTCGGCATTCTCAATATGTAGCGACTCCTTGAAGAACATCATACGCTTTTGTGGCGGGTTGTACCAGATATATTTCTCGTAGCCCTTACGAGTATCACTCCATAGCATATTTGTTGGGATGCGACCATGCGGTGTGCTGCTGTGCCTTTCGGAATACCCCTTTATCAGTTCGTTGATGAAGTCCACCGTTACGGGACGGCCTTCGCTCATGGCTCCCTCATTATCTATGCTCCTTACTTCAAGGAAGTATGTATCTCCTCCATCTGTGGAGTATGCTATCAATGCCGCACGGGGGCGCAGCATTGTATTTATCTGCTTGGTAAGTTTATTGGTATCCATAGTGATTATCGTATGTAGTGAATAAAATCATCTGCCCACTTGAAGAACCTTTCGGGGTAGGTATCTTCAAGTGTAAAAACCTTGTCGGTCTTTGGAGAGACGGCAAAGGTTGATGCAGGAATAATATCGTATGACTTCTGACGGGAGGAATTATAGAAGTCGATAAGGTGTTCCGTCATTATATCATCGCTGTCATAGACAACTCTTATCTGCTGTTCGAGTGTCATCGGCAGATAATCGGGCTCCTCGTCATAGAACGGGTCATAGCCATAGTACATGATGGCTTTATCCGTCTTTATGAACTCAAGTCCTCTTCTCAGCAGTTCGATAAGACCTTGTTCAAAGCCATTCTTACACTCATATTCTTCTATGGCTTTCGGCAGGTTCTTGTAATAGGACTTTCGCCACACCCTGTCGAGGAGTTTATATGCTCTACCATCCTTGTATGATTTCACGAGCTTTTCCCTCGCTCGCCTCTCTTTGGCATCTTCATCCTCATAGCAGCCTTCAGTCAGCATATCCATAGCCCAGTCCATATCATCCTCATCGTTGATAGTGGTTATACCGTTCTCTTTCATAAAATTATGATAGAATGTGATGACAATGCGTCTGAGTGTGGGATTCAGTTCCTCCACGAACTTTACAGGGAAGTAGTACAGTGTGTACTCACCCCAAGTATGTGTGTTCCACACATTGAAGTATAGACAGCCATTGTCATCTTCGAGGTTGAGATACATACCGCTTTTATTTACGAGGTCGTTCATCTCATTGTAGAGATTGACAATACCTTCACCGATAGTTCTGCCTGGCGTATGCTCCGCCTTTACATTCATCAATTCGGCATAGCGGAAATAAGAATCACGCAGGTATTCGTAATTCTCCTGCGTGATTAGGTTATAACTGTTTCCACAATAGCTCTCCCTCATAATAGTCTGTGGTGCTATGGGAAGAATAGGTGTCTTTAGAAAAGAATTACGGCACCCGTTGGCGCCGTAACTCTCTCTACTCTTGTCACACCGTATCGTACCTCCCGCTTGGTCGATGCGATTATCATCCTTGCGAGCTGTTCCGACTGATGTTCGTCCAATGGTCTGCATGACTTCTTCTTTTTAGTGTCCTTACTCATAGTTATCATCCTTTTGTTCCGATGGTTGTCTTGAACTCGTACACAGCCTTGTCATCCTTGATGGTCGGGCCGTGTACGGTTGCGGTGGTCAGTTCCGGATAGATGTTCGAGTAGAAGCTCATCACACTCTCCGGAGAGTCGTTCGGATTGGGATCAGGAAGTGTAATCATCTCTGTACCTTTCTTAAAGGTGAATGATCGCTGCATTTCGTTTCTTAAAAGTGCCATAGTCTTAAACTGTTTGGGCGTATGCCTGTGAATAATGATTTTCTAACATTGACTGAGGGAAGTCGGGATATTCCTCATAATCCTCGGGGCGGTATGCAGGGCCTTCGTGCATATATGCCTGCTGTAACTCTTCAGGCATAGGAGGCTCTTCATGATGTGGGAACATCGGAATCTCACCCTGCGGATAGTGAGGATGCTGCTGTCCTACATTTTGAGGAGGATAACCGCCTTGTGGCACGGTGAACATAGGCTGCCCGCCATACTGAGGCTGTGGAGGTTGCTGAACAGGTCGCTGTATCGGCTGCTGCACGGGACGCATTACCGTCTGTTGTGGCTGTGGCGGCATCTGTCGTGGTGCTGCCTGCGGCTGTATAGTCTGCTGTGCAGATTGCGGTGCCACATTCTGCGGTTGTGCCACTTGTGGAGCAGGTGCAGGAGTCTCTTCCATCATCTCGAAGAGCGAGCCTTGGTTCATCGCCTTCTTCTGTGCGGCAATCTTCTCATCTACCTCCTTCTGCTTGTCGGCAGTGGCATACATACGAGCCTGCTGAAGTGCGGTGATGGCATCCTTATGATTCTTGGCAGTGATCAGCTCCTCTGCCTTCTTCATATGCTTCTCGTACTTCTCACGCTTCTCCTTCTCCTCTTTGGTCTCCTTAGCCTTGGCATCCTTTGCCGCCTTGCTGTTGGCAGCGGCCTTGTCTGCCTGCTTCTCGAACTCCATCAAATTGGAGATAAGTCCCGTAGCCTTGCGTATAGGCTGCATGATGTGTTGCAGGAACTCTGCATCCATCTCTTCGGGAGTACCAGTTAGTGTCAGCGGAATGATGTGGTTTGCAGCCTCATCTTTCAGCCCATTAGCCTTCGGCAGTGTTGATACAGTAAGTTGTCCGTTCGCTTTGCGGATGACCAGAGTCAGATCTACGCTCTCGGTCATCATCTGTGAAATTGATGTGAAAAACATAACTTTATGATTTAATGTTAATACTGATTGATTTTCTTGTGATGTTCACTGGTTGAAGAACTCTGCAAGCAGTCTGTTACGGTCAGGGTGCTTGCTTATCTCCAGAATGGGATTGAGCAGCTCCGATATATGTACCGGACCTCGTGAGCCTCTTGGCGGCAACTTGATTTCAGGTTCAGTGACCGTTACTCTTCTTCTACGTACCACAGGCATCTGCATCGGTGCCATCGGTACACTTGCGATGATTGCTTGATTCATAGCTTTATCTTTTATTATATGGTTAATACTCGGACTTTGGCAGTCCGTTGAACTACGAGGGCGTTAAGGCTAATGCTTCCGGTAAGGCAAGGTTTTCGGGGAAAATACCGCAGCACGGCGAGGATGATTTTCTCCGAAACCACCTGTGGCCCGACCTTGCTGTCCGATAAGAAGCATTGGCCAACTTTGCCCTGTAGTTCATCGGCTTGCCAATGGCTGGTATTTTCTCTATCCCTTTCTTCATTCATATCCTCATTCTTGAATCGTCCACCTACAAAAAGAGCCGTCCGAGAAGGACAGCTCCCATAACCCATATCGCAATATATCTGCTTATATGTTGTATGTCGATGACAAGACCTTTTCATTGCTTTAAGAGTTAGAAGACCAAGAAACTGAGTATGGCAAAGAGGATTAATGCTGCCATTACGATGCAGGCAATCTTGTATATGAATCGGAAGAAGCCAGGGAAACATACGATGGCTACCGCAGCCCATACGGGTGATACACCTCGTGTATAGAGATAGCTGAAACCTAATGCTGCTACTACGGCTAAGAGTATCATACCTATCCACTTCATTCTCTTTCTTACGGTCGGGTCATTTGTTTTCATATCCTATATTATTTAGTGGGAACAGTCGTTCCCGATTTCGTGGGCTTGGATGTGAATCGCCTCCACCTGCAAGGTTTTCGGGAAAAATACCGCAGCCGTGCGAGGATGATTTTTGCCGAAACCGCCAGCGGCACGACCTTGCGGGGTGGAATGAGGGCGGTTCACTACCTTTGCCTACGAATCGGGATGACTGACATCATCTTTTCTTACCTCTCTTCTTGTCGGGAAATGCCAGCGTTACATTGAACTCATCGTCAAAGGCTACGGCGGCATCGAAGGAGTTGCCTTTCTTTCCCTTGAATCCCTTGATCAGCTTGGTTGTTCCCGATGAGAGCAACTGCTCTAGATGCTGCTCGTTAAGCTCCTTGTTCAGTACCTTGCGGAATACAAGCAGACCGCAATCCGGATTGTCGCACTTGGCGACCTTCGGGCGTATCATCACTTTGCCTGTACCGCATTTGGGGCAAGGGAGGGTACGCTGTTTGGGTGCAGGGAATTTCAGTCCTAGTACCTCGCGTGTTACCTGCGAGGTAAAACTCTCGATGGAGTGCATAAAGGAGCGTGTCTCCAAAGTATGCTGCTCTATTTGAAGGAGCGTCTTCTCCCAACTGCCTGTCAGTTCCACATTGGCAACCTGCATATCCTTGACTGCCTCGTAGATATAGAGTCCCTTCTCAGTAGGTACAAGCGCTTTGCCTGAACGCTCGATGTAGTCGCGCTTGAAGAGTGTCGTGATGATGGCGGCTCGTGTGGCAGGTGTTCCGATACCCAGTTCCTTCATTGCCTCCTTAGCCTTCTCATCGGTGATGTTCCTGCCGCAAGTCTCCATAGCGGCAAGGAGTGTCGCTTCAGTGTATAAAGGTTTCGGCATAGTCTTACGCTGTGCTGTGCCATAGCCCGTAACGGGTATCTGCTCACCCTCGGCGAAGCGTGCCGTACCCTTGTTGGCTTCAGTCTCGTCCTTCTCGGCATCCTCCTTACGGGCAAAGACTGCACGCCAGCCCGGATTGACGATGGTGGTAGAGCGTGAACGGAACTTCATATCCTCGGCAGTCGCCTCCATTACCAATGATTCCTTCTCGCAGCGTGGCGAGAACGCTTCAAGCATACGCCCTGCAATCATCGTATAGACAATCTGCTCGTGGGTGTTCAGTTCCTCAGGCTCTACGCCTGTGATGATGAGTGCGTGGTGATCCGTCACCTTGTCATCATCTACACTACGCATATTCAGATGCTCGAAGTCGAAACGCTTGCCATACTCCTTGAACTCGGGCATAGTGGCAATCTTCCAAAGGGAATCATAGACCTGCTCCATCAAATCGTGCGAGATATATCTGCTACCCGTTCTCGGATATGAGATATACTTCTTCTCATAGAGAGCCTGTGCCACAGAAAGGGTTTTCTCCGCACTCATATCGTGATGCGTGTTGCAGTCCTTCTGCAATGTGGTAAGGTCGTACAGAAGCGGAGCCTGCTGGTAGGTGCGCTTGCGCTCCACCTTCGTGATGAGTGCCGTTGAGTCGGGCGAGAATCGTGCGTGTGCCGCCTCTGCCTGCTCCTTGCTCTTGAAGTCCTCGATATGTGCGAACTGACGGAACTCGCCCAGATGCTCAAGGGTGATGTGCAGTTGCCAATAAGGTGTGGAAACGAAGTCGCGATTCTCCTTGTAGCGACTGCATATCATCGCCAGCGTAGGTGTCTGCACTCGTCCGAGGGAGTTGTTGGGCATACCCGAAGCCAAAGCCAATGCACGGCTGGCATTCATACCCACGAGCCAATCAGCCTTTGCACGACAGTCGGCAGCGTGGTAGAGACTATCGTAAGCCTCGCCATCCTTGAGGTTGCTCATACCTGCACGGATAGCCTCGTCCGTGAGTGAGGAGATCCAAAGACGCTTGAAGGGCTTAGTATATCCGAGATAATGGTAGATGTATCGGAAGATAAGCTCACCCTCACGCCCTGCATCCGTTGCCACGATGATGCTGTCGCACTTGCTGAATACCTCGTCAATAACCTTGAGCTGCTTGGCGGCACCGATGTCCGTTACCATACCTCTGTCGGTCTTGATCTGTCTTACCACAAGCTGGAATGGTTCGGGGAGCATAGGCAAATCCTCATGCGAAGCCTTACCGTATCCGTATGCCGATGGCATGGCGAGGGAAACGAGGTGTCCCAATGCCCAGGTTACAAGATAACCGTTGCCTGCCATGTAACCATCCTTCTTCTCTGTTGCACCGATGACGCGGGCGATGTCCTGACCTACGCTCGGCTTTTCTGCTATAATTGCTATCATAATTATTCGGGAATTAAAGAAGCCGTCTCCCGTCCCGATTACGGTTCGGGAAACGGCTGTCAGGTTAGTAATGGAATCGTGTTACTGCGTGGGGTTGATACCGATGATTTCGAGCAGCGGAGAGTCGTTCTTGCGTACAAGCTGCAAAGTGGCATCCATCACCACATCTACACCGAGGAGTACAAGGCTCAGCGATACGACACCTGTCTTCTCGCCTCGGAGCAGTGTCTCAAGCTCTCCGGCCTGTTCGAGTTCATCCTTGAGGATACCGATACCTGATAGCTCGTCCCAGTTTACATCTTCCACCTTGAAAGGTGCTTTATTCTTATCGTTCATCTTAAAATTCATTTTAGAGTTATACATTGATTTGAGTTGTCCGAGTTATGGATTAGATGCTCTGTCCCTTTGACTGACGCTTCTCCTGTTTTTCGGCTACCACATTACGCTGTGATGCGTTGCGGTTTCGGTCGGGATTCTCGTTATAGAAGTCGAGCTTGTTCTGGTTGGAGTTCAGCTTGACATACTGCGAGATGCTCTTGCCATCGAAGCCCTTCATGCCCTCCACGAGTACCGACTTGCCGCTCTGAAGGTCGGCACGCTGCTGACCGGAGAGCTTGGCACCGAAGATCTCCTTCGGAATCTCGAACTTGGCACGCTCCTCAAAGCCGTCGGGAGTGCGAGAGTACATCAGTCGTCCCGTCTCAAGGTCTGCCTTGATGAACGATGAGAACTCCTCGCCACGGTTGTTCACCATATCATTGAGGAAGATGGCTCGACCTTCACGCAGGTCTTTCTGCTCCTCAGCGGTAAGTTTCACACCGCCTATCTCCTTCGGGATGTAGATTTCTCTTGCACCCTCGGGCGAGTCGGGATTGTAACGTGTGTAGTTAGGTCGTCCTGTCGCCTCATCGAGTTTCACATACGATGAGAAGAGTTCGCCATCCTTACGCTGCATATCCTCCACGAAGATTGCCTTGCCTGCATTGAGGTCTTCAATCTGCTGCTTGGTAAGCTCCACACCACCGAGAGCGGTACGGTTGAAGATACGGTCGTTCTCGAAGATGAAGTCGATACCTCTACGCTCGGCACTTACCTGAATGTGGGCGTTGAACTCGTTGCCCGACTTGGCGGTCATGCCCTCGATATAGACCTTCTTGCCCTCACGCAGGTCGTTCTTCTCCTGGTCGGTGAGCTGCACGCCCTTAATCTCGTTAGGGATATAGACATTCTCAGCACGCATGGCCACCACCTCGTTGGTCATCTTGTCAAGGCTGATGAACGATGGGATATACTCTCCGTTGCGACCTTTGAGTTCCACCACTCGGCCCATATTGCCTGTTTCGAGGAGGTTCTTCTTGTCCTCTTCCGAGAAGATGTGTCCGAAGTAAGGACGCTCCAATTCGGGTTGCTTGCGGATACCGTGGATGGCGAGTACCACCTCACCTGTGTTGGACTGCTGCAACGACAGGCGTGCGTCGGTACGCAGTACGGCAGAGCCGAAGTTAAGGTTGATAGGTACAAGTTGGTTGGTCTTGTAACCTTTGAGCATTGAGTCGAGGAGTCCTCGCTCCTGAAGATACTCACGTGAGAGTCCGAAGTTCTTCAACTGGTCCCAGTTGATCATAGACTCGTTGTAACGATACTGATTGTTCTGCTGCTGGTCGTTAGCTTCAACGACGGGCTGCTGGGTTTGATTTTTCTTTGCCATTTCTTCTGAATTTTGATTGTTAATACTCTGTTCTGTTTGGTTTTTTGGGGTTATCTCATACTTTTTGAGAAACTCTTCCACTGCTTTTGTTTTCTTACCTTCGGCAAGGTCTTCGATGGCCTGCTTGACTTCGGGTTTGTCAAACTCCTCCTCCTTCATCGTGAAAAGACCGAAGTGTGTAGGGTCTTTCAACTGACTCCAGAAGTTCTTGAGGAAATTCTCGAAGAAGGTCGCATAACGGTCAATCTTGAGAAAGGAGTTCTGATGCTCTTTGTCTGCCGGCACGGTGGAATACTTGCCATTCTTGTTGATTTCGGATACCGCCTGAATGAGCAGTTCCATCTTGTCTAAGACCAGCACGATGTCGCTCATCTGCGGGTTCTCGGTGACTTGTGTTTTTGAGGGGTCATCCCTTACATTTTTCTTTGCCATAACTGTGAGTTTTTAGCGTTAATAACTAATGTTGTCACCGCAAATATATATAGCAAAATTTGATAAAACATTGACATTTAAGTCGTTAGACTATACAAGTCATAAGATGTCATCACTTGTCATAGCAGGTACGAAAGCAAAGACACGAAAAAGGGCAAAAGAAGGGTGAAAAGAGGGAAAATGCTCCACACAAAAGCTGAGGTGGAAAGAGCGAAAAACGAAGGCAAAAAAATGTGCGAGAAAGAAGCGGTGTATGACCGAAAAGCAATAACTTTTGTAATATGCAGAGTTGAGAGCTGAGCTGCTTTTGTCCCCACTTAAAAATTGGGGCACTAAAAAGATGGCGGTGGTTGATAGACCTTATAGGAGAATATAGATATGGCAGTCAGGTTGAGAATAGAGATGCGGCATATCTTACCGCAATGGATTTTTGACCTGTTGTACTATGCGTCGTAGGTCGCTTCGCTTGCTAAGTCCCAACCTCTGTCTCAACTCGGACGGCGATACCGGAGCGTTTTTTCGGGTGAAAAATTATCGCAGAGAATTTTTTGCCCGAAAACCCTCGGCTTGAACGTGGAGGTATTGTCCCTCCGAGTTAACTTCTTGAAGGGACTTTGCGAGTGAAGCGGGATTTTCACGCTATATATACTTTTTGTAGCCCATTCTGTCTTTCAATCGTAAAAAACGGAGTAACTTTGCAGTATTATAAAAATATAGTATATGGCATATTTTAATGATAAATTCAAAATGGCAAGGCTTGATCAAAGTCCTTATCTTTTTCATTTCATCAATGGGTATGACCAGTCTCCTCATGAAACATTACGAAAGATTTTGGAAGAAAAGCAACTTGTTAGCAGCAAAGGTTATATATGTTTTTCGGCTTCACCATTAACTGCTATTACAAAATTTTTTGACGTAAAGGTTAAAAGCACTGGAAAACCCATGTATCAACCTTGGGGATTAGGTTTTTCAAGAGATATATTAGTTCGAGATTTTGGAGCTAGAAATGTTATTTATACAGACGGTACGGAGGAAATACCAGATCATTTAGAGTGGAGAACGCAGAAATTGGATGTAGATTCTTATGACTTTGAGTATCTGCGTGAATGGCGAATCAAGAACGGCAAATTTGATTTCTCTGGATTCCCTAGAGGAGATATGATTGTTATAGCTCCTGATTATAATTGTTTAAACGATTTAGTTGTAAGATTTGATATGGAATTCACCCCTTTTGTAAATCATTATACTGGAGATATTGAAGAAGACTGGAGTGAAGTTTGGAAACGAGAATGGAAAGGTCTTTCAGTAGATAAATTAGATTCTAATAATATATTGGATGATTTTGCTGTTTCTGGCTCTACAATTTCTCAAATATTGGAAGAAGATATGCTTGATAAATTACTATCAGATTCACCTTGGAGTGTGCTAACTAATAAATAAAAAGGCTATGGAAGAAATCAAATATTATTGTTACATATGTGATGAAGAACTTACTGATACCAATAATTCAGATGAGCATATTATACTAAATGCTATTGGAGGACATTTACATTCAAATAAACTTTTGTGTAAAAGATGTAATAATACATTAGGAGACACCGCGGATGCAAAATTGGCAGAAGATTTATCCTTTTATACAGATATGTTGAAAGTGAAAAAAGTACGCAAGAATCCGCATAAACAAATTATGTTAGATGATGAAGGTCGTGAAGTTGCAGTTTATAACGCTGGAGAAAAAATAGAATTAAGACGCCCATATGTGGATAAAGAAGAAAATCAAGGTAATATCAGCATACATATAACTGCTCGCAATGAAAAAGAGTTAAAGGGAATTCTTAATGGTCTAATTAGAGAGGGAACAATCTCTCAAGAAGAAGCAGATAAACTTATTGAGAAGGCTGTCACTGTTGAACATAAGCCGATCCTTCATAAACGAAATTGTATTTCGCAAGAAGCATTCCCTAGTATTATAAAATCTGCTGTAAATTATTATTTGTTTAAAACTCAAGATACTCCTCGAATAAAACATTTAATTCCTTATATAGTAGGAGAAAAGGATGCCAAAGAAGTCTTGTATCTTCATCATTTCAAGAAACTTCCATATGATGATACCAAAGAAGAGGTAACTCATATGATTCATATAGAAGGAAGTAAAGATACAGCATTATTATATGCTATGATGGAATACTATGGTATATTCATTTATATTGTAGTTTTAGATTCAAACTATCACGGAGATGATATAAATGAAACATATACATATGATACAGTAGAAGGTTGTGAAATAACTCGAACTTTTTCATTACCTCTTACTCTTGAAGAACTTAATGTTTTTAGAGAACAACCATATGATGAATATGTGAAAAATTTGCCATACATTGAAGAAAGATGTGATAGGGTTATGAATATATGGCAAAGAAGAAAGGATCATGAAGAATTATCAAAAACCATAGAAAAAGCATTTGGGAAATATCCTGACGGATGCGTTATAACGGAAGAAATGATTTCTGAAATAGGAGATGAGATTATGAAATTTGTAGAAAATAAGTTGTCATCTCAAATTTAATAATGCAAAAAAGCCAACTTAAGCCTGCATATACAGACCTAAGTTGGCTTTCTCATTTATAGGAATTAGCAGTTCCTATGTGTGTATGCTCCACCCGTGCATCGGCTCCATCAATACGGCAAATGATTGATCGGGCTTTCCGTGATAGAGCAAGCCTCCAACAATACCCGTTCTGCCATCGGGATATACCTGTCGGAATCCGAATGAGTGTGGAGCCGAGTCATAGTAGAGTTCAATTTCACACGGGCAGTTTGGATTTTCCTCCCATTGTTTCAAGCGGTCAATACATTTTTGCAGCGTGTCGTTCTCGATTTCCTTTGCGTAGGCAACAGCCTTTTCATAACGCTCTTGACATAAAATCTTCATACTTGATATGTTTTAAGGGGTTTATAATAAATCTTCATATACTCCAAAGCCGTAGCAGTCGGCAATGTAAAAGTCCTCACTGCCGATTTCTGCAAGTGACTTCATATCTTCCAGCGTGTCGCAATAGAAGAAAATGTCATCATCCTTTTCGGTATCGGAATCCATTCCGATGGCAATACGCACTTCAACGGTATCGTAGTTATCCTTATAGCGTATAAGACAATCGGCATAGTGAGGCTCGATGCCTCGCTCTGTAAAGAACTTCAAGCATTGGCGACTTATCTCTTTTCTGACTGCATCGGGCTTCTTCCAATCGGAGTCGTCAATAATTTCAAGGCTGAGACCTTCGACAACCAAGCAAGTAGCACCATCTACATTTGTCATAAGTGTACGCTTGCCCATATACTTCTTGCGTTCTTCTTCCCAGTTGGGTAAATCCCATCTTTCTGTGGTCCATTCTCCACGATAATCCTTTGGTTTGCGGAGATACTCTGATAATGTCATTCTAATCATAGTCTATCATTATTTAAGTTATACATTACAGGCGAAGCACTGTATTCTATTTCTTTACCGCCTTGACTGTTCCGTGCAGGATTGTGCAAGGTTGGCGGGAAAAATACCGCAAGCCCCGAGGGGCGAGGATGATTTTTCCACGACACCCACAGGGCTTGACCTTGCTCAATCCGTAAGGCACGGGACAACCTTTGCGGTAAGAAATAGGATACAGATTCTAATCGTTATCCTCTTCGTCCTTCTCGTCTGGCAACAATCGTTTACGCAACTCAGGATCAGCCTTGATTCGTTCCATTTCATCTTGAACTATCTGCTCAACCTCATCTTTGATACGGGAATAGTTACGCTCTATCTGCTCCTGCATAATGTCGTTGCCGTTCTCGTCTTTGAACTCATTGACGATAGGAATCTTCTTGTATGCCTTTGTCTCGGCATTGACCTTTGCACTATCCACGATGATGCGTGAGTGGAAAATCTTCTGGTCAATCTCCTCGCCGAAGTTATCCGCCACGCTACCCACAAATGTGCCTTGCGAGAGGTTGGAAATCTTCGAGGCAGGTATAAGGAAGTCCAACTGAGTATTGATAGAGGTAGATGTGTCCTGACGGTTGATAGATACCGACTGACGCTGCTGGAGTATCTTGCCGAAACGCTCCGATAGGTTCTTTGCAGTCTCGCCAACCACCTGTCCGCTGAAGATATTCCCCACCGTATTTTGGATAACCTTCGCCTCCTTGTCACCATAGTCACGAGCCAACTGCGAGTAATCCTGAAAACCGAGACAAACAGCTACCTTGTTGCTTCGGGCAGTGGCAATGAGGTTGTCGATACCACGGAAATAGATAGTCGGCAACTCGTCAATGATGATGGAACTCTTCAACTGACCTTTCTTGTTCACCAACTTCACGATACGGCTGTTGTATAGACCGAGAGCCGCAGAGTAGATATTCTGGCGGTCGGGATTATTGCCTACGCAGAGTATCTTCGGCTCATTGGGGTTGTTCAAGTCGAGGGTAAAATCATCGCCCGTCATCACCCAATAGAGCTGCGGAGAAATCATTCTCGACAGCGGAATCTTTGCCGATGCAATCTGGCCTTGGAGCTGATCTTGCGCTCCACCTTTCCATGCGTCCATAAAGGGTGAAAGATAGTTTTCCAACGAAGGATAAGAGGTCAGAATCGTAAATATATCCGCATACGGTTTGTTCAGGAACTCAATCGTATGAGGGAAGGTACAATACTTACCGTCCTTGTAGATTCTCAGATACCAGATGATAGCCGCCAAAAGAATAATCGGAGATTCTACGAAGAAGTCGCCCTGTTTCTGAATCCATGTTTTATTCAAGTTAAGCATAATAGTATATGCTGATTCATAGGCATCGCTGATATCAACCATAAACTTCGGGTTAATGGGATTACAGCGGTGTGAGCGACGCGGGTCATCAAAGTTGATGACATAAAAACTCGGCTTTACCTTGTACTTGTCTATGTTCTTCAACAACTCATTGTAGGCAATTACCGACAGGTCATCAAACTTGTAGTCGTAGATGTATGTGGCAAAGCCTTTGGCTATGGTTTGCTTGATGTAGTTGTTCACTACGGCATACGACTTACCGCTACCCGGTGTTCCCAGTACGATGGTTGCTCTGAACGGATTCACGACATTTATCCAACCGTCCCATTCCTTGCCTTGATAGACAAACTTCGTAGGCAGGTTTACCGAATACTCATTTTCCATCAGTCGTGTCTCCTGCATGAAGCTCTCGTTGGCCACATTAAAGACATCTTCCATAAGGTTATGCTTGAACATACGGCTTATCCATACTCCAGACATAAGAAAGAGGATATATCCGACAGTCATAGTAACCGTGTAGATTACCATATTCACGATTGGCGAGAACGGTAAGTCGAGCATCCACCAATTCATAAAGAAGAGTACAAGACCACCGAGGAAGGTCGCATAAATCTTCTGCCAGGTCATCTTCTGATTCTTGACTCCCTTTGTGCCGAGGCACGACAGAGCCAAGAATATGATGGCGAACACCTTTGTCACAAGCAGGTTGCTGAACAGCCCTGCTGTATTCTGAAAGTTGAGCAGTATCTTATCTACCACTCCGATGTTGATACCCATATCCACGATGGCCTGATAGCAGAACCAGTAGATATGTACTACAATAAATATAATGGATATGGCACGCATGAACTCCATGACCTTTGCCAATCCTCTCAAATCATCTTCCTGTTGCATAATAAATTCGTTTTAATGGTTAGTGAAATTGGTTTACGATATGCCGCGTGAACGGCGTTTTTTCTTCTTCCTTTTCTTCTGGTACTGCTTGGCGAGCATCTCCTCCTGCGGATCATTTGCAGGAGCGTCAAACGAGAAGATTCCGAAGGCTTGCTCTATGCCCGATTCAAGGTCTGCCGATGAGAGGCTGTGGCTTTCCGAAAATCCTTGTGGCATATCAGTCCATGGAATGTCGCCCTGCAAGTTGAATAGCTTCTCGAAGTTGTTTGCCGAGAACTCCTTACCCAGACGGGAACCGTTATAGACCTCACGATTGTGGTGGTCGATGAATGTGACACCGTAAATGCGACCTGCATCGTTCTCGCGGAACACCACATCAATGCCCTTGCTGCCAAGCAGACGCACGAACTCCTCGCGGTTGCCACGACAGCCGTGCATTGCCAGAGCCACATCGTTGCGGATTTTGGGTTGCCACCTCTTCGCTCGTAACTCCTGAGCATTGTAGGCGATACGCTTCTCCACACCATCGTAGCCGAAACGCTTGCCGATAAGCGAGGACTTGATGGGCGTGCAGATAGGCTTACCGTTCTCATCGGTCATCGTGTAGATGATACCCGAATAGGGTTTGCCATCGAACTCGCCCTTGACCTGCTTTGCCTCGATGTTGAAGCACGAGAGCATGGCACTGTACTCGCCGAAGGATTGGAAACGGTACGAGGTAAAGACACTCTTGAGAATGTTCGATACCTGCTGCTTTACATCGCCACGGGTGTAGTCCGCTTTCTTGAGATATGGCTCCAACAACTCTCTGCGTTTGTCGGCAATCTGTTTTAGCCCGAACATCTGCTCCAATTCTCGGCAGGCCTTCATCGAGCGGTTCCACTCGTAGGCATCGTCTATCTTCTCACCGTTCTCATTCACGCAGGTAGATACTATATGTATATGTCTGCGGTCTATGTCCTCGTGGAGATAGACAATGTAGGGCTGGTTGCCGTAGCCCATCTTCTGCATATAGGCTCTTGCCAAATCCGCAAACTGACTGTCGGTAAGATTGTCGTCCAATGTCGGATTGAGCGATATATGCAGGATAGGCTTCTCGGTGTTGCGGTTGGCAGCAAGATAACTCTCAAAAGCGAACATCGTCTGCCGGACAATCCTATCAGGGTCATAAAGAGAATCGGTAATCATGCGGTTGCCCGCTATGATGCGTGCCGTATCCTCATTTACCTTCTGCTGATTGTAGATGATGGCTCCGTAGAGTGAAGCACCTCTGTTGATTTTAGCCACCATATCAACCTCCGCTTTTACGATTTAAGTGCCTCTCCTCAAACTCGCGTGTGAGGGCGATAATCTGCTTGCTCAGCACTACCAACTCCAGTGTGGCTTTCTCCAATTTGGCGACAAGGGCGAATGCCCGCTTATCCCCGAAGTTGGCTTTCACAGCTCGTACCGTCTGATTGTAGTTGTTGCCGATGGCTTGGAACTGATGGTAAAAATTCGTGAGGCGTATGTAATAATCCATAGCCGCCTTGTCGAGTTTTACTACCTTTACTTCACGCTCGAAGATTAGAGCCTTTAGAAATTTCGACCTCTCCTTGAATCCTGATTTTTGGAATTGGATGTCGAAGTGTCCGTTCTCTTCCGATGTCAATCGGACCACATAGCGATGTATAGCTGGATCTAATTTCGGTTTCCTGCCTACACCTTTTCTTTGGTTTTTCCTGTTGTTCGTCTGCATACTTTTACATTTAATTGGTTACTAACTTCCGCTATGGATTCACGACTTTGGAGTGAATCCCTCCCCCGAGCCGCAGGCGAGTGGCAAGTTTGTTTTGAGTGCCCGAAAACATTTCGGGTGCCTCAAAACACAACTTGCTATGTTCGCTTGAACATGAATTTTCCTTCGTAAAATTGGCTGTCGCCGTTCCCCTCAGAGAGAAGCATCCGAAAACTCCGTTCGTCGTGCGTCCATAGACCTTTCTGGTGTAAAGTTAGACAGGTGTATTCTATTGGTAAATAGCGAGTTATATGCTATGTGGTGACATATGATGACATGTATAGTCAGAGGCTTGACAACATGGTGATTATTCCAATTTTTCGCTATTTCTTTGCGGTGTGAACGGTTGGGAATTACCCTCCGATAACGGAATAATGGTCACACTGTCGGTTGCTTCCGTGAACAGTTGGATAGTTGGAAGCAATGTCGGATATGACAGTTAACGGAAGGTCATGACCAATATACCGACCAGTAGCGGTTGGATAGTCGGAAGTATCCGATAACGGTTGCTACGATGGTCGGAACAACGGAAGATTCTGATAGTGCAAACAACCGCTAATGGATAGTTGGAAGGATGCGTTCACGGGATATTGGAAGAGACAGTTAACTTATTTATTAACAATTTAAATTTTAAGTATTATGAGTAAAGAGTGTTTGTTAGTTGCTATCAGCAACCAGAAAGGCGGGGTTGGTAAGTCAGCCCTTACGGTAGTACTCGCCAGCTACCTTCACTATGAGAAAGACCTTAATGTCGCAATCATCGACTGCGACTCACCGCAGCACAGCCTCGTGCGTATGCGTGAGCGTGACAAGAAGGCAATCTCTGCAAGTCCCTATCATCAGCAGCTTGTGGAGAAGCAATGGGAACGCACACAAAAGAAGGCATATCCCATTATCGGCTCTACGGCAGAGAAAGCAAGAGAGGCGGCGGACAAACTTGCCGAGAAGGAGAACTTGGATATTGTATTTGTGGATCTGCCGGGAACGGTGCAATCAACGGGTGTCTTCCGCACCATAGTTAATATGGATTATGTATTGACACCTTCCATTCCCGATTTGATTGTTATGCAGAGTACACTATCCTTTGCCACCACTGTATTGGACTATGCAAAGAGTCAGAAGGATGTTCCTCTCAAAGACATCATCTTCTTCTGGAACAGACTCAAGAAGCGTAGCAATACGGATGTACTGAAGACCTACTCGCAGATTATGGGAGAGTTGAAGCTATCCGTTCTCGACTCCACTCTGCCTGACCTATGCAGGTATGAGAAGGAGATTACCCATGCGAAAAAGTCATTCTTCCGTTGCACGATGTTACCGCCTCCTGCGAAACTTCTTAAGGGCAGTGGTATCGGTGAATTGGCCGATGAGCTGATTGTGAAACTTAAACTGAAATAGTTATGGCTAAGAAGAAAGTAGAAGTCAATGAGGATATGCTCAAAGACATTATGGTCGGTGATATCCCTGTCTTTGGCAGGGAAAGACCGAACTATCAGGAGCCGAAGGTCATTGAGACCGAGGATTCGGATACAGATTCGGACGAAGGCACTGAGGCGGTAGCCTCAAAGCCGAGTACCCCCAAGCCACGAAAGAAGCGTGAGGAAACAAGTACATATAAAGAGAGGTATCTTGTGAATATACCTGCCTCAAACCGCTCGCATGTATATATCAATCGCGAAGTGGCGGACTGCATCAAACGGGTGTTGCCTGTCATTGCTCCCGATATGAGTGTATCAGGTTACATCAGTAATATCCTTGTGGAGCATTTACAGCAGCACTGGGATGAGATTAACGAGTTATATAACAAAGAGTATTACAAACCATTAAAACCATTTTAAGTATGATTGAAACAATAGTAAATATCACAACAAGAGCTTGTTATTTGGTAACAGCAGGCGTTATCGTAAAGTATATCTATAGTCGATTTGTACGACACAAAAATCATCAGGGAACTAATATTCCTATGGTGAAGAAACAGACCATAGTTGCTCTTGTAGAGAATCCTTCGCTATATGAAGATACTTCTTCTGCAAAAGGAATTGATAAAGCGGAATATAAAAAGAGATTCCTTGGTAGTTATATGATGAAAAATCGCGTCCAGGTCTATATTGATAGAAGTAGTCATGAATGTATGAAGCGATTTTTATCAATTGCTGCACCAGATACGAGTATGGCAGGCTATGTCAGTAGAATTATCAAAGACCATATTGCTGAAAATGCTACGACTATCAATAAGATTTTTGAGGATAGTAAAACTAAACTCTTTTAGCTATGGAAGTAAAGATATATTTTGCAGTAAAGGTCTTATGTGCCTTATTCGTATTCTATCATCTGTGGGTGTTCTTGTTTTGCCGTAAGATTTACGGTTTGTGGGACAAACTGCATAACTGGGCACGCATAACCCGTGTCAGATTATGGAAGTACCGAAAGAAACGAATGGCAGAAAAAGCCAAGCGTGAAAGGCGTAAGAAAATATACGGTAAGGATTTGCTTACGGAAAAGCCTAAACCAATCCAAACAGTAATGCCTCAAAAGGTTGAAGAGAGTCCTCCTGTTGATGATGATCCGAATGAGGTAATGGGAAAGTCCAATATCATATATTATAACGATATTGAAGCTGACCGGAAGATTCCGACCCGTTCTTTACCTTTGAAAGAGGTAGAACTGCCTGTAGATAAGGACATCAATCCCGATGATGTAGAGGATAACATCGAACCTCAGAAGGGTTTGACCGAAGAGGATAAGCGTGAGTTGATGGAGCCTGAAGGAGTAATACCTGATCCGGACTTTGACAAGTCCTTAACATATGAGGATATGAACAACCTTGTGGATGTGCTAAACTCAGATAATCCTGACGAGCAGAAGTCTATTCGTGCAGCATCAACCATCCATCATAAGTTGGCTAATACGGTGATATTGGACTTCCTTGTCAATAAGGTAAGCAATGGAGATAAAGTAAATCAGTTGCTCCAAGAATGTTTGGATGCTAATGGAAATCCTCTGCCTAAACGAAGGAAAGCAAGTAAAGTCAAGTCGTTCGATATAAATAAGTATGCTTAGTATTTGTACATGGTTAATGATTTTTATTACTTAAACAATGTTGGCTGGCACTCCGATGTGAATCGTGGTGCCAGCGTTTTTTATGGAGTCCGCTATTTTAATTAACAAGTAAGGCAAGTATCGTAATGCCTCGTGCATTATGATTCTTGCCTTGCTATGTTGTTTAAGCTATAATTACTCTGCTGTTGCTCTTGGAGGAACTTTTCGGAATCGTTCCTGCAACGTTTCGAGGAACTTGAGCAAATCTGCAAACTCCAGAGCCTCTCCATAGATAAAGCTGGAACGCATATCGCTGTAGTCCACCTCATATTTCGGGACAAGTTCTTCACTTGGAACAATCGTAATGGATTCTGGCAGTCCCTTATCATAATCCACATATCCGACATGATAGAATTTCTTTCTATGCTCTACAATGTCATAATAAAGGTTAGAGTCATTCAATGCCTTATCCATATAATCGGTATGTGATAACTTTTCCAAATCATAGAAATGGCGAGACATACGATATGTTCTTGGCTCTTTCTTTTGGTATTCCTCACAAAGCAAAAATGCCTTCTCTAAGAATGTCCTTGCAGGACTCACGGTCTTGATGGTCTGAACAATATCAGAATCAACATCTTCATTCTTATAGACCTGTTCAACCAATGAAGATATGCGTTTCATTTCGTATGGTTCAGCCATAGAAAGGACACTGATTTCAATCTTCACAGTCGGTATTGCATAGGGAGCGTCGCTATTATAGAGTGATGGATATTGAACAAAAATCACAGATGGGTCTTTATCGTGATCCACCTTCTTTAGTTCACCATTTTCATCAACGACTTCATTTTCTGCAAGTACAATCACATCCAACCCTAAATTTGCCAGTTGTTCTTTCAAGTCATCTTTAAATTCACCGAAAAGATAATCCTGAGCCTTTTCTCTGAACTTGTGGATTTGAGTGTTGCTGGTGCAGTTGGCACACGACAGATTCATTTCATTTAAGAAGAAGTCACGACCAAGAGCCAAGTCAATATCTTCACTGAAACGGTCTATAATATCCCAACCTTTACTCAAACTTGTACCGCCTTTGAAAAGTAGATACTCGGAAGCCTTTGTGTGGAACAAGGCGTACAATATGGCTGTTACCCACCAATCTTTCTCCGCTGCGGCTTCATCAATATTCTTTGCTTCCACAACGCCCTGTATCATGGCCTTGCGTTCATCTATCGAAAAGTCTATCCATTTACTCATTGTCAGTATCCGTTTTGAGGTTTCTTTTTATAATTTGTCTTACCCATACCGGTGCCAATAATAGATCGTGTTCAATTGTTTCTGTTTCAGGTGTTGCAGATAATAGTTGAGCAACTCTTTTTTCCACGCTCTCTGTTATATTATCCTCTCCAATGCTACGAAGAGCCTGTACCAATTCGGGCATTAGTTTTCCTTTGTATGCAAAATTTCTTGGAACGCCATGTTTTAATGTTACAGTTCTATTGCCCAATTTCAGAGTTCTTGGAGTTCCTGATGTTATGAAACAAGCATTCATTGGGACTTGTGTGGAAAATCCCAATCTATTAGCAGCGGTTTCACCTGTTGGAAATACTATAGCCTTATCTCTCTTGGCAATCTCCGTTACCAGTTCAAAAGCAGAAGGATATACCACTCCAAATCGTGTTTTTTTTGCCTTAACATATACGCCTTTGGCTATTCGTGTAATCAAACCCTCTTTCTCAAATTGAGCAAGGAGTTTGGTTACATATTCCACATCAAATTGATGGAATGTAGACACAAAAAACACCTCGCCATATCTTGCGTAGGTTATCTTTGCCTTAACTTTATGTTCCACAGTTCTTTGCATACGATTTTTAGCCTATTTTAAGTCGGAATAAAAGCGTTTTTTTCCGACCACAAAGGTATGAAAATATTGCGAAGTGACAAAAGAATCCATTGTTTATTTCATTACACCTATACTTTTTGCTCTTTAAGCGGGCAAAAACTTGTGATTTTTGGAAGTTTTCGCCCGCTTAACCCGACAATATAAGGTTGAAATTTCATCCTTCAAACAAGCCTTCTTGTCCCTCTTTTTACCCCAAAATCCACCCTTCAAAAGACCCCAAATATGACATCTGACGACACGTTATGACGCGTATAGACCGATTTGAAAATCAATGGATTAAGTGCTATATATTCGCAGTCGAAATCACTTTTTGTATAACTAAAAAACATTTCGACGTATGAAGAAAAAAGTATTATTCGCAGCAGCATTTATGCTTGCAACAGTAGGTGCTTACGCACAGGGTAACGGTATCGCAGGTATCACCGAGGCTACCAACATGGTAACATCGTATTTCGACCCCGGTACCAAGTTGATTTACGCAGTGGGAGCCGTAGTCGGTCTTATTGGTGGCGTGAAGGTCTATTCGAAGTTCTCTTCGGGCGACCCCGACACCTCGAAGACCGCAGCCTCTTGGTTCGGTGCCTGTATCTTCCTCATTGTAGCCGCCACTATTCTCCGTTCATTCTTCCTCTAATATGGCGGTCTATCAAATCAACAAAGGGATTGGTCGTAGCCCCGAGTTCAAGGGGCTACGCAGCCAATACCTCTTCATCTTCGCCGGCGGTCTGCTTGCCATACTCATTGCCTTTATGGTGCTGTATATGGCAGGCGTGAATCAATGGATATGTATCGCACTGGGAGTCATCTCCGCTTCGGTACTTGTCTGGGCGACCTTCCACCTCAATGCCAAGTATGGCGAGTGGGGCTTGATGAAGATGCAGGCTGCAAAGAACCATCCCCGCTACATCATCAACCGCAAGCGATTCTTGCGATTGATTATTCCTAACCTCAAAAACAGAAAGTCATGAGAAATGTAATGAAAGCAGCTACCCTCGAAAGCAAGTTCCCGATTCTGTCGGTTGAGCACGACTGCATCATCAGCAAGGATGCCGACATCACGGTCTGCTATCGTGTGGAGCTTCCCGAACTCTTCACCGTCACACAGGCGGAGTATGAGGCGATACACTCGGCATGGGCCAAGGCGGTCAAGGTCTTGCCGAACTACAGTATCGTGCATAAGCAGGACTTCTTCATTGAGGAGAGCTACACCCCCGAGTTGCAGAAGGAAGACCTCAGTTTCCTCAGCCGCTCTTTCGAGCGACACTTCAATGAGCGTCCTTACCTGAAGCATACTTGTTATCTGTTCCTCACCAAGACCACCAAGGAGCATAGCCGCACAACCAGCAGTTTCAATGCCCTTACCCGTGGCTTCATTATCCCGAAGGAGATGCAGGACAAGGAGGCGGTGAGCCGATTCCTGGAGTGTTGCGAGCAGTTCGAGCGTATCATCAACGACAGCGGATTCATCACGCTCACACGTCTTACGGGCGATGAGATTACAGGCACGGAGTCAACTGCGGGCATCATCGAGAAGTATTTCTCGCTCTCGCAGGAGGATACCACCTGCTTGCAGGACATCACCCTCGGAGCTGGCGAGATGAAGATTGGTGACAACTACCTCTGTCTGCATACGCTCTCCGATCCCGAAGACCTGCCGACAAGCGTAGCCACCGACAGCCGTTACGAGCGTCTCTCGACAGACCGTAGCGATTGTCGCCTCTCGTTTGCCGCACCTATCGGGGTGTTGCTCACCTGCAACCACATCGTGAACCAGTACCTCTTCATAGATGACTCTGCGGAGATGCTGCGTAAGTTCGAGCAGACAGCACGCAATATGCACTCGCTATCGCGTTACAGCCGCTCAAACCAGATTAACCGCGAGTGGATTGAGGAGTACCTGAACGAGGCACACAGCCAGGGGCTGACGGCTATCCGTGCCCACTGCAATGTCTTCGCGTGGAGCGATGACCGAGAGAAACTCAAGCGTGTGAAGAACGATGTAGGCAGTCAGCTCGCCTTGATGGAGGCCAAGCCCCGACACAATACAGTGGATACGCCTACCTTGTTCTGGGCTGCTATCCCCGGCAATGCAGGCGATTTCCCTGCCGAGGAGTCCTTCTACACCTTTATCGAGCAGGCACTATGCCTCTTTATCGAGGAGACCACAGGACAGGATTCACTCTCTCCGTTCGGTATGCGTATGGTGGACCGCTTGACGGGCAAGCCTATCCATCTGGATATTTCGGATTTGCCTATGAAACGTGGTATCATCACCAACCGCAACAAGTTCATCCTTGGTCCTTCGGGCAGTGGAAAGTCCTTCTTCACCAACCATATGGTAAGACAGTATTACGAGCAAGGTACGCATGTGCTGCTTGTCGATACGGGTAACTCTTATCAGGGGTTGTGTAACCTTATCAATGCCCGTACAGGTGGCGAGGACGGTATCTACTTCACCTACGAGGAGAGTGATCCGATAGCCTTCAATCCTTTCTATGTCGAGGACGGTGTGTTCGACATTGAGAAGAAGGAGTCCATCAAGACGCTTATCCTCACCCTGTGGAAAAGGGATGATGAGCCACCGACGAGAGCCGAGGAGGTGGCGCTCTCCAATGCCGTGAACCTTTTCTTGGAGCGTATCCGTGCAGACAAGAGCATCAAGCCCTCGTTCAATACCTTCTATGAGTTTATCCGTGACGAATATCAGGATATTCTCAAGGAGAAGCGTACACGCGAGAAGGACTTCGATGTGTGGGGATTCCTCAATGTCCTGGAGCCATACTACAAGGGTGGCGAGTATGATTTCCTATTGAACTCCGACAAGCAGTTAGACCTCTTGAACAAGCGGTTTATCGTCTTCGAGCTGGATAACATCAAGGACAACAAGGTACTCTTCCCGATAGTGACCATCATCATTATGGAGACCTTCATCAACAAGATGCGTAGGCTGAAGGGCATCCGTAAGATGATTCTCTTGGAGGAGGCGTGGAAAGCCATCAGCAAAGAGGGCATGGCCGAGTATCTGAAGTACCTCTTCAAGACCGTGCGTAAGTTCTTCGGAGAGGCTGTTGTGGTCACTCAGGAGGTCGAGGATATCATATCATCTTCGATTGTCAAGGGCACCATCATCAACAACAGCGACTGCAAGATTCTTCTCGACCAGCGTAAGTATGTGAACAAGTTCGATGAGATACAGGCTTTGCTCGGACTTACCGACAAGGAGCGTGCACAGATTCTCTCCATCAACCTCTCCAATGCTCCCGGCAGGAAGTACAAGGAGGTGTGGATAGGTCTTGGCGGAGCACAGTCGGCAGTCTATGCCACAGAGGTATCTCCTGAAGAGTACTACTGCTACACTACCGAGGAGACCGAGAAGCTGGAGTTGCAGCGGCTCACCGAGAAGTTGGACGGTAATATCGAACTGGCCATCAAGCAGCTTGCCGAGAGCAAGCGAAGCAAGTAACCCTTTTTATCAACCATTAAACATTTGAAGTATGTATAGTAACTTAAAATCAGACGAAAAGAGACGCCAGGAGGTCATCTCGTGCCTCTATTGGTCACTGATGCAGAATTGGAACATTCCGCAGTCGATGCAGGATTACTTCGGACTTACGGAAGATTACCGTCTGTATCATCAGTTGGAGGATATGGATCCTGCAATCTATCGGCAGAAAAGAGCAACGGGAGAGATACCTGATGTGCTTGAGGTGGATGCAAGGCTGACACGAGCCGTGGAGAAGATCTTCGAGAGTATCTGTGAACGACCTCCCGTGCCTTATCTCAACAAACTGAATGATGAGTTGGAGAAGCTGGGGCAGATTGCACATTTCCCCGACAATGTTCACGACACCATCCATATCCGTCCCGATTTCCTTGCCAAGTACGGTATTGACAGGAAGGCTTCTTCGGAAGAGTGTTCTGCCAAGGCTGAAAAGGCATATCGTGAACTCGATGCCCGCTTTGTCAGGATGACAGGCAGAAGACCTTATGCTGATGAGCTTTTCAACGGAATGAAGAAGAGGCAGAGCGACTCTTCCGAGGAGAGACCGTCCCGAAAGCAGCATATCCGACAGAAACCCAAATCAAGAGGTCGCAAGATGGGACTGTGATTTCAGTAAGACAATGATTAAGTATTCACCCTTTAATTCGTAACAGTATGAGATTGAAAATTTTTATACTCTGTCTGGTGGCTCTCTTTGTCAGCCAGACATCGAGGGCGCAGTGGGTGGTGACAGACCCCGGCAACCTCGCACAAGGCATCATCAATGCCACGAAGAACATCGTGCATACATCCTCTACGGCAAGTACGATGATTCAGAACTTCCAGGAGACAGTAAAGATCTATAAGCAGGGCAAGGAGTACTACGATGCTCTGAAGAAGGTGAAGAACCTTGTCCGCGATGCACGCAAGGTACAGCAGACCATCCTGCTTGTGGGCGACATTACCGACATCTATGTAAACAGCTTTGAGCGTATGCTGAACGACCCCTATTTTACGGTGGAGGAACTCAGTGCCATAGCTTTGGGATATACGAAACTGCTCGAAGAGAGTGCCCACCTCTTAAATGACCTTAAATCGGTTGTCAATGAGAACGGACTCTCGATGAGCGACAAGGACCGTATGGATATCATCGATAAGTGTTACAGCGAGATGCTCCAATACCGTGGGCTTGTGCAGTATTACACCAACAAGAACATCGGGGTGTCTTACCTCAGAGCGAAGAAGCAGAACGATGTTGACCGTGTGATGTCCCTCTACGGCTCGCCGAGTGAACGCTATTGGTAAATCTGAAATCCTACGACTATGGTACTATTAGCAGTAAACTTTGAAAATCTGCATCAGATACTCCAGAGTCTGTATGAGGATATGATGCCCCTCTGTTCGCAGATGACGGGTGTCGCCAAAGGACTTGCCGGATTGGGTGCTCTCTTCTATGTCGCCTATCGTGTCTGGCAGTCGTTGGCAAGAGCCGAGCCTATAGATGTCTTTCCGCTCCTGCGTCCCTTTGCTCTCGGATTGTGTATCATGTTCTTTCCGACATTGGTGTTGGGCACACTCAACAGCGTAATGTCGCCCATCGTGACGGGAACGCACAGAATCCTTGAAACGCAGACCTTCGATATGAACGAGTATCGTAGGCAGAAGGACAAGCTGGAATTTGAGGCGATGAAACGCAATCCCGAAACAGCCTACCTTGTGGATAAGGAGTCCTTTGACAACAAGCTCGATGAGTTGGGTGCGTTGGATGCGATTGAGGCTTGCGGAATGTATGTGGATCGTGCGATGTACAATATGAAAAAGGCTGTTCAGAACTTCTTCCGTGAACTGTTGGAACTGATGTTCAATGCCGCAGCCCTTGTCATAGACACGCTGAGAACATTCTTCCTCATCGTCCTCTCGATACTCGGACCTATATCCTTTGCGATAGCCTGTTGGGACGGATTCCATGCCTCACTCACGCAGTGGTTTGTCCGATACATAAGCATCTATCTGTGGCTACCTGTGAGCGACCTTTTCAGCAGCGTGCTTGCACGCATACAGGTACTGATGCTACAGAAGGACATCGAGCAACTGTCTGATCCCAACTTCATCCCTGACGGGTCAAATGCGGTCTATATCACCTTCCTCATTATCGGCATCATCGGATATTTCACCATTCCGACAGTGGCCAACTGGATAATCCAGGCAGGCGGCGGTGCAGGTAACTATGGCAGGAACGTAGCCCAGACAGCGAGCCGCACGGGATCGATTGCAGCAGGTGCGACAGGTGCCGCCATCGGCAACATCGCAGGAAGATTACTTAAACGATAACCTATTAAACAGTATTCAAATGGAATTCAAATCATTTAAAAACATCGAGACCGGCTTCAGACAGATACGTTTCTTCGGCATTGCCTACCTCTTTGTCTGTGCTTCACTTGTGGGCTTCTCGCTTTGGAAGGCATACAGCTTTGCCGAGGCACAACGACAGAAGATATATGTCCTTGACGAGGGCAAGTCGCTGATGCTGGCTCTCTCGCAGGACTTGGAGCAGAACCGTCCTGTGGAAGCAAGGGAGCATGTGAAGCGTTTCCACGAACTATTCTTCACGCTTGCACCCGACAAGAGTGCCATCGAGGGTAATATCCAGAGGGCAATGTTTCTGAGCGACCGCTCGGCATATGAGCACTACAGCGACCTTGCGGAGCAGGGGTATTACAACCGTATCATCTCAGGCAATGTATCGCAGCGTATCGAGGTAGATAGCATAAGCTGCAACTTCAACCACTATCCCTACGAGGTGGTGACATACGCAAGGCTATCCATCATCCGCGAGAAGAGTATCACCGAACGAAGCCTTGTAACCAAAGGGCGACTGCTCAACTCCACACGCAGCGACAACAACCCTCACGGATTCATCTTCGAGGCGTTCCGTGTGGTGGAGAACAAGGACCTGAGAGTCTATGACAGATAACCCAATTATTCACCATTAACATTTACAGCGATGAAAAAGTACATTCAGAAAATCAAGGATTCAATCAACAAGTCTTGGAACAACAAGGCATCGAAGACCAAACGCCTTATCATCTACGGCCTCTTGCTGGCGTATATGGGAGTGGCCCTTTATGTCATCTTTATGCCTGCTCCCGATTACAGATATGAGGAGTATGTCAGAAGTGAGCCGCCTGCCACCAATCTGATTATCGAGGAGGAGGCAACTCCTGCCGACAGCCTCTCGGATGAGAAGATACGGGAGATGGAAGAGTTCTTTAACCAATTTAATTCAGAGAGCTATGAGTAACGATGCAAATGCTCTGAAAAGAAAGGAGCAAATCAAGAAAATTCTTGTGTATGGCGGAATGGTTATGCTATGCCTTGTATCATTCTACTTCATCTTCAAGCCATCGAAGGAGCAGGTGCAGGCGGAACAGCAGAAGGTAGGCTTCAACGCCGAACTTCCCGATCCGCGAGGTGCAGGCATCGAAGCGGATAAGATTGCAGCCTACGAACTGGAGGATATGCGTGTCAAGCAGGAGCAGAAGATGCGTACCCTTGAGGACTTTACGGCAATGACCACCGATGACGAGGAGGAAGAGGTGGTCGAGATACCCGAGGAACCGAGATATACAGGTGGTGGCTCATCCTATCGAAGTGGCAGTAGCAGTCGGAGCAACTCGTTCTCTACATCCACATCTGCCTACAACGACATCAATGCTACGCTCGGCAGTTTCTACGAAGAGCCGCGTGAGGATCCTGAAAAGGAGGCTCTGAAAGTGGAACTTGAGGAGCTGAAGCAGTCGATGGCACAGCAGCAGAACAGCCAGCCGACATATGCCGACCAGGTGGCACTTTTGGAGAAGTCATACGAGCTTGCAGCGAAGTATATGCCCGGAGGTACTGCTGCAACCTCCGAGGGCGCAGCCGAGGAGGTGGAGACCACCACACGAAGTGGCAAGGCGAAGGCACAGCCCGTAGGTCATGTAACGACTCCCGTAGTGTCGGCACTCGCTCAACCTGTAAGCGACTCGGTGATGATAGCACGGATGGCACAATCCGTAGGCAGTGGCTTTCACACTGCGGTAGGCGAAGCACCGAAGCAGACAGCACGTAACACCATCAAGGCGTGTGTGCATGGCGACCAGACGATCATCAGCGGTCAGAGTGTGCGGCTCAGGCTCTTGGAGGCGATGCGTGTCGGAAAGTATGTACTGCCACGAAACACCCTCATCACGGGTGAAGGCAGCATCAAAGGCGAAAGGCTCGACATCGAGATTCTTCAGGTGGAGCATAACGGAACGATCATTCCCGTAGAACTTACCGTCCACGACAATGACGGACAGGCGGGAATCTTCATACCCGGCTCCATGGAGGCGAGTGCGGCAAAGGAGATGGCGGCAAATCTGGGACAGAACCTCGGAACGAGCATATCCATCACCAACCAGTCTGCCGGAGACCAACTGCTATCCGAAGTAGGTCGCGGTGCCATACAGGGCGTGTCGCAGTACATCTCCAAGAAGATGCGTGAAGAGAAGGTACACCTCAAATCAGGATATACACTGATGCTTTATCAAAACAATCAATAACCTATTAAAACATTAAAGACATGAAAAAGATTTTTGTAATGCTTGCCCTCACGATGGGCGTTGTAAGTGCCAATGCACAGTCGGTTGATTCAACCGCAGTAACTAACACAGTAGCCGGTGATGTTACCCTCACTACGGACATCTATCCGCAGCAGGAGGATGGTGACATCTATCACGGGCTGACAAAGAAGCTGACCTTTGACCGTATGATACCGCCTTACGGCTTGGAGGTGACATATGACAAGACCACTCACATCATCTTCCCTGCGGCAGTACGCTATGTCGATCTCGGCTCGCCTAACCTTATTGCAGGTAAGGCCGATGGCTCGGAGAATGTGATTCGTGTGAAGGCTACGGTAAAGAACTTCCGCGATGAGACCAATATGTCGGTGATTACCGAGAGCGGCAGTTTCTACACCTTCAATGTGAAGTACTCGGATGAGCCTCTGCTCCTGAATATCGAGATGAAGGACTTTATTCACGATGGCAGTGAGGTAAACCGTCCCAACAATGCTCTCGACATCTATTTGCAGGAGCTTGGCAGTGAGTCGCCGAAGTTGGTACACCTTATCAGCAAGGCTATCCACAAGGACAACAAACGCCACATCAAGCACATCGGCTGCAAGGCGTTCGGCATCCAGTATCTGTTGCGTGGACTCTACACCCACAATGGTTTGCTCTACTTCCATACGCAGGTGAAGAACACATCGAATGTACCATACGAGGTGGACTTTGTGACCTTCAAGATTGTGGATAAGCAGGTGATGAAGCGTACAGCCATTCAGGAGCAGGTCATCTTCCCTCTGCGTGCCTATGACTATGCCACAACCGTTGCGGGCAACAAGGATGAGCGTACTGTATTTGTGTTCGACAAGTTCACCATCCCTGCCGACAAGGTGCTTGTGGTGGAGATGCACGAGAAGAGCGGTGGCAGACACCAGACCTTCACCGTGGAGAGTGAGGACATCGTAAGAGCAAAGGTAATCAACGAACTTAAAGTGAAGTAACCATGAAAAAGTATCTGTTTCTACTTGTCGCAGTCGTATCGCTTGCCCTGTCATCAGGGCAGGCATACGCCCAGCGTTATCTCCCGAAGATGATGGGTGTGGAACTCAGAGGCGGCTTTGTAAACGGCTCGAAATCTCCGCTCAACTACTACACGGGAATAGCGATGTCGGGATATACCAAGAAGGCTAACCGCTGGGTGGTCGGTGCAGAATATCTGCTCAAGAACTACGACTATCGTGGTACATCCATTCCTCGTGCCCAGTTCACAGCCGAGGGCGGTTACTATCTGAAGTTCTTGTCCGATCCCACAAAGACCTTCTTCCTCTCCATCGGTGGCTCTGCATTGGCAGGCTACGAAACGGTGAATTGGGGCGATAGATTACTACACGACGGCTCTACGCTGCTTGCCAAGGATGCCTTCATCTATGGCGGTGCCATCACCCTTGAATTGGAGAGTTATATAACAGACCGTATTGTCCTGCTTGCCAATGTGCGTGAGCGTGTCCTCTGGGGAGGCTCACTCGGCAAGTTCAGCACTCAATTCGGCTTAGGTGTCAAATTTATAATCAATTAAAAGCGTTATGAAAAAGTTATTTTCCTATATGATGGTTTGCGGTGCCATGATGACCGCTGTATTAGGCTTCACATCTTGCGAGGATGACCTCGATGTTCAGCAAGCCTATCCTTTTAAGGTTGAGACAATGCCTGTACCCAAGCGATTGGTACAGGGCGAGACAGCAGAGATACGCTGTGAGATTGTCCGTGAGGGGTATTTCTCCGATACTCGCTACACAATCCGTTACTTCCAGCCCGATGGCGAGGGTACATTGAGAATGGATGACGGTATGGTGTTACTCCCGAATGACCGCTATCCGCTTGACAGAGATGTGTTCCGTCTGTACTATACCTCAGAGTGTGAAGACCAGCAGACGATAGATGTCTATTTCGAGGATAACCACGACCAGCTCTATCAGCTCACATTCACATTCAATAATGAGGCGAAGGAGGAAGAGGATACCACAGAGGGTAACACGATTACTCCCATAGGAACTATCGTCTCTCCAATCAACATCAATCCTTAAACAACGGTGGCAGGCACTCGCTTGTCGGGTGTCTGCCGCCATAACCAATCACTAAAAGAGAATCTATGAGAATAAAATTGATGATTATTTGTCTGACCTTGCTTTGTGGATATGCCAAGGCACAGACACGTGGCGGCGACTCATCGCCACCACTACCCAAGGAGATTTCTGCGGAACTGTTCGATAAGGCGGTAGCACTTATCAAGGAGTTTGAGGGGTGGCACTCGGCAAAACACTATCCATACATCGGTTATGGTCATAAACTGCTTCCACACGAAAACCTGACAGCCGATATTACCGAGGAACAAGCGGATTCGTTACTCAGAGCCGACCTATTGGAGCGATACAAGTATTTCCGACAGTATGGGAAAGATGCTCTGTTGCTGACGGTTTTGGCTTACAATGTCGGCCATAGCAGATTGTTAGGATATGGTAAACGCCCGAAGAGTAACCTTATCAAGAAAATCGAGTCCGGCGACAGAGATTTTTACGAAGAGTATATCTCGTACCGTTGCTACAAAGGCAAGCCTATTCCCAGCATCGAACGCCGCAGAAAAAGAGAGTTTCAATTGCTGTATATCCCGTAGCCGTTATTTAAAGAGCCTTCCCTTAAGCAATTGAGTGGAGGCTCTTATTGTATCATCTTAAACCAAATCACATTATGGCAACAATTAAAGTAAAACTACGTCCATCATCAGTCGCAGGGCGTGCAGGAACTGTATATTATCAAGTGACTCATCGTAGAGCGACACAACAGATAACAACCAATATCCGATTGCAGCCTGACGAATGGGATGCAATAGGTGAACAGGTTGTTGTAAGTGTTGCAGACAAGAGCATTATTCAGAATCGTATAGATAGTGATATTGCACTATTGAAACGAATTGTCAAAGACTTGGATAATAGCGGAGTAACCTATTCGGTTGGAGATATTATCAAACGCTACAAGTCTCCAGAATGTCATGTGTCTGTATTGGACTTTATGAAGAATCAGATACGGTTGATGCGTAATGCCAATCGTTTGGGTACAGCCCTGAACTATGAGAAAACGATGAAAAACTTCGCCGAGTTTCTTGGTGGAGTCAACTTGCCGTTTTCGGCAATGACGGAACAACTTATTGCGGACTACAATGCCTTCCTTGTGCAGCGAGGGATGGTTAGGAACTCTATTTCATTCTATATGCGTATAATGCGTGCCGTTTACAACAAGGCAGTTAGACACAAGTTTGTTGAACAATCACATCCGTTTACAGAGGTTTATACTGGTATAGATCGTACCCGCAAGCGTGCTGTTTCAGAGTCTGTAATATCGCAGTTATATAAACTGAAATTAACAGAAGATACTCCTCTTGCACTTGCAAGGGATATATTTATTTTCAGCTATTGTACCCGTGGAATGGCATTCGTAGATATTGCCTATTTGAAGAAAGAAAACATTCAAAACGGAGTGATATGTTATGCCCGTCGCAAAACGGGACAATTATTGAGTGTGCGTATAGAACCAAGTATCCAGCGTATAATTGACAGATATTCATCGGCATTATCGCCTTATGTTTTCCCTATTTTGACTTCTACGGACACAAAGGAGGCATACGAAGAGTATCAAGTCGCAATCAACAACCATAATAGACAGTTGAGACGATTATCAAAGATGTTGCCTGCCGGTTGCAAATTGACATCATACACTTCTCGCCACAGTTGGGCTACCGCTGCGAGAAATCATAATGTTCCCATTTCTGTCATCAGTGCTGGTATGGGACATACCTCGGAACAGACAACGCAGATTTATCTAACAATGTTGGAAAACTCGGTGATAGATGATGCCAATCAAGGACTTATCAGGTCTTTATTGGAGTAGTTCCACGAAAGAACTATACTCCGTTTGCAAAATTACTAAAAATTGTTCAAGGAAAGGTAGAAACAGGCGATTATTTTTTTCTTCTTCAAAAAATTAAATGATGACACCAAATAAATTTATATTCAACGAATTATGAAAATTTTGTTATTTTATAAAGATAAAAGATGAATGTTTGTATAGCTTGTAAATTTTTATAAATCAGTAGGCTATGATTAAAAATGTTATGAAAATGTCAGTTATTTATTTTGCATTACATTTTTAATCAAGGTCTTACATTGCAATTATAGTTCTTTCGTGGAACTATTAGAAATAAATGAATCAAAAAATTAAAATATGAAGCGCTTGATTTTATCTGCGGCTTGTGCCCTAAGTTTAGCTAGTTGTGGAGGTCCTCCCGCTGGACCTAACCAAAAGTTGGGAAATGAAAGTCCACAGACTGAAGTGAATTTACCGGCACCAACAATCAAAGTATTTGTTGAAAATTCTGGTAGTATGGATGGTTACGTTAAGGGCGCAACAGACTTTGAAAATGCTGTTTATAGTTACTTATCAGATATCCAGCATGCAGATTTAGGTGTTCGAACAGATTCGTTAGCTGCTAAGAATACTTTGATTCTTAATTATATAAATAGTGAAGTTCTACAGCAAAAGCCAGATGTTAGAGAGTTTATTGAGGCCTTGGAACCTGCCGATTTTAAAATGAAAGGTGGAAAAAGAGGCACTTCTGATATGTCTAATATCCTTGATACTGTCATATCACAAACAGACGATAATGAAGTCTCTATTCTTGTTTCGGATTGTATTTTCTCACCTGGAAAAAAATACAAGGCTAAAGATAATGCGGATGAATATATTGTAGCTCAGCAAATTGGCATAAAGAGTCATATCGTCGAAAAACTTGCCAAAAACCCTAATTTCTCAATTGTAGTTATGCGTTTAACATCTCAGTTTAATGGCACATATTACAATAAATTCGATGATAAACAGCCTATTAACAATGACCGTCCCTTCTTTATGTGGTTGATGGGTGACAGAAGTTACCTTAATACTATTCTCAAAAAGGTGGAACTTAATCAAATCAAAGGCAAAGGGGTACAGAATATTTTTATGATTTCTAGGCCTTTAACGGCTATACCGTACAATATTTCATTGCCTCAGCCAGGTAATGGCAAATATGAAATTGCAAGATCTGAGCAATATGCGATTAACAACGCAAAGACTGACGGCAGAGGTGGCAATAGTCGTTTTCAGGTGGGGATATCCGTTAATTTCTCTAATATTCTACTTCCTGATGAGTATTTGATGAACCCCGACAATTATATGGTATCAAATAAAGCATATGGTGTTGAAATCGTTAAATATTCAGGTCCTAGACAAGATTTGTATACGCACACCATCAAACTCAACTTGGTGCAACCCGTATTAAGCAAGGGAGTTGTCAAAATATCACTTAAAAACACCTTGCCCCAATGGATTAATGACTGTACTGATGAGAGCGGATTGGATATCAACGCACCAGGTGCAATGGAAAAAACATATGGTTTGAGTTATCTACTTGGCGGTGTATATGATGCGTATGCATATGATGGACAATATGGAAGTATAACAATTAATATTAAATAATATGGGAAACTTACTCGGACAGATTTATTGTTGGTTTCAGTCTTTTTATGGACAAGATTTAAGTTATTATTTGTGGGGATATGATCCCGGAACAGGGGCCTACACTAATCCAAATATCTATAACTTGGTAGGATTAATCACATTAGTTTGTTCACTTGTTCTAGTAGTGGTTTTCTATTACATTATTAACCATCCGAGACTTTGCAAGTGGTGGAGTTGGTTGATAACTTTAGGTATTAATGGTGTGATAGCTTTATTTGTTGGTTATGGCATCGTGATGTCTAAATACGTGAATGGTTACATTCATGATACCTTAATGTATCAAAGAGACGCTGATGGAAATATTATTTCTATACTGATTGGCGAATCTAATTGTTGGGGCTTTGGTATTGCCAATATGTTCGTTGCGATGATTGCATTCGTACTTCTTAGTTTTATGTTGAAATGGTGGAGTTCAAGTGCTAAACATGTGCCATTTTTATAACTTTTAATTGATGTTTATATGAACGGAAAATTATACATATTCGGTATTGGTGGCACAGGATCTCGTGTCATTAAATCTTTGGTTATGCTAGCTGCATCAGGTGTAAAGATTGAAGCAAATGCTATCGTTCCAATTATTGTAGACCCTGATTTTGCAAATGCTGATGTTACGAGAACTATTGAGCAAATTAAAGCATATACTGCTATTCGTAGTCAATTGGCATTTAATGATGCTACAAAAAACAGATTCTTTGAGGTTCCTATTGAGAATGTTGTGAATGATCATAGACTAGCCTTAAAGGATACTAAAAATAAGAAGTTTAGAGAGTTTATTGAATTCAGCACCATGTCTAAGGAGAATAGAGCATTAGCATCTATGTTGTTCTCTGAAGCAAATCTAGAGTCAGATATGGAAGTCGGATTCAAAGGCAATCCTAATATCGGAAGTGTCGTACTCAATCAGTTTACCGATTCTCAAGATTTCATAGACTTTGCGGATGCCTTCAAGCCTGGAGATAGAATTTTCATCATTAGTTCGATTTTTGGTGGTACAGGTGCTAGTGGATTCCCTCTATTGTTGAAGAATCTTAGAGGATTAGATGCTAAGGTGTCTAATAACGATGCGATACAGCATGCCCCGATAGGTGCCATTACCGTGCTCCCTTATTTCGCGGTTAAAACTGATGAGGAAAGTACAATTAATTCTTCTACCTTTATCGGAAAAACTAAGGCTGCATTACAATATTATGAGCGCAATGTAAATGGAGACGAATCTTCTGTGAATGTCCTTTATTATATTGGAGATGAAAGAACTAAGCAATATGAGAATGAAGAAGGAGGAACAGAGCAACGTAACAACGCTCATATTGTTGAATTAGCAGCAGCAATGTCTATTGTAGACTTTGCAAGTATTCAGAATGATGATCCAATACTTGTTTGCGAAGAGAACTCGAACGGTAAAATTTATGCTCCGAATCCTGATTTTAGGGAGTTTGGTATTGAAAAGGATGTTCAAGAAGTTCTTTTCAGCAATCTCACTCAATCGACGAGGGACTATCTGTGTACACCTATGACACAGTTTGTGTTATTTGCTAAGTATGTGAATGAGCACTTGAGAGGTGCAACCTCTCTTCAATGGGCAAGAGATAATAAGTTTGATGATGCGTTCTTAAAATCCTCTTTCATTAATAATATTCAGAAATTCGTAAACTCTTACATTGAGTGGCTAGAAGAGATGTCTGATAATGATAGAGCATTTAAGCCATTCAAACTTTCTGTAAAATCTTCTGACTTGTATTCAATTGTAGATGGTGTAAAACCTGGATCTATTAAAGCTTTATGGGCATTCAATAAGTCAGGATATGATTTATTTGATGCGGCTCTTAATGAAGAGCACTCATCACTATCCAAGAACTTTACACTCCCACATAAGTTCACGGAGTTATTTTACAATGTTACAAAATTGTTAGTTGGTAAGAAATATAAGTTTTAAGTGATATGGCTAAGGTTTTAAGACTACATAAAGGAGTTGCCGACACAATCGGCAATTGGGACACCTCCGTAAAGATAGGAACTAAAGCGATTGACTCTATCGCAGATCCTATAGGTGCAAATGATAAGCATGAAATTACATCAATTCCTTCTCCTTTCGCTAGAATGGATTTGGTGAAGCGCGCTTTTAAGATTGTTGCGGAAGGTTCGCTTGAAGGCAAGACAGCATACCATAAACTAGTATCTGACTGTCTAGATGTTGGCCAAATTTTCTTCAATATAGAGAAGTATCGTGATAAGATAGAAATCATCGTGTGGGATAAGAAGAATTGTTTGGCGGAGCTTTCTGATTCTGATTACGAAGAGCACACTCGTTTGGGTAAAACTTACAAAACATATCTAGAACAGGATTGTGATGAGTACAATTTTGATCAGATGGATTGTATATATCTGCTTAATTATATAGACCCGTCGGCACCAGGCGTAATGAATATCATTGGTGCTACTTCTCCTGCAACCATTTTCTTTACTTCTGCGAATGATTTGCAATATGTTGGAAAGAAAATAAAGTTCGGTAATGATTGCCCATTTGACACGGAGTATAAACCTCTTTACAAAAGGGATTTTGAGTATATAAAATATTGGTGGGGACTAAAGAAGAGCAGAAAAGATTTTGCAAGAGTGTTCCCCGAGGTTGATTTATATCTTGAGAAATGTTTCAGAATGCTGACTGATGAGCAACGAAATGAATTGCGTCAGAATATTGTTGACGAAACATATTATCGAGGCAATTATGATGATATACCTGTTGTTCCTACAGCTCAACAGTATGTTATGGTACTTGATGAGAAACTTCGCAGGAAACGCACAGTAACAAATATTTCGAGTGGATTTGAGATGAAAGTATCAGATTCGCTTAGAAATGGCAATGTGCCTCTTGCTTTGCCAGTAGAAATGTATACAGAGCCCACACATTATGTTGTCGCCAAATGGGATAAGAATACGTATGTTCCATATTACGACGCAAGACCTATTGATGACCGCACTTTACCGGATGATGGTTCAAAGTATCCATATGTTACAGTTGGAGACTTCTTAGAAGATACAATCGTTAAGGTTCCTTATAAGTTTAATTCAGAGGCTTTCTTTAATGGAAATGATGAAAATCCAGATTCAAAGTTCAGCTACATACTTCCGTTAAAGAGAACATACTTTAACTACTTCACAACCAAAGATCTTACGGAAAAAGTATGTGGAAAAAATCGTATTGAAGTTGTTCGTTTGAATGGTGAGGCTGTAAAGGTAGTATTACGCATCCCGATAAAAGATGGCGGATATATCCAGTATGAACGAATCTATTATAAAGATGGTAAGGCTGAGGCAACCGCCAACAAGGGTGCCATTATTGAGAAAGAGTTTACTCTTGGATTGTATCCTAGCATTAAGTATGCAGATGGTGTCAAACCATACTACAAAGTTGCATTCTTAGATCGTGATTCAGTAGATAATCCAGACAATGCATATTCGTTATCATTCTATGATTACTCAAACAAAGAAGTGTCTGTTGAAGGTGTAGTTAGAAGAAATAGGAATGCAGACAATTCAAGATTTGATACGAGTTACATTGACTACATTACTTATGCACTAGAGTCTGAATATCAGTATATAACCTTATCTAATGATAATGAGAGTGGTATTCATGGTGTTATTATACCTAAATTTACAGCTCGCAATGGAAGTCACAAATTCCGTTTTGCTATAGATTTCGGTACAACAAATACGCATATTGAATATAGTGTTGATGGTTCAACTTCTTCTAATCCTTTTGATATTACAGAGAAGGATATGCAGATTCAAAAGTTGCACATCACAGATGACTATATGATCAATGATGTGTTCAACTCTGACTTTATTCCGGCAACAATTGGCGGAGAGAGTTTGTATGGATATCCAATGCGTACGGTTATATCTGAGAGTAACAATACAAACTGGGATAAGGCTGTTTTAGCAATGGCAAATGTTAACATCCCTTATACTTATGAAAAGAGTTTGTCATTGCCGTACAATGTATTACATACAGACTTGAAATGGTCAACAAATACTGAAGATAAAAAGAGAGCTTCAAAATATATTGAAAGTATTTTGTTGATGCTAAGAACAAAGGTACTTCTTAATAATGGAGATTTAAGTAAAACAGAAATCGTATGGTTCTATCCTGCAAGTATGACACAGAACCGCTTTAATAAATTTAAAGCAGAATGGGAAAATACTTTTGCAACTTTATTTGGTGCTCCTATTTCAAATATTATTGCAGCGTCAGAATCTGTTGCGCCATATTATTATCATAAAGCCAAGAAAGGTGCAACCTCTACTGTTGTATCTGTCGATATAGGTGGTGGTACTACAGATGTTTTGATAGTTGACAAGGGCGAACCAAAATACCTAACATCTTTCCGTTTTGCCGCTAATACGATTTTTGGAGACGGATACTCATACGATTCTGATTCAAACGGTTTCGTAAATAAGTATAAAGATATAATCACGAATCAGTTAGAGACCAACAATTTAAGAGGCCTAAAGGCCGTATTGAAGTCTGTACTTGATAAACGTGTATCAACTGATGTTATTGCGTTCTTGTTCTCATTGGCATCCAATAAAGAGATCAAAAAGGAAAAGGTGGAAATCAATTTTGCAAAGATGCTTGCAGATGATAACAGAGGTAAATATGTTGTAATATTGTTCTATGTAGCAATAGTATATCATATTGCAAAATTGATGAAAGCTAAAGGCTTTGATATGCCTCGTCATATGACTTTCAGTGGTAATGGTTCAAAAGTGCTTAACATTTTGAGCACCAATGACGCAACGCTAGTAAGACTTACTAAAATCATATTTGAGGAAATCTATGCTCAGTCTTATTCAATAGATGGACTAGATATTATCCGTCCTGCAAATTCAAAAGAGTCTACTTGTAAGGGAGGTATCATTTTAACTCCATTCCAATCTCAGGATTATGGGGAAATTAAAGACATGAAAACAATCCTTATTGGTACAGATAATGAGAAATTTGCAGATGTACACATGACTTATAATGATGTGACAGAAGCGGATTTGGATTCTGTTGTAGACGTAATTAAGGAATATATAGAATTTACCTTCAAACTTGATAAGAAATTCTCATTCTATGACAATTTCGATGTAGATCGTTCTATTATGAATAAAGTCAAGGACTTATGTTATAGAGATATTAGAACATATCTTGAGAATGGTCTAGCAATCAAGAAGAGTGAGATAGCACAAGATGGTGCAGATGACAATTTGGAAGAAACATTATTCTTCTACCCGTTAGTTGGTATTATCAACGCTGTAGTACGTAACATTTATCAAATGTAAAACAAATGAAGAAGATTATAATTTTATTGTCAGTAATAACGCTTGCTAGTTGCTCATTATTGCCTAATAATGGTGAAAATGATAATGAGGCCATAAAGAAGGCTCAGCAAACTGCACAAGAAAATATTAGTCAATATACTGACCAGGAAATAGCTCGTGCCAAGAAAGAAATCGACAATGCTGTAGCATCTGTGATTAGTAAGGCAGACTCAACATTAACAAAACAATTCACTGCAGTTGAAAAGTCATTAAATGCAAAAGCAGAGGAAACAAAAAAGGAGTTGAGTGGAAAAATTTCAGGAATCGAGGATAATATAACGAAAGCTAAAGCAATTAGTTTTATAGGAATTGCTATTGGAATTTTGGGTGTAGTTTTGGCGTTTTTTGCATATAGAAAAAGGCCTAGAACAAATGTGAATAGAGTAAAAGACATAATTACAGAGGAAATCAATACAAACGACTATATCCGTAATGAGATTCGCAGAATTGCAGGAGGACAAAGTTCGTCTTATCGACCGCAAGCCAGTGCCCCGTCTCAGGCAACAATTGATCGAGCTATAGAAGCATATTTGGCAAGTAAAAAATTTAAGGATATTTTACAGCAATATATTGCATTAGCAACAGCTCCTACTCAAAGTGTGGCAGAAAATATAAAGATGGAGCCGGCTACTACAGATAAACCTGTATATCAAATTTATGCAAAAGAGTCTAATTCAATGATTCTTTCAAGCATTCAAGATACATATCAAAAAGGAAAGTCAATTTATAGACTTACTATGTCAGAAGCTAACGCATATACAGCCGAGGTAAGTATATGTATTGAGCAAGAGGAAGTAAAACAACGTATCCTAAAATTTGACAGTCAGTATCTCGAACCTATTTGTTCTGTTACTCGCTCATCAAATGATCCCACTCAGGTACTCATTAAGACAACAGGAACTGCAGAACGTATCGGAGAAGAGTGGAAAGTCATTAAACCTATAACAGTTGAAATAAAGTAAACAATGGAACTTCATTATATTCTAGTGGTTCTTGTAATTATAGCAATTATAGTTGCACAGATATACATATACAGGAACACTAAAAAGAAGATAGCGACCTATAAATCAATATTCCCCAATAGTACATCATCGTACTCTATCGTTGAGAAAGAAATTCAGACAGAGAGTTGTAGCGATGATGATGACTATGTTGAAAATATTGATACAATAAGCGTATCTCAATTAAATATCAATACAAATAATGATACGCTTAAGGAGATTAGGAATGCTCTAAATATGTACCTTCAAAAAAATAAAGGAGCTGCTAGCGATTTTTATTTAATGAAAGATGTAGTAGAGCGATATTGCGATGCCGAAGAAGAGGAAATCAATATTCAACAGCCTATACCGCTATACCTCGGTTTGATGGGCACAATGGTCGGTATCATTGTCGGTATTGGTTTTATTGCTGTAAGTGGAGGTTTGTCTAGCGAATCACTTATGGATAATATCACCTCATTGATGACTTGTGTCGCAATTGCTATGGCCGCAAGTTTAGTGGGTATTTGCTGTACAACTCTAATTTCTTGGTCGGCTAAAAGTGCTACATCCAAGGTAGAAGCTGATAAGAACAGATTCTACTCGTGGTTACAGACAGAGTTGTTACCTGTTCTGTCTGGAAATGCAGTAAATGCTTTGTATCTATTACAGCAAAATCTTATGACCTTCAATCAAACTTTCCAATCAAATATTGAGGGTTTGGATGGTGCCTTGTCTAAAGTTGAAGAGTCGTCTAGGGAACAAATAGAGTTGATTACTCTAATCAAGGATATTGACATTAAACGCGTAGCACAGGCAAATGTTACAGTTCTCAAAGAACTTAAAGAATGTACTGGTGAAATAGCTGTGTTTAATAAGTATTTGCACAGCGTCTCAGGATATTTGCATTCCGTAAATGAATTGAATAGCAACATTAATGAGCATCTTAATCGAACAGCCGCCATTGAGAACATGGGTGCATTCTTTGAAAGAGAGATCAATCAGGTTGCCGCTCGCGAACAGTATATCAACGAGGTTGTTGCAAAAGTAGACGACACGTTGCGTAAGACATTTGAGAAACTTGCTGAAAGTACAAGAGAAAGCGTAACTCAATTGCGTAACAACTCTGTTTCAGAGTTCGATGCACTGCTCAAGCATTATTCAGAGCAAAAGGAAGAGTTTGCAAGAATGCTTCAAGAGCAAAGAGAAGAGTTTGCTGCTAGAAATGCTGAAACTACTGAGTTGATGAAAGAGATTCGTAATCTTGCCGATATAAAGGCAGTTATGGGACAGCTCGTTGAGTCAACGAAGGGTCAGACAGCAATACTTGAGAGATTGGTTAGTAGCCTTAAAAACCAGAATAATGGTGGAAGAAGAGAAGGTTTCCCCATCGAAAGTGCAGTGCAACATGTGTCCGCTCCAGTATTCCCTAAGAGCATAACTTATATGGTTGCAACTATAACTTTGCTTGCTTTTATGGCGTTTGGCTTATATGTATATAACTCTTTTATTGCAGAACCAAGGATTGAGGTTGTTGGCGTTTCTAATGAGCCTCAACAAACTATAGTTCCAACATCTACGCAGGTAGAGCCAAATATCAGTAATGACCAAACTGTTAATGTAGATTCCTTAGAGTCGACTCAAAGTGCAACACAGGAGCAATAGATATGGCAAAGGAAAGCAAATCATTCTTTTGGGCTAGTTACGCAGACCTTATGACAAGTCTATTCTTTGTTATGCTAACACTATTTATAGTTGTTATCATAGCATTGAATAATGCTCGTATTGATGCGATTGAGCAGACCGCTGAGCTGCAAGCGAAAATTGACAAAGCGGATGAGATAAACAATGCAACTCGAGAACTCGATACACAGCATTCGCAATACTTCCAATACTTCCCTGAATTCAAAAAGCACAAACTTGCAGTAACTGTGAATTTTAGAAGTGGAAGTGCAGATATGAATAGTCTTCCATCAAGTACAAAAGAAGATTTAAGAACGACAGGTAAGATCCTACAAGATTTTATTATTAAAACGACACAAAGTAACCCTCATATCCAGTATCTCCTTATTATTGAAGGACAAGCATCGAAAGATGGATATGCTTATAATTACGAGTTAAGCTATCAAAGAGCATTATCTCTTAAAAAATTTTGGGAAGATAACGGGTTGAATTTTAATGATAAAAATTGTGAAGTACTAATTTGTGGTAGTGGTGATGGACGTTTAAGTGGCACAGGACTTATGAGAGAATCAAAGGAAGTACTTAACCAGCGATTCCTTATACATATTCTTCCTAAACCCGGAAAAATTGGTGATTAATAAATGGGAAAAGATAAACGAACGCACTTTTGGGCAAGTTATGCAGATCTAATGACTAGTTTATTTTTCTTGATGGTTGTATTGTTCATCATATCAATCGTTGAGTTAAAACAAATTGATGCGACACCTCTTGAAGTGAAAGAATTAAAAGCAGAAAGAGACAGTTTATTGAACCTCAACTCTCGTATGGTACTTCGTCAAAAACAATATAGTGAAGAGTTGGATAGTATGCGATATCTTGCCAATGCAACACAAGCCCATATTGATAAGATAAATGAAATTAACGATGCTACCAAAAATCTCGACCAAAACTATTTTGTATACGACTCAATTAATAAAAAACACAAACTGAATTTTGTTGTACGTTTTAAAATTGATGATGATCAAATATATAACATTTCTAAAGTTGAGCGAGAAAAATTATTGTCTGTTGGTCAAGAGTTAGTAAGATTCATTCATAGTGCCGCTGAAAACACGCCGGAGGTTCAGTATCTTCTTGTGATTGAAGGTCAGGCATCAAAAGATGGAATAGATAAAATGGATTATAACTATGATTTAAGTTATCGCCGAGCAAGAAATCTTAAAAAGTTTTGGGATAATAACAATATCCATTTTGATAGAGATAATTGTGAAGTACTAATCAGTGGTAGTGGAGATGGAAGGCTCAGCGGCACAGGACTAATGAGGGAACTCGAAGAAAAAGCAAATCAAAGATTTTTGATTCATATTTTACCCAAACCAGGACAAATCCAATAATATATGAAACAAATACTATATATACTGCTCATACTACTGTTATCTGTAGGTTGCGCTCAAAAACCAGCAGCTCCTAAGGGTAATAATAACTATCCTGTTTCTAGTCCATCTTCTCGACCAGGTTCATTCTCTAATAATGGTCGCCCACCACTACCACATCAACAAAAAGGAACTTCTCAGACAAATAAAACTTCAGATGTCGGTAATACTACAAATGGTAGAGTTTTGTCTCCAAGTGAGATCTTTGAAAAACTATCATCTGCGGTATTTAAGATTCATACATCTACTGGGTATCAAGGGTTCCAAGGTTCTGGCTTCTTCATATCTAGTAACGGTATTGCAGTAAGTAATTACCATGTTTTTCAAGGTACCGCTGTTGGCTATGAAGACATAATACTTTCCGATGGAAGCTCATATAAGGTAACGGAAGTTTACCATAAGAGTCAAGACAACGACTTTATAATATTCAAGGTTGGAGTTAGCAGAAAAGTAAACTACATTAAGATCGCAAATAATACACCAAAAGTAGGAGAAAAAATATATACTATCGGAAGTCCAAGAGGATTGGATAACACTTTTTCATCTGGCGAAATATCACAGATAAGGGAGAACGGAAAGATTCTACAGATTAGTGCTCCAATTGATCACGGAAGCAGTGGAGGTGTTTTGCTAAATTCAAAAGGAGAGGCTGTCGGTATAACATCTGGAGGAATAGACGATTCTGGTGCCAATCTCAACTATGCCTGGAATATACAACTTATAAAATCATACATCCCATAGACTATATGAAGTATTAATTATAAACCTCATACTTCAGTATGGGGTTTATATGTAAAATAGAATGAATATGAAAAGATTTCTTATTTGGATTCTTTTATTAGGTTGTCTGTTGTCAACAACAGAGTGCTTAGCTCAAAAGTTTCAAGTTAAAGTAATAAAAATTTCTGATGGTGACACTTTTGTTGGCCTAAACAGAGATAACTTGCAAATAAAATTTAGGATTTGGGGCATTGATGCTCCAGAAAAGAAACAGGCTTTTGGGACAAAAGCCAAGGATTATTTGTCAGCCCTTATTTTTGGGGATAATATTATTGTTGATGTCCAAAAACAAGATGGTTGGGGTAGATATATCGCTTATGTTTATACTCTAGAGAATAAGGATGTCGCTCTTGAAATGTTGAATGCAGGAATGGCATGGCACTATACAAAATATGACCAGTCCGAGAAATATCATAATGCAGAAATAAAAGCAAGGAATAATAAAGTGGGGCTTTGGGTAGATCCACGACGAATTGCATCATGGGATTTTAGATAGTAGTATTTGGTACACTTAGAATGCTATTTCATACATTATGAGAAATATCGCTTTGCTATGAGGAGAAACCCATATACTTTTGCTTAGAAAAACAATCGAATGAAGAAGCAATTGGTCATATCAACCTCTATTGATTTAGTTCATATAGCGCCGGAGAAAATCGTCTATATTGCATCAGACGGTAACTACTCTACGCTTGTACAAACCGACAATGAGGTTCGTATGTTGTCATACCAGTTGGGCCAGATTGAGAAAATGATCTCATCGCAGCTCGGTAGCGAGGGCAATATCTTCATTCGTATTGGAAAAAGTCTAATCATTAATCGCTCCTACATCTACTACATCAACATTCCTAAACAGAAGTTGACTCTTTCGGATGTGTCTTCATTTAATCACAGCGTTACTGCATCCAAGGAGGCGCTGAAGCAGTTGAAGGAGCTATTAGAAAAGGAGGTTAAATAATTATGAAAGAGCTTAAGGAAATCCGTGATGACCAAATTCGCATTCTCGGCGAAGGAGGAACAAAGAATCCTTTGCCCCGTAGTGTATGGATTATCATCCTTTCAGTTTTAGGTGTAGCATTAATCGGTGTAATTATACTCTATGTAACACGCCAAAAGGAAGAGGTTATCCAAGAATTGAAGGCTCCTGAACCCGCACTGTTCGAGCCTGTGCGAGAACCTGAACCAATACTGCATAAATGGATTGGGGAAAAGACCGATTCGCTTGCACCGGGATATACCGAAATTAGAGACACGCTTATCAATGATATCCCTATTCGTATATTCATTCCTCACAACGCCGAAATGTCGCTGCATATTGGCAGAATGGACAAAGAGGATAAAAGTATTATATACGCTGCACAAGCTGCAGATGTAAGAGCGGACAACGGCGGAATCGTTGGTGCTTTCGTACTTAATGGAGAGCCCAAGGCATGGGGACTATCAAAGAAGGGATATTGCGCTTCAATTAATGGCAAAGTGACTATCGGTGTTGCTGATAACACATCTCTCTTCGAGGAGGCTACTATGCACAACGGCTATTTCTTCCGTCAGTATCCTCTTGTTAAAGATGGTCAGGTGATTGACAACGAGCCAAAGGGAAAATCTATTCGTCGAGCAATTTGTGACCGCCAAGGAGAAATCTTTATGGTAGAGACTGGTAGTATTGAATCTTTCCACGACTTTGCACAAGCCTTGGCTGATTTAGGCGTAGACCAGGCAGTATATCTCGTCGGCTCATCTGCCTATGGTTGGGCTGTTGATGAAGCTGGCGCTACCCACGAATTCGGTGAGGATAACTACTATACAGGTCGAAGAAGAATGCCTAAGAATACAAGTTACATTGTGTGGAGAAAGAGGTAAATGAACGATGAAATAACAGAATAGATACTATTTCATACACCCGAAAAATGATTTCGTACAGTTGAGAAATAATCTCTCGGTTGTACGATTTCTTTTTTAGAAATTTGTATGTGTAAAAATAGCTAAAGCAATATGAAATACGTATCCAGATTACTCTTTCTACTAGTAGCCTTAATGGCAATGACCAACTGTGGCCAGCGAAATGGTACACCCATTACTGAAACTGATGAACTTGTCAAACAAAATTCGATGTACTACTGGAAGACTACCTTTGACATCGACTCTACGGATGTGGCCTTTTTAGAAACGCACAATATTAAGCGTCTTTATGTTCGTATGTTTGATGTGGCAACAGAACAGGATTTCTTAAATGGAACGACAGAGATTGTGCCAATAGCAACAACTAAATTTGTTTCGGAAATGCCTGCTGGAGTGGATATAGTTCCGGTTACCTATATCACCATCGAAGCATTAAGAGCGATGAATGGAAAGGAAGATGAATTCGCTCCTCTGATTGTTGAGAGATTACTAGCTATGGCTTCATACAATAACTGTGGTGACATCCGTGAGATTCAGCTTGACTGCGATTGGACCGCCTCAACCCGAAATAGCTATCACAGATTATGTGAACTTGTAAAATCAGAGTTGGTGGCCAAAAATATAAAAGTGAGTGTAACCATAAGATTGCATCAGATGCAAGAGACACCTCCGCCTGTTGATAGAGGTGTTCTAATGCTATATAATACTGGTGCTTTGAAGGATCCTAACACATATAACTCTATCCTTCATATCGCAGATGTTAAGCCATATTTGCGCAAAACCTCATATCAGATTCCTCTCGACTATGCATATCCTGTTTATGGTTGGGGTGTGAAATTTAATAATGATAAATTTGTATCGATTGTCTCTTCAGAAGATAGTTCGGTAGCAGATAATGAGTATATCAGATATGAAAGACCAACTTTTGCTGAAATACTTGAAGTTAAGAACTTAGTCGAGAAGAATTTCGGTAAACCAGCAAGCGGGAACATTTTATACCATTTAGATAAAAAACAACTTGAAAATTACGCTCACAATGAAATCGATCAAATACTTGCTTATTAGTCTACTTGCACTTTGTGGTGCAAATGAGGTATATGCTTGCTGGGGACCTTGGTATACCCCCGGAGGATACTATATGTATAGGGCTAAAAATAGCCAACCAGAACCATCTATAGAAGTAGAAGGATATTATCCCGGATCGGGTAGAAATTGTAAGGAGTGGCAACTTATGACCTCTACAGATATCCCATTGGAAGATATATATCAGGTTGTCTATAAAATGACGCTGGATGAATTCGAGCGAATATATGACAGCAAAGAGGCTAATGGAAACAAATTCATTGAGTGGATTACTCAAAAAGACACCTCCATTCTTGATTTTATGCTTCTTGCCAAGACCAATGAGTATATACGCTTGAAGCGTAACTCTCGCTGGTATTATCCATCTATGAAGATTGGTGCGAGAATGACTATAGAGGAGATTGCTGAAAAGGCTCTAACCATCAATGAAACCAAGTTGCGAGATAGATATTTGCTGCAAGCAATTAGGGCGTTATTCTCTTTGGGAAGATATGAAGAGTGTGTTAACTTGTGGGATTCTGAAGTAGTACATTGGCCCAAGGATAATTTGATGCGTCAACTCATTCATCCGTATATAGCGGGAGCTGAGTTCCGTGTTAAACGCTCGGAGAAAGCCATAACATATTTTGCAGAACTTGGAGATGTCGGCTCAATGCTATTTTGTGCAGGTCGTGCAGGGGAGAATCTATCAACCATTGATGCGTTAGACTTAGTTTGTGAGTATGCTCCTAATAGCAGGTACATTGAAGGAACATTGCAATCATTTGTAAGAGAACTTGAGCCTCTTGGAGAGTACTATTGGGAGGATGATTATGAAGGCTCATTTGAGGTTAAAAAATTATACGATCTGTGTCTAAAAATGGCTAAGAGCGGAAGAAGCGACAATACGGGAATGTGGTATTACACGGCAGCGTTTTTGGCAGACCTTAAAGGAGATGTTAGCAACGCCTCATATCTTATTGGTCTGGCAGAAAACAGCAAGAGAACAGATTTTATTGACGAATCAATCAAAGTGTTCCGTATGTATATAGATGCGAAGACTCTACCTTATAACTCATCTTATGAGAACAAGTTGTTCTCTCAGTTGAAATGGTTGGATTCCAAAATTGTCAACGGTATTACCGATGAGGTCCGCAAAGAGACAGCTCGTGGTTATAAATTATTTAATTGCGAAAGTTTCTATTACTGGAACGATATGATGCGCAGAATTTTGCTTACTGAGGTATGTCCGAGAATGATTAAGGCAGGAAAGTCAACGCGTGCATTGCAACTTGCCAATATGGCCGATAACAGATTGTTCGGAATAGTAAACAAAAGAGAACTTTACGATTGGATTGAAAGTAAAGATGGATACGAATATAAGGTCTCAGAGGTATATACTATGTCTGGTTACAGGTATTCGGAGAACTTTAATAGCCACGACTATAGCAATAGTTTCTTTGAGATGATTGATAGCTTAGGTCTTAATACCGCGATTAGATATGTGCAAAATGTGCGAAAGCCTGTGTCAGAACTTGATCGATATTTGAACACTCGCGGCTATATAGGCTCTGACTATCTCAATGATATAGTCGGTACACAGTGCCTGCGAAATATGCGTTATAAAGAGGCCGTAGAATATCTCGGAGCAGTCAGTAAGGCGTATCAGAAGCATCTGAATGTATATATGGATTATGATCCGTTCAGCATTGAGAGGAAACCAATAAAATTAAAGTCTGAATTTAGATATGATTTTGCTTGTAAAATGTACTCTTTGGAACAGAGTCTAGACTTGACTTCAGAGCCAAATAGAAAGGCTCAGTTACTAATTGAATACGCTACTGGACTTCGAAATTCTTTTGATTTCTGTTGGGGATTAACTCAATATTATCGTGGTACTAGTTATTGGGGACAGGTATGCGAGAAAAGAAATTGGGAGAAAGATGAATATACACAAACAGCTCGAGGTAGAGCTAAAGAGTTGATAAAATTAGCTTGTGATATAGTAACTGATGACGAAGTGGCAGCCGAGATAAACTATGCCCTATGCAATTATAGGACTGTTGCAGATAAGTATCCTAATACGAAAAAAGGTAAGCTTGTTATCGGACAGTGTGATAATCTGTGCGATTATCACGCAGAATCATATAGAAGTCGATAGGACTTCTATATGATTTTTTATGCTATCCTGTCTGCACCTGCTTTGCCTGCCAAGCACGATGAGCGATGATAACCTCCTGCCTCTCTTTCTCAAGTAGTGCTTCCGTTTCGGGATTGTAGCTGAGGAACTCGATGCACCCACCATTGTAGCCTGTGAGCTTGCAGCGGATACCGGCTTTCTCCAATTTATCCATTCGTTTTTGTGCAGTCTTGGCACTTGAGTATGATAGTGGCCAGAAGTATTTGTCGCCACTATGTCCGTAGGAGTCTTCTCCAAGTACCATTTTGCCTTGTAGTCGCTGGCTGTTGTGGAAACTGAAATAGGCACCGCCCAATGCCTGACGTATTGCCTTGTGTGCAGCACCTTCGGGGTGCTTGAACACATCGGGCTTCTTGCCCTTGCAATCCAATTTCGGCAGTTCTACTTTATATGGCTTCTTGTAGGTGCCGACTCCTAATGTAAGGTAGAAGTTAGTGCAGAAGTAGTCGGTCATAGGATCGCTGTCATCGAAGTTGTACGACATTACAAAGTCGCATACATTCTTCATCACCTCTTTGGCTCTGTCGGTTAGGGTGTCGTTATTGTCAATATGGTAGTGGTTTACATCGTGGTGGAACACCACGCCTTTATCCTTCTTGAATGCCTCAAAGTCTGCTTTGACAAGGTAGATATGGATAGAGTTATAGTGATGCCTTGATACGGAGAACCTATACTTGGGATAGGTCTCCTTTATCCAGTTACGCACCAGCTCCACAATCTCAGGAGTGTGCTGTCCTTGATAGTTGCGATCTTTCCAACGATATTCGTTATATACGAAGTCGGTATACTCCTTTGCCGATGCTCCTGCATAGTCGTTTTCATAACCTGATGCATTTGCCGATACAGTAGTATCGTCCTTCCAAATCTCGTGGAGTCGTTCAAACTCCACATTGATCTGTTGCATCACTTCGGTGCTGCCGCCTTTGTCGGGGTGATTCTCCAATGCCAATCGGCGATACTCCTTCTTGAGTTCTGCCAATGAATGTATATTCTTAAAGTAAGCCATAGAAGTAGATGTTAGTAGGTTAATACCATTGTGAAATACTCCATACACTCGGACTCGATTCCGAGACCGCTGCAAGAAAGTTCAATATCGCTCTCTTGCAGGTCGTTTATCTCTTGCAGTTCTCTGAGGTGGCGTATCTCATCATTCAGATACTCCTTTGCGGTCGCTTCATCGCAGTTACACGAGCCACATATTCTTTCAATGATTTCATTCTCAGCCATAGTAGTAAGTATTAAGATTGTGATTTGAAATAGAGTTCTCGTTGGGTATCGTAGTCTTGACTATTCCACCAATCATTGCAGGCATCTACAAAGGATTGTGAGCCGTCTTCCGATGAGTAGTCAGCCTCGTGCAAGCCTGTTATACTTTCCAATGTGATAAAGTCAAGGTCTTTCCACCAATCTTGCATCTTCTGTTTGTAATCGCTCAAGGTGCAGAAATTCTGACTCTGTTCACAGTCTGCGCACCATTTGCAGTCCGTATCGTCATCATCTACATCACTTAGATACTCATTGGTATTGGCATTTACCCAAACCTGAATCTCAATTTTTCTTGAACCGCAAGCATCACAAACATATACATCATCATCGTGTGGTTCCTCTCTTGTAGCCTTGCCGTCATAGAGTGCCACAGCACGATTGACAAGCAGTTCGCTGTTGTTGTCCGAGAGTTCGGCATAGAATCGTTCTGCCGCTCCGAGTATTGATTTACTTGCAAGGGAGTTCCATTTCTCCCAGAAGTGTTTATAAGCACCTCCGAAGGTAATCTTGCACTCTTCCTCGCTCCAAGCATTCCACATATAGTAGTGGAAGCTCGATACTGCATTTACAGGGTCTAATCTCATAGTCGTAATCTTTAAGCGTTATTATCTGTGTCCTCTTCCAACTGCTGCCATACGGCATCATATATCTCATATAGCCAGTCGATGTTTGATGCTCCAAGTTCAAACGGAGTATGGCAGGTAGCCTCAAAGTTTGTCTCTTTCTCGTGGGCTATAACAGTCATACTGTTGTCCGTCACTTGAATACCTGTTACCTTGCACTCAAACGGGTCGGCATTATTGTCAAACCATATCACCCATACAGGATCATCCTGCTCTTCGGGGAAGGTAATCTCTGTCAGCCCATGCGAGTAGAGCAACTGCCTTATGGCATCTATGATGTCCTTACGTAGTGTCTCTATCCTGTCGGAGAAGTCCATCTTCAGACGCTTCGGCTTTTGTTTCTTCTCCAACTCTGTGTAGGATAGAATCTGCATATCGGGGTGAACATCGAACTTCCAATCCACCTCGTCATCATCGAGTGTGGTGTGGATGTTTCCACCCAATACCAGTCCGCAATCTCTTGTTACCATTGTGCGTGCTTCATTGCGGTCATCTGCCGCTACGGTGTAAGTACCCTCGAAGAGGTATCTTACCTTTACTTCAACCTTTTTCATATATTGATATTTTTATGGTTAATACTGATTAGTTTGCCGGAACAATGCTTACCTGCTTTCCAAAGAAGGAGTCGCAGACACCATATACATGCTTGATAGAGCAATCATACTCGGAGCGTTCATTGTCAAGTCGCAGGCGGAAACCGTAGCCGTCCTTGCGTGCCTTATCCAGTCGGATTCTTACATCGCTCTTGAGTTCCATCTCTATCAGACTGCCACCGCCATACATCGAGCTGAACAGCCCGCAGGTATTACCTTTGGGAATGATGACCTCCTTTATTTTGAAGTCGGCATCGTAGAGGTCTCTGAGGTTTACAAGCCCTATGTAGGTAAGTAGGTTGGCTCCACAGCAGGAGTTCTCCAACTCCCGGCAGAAATCCTCGTAGGATACCTGCTCCTTGCCGTCACGATACTTCTTGTTCGGGAATCTGCCATATACGGTGTAGCCTTTCTCGGTCAATGCTTTCTTTACCTTTGCAGGGTTGAGGCGAAGAGTATCTATCATATCCCCGAAGTAACTCTCCTTGTATCGGAAGCCACCTTGCGACTCCAACCAGCAGGAGTTGATGCAGTCGTAGTTGGATAGCATCTCCACCCGTACAGGAATATCTCTGGTGTTCTTGATAAGGTCGTTTACCGTTGTGGAGTCGTCACGCTCGCGTATCTCATCCCTTATCTCATCGTCGTGTTCCTCAAAGAAGGCTTCAACCTCTTCCTCCTCGAAGTCGTGGAAGTCGATGCAGTGGCTTTCCAGTTCTTTGATAATCTCCTGTGTCGCCTGCTCCTCGGCATCCTCATACCAATCCTCAACCTTTGACCACAGATCTTCGCAGCCTTGCTTTTCAAGGCATTGTTGCAAGAGGTCTCTGCTCTCATCAAAACTTTCCCGATAGTCCACCCATACGAGGGTATACTTCTCGTCCATTATGCTTTCGATGAACTCCATTGTGAGTGTTTTCTTTGCTTCGTTCATTTGTCGTTACCTGTGTACGGCAGGATTCTGTTTCCCGTACATATGTCTATAAATGTGAAGAGCGACCTTGTGGCCGCCCTTCGGTTACTCTTTACCGTTGAATATCTCTTCGTATCTCTCTTTCTCCATCTCCGTTTCACCCTTGAAACTGAAATGTGCCGTATATCGGTATCCTGTTCGGGGACTGCCACCGAACTTCCGGATTGCCATATCTATCTCCCAATCCACTTCGCCTATGCCGAGTGATATGCGGTCATAGTGCAGCAGGTGGTGAGCCAGTCGCAGTGCAGAGTCGGTCTTTCTCTCTTGCCTCAGATGGTCGAAGGCTCGTATCGCTATCTCTCTGTTGGATGCCTTGATTGTCGTTTCCATATTCTTTGATGGTTAGTTGAACACTCGCTCATCGTTCTCTTTATCCTTTGCTGCAAGCATACAGAACGGCATATCCAATATGCGATGTGAGAAGCACATATCGGAGTTGTAGTCCGTGCGTTGCCACAGCGTGAACCTCTCATCGGCAAACGACCATCGGAAATATCCCGACAGTGAGCCGAACTGAGGGTTTACATTCCTTGCTATGAGATACCTGTTCACATCCATAATGTGCTTTGCTATGAGTATAATGTTTAGTATCTCCACAAATGCCAACTGCGAGTATGGGTCAATCGGCATTACCGGTCCTTTGAAACTGATTTCCATATATCCTTTATTTTTAGTTGTAGTTATCATCGAATATCTCATACTGAAGAGGAAGCATATCGCAGAAGTTGCCCGATATGCCCGTATATACCAGAGCATCGTCGGCGATGTCGGCAAGTTCCTCTTCGGTCTCTTGTATGGTGTTACCGTATATATCCTGATAGTGCGATACCATCATATGCGGATCATCGGTTGTGATGTCATATCCGAAGTGTTCGCTCCATGTGACGAAATACTCCCTTTCGTTCTCATCGAGCCTTTCCATGGCATCGCGTATCTCAAAGAAGTTGGGACATATCCATTCACGCCTTATCAAGTAGTCGGGTACGTTCTCCCATCTGGTATATCTGTACTCTGGTTCCTCTTCTTCGGGAAAGAGGTCGGAGCAGGCACAGAGAAACTCTCCCATATCGCTATAGTCGGACATCTGTACCCAGTAGTCCTTGTACTCTTTCCCGTCCAGGATGTGCTGCGTGGTTACGGCAACTTCGGCATTGCTTAAATCCATATTTTCCATAGACTTTCTGTTTAACTTGTTACTCGCTGGCTTCCCCAGCTGATATGTATCTTACCCTCGCTGTCCGTAGAGCGTATCAGCAGACTGTCGATGACCGACATTGTGATGTCGAACTCCTCGAATATCTCCGACTGCTCCTTTACCTCACCCGTCTTGATGAACTCGTTGAGACGTTCTTTGGTCAGTACCAATGCCATCAGGTTCTGCTCCACGGAGTCCTCATAGGTGACATAATGCACATCCTTCATCTCCTTGGAGTCGAGGCGTATGAAGCGGAAGTAGAACTGCTCCATCTTGGGTATGTTCCATTGCAGCGACTCCAGTATCACATCATTGCAGGTAGGTATGTTTACCGAACTGCTCAGGCTCTGCTGCGTGCATATCAGTATGCCGTTGATGGTGGAGTCGAACTCCGTCACTATGCTTTGACGCTTCTTGAACGCCACATCTCCCTTTACGACATATATCGGTCTGTCGGGGAAGCGTTCGCTGATATACTTCTCGTAGAGGTCAAAGGCGGCAAGGGTGGTACAGCCGATGGCTACCTTGCCAGGTATCTTGCGTATCAATGATTCTATGTATCGTGTCTTGCTCGGATAGTCATCACCGTAGTATCCCGATATGAGGTGTGGTACCGAACAAGCCTTGATAAGCAGTTTTATCTGTCGCATAAGCCTCAGTCCTGCATCCTTCTTCGTATCACCCGTGCTGTTGTAGTAGAGTTCACAGATACGGCAGAACTCCTCGATGATGACACGATAGACCTCGTGCTCACCCTCTGACGGGCTTACGGTGTGTGTCCGTATCTTGTATTTCTCGCCTGCGAAGTCTCGGAACTTACGGGTGATGATGGTCTTTCCTATGAGGTCGAAAAGTTCCTCCTTGTTATAGACATCCTGATTCTGCTTCTCTATGCCGAATACCGTTGCTTTGCCCGGACAGTGGCAGGCACGAAACAGCACATGACCTCTGAACGCAGGGAACGGCTCTCCGCAGTGGAGGTTCCTTTCACACTCTATCTCCTTATCTCGGTTCTCGTGGTAGATGTTATCGCACCAGCAGGTCATATTGACCGAGTTGTTATAGAGTAACTCAAACTGGCTGTATAGCTCTGCGATATTGTTACGGGTGGTTGTTCCCGTATCGAGAATCTTGTATTTGAGCCTGCGGAACACTGCCAGGATATGCTTTGTGCGTTGTGATGATGGGTTGGTAATCTCGTCCGACTCATCAAATACAAGGCATAGTTTCCTTGACGATAGTTTCACAAACCGCATAAGGTCGCGTTTGAGCTTGCCGACCATATAGGTAGATAATAACAGGAAGATACCTCTCGGCACATCTTCGAGATCCTTGTATGTGCGTATCACTCTGTATCGCTCCTTGTTGATTGCGAGGAATGGAGTCCATGTCATATTGGTGGCAATGGCAGGGGCAAGTATCACCACATTGCGTACCTTGCCATATTTGAGCAGATATTTGGCTCTGTGATATACAGCTGCGGTCTTGCCTGAGCCTTGCTGCCAGTTGAGAAGAGCGTATCGCTACTGAAGCACAAGGTTCAGGTCGTGTTTCTGCAACTGCGTGAACTCGCACACCTCGCCATCTTTGTTTACGAAGGTGGCATTGTCGAGATACTCGGCAAGGGCATCGTCCGTTTCCATCTCCGAGAATGGTTGATTCTGTATATCGTAGAGCCAACGCTTGCGGCGGATAAGCCTCTTGGCGATGCGTATCTGTCGCAGATTCTCTTCTGTTGCTATCTCCGGCATAGGTAGTACGGTGCTATCCAATATGAGGTCATTGATGCTTGCCGCCTTATGCTCCACCTTGTCGAGTAGTCGTGGTGCATACTGCTTGAGCTTGAAGCCGTAGGAGGTCTTTACCAATGCCACCTCCTTGCGTGGAACGACATTCTGCGAGGTGATATACTTGCGTATGGTGGCCAGCACTTTGGCAGTGGTCAGCTTCTTGCGTTCCCACTCCTTCATCTGCTCGTTGGTGGCATTTTCGGGTGGCTTCTGGTTACGGAACTTGGTAACAAGTGCCACAGCCTTGTCAATATGCTTGTTGAGCCTTGCGTGAGCCTTCAACTCATACATGTACTTGGCGAGCTTGTACTCGAAGTGCTCTAACTCCTCCTTGTCTATGCGGTTGGTCTCACGCATAAGGTCAAGACGCAGGCGGTGCTTCATCTCACGGGCTTTTTTCACTCTCTCCTTGAGTTCTGCCATAGAGACGAACTCCTCGGCATTGTAGGGATTCATCTCTATATGCTGTGAGCGACGCAGGAAGACCATTATCTTGGTGTTGAAATTATCTACACCTACCGATGTGAAGGCGTGAGGTGCCAACCTTGTTTGTCCGATGAAGGAGAAGTCCTCGTTCACTCTTCCTACACGGCTCTTCTCCCAGAACTCGTTCTGCATAAAGGAGACTGGAACGATAATCATCAGGAATCCCGCGGGATTGAGTAGATGGTATGCTTTGTCGATGTAATACTCCTGTGAGATTCGGAAGTCGAACTTCAGATTGAACGGAGGATTACCTATGATGGCATCAAAGCGTTGCTCGGAGTGGTACTGCTGTATGTCGCACTTCTCAATATGTGCATCGGGATAGAGATACCTCGCCACTGCCACAGCCTTGCTGTCTATGTCAAAGCCGTAGGCGTTGTGTTGGTTTGGCAGATGGTTGAAGAAGTTACCCATACCGCAACACATATCGAGAATCATCTCCGATGATGTGGGAGAGAGTACATCTACCATATCCCGACATACCTCGTGCGGTGTGAAGAACTGTCCCATCTCGAACTCCTTCTTTGCCTCGGCATACTCGTGGTAGCTGGCGAAGTCCGACTGCTTGAGGTTGTGCAGTCCTCCGATACCTGTATAGCAGTTGTATATACTCTCCGCAGGAATCATATCCTTACCGGAGTTGATGGCAAAGAGAATCTTCTCGTTGATCTCTGCACGCTTGCCTTGCGGTATCTGTTGTGGTATGATGGCATACATGGCTGTAATGATTGAAGTGGATAAAAACGAAAGACACCCCGCAGGCAGTACCTACGGAGTGTCATACATATCGTGTGGTCATCAGTTCTCGTCTCTTAGTTTGATTTCATTTAGTCGCAGTCGCTTGAAACAACTCTCTGCTGTTGCGTTGTCCTTGAACTTGACATCGATACGGGTGTTTCCATAAAATTTAAGACTTACAGCATTGGTCGTTGTCAGGTCGTACCATCTGGATATATCTACATTGCGTGTATCAAGACCGATAATCATCTCGATACTTCCGCAAAGTACATCGTCTGCACCAAAGGCAATACCTTCGCAGAAGCGGCTAACCTTACGGTCTGTTTCATATGAGAGCCTATAATCCTTATAACACTCGTAATGGAAAGAGTCCCAAGTGACAATATCGGGGAAGATGATCTTGTCCTTCTTAAGTTCTGGCTTCACCTTGCTCCAATTAGATGGTCTGACTGTTTCAAGGAATCGCTTGATAAGTTCTTCCTCGGCAGTATCTCGGAAACTCTTGCCGCCGAGATGTTCGATAACCACATCTACATAGGTGTTATATACAGGTCGGAAGTCTATCGGAAGAGTCTTCTCATCAATCTTTGGTGCTTCAACAGAGACGCTGTAGGTGTTGTTGAAATAGCCGATGATGCGACTGATGAAGTTCCTGATAGCGTTATGACGACTATCCACCAACTCATTGATGTTCTTGAAAGGAGTAAACTCGTGATGGGTATAATCCTTCTCATCGTTATTGTACCGATAGTGGAGGTCATAGCTGCTTGTGGTAATCTTACCGTTCGGCTCGTGCTTGAGTTTGATTTTACCCTCATATTTTTCGGCTTCTCTCTTGAAGATGTTGTACCACCAGGCAATCTGGTCGAGCGTCTTGTAAAGCTCGTCCTGCTGATTCTGGCAATAGATACGGTCTTGTTCCGTAATCTTCTCTTCGTTTCTCACTTGTACCTTCAAGATACCTGATAGCAGGTCGGTGTGACCTGTTGCTTGACTGTTGTTTAATACTGCTTGTGACATAACATTATATATTTTTTGTTAGTCCGGCTATTCGGGGCCGGAGTTCCCAAACTACAGGCTCTAAAAGGTCGTGTTCTCGTCAGGCAAGGTTGTGTGGAAAAATACAGAAAGCCCCACGGGGCGAGGATGATTTTTCCACGACACCCGCAGGGCTTGACCTTGCTTGGACGAAAAGAACACGAGTTACCTTTGCCTGTGGTTTGGTGAACTCGGCTACGAATCTGTTATGTCATTATCTTTATCACATAGATAGTTTTTAAGGTACGGATTCTTATAATTGGAGAAAAAATCGTATCTTTGCACTTAGAAAAGAGTTATTTGAAAAGCATGAGGAATATAGTGTAATAAAACAAGTTAGCAATTTCTTATCCATTGCCCATTCTCATGCAAGTTCTTCTTAATGGTTTGATACTCAAAGAATCTTAATCAAACTACATCAAATATAGCGAAAGGTGAGAGCAGAGACAAACGGAAATCACATTTCCGATAGGGCTATGCCGAACCGCATCCTATTTTCGCTATTGTGCAAAGATAGTGCAAAGCGGAAGTAAAAACAAGATGTTTACTTATTGCTTACCGGATTGTGAAACGTCAATCGTCCTTTTGGTTAGTTATGTATTTCTTGATTGCATTGATAAATAACTGTCCATAGGCTTCGCATCTATGAGACCCTATGCCGGGAATTGCCAGAAATTCTTCTGTCGTGGTGGGCTTGTCAGTGGCCAGTCTGACAAGAACAGCATTATTTGCAATCATGTATACTGGAATATTGTTTTTTAGGGCAATTTTATATCTAAGGGAACGAAGTCGTGACAAAAGAGCCATATCGGTTATTATCTTTCCTTCAGGGTCGGTAACTACCATAAATCCGTCTTTCTCAATAAATTGTTCGGTATATTTGACGAGGTTTTCGGCCTTTCTTGGATATGCAGATGATGAATTCCTTTTCTTTACTTTTTCTACGGGTGTCATTTGTGGAGGAGTAGTGGTTTCCTTTATCTGGGGTGATTTTGAATAGGAGGGTTTGGTGGCAGAAATATCTTCTATTCCGAATTCGCTTTTTCCCCAAGCTTGATAGTGCTCCCGATTTAGCATTCGGCCACAACCCGATTTGTCATCTTTATAATTTGTGCAACCTAAAAAGTATCCTTTTTTCCCTCTCTTGACTATTAAGAAGCCATCTTCACACCAGTCGCATTTTTGGATAGATAAATCTCTTCCTCGACGGTCGTTAGTCATAAAACCGCATATTTCTTGGTCGTTGGTACATATCCATAATTTTAAGCCATAGTTCTTATTCCATCTTAATTTCATTGGGTAACCACAAATAGGGCATCTGTTTTGTACTGTAATAAGCTCATTCGAACTGACTTTTAATTCTCCTTTTAGAGTGACGTTAGGATAGCTTTGAGTGTCACTTAATAATTCTTTGATAAATTCAGACGGTCGCTTTTCGGGTGTAATAATGAATACTCGATTCTTTGTGCGAGTTAAAGCGACATAAAATAGCCGCCTTTCCTCGGCATAATTATACGATTGATCGTTGGATACGACAAGGTTCAATATAGGGTCATCATCTACTTTTGAAGGGAATCCATATATCTCATCTTTTGCGTTAATAATGATTACATTTTCTGCACTAAGACCTTTTGAACTATGTGCGGTTAAAAACTGAAGTTTGACTTGTTTATTATACTTTGTGGAGTATATTTTCCCTGTTTTCTCATCATAGGTGAAATTAGAAGATACACAAAGATGTCTAGCATCGAATCCATATCTTCCGATAAGAAGAATAGACGTTACTCTATGTTTGATTTCTTGATTGTTGTATTTGATGATATCTTCAATCGCTTTTTCAACTTCTGCAGCGAGGCTGTAGTACCGTCCACCTTTTTGCCTTTCTATAGGATCTTCGCTATAAGTCCGAATGATGACAGGATTGCTAATTCGTTTAGGTGATATTAGTTCTTTTTTTATTTGGTTGGAGTTTTTTTGTATAAAGGTTCCTGCGATATCTATTATTTCTTGAGCATTACGATATGTATGGGTAATTTTTAGTTCTTGAGCATAGCTTACCTCTTGAGAAAAACGGGTGAAAAGAGGAAGTATGGAACCGCTGAAAGCATAAATAGATTGCCAATCGTCGCCTACGGCTACGATTTTTGCGTGACATAATTGGGATAATTCTCTAATTAAATTATATCGTTGTCGTGATATATCTTGATATTCATCTACAATTATATATTTAAAGTCAAGCAAGTCTCGACTTATTAGCCTCTTATGAATTATGTCAGCAGATTCGTTAATCATATCTTGAAAATCAATGCAGTGATTTTCTTTTAGGACTTTTTGATATTCTAAATAACAAATGCTACAAATTTCAAGAAATAGGTCGGTGCGTATATTTTTAGTTGATGCCCTAAATTTGTCAAATTGTTCGAGTTGATACCCTTGGGTTTTAAAATTACTAATAAAATTACAAATTAATAAAGTGAGGCGAAAAATATATTTGTTCTCTTCGTTATCAGCCAATTTTTTGTAAACTTCTGTTGCGGGTTTAGGCCGAAGAGTGTAACCTCGTTGCAATAATTGTTCCTTGAGGTGATCTATATAATCTCTATGGTCGTTGTATCTTGAAAATGTGTATATCAAGTCTGTTCTATGGCTGCGGTGTAATAGTATTTTATCGTTAATCCGAGATTTGTATTTATTTAGTTCTGCTTGTGTGTAACGGTTGCTTTGTCCACTTTCTGTGATACCGAAATGTTCAATATAAGAACTTTTGTCGCCTTGTTTTATTTTGAAATCAGGAGTGTATGGCTTGTTTGCATCGAGAATGCGATATTGATAAATAGGCTCGTATTCATAATCTATATTGTTTAGATACAGAAAATTTGCGATTCTAACTTCTTCAAGAGAGCGTAATACTTCATTGTTTAGAGTTAAAGCTTTTTGATCCCTTCGACATATTATTTGCTGCATATATTCATGAAGATCGCTTCGAAGAGTGGAAAAGTCGGTATTTGAAATAAATTGAAAGTAGTCGTTTAGCTTATCTCCTTCATAAGGAGCTGAAAAATAAGAACCAAAAAATAAAATGAGTTTATCAACTAATTGGCTATTAGATAATACTTTGCTTTTTAAGTATCTGTTTATGACATTATACATGTATCCACTGTCTACAATTCGCTGGTTTTGTGTGTCACTTTTCTTTAGAATTGTATATCCAGTGGAGTGAAATGTGGTAATAGGACAATCGATATGCAGATTGTCGTTTATGCGTTCTCGAAGTTCTCCTACGGCCTTGTTAGTAAATGAGATAATCAATATTTTTTTAGGGTCTATCCCCTGTTTTTCTACAAGGTATCTTACTTTTGCTGCTATGGTGGTTGTCTTTCCTGCTCCTGCGCCAGCAATGACGAGAGTGTGATCTTCATCAGAGAGAACAACTTCTCGTTGTTCATTGTCTAACAATATGGCTGAGTCACATTCTCTAAGGATTCTATCCAAATAATCTTTCTCTGAAACAAGGTGTTGAGAGATATATTTGTCATTGTGCATTTTGATAATAGATGACTCTTTTTGTAATTCTTTTGTATCGTTGTATGCGTTAGAAAAATAGATAATTTGAGCTTCATCTAATTTGTGCTTTTTAATATAATCGTTTAAGAGGTTAGATGATTCCAGTACTTTGAAAAAATCGAATAGACGTTTATACTTTTCTATCAAATGTTTATAGTCACTTCTGGCTATAAATTTATCTTCAGACAATAAACCTTTGAAAGAAGTATTAAAGGCTAAAACTTGTGAGTATTCTGCAGGAACATCGCATTCGTTGTCTGGCAATGAAACCTTTCTACTCCTTGGTATGATAATCTTTTTTAGAATTTTGAGTATTTCCATTGTTAGTGTATCTTGGTTTTGTAAGAAGCCGATTTCTATTTTGGCGTTTCAAAGATAGATAATAATACGAGGTAGAAAAATGTTTATGAGAGTAAATTCTTTTTTTGGGGTATAATGATTCTTATTATTCGTTGGTCGATATAAACTTTATTATTACCGATAAATAAGGAGTCTTTATCCCGGTCATCGTTAAATTTCTCTTATTTCCTTTCTATATTCGTGTGAAATCTCTAACTTTGCAAACTGATAAATAAATTAATAATGAGAAAAGTAATCTGTTCGATAGTTTGTGCTTTGCTCCTTGTGTCGTGCGGCGAATATAATAAGATACTGAAAAGTACTGATTATGAGCTGAAATACGACTATGCTAAGAAGGCGTTTGAACGGAAAAAATATATGCAGGCTGCGACCTTGCTCGAAGAGTTGGTTGCAATCTTCAAAGGAACGGATAGAGCAGAAGAGTCGTTGTATTTATTGGCTCGGAGCTATTATTTGAATAAGGATTATATTACGTCTGGCGAATATTTTCAGGCGTATTATAAAAATTATCCCAAAGGGGAATATACCGAATTGGCCCGTTTTTATTGCGGATATGGTTATTATTTGGACTCTCCCGAGGCTAAATTGGATCAAACAGGCACTTATAGAGCAATCGATGAAATGCAGCGTTTCCTCGATTATTTCCCGAATAGCGAACGGGCTAAACAGGCACAAGATATTATTTTTGAGTTACAAGACAAACTTGTGTATAAAGAGCTATTGAATGCCCAGTTATATTATAATTTGGGTAATTATATGGGGAATAATTATCAATCGGCTATCATTACGGCGCAAAACGCTTTGAAAGAATATCCCTATACGCGATATAAGGAAACTTTGTCCATGTTGATTTTGAAGTCGAAATATCAAGAAGCGGTACAGAGTATCGAAGAAAAGAAACCTGAGCGTTTTCGCGATGTCATCGACGAATACTATTCGTTTATCAACGATTATCCTTCGGGAGAATATTCGAAAGAGGCCGAGAATATATTTAAAGTGGCGAATAAATACGTAAAAGATTAATCTTTAAAATAATGGATTACAAGAAAACAAATGCACCGACAAACACCGTAACACGCGATATGGTGGCGTTGTCTTCCGACACGGGAAACATTTATGAAACGGTTTGTATTATTGCCAAGAGAGCCAATCAAATTGCAGTCGAGATGAAGACCGATCTTGAAAAGAAACTTCAAGAATTCGCTTCTTGCAACGACAATTTGGAGGAGGTTTTTGAAAATCGGGAACAAATTGAGATCTCTCGTTATTATGAGAAATTGCCGAAACCGGTTCTCATTGCTACGCAAGAATATATAGAGGGTAAAGTATATTATAAAAATCCCGAGAAAGAAAAATCGGCTATTGAATAATAGTCTGTAAAGTATACCTGCAAGCCGCACTATTCTGTATGATGATGGTGCGGCTTGCAGATTTCTTTGTCTGTCGGTACAATCGTTTTATTAGTTTGTTACCGAGAAAAGTAAAAAGCTCAATTAGTTCATTAAAACTATGATTAATAGAATATTAATCCGTTTCAAAGTCGTTCAAATAGCCTATTCGTATTTCCTGACGAAAGACAAGACTGTTATGGAAGCTGAGAAAGAATTGTTTTTCAGTTTCGAAAAATCTTACGAGTTGTATCATTTATTATTGACTTTGATGGTCGAATTGACCGATACGCAAGCTGCAAGGGTGGAAGCTGCTCGTATGAAATTCTTGGCGACTCCCGAGGAGAAGAATCCCAATATGCGCTTCGTTAATAACCGGTTTATCGAGCAGCTGAGGAATTGTGACGACTATAAAGATTACCACGAGAAGAAACCTGTGACTTGGACCAATGAACCGGAGTTCCTGAGAGACTTTTCGGAGCGTATCGTAAAGAGTGAATTGTATAAAGAATATATGGATTCTTCGGACGATTCTTATGAAAACGATTGTGAGTTCTGGAAAAAAGCCCTTAGGGCTTTGATCTGTACCGACGAGGAGTTGACGGAATTGTTGGAGCAAAAGTCTTTATATTGGAATGACGATTTGGAGATTATAACGACATTCGTTTTAAAAACGATCAAACAATTTAGTGAAGAAAACGGAGGCCCGCAATCATTATTACCGATGTTTAAAGATGACGACGATGCTGAATTTGCCAAAGAGTTGTTCAGGAATACATTGATTCATGGGGGAGAATATCGCAATTATATAGAAAATTTCATCAAAAATTGGGAGATCGAGCGTGTCGCTTTCATGGATATTGTGATTATGATGGTGGCTTTGAGCGAGTTTCATAGATTCCCTTCGATACCGACAAGAGTGACTTTGAACGAATATATCGAGTTGGCAAAGGCTTATAGTACATCGAAGAGCGGGCAGTTCGTAAACGGAGTATTGAATGCGATAGCCGATAACCTTAAAAAAGAAGGTGTTCTAACAAAAGAATAATGAAATTTGTTATATATTTGTGCACGGGTTTTAGGATCCAAGTATAAATTTTTTATTAAAAGCTAAATTATGACAGTGTTATCAATTTTTTTACAAGCTGCAACGGGGAGTGGAATGTCGAGCATTCTGATGATGGTTGCATTGATCGCTATTTTTTATTTTTTCATGATTCGTCCTCAGACGAAGCGTCAGAAAGAAATTCGCAAGTTCCGTGAGTCTCTCACCACTGGTGACAAAATTGTTACGGCAGGAGGTCTATTCGGAAAAATAAAAGAGGTTAAATCCGATTCTTTTATTATCGAAATAGCCGAGAATACTCGTGTTCGTATTGCCAAAGATTCTGTTTATCCTTCTGCTGCCGAAGCTAAGGATAGCGGAGCCGATCAAGCTAAGTAATCTATTTTTTCAAAGGACTCCTTTGTAGGAGAATAAGAAGATAAGGTTTTTTATCAAGGAACATCGGTTCTGTCGATAAAAAACCTTATCTTTGTTGTATGTAGTCGTTGCATGATATATGGAAGAAAATATTTCAGACCGCATAGTAGCAAAGTTTAAGTCGATTATCCAGAGGATTGGTACTGCATTCCGTCAGGAACGCACGCGGGAATTGTTTACATTTTTGGGGTTTGTTCTCCTTTCGTTGATATTCTGGTTTATGCAAGGGCTGAATGAGGAGGTTGAAAATTCTTTCAAAATACCGATAGAACTACAAAACCTTCCCGAGAAAACGACTCTTATTAATGATCTCCCGTCTCATATCGAGGTGAGAGTACGGGATAAAGGTCCTGTTATGTTGGGGTATGCGATAGAAGGATTGTCCCCGTTACGGATTAATTTTCAGGAGTATGATAAGGGGCGAAATTCTTTTTTGTTGCTGTCGTCTCAGCTTGAAACCATATTGCGAAAGTCCCTCCGTTCGTCAACGAGTATTGTTTCGATTATTCCCGATACGTTGAAAGTGATGTACACACACAATGCCGGTAAACGGGTGAAGCTGGTTGTGAAAGGTGTCGCATCGACTACACCTCAGTGTGTACTGAGTGGTGATATGACCGCCGATGTCGATTCGGTGATGGTTTATGGAGAGTCTTCCTTATTAAAACGAGTTAAAGAGGTTTATACGACCGATTTTGAAGCAAAAAAGTTGAACGATACCCTTCGCACGGTTGTCAAGATAGCGAAGATTCCGAATCTTCGAATTGTTCCTGAACAGGTAACCGTCACCATACCTGTGGAAGAAATGACCTCTAAAATTCTCGATATCCCTGTAATCCCGCAAAATGTACCTTCGAATTGGTCTCTTATCACATTTCCTTCGTCGGTGCAACTTTCTTGCATGATGCCGTTTAGTAAGTTTGCGGCGGTCGATGAAGATAGTTTTTTATTGGGAGTCGATTTTCTGGATTTGTCGCGGCGGCGTCTCTCTGATAAATTAGGGGTGAAGATATTGAATGCACCGGAATATGTCCGAAATATAGTGTTGTCGCAAGACAGTGTCGATTATATTTTGGAGCAGAAAAGACCTGCATTTGTAGTTCCTGTCGATTCTGCCAATCGAGTAACACCCGATTCGATATGAGACGTATAGGTATTACCGGTGGCATAGGTAGTGGCAAGTCGGTTGTCTCTCGGTTGCTGCGTATAATGGGATATTCTGTATATGATACAGACTCGGAAGCGAAGAGGCTGATGGAATCTTCGTTGGAAGTCGTGCAGAAACTATCGGAGTGCTTTGGGAGAGATATATATCATAACGGTCGATTGAACCGGGGTTTGTTGTCCTCTCGGGTATTTGGAGAGTCGGATAAGATAGTGTTGCTTAATTCCATAGTACATCCGGTGGTACGCTTCGATTTCTATCGATGGTCCGAATCTCTAAACGAGGAGATATGCTTTGTGGAATCGGCTATTTTGTATGAATCCCGGTTTGACGAACTGGTAGATGAAGTCTGGACGGTGACAGCACCGGAAGAGTTAAGAATAGGTCGGGTTCGCCAGCGTAGCGGTTTGACCGAGGAAGAGATAAAAAAGCGTATGGCTGCTCAATTGTCCGAGGAAGAAAAACAGAGAAGAGCTGCTCATATTATTTGGAATGACGGTAATGTATCTGTTATCCACAGGGTTTTATCTTTATTGAAGTCATTGGAATGAGAATTTTTCGTTTTGAAGACGGTTAAACCGGACAAGAATATTATTTTTGTGGTTCGAATGATTTAAGTAATTAAATATAAAACGAAAATTTTATGTTAAAAACGATTTTATCTATTTCCGGTAAACCCGGTTTGTTCAAATTGATATCTCAGGCAAAAAATATGCTGATCGTGGAATCTCTGCAAACGGGGAAACGGCAACCTGCTTATGCCCATGAAAAAATCATATCGTTAGGAGATATCGCTATTTTCACCGATGAAGAAGACGTACCTTTGAGTGAAGTATTGAATGCGATAAAAGAAAAAGAAAATGGAGCGAAAGTAACATTGGATATCAAGAAAGCCGATAATGAAACATTGCGTGCATATTTGGCGGAAGTGCTGCCTAATTTCGACCGTGAACGTGTCTATCCGACCGATATAAAAAAATTGATAAGTTGGTATAACTTGTTGGTCGAAACCGGTAACACCGATTTTGTGGAAGAAGAAAAACCTCAAAAAGATGCCGATGTCGAGAACACGGCAGCAACGGACGATTCTGTAAATGAGAAAGAGGAAAAGCCCAAGACCAAAAAGGCAACAAAGAAAAAAGCAGAATAAGAAGCCATTCTAATGAACGGTAAATATAAGCCTGTGCGGTTTCCCGTACAGGCTTTTTTATGGATCGAGGGTGTGTATCCAAGCTCCTTGTGTGCGAATATCGTGGCAGGGAATACTATTTTCGAAACAGTCGTTTTGTAATTTAGTGGCTCGTCTGGGGTGAACATCGGGTCCGATGATAAATTGCCGAACGGAAAATAGTTCGAGTATGTCTTCTATTCTGCCGTTGAACATCTTGCCGATAATAACATAGTCTATCGTTAGTTTTTTCCCTATTGATAGTTTATCCCATTCCTGTTTACCGAGGAGGACGAGCCGTTTCCCATAAAATTGGGCGAAGGGATAGTCTATAAAGCCGGTGTTGTCTTTGGTTCCGGGGGAGCCGTGTTGGAATATTTCGTATTGTGCCTTTCCGTTTTTCATACGATATTCTTCTTCCACTACCCTTTGACCGGAGGTGAGGGTGTCGGATAAGAGAATATAACAACGATCCTTGTCGCTGAGTTGAACGACTGTCGATTTTTTACTGTCATATACGATAATTTCTGGCTGGGGCGATTTATAAGTGCACAAGTCAAAAATAAGAAAACCGATACAAAAGCCCAGAGTCAACCAAAGAGTCTTTTTCGAACGATTCTTGACGGTTATATAAGATAATATGCCGCAAATGAAATAAAGCCATAGATAGCGAGCTTCCAACCATACGCTTTCGATGTGGCTCCACGGTAGTTTGTATATATGCAGGCTTATCTGTTGTATATATTGCAGTAAAAATCGACGGTATTTCCTAACCAATCATAGGGAATATGTAGGGCCGAGAGTAACAATAGGAAAAAAGAGAGTCCGAAAACAACGGGTAAAAGAGGCAGTACGAAAATATTACCGATTAGAAATAATAGAGGAATAGTGTGAAAATAATAGACGGCAATGGGTAGGGCTCCGATTTGGGCGGCGATGGATACTGCGACGCAAGAACTAAGCCAACGAACGACAAAGTAGGGTGAATTACCTCCGATATTTAGTTTGGTGTAGAATAGCAAGATAGCGGTTACTGCCGAGAAACTCATTTGAAATCCCACATCGAAAATGAGGTTCGTGTCGTACGATAACATAAAAAATGCTGCGGCGAAAAGTGCATTGAGAGAACTGTTGCGTCGGTCGAGAAATTCGGCTGTTAAAAGAAAGGATGCCATGATACAAGCTCGTACGGCCGATGGCGATAAGCCTGTTATATAAGCATAAATCCATAAAACGAATAAAGTGAATAGAGGCCTTAGTTTTCTGCAAGACTTGAAAAGAGAGAGGGGAAAGAACAAAAAGTAAATCAAAGATGCTACGACTCCCATGTGAAGTCCGCTTACGGCTAACACATGTGAAAGTCCGGCTGCCGAAAAGTACGATCTTAGGTCTTGTGGAAATTCCTGTCGTTCGCCTAACAACAAAGCCCTCAATAAAAGAGTACTGTTTTTAGACAAATTACAGGATTGAAGTTGGTCGGAAAGATGTTTTTGTAGATCCGAAGTGGCCTTTCGAAGATTCGATTTTGGTTTTTCTCCGATATATTTCCATTGTTTCCCGGTCAAATATTGACTTCTCGATATACCTTTATGCTTCATGAACGAGGCGAAATCGAAAGCATAAGGATTGGTGTTGGGCGGTATTACTTTCGGTCGAAATTCAAACCCGATGATGTCGCCGTATTCGAGCCGTCGGGCTTGAATACCTTTTTCAAAATAGAGAGCTATTTTTTCTTTATATTTCACGATCGACCCGTTTGTATCCGACAGGGCTGTTATCGTAACGGGACAGTAGTAAGAGTTCTTTTTTTCTATGGCTTTGTCGTTTACGTGAGCTATCGCGATAGGATAAAAACCGGAAGGCTGTTGGGATATGCGGTTTTGAGTGCCATGCAGTATCGCTCCGATAGAAAAGACGATAAGGAATAATCCGACTCCGAAAATACTTCGTTTGCGGTATTGTTCTTCGATACTGTCTCGTTTTATGAATGAACTCCATAAAACTAAGCCGCATAAAGCGGGAATGAGGTTTCCCCATATCGGTGGACATAGGAACTCTTGGTACAGGATACCTGCCAATAGAGGAACTAACAACCGTATGAATGGAGTGCGGGCTGCCGATAGGGAGGAGCTATTCATAAGTCGATTGTTTGAATGGGGCTTATGTTCAGAATTTTCGGGTCATATAGCGCATGAAATCCGATTCGACACCACCGGTTTGACCGGTATTTTGAACGAAGCAGAATTCCCGTTCGCAATCGAAGTCGCTGATTTCGATGACTTTCAATTTTCCATCAGCTATTTCCGATGATACGGCTTGTATGGAAACAATACCCACGCTGTCGGTATTGTATAAAAACCGTTTGATACCTTCGGTGGTTCCCAATTGCATGATAATATTGAGTTGGGATAATTTCAACTGGCGTGTACCCAATGCTTTTTCAAAGACCTCTAAACTGCCCGACCCCTGTTCTCGAATAACCAACGGAATTCTTTTCAGTTCCTCTATCGTTATTTCTTCAAGTTTGGCCAATCGGCTGCGCGTACTGGTTATACAAACCAGTTCGTCTCGCATAAAAGGGGTGTAATGTAGATGTATTTGTCGACTGCAACCCTCGATGAGTCCCAAGTCGATACGATGTTCTTCGACTGCTTTTTCTATATCGCTGGAATTACCATTGATTAACGAGAGTTTTATTTGTTTGAATTTCTGTTGAAATGTAGCCAGATAGGGCGGAAGCACATACTGGGCGATCGTTGTGCTAGCTCCCAAACGAAGCTCTCCGATGTGACGCTGGGTCAATAAGTTCATCTCGAAATCGAGCTGTTTGTATTGTTTGAGAATTTTTTCGGCGTGGTTTAACAGCAGTTCTCCGTCGGGGGTCAGCGTTATGTGAGTACCCATTCTCTCGAACAGTCGGGTGCTGTATTCTGTTTCAAGTTCTTGTATGTGCTTGCTGATTGCCGGTTGACTTACATATAGCTCTTTCGAGGCTTTGGTGAAGCTGAGGTTGTGAGCCACACTGCAAAAAACTTTTAATCTGAAATCTATCATGATAAGAGTCAATTTATTCGTTCCAAATCTTCCATGCCGCCAGTGCTTGCAAATGAAGCATTTCTATTCCGTTTTTTATTTTGCAACCCTGTCGGGCTGCTTTTTGGAGAAATAAAGTCGTTTCGGGATTGTAAATAACGTCGTAACAAAGATGTTCGGGGCTTAGTGCCGTGTAGGGTATGTTCGGAGACTTGTCTATGTGGGGAAACATGCCTAACGGAGTGGTATTGACAATGATTTTGTGATTGTCGATTAGGTCGGGAGATAAGTCGTCGTAACCGAGTATATCACCTCTTTTTTGTCGGGAAACGAATGTCGGTGTGATATGCAAGGCTTTTAGCCCGGCATGAATAGCTTTTGATGCACCACCGGTCCCGAGAATAAGCGCTTTTGTCATGCGGTCGTCCAGTAACGGAGCGATAGAATTGGTGAACCCTATGATATCGCTATTGAATCCTGTGAGAAATATCTTGTCTCCTTGCCTCGTAATCTTGACGACATTGACCGCTCCGATTTCGCGGGCCAAAGGGTGCAATTCGTCGAGTAGGGGGATAACTGTGGTTTTATGAGGAATCGTCACGTTCAATCCGCACAATTCATGATTGTCCGAGATAAGCTGTCTCAAACAGGAAATATCCTGTATCTCAAAGTTTTCATAGGTGGCGTTTATATGCTCGTCTTCAAATTTTTGTTGGAAAAAAGAGCGGGAAAACGAGTGTCCCAAAGGATAGCCCACTAATCCGTATTTTCTTTTCATAAAGCCGATAAATTAACCGTTATATTTCGAAGCCGATAATATTTCCCCTCCATTGTCGGTCGTCTCGATAATTTCGATCGCTTCTTTTTTCTTTTCGTTAGCATAAGCCTTGATGATTTGAAGCCCTATCCAGCGGCCCAATCGTCCCGGTGCATCTTGATGAAGTACCGATACGAAAGGGGCCGGCTCGATATACTTGTTGATAAGCATCGATTCGGTATTGAACAAGTGCTTTTTACCGATAAGTTGTTTCCATATTTCAGCTTCGTTCTCTTTGCACCATTGAGCTTGTTTGTCGGAATATCCCAATAGGACATATTCGTTTATTCGAGGAAATATCCGAGACAAGCAATAAAGAATTTTCCCTTCGTATATCATTCGGTCTAATAGTGCGTTTCGCTGCGATTGGTAGGGATATAAAGTGCGTAGCCAAACTTCGACGACATCGATGGGAATGCGGTCGCTTTCATGTAAATTCCGTTCGTAATTATAATAGCGTTGTTCATAAAGGGGATAGTTTTCTCCCAAATAACAGTCTAAGGAAACCGATAGCAAAGTGGTGTCTATTGTGACGATCGATTGGTTCAGTCCCGAAATGTGGGTAAGAATGCGGGGACGTTTCTGTGGAGCGAACAGTTCGTCGTATCTTAGGAATGCGTCCTGTAATTCGGTAATCCATACGGTATCGTTGGAAAATTTTGTTTCTGTATCCGCATACAGCCGGGATATAGCCTCGTTGGATAAAAACATTTTTAATCCCTTTTGGAACGATGGAGCATCTCCCAAACCGAGTATGTGTCGACAATAGACCGGAAAAAATGGTGTGTATTTATCTATAAAAAGAAATATTTTGGCCGTGTCTGTTTCTTGGGCGTAAGAAGGTAGCCCTTTGTCGAATCGTTCTATGGTCACGATCGGATTACTTGAATGGTTCGATATCTCCGATGCTTTTCCGTTGCAAGCGATAAAACAAAGGGTAAGTAAACTTACGACGACGGCATATTTGCTTGTTTTCTCGGGTTGTATCATAATACTCTCTTTTTATGTCTCTTCTGCAAATTTACTTTTTTCTTTTGAGAAACCCATAAAGAACATTTTTGTTTTGTTATACGGTGTATAGGACAATAAATATCTATTAATTCGAGGCTTTTTCGGTCTTTATTCGTACCTTTGCGATATATGTGAGGAACAGGACGTGCTTGGGCATAAGCGATAAAGCTTGTTTCTGTTCTTGGTTTACACTATCTTTGCATATAATGAGTAATAGGTTTTTTACTTATCGGGATTAAATGACGGATTATAATTTATGAAGCATTCATATTTCAGCCGGAGGTTATTGTCGGTTTTTATGGCTTTTGCTTTGGGCCTTTCCGTCTTGTTGGCCAAAGATTTTGTCGTGGTGATCGATGCCGGTCATGGCGGGCACGATCCCGGCTCTCTCGGCAGCAAGGCGAAAGAGAAAAACATCAATTTGGGAGTTGCCTTGAAATTGGGACGTCTGATTGAAAATAATATGCAAGGTGTGAAGGTGGTCTATACCCGTAAAAAAGATGTTTATTTGACCTTGCAGGAGCGAGCTAATATAGCTAATAAGGTTCAAGGCGATTTGTTTATTTCTATTCATACCAATTCTTTGGATAAAAAGTCCCCCAATCGTAGGAAAGTTGCCGGTGCTTCTACTTGGACATTGGGGTTACACAGAAGCAAGGAGAACTTGGAAGTCGCAAAACGGGAAAATTCCGTTATATATTTGGAGAATGACTTTTCGACTCGTTATGAAGGATTCGATCCGAATTCGACCGAGTCGTATATTATTTTTGAATTCATGCAGTATAAACACATGGAGCAGAGTATAAACTTTGCTTCGGATATACAACGTGAATTTGTTTCGACTGCCGGCCGAGTGGATAGAGGTGTAAGACAGGCAGGATTTTGGGTACTCGCTAAAACGAGCATGCCTGCGGTTTTAGTGGAGCTCGATTTTATTTGCAATCCGACGCAGGAGAGATTTTTGAATTCCGAATCCGGTCAGGAGAAAATGGCAAAGTCTATATACAATGCTTTTGTCAAATATAAATCAGACTATGACCGCAAGCAAAATGCCGGCAAAAGGGTAGAGGGGTCACCGTCTTCTTCCGTAGTTGTATCGCCCGATAAAAAAACTCAAACGAGTGATTCGAGTGTGAAAATCTCAGAACAAGCCAAGAAATCCGGGGTTACTTATTATAAAGTACAGTTCATGGCTTTGCCTCGGAAATTGCCGGCTAATTCCAAAGAATTTAAAGGGCTTTCTCCTGTCGAATATTATAAAGACGGAGGAATGTATAAATACACCTATGGAAAATCTACCGACCGAGACGAAATACAGAAACAATATAAAAAAGTAAAATCTTTGTTTCGCGATGCCTTTATCATAAAGTTCCGTGATGGAAAACGGGTCTATTGAAAGGTATTGCGATGCTGAATAAAAAATAGAATATGAAAAAGTGGTTTGGAAAAGAAGTTAAGATAGCACTATCGGTTCTTGCGAGTATTTTGATTTTGTATGTGGGAATTAACTATTTGAAGGGAATCAACGTAATGAAACCTTCTAATTATTATTATGTACAATTCCCGAATGTTGCAGGTTTGGCCCAGTCTGCACCGGTATCTATCGATGGATACAAAGTGGGACTCGTGCAGGAAATCGTTTATGATTATGATGCAAATGGCGCGATTAAGGTGCTGTTGAATCTCGATAAAAAATTAAAAATCCCGGTCGATAGTAAAGTCTATCTCGAAACCGATATGCTTGGAACGGCATCGATTGTTATCGATCTGAACCCTCATGTGAGCGAATACTATGATCATGGAGCCGTTATTGAAGGGGAAGTGAAGTCTGGACTAATGCAAAACATACAAGGAGAGTTGTTGCCCCAGTTTGCTTTGCTGTTACCGAAACTCGACAGTATTCTTTCGGGATTGCAGACGCTAGTCAATGATCCTGCTTTATCTGCTTCGGTAAAACGTATCGATCATATTACCGCTAATTTGGAGCGTTCGTCCGTGCAATTGTCACAGATGATGAAAGACGATGTGCCGGCTATTCTCGACAATGTACAAGGAATAACGGCGCAGGTAAATCAGTTCTCGGGAACTTTGAATTCGTTACCTCTCCAATCTACTATGATTTCGGTTCAGAAAACTTCCGATAATTTGCAGCAAATAACCAATCGTTTGACTTCTCCCGACAATAGTCTGGGACTATTGTTGAACGACCGGTTGCTGTACGATAAAGCGAATGGCGTTTTGGGGAGCGTAGATTCTTTGATGATTGATTTAAGACTCAATCCGAAACGTTATGTTCATTTTTCTCTATTTTGATTTTGTGAATATTTTTATTATTTAGAATCATTATAAATAAAGAGAGCCGTGTAATTTTTTTGTAATCTTCCCAGAGCTACGCTTATATGTGTTTATTTCCAAATTTCGTATAAAGGGAACGATTTTTGTCGTAGAACATGTGGAAGATTGTAAGATATTGTAAATAAGTGTGATAATAATTTTCTATGTCAGATAATTTGCTTTGTAGGGTCGGGGCTTATAAACACCTTGTAATCAATTGTTTGCGCTAGAACTGTAAAAAGCAAATATTTTTGAATTTGTTTTTGATGAAAAATAATTTGAATTTTGTACTCACAAAAGTTTTTTGATAGAAGATTTACATAAAAATGGGTTCAGAACAGCATGTTCAGTTGTGGGACCGATGTTTAACAATTATCAAAGACAATATAAACGAAGAGGCTTTCGATAGTTTATTCAAGCCGATAGTCTCTTTGGGGTTTGATGATAATGTGTTGACTTTGCTTGTCCCTTCACATTTCGTTATTGAGCAGATTGAGGAGCATTATCTCAGTTTGCTGAAAAAGGTTCTGCCTCGCATATACGGGGCAAGCGTGAAATTGTTGTATCGTGTACAAATCGTTCGTCAGCCGGAAGCTACCGTCGATTTGACCGCTACTACTAAATCGACTGCCGTAAAGAAGATGCAGCAGTCGATGCCCGATCTTTTAGACCCTTTCAAACAACGCGTTTACGATGAGCTCGATCCCCGCCTGAACCCTATCTATACTTTTGAAAGCTATTATCAAGGGGCGAGTAACATGCTGGCACGTACGGCAGCAGAATCTATTGCTGCAAACCCGGGGAGAAACACCTTTAATCCGTTGTTTTTATTCGGTGAGTCGGGGGTTGGAAAAACCCACCTGATTCAAGCGATAGGATTGCGTATTAAAGAGAATAATCCGGCTTCTCGTGTGCTATATTTATCGGCTCATGATTTTTTAGTGCAATATACCGATGCTGTTCGTAATAATCGGGTGAACGATTTTATCAGCTTTTACCAGAGTATAGATGTTCTGTTGATGGACGATATTCAGGAATTTGCCGGGAAGACCCAGACGCAGAATACATTCTTCCATATATTCAATCATTTGCATCAGAGCAATAAGCAATTAGTGCTCACTTGCGACAGGCCTCCGGTTGAGTTGGTGGGTATGGTATCGCGCCTGCTGACTCGTTTCAAATGGGGTTTGACGGCCGAGGTCGAACGCCCTGACTATGAATTACGATACGATATCTTGATGAGTAAGGTCCGTCGTGATGGATTGTCTATTTCCGAAGAGGTTATTGACTATATAGCTCGTAATGTCACCGATAATGTGAGAGATTTGGAAGGAGTCATTGTATCGCTTATGGTACGTTCGAGTGTCTTGAAGAAAGAGATTTCGATAGACATGGCCGATCAAGTGTTGGCTGCCAGTGTAAAGATGACTCAAAAACAGATCACCATAGATTCGATAAAAGAGGCTGTTTGCGGATATTATGGACTGGAAACGTCGAGATTGTTGGAGCGTACTCGCAAGAGAGAAGTGGTCGTTGCTCGCCAAATGTCAATGTATTTGGCAAAGAAATATACCACTCTTTCGTTGGCAGGAATCGGTGATGTGTTAGGGAAAAAAGACCATGCTACGGTTTTGCATGCTTGCAAGACTATATCGGAGCAGGTAGGTGTCGATAAAAAATTGCGCAGCGATTTGGAAGAGATAGAGCAGCGTATTCAAGGATAGTAATATAAATTACTCGAAGAAAAATAAAAGAGCTCCTTTTCAAGAGCTCTTTTATTTTTCTTCTTTAATCAGGTAAACGGAATCCCTGCTTGACGATGAAGTCAAGGAATGTTTTTGAAAATAGTTCATTGTCTTTTCGGGGAGAACGTACGTCTGTGAAGACTTGGGCTAAATTCTCTTTATGGTTCTCTTCGATATATTTCTTGTTTTCTGCCAAATTCTCTTTTTCGAAGTAGAGCCGATGTATTGCTTTGGGGGTATAGTCTTGATATGCTTCGTGGTGAAGAATCGCTTCGATGGGAAGTCGTTCTATTTGCGCAGGTATATCTGCGGGATAACCCACCGTAAGAGTGGTAATAGGAATGACAAACTTGGGCAGACGCAATATTTCCGCTATCTGAGGAGCGTTATATGTGGTAGTTCCCAGATAACAGCAACCCAATCCTGAAATTTCGGCTACTGTACAAAACTGTTGAGCTACAAGCAATGCATCGATAGCTGCCGTGACGAAGGATTGGAAATTGTCATATCCCGGTTCTGCATGATTTTGTTCGCACCATTTAATAAATCGGTTGAAATCGGCACAAAAAGTTAATACGACAGGGGCGCTGGTTACAGTGGGTTGATTGAAATGAGCCGGAGCTAACTTTTCTTTGTTCTCCTGTTCTCGGGTTATGACAACACTGTAAACTTGCATATTTTGCGTCGTGGGGGCTCGAAATGCTGTTTCGAGTAACTCATTGAGTAATTGCTCGTCAATATCCTTATTGAGATATTTCCGTATAGTTCTTCTTTCTTTTAAAGACGATATCATATAAAGGTAGTTATTAGAGGTTAGATGTTCGATTGCAAAATTAAAAATTTATTTGATAAGTTATTTATTTCGGTTACTAATTATTAGTAACTCTTTTTATTCCTTCTCATTGTAAAAAAAGAAAATTTATAAACTGTTTTTATCGAGATGTTTCTTTTTATATTGCTCTTATTTTTACAGTTGATTTTTAAAGTTGGAAACTTTTTAAGCTTCTTGAAAATATAATGTTTTGATAACTAGAATATTATTTGTTTGATTTGGGAAACTTTTTGAAAATTGAAAATTTAAAAATGATATTGTTTGCGTATGTAGAATGTTTTTTATAAACTTGCACCGTAAATCTTTTTCATCAAGAAACCTTTGTCTAAATTAAGTAAATTAACGAAAACTGAAAAACATTTTATCTCGTGGAACCAATTGTTTATACTTACGACGAAGCATATCAGGCCTCGTTGGAGTATTTTAAAGGCGATGAGCTGGCGGCTCGTGTGTGGGTTAACAAGTATGCTCTAAAAGATTCGTATGGGAATATTTATGAAAAGACTCCCGACGATATGCATTGGCGTATCGCTAATGAAATTGCTCGTATAGAGCAAAAATATCCTAATCCTCTTTCGGCACAGGAACTGTTCGATTTAATGAAAGGTTTCCGTTATATCGTACCGCAGGGAAGTCCTATGAGCGGTATCGGAAACAATTATCAGGTAGGGTCGTTGTCCAACTGTTTTGTAATCGGTCTCGACGGAGCACCGGATTCCTATGGAGGGATTATAAAAATCGACGAAGAGCAAGTTCAATTAATGAAACGTCGGGGAGGAGTCGGTCACGATTTGTCTCATATTCGGCCCAAAGGGTCTCCGGTAAAAAACTCGGCTTTGACTTCTACGGGTTTGGTTCCGTTTATGGAACGTTATTCCAATTCCACGCGTGAAGTTGCTCAGGACGGTCGTAGGGGAGCTTTAATGTTATCGGTTTCTATTAAGCATCCCGATTCGGAATCGTTTATTGATGCCAAAATGGTCGAAGGACGGGTGACAGGAGCTAATGTGTCGGTGAAGATTCACGATGATTTTATGGAGGCTGCCATTGCCGGAAAAGCTTATCGGCAACAATATCCTATCGATTCCGACGATCCGAAAGTAACGAAAGAGGTCGATGCGCAGGCTATTTGGAAAAAGATAGTACATAATGCTTGGAAGTCGGCCGAACCCGGAGTTCTATTTTGGGACACCATTATCAGAGAGTCTGTCCCCGATTGTTATGCCGACTTAGGTTTCAAAACTGTGTCGACCAATCCTTGTGGAGAAATACCCTTGTGTCCTTATGATAGTTGCCGTCTGTTAGCGATAAACTTGTACTCCTATGTGGTCAATCCTTTTACGAAAGAGGCTTATTTCGATTTCGATTTGTTCCGTAAACACGTAGGATTGGCTCAGCGAATGATGGACGATATCATCGATCTCGAAATGGAGAAAATCGATAAGATCATAGAGAAAATCAAATCCGATCCAGAGACCGACGAGGTAAAATGTACAGAGCTTAACTTGTGGTACAAGATTCAAAAACGCACTTTGCAAGGGCGTCGTACTGGTGTGGGTACAACTGCCGAGGGCGATATGATTGCCGCGTTAGGACTTCGTTATGGAACCGAAGAGGCGACCGATTTTTCAGAAAAAGTACATCGTTCGTTGGCGCTTGCGGCTTATCGTTCGTCTGTTTCGATGGCAAAAGAGCGTGGGGCTTTCTCGATTTTCGATGCCGATAGGGAAGTCGATAACCCATTTATCAATCGGTTGAAAAAGGAAGACGAGGAACTATATCGGGATATGTGTAAGTACGGGCGTCGGAATATTGCCTGTCTGACTATCGCACCCACGGGAACAACGAGCTTGATGACACAGACTACATCGGGAATCGAACCGGTATTTATGCCTGTTTATCGCCGTCGCCGTAAAGTGAATCCCAATGATCCAGAGGTTCGTATCGACTATGTTGACGAGACGGGAGATGCTTTTGAAGAGTATGTGGTTTATCATCACAAATTCATCACTTGGATGCAGGTGAATGGTATCGAAGTGAAAGAGAACTATACACAGGAAGAAGTCGATGCGTTAGTGGCTCGTTCTCCTTATTATAAAGCTACGGCTAACGATATCGACTGGTTGCAGAAAGTTCGTATGCAAGGCCGCATTCAAAGGTGGGTGGACCACTCGATTAGCGTGACGATCAATTTACCTTCCGATGTCAGCGAAGAGATGGTGGGTCAGCTATATGTAGAGGCATGGCGTTCTGGCTGTAAGGGGTGTACTGTTTATCGCGATGGTTCCCGGTCGGGAGTTCTCATCTCAGCCAAGAAGGAGGAGAAGAAACCCGTTGCGGCTATCAATGAACCGGCCGAGACATTGGTCCGTCCTATCGAGTTGGAGGCAGACGTGGTTCGTTTCCAGAATAATAAAGAAAAATGGATTGCCTTTGTCGGTTTGAAAGACGGTAAACCGTACGAGATCTTTACCGGTTTGGCCGATGACGATGACGGTATTTTTTGTCCGAAGAATGTAGTCAAGGGAAAAATTGTGAAAGCTGTGAATGAAGATGGTACGAAGCGGTACGACTTCCAGTTCTCCAATAAGCGTGGTTACAAGACTACTATCGAGGGGTTGTCCGATAAATTCAATCCGGAATATTGGAATTATGCTAAGCTGATATCGGGGGTTCTCCGGTACGGAATGCCTATTCCGCAGGTATTGAAATTGGTTTCGAGCCTTGAATTGGATAGTCAGTCTATCAACAGTTGGAAAAACGGGGTCGAGCGAGCGTTGAAGAAATATCTGCCCAATGGGACTAAGGCTAACGGGCAGACTTGTCCTCATTGCGGAAATGAGACGCTCATTTATCAAGAAGGCTGTCTCATCTGTACGTCGTGCGGAACTTCCAAATGTGGATAATATTCGAGCAACAAATATAGACCAAAAGGCAAAAGCGAACTATCATAGGTTCGCTTTTGTTTTTTAGAAAAAAGGTATGAAGAAGAGCATTTGTTTTGTCGGAAAGTTCTTACCTTTATGATTAAAAAATAGGATATAGCGATGAAAATAATATTCGAGATATATTATCATACTCGATGGGGTGAAAGTTTATTTCTCTCCGGGGACATAGATGAGCTTGGTGCGAATGAAGATAATCGGGCTGTTATGATGGATTATCAAGGTGACGGCCTATGGAAATATACGATGGAACTCCCAGCCTCTGCAAAGAAGTTCCATTATGAATATCTGGTAAAGTCCGGGGAGGGAATTCGTCGGGAGTGGGGGAGTCCTCATAGTTTCTCTCCGGGGAGGAATGCCGGGGAATATCGTTTGGTCGATCGATGGCGCGATGTCCCTGCCGATTTGCCTTTTTACTCATCGGCATTCATTCAAGGTATATTCTTTCGACAACATGCCGATTCTGTCGTAGAAACGATAGAACCGGGGACGCTCACCGTTAAGGTTGACGCATCGCAACTAAGGCCCGATGAGAGGCTCGTTATGGTCGGCGACTGTCCGGAATTGGGCGATTGGGACGTTTTAAAAGCCCCGTTATTGAATGATTCTTCTTTTCCGGAGTGGCAGATAACCCTCGATGGGAGACAACTGAAATTCCCGTTCGAGTATAAGTTCGTTATTGTGCGTACCCATCAACGGGAAGTTGTTGCTTGGGAGACGGGAGAGAACCGTATTTGCCGGGAGAAACCGCAAAATCCTTCTGAGGCCGTGGTAGTTTCGGGACTTCGCTTCAACGGTTCCGAATCGCAGTGGAGGGGAGCCGGGACGGCGATTCCGGTATTTTCTCTCCGTACGGATTATGGGTTCGGCATAGGGGAGTTTATCGATTTGAAATATTTGGTAGATTGGGCGTTAAGAACAGGGCAGTCGTTTATACAGTTACTCCCGGTGAACGATACGACAATGTCGGGTACATGGCAAGACTCCTATCCTTATAATGCCAACTCTACATTTGCTCTGCATCCGCAGTACCTTCGGTTATCCGAAGTCGGGTATTTGAACGACGAGGTGGAGCAAGCCCGCTTCGATGCGTTGCGAGAAGAATTGAACCGGTTACCCGATGTCGATTACGAGCGGGTGAACCGTGCGAAGATGGAATATTTGAGACTTTTGTTCGAGGAGCAGGGCGAGGCCACGCTATCGAGCGACGGATTTAAAGCCTTTTTTCGGGATAATAGCTTTTGGTTATGTCCTTACGCGGCATTTTGCAGTTTGAGAGACCGATTCGGAACTGCCGATTTTAGTTGTTGGGAAGAATATTCGTTTTACGATGAATCGGCCATTGCCGACTATTGTGCTGTGTGGAGTCCGTGGTATAAATCGGTTGCATTGTATTATTATATTCAGTATCATTTGCATGTTCAATTATCCGAAGTCAAGGAGTATGCCCATCGGGCAGGAGTGGTTTTGAAAGGCGATATTCCCATAGGAATCAGTCGTACCAGTGTCGATGCGTGGGTCAATCCGCAACTCTTTCACATGGATAGTCAGGCAGGGGCGCCACCCGACGATTTCTCGATAGAAGGCCAGAACTGGGGATTTCCAACGTATAATTGGGAGGTCATGGCTCGTGATGGATATGCGTGGTGGAAAGCCCGGTTGCGCAAGATGTCGGAGTATTTCGATGCTTACCGGATCGATCATATTTTGGGTTTTTTCAGAATTTGGGAAATTCCGTTCAATGCCGTTCATGGTCTGCTGGGACACTTTAATCCGGCGTTACCGTTCTCTCCCGAAGAGTTGCAGGGATACGGATTCCGTTTTGATGCTTCATGGCAAACGGTTCCTTATATTCGGGAAGATTTTTTGGACGAGATTTTCGGGGCATATACCGGAGAAGTGAAAGAGCGGTTCTTGGTACATAAGGGAGACGGACGATGGGATTTGAATGTCTTGGTCGATACTCAGCGTAAGATAGTCGAATATTTCTCCGGGGCGAGTGACGATATGAGTATTTTGATAAGAGACGGGTTGATGCGGCTTATCGATGATGTCCTTTTCCTCGAAGATCCCGATCGTCCGGGGTATTATCACCCCCGTATCTCGGCTCAGCATACACGTGTTTATCATAGTCTCGATGAAGATCAGAAGTCTTGTTTCAATCGTTTGTATGACGATTTTTATTACCATCGTCACGATGTTTTTTGGAAAGACGAGGCGTTGCGGAAGTTACCTGCTCTCATATCGTCGACCGACATGCTGGTCTGTGGTGAGGATTTGGGAATGATCCCGCACTGCGTTCCCGAAGTGATGGAGCGTTTACAGATACTCTCGTTGGAAATACAACGAATGCCTAAGGAGTCTTGGCGCGAATTTGGGGATACATGGGCTTATCCCTATCGATCGGTATGTACGACCTCGACTCACGATATGTCGGGAATAAGGGCATGGTGGGAAGAGGATAGAGCTCGAACACAACGATTTTTCAATGAAATTCTCGGCGAACAGGGCGAGGCTCCTTATTTCTGTGAACCGTGGATTTGCGAGAAGATAGTCGAGTTGAATCTCTTTTCTCCTTCGATGCTTGCTATTTTACCGTTACAGGATTGGCTGTCGATAGACGGGCGGTTACGTCGGGAAAATCCGCAGGAGGAGCGGATAAATATACCGGCTCATTCCCGTCACTATTGGCGATACCGCATGCACCTGTCGATAGAACAGCTTTTGGAAGAAGGGGTATTTAATACCCGCCTTCGGGAATTGATTGAACGTAGCGGGAGATAGGGGCTTTTACAAGGCATATCCCTCGAAATCGTATAGCACTGTCGACAGATAACGTTCTCCCGTATCGGGTAAAAGTACGACGATTGTTTTGCCTTTGTTTTCGGGTAATTGAGCCAATCGGGTAGCTGCGAAAGCAGCCGCTCCGGAGGAGATACCTACTAATAGACCCTCTGTCGCTGTCAGTTCTCTACTGGTGCGAATGGCATCGTCGTTGCTTACGGGGATTATTTGATCGACCACGGAAGCATCGAATGTCTTGGGAACGAACCCGGCGCCGATGCCCTGTATTTTATGGGATCCGGCTTTACCTCCCGATAGAACCGGCGAGTCTTTCGGTTCTACGGCTACGATTTTTATAGCAGGGTTGTGTTTTTTTAGTCCGGTTCCTACGCCGCTGATGGTTCCTCCTGTACCTACTCCGGCGACGAATATATCGATTTTGCCTTCGGTGTCTCTCCATATTTCTTCGGCCGTTGTTTTCGCATGAATGGCGGGATTGGCGGGGTTTTCGAATTGTTGCAGAATGATGCTTCCCTCTATCTCTTCATTCAGTTCTTTCGCCTTTTGAATGGCTCCTGCCATACCTTCGCTACCGGGAGTAAGTATTAACTGAGCTCCTAATGCTTTGAGCAGATTGCGCCTTTCCATGCTCATCGTATCGGGCATGGTCAGTATGAGCCGATAGCCTCTTGCTGCCGAAACGAATGCGAGACCTACACCTGTATTTCCGCTTGTGGGTTCTATAATTGTGGCATGGGATTTCAACAGCCCTTTTTGTTCGGCATCTTCTATCATAGATAAAGCGATACGGTCTTTTACGCTCCCGGCCGGATTGAAGTATTCCAGTTTAGCGACCAGTATTCCGTTCAACTCGTGTTTTTTATTGTAATTCGAGAGTTCCAATAGAGGAGTATTCCCTATCAAGTCGGTTAGACTTTTGGCTATTTTCTTCATGTTTATATGTTTATGGTGATACAAAGATAGTGCAAACGAGGGCAGGAGCAAATTAATTTGATGATATCGAGTGGGGCTTATATTTGTTTTAGTATTGAAAGTATGTTAATCTCCCTTTTCGATACGTTCGGTCTCACTTTCATGTGCGAATGTTTCTTTGATTGCAAATACGCACAAAGCTCCCGCGAATAACAGAATACCCGAAATCCCCAACATGACGGGCTGGCTACCGCCTAACCATCGTAGCAGAGAACCACCTACTAAGGCCGCGAGAATTTGGGGAACACAGATCGTGCCGTTGAACAGTCCTAAATAGGCTCCCATGTTTTTCCCCGAGATGGAATTGGTGAGGATCGTGAAGGGTAGAGCCAATATGGCTGCCCAAGCACAACCGATGAGGAAGAAAGGTAGGAACATCAGATAGGCATTGTGAATGAAAGGAACCAGTGTGAAACCGGCTCCGCCGATAAGTAGGCTGAGGCTATATGCCGCTTTTCTGTTTTTTATCAAGGGGAGAAGCGGGGCCCAACATACCGAGCCTATGGCTTGTATGGCGAATAATACGCCCGTCCAGTTCCCGGCTGATTGGTAGCCGGGAGAAGCCGGATCGGTCGAGTGCCAGACATTGTCGGCGATGGCTCCTGTGGAATAGGTCCACATATACATGAAAGCCGACCAACAGAAAAACTGAACGAGACCGACTGTCCAGAAAACTTTCGGAGCGTGGCGCAGTAGGGATATGAAATTATTCTTCTCTGTCAGTTCTTTGTCCGAAATTTGGTGAAACTTCCGGAATTCCACAGGTGGCATTTCCTTTACTCGTATCGAAGAATAGAGGGTACACAGTATCAATATGGCTGCCCCTCCGTAGAAAGAGAAAATTACCGAATCGGGAATAACTCCGGGGGCTGCGATATTGCTGATACCGATATAGGTGAACAGGATAGGGAACAGGTAGCCGACTAAACTTCCGGCATTGGAAAGGAAACTTTGTATGGAATAAGCGAGTCCTTTTTGCCGTTCGTTGACCATATCGCCTACCAACATTTTGAAAGGTTGCATGGCCATATTGATAGATGTGTCCAACATCATGAGGGCTATTAACCCGAACCACATTGCATGGATATATCCCTTGAATGAAGCGGCATTAGGCAATAGGCACATGACTGCTACGGCAATGGCCGAGCCGGCGATAAGGTATGGAATACGTCGCCCGAAACGATTCCAAGTGCGGTCGCTCAATGCGCCTACGATAGGTTGTACGATAATTCCCGCTAACGGAGGAAGTATCCAGAAATAACTTAAATTATGCGGATCGGCTCCTAAGGTGGCGAATATCCGGCTAATGTTGGCGCTTTGAAGAGCATAGGCTATCTGAACGCCGAAGAATCCGAAACTGATATCCCATAGTCTTCGGAAACTTAAATCGGGTTTTACTCTCATTCCATCGAAAAGAGAGGAGCATTGGGTTTATTGTAAATCCGTTGTTCTGTTTATTCCGGGAAGGTCATGCCATACAGTTTCTCTATTTCCTGAGGCCAAAGGTTCTCATTCGGAGTTTCGAGAATCAACGGTATGTTATCAAAACGCTTATCTTGCATTAATCGTTCAAAGAACCCCATACCCAATACGCCTGCGCCTAAACTGTCGTGACGGTCTACACGGGAGTCGAGTCCTTTTTTAGCATCGTTCAGGTGCATTCCTCGCAAGTATTCGAATCCGATAATTCGGTCGAATTCCCGCCAAGTCGCATCATATCCTTCGGCTGTCGCCAAATCGTAACCTCCGGCAAAAGCATGGCAGGAATCTATGCAGACTCCTACACGACTTTTGTCCTCTATCCGGTCGATGATAACCGCTAAATGCTCGAACTTGAATCCTACGTTACTGCCTTGCCCGGCCGTGTTTTCTATAACGGCGGTAACCCCATCGGTCTTTTCGAGAGCCAAATTGATCGATTGGGCGATACGGGCTAAACACTCGTCGGTCGAAATCTCTTTCAAGTGACTGCCGGGGTGGAAATTCAATAGTTTCAATCCCAGCTGTTCGCAACGTCGCATTTCGTCCAGAAAAGCCGCCCGAGATTTGGTTAGCCCTTCTTCCTGAGGATGTCCGAGGTTGATTAGGTAGCTGTCATGCGGTAGTATATATTGGGGTGAGAATCCGTATTTTTCGCAATTCTCCTTGAATAGTTCTATGCTTTTATCCGATAACGGAGGCGATTGCCATTGCCTTTGATTTTTTGTGAACAAGGCGAAGGCTTTGGCTCCTATGGCATGTGCGTTTACCGGAGCGTTTTCTACACCGCCCGCAGCACTTACGTGGGCTCCTATAAATTTCATGATTCCGGTCGTTTTTGTTCTTTAAGCAAAACTACAAAAAAAAGCCGATTGCTGCCGAGATGAATGAGTTAAGATTTGAGACGGTTCCTGAAAACTTCTTTATCTTTGTGAGTACGAAGATAGGATGCGGTTCGGTATAGCCAAATCGGAAATGGGGTTTCCGTTTGTCTCTGCTCTCACCTTTCGCTATCTTTGTAGCTACAAAGTATAGAGTATGAATAAGGTATATTATTGGATATTTTTTCTGCTATTGCTCGCCGGTTGTCAGGATAGAACGGATTCGTCGTACGTGATTACAGGAAAAGTGGTTAACTCGCTGACTGACGGGAATGTCGTTTATTTGTCTCATAGTAACGGAGATGAATTGGTGAATTTGGACAGTGCGATAGTCGATGGCGGAGTTTTTTCTTTTCACGGAGTACAGGAGGAACCAATTATGGCTTATCTGCGGTTTAACCGTTATCTCGATTCTTTGGCTGTGCCCGTGTTATTTGTGTTGGAAAATGGAGCGATGGAGGCGGTAATGGATACTTCGTATTCGAGTGTCGCAGGGACGGAGCAGAATAACATATTCGAGGAATATAAACGGGAGGCGTATCGCCTCGATTCTTTACGTCGCTGTTTGCATAGCCATTACGTCGAACAGGTGGAGAAGCGTATGATGGATGCCGGTTTGGAACAATCGATGTGCGATGAGGATTTTCGTTTGAGCAGCCAAGAGGAGAGGCTGGCCTACCGGTTTATTCGACGGAATCATTATTCACCGGCTGCGATATGGGTGCTGGAACAGATGCAAAGCCGTTTCGATGAAGATGAGTTGCGAAGCCTTTTGTCGGGATTCGGTGGGCGAAGTAAGAATGCGCAAATATTGTCCGATATTTCTTTGCGCTTGCGTAATGCCGATAAAGTCGAGCCGGGAAATCCGTATGTAGATGTTCCATTGATAGAGTATTCGGGACGGAAAGAGAATCTGTCGGGATATATAGGATATGCGAGATATACGGCTATTGGCTTTTGGCGTTCGGATAGCGAGCCTTCTTGCCGGGATATGACGAAATTCGGAGAACTGTATCGGGCGTATGGTTATCGGGGCGCGACCTTTTTGTCTGTTTCATTGGATAAAAAACGGGACATATGGCGAGAAAAAGTGAGAACTTTGGGATTGCCTTCACATCAATGTGTGGCCGCGGAACCCGATGTAATCGAAAACCGATATGCTCTGGTGTCAGTTCCCGATTTTATGCTCATCGCCCCCGATGGGTCCATCGATTCCCGCAACCTGACGGTGACACAGTTGGAACAGAGGTTGCAAGAACTGTTACCCTATCGGGCGAGAAGAGATACTGCTGTGTCGTCTGTGCCGGATACCACCGGATTTGTGAAACGATCGTCAATATAGTTCCGTCTCCATCATATCCGGTAATGTCGTAGCAATGAGATTTTTCATATTGCAAATATTGTAATTTGTCTAAAAATGGGAGTCAAGGCAAAGTAGAATATTTGCCTTGACTCTGCATAGAGATCCCCTCTGCCTTTAATCTTTGAGATTGGCGAAAGGTCTGTGTCCCCCGTGCTGTTCTTTGAATCGGGCGATGAGTGCGGTTTCGATCGCTTCGGGATCTTCGTCGGGAGTAGGTTTCCAGCACAACAGCAAATTACCGGAATTTTTTATTTGCCAAATGTATCGGCCGCCCCAGTGCCCTATATTTTGTCCATTCCCGAATTTCAGATATTGATTTAATCGTTTTTGGAGGGTTGTTCCGGCTTTTCCGATATAGACCACGCATGTATTTTCTACCCAGTTGGTTTCCAACTCGGTTATCGACACATTGGGATCTTTCCCCTTAAAGAATCCTCCCGTACCGTGGGAGAGAAACTCGGGCATATTTCCCTCTGTATAGACAACCATATACACTCCGGCTGTTCGGGGTATTGCCGTACTGTCGGCTTGCAGTTGTACTACCGGAATGAATCCCTCGAAACCGGCGGCTTTCAAATCATCGATAGTGTTGAATTTCATAGATGTATCATTTAATTTGCACTTTGCTCCTTTTTCATTTTTGTCGATATGGCTATTTTTTCACCATTGAAATAAGACGTTTAATGAATGACGAACGATTAGATTCGTCTGTACAGGCATCTTTTACGGTTATTTTACCATTGCTTATCAACTGTATTAAATCTGTTTCGGTACAGTCTATTATACCCCAGTCGTCTCTTCCATAAAACCCCAGTTTACGCATTTTGTTCCGTATCGATTTCTGTTTGTCCGATGGAGCTTGCCTTCTCTCTTTGATGAGTTGCAACAATTGTTCGATTTCAGCTTTTGTAAATACTTTTTTTCCCTTCATGACTGTATAAATTTATATAAAACTTATAATTATAAATTTTGAATATTATATTCTATAACTCGTTGGTTGAATTAGATTTATAAATAATCACAAATGAAAAAGTTGCACAAATCGCAGATAATTAGTAAATTAGTGGCAGCTACACCGTTAACTACTATCAGTCTGCTTATGCGCAACTTCATAGCAAATTTCGTCAGAATCCTCGGAATCTGCAAGGATTTCGCCGGAAATCGTGTGAATGAACATGGAAATGTACGCCGTTGCGGCGTAGTCCCCAAGTTTTCCGACCTCGAAGTCGTGGCTTTGGCAATAACAGCCGAAGCATTCGGGTTTGACAGCGAGAATCTGCTTTTTCATCGTCTGCACCACGACTGTAAGGACGATTTGCCAAATCTGATCAGCCGAAGGCAATTCAACGCCCGACGTAAGCTGACGGCGCGGCTTGCCGAGGAAATCCGCAAGGAGGTGGCTGTTGCCATAGATGGTTCCAAAGATGTGTTCTGCATAGACTCCAAACCGGTGAAAGTCTGCCGGAACGTCAGGGCGAAACGCTGCGCCATGGGGCGTGATAATATTGAAGCTGCGCCCGATTGGGGATATTGTGCCTCGCAAGGTTCGCACTATTATGGCTATAAACTCCATGCTGTCTGCGGAATACGGGGTGTCATACATTCTTATGACATGACAGCGGCAAGCGTACACGATATCCATTATCTTAATGATGTGCGATGGGAATACCATGACTGTATGATGCTTGGGGATAAAGGTTACCTCAGTGCCGAGATTCAGAAGAACCTCTTTGAGCTTGCCAACATCTCGCTTGAAGTTCCATATCGGTTGAATCAGAAAAACCGGCATCCGCCTACTTGGGAATACAGGAGGTTCCGTAAACGAATCGAAACAATATTTTCACAACTCAACGACAATCTGATGATGATACGAAACTATGCAAAACAATCCTGCGGCCTCTTTACCCGCATGGCTGGTAAAATCGCAGCATTGACGTTCATGCAATATGTCAATTTCGTTAATCATCGTCCGATTGGAAAGATAAAATATTCTCTAATCTAATTCAACCAACAGGTATTCTATAATACTAATCCGTCTTACCCCAAGAAATCATAACAAAGTCTCCTTTCTGCACAATAACAGCAGATGTATTATTGAGTTTTAGTCTAATAAAATATTCATATTCTTCGATTACTGTACCAAATGTCTTGAATTTATCGGATAGTCTTGAGAATAGTGCATTTAACTTGCCGTGCATTACCCCGGTATTATTTATGTATAAGGTAAAGCTGGTGAGAGAAACATCGCACCATGTGTAACCGGCAGGAATCTTGTTGTCGCTATAATAGTAATATCCACCCCAGTAATCATAATTGAGTTCTCTTTTTGTACGGTATATTTTTTTGCTTAGATTACCTGTAAAATTTATATGAGTCGATATTCCGATATTACCTATAACTTTTCTTCTAAATTCAATATAATCTTGGTTAATATACCACTCAGGATTATCAAGAGGACCGTCCATAGGTTTATCATTAATATATGTTCTAAAGTCCCTTTCAACAAGCAAATTGAAAACATCTTGCAGTGTCGATTTAAAAGTTAGTCCCATGAGTCCATCGGGAGATATGTCTAATTCGGAAATAAAATTGTCCAAATCAAGGAAATCACTTTCTATAAGATCCTCTTCTCCCTCAGAAATTTCTATATTTACAATATTAGGAAGACCTTCTATCTCTTCTCCGTTTTTGTTTATAATCGAAAAATAATCATCAATATTTACGATTGAATGAATGCCATCTAATCGTGAGAAGCGGGAAGCCCATTTGTATTTCTTTTTTTCGATAGGATTATCTTTGTTATCTATGTATGTGAATTCATATTCATATGTGCTATCTGTTTCTATAGCAGCTAATAGTAGATTGTCTTGGTCGTGGATAAGACCTTTATATTTAGGTCTAATCATAGTTTTACCATCTAATCCCATCAATCCCCATCTTGTACCGTTACTATAAGTAAATGATTTTTCAGAAATGGTTCCAATTTCCTTGAATCTTGAATCCGGTTCAACTACATATTCACCCATATCGTTTATGATACCCCACATTTCCTGATCGTCTTTTTTTACACAGACAGCTAACATCCCATGGGAAAAATGGTTAATCCCTGTATGTTTGTATTTATCTCTTGAAAGTTCAAGTATCGTTTCTCCGGTTGTGTTGACAACTGAAAATATAAATTCATTTTCATTTTTATTCTTATATTTTGAGTGGATGCCTATGAATTTACCGTCGTTGCAATCGCATAGTAAAATATATTCTGGTTTTATAATGCAATTCCCATTTCTATTGACTGCACCCATAAGGGAGTCGGTTGTCAAAAATACAGCATAGTTATTTTTGAAAGGTCTTACACCATAAACTTTTTTCCCTGCAATTGAGTCGAGTACTTTTATAGTATTTCCTTCGGTATCTATGATAGAAACCGGTTTCCCTTTCTCGGCGACAATGGCAACGCCGTTGTGAAAGCCGGAAATGTGAGCATATTCTTTGCCTATAGGTTGGGGCTTTTTCTCGGCTGTGTACATTTCCCATGTTCCATTGTTTGTTCGAATGAAAAATCTCCCGTTGCGCGCCACTGTCGGCGTTTCCTCGAATTCTTCGGAAAATAAGACTTCTCCATTGGGTGCAATCATACCCCATAATTCATTCTCGGATTCTTGAAAAGGTATGTATTCAACGCATTCATTACTTGTTTTTGAGCATGCGGTAAAGATTAAACTTGCCCAAATTACATACGCCAATTTAATTTGTTTCATGATATTTGTAGTTAAGTTTGTTTTAATAAATTAGAGTCCCGGTTTCATCGAGATAAAATATTTGATTTTCGTTGTTCATTCCTTCACATCCATTTCTTGCTTGGTATTTGGGACATATTAAGCATGGCTCCGAACGAAACTGTTCCGGAATTATACCGGTATATTCACAAAACGGACAGCAAAGAGTTGGTTGGTTTAATATTTGTGTTTGGATTGTATATTGGTTTTCCTTCGCTCTTTGTTTATTCTGTTTATCCAATTTTTCTTTTTCCGCCTTCCCTTTTTCTGATAAAGGAATTCTCCATTGTTTTGGAGATTTTAGCGTTTGATAGGCGTGAGGAATCAGTCTTGATTCTACTATTTTTTTCAAGGCTTTGTTATCAGCGATTAAGCGGGTAGAGGTAAGTAGACGATTAGCTTCTGCTAAAAGCATATAAGGCTTGTTTTTTTGTATAAGCTGAATATCTATTGCCTGTATGATTTTTTCGATATTTTCCATAACGATAATTTTAGTGTTGAATTTCATAGATGTATAATTCTTCTTTATATCGGCTCTAAGGCTTCCTTAGACTTATTTAATTTTGATTCTAATATAAGTTCCTATAAAGCCGAAATTATCGAATACCGAAAGATCCCCATTTTTTTCGACAATATAATATTCTTCAGTATGGTTCTTATCGAAAAACACTCTGAATCCGTTCAGATACTGTTCTCTTAGAGATGTATAATCCACCCATTTACCCGGCTCGTCCGCATGGTTCAGTTCCATGATGTAACCCTTATTTTTGTCTTTTCGAATGCGGTGTAATATTTTAGTGTCATAATCGTCTCGCCATATGCCTATAATATTTCCCTTTGAAGAAGATGATGATTGTACAACAAGAATCTTATTATTCGTTTTTGTACTAATTGTTGTAGCCGATAAGTTAAAGGAGAAAAAGGCACAACTAAAAAATCCTACGAATAGAAGTGATAGTATAAAATAACTTTTCATAATTATTGATGTTAAAAAATAGTATTCGATAATATTCCTCTCAGAAAGCTATTATTAATATAGCTATTCTGCCATAAAGAGCCATGTCGGAGCGAGCCTCTTTGGGCTGAATATCGTTTTCAATAATCGGTATATCCTGTTACATTTCCGTCTTTGTCGAGATAAAATATTTTATTTTCTATGTTCATTCCTCCAAATCCATTTCTTGCCCGGTATTTATGCCGGACGTAGTACCCGTTTTTTGTTGGTTGTACGGCGGACCACTCTATGGGGTCATAGAGCTGTCGGGATCATTTAAATTATCATCTAGGAATTGTTCTACTTGATATACCGAGGCATCCAGTCCGCTATTTGTCACAGGATTTTCGTCAAAACTTGATGAGCCGTCGTCGAAAACGACATAAATGACACTGATGACGATCACTAAAATGAAACTAATTTTTTTTATTGATTGCTCTATCGCGCTCAATCCATAAAGGATTGTCTAATCTCGAATGGCAACATGGGCATATTAAGTATTGCTCCGAACGAAACTGTTCCGGAATTATACCGGTATATCCACAAAACGGGCAACAAAGAGTTGGTTGGTCTGAGATTTGGATTTGAGATTGGTTTTGCTCTTGAACTACCTTTTTTGTTTTCGTCGTTTTTGGGGCGTTCTTGGACTTCTTCTTTTTTAGTGTAGCTTTTCTGCTTCTCCCCTCCTCAGAAAGAGGGAGCAGCCATTGTCTCGGAGAAGTATTTGTTTTGTAGGCATGGGGTATCTCCCCTCGTTCGAGTATTTGTTTCAGTTCTTTGGTACTTTCTATAATTCCCAACGATAACAGGAGTTTGCTCGCTTGCTGTAATATAAGATGTTCCTTACCTGTTTCAAGCAGTTTGTTATCAATCGCTTTTACGATGTCATCGATTTTTGCCATAACAATTCCCTTTCTGCTATCCCGACCCCCGATGATAGCGGTTTAAAAAAAGAAAGTGTGGAACTGCATCGTATTTTCTCTTTTGACTGCAATGCAACTTTTGGGCTAAATCATACTTCTGAAACCTATACGAATGGTTAGGAAACTCTTGGGCAACTAAGTTCGACATCAAAGAGATTAAGAACGATTGGAATATCATCCTGTTTTTATCTTTTTATTGCATTATATTTTATACCTTTGTAGGCGAATATCAAACGGATTAAACATGGATAAACCAAAGAACCGAATAAAAGAGGTGCTTGAAGAAAAAGGCATCAAGCAGACATGGTTGGCGGAAAAACTCGGAAGGAGTTTTTGTATCGTCAATTCTTATGTTTGCAACAGACGCCAACCGAGTTTGGAGGTGCTGTTCGAAATCGCAGATATTCTCCAAGTTAACCCTAAGGATTTGATTGATGGTAAATAGAAAAAATATGGCAAAAAAGAATATACAATCTGTTGAGCCCAATATTGCAGATTTGGCAAATGGCTGGCTCAAATCCTATAAATTGGATTATAAACTCGAGCAAGAGTCTTTGAATGAAGAGATTGACAAAGCTCTTGAAGACTACTTCTCTAAAAATGGAGGTGCAGGAGGTAACCGCCCTGATGCCAAATTGCTTTTACAGGATAAGCTGTTGAACTGGTATCCGATACTTATCGAATACAAAGGATATAAAGACAGATTGGAAAAACTTGATGCCCAGGGTCAAGTGGAAAACAAAACGGCTAAAAACGAACCGAATTTCAAGCATATCAACTCATATGCCGTAAATGGTGCGGTTCACTATGCGAATGCCATACTTCATCATACCAGCTATACCGACATTATCGCTATCGGTATGACGGGATATAAAGATGAATTCGGAGCGTTGCAACATCAAATAGGTGTATACTATGTTTCCAAAAGCAACTTTGGTATCGGACAAAAGGTTGGGGAATATTCGGATTTCTCATTTTTAGCACCCGCTAATTTTGAAAAATTCATTGAAAAAGTCAATGCTCTTAGCCTGACCCAAGAGGAAATAGACAGAATCAAAGAGCAACGAGAGAAAGAAATTACTACGAGTTTAACCAAACTCAATAATGAGATTTACCAACACGAGAAAGGGCTTGGCGAGAATGACAGGGTCTATCTGGTTGCAGCATCGATCATCGCAACACTCGGTATCCCCAACAAGGTATCTCCGCTTGAAAAGTCGGATTTAAAATCCTCGACAGAGCAAGGTAACACGGATGGCGATATAATAGTGAGAAAGATTCGTGCGTTTTTGAATGAGAAGCATTTACCTGATGAGAAAAAGCAACTTATCATTCGGACTCTGGAGAACACCTTGACAACGGATAATATCAACCGACCGGAAAAAGGGGAAAGCCAACTTAAAAGGGTATTTGTCAAAATTGTAGACACCTTGGGTATTTACTATAAAATCGGCTTGACCACCGATTTCACAGGAAAGCTCTTCAATGAAATGTACAGTTGGCTCGGTTTTACACAAGATAAATTGAACGATGTTGTCTTAACCCCATCTTATGTTGCAACATTGTTGGTGAGATTGGCTCGGGTTACCAAAGATTCCTATGTCTGGGATTTTGCCACAGGTTCTGCGGGATTATTGGTTGCGGCAATGAACGAAATGTTAGTTGATGCAAAAAATAGCATACACTCTCCAGAAGAACTTGCAGCGAAAGAAGCGGGAATCAAGGCCAATCAGCTACTTGGATTGGAATTGCTTCCGAGTATCTATATGCTGGCTGTTCTCAACATGATTCTGATGGGGGATGGTAGTTCGAATATCTTAAATAAGGACTCGTTAAAGGATTTCGATGGTAATTATGGTTTTGGTGCGGTTAATGCAAAATTTCCGGCCGATGCTTTTGTCTTGAATCCTCCGTATTCAGCGAATGGCAACGGAATGAATTTCGTTGAAAAGGCCCTTGGAATGATGAACAAAGGTTATGCGGCTATTATTATTCAAAGTTCGGCAGGTTCTGGCAAAGCGAAAGAGTACAACAAAAGAATATTAGAAAAGAATACACTTCTTGCGAGCATCAAGATGCCCATCGACTTGTTTATCGGCAAATCGAGTGTACAGACGAATGTCTATGTATTCAGGGTTGGAGAAGCTCATACAAAAGATGATATAGTGAAGTTTATAGACTTTTCGAATGATGGCTATACGCGCACCAATCGTAAAAAGGCCAGTTGTAATCTGCGGGACACCGACCATGCCAAAGAACGCTATGAGGAAGTCGTAAACTTGGTGCGTTTCGGTAAAAAGAAACTGAAGTATCTCGCAGATACAGATTATTACGAAGGTACTATCGACCCCAATAATGGAGCCGACTGGAATCAATCGGCTCCGATCGATACCAAACCTACCTTGCAGGATTTCAAAAAGACGGTTGCTGATTATCTTGCATGGGAAGTGTCCAATCTTTTGAAACGCCAAAAAGTCGAGGAGGGCGGCCTGGGAAAATAGATGCCCCGCTTAACAAGAAACTATCCGAGGTTAAGTGGGGCGAATACAGATTGGGGGATTTATTCGAGGTCAACTCTTATACAAAAAGATTTGATGCAAATAAAGTAATTGTATTAGAGGACGGGAAATATCCGTATGTAGTACGGATGAGCAATAACAATGGGCAAAAAGGATATATAGACGAAGATGAAATATATCTTAACGAAGGTAATACCATCTCGTTTGGCCAAGACACGGCAACGATGTTCTACCAAGAGCGCCCTTATTTTACGGGGGATAAAATCAAAATATTAAAAGCCAAATTCAGAGAATTCGATAAGAGCAATGCTCAATTCTTCCTGACAACTATGGCCAAGTCCTTTGAATCTTTCTCGTGGGGAAGATCCAGTTTTAGTGTAGACATTATCGAAAAACAAATAATCTCATTACCCGTAAAAGGTGGAACAATAGATTTTGATTTCATCAGCTCCTTTATAGCGGAGCTGGAAGCGGAGCGTATAAAGGAGCTGGAAGCCCATTTAACTGTTACGGGACTTAAAGATTATATTCTGACAGAGGAAGAGCATAGTGTTCTTGATAGCTATGAAGATTGGGAGTGGAACACATTTAATCTTGAAGACTTATTCGGTAAATCGACACGAGGTAAACGCCTGAAGAGTGCAGACCGAATCCCGGGAGAGTTGCCTTTTGTAACGGCCGGTGAAGCTGACGAAGGCATATCTGATTTTATCGGAAATGATGTGGCTATTTTCTCTGAGAATACTACTACGATAGATATGTTTGGTTCTGCGAAATATAGGAATTACAAATATGGCGGAGATGATCATGTTGCAGTCGTACATACAGAAACTTTACACCAATTGGCTTCGATTTTCGTCACATCGGCAATCCACAAATCGTCACACAGCGGGCAATTCGATTATTCCAAGAATTTCTATGCAAAAGATGCAGATGCGTTGAATATTCAGTTGCCATCTCGTGGTGGACGGCCCGATTACGAGTGTATGGCAACATTTATTTCTGCCGTACAGAAAATAGTTATAAAAGATGTGGTTCTCTTTGCCGATCGAAAAATCGGAATGGCTAAAGAAATTGTGAATAAATAATTCGGATATGAGTAACAAGAAATATGCTTTCATTGATGAATTCGGAGCCTTCGGGTATGATTTTGAAAATCCGGGATGTACTACCCATTTCTTGATTGGAGCAGTTATCGTAGACGAGAGTAATCTTTTGTTTGTATCAGAACGTGTTGAGAATATTCGGAAAAAATATTTCCAACAAGGAGAAATAAAATCCAGTAAAATTGGAAGGAATCATAAAAGACGTGTTTCTATTTTGACCGAGCTAAAACAACTTCCTTTTCATGTATTTGCATTTGTATGTGATAAACGAAAAATATATGAAAATTCTGGGCTCAGATATAAACAATCATTTTATAAATTCTTGAATAACATCGTGCATCAAGAATTGAGAATTTCGTATAATAACTTAACGATTACTGCAGATGAAGTTGGAGGTAATGATTACCTTCAATCTTTTGCAACGTATGTTAGGTCAAAGGAGATACCTCTTGATTTATTCGACAATAGCTTGTTTAGGTTCGAGAATAGTAAACATAGCATTATTATACAAGTCGCTGATATTGTATGTGGTTCCCTTGCATATAATTATGATATAAGGAAAATATCAGAATCTGACGGTTATAATTACAAATCCGTATTAGGGGATAAGATATTAAGAATAAAAGAGTTTCCTGAAACTTTTGATACATTCAATGTTTCTCAAAATGACTTGAATCCTGAGTATAATCCGCAAATTGCTGACATCTGTTATAGGAAGGCTAAACATTTTATAGAAACACATAATAATACAGACGATGACGAAGTCAAACAGCAAATTGCAGTATTGAATTATCTCCTGTTTAGATTTATGAACAAATCGCCAAGGAAATATATTCCCACACAAGAACTTATTACCCAATTAGTGTACTTAGGATATGATAGATTATCACTTCAGACTTTTCGGAATAAAATCATAGCAAAACTTCGGGATAATGAGGTTATAATATCAAGCAGTTCTGGTGGATATAAAATACCATCAACGGAAAAAGAATTGTATGACTTTGTCAATCATGGCAAAAAGTATTATCATGCCAATGTTAGCACGATTAAAAACATGTAACGATGTTATTCGGATGGGAACGAATGGTGAAATAAATTTATTCGAAAAAGCAGAATATCATTCACTTGCAAAAATGTTTGATACAACTGAGCAGTAAATAATATACATGTATGATGGACTTCGAAGAATACATACGCCAAGGCGAACCGCAGAAACGGGAAAAAGGATATGCGTGGCAGACTGCAATCGGTTTGCAGGCCGTCGACGGGCTCAAGCCATCCGACTATCTGATTGAAACCGCCCGAAAAGATATTGAAGGTGAAATTACGATTGATGAAGCGGAACAGCTCATAAAAAGCTACTACCAGTCGAAAGAAGCGCGTACACCCGAAGAGGCAGAAACGCATGAGGCGGATACGGCATCGACCAACATCCGCCGACTTCTTACCGAGAAAACCTTTGCTTTTACACTTGTCGGGCTGACATCAATTCATCGTCGGATTTTTGACGGAGTTTTCAAATTTGCGGGGCAAATTCGCGACTACAACATTACCAAAAAGGAATGGGTGCTGCGCGGCGATACGGTGCTGTATGTTTCCGCGCCCGATCTCCGCAAAGCGATCGAATACGACTTGGAACAAGAACGCCAGTTCGACTATTCAAAAGTGGACAGGAATGGATTAGTGAGCCACATAGCCAAGTTCGTATCGGGATTGTGGCAAATCCATCCGTTCGGCGAGGGAAATACCCGAACGACTGCCGTATTCACGATTCTCTATCTACGTTCTATGGGGTTTGACGTAACAAACGACCTGTTCGCCAATCATTCGTGGTATTTCCGTAATGCGCTGGTACGTGCCAACTACCAAAACGTGCAAAAAGGCATCATGCGTAATTCCGAATATTTGGAACGGTTCTTCCGTAATCTTCTATTGGGTGAAACGAATGAGTTGCGGAATAGGTATATGGTGGTTAATGCTCCGGAAGAGCTGACGGCAAAACAAGCCCAGCAAATCGACCGTACAAGTACCGAACAACCTGCCGTACAAGTACCCGAACAAGTTTGCGCTTTGTTGTTGGCTTTGTCAAACGAACAATTATCGTTAAAAGTATTGATGGAGAAAGTCGGTCTGAAACATCGTCCGACATTTTTGGAGAACTATATAACCCCCGCTTCCGAAGCCGGTTTTCTCAAGGTGCTATATCCCGACAAGCCCAATCATCCGAGACAAAAATACCTGCTTACGGCAAAAGGGCTGGCTCTATATAACGAAATAAAGAAAATGCAATAGTCTTGATAATTGCTTCCATTATGAACCTTTCCATCTTCATAGCGATATCCTTTTGTGACATTTTTATCGGATAGCTTTCGGCGGTTGGAGCTGTTTCTTGCATTGGACGTTTGCCAAAGCCGATTTGATCCGGGTTTGTCCGTTTGCCACGAAATTCATTTCGGGGGAGCCTAATACCCCGTCCGACATTCGTCGTCGGATGGGTTGCCATACAATCTGCAAGCAGAGGCGGTGGGATTATCCGATATATGACAGATTATGGAATGGCAGTCAAATAGACAAACAACCTTTTCCTGTCGGAAGATTTCAGACCTTAGTTCACGAACAGGTTTCGACCGACAAAAGGGAGTAAAAAGAATTGTTACCCGTAATTGTTTCTCGCGGGTTAAGAATGGGTTTGCTTCTCCGACATAATCCGTTCATTTCTCAGCGGTCGAGTTACGACCTTTTCCTTGTCGATAATGCTACCGGCATTCGAGTGTAAGAATCCAGTTTTAGAGTACGATTTCGGTCATCAAAGTTCAACTGCATTTCTTTTCAGATGTTTGCACGAAACGGTTTACTTTAGTTTTCTTGCCCTATATATAGAGAAATACTAAACTAAACAGAATTATATATGCCCGCGCGGGAATAAACTGCACCAGCAAAAAACATCGAAAAATCCGAAAACTCGGTGGCTGCTTTAGTCGAACAACCCGTTTACTAAATTGACCGCATCATCCTTTTTCTGATTGATGATTTTGGCGTACACCTGCGTCATCTTGACATCGGCATGGCCGAGCAGTTTCGAGGTGGTATAGAGGTCTGCACCCAATGTAAGCATCATCGTCGCGAACGTGTGGCGGCTCGTGTGAAATGAAAACCGTTTATCTATTCCAGCCGCTTTCGCCCAAGGTTTGAGAAGCGTGTTTATCATCGTTGGGCTCGGCAAATCGAATACATGATCTTCCGATGTCTTCTCACCACGTTCCGGCATCCACTTCAACGCTTCGGGAGAAAGCGGCAGGTAAATCGGCTCTTTGGTCTTCTGCATGGACACAGCCAAACGGTATTGTCCTCTATCGACGAAGACATCTTTCCACTTCAAACTGATGATATCGCTTATCCGCAGTCCGCAGAAGCAGGAGAACAAATAAGCCTGTTTTACGGCCTCGTTTTTCATCGGAGTAGCAATCAATGCCCGCACCTCTTCGATGGTCATATACGACCGTTTACTCTCCGGCAGACGGATTTTATCCGAATTGTTGATCTTCGTAAAAGGATTGACTTTTATAATTTCCGCTCGCACGGCTGCGTTCAAGGCTCCGTTCAGAATGCGATAATAGGTGTGTAGCGTAAAATTAGACACTTGTTTGCCCTTAGGTCGATATTCAGTCAATAGATAGTCGATATACTCTTGGCAGAACGCCTTGTCGATTTGATCCATCGTTACCCGTTCTCCGGCATAATCTTCCAAGATGCGGATAGTAACTTGGATTTGGTTCCCATCTTTCTTTCCTCGCTTCGCCTGATTCTCTTTGTAAGTCTCCATCCAGTCCAGAAGAAAAACCTTTTCACGGGTTTCGATACCCGCTTCGCCGTTGGTAAGTTGAATGATCCGTTTCGATTTGATGGCATTGGCTGCGGTCATAGTCGTTTGATTCCGCACACGGGCATTGTTATCCGTTTCGGGGATAAGATACATCTTCAGATACTCATACGTCCGTTTACCGTCCCGATAGATATCCAAATACAGACTTTTGTTTCCATTGGCCAACTCTTTCATCCGAAGACGGATAGGTTCTTTGACTTTTGCGGGCTTCTTTACTCGTGGCATAATTCCTCCTCTTTTACTCGTTATTCCTGCCACAAAGGTAGAAAGAATAATCCGAATTAAGGAACAAATAAGAAACAAAAATGTACCGAAAAAGAACCAAGCAACAATAATCAAGTAAAACAAGAGAAGATACACGCACGGCGTAATTACTTATTATACAGCATATTTATTTTCATTTGATTGGTTTTTGTTTTCTCCTTCAATCTATGTTATATAAATCTGAGAAATTTCAATTGTACCGAGAATAAGCAATAACATTCATCACCGTATATAGTATTATCAAAATTGCTATAACGGTGTGGGGTATTGTTTATCGGTACAAGGCTTGCCAGAGCCTCCATTCAATAAACAAACGACTCCACACTTGAACCGAAGTCTAAAATTTACCATTCTGATAATCAATGATACTATAATGGATACGTTATATATTGATACCGTAAAGTTCCCATTGTTTTATTTTTTAAGAGGCAAAATAGTGTAAAGAAGTACGATTCTTTTTCGGTAAATCGAAAAAGAATTGGAACACCAATAAGAAAAGTAGTTTTATATAAAGAAACAGCATTCTTATTGCCATAGCAAAATATATTTCCAAGGCTAACGAACAAATTACTTGGTAATTTATCATTAATTTGAATTCTTTTCGTATCTTTGCATTTGAAAAATCGTCAAAATTTCAAAGGTGATATGACAAATGAATATTCTATAGATAGTACTACTCTCAAGCAACGTATAGAAGCGATGCCTGAAGATTGTATCCTGTTTCGTTCAGACTTCCCTGAATATCACACTGAATTTGTTGGTAGTATTTTGACTGAATTGACAAATGAAGGTACTCTTGTTAAAATTGCACATGGAATATATACTAAGCCAAGAAAAAGTCGATTCGGTATTGTACTTCCTTCTGTCGATAAGATCGTACAAGCAATTGCAACCCGAGATAACGCAAAAGTGTTACCATCAGGTATGACTGCATTGAATTCATTAGGGCTATCGACTCAAGTGCCGATGAATTACACATTCCTGACTACTGGTAGTGAAAGAACAGTAATTTTATCAAATAGGAAAGTAGTATTAAAACGAGGTGTCCCCAAAAACTTCTGTTATAGAACTCGTCTTATTTCACTACTTGTTCAAGCACTTAAGGCTCTGAAAAAAGAGAATGTAGGAGAAGGTGAATTGAATATAATTCGAGAACTGGTATCAAAAGAAATAGATAGGGAGACTTTAATCAAAGATGTAGATATGATGCCTGCATGGATGAAACGAATTATAAAACCAATGCTAACCGCTTAAAAGGAACTTAAATTATGGGAAAACTGTGGTTAAACAATGAAATAGTGGACCGTCTAGCAATGTTACAGCAGACGGAGGTTGGACATCCTGGCGTTAATCAGGTAGCTATAGAAAAGGACTGGTGGGTAACAGTTACGCTGAAAGCATTATTCCAAACAGATTGCCGTGATTCTTTAATCTTCAAAGGCGGAACATCGTTGTCAAAAGGTTTTAATATCATAGAGCGTTTCTCTGAAGACATTGATTTGGCAATCAATCATTCATTCTTTGATATTGAGAAGACTAGTAAAAGTCAGCGTGAGAAATTACGCAAAATGTCACGAGCGTATATCCATGAGACTCTTTCTGCTCAATTAGATGTCAACTTGAAAGAAATAGGAGTTTCTGGTTACACTATAGAGAATGTATCTCAGGTACAAGATAAAGAAGGAGAATGGCGACCGATAGATTCAGATAAAGATCCTACGGTAATTCTATTACACTATCCGTCAATTCTTGAGGATACGATAAATTATATTCCTCCACGTGTAAAGATTGAGATTAGTTGTCTTTCAATGGATGAACCTACGGAATTACGACAAATCCATTCTCTAATAGGTGAAAGTTTTGATGGCGAAGATACCGATGCAGATAGTTTGGTCAGAACCGTAGTCCCTACTCGTACATTCCTTGAGAAGCTATTCCTTTTGGCTGAAGAATTTCAAAAAGAAAAACCACGGAGTGTCCGAATGTCACGCCATCTTTATGATTTGGAAAAACTGATGGATACAGAATATGGCATAGAAGCTTTGTCGAATCGCAAACTTTATGATGCCATTGTTGAGCATCGTAAGGCTTATTATGCTTTGAAGTATGTAAACTATGATTTACATGCCCCATCAACCATCAACTTTATGATACCGGAATCGGCTATGGAAGCATGGCGAGATGATTATGCCGATATGAGGCGTTTCTTCATTTATGGCAAATCTTTAGAGTTTGATGTGCTTATGCAGAAAATGGCAGAGTTGCATGAAAGAGTTAGAGCTATGAAAATTTAACTTTAAGAATCTGTTAAGAAAATAAAATTTACAATAAATAAAAATATGTACATTTCCCATATAAAAGTAAAAGGATTCCGCAATTTTAAAGATTCGGACATCGAATTTAATGATGGCCTCAATGTCCTAATAGGTCATAACAATGCTGGAAAAACAAACTTACTGAAGGCATTACAATTGGTAATAGAGCCACATTATAGATACAGGAGACTAAATGCTAATGATTTCAATAGGGATATTTCTCTTGAAAATCTGAAAAGCCAGTCACCATCAGTTACAATATCAGTAACATTCAAAAACAGTAACATTGAGTATAATGAGCAAGAAGAGGATTTGAGAGTGGTTGCTAACTGGTTTACTGATATGGAGAATGGCTATGCTGCGATGTTGACTTATCGGTTTTATTTGCCAGCAGAAAAAGAAGATGATTATAAAGCAGCTATGGCAGATGTGGAGGATATCAAGAATGGGTGGAGTATTCTTGAGAATGATTTTCTCCGCTATTATGTATATAAATTGCTTGCGGGCCCATTGGATGCACCTATTCAACCTGAAATGGACAAGTTGGAACGATTTGACTTCCAATTTTTAGGTGCTATGAGAAACGTAGAAGATGATATGTTTTATGGGCGAAGTACCATGCTGAAGGATGTGCTAAATTTCTTTATAGATTATGGAATAAAGACCAAAGGGGACAAGACGAAAGAAGAGAAGGAATCAGAATTAAAGGATGTAAGGAATGACTTCGGTAATGAAGCGACTGCTCTTATGACTTCATTATTGGAAAGATTGTCGGAAGGGAAAGATGTCATGCTTGATTATGCACATGAAACAGGAGCATCTTTCAATAATGCATTGCCTGATTTTAAGAGTACATTGACAGAGCAGGATTTATTCTCAGCACTGAAACTTATTATCAAGTATGGCGAAGACATTGAAATTTCAGCCACACATAATGGCTTGGGATATAACAACCTAATATATATGTCTCTCTTGCTTGCCAAAATGCAGGCTGATGCTGATGGCAACTATATGGGAGATAATGCCAAAGTATATCCGATACTTGCTATTGAAGAGCCTGAAGCACACTTGCATCCAGCCATGCAATACAAGTTTCTTAAATTTCTTGACAAGAATCTAAAAGTAGATCATAAAGTGCGCCAGATTTTCATCACAACTCACTCCTCGCAGATTACTGCCGCAGTAAAATTGGATAATATAATATGTTTGCATAAGGGAGAGGATGGTGTCACAAATGTTTGCTACCCAGGTAAGGTATTTACAGATTCTGATGAAGACAAAAAATCAAAGAACTATGTACAAAGATTCTTGGATGCAACAAAGTCGGACATGCTTTTTGCTCGTAAAGTTATTTTGGTAGAAGGTATTGCAGAAAATTTATTGATGAGCACACTTGCTCGCTATGACGGTAAATCACTGGAAGATCAGCATGTGGCAGTAGTAAATATTAATGGTCGATATTTTAATCATTTTGTAAAGTTGTTCAATATAGAGTCTTCACCAAACGCAATACCTAAAAAGGTGGCATGTATTACAGACAGAGACCCTGTAAGAAAGAAGAAAGAGGCAAATTGTAAATTTACAGTTTGTTACCCATTTGATTTGTATAAAGATAATGAGCATTACGAATATTCTGTGAACGCAGAAGAGGAGGAAAATGCATTTAGGGATCATTCATCTATCAGGTATTTTTCACAAGATGCAAATAAAGGTAAAACATTTGAATACGAACTCGCTCTGTGTAATCCAGATCTTGAATTGCTGATTACGGAATCTATGTCGAATCAATCCGAGATAAAAAACATGATGGGTGGCGATTATGCACAAGCAAAGGTCAAAGTGAAAAATAATAAGAAATGGGATGATGTCAAGACCTCTATTGACAATACTGATTGGGAAGAGGATGAAAAGAGACGTCATCTTATAGCTGCTCGCTACCTTTCATCATTGGATAAAGGCGAAAACGCTTTAGAACTTTGTCTCGCTTTAGAAGAAAACTTTGAACTAGAAGCAGGCAATGAACATAAGAAGATTTTCAATGTTCCACCTTATATTCACAATGCATTAGAATGGTTATTGAGATAAGTTCTGATTCACGGATTGATATCAATCACCACTTTAGAGTTTCAGCAGGTCCAGGAGCTGGTAAAACTCACTGGCTTTCCTTGCATGTGTCCCATGTACTGAAAGACTCAGAAAGTCTTGGGAAGATGGGTAAGGTCGCCTGCCTTTCCTATACCAATGTAGGAGCAGACACGTTGATGGGCAGAATGTATGAGGATAGAAGCCGTGTTCTTTCTTGTACAATCCACAGTTTCCTTTATGCCTATATAGTTAAGCCTTATCTGCATTTTATCGCAACAGACGAAGGATTTAATATAGAACTATTAAATGGCGAAGATGACAGAATATTATCTGACTATAATACTTTTGAAGAAATAAGGAAGGCCGTTAAGCAGTACTATGCTGAACAAGATGCTACTTTCACAGCAATTAGGGCAGCAAAGTGGAAGCTGCAAGAAGATGGCAGTCTAAAATGTTATGCGAATCCACCTAAGAAATGCTGTAAGAAGGGTTATGCTTTGAATGAAAATGCATATGTCGTTTATAAAAAATTGGCATGGAAAAAAGGATATATGCACTATGACGATGTTCTCTATTTCAGCTACAAGCTCATACAGAAATACCCATTTATCAGCAGAACTTTGGCAATACAGTTCCCTTATGTTTTCATTGATGAATTCCAGGACACCAACCCAATTCAGGCAAAAATTATCAAATCGTTAGGCGAGAATGGAGCTATTGTAGGCGTTATTGGTGACTATGCTCAGTCTATCTATGGATTTTTGGGGGCGGACCCAAATCAATTTGCCTCGTTTACCTTAGATGGTTTACTGGACTATACCATTCTGGATAATAGAAGAAGTAGTAATGAAATCATTGATTTACTTAATGTAATTAGGACAGAGTTCCAACAACACCCCATAAGAAACGAGCATGGCATGAAGCCCTTGCTGCTTGTTGGTGAGTTGTTGGCTTGCTATGAAGAAGCAAAGAGAATAGCGGCTAATGAAGTACATGCATTATCATATAGAAATATAGAGGCGAACATCTTGAAACAATGTGTGGATGCCCACGTTCAAAACAGTAACTTATTAAATCAAATCAAAGATAGTAATGCAAATAGAAAAGAGTTTGTAACTATATGGATAAAAGCCATTGAACATGCAAGAAACAAGCAATTCGGAGCAGCTTTTAAAATGCTCGAAAACATTGGAGTTATGGATATTGCTGCTTACACTTCTGTCAAAGAAGCACTTGATGATTATGAAAAATATTCTAATGGAACATTAAAAGATTTCTTTGATTATCTATGCGAACGCTAGAAAATAACTAAAATTAAAAAAGATACTAGTATTTATAGTTTTTACTCTTCTCATACATACAGAGAATTATCTCAATGTGTTGGATTATTGGAAGATTCAAGCGCTCAAAGAACAGTACATAAAGCAAAGGGGGACGAATTTGAAAATGTACTTGTCGTTTTCACAGAAGAAAAAGCGTTAAACATGATTATTAACCCTAATCTTAAAGACAACGAATCTGACAGAGTTTACTATGTAGCAATGAGTAGAGCTCGGGAAAGATTATTTCTAACCGCGCCATCGATTTCACAACAAATGGAAAATACTCTTAGAAGATTGCCCATAGATATAAAAAAGATATGATCGCGATATTTTCTAAGACAGATATGTAATACAAAAGGACAAGCCATCTAGGCTGGTTGCGGGCTATCGCTATTTATTCTTCAGCTGTCGCAGGCAGCGCGCCTGCCAATGAAGTAACAGATAAATTGATATATTTGCAAAGCTAAGAGGTCTGAAAACTTACTCCGGACACACTGTTTGAAACACTACCACACAAAGGTACTTATAATAATTTGTTTATTATGACGATTGGATACAATAATAGCCTGCAAGTGTGCAGACTATTGCTGTGCTTATACACTTTGTTTGATGATTTTATTTATCATATTGAATGCAAATGTGAAACTAATGTAGCAGTATCACTTTTAGGATTCTCTTTTTTAGCAAGATGTATGGATTTTGCAATATCTGCTATACGTTGTTGAACATCTGATGGAACATTTTGAGGAAATAAAAATTGTTCTATCGTTGATTTTTCAATAGCTAAATATCCTCCAGCTAAATGCTTGTCCGAGAATTCTACAGTTAAAAAATATGTTGTACTCTTGGAGTTTAAAATGCCTAGAATGTAGAATGGATTATATCCAGCAAAATCATATATAGCATATACTCCTACGCCTATTGCGAAAGGGGTATCAACATAGCAAGCCTCAATTTTTTTAGTCATTCCGGCTATTATAATTTTAGGATTTTTCCCCACTTGAACCGAATAACATTCTATATCTTTCTGATTATCAAATTATACATTCAATACTCATTGTAATTTGATACCGCAAAGTTCCCATCTAAAACGAAATCACATTAATAATTTGCACCATTACATAGCTTATAGATATCTTGTTATCCGAGTATTATTAAATCCCAATAATTAGGTATTGCCCGACAATTTCAAGCCTTGTACCTTTGCAAAAAAATAAAAACAGACATTGTTCACTATAAATGCAAGTGCAGAAAGAAGACATACGAGGACGAATATTGACGGTTGCCAGGCAGCAATTCGAAAGGAAGGGCTATTCCAAGACTTCCATGCGCGAAATAGCGGAGTTGTCAAGTGTTGGCGTCGGAAATATCTATAACTACTTCACAAACAAAGACGAACTGTTCCGTGAGGTAGTCCGTCCTGTCTTATGTGCGTTGGAAGCCATGCTGCAAGAACACCACGGCGTACGGGGCGAGGATATTATGATGATACGGTCGGAAAAATACCTGAAATCCTGCATAGACAAATATGTCTTGTTGATTGACAAGCACCGTGCGCTGATGGGAATCCTGTTATTCCGTGCGCAAGGTTCTTCGTTGGAACGCTTCCGCGAGAATTATACTGACCGCTCTACAGAGGTGGTCAAGGCGTGGTTCGCGGCCATGCAGCAGAAGCATCCCGAAATCAATACGGCGGTATCCGATTTTATCATCCATTTGCATACGGTATGGATGTTCACGATGTTCGAGGAACTGCTGATGCACTCCGTGCCCCGGCAGGAAATGGAGGCTATTCTGCACGATTACATACTGTTTGAAATTCAAGGTTGGAGGGCAATTATCAAGATATGAGATACAGACAACGTACATACAAGCAATCAGCCGCATCAGGACAGCTGGCAGGGAGGAAATCTTCACGGAGGTTTCCTCCTTTTTTTATGAACAAATCTGAATATCGTTCACTAATAAAACAGCATAAAGATGAAACATGAGTTTAAGAACATCGTGGCGGAAACACTGCTTATTCCGCTATACATGAGAGCCAAAGAAAGCCGCCGGGACAATCCCGTCCTGTATGACAAGGCAGCGGAACGGCTGGCGGATAGTCTGGAATACGATTACTCCCAATTCGATGGAGCAAAGCTGAGCGAAGTGGGATGCGTGGTGCGCGGATGGTATTTCGACCGTGCCGTGCGGCGGTTTATTGAAGCGCATTCCCGTCCGGTTGTGGTCAATGTGGGATGTGGGTTGGATACCCGTTTCCAGCGTATCGGGGACGGGAAAGCGGTCTTTTACGACCTTGACTTGCCGGAGGTCATCACCCTGCGCCGGGAATTGATACCCGAACAGCCGGGCAATGTCTATATCGCGGCGTCCTTGCTGGAAACCGACTGGATGGACGACCTGCGCCGGAAGCATCCCGACGGGGAATTTATCTTCATCGTGGAGGGCGTGCTGATGTATTTTTACGAGAAACAAGTGAGAACATTCCTGCATCACGTGGCGAGCCGTTTCGGGAGGAGGCGAACTGTGGTTTGATGTCTGCGGCACGATGATGAGCCGGCATGGAGTAAAGCCCGATTCCCTCCGCAAGCACGAAGCTCAAATCCGTTCCGGGCTGAGCGACGGGCATTTAGTGGAACAATGGGAGCCAACCTTACAACTCATCGAGCAAGCCAACTATATGAAGTTTTTCCGTCCGCGTTGGGGATTCTTTTTCGGACAGATATTGGGGAGAATGACTCGATTGTGCTATAAGTTTAGTTCGTTGCTTGGGTATAAAATCATTTCAAAATAACGTAATAACAATGGAGAAGTCAAAAAAGAAAGAAGGTTTGTCCCGACTGTTCGAGATAGCGGGACAAAGGAAAGGTCTGCTTATATTGGCAGGTCTGCTGTCGGCTGGCAGCGCAGTATGTATGCTTGTGCCTTATTGGGCTGTTTATGAAATCTTGAAAGAGCTGTTATCTCATGGCGTAAACCCAGCCGCTTCGGACGGAACGTATATGATGCGCTGGGGATGGATAGCCTTCGGGGGGCTTGTTGGCGGATTGGTATTGCTATATGCCGCCCTGATGTCCTCGCATGTGGCTGCTTTCCGCATCCTGTATGGGTTGCGTGTCCGCCTGTCCGAGCATATCGGCAAGTTACCTTTGGGATATTTGAACAATACTTCCACAGGAGCCATCAAGAAAACGATGGACCAAAACATCGAAAAGATAGAAGGCTTCATCGCCCATACCATCCCGGATTTGGTCAATGTTGTGGCAACGGTGGCGGTGATACTGGTCATCTTTTTCTCTTTGGATGTATGGCTGACAGTGGTCTGTCTGGCGGTCGTGGTGATTAGCCTTTTCCTGCAATTCTCCAACTTCATGGGGAAACGGGCAAGAGAGTTCATGTCCATTTATTACGATGCACAAGAAAAGATGAGCGCATCCGCCGTGCAATATGTACGTGGAATGCCCGTGGTCAAGATTTTCGGGCAAAGTGTCCGCTCGTTCCGTCAGTTCAATGCCGAGATTCAGGCATACAAGACATTCGCCTTGAAATGTTGTGACACGTATCAGAATGGTATGATAGCGTTTACCGTCTTGCTCAATTCGATGGTGACGTTCATCTTACCGATGGGCATCCTGCTGTTGCAAGCCAGTCCGCAATCGCTCTCATTGGCTGTGGTGTGGCTGTTCTTCATCATCATGGGGCCGGGCATGGCTTCACCCGTTTACAAACTGACCTTTTTAGGAGGCAACACACGCGACATCAACGAAGGGGTAAACCGTATTGACCGCATACTGGAAAAGAAACCTGTGCCGGAGCCGGAACATCCGCAAGTGCCTGCCGCTTACGATGTTGAGTTTCGCCACGTGTCCTTTTCCTACGAAAACACTGAACAGGGAACACGGACGGAAGCCCTGCGTGATGTCAGCTTCATTGCACCACAAGGAAAGATAACTGCCCTTGTCGGCCCGTCAGGAAGCGGCAAATCAACGGTTGCCAACCTGATACCCCGGTTCTGGGATGTGGAGCGAGGGGAAATCTGCATAGGTGGTGTGGATATACGTCAGATAGCTACAACAAAGCTCATGGACATGGTTTCATTCGTATTTCAAGACACTTTCCTTTTCTACGACACGCTGTATGAGAACATTGCCGTCGGCTCTCCTGATGCCACGAAAGAAAAAGTGATAGCTGCCGCAAAAGCTGCCCAATGCCATGACTTCATAGAGCGTCTGCCGCAAGGCTACGAAACACGGATAGGCGACAAAGGCGTATTCTTGTCCGGCGGCGAAGCCCAACGGATATGTGTGGCTCGTGCCATATTGAAGAATGCGCCGATACTGGTACTGGACGAAGCGACAGCTTTCGCCGACCCTGAAAACGAGCATAAAATGCAGATGGCTTTACAGTCTCTGATAAAGGACAAGACGGTCATCGTGATTGCTCATCGCCTTTCGTCCGTCATTTCCGCTCATCAGATTGTCGTTTTGAAAGAAGGGCGCATCGTGCAGTGCGGAAAGCATGAACACCTGTCCGTGACCGAGGGCATATATAAAAATATGTGGGATGCCTATACGAGTGCATACCATTGGACGTTGAACAAAAACTAAAAGCAATATGAGAAAAAAGAATTTCTTAAACAAGGTCTTGCAAAACACAAGCTGTCCGCAAGGATTCTGGGGACGGATGATTTTGCGAGGGATGAATTGTTTTCATGCATCTTTAGCCAATCGTGGCATGAAGCAAGTGGAATGGCAGCCGGAATGGAATGTGCTTGATATAGGCTGCGGCGGCGGTGCGAATTTGAAACGTCTATTGAATTTATGCCCAAAGGGAAACATCTACGGCATAGACCTGTCAGAAGAAAGTGTCTCATTCGCCCAAAAGTACAATACAAAAGACTTGGATAAAAGATGCTTCATACAACAAGGGGATGTCTGTTCCTTGCCCTATAAAGAGGAAGCGTTTGATGCTGTCACAGCTTTTGAAACGGTCTATTTCTGGTCGCCTGTAAACAAGGCATTGTCTGAGGTGGTGCGTGTGCTCCGAAAAGGAGGCTGTTTTCTTATCAGTTTGGAAGCGAGCGATCCCGAACTTGGAAAAATGTGGACGGAACGGATAGACGGAATGGTGGTTTATACTCCGGCAGAATTGGAAGAACGGTTGTATGAAGCCGGATTCTCATCTATCAGAACAATCCGTAAAAAAGAAGAAATACATATTATAGCACATAAATGAAAGAATTTAGAATATGAATGCAATCAAAAACATTACAATAGGACATACCGAACGACTTTACAAGCCCGTGGGATACACCATGCTTGCCAATTTGGTGAATATCGTGCCGTTTTGCCTTTCCATAGAGGCGATACGCGTCATTTTCAATGCGTTTGACGGAAGCGGACAGCCGCTCGACACGACCCGCTTGTGGTGGATATTCGGCGTTATGGCCATTTATATGCTGGTCATGGCTTTGGCGGAACGGGCATCTTACCGTGCCAATTTTCGTGGAGCCTACGAAATGAGTGCTTCGGGACGCTTGTCGCTGGCGGAACACCTGCGGAAACTTTCATTAGGCTTCCTTTCAAGGCGCGACCCCGGCGACTTGTCTTCCATGCTGATTACGGATTTCATGATGGCAGAAACGGGAATCTCTCACCATCTGCCCCAATTGATGGGCGCAGTGGTAATGCCAGTGCTGGCTTTTGCTTCATTGGTATGGATAGATTGGAGAATGGCGGTCAGTATGTTTGCCGCGTTGCCGCTTGCCTTGCTCGTCCTATGGGCAAGCACAAAGGCGCAACGGAAGCTGAGCGGCAGGCAAATCCAAGCGAAGATAAATGCAGGAAACCGATTGGAGGAATACTTGCAGGGTATCCGGGTGATGAAAGCCTACAATCTGTTGGGCGACCGTTTCGTCCGGCTGCGCAATGCCTTTGCCGAACTTCGCCGTGCCTGCATCCGTCAGGAAGCCCTGTTAGGGCCATTTGTCCTATTGAGCATCACGTTGGTACGTGCAGGGCTGACGATGATGGTGCTGTGCGGAACATATCTGCTATTGGGAGGGGAACTTTCCATCCTCGTATTTGTGCTGTTTCTCGTGGTCGGTTCCCGTGTGTTCGCCCCATTGACTTCTGCCCTGACCAATTTCACAGAGTTCCGATACTTTTCCATTGCAGGAGGACGTATTCTTTCCTTAATGAACGAGCCGGAAATGAAAGGAGAACGGCAATCCCCGGTAGCAGGCGACATCCGGTTTGAGCACGTATCGTTTGCCTATCAGGACAAGGAAGTGCTGCATGATATAACCGTCACGCTCTCCAAAAACTCCTTGACGGCTCTTGTAGGTCCTTCGGGTAGTGGGAAAAGCACGGTGATGAAACTTTGCGCCCGTTTCTACGACCCACAGCAGGGACGCATCTCCTTTGGCGGCGTGCCGATGGACGAAATAGCCCCCGAAAGTCTGATGAGCCACATCTCTATGGTGTTCCAAGATGTCTATCTGTTTCAAGACACGATACGCAACAACATCCGTTTCGGCAAGACGGATGCAACGGACGAGGAAATCATTGCCGCCGCCAAGAAAGCCTGTTGCCACGACTTCATCATGCGCTTGCCGCAAGGCTACGACACGATGGTTGGCGAAGGTGGCTGTACTTTATCTGGAGGCGAGAAGCAGCGCATATCCATTGCCCGTGCCATGCTGAAAGACGCGCCTGTTATCCTGTTGGACGAAGCGACCGCTTCGCTCGACCCAGAAAATGAAGTGGAGGTGCAGAAAGCCATCGACTCTTTGATTAAAGGACGCACCGTCATTGCCATTGCCCACAGGCTCAAAACAATCAAGGATGCCGACCGGATAATCGTCTTGGACAATGGACGGATAAAGGAAGAAGGCACGCACGATGAGCTTATCCGAAAGGAAGGGCTTTATGCCCATTTGTGGAATATACAGGAAAGTATTTCGGGGTGGAAACTGTAGATAAAGATGTGTTAAATTGTAAACTTCGTTACCATCACTTCTGTATTGAATGTGCGGTGGCATTGGCTTACTGTATGAAGTCAGCATTATAATTGTCAGAAAATCTGAAAAGGAAACAATCACAATAGTATAAACATTTAATCAATTTCAAAATGAACAGGTCAGAAAACTGTATTCTCTCTTTTTGGAAGAGATTTGCATCATCGGCACATCACTGCTGAACAGGATGTAAGGAATGAACTTTTTGCATTGCTCGCTTCAGCGAGAAAAACCTATCTCCGGGATGTCATTGACAGCGGCAAACTCTATCATCGCTTCGTGGATGACTTCATCAACAGTCACCGGTATATAGACTGTGACAATGTGGTCTGCCGGAATTGCCATGAGATGATTATCCATGTTGTCCGAGGCATTTTGTATGACTACCAAGATTATGTGCGGCAAATTTTCTCTGCAGGAGCATTCTCATTGGATGATTGCATGGAACTGAAAAGGATGTATGACACATCTGAAATAAATAGCCCGGCATTTGCGTATGATGCGGATCCAATGGCGACCGCAACTTCACTTTCATTCGAGTGTAATTTTTCAAAGGAACAGATGGCAGGTATTGTGTCTTGTGCCAATACTTACCATCTGTTCTATGTTCCTACGGTTCGTATGGAGGATATGGAAGTTCTCTTTGCCTGCAAGGAGGGCTTCCGAATCCGTGTGAATAACATCCGCCATGTGGCCGTGCTTTTCGACGCGCTACTTGAAAGGTCATACATACAGGCGCACTGGCAGTCCGTTCTTGAAAGAGGTAGGTTTCTGGTTTCCAAGGATGGCAAACGGTTCGTGACCGCTTCAAGCCTGTCAACTGCCCTGTCTGCGGCAAGAATCCGACCTACATCTGTTGTTTATGCTATCAGGACAATGATAGGCCAACTTCCATAACAATAATATTCCTATAATTTGAAAAGGTCGTCCATGGTGACCTCACTGTGGACGATACTTTTATGTTTTCCGTCCACCACGCCGTATGTAGTGACAAATGTGATTACCAATGTTTTTCTGGTCTTTGTCACCATACGGAACAATCCCATCCGTTCGCGGAGTTTCATCTCGTAATTATCAGTGATGGCATAGCGGTCAGTGCTGAACTTCATTTCGCACAAGTGGATGATACGGTCTGCACGCTCGATAATCATATCAATCTGGAAGCCCTGCATGTTTTTGTCAGGATCAGCTTTGCTTCTCCATGAGGATATGGCCGTTCCGACACCGGCTATTCCGAGTGCCGCCTTTATCTGCCGGTGATGTGCCAGACACACAAGTTCGAAACTGAGTCCCATCCACGCGGAGACGCTGCGGGAATTCATGTTGTTGTTCCACCACCTTTCGTCCTTGGCATTGTTGGATTCTATGAACTTGTAATAAAACAACGTAAAGAAGTCCGTAAGCCTGAAAATGCTTCCCCTGGTCTTGCTCCCGAAATGTGACAGACGGGTTATGAAATCGCAGCGTTCAAGGTTCTTCAGTGTCTTGCTCAAGAAAGAGCCTTCCAGACCTGTGGCTTTTGCTATATCCTCCCTTGTCAGTCCGGACTTGTTCTCCGACAATAACTTGACTATTGATATATATGTGTCGGCATTGCTGAATAGGGCATTGTACAGTTCGTCGAATTCCCCTTTGAGATGGGCTCCATCTACAAAAAAGAGTCGGTCAATGTTCTGTGCAAGACTGTCAGAGGTATTCAGGAGGCTCAGGTAAAAGGGGACACCGCCGAATATCATATAGCATTGCAGAATCTGGTATCTGTCCCATCTGCAGTTGCGCTGCCTCAAATATTCTTCCGTCTCATGCAGGTTGAACGGGGAAAGATGCAGGTTGCAGGTCACTCTTGCGTGCAGCCCTCCTTGGTTGGCTTCTATCTTGTCCGCCATCCATGATGTCGCCGATCCTGTGGCGATGAGCATAATGTCTGTACGCCTGTTGCCCCAGCCGTTCCAGAATGTTTCCAGGGCATTGACAAAATTCGACCTCTGCGTATCCATCCAAGGCATTTCATCAATGAATATGACTTTTTTCCGGTCTGAAGGCAATGTCTCCAGATAATCTTCAAGCGCATTGAAAGCATCATACCAAGTCTCGGCTTTCGGCTGTCTTCTTTTCGAATGACGCTTGATCGCCCTCATGAAATTCTGTATCTGCACCGAAGCCGAAGTGTTGTGCTCGCCGACAAAGGTGAAATCATATTGATAGTTGAAGAACTTGTCTATGAGATATGTCTTGCCGATACGCCTCCGTCCGCTGATGATGACAAATTCGGAGCGGTCTGATTCCAGACACCGCTGCAGTTCGTCACATTCCCTGTTTCGTGAAACCAGTCTGTCTTGCATAATATTTCCGTTTCCGCAAAGGTACTCAATCCATATGTATCCGCCAAATTTCAAAGAGTGAGTTTGTACTTTATCTCATAAAATATTTGAGTAAAAGTACAAACTCATCAATACAACATAATACCGAGTTACTACTTTATCTATGATTTTTTATGAGATAAAGTAACGGTTCAGTATATAGTGGCGTTCCATATTAGCCGGATGCTTTTCAGCTTTTTCCGGATAAGTTATGTGCCCAGCTTGCTGTTTCAAGTGGCACCCCACCTGCCGCCGAAAGGCGAGTGGGGTATTAGGCTCCCCGACTGGTTTATTAGTGGCACACGGGCAAGCCCGGAGATGAATCGGACTGGCAGGGGGCGGATGGCGGAAAGGTATCTGATGCCATATGTCATTCCGTCCTCTCTACATCCACAAGTTCGAGTCCGAAGGTGTCGATGAATGTCTGCAGTACGGGATTGCGTTCTATCATCCTCGCAAGAATCATCTGCGGCGTGTCTTCCATCAGCAGGAAGTCGGCTATGTCCAGTCCCTGACTGCGCTGTTCATTGGTCGCTATCTTTTCCAACAGGTCGGAGCATGTGGCACGCTTGCATACCGACTCCAGTATCGGCAGCCGTCGCCTCCATTCTTCCGTAGCCTTAAGGTCGGGGAAGAGAATCACATCCCGACCGTCCAATACCTGCATGGCCTCGCTGTTGAAGCACCCGTGCATCCCTCCGGTGGCAAGCCAAATGAAATCGGGAATGAAATGGGCGGCGACCAGTGCCGTCTTCTCGCTCTCGACAATGGCTACAGGCTTGGCAGACATGGCGGCGGAGGTGGCCGACAATAGATGTTCTCCGAACAAGCGCTGCTTCATCCTGAAGTCCGGCACTTTTCTCACGGAGTGTACCCAGCTGACTTGGTTAAAAGGCTCTTTAATACGGTGTCCGGTTACGGCATCGTAGCCCATTATCTTGCCCGCACGCACATTATCGTCCCGATCTGTCTGCCAGAATACGGTCGCACCGCCCCACATTCTTGATGTCCCGACCCTGTAAATACGGAACAGCTTGTCCACATTCTTCTTGCCCATCACTTTGGTAAAGTATCGGTACAAGGGGTTTATGTCGTACCTGCGCATGGACTGCTCCACCCAATCAGAGGGAAGAAAAGAAATCTGTGGCTTCCGTTCGGGCAGTGGTTTTGCCAACGCTTTTGCAACTATCGGTGTGCCGCCAAACCTTTCCCGCTCATTCAATTTTTCTTTGACAGCCGGATTGTCCCGGAAATACTCCTTCGGGGTGTAGCGGTAGCCGCAACTGTTGATATGGTCGCAGATGCCCACGTTGTCAGGGAAGGCAATCTCTCCCGCCTCGTCGATATAACGGGTGAAACAGGACTTCCTGCCGCACTCCGGACAGGCGGTCTTGCTGCCCGGACGGTATTTCTGTAGATGGAATCTGTATTCGGTCATGATGCTCTCTTTTGTGGATTCCTGCAAATGAAAACGGCCATTTGCAGTTTGCAGTTCTTGCAGTCTTGCAGGAATTTTACCTTTCCGGCACTCCGAGACTGCAAAACTGCAAAGACTGCAGGCTGCAACAAGGGGTCATCCGTTGCAGTTTCGGGTTGGCGGTTCATTGTCATTTTCATTAGATTTACCAGATTTCCATTCGAGAATAAAAGCTAAACACTTTCATCTAACTACTATGCCATGTGGATAAACCACACAAGACAAAGATAGAGAATGTTTTTTGTAATAACAAGTCTTGGGGTATTGTATTTTATTCGGTATTTTATTCGTATCGTTAATGATTTTTAGTACTTAGTCGCACTCTGTTTCAATAGGTTTGTTTCGTTCGGCGGCTTGTCGCAGCGTGTCGTACAGGCGAGTGCGCAGGGTGTGTGGCGCGACTACTTCGACCGATCGGCTGCGGGAAAGCAGTTCCATGACGAAGTCGTTGGTAATGCGCAGTCGCAGTTTGACGGTGATACCTGTTTCGTCTTCGGAGAGTATTTGTTGCGAGTGATGCAGGGGTAGTGTTTTCACAAAAGCTCCATCGACCGAATCGTATTTAAGAACGATTTCTTCCACGGGGTCTTCGGGATTGTTCCATATCCCGTAACTTTCCCGAAAGAGGGAGGGGATATCCATGTGTTCGTCACGGAGAAATTGTGTATCTTCGAGAATATTTATCGCCGAGATACGGTCCACTCCGAACGATTTCAGTTTGCCGTCGGTGTCGTAGCCGATGAGATACCATCGGTATTGCGATTCTTTCAAGAAATGGGGCATGAGCCGTTTGTGAACGATTTTTCCGTTATGGCGTACTAAGGTGTAGTCGAATTCAATGGGATTCCTTTTCCGTATCGCTTTTAGGAGGGGAGCGATGAGTTCGTGCCGTATGGCGTTCTGGCGATGCTCGGCGAGGACGTATTTTTGCAAAACACTGTCGGTGTTGATAGAACTGAGCAGTTCAAAGTTGAGCAGTAGTTCTTTGTAGTTGTCGGTCATCTCGTCGAGTTCGGCAATGTAGTATCCTCGTGATTTGTCGTTACGAATGACTATGCCGAACATTTCGTCGATAAGTCCGAAATCGCGCTGCATAGTTCGTTGCGAATAGTTCGAATCTTTGTTGTCGTATAGGGCGAGGGTATTCTTTACGTGTGCGATGAGTGCGTCTGTCGGGACGTATCGAACTGCCGATAGTTTGTTGATGAGTATCGCCAAGCGTCGTATTTGACTGAGTTTTGCCATATCTGTTTGTTTTTGCTTCTTGTGCAAATATAATGATGCAGAACGACAAAACGTGTCGTGCTGATAAATAAGTGGAAATTTAAAAAGAAGAACGCCCGATTTTGTCGGGCGTTCTTACTATAAGAAGTTTCGATGATTATTCGGCAACGACTTCGAAGGGGATTTCTACGCTGACTTCTTTGTGAAGTTTCACGATAGCTTTGTAGTTACCCACTTCTTTAACCGTATCTTTAATAACGATTTGTTTGCGGTCTACGATATGTCCCAATTTTTCGAGGGCTTCGGCAATCTGAATGTTGTTTACAGAACCGAAGATCGTACCGGTCGAGCTGGTTTTAGCACCGATGGTAAGAGACACGCCTTCGAGAGCGGCAGCCAAAGCCAAAGCATCGGCTTTGATCTTTTCGAGCTTGTGAGCGCGTTGTTTCAAATCTTCTTCGCGAACTTTCAATGCAGAAGGAGAAGCGATCACTGCTTTTCCTTGCGGGATAAGGTAGTTGCGACCATATCCGCTTTTCACTGTAACGACATCGTCTTTGTAACCGAGGTTAGCGACATCTTCTTTCAATATTACTTGCATGCTAAATTCCTCCTTCGTTTAATTATTTCATCATATCAGTTACATAAGGGAGCAGCGCCAAGTGACGGGCTCTTTTCACAGCTTGTGCAATACGACGTTGAAATTTCAACGAAGTTCCTGTGATACGACGGGGCAGGATCTTGCCTTGTTCGTTCAAGAATTTTTTCAGGAATTCGGGATCTTTGTAATCGATATACTTAATACCGTTTTTCTTGAAACGGCAGTATTTTTTCTTTTTGATGTCGACCGAGGGAGGGGTCAAATATCTGATTTCAGATTGTGCTTGTGCCATTTTTTAGTTCTCCTTTACTTCTTCTTTGTTAGACGATTTAACACTTCTTCTCTTTGCTGCGTATTCGGCTGCAAATTTATCCATTCTGAATGTCAAGAAACGGATTACACGTTCGTCACGACGGAATTGGATTTCCAATTTAGCGATGACAGAAGGTTCGGCGTCGAATTCCAACAGGGTGTAGAACCCGGTGGTCTTTTTTTGGATAGGATAGGCGAGTTTGCGCAATCCCCAGTTTTCTTCATTCACGATTACTGCGCCTTGTTCGGTGAGAATCGTTTTGAATTTTTCTACCGCTTCCTTCATCTGTACATCAGACAAAACGGGAGTTAAGATGAAAACGGTTTCGTAATGATTCATACTCGTTTAGTTTAACGTAATTAGTATAATGTTTTTTTTTATTTGCGGGGGCAAAGGTAGGTATTATTTTGTAATTATGCAATGCTTTATACTCGTTTTTTGAGGGAACATTCACTCTTAGAAGCTGTTTTAAATTTATTGAGAAATAATATTATCATTGTAGGCAGGTATGTTCCGGCCATATTGCGCTCCTGTCTCGCATCTTGGATCCCTTGATTTTTGTCAATAGCCCGCTATTGACTGCCTATCTCGGACTCCAATCTGCTTCAACATAGGGCTCAATCTGTCTCGGAATAAATTTAAAACAGCTTCTACTGTATTTTGCATATTCTGTGGTTTAAATATCACGCTTTCTTCGGCTCGTATTTTTTGTAAAACAGCGTGAGGAGGATAAATCCGACGAAGGCGAGGGGTGCTCCTATTAGGGCGGGATATTGATATCCTAGTCCGGCTTGCAGGGGTAGACCTCCGATATATGCGCCGATGGCATTGCCGAGATTGAAAGCCACTTGTATACAGGCTGCTCCCAGTAACTCGCCTCCTTTGGCAAAGTGAATGATAGAGATTTGTTGAGGACTCGACACAGCGAACAGTCCGGCTGTACAAAGGCACATGAGCAGGGCTGTGAGCCAGTTGATATGGGCTACGAAGAAAATGCCCAATAATGCCGTAAAGAGTATGAATTGAGTAGAGGCAGCCACACGTCCGGGGGTATATTTGTCGGATAACTTCCCGCCCAAGAGATTCCCGACTACCATACCGAATCCGGCCAATACCATCAATAGGGTAATGCTTTCTGTGGAAAATCCGGAAACTTTCGTAAGGAGGGGATTTATGTAGCTATACCAACAAAATACGCCTCCGTTTCCCAACATGGTAGCTCCCAAAATAAGCCACGGGGCTCCGGTTTTCAAGAAACGGAATTGCCCTTTGAACCCTGTATCGGGTAGTCCTTCGACTTGGGGAACCCATTTCCAGATGTAATAAAGTATGATGATACCCCATACTCCTACCAGCATGAATGTGAGTCTCCACGATAACAACGTGCTGAGCGATGTTCCTAACGGGACTCCGAAGAGGTTGGCGATGGTCATGCCGGCAATCATGATAGAGACTGCCTCGGAGCCTTTTCCCTTGTCGGCAAGTTTCTCTGCGACAACCGATGCGACGCCGAAATAGGCTCCATGTGGTAACCCCGATATGAATCGGGCGACAAGCATAGTCCAGTAGTTGGGCGACAGTGAGGCAAAGATGTTTCCTACCATCATGATCGCCACCAGTCCTAACAAAATATTTTTTAACGGAAGTTTACGGGCGAGGGTAAGCAAGGGCGCTCCTGCGCAAACACCGAGAGCATAGGCCGAAATCAAGTGTCCGGCGATCGGGATACTGATGTGCAGATCGGCTGCTACATAAGGCAGTATAGCCATCATGACAAATTCGGCTATACCTAATCCTAATGTGCCGAATGCCAGTGCGATAAGACTCTTTTTCATTTCTATTTAATTACCTATTGAGCAGTGAGGCCGCGTGATTTTCGCGGACCTTCTGAAAAAATCGGGTGCAAAGGACGTGAATAAGACTGTTTTGTCCAAAATAATCGACTTATTTTTTTTCGTGAGAGACTAAATTTTTTTTGGCATCTTTTAAATGCGAACAGATAGTATCTGTCGTGTAGTATTAAGAAGCTGTTTTAAATTTATAGAGAAATAATAACCTGTTGGTTGAATTAGATTAGAGAATATTTTATCTTTCCAATCGGACGATGATTAACGAAATTGACATATTGCATGAACGTCAATGCTGCGATTTTACCAGCCATGCGGGTAAAGAGGCCGCAGGATTGTTTTGCATAGTTTCGTATCATCATCAGATTGTCGTTGAGTTGTGAAAATATTGTTTCGATTCGTTTACGGAACCTCCTGTATTCCCAAGTAGGCGGATGCCGGTTTTTCTGATTCAACCGATATGGAACTTCAAGCGAGATGTTGGCAAGCTCAAAGAGGTTCTTCTGAATCTCGGCACTGAGGTAACCTTTATCCCCAAGCATCATACAGTCATGGTATTCCCATCGCACATCATTAAGATAATGGATATCGTGTACGCTTGCCGCTGTCATGTCATAAGAATGTATGACACCCCGTATTCCGCAGACAGCATGGAGTTTATAGCCATAATAGTGCGAACCTTGCGAGGCACAATATCCCCAATCGGGCGCAGCTTCAATATTATCACGCCCCATGGCGCAGCGTTTCGCCCTGACGTTCCGGCAGACTTTCACCGGTTTGGAGTCTATGCAGAACACATCTTTGGAACCATCTATGGCAACAGCCACCTCCTTGCGGATTTCCTCGGCAAGCCGCGCCGTCAGCTTACGTCGGGCGTTGAATTGCCTTCGGCTGATCAGATTTGGCAAATCGTCCTTACAGTCGTGGTGCAGACGATGAAAAAGCAGATTCTCGCTGTCAAACCCGAATGCTTCGGCTGTTATTGCCAAAGCCACGACTTCGAGGTCGGAAAACTTGGGGACTACGCCGCAACGGCGTACATTTCCATGTTCATTCACACGATTTCCGGCGAAATCCTTGCAGATTCCGAGGATTCTGACGAAATTTGCTATGAAGTTGCGCATAAGCAGACTGATAGTAGTTAACGGTGTAGCTGCCACTAATTTACTAATTATCTGCGATTTGTGCAACTTTTTCATTTGTGATTATTTATAAATCTAATTCAACCAACGAGTAGAAATAATATTATCATTGCAGGCAGGTATGTTCCGGCCATATTGCGCCCCAGTCTCGCATCTAGAATCCCTTGATTTTTGTCAATAGCCCGCTATTGACTGCATATCTCGGACTCCAATCTGCTTCAACATAGGTCTCAATCTGTCTCGGAATAAATTTAAAACAGCTTCTTATTGAAATGAAGATATTGCAAAAAAAAACTGCAAATCCTTCTTCAACAAGGATTTGCAGTTTCAATGAGCCAGATTTACATTATTTGACCTCGATTGTTTTTACGACTCCGTCATTACTTTGAACGGGTAATTTAGGAAGTTCGACAGACAGAACACCGTGTTCGACGTGAGCCGCTATCTTATTTTTGTCTACGTTATCGGGCAATATCATTGTCTGTTGGAATTTAGAATAAGAAAATTCACGACGCAGATAGTGCTCTTTTTTTCTTTCTTCCTTATTTTCGTTTTTCTTTTCCATCGTGATAACGAGATTGTCATTGTCATCGATGTGGATTTGAAAATCGTCTTTTGTCATACCCGGAGCCGCCACTTCAATGCAGTAGTCGTTTTCATGCTCTACCACATTGATTGCCGGAGCCGTTGCATTAGCTTTTTCCATCCAATCGTTATCGAAGAAATCATTGAAGATACTCGGTAACCAACCTTGATTTTTTCTTGTGGGTAACATAGTTTTAATCTCCTATTTTTAAGTTGTTTAATCTTTTCTTTGACTTCGGCTCTTTTCGATAACCGACGTCATTCGGATATTTGCAAACGACGTGCCAATATATTTTTCGAGGTTTATTGTTCGGGTATGTATGACAATAGTTATCCAAAGTGGACAAAATTATTCCATAGAGTAATTATTGTCACTTTTTTCGGGCAGGGGAAGACGCAGGGAATCGATAAGTAAGTCATAGTTTTTTCGATTATGCCATAAATCGGTTATGGTGTGATTATACTTTTGCTCAAAAAAAGAGAAGAGTATGGAAATACAAGAACAACAATTTGTCCGGGAACTGGCGGAGAGCCGTATGCAAATAGAATTATTGAGGAATCGAGTGTTGTTGCGTTATTACGCCCAATTGCTCGAACTCGATATCATAGAGCAAACCCAAGAAGTGAAAGCTCTCATGAGCAGTATCAACACGCTCGAACGCTATGCCCGTAAATATGAACCGAAAGAACCGGCCGTAGAGTCTGCTCCCGTAGAAAACGGGGGATCAGGAGAAGTTTTCCGGAACAAAGAGGGAGAGTCGGAGTGTGTCAATGTACTGTCGGGGAAAACTATGCCTTGTGTTTCTGCTCGTTCGGGGGCAGAGAATATGATGGCTGTACCTTCCCGGTCGGCGGTAGTGCGAAATCTACCTAACGGATTGAAAATAAAATCGGTTACGACTCGTGGAAAATCGCATCGAAAATAGATTGCAGATGAAAAGGCGCAAATTTCTATTCGGTAAGGTTGTTTTGAAAATTGTTTGAGCTATCTTTGCGCAGGATGCGAAAATAGGCTGCATTCGGCAAAGTCAAGCGAGCTTGCTTTTGCCCTCATTTGCACTATCTTTGCGTATATTGTGAAAGCAGGCCGGGCTCGGCGGGAAAATGGAATTCGGTTCTGTTCCCTTTGCTTGCATGGACTCTACAATTTTACGGAACGATGAAAACGATACGAGAGATATATCGCATAGGGTATGGCCCTTCGAGTAGTCATACAATGGGGCCGAGAAAGGCTTCCGAAATATTTTTGAACCGCCACCCTGAGGCTGTGGCGTTCGAGGTCATTCTGTACGGTAGTCTTGCCGCTACGGGAAAAGGGCACTTGACCGATGTAGCGATTCTCGATACCCTTCAACCTCATGCCACGGTCGAAATTGTGTGGAAACCGTCGGTATTTCTGCCGTTTCACCCGAACGGCATGACTTTTCGCTCGAAAAATAGTTCGGGTGAAGTGACCGACGAATGGACCGTGTTCAGCGTGGGAGGAGGGGCTTTGGCCGAAGAAGGGAAGCCTTTCGACGAGACACCGGAATTGTACGAAATGAATAGTATGACTCAGATTCTCTCTTGGTGTGAACGGACGGGGCGCAGTTATTGGGAATATGTGCAGGAATGCGAAGACCACGATATTTGGGACTATTTGGCCGAGGTGTGGTCGACTATGCGCGAGGCTATCGAACGAGGGCTCGACCAGGAGGGTGTATTGCCCGGTCCGTTGAATTTACGGCGGAAAGCCTCTTCTTATTATATAAAGGCGAAGGGTTATAAAGACAGTTTGAAAAGTCGGGGATTGGTATTTGCCTATGCGTTGGCCGTGAGTGAAGAGAATGCATCGGGCGGGCGTATTGTAACCGCACCCACTTGCGGATCCTGTGGAGTCGTGCCGGCGGTATTGTACCATTTGCAAAAGAGTAGGGAATTCAGCGATACCCGCATTTTAAGAGCGTTGGCGACCGCCGGTTTGGTGGGGAATATCGTGAAGCAAAATGCTTCTATATCGGGAGCCGAAGTGGGGTGTCAAGGCGAAGTGGGAGTGGCATGTGCTATGGCTTCGGCGGCAGCCAGCCAGTTATTTGGCGGTAGTCCCGCACAAATCGAGTATGCCGCCGAAATGGGGCTGGAACATCATTTGGGTATGACTTGCGATCCGGTGTGCGGATTGGTACAGATACCTTGTATCGAACGGAATGCCTATGCTGCGGCGAGGGCTTTGGATGCTAATATCTATTCGGCTTTTACCGATGGGAATCATCGTGTATCGTTCGACAAGGTGGTGGCTGTAATGAAACAAACTGGGCACGATTTGCCATCTTTGTACAAGGAGACCGGGGAGGGTGGCCTTGCCAAAGATTACGAACAGATGTAAAAAACAGATTTGTAAATCACTCTGGAAATTTCGATCGGGACAAGCCTCGATCAGTCGATTCCCGGTCGCCTGCTTGTGCCTATGTTCTTGTCTCCCCCTTAGCTGTTTTTGGCTCAGTAGGAAATCAGTAGGGATTGCCCTTTTATATTTCCGACCCCTCTCCTTAGAAATTACCATTTCTTCGGTTTCACTACTATATTGCTCTACAACAAAGGGGTGAAAGGGTTACACACACACACACACCAAGTGACGGAAGGATTAATAGATATGTCAGGAGGTTAAATACATTCCCTTTTCTCGGAGAGTGAGCAAAAAGGGAGGTGAATTTGTTTTTATGGTGAAGTTACTTTATATTTGTAGTTGTTTAAGCAATGATTAATATATGAACTTTTCTGAATTAAATATAGAAATGGTGTTCGCTTTGATGAGCGGTAAATTGTCAGCTGCGATTAATCGGAAATTATATCGTAGTTTTCGAAAATTGTCTATCGATATAACTCCCGAACAATGGACTGTATTGTATTATTTATGGTCGCGGGACGGAGTGACTCAGCAGGAATTGTGTAATGTTACATTTAAAGACAAACCGAGCATGACCCGGCTAATAGATAATTTGGAAAAGCAACAGCTTGTCGTCCGTTCTCCGGGCGTGAAAGACCGGCGTATCAATTTGATTCATCTTACAGATAAAGGTCGGGAGTTGGAGGTGGCTACGAAGCCTTTGGTGACGGCTATTATGAGAACGGCGTTGGACGGCTTTTCGGATAGAGAAGTCGAGATGGCCGGGAGAATGTTGACCAAAGTTTTCGGTAATTTGAAAAATTCGTTGGAGGATTAAGAAAATCTGTCATGATTAAATATATGAGGCATATATTCATTTTTATAGTTGTATGGCTTGCGGCAGGGACGATTTGTTCTTTCGCACAATACAAGCCCGATCGTTTGGGAGAAGGTTTTGAAGCAAAAACTATTGTCATGCCGGACGATTACAGCGGAAAGGTAGTGACGACTCTTGTTCGGAGTTTGTCATCGTGCGACACGCATAAAGCGGTGCTTTACGTGCACGGATATAACGATTATTTCTTTCAGGAAACGCTGGCTCGGACGTTTAACGATTCCTGCTTTAATTTCTATGCCGTGGATTTGAGAAAATACGGACGCTCGTTATTGCCGGAACAAACGCCGTTCGAGGTTCGAGATTTGCAAGAATATTTTGCCGATATAGATACGGCTCTGACTCTTATTCGGGAGGAGGGAAATACCGATATTGTGTTGATGGCTCATTCGACGGGAGGATTGATAACATCGCTTTATTGTGAGGCTCATCGTAACGACTTGCCGGTACAGGGACTCATTTTGAACAGTCCGTTTCTCGACATGAATATGAATTGGTTCTATGAGAAGATTCTGGTTCCTATCGTGTCGGCTTGGGGGCGTTGGTTTAAAGGAACGAAGATAAGTCAGGGAAACTCTACCGCTTATGCCGAGAGTTTACTAAAAGATCATCATGGGGAATGGAATTATGATACCGACTTGAAATTTAAGGTATCTCCGCCTGTTTCTTCAGCATGGATACGGGCGATACATCGCGGTCACAATCAAATTCATAAAGGGTTGCATATTCCCTGTCCCGTTTTGTTGATGTATTCGAGTCAATCGGTAGACGGAAATAAATGGACGCCTCAACATCAATCGGGAGATGCCGTACTCGATGTAAAGGATATTGCCCGCTATGGTCGCATGTTGGGACCAAAAGTCACAGAGTTTGAGGTTCGGGAAGGAATGCACGATCTCGTACTTTCGAAACCTTCGGCTCGTCAAGCTGCTTATTCCGAGATGTTTCGTTGGCTTCGGAGCAATGGATTGAACGAATGATCCCCCCCAAAGTTCGTTTATTCTCCGAGAGTCATCGAAAATACGATGTGGGGCATATCGATGCCTCGGTAGTGTTTTACGATGGTATCGCCGGGAGTCATACCGATTCGTTTTGCGACTCCTTGCGAAGGAAGGTTATTGTTGCGGATAATGGAGTAAATGCGTTTTATACCCAAAATGTGGGAGGCATAGTCGGCACATGATCGTGCGGCTTCGGTAGCATACCCTTTGTGCCAGAAATTTTTGCGAAGGAGATAGCCTATTTCGGGAACGGTTTGCTCTCTGTATGGTTGCATAGTGATGCCGCATTGTCCGATGAGCTCTCCGTTTTCTTTAAGAACGGCTCCCCATAAACCGACTTTGTCTTCGGCATATCTCTTTATTTGTCGGTCTAACCATTCCCGGACTTCTGTGCCGTTGAATGCGCCTTCGTAGGCGTACATCACCTCGTTGTCTTGTAAGAGTTTACAAACTTCATGAAAGTCGTTCGGGCATAACTCTCTGAGAATTAATCTCCGGGTTTCTAATATCGTTCTCATTTCACAGGTCACCGGTTAAAGACGTTGTTATTCGGCATTCTGTTCGGATTGCTGTTTTTCCAACTGTAAGACTTGTTTGTCTGCGAGTTCGAGCGTGCGTACGTTCAGTTGATATTCTCGTTTGAGGTCATCGACATTTTTCATGAGGTTGGCGAGCTCACGGGTCGCTTTAACGGCTTCGCGAGTGACGGGGTCGAGCGATAGAGTGTATCGGTTTCCACCCAAGTAAGTGAGGGTTATTTTTTTACTCGTATTATTCGCTATGATTGCCGCGACGGCAGAACATTGACCGTCTTTGTATGTCACGATTTCGGTATATTTGCCGTCGTTGGTGAACCGGTAATTATTGGCTCCGTCGTACCCGATAACGAGAGTTTCGGCTTTACTTTTGTCCGGGAGCGTCGCCCGTATGGAACTGTGTTTTATCGGTGTGCTTCCGTAATATACGCTTGCCAACTGCATTTGTCCGTTTTCTGTGACCAAAACTTTCAATTGGCTACGATTTATCGCGGCTTGTTTGGGAAGTTTCTTATATATATAATTCCCTTCCGTTTGGTATTTGGCATCTTTTTCGAACCGGAAGTTTTTCTTGGCCGCTTCGAGTTCGGTTTGTCTCACTTTGAGTACACTGTCTATATAAAGCAGATTTTGCTCACTCTCTTTTTGTTTTACGCGGCACATGAGCAACATACCCGCTTTTATCTGTTTGAAGGCTTTGGGGTATAATAATTCGATACTGTCGATAGCATTTTTAGCATTGGCGTATTGACCGTTTTCGAATAACTTCCGAGCTTTTTCATATTGAGCGTTAGCTTCATTACTATTATCTCCGCAGGAGAATAATACTATCGCACAGGAGCATATCCAAAAGTAAAGATATTTAGCCATAATTGATCGGTGTATTGTATTTGATGTTAATTCTATCTAATAGACCCTCTCTGTACATCTTTGACTCCCTTAACGGTTTTGAGCTTTTTCATCAGACTGTTGAGGGAGGAGATGTCATCGACCGTGACGGTGATATGTCCTTGAAAAAGGCCGTCGTTCGAGTCGATCGAGATGCCTCTCATATATATGTTTTTTTCTTTTGAAATAATCGATGTAATGTTCGTTACGATACCGATATCGTCGTTTCCGATAACTCGCAGGACGGTGACGTATTTGGACCCCATTTTGCCCGACCAGCGGGCATTGACTACTCTGTAACGGTAACGACTGTATATGTGCCGCGCGTTCGGACAATCTTTACGGTGTATTTTGATAGTTCCTTCCGTGGAGACGAATCCAAAGATTTCGTCGCCGTAAATGGGGTTGCAGCATTTGGCCAATTTATAGTCGATACCTTTGACATCGCCGCCTATGACTAGCTCGTCTTCTTTCGATTCGTCGGGTTCTTTTTGTAAAGTAAATTCTTCTGCCGTACGAGTTTCGTATTGTTCTTCGTTTTCTTTTTTATCGATTTCGAGATAAAGGTCGATTACGCGATTGACGTCGATATGTTCATCGGCCAATTCGTTGTAAAAATCGGTGACGGTTTTATAGCCCATTTTTTTTATAAGGCGCATCATTACACCGTCTTCCATCTCTATTTTGCGGTTTTTGAATCGTCTTTGCAAAAGCTCTTTCCCATATTCCGCCGCTTTATTCTGCTGTTCGTTCAGGGCTTGCTTTATCTTTACCCGCCCTTTCGATGTCGCGGCTATGTTGAGCCAGTCTTGCTTCGGGGTCTGGTTGGGAGAGGTAAGTACTTCGATCGTATCGCCGCTTTTCAGTTTGTATTTTATGGTTTCGATCTTTCCGTTTACCTTGCCGCCGACACATTTGCAGCCTAACCCGGTGTGAATGAGGAATGCGAAGTCCAGTAACGTGGCTCCCAAAGGCAATTTGTATAGGTCTCCTTTCGGAGTGAATACGAATACCTCTTTGTCGTAGAGATCCATTTTGAAATCGCGCATGAGTTCCAAAGCTCCACCGTTTCCGGCCGCTTCGAGTACTTCACGCACATTGTTCATCCAATCGTCCAGCCCGTTCTCGCTTTTAATTCCTTTGTATTTCCAGTGGGCTGCAAGTCCTCGTTCGGCTATTTCGTCCATTCGCCGGGTACGTATTTGTACCTCTACCCAGCGTTGTTTCGGTCCCAGTACAGTGATGTGTAACGATTCGTATCCGTTCGATTTGGGAATGGACAGCCAGTCCTTCATTCGCTTGGGGTTGGGCTGGTACATATCGGTAACGATCGAATATACCTTCCAGCAGTCTGCCTTTTCCTGTTCGAGGGGAGTTTCCAGTATGACACGAATGGCAAATAGGTCGTAAATGTCTTCCAAATCGGCTTTTTGTTTTTTCATCTTATTCCAGATGGAAAAGATGGATTTCGTGCGGCCCTTGATTTCGAAATGTAGACCTTCGGCTTCGAGTTTTTGTTTTACCGGTTGGATAAATTCCATGATGTATTTATCCCTGTTCCTCTTGGTTTCGTTGAGCTTGTGGGCTATCTGGTCGTAGATTTCCCGATTGGTGTATTTCAGGGAGAGGTCTTCCAGTTCCGATTTTATGGAGTATAGTCCCAATCGGTGCGCCAGCGGAGCATAAAGATAGGAGGCTTCACAGGCGATGTCATAACGGTATTTTTCGTTGGGGTGGTGGTTTATCATTTTCATGACGCAAAGCCGGTCGGCGATCATGATGATGATAACTCGTATATCTTCGGCGAACGATAGTAACAGTTTGCGGAAATTCTCGCTTTCGACGGCTGCCTGTTTGGCATACAAGCTGTTCGATTTAATGAGACCCCGAATGAGCTGGGCTATGTCGTCCCCGAATTCTTTTTTTACGGTTTCGATAGTGAGGAATTCGCTGACGACCAAGTTGAAAAGTAGAACCGAAATAAGCATACTGCGTTCTAATCCCACCCTGTCGCATAAGATGAGCGCAGTATTCAGATTACGGACAACAGGATTTATTCCTTGTTTGTTTCGCTGATAGTGCCCTGTTTCGACGGCTTCGGAAATGAGGCGACGCATGCGGTTGAAGTCTTCGACTCTTAAAACCGGGCGACTATTGCGTAACAGTTGCCGATAGACCGATAGGACATTTTCTTTTTCGTCGAGTGTAAAATAGCTTTTTTCGGGCATAAGGTGCGACTGTTTTCAAAAATTCTGTCTCAAATATATATTTTTGTGGGTAAAAATGCGCTTTTTTTTAGAGCTTTTTGTAGTTTTGGGAACGGAATTAAAATTCATTATTCATTACAAGCTATGTTTACACCGGAAGATTTAGATTTGTTTGCCGAAAAAGGTATTGACGTACATACGGTTGAGGAGCAGTTGGCCTCGTTTAAAAGCGGATTTCCTTTTTTAAGGATATTATCTTCTGCTTCTGTCGGGAACGGTATCTTATCGCTTGACGAACAGCAAACGCAATATTATCTCGATTTGTGGGAAGGTTACTTGAAAGATAATCATAAGGTCGTGAAGTTTGTTCCGGCATCGGGAGCTGCGAGTCGTATGTTCAAAGATTTGTTCGCATTCCTTTCTGCTGATTACAGTGAACCACAAACTGATTTCGAAAAGAAATTTTTCAATTCGATCGAACATTTTGCTTTTTACTCCGATCTTGACGAAGCCTGTTTGAAGAATGAAGGAAAGAGCATAACCGATTTGATAGAATCGGGCAATTACAAAGCGGTGGTGTCCAATCTGCTCGAAGCGAAGGGCTTGAATTATGGTTCTTTGCCGAAAGGGTTATTGAAATTTCATCGTTATGCGACGAATAACCGTACGGCTATGGAGGAACATTTGACGGAGGGAGCTCTTTATGCCGCCAGTTCCGACGGGGAGGTCAATATTCATTTTACGGTATCTCATGAGCACCTTGCCGATTTTAAAGCATTAGTAGCCAAGAAGAAAGCGGATTATGAGCGACGTTATGGCGTACGTTATCATATTAGTTTTTCTGAGCAAAAGCCTTCTACCGATACTATTGCGGTCGATGCGAATAACGAGCCGTTCCGAGAGAATGGTAGGCCGTTATTCCGTCCGGGGGGACACGGGGCTTTAATCGAGAATCTGAACGACATAGATGCCGAAATCATATTCGTAAAAAATATAGATAATGTAGTGCCTGACAGACTGAAAGAGCCGACCGTGCGGTTTAAGAAAATCATCGGAGGGGTATTGGTATCGTTACAAACGGAGATAAACCGTTATATTACCATGTTGAAAAGCGGGAAATATACGATCGACGATTTACGGGAAATGATACAGTTTTTGCATAAAAAGCTTTTCGTCAGAAATGAGGAAACCAAACATTTGGAGGATGCGGAGCTGGCTTTGTATTTGTTGCGGAAGTTGAACCGTCCAATTCGTGTATGCGGAATGGTTCGCAATTCCGGTGAACCCGGCGGGGGGCCCTTTATTGCTTATAATCAGGACGGAACCACATCTTTGCAGATTTTGGAGAGTTCCCAAATAGATATGTCGAATCCAGATGCTAAGGAGCAGTTCGAGTCGGGTACTCATTTTAATCCGGTAGATTTGGTTTGTGCCGTGAGGGATAATAAGGGCGAGAAATATGATTTGCCGAAATACGTAGATAAAAATACCGGTTTTATTTCGCTTAAATCGAAGAATGGCAGAGAGCTGAAAGCTCTTGAATTACCGGGACTTTGGAACGGGGCCATGAGCGATTGGAGTACTGTTTTCGTGGAGGTTCCCGCAGAGACGTTCAATCCGGTCAAGACAGTTAACGATTTACTCCGTCCGCAGCATCAGTAAAGTGTGGGAATCGGCATGGAATAGAGGGCGATATGCAGTGGTATATCGCCTTTTTTTGTAACTTTGCACTTGCGAGGATAAGCATCGCCGTGGTATGGACCCAATAGACTTTTGTTTATACCTCTGGCCTGTATTACCATTGCATATGATTGATGAGAATAGTGGGGCATGAAATCTAACCGATTTTTTATTCTTCGGCTATTCGTTAAGTAAAAAAGAAAAACAAGAATAGAAAATATGACGTTTGAAGAGTTCGGATTGTCCGAAAATGTTATGCGAGGGCTGGATGCCATGAATTTTAAGGAGGCGACTCCTGTTCAGGAACAAACCATTCCTGTGATATTGCAAAAAAGAGATTTAATAGCTTGTGCTCAAACCGGTACGGGAAAGACGGCCGCCTATATACTGCCATTGCTGAATCTGCTTACAGAAAAGCAGGGCGACGGAGATAGAGTGCGTGCTGTGATTGTCGCTCCTACGAGGGAGTTGGCGCAACAGATCGACATGCAGTTCGAGGGATTTTCCTATTTTCTTCCTATTTCTACTGTTGTGGTTTCGGGTGGGGGAGACGGCGCTTCATGGGACCAGCAAAAGCGGGGATTAACGATGGGTGCGGACATTATTATCGCCACACCGGGACGGCTTATCTCTCATTTGAATATCTCGAATATCGATTTTTCGGGAGTGGAGTGTTTTATTCTCGATGAGGCCGACCGGATGCTCGACATGGGTTTTTATGACGATATTATGAAAATAGGTAAAAAAATTGCCCGAGAATCGTCAAACGGTCATGTTTTCGGCGACTATGCCTCCCAAGATTCGGCAGTTAGCCAAGAATATCATGAACGAACCGGTAGAAGTCAATGTGGCTATCTCGAAACCGAACGAGGCCATAGACCAGTCGGCTTATGTCTGTTATGAGAGTCAGAAGATGGGAATCGTCGATTGGCTTTTCAAGGAACCGACTGGAACGAAAACGATCGTTTTCTCTTCTTCGAAACAGAAAGTAAAGGAGTTGGCATTTTCCTTGAAACGAAAAAAATATAAGGTAGAGGCGATGCACTCAGACTTGGAGCAATCGGAGCGCGAATCGGTCATGCTTGATTTTAAAAATAATAAAATCGATATTTTGGTGGCAACCGATGTTATTTCCAGAGGTATCGATATCGATCAAATAGGATTGGTCATTAATTATGACGTACCGCATGACCCGGAGGATTACATTCATCGCATCGGTCGCACGGCCCGAGCCAATGCCGACGGTACAGCTATTACATTCGTGTCGGAAAAAGAACAAGGCAAATTCCATCGAATCGAATTGTTTTTGGGGTATGATATTCCTAAACGGGAATTGCCCGAGGGGTTGGGCGATGCTCCGGTTTATTCTCCCAAACAAGGTCGGGGAGGTCAACGAAATCGAGGCGGTAAGAGAGGCAGAACCGGTGCTAAAAATTACGGAAAGGGAGGTAAGAGGAAGCCTAAAAAGAACAATCGAGGTTCACAAAGTACCGAAATTTCAAGAAAACCCAAAAGGCATCATGGTCGTTCCAAGTCGTCCGGGAAACAATCGGGTGGTGTGGAACAATAGTTGTAAGGGGTTAATTATAAGAAGTTATTTTAAATTTATTGAGAAATAATATTATCATTTCAAGCAGGTATGTTCCGGCCATATTGAGCCCCTGTCTCGCATCTTGAACCCCTTGATTTTTGTCAATAGCCCGCTATTGACTGCATATCTCGGACTCCAATCTGCTTCAACATAGGTCTCAATCTGTCTCGGAATAAATTTAAAACAGCTTCTAAGTTTTGACTATTATTAGAACGAGTGAGGTTCTTTTGCCGTATTTGATTTTTTTGTCGAAATATTGAATAACTAACTTCTAAATTCATATTTATGGAATGTAGTAAGGCTCAAAGTATAGATGAACAGAGTTTGCAAAAAGCGCAATTTCTGTTTGAATCCGGAGATATTGACAAAATAGAGGTGGGAACAATAAAAGGTCTGTGTCAAATCCATAGGTCTCTTTTTGAAGGATTGTACGATTTTGCTGGTAAGATACGGAATTTGAATATTGCAAAAGGTGGGTTTCGTTTTGCGAATAGTCTGTACTTAGAAGTTATTCTTCCTGTAATAGAAAAGATGCCGGAAAGTACTTTTGAGGAAATTATAGCTAAATACGTAGAAATGAATATTGCCCATCCGTTCATGGAAGGTAACGGGCGTGCTACTCGCATCTGGCTGGATTTGATTCTAAAAAAGAATCTTGGTAAAGTCGTTGATTGGCAAACGATAGATAAAGACCTTTATCTCCAAGCTATGGAACGCAGCCCTATTAACGATTTAGAATTACGAGTATTGTTACAACCTGCTTTGACTGATAAGGTAGATGATCGAACCGTTATCTTCAAAGGAATTGAACAGTCTTATTATTACGAGGGATATAGCAGAAAATAATATTCAAATTTATCTACAAAGATGGAAACATTTTGACTTCTTCTGTTATAGTGACAATGATAATTTGAAATAGTAAATACGTTGTTGTTTGCTCCTTTCAATTCGGAAACTGTATGTCATATTTGATTGTTTCCTATTATTAAGATAGATTGGAATGGATACTTTGGAGAAAAAAACGAAAGTAAAAGAGTTGTGGCAACTTTGTTTCCATGATGACGAACGATTTGTGAATCTCCTGTTCGACAATTTATACCGGGACGAGAATACCGTCTGTTTTGAAAAGGGGGGAAAGGTGACTACCGCGTTACAGATGTTACCTTATCGCATGAGTTTCGGCGAGGCTTCACTCGATGTAAGTTATATTTCAGGAGCTGCCACGAGACCGGAGTATCGTAATAGGGGATTAATGGGACGTTTATTGAAAGAGTCGTTCGAGATTATGAGGTCTCGTAATATTCCGCTTTCGGCATTAATTCCGGCTGAATCGTGGCTTTACGATTATTATGCTTCTAAGGGTTATGCTTCTGTATTTTTCCGTCAGGAACTCAATTTTACATCGGCGCATCGGTTTTATGGAGACGGATATCATCGGATAACTGTGTCGATGGACGAGCTTTATCGGTTTTTCGATGAGCAAATGAGGCGACGTTCGTGTTGCATACAACATGGACGGGAGGATTTCAATGTGATTTGCGGCGATATTTATTTGGACGGCGGAGATGTGGTCGCATTAGCCGATTCTGCGAATCGGCTTTCGGCATTGGCATTTGTCGCTCCCGGAGATGATGCGGTTTTTGTGAAGGAGTTGTTGGCGATAAATGTCGAGGCAAAAGAGGCTATGTTGCATGAGGTTCAGTCGGTGTTTCCCGGATATTCTCTTCGGGTCTTTACGGAGCCGACGTCGGAGAATGGGTCGGCGGTTCTTATGGGAATGATTCGCATTGTGGACATTCGGAGGGTACTCGAAGCGGTCGCAAAAAATAATCGTTCGTTGAGACGAGTATTTAGAGTGCACGATTCTTTATTGCCGGTTAATGACGGTGTTTTTCTTGTGGAGGAAGGTGAGTGTTACGAGGGCGTGACAAATCCATGTGATTTTGATATCGATATAATGGAGTTGGCAGAAATCATATTCGGCGGTTCGAAACTATCGTCATTGCTGGATTTCCCTTCTGTACGTCCATATATGAGTTTGATGCTCGATTGATAAAAAGAGTTATTTTTTTTCTTCTCTTGATTTTTTGTGCTTATTTTTGCTTGCTGAAAAAGGTATGAAAAGGTTCGGTTATGCAATAGTATCGATATTTCTTGCAGTGGTGGTTCTCCTCACCAGTGGAGGAATTTCTATTGTCCGCTGTTGCCAGACACATTGTTTTTGTTTGCAAAATTCCGGTACGCAAGAAGTAGATCTCCTTTCCGATCGTTATTCTTCGGAGAGTCGTAATGATTGTTGTAAAACCGGCGGTATAGCAGACAAGCACGCTACGAAAGGACATTCTCCTTTTTGTAAACATGTGAAAGTAGAAAAACTGAATTTACCGATCGTAGACATTCCTACCGGGACAGATTGGGGGATACAGGGGACAATCGATTTGACCTATTCGTTTTGGTCGGTTATATTCGCTCCTGTCACTTCTGTTGTAAAGTATATAACTACTTCCTATATGCCGCCACCGCGGGATTATCTAAAACAAATCGCTATACTTTTGATTTAAAATCCGATATATGTAATTGGAGGGAAGGGAATGTGCCCTTTCGTGAAATTTTTGTCTTATGTGATATAGGACTGTTTTATTATATAATCGGATTAAAAAGATGATAAGATATTTAATATTTCCACTTTTTTTATTAGGTAGTTTGTCTTCGGCTTTTTCCCAAGTACGAGGGATTGTAAAAGATATAGCCGGAGAACCGATTATCGGGGCGAATGTCTTCTGGTTGGGAACTACGACAGGAACTACGACAGGGGAGTCGGGTAAATTCAGCTTACCTGAAACGGGGACGAGCGATAAGCTGGTTGTCCGTTTTGTAGGATATCGCAGTGATACGATACATATCGACAGGGTCGATACCGTTTGGGAGATTGTTTTACAGGACGGTGCGGTGATGGACGAGGTTCAAGTTTCGGCTCGACGTATGGGCACTATGAAGATACGAGCTGGGATATTGAATCAGGACATGATTTCCACGGCCGAGCTTTCTCGGGCCGCTTGTTGTAATCTGGGAGAGAGTTTTACAACGAATCCTTCGGTCGATGTCAGTTATTCTGATGCGGCGACCGGTGCTAAGCAGATTAAGTTGTTGGGGCTTTCGGGGACTTATGTACAAATGCTTGCAGAGAATATTCCTAATTATAGGGGTGTTGCTTCTCCTTATGCATTGGGCTACATTCCCGGTCCGTGGATGCAGAGTATTCAAGTCTCGAAGGGCGCTTCGTCGGTTAAAAACGGCTATGAATCGATTACCGGCCAAATCAATGTGGAATTTAAAAAGCCACAGACAACCGAGTCGGTTTCGGCCAATTTGTTTGCCAATTCGTTAGCTAAGATAGAGGCTAATTTCGATGGCAATATTCATTTGAATCAGAGGGTGAGCACGGCGTTATTGGCTCATTATGAAAACAATCTCATGGCGCACGATTCCAACGACGACGGTTTTATGGATTTCCCCCGGGTAGAACAATATAATTTTCAAAACAGATGGGCTTATATGGGAGACCGTTATGTGTTTCAAGCCGGGATAAAGGCTCTCATGGAAGATCGTACGGGAGGACAAATGCGTTCTTATCGAGCGACGGACGGAATGCCTCGGTACGATATAGATATTCGAACGGAACGATATGAGGCTTTTACCAAAAATGCCTATATTTTCGATAAGGAGAAAAATACCAATGTCGCTTTGATTTTATCGGGTTCTTTACATCGTCAAGATGCCGGTTACGGGTATAAATTATATGATGTGGACCAATGGAACGGGTATGCGTCGCTGATGTTCGAAACAGAGTTCGATAAACGGAATAGTCTTTCAACCGGTTTAAGTCTTAATTATGACGATTATGACCAGAGTTATAAATTGTCACATACGGGTGATACTTTGGGTGCAAGGGATAAAGAGATCGTACCGGGGGCGTATGTGCAATATACATATAACTGGAATGACAAACTCATGATTATGGCCGGATTACGTGCAGATTACAGCAGTGTATACGGAACTTTCGTAACACCACGTGCCCATGTCAAATGGGCTCCTAACGAGATTTTCAATCTTAGGGCTTCTGCCGGGAAAGGATACCGGTCCACTCATGCCTTAGCCGAGAATAATTATTTGCTGGCCAGTAGCAGACGAGTCGTGATAGATCCCGATTTGGATATGGAAGAGGCTTGGAATTATGGTGTCAGCGCGGCTCTTTACATTCCGCTGTTCCATAAGACTCTAAACTTGAATTTGGAATATTATTATACCGATTTCCTTCGTCAAATGGTCGTGGATATGGATAGTGACCCTCATGAGGTACATTTTACCCAATTAAAGGGGAAGTCTTATTCACATACGTTTCAGGCGGAAGCGAGTTATCCGTTTTTCAAAGGTTTTACTTTGACGGCTGCTTATCGTTTGACCGATGTCAAGACTACTTATGGAGGTGTGTTGAGGGAACGTCCGTTCGTTGGTCGATATAAAGGATTGCTGACTGCCTCGTATCAAACTCCTTTGGGTATTTGGCAATTCGATGTAACTTTGCAGTTGAACGGGGGAGGCAGACTACCGCAACCTTACATGCTGGAACAGGGGATTCCTGCGTGGAATAACCGGTATAAGGCGTATGAACAGTTGAATGTTCAAGTGACTCGTTATTTCAGGCATTGGTCGATATATGTCGGCGGTGAAAATCTTACCGGCTTCAAACAAAAAAATCCGATTATAGATGCTTCTAATCCGTGGGGAAGTAATTTTGATTCCACCCTTACTTGGGGACCTATGCATGGGGCTGTTTATTATGTAGGGGTTCGGTTTAACTGGGAGAGATTATAGATTTAAGTATATGAATTATAAAAATGTGTGTGAGAAATGAAACAGGTAAAAATTTTATGGTTAGTAGCCGCGTTGTTCTGTGCGACGACGGCTTTCGGGAAAGATATTAAAACAGTAGTTTTCAGGACAACTCCCGAAATGCATTGCAATAATTGCGAGACGAAGATCAAGAATAATCTCCGCTTTGAGAAAGGGGTGAAGGAGATTGTGACCGACCTCGGCGATAAAACGGTTACCGTGAAATACGATGCCGATAAGACGACTGTCGAAGCTCTTATTAAAGGGTTTGCCAAAATCAAGTATTCGGCAGTCCCTGTGACCGAGAAAAAAGAGGGCGAAAAAAGTACTTGTCCAGAAAAGACTACTTGCCCAGAGGAAATGGAAGAGTGCTGTACTTCTTCCAAGTAGGGTTCCGGAAATTATTCAATCGATGATAAAAGGTGTTTGTCCTGTGTGTGGTGGACACCTTTTTTTCTACTTAAAGGTAGACGCGATAACCGACAGCAAGGCTTATATTACGCCCTTGAAAACCTTTAACGACTTCTCTGATGGTTTTGGTAAGACCCAATGTATAACGGGCGTCTACGAATACTCCGAAGTTAAATTCGTAACCTAATCCGAAAGCAAGGCTGAAATCGACAGCCGAATCCCGGTATATGGAGTAGTCGTCGTTATTTATTCCTTTCCATTTGTCCGAGAGGGAAAGTCCTATACCTAATTGAGGGCCGAATTGCACGTTTAGTCCGTTACAGGGAAAGAACTTTATCAATACGGGAATATCCAGATAGTGGGTTCTACATGTGTAGGTATTGCTGATGACAGCTCCGCTTTCATCGGTAAGGTAAAATTCATCGTCCGTATATCCTCTGGCAGAGTAGAATAGTTCGGCTTGCATATCGAAGTAGTTGTTGAATTGGTAAGTTGCGATAATTCCACCTTGAAAACCTGATAAATAGTCTGCGTGGTCTCCCAATTTACTCCATGGATAATTGATTGTCGACCAGTTGATTCCGGCTTTTCCACCCAAACTCCATTGGGCTTGAATAGAAACGGGTATGAATGCAATACATATTATCAGGAAATATTTTTTCATAGTTTTTCCTTATTTATATTGTTCGATACGGGAATCGTCGATAGCTGTTTCTTTTCTTCCCATTTTTGAGAGTTGCAAGATACTAGAAAAAGTAATGAGATACAGACAATAAAATATATGAGTTTCATGTTTACATGTTTAGATACCTACAAATATACATGATATATTTTATATTCGCTTTTGTTATATTTGCATAAATGTAAAAAGATGTATTTGATTGAACGGCGGGTATGTCTGTTTTATCTCTTGCTCATGCTGTATAAAGTTATAACGGGCGGAAGTCTTTTGTGTGTTTTAGATAATTGAGTATGGAAGGGAATGAGGTGGAAGAAAAGATTGTTGGAGATTTGGACTGGGACGGGTTGCATCGTCCTCGTATTTATTATGCCGTAGCCACTACTTTTTGTGGATTGTTTCTTTCGGTACTCGACGGTTCGATATGTAATGTGGCGTTGCCTAGTATTGCCCGGGAGCTTGGTGTTTCATCGTCGGATTCTATTTGGATAGTCAATGCGTTCCAGTTGGTTATTATGATGACTATTCTTCCTTTTGCGTCGATGGGTGAGCGCTGGGGGTATAAGCAAGTTTATCTGAGGGGTGTTATCGTGTTTACAATCGGTTCGTTGTTTTGTGCGCTATCCCATAATTTGTCATTGCTCGTGATTTCTCGTGTATTTCAAGGCTTTGGAGCGGCTATGATTATGAGTGTGAACACTTCATTAATTAAGCTGATCTATCCCAAGCGGAGGTTGGGTGAAGGGGTTGGGCTCAATGCGACCGTAGTGGCCATAGCATCGGTAGCGGGACCTACTTTGGCCGCCGGTATATTGTCTGTCGCTTCTTGGCCCTGGTTGTTCGCCATCAATGTCCCTGTTGGTGTAGTTACCTTTTTTATGGGGCGTAGATATTTGCCCGATAATGCAGTTAGAGTTTTGGGGCATCGGTTTAATTGGAAGGAGGCTTTGTTGAATGCTGCGACGTTCGGGTTGTTCATCGGGTGTGTAGAGGCCTATTCCCATGATGTTCCTGTTACTTGGGTTTTGGGAGGTATTGTTTCGTTTGTCATTATAGGTACATTTTATGTGCGTATGCAACTTAGGGAGAGGTATCCAATGTTACCGTTCGATTTGCTTAAAATTCCTATTTTTTCGATGTCGGTTGTGACGAGTATTCTTTCATTTACGGCTCAAATGTTGAGTCTGGTAGCCATGCCTTTTTTATTGGCAACCACTTTCCATTATGATGCTGTTGGCACGGGGTTGTTAATGACCTCGTGGCCGTTGGTAATTGTGTTTGTCGCACCGCTTGCGGGATTGATGATCGGGAAGGTTCACCCCGGTATTTTGGGTGGGGTTGGGTTAACTATTATGAGTGTCGGTTGTTTTTGTCTTTCATTTATTCCTACCGAAACAGGGCACTTCGGGCTTGTGTGGCGGTTGATGTTGTGTGGAATGGGTTTCGGATTGTTCCAGTCTCCGAACAATCATATGTTGCTTAGTTCTGCTCCACCTCAACGTACAGGTAGTGCTAGCGGAATGTTGGCGACAGCTCGGTTGATAGGTCAAACCGTAGGAGCAGCTTTGGTTGCGTTGCTATTTCATTTGTATGGTGATTCCGCTCCTCATGATGCCATGTTGTTGGCCGGAATCTTGACTTTGTGCGGTGCGTTTTCTTCTTGTTGTCGATTGAAGGTGAGTATGCCGAAGTAATAAAAATAGAATCTAAATGTATCGAGTTTGTGATCGGTTTGAAAAGCCGGTGTATTATTGTATCGTTTAAAGGCTCTGTCATTGTGGAAGACTTTGTCCTATCTTTGTTTTCTATTTGATAAAAGAGGGTAATTTTTAATCTTTTTGTGAGGACGATAGTGTAATCGGGAAATGTGCCAGTTTCATCAGATAATGATTATAGACATTATCTCACAAAGAAACCGGATATGAAAGCCTCACAAGAACTACTTGCAATCTCCAAAATGATTACACATTGGGTTATGGCAATAAAAAAAACGATAGTTGACTATCGTTTTTTTTATTGAGTGTGACATTATGAGCTTATTGTGAGCGTATTATCGTTTTAGTATCTTTTTGGTGACCGTGTATCCTTCTTCTGATTTTACTTTTACCAAGTAGATACCGGCGGGTAATTGCGGTATGTTTGTCGTTTGTAGGTTCTCGCCTTGATTTCTTTGAATGAGGCAACCATTGGACGAGAAGATTTCTATTTCGTTGATAGGTTCGGCTGAGAATACAGATAGTTCGCAGTCGCTTAGTTGGAGTCTTATTTCCAAGTTATTTTTTGTTGTTTGCTGTATCGCACTCATGCCGGGAATTTTGATGTCGACATATACGGGGTAGTGGTCCGAGATATCTTTAAGGTCTACTGTTTGCCCATCGATGGTGATTGTTCTGACAATGTGTGATTCTATATTTTGAATGCCCGAATTTTTGTAATCGTGGAAAAGAATGTAATCTATGCAAGCTGTATTTTCTTCCCGTCCCGGTATCGTGTTGCCTTCGGTGTCGCTGAAAATCTGGAAGTCTTCCAAGAAAACGCTGAATGCTAGGTTTTTCCATCTGTGGGAATCGTTCATGTCTCCGGCCAAGAATACCGGTTTGCGTATGTAGTCCAATTCGGTGCAGATGGCTGCTGCTTCGTTCATGCGATGTTTGTCGTCTAAGTCCAAATGGGTGCTCATGAACGAGAAATCCTCGAAGTCGGTTCTTATCAATATACGTCCTACATCGCTACTCAATTTCATCTTTTTTATTTTTTTGATAGGCAACCAGCGTTTCACCAGTGTTCCGTTGCCCACACTGCCTCCATCGTAATCGGCAGCTATGCCGTATACTTGTACATAGTCGAGCTCGCTCCATTTGGCGATGTCGTCTAAGAGCACCCTTTTCCAACGACCGTTGGCTGCGCTGTCCAATTCTTGCAGGGCGACGACATCGGCATCGAGCGCTTTAAGTATGTTTGCGAACCGTTTGGTATTCAAATCATTGAGGCTTCCCGGATCTGTGCCGCCTTTGCAGTAGTGGGTGTTGTAGGTGAGTAATCGGATTACTCCGTCTTGCTTGGGATAGGTTTGAGAGAAAGAGTTTGATGCACAAAGTAATCCGGCCAATAATAATGTGATGCTTTTCTTTGTAATTTTCATAATTTATACACTACTGTCCCGTAAAAGTTGATAAATAGTTCTTTGAAATTATTGAAATATAGTCAATTACGTGGTTTTTGAGATGAAACGGACTTGATTTTGCAACTTTGCAGTCTAATACAAATGGCTGCTATGTTCCAAGACAAATACGTATTCTCTCAATTAACCGCTTTTTTCTGAACAGGACTCAGTTCAACAACTATGTTCGCAAGTATGATGGCAACAGATATGTGAAACATTTCACTTGCTGGAATCAGATGCTCGCGATGATGTTTGGACAACTGAGTAACCGTGAGAGCCTGCGAGACTTAATCGTTGCTTTCGAGGCGCATAGGGCCAAGCAATATCATCTTGGTTTAGGACGTGAACCGATAGCCAAGACAACTCTTGCGACAGCGAACCAGAACCGTGATTACAGAATCTTTGAAGAATTTGCATTCTATATGATGAAAGAAGCCTGCGAGAAGCGGACGACCAACATCCTTGACATTTCCGGAAAGAAATATGCGTTTGATTCAACAACGATTCCGTTATGTCTTGCAACATTCCCGTGGGCAAAGTTCCGAAGCAAGAAAGGAGGAGTGAAAGCTCATGTCTTATACGACATTGAAGCACAAGTTCCTGCTTTCTATACTGTAACCACTGCATCAAAGCACGATTCTACAGCGATGTCTTCAATCCATTATGAACCAAATGCTTATTATATATTCGACAGGGCTTATGACTCCTTTAAAGAACTCTATAGGATACATCTTACAGACTCTTTCTTTGTTGTCAGAGCCAAGACGAACTTAAAATATAAGACTGTCAAATGGAAGCGGAGAATGCCAAAGAACATAATGACAGATGCGGAAGTGAAACTGACCGGTTATCTCTCCGGGAAGAAATATCCGGAGTCATTCAGACTCGTCCGATATTACGATGAAGAAGATGACCGTGAGCTCACTTTTCTGACGAATGCGAAACAACTTTCTGCATTGGATGTCGCCAATCTTTACAAGAAAAGATGGTTGATCGAGCTGTTCTTCAAATGGCTCAAGCAGCACCTCAAGATAAAGAAATTCTGGGGCACAACAGAGAACGCCGTCCGCATACAAATCAGTGTAGCTATTATCACATACTGTCTTGTGGCTATTGTCCAACATGATATGAAGTTGAAACGCTCTACCTATGAAGTTTTGCAAATTCTCAGCATATCATTGACAGACAAAACCCTCTTGCGTGACCTATTCGACAAGACTAATTTCAATGATGTCAAAGATCTATATAATCCCATTATTCCGGGGCTATTTGATTAATTGTTTAACTCGTCCCATTTTAACGGGACACTAATGATATGGATATAAAAATGAAACCGTACCTCTTGTTATTTGCGACATACCTTATATGCGTCGCCCAGACATTCGCCCAAAATCAGGAAATACGGCTCTTTTCACACCGGGGAGGGCGCCTGGAACACGACGAGAACACGCTCCGGGCCTTTGAAGCCAGTTATCGGGCAGGATACCGGGGATTCGAGACCGATGTGCGGATGACCCGCGACGGAGCACTCGTCATCACGCACGACAGTTCGCTGGAGCGTACCACCGACGGCAAAGGCGTGGTAGAGCAGCATACTCGGGCAGAAATAGAGCAATTGCATACCCGGCAAGGGAACAAAGTGCTCTTTCTCGATGAACTGCTTCGCTTCCTGCACGACAAGCCGGGGCTCTATGTCGAGTTTGAGATGAAGACCGCTCCGCAACATCTCTATCCCTCCCGTCGTCTTGAGGAGTATTGCGACAAACTCTATGAAGCAGTCATGGCAGAGAAGCCCGCAGATGCCCTTTATGTGTTCACGTCGAGCGATTATCGGGCGTTGCGCTATTTGCAATCGCGCTACCCCGGAGTAGAACTGTTGCTCATCACTTCCAAGCCCTGCAACGACGAGACCATAGACCTCTGTAAGACTGTCGGCATAAAACGCCTCGGGGCGACCATGGACGGTACCAGTCGCGCAAGTGTACGGCGGGCACACGATGAAGGCATTATCGTAAGCCTGTGGCCGGGGAAGTCGGTACAGGACTTTATGCTCGGGGCGTACTTGGGATGTGACTATATGTGCACCGATATCCCGGTTGAGCTCAAAAAGTGGGTTGCAGAAAACGCCCCTTGGATAAAAGTGAAATATTAGCCGGCCCGCTCGTCGGAAAATATTTTGAAATAAACTTTGATAAGAATTTTGAAAATATAAAATGTTGATAATAAGAATGATGATTGGATAAATTGCAAAATGTACCACCCTTGTATAGACAAATTCGCCATTCGATTCTGAAACAAATATTCAAATAAATGAGACATATAGATGGCAGCCCATTGTTTCGATGCAACTACTTTTGTCGGACCATGTAACCATAAAGCCCGGGGACAACACCATAATCCCCCGGCACCCGGCAGAAGCCATTATTTGAAAATAAAGCGAAAACAAGTCTGTAATAAATTTTTTATTGGAATGAAACGAATACATACTATCCTTATTATCCTGTTATTGGCAGTGACGTACGGGGAGGCAAAAAAATCCTCGGACGACAGGCAGATGGATGACTTTATCACATCATTGATGAAGAAGATGACGCTGGAAGAAAAAATCGGGCAGTTGAATTTGGGAGGAGTCGGCAGCCCCAAAGTGGTCGGCAGTGCCATAGGACTCGACGAAGCCATAAGAAAAGGGCTTGTCAGTTCGGTCGGAGGGTTCGATGCCAAAGCAGCCGAAGACGCCCAAAAATTTGCCGTAGAAAATTCGCGCATGAAGATACCTTTGATTACAGGGCTCGATGTCGTTCACGGATATTATACGATTTTCCCCATACCCTTGGCCAGTGCATGCAGCTGGAACATGCCCCTCTTGGAAGAGAGCGCACGGGTCGCAGCCGACGAAGCATCCGCATTCGGTATCAACTGGACATTCGCGCCTATGGTCGACATCTGCCGCGACCCGAGATGGGGGCGTATTGCCGAAGGTGCAGGAGAAGACCCCTGCCTCGGCTCCCGCATAGGCCGGGCAATGGTCAGGGGATTTCAGGGTGACGACCTCTCCAAACCCAATACCCTCCTGGCATGTGTAAAGCACTTTGCCTTGTACGGAGCATCCGAAGCCGGACGCGACTATAATACCGTGAGCATGGATCCCGTAACCATGTACAACTACTATCTGCCGCCCTACAAGGCAGCCTTCGATGAGGGAGCGGGTAGTGGGATGACCTCTTTCAACGTCGTGAACGGAGTACCGGCCACAGGAAACAAGTGGCTCCTGACCGACTTGCTGCGTGACCAATGGAAATTCAAAGGATTCATGGTATCCGATGCCAATTCGCTGGCCGAAATGTCAGAACACGGAATGGGCGGCGCTCAACGAATCACCGAGCTGGCGATGAACGCCGGGCTCGATATGGACATGAGTTCCAGCCTGTATGTACTCTGTCTCAAAAAAGCGGTAGAAGAAAAACGGGTCCCCCTCAGCCGGATAGATGCCGCCTGCCGCAGAGTGCTCGAAGCCAAATACAAATTAGGACTGTTTGAAGACCCTTTCAGGTATCTGAAAAACAAGCAACGGCAATCACAAGTACTATCACCTCAAAACCGCGATGTCGCGCGTAGGCTTGCTGCCGAGTCTATTGTCCTGCTCAAGAATTCCGAGCAGCTCCTGCCGATTACCCCTCCCCGTAAAATAGCCGTTGTAGGGCCTATGGGCAATGTACGTGACGAGTTGCTCGGTACATGGTCATACGGCTACTCTAAAGACAAGATGCATTCGGCATACGAAGCGCTCCGCGAAGCCCTGGCCGGGAAATGCGAAGTCTCCTACTCGCAAGGAGCCAATTATATCGAAGACTATTGTATATATAATGGAAAATTTTCCATACCCACCGACTCGCTCATACGCAGAGCCATTGCTGAGACAAGCGATGCCGACCTTATAATCGCAACCGTAGGAGAGCCTGCCTCTTGGAGTGGAGAAGCCAAAAGCCGGGTAAATCCCTCCCTGCCTGACTGCCAGAAAAAGATGCTTCGCGAACTCAAGAAAACAGGAAAACCCGTCGTTGTCGTCATATTCAGCGGCCGGCCTTTGATTCTTACAGAGGAAGATGCCGAGTTTTCCACCCTTGTAGAAGCCTGGCACGGCGGTACTATGGCCGGTGAAGCTCTGTGTGACATATTATTGGGAAAAGTATGTCCCTCAGGAAAGATTACAGCCACATTTCCCCGCCACATAGGGCAGATACCCATATATTACAACCACCTCAGGACGGGACGTCCGTATTCCGGCTTCTGGGCGACGACAAAATATGTCGATTGCGTCAATGAACCCCTTTATCCGTTCGGTTACGGGTTGAGTTATAACCGGTACACGTATGGAAAACCTGTTTTGGACAAGAAAAAGGCCAAGGGAGATGACGATGTCGTAACACTGAGCATCGACATTACCAATACCGGAAAATATACCGGAAAAGAAGTCGTGCAACTCTATATCGGAGACCCCGAAGCATCTGTTTCGAGACCCGTTATAGAATTGAAAGACTTTCAGAAAGTCGATTTTGCACCGGGAGAGACCAAGACAGTAACTTTCCGCATTACGACCGGGCAGCTCAAGTTCTATAATCAGGATTTGAAATACGATTGGGAAGCCGGGAAGTTCAACATCTCGGTAGGCCCCAATTCCCGTGAGCTACAGAAACTCACGATGACATGGGACAAATAAGATAACAATATGACATACCGGTTTACCGATACGAAAATGAAAAAGACGATAACCATATTGGCGATGGCTTGGGCTGCCTTCAGCCGGGCACAAATTCCCGACGAGGCAAAAAATCTGAAAGCGTATATCGACAGAGACATGCCCAAGACCGTACGTGTATGCACGGCCGATACAGTAGGCAACTTCGCCTTGCCCTATCCGTTCAGTGTGCCCTGCATCGTAAACGGCTTTCAAAATATGTTCTATTGGGACACATATTTCACCAATGTCGGGCTCTTGCTCGACGGGAATACAGGACAAGCAAAAAACAACATAGATAACATACTGGCGATGATTGAGCGGTTCGGATACATGCCCAATGCCACTTGCGAGGGGATGCTCAACAGGTCGCAGCCCCCGTATGCAAGTATGATGGTAAGAGAGGTATACGAAGCGACCCGGGACAAAGCCTGGCTTGCCCGGGCATGCAAGGCTCTCGAAAAAGAATACGGCTTCTGGATGACCCGGCGCATGACCCCCAGCGGGCTCAACCGGTATTCCAACAATGCCGACAAAGCATCATTGATGGCATTCTACAACTACATTGTCGGAAGGCTCGGGCTGAATCCCGCTCACTATACCGATGATGAGGAGCGATGTGCCGTAGCCTCCCATTTTCTTGCAGAAGCAGAGTCGGGCTGGGACTTCAACCCCCGGTTCGATTCCAGATGCGAAGACCACAATCCCGTAGACCTCAATGCCAACCTATACGCCTATGAGCGCAACTTCGCGTATTTCTATAAAGAACTCGGGCTCCGGGGAGCAAAAAATTGGGAAAAGCTTGCAGCCCGGCGCAAGGCCTTGCTCGACGAGATGTGCCTTGACCCCCGGGACGGGCTGTATTATGATTACGACTATGTCAACCGGCGCCGTTCCCCTGTACTTTCGGCTGCCGTGTTCAGTACACTGTTTGCAAAATTGGCGGGCAAGAAACAAGCCCGCGCCATATATCGCAACCTCTCCCGGCTGGAGTGTGCCAATGGAGTCGCAGCCTGTGAAAAAGGAGACCGCCGGAGAGTATACCAGTGGGACTATCCCAACGGGTGGGCGGCACTCAACTATCTCGCGATAAAAGGACTCGACAGTTACGGTTACAGGAAAGCCGCCCGCAGGATAGCCGGAAAGTACGTGCACAGTATGGCCGATATCTACAAGCGCACCGGCAACCTCTGGGAAAAGTACAATGCCGTCAGCGGAAGTACCGATGTGAAAGACGAATATGCCATGCCCGGAGCCTTCATGGGGTGGACTGCCGGAGTCTACATATTCGCATTCGATTATTACTATAAATGACCGTTCTCCACCCCTTGTTACAGTAAATCACACATAAAACATTAATATTTCAACTATGGTAAAATCATTGAAAAGACTATGTATCCTCGCCCTCTCCCTTTCTGTTTGCACCGCAGGAATCCGAGCAGGAGAGCAGGAGAGCACGTCAGCTCCCAGAATAGTCAACGTAATCAATTTTATACGGCAGACCGAACCCCGTATCGACGCCATTACCGACGAAGTGCTCTACCGCACCGTTGTCGAGCAGGTAAAGCTCCTCAATCGGTACGGTATCAAAGGCACATATTTGTTGCAATACGATGCGCTTATATCGCCCTCATATCAGGAACTGCTGAAAAAAGAAACCCTGCCGGGAACAGAAATAGGAGGCTGGTGGGAAATCACACAGCCGCATGTGGAAGCCGCCGGGCTCAAGTGGCGCGGCCGGTACCCGTGGGACTGGCATGCCGATGTAGGCTTTGCCACCGGATATACCCCCGAAGAACGCGAAAAACTCGTAGATGTGTATATGGCGAAATTCAAGGAAATATTCGGAAAATATCCCTCAGCCATAGGCTCATGGTTTATAGACGCCCATACACTGGCATATATGTACGACAAATACCATATCGAGGCTTCCTGCAATTGTAGAGACCAGATAGGAACCGACGGATACACCCTCTGGGGAGGATACTGGCAGGGAGGATATTACCCCAGCCGCAAAAACGCATATATGCCGGCACAGACCCGGAAAGGGCAGATTCCCGTACCCGTATTCCGTATGCTGGGAAGCGACCCCATATACCAGTACGATTTGGGAATCGGCGGCAACTATCAAGGAGTAGTTACCTTGGAGCCGGTATATGGCAGTGCCGGAGGGTCGGAAACTTGGGTAAAATGGTTTTTCGACTCCATGTTCAAAGACCCCGGTATGGGATTGTCGTACGTCCAGGCAGGACAAGAAAATTCCTTCACTTGGGGAGCCATGAAAAAAGGCTTGGAGATACAGATACCCCTCCTCGCACGCCTTCGGGACGATAATACGATACGCATCCAGACCCTCTCCGAGACAGGACGATGGTACAAAGACAACTATTCTACCACTGCACCCTCGGCAATCAGTGCACTGACCGACTATAAAAACACCGGGAAAAAGACCGTATGGTACAACAGCAAATACTACCGGGCCAATCTCTTTTGGGAAGGCAATACATTCCGGTTCAGGGACATACACCTCTTCGATGAAAGATTTGCTTCCGACTATATCGACAAGCCCGGTACGACATCTACTTGCCTGTACACCACTTTGCCCTTTGTCGACGGGAATATCTGGAGCTCCGACAAGAAGTTGGCAGGCCTCCGGCTTTTCTGTGCCCGTCAAGACGGTACGATGATTGAAGCGACAGGCCGGGAACCCGAAATAGCACACAAGGGAAAGCGTCTTTACGTAAGATGGCCGCTGGAAATACCCGGAGCAACTTTTGTCATGACCTTTGACGAAGACAAAGTCCGTATGCAAATCGAATCGGCCGGCAACACCCGCATGGAATGGTACATGGAACTCTCCGTCGTGCCGGGTACCGCATTGCCTTTTACACGAATAGATGACAAGCGTATCGATGCCCGGGAAAAAACATTCGATTATAAAATAACCTGTAAGAAAGGAACATTCGCAGACTGCAAAGACTCCTCGGGACGAATATTTAGAATAAAACCCGAAAACAAAGAAATATCCATATCCTTTAAAAATTGAGCAATGGCAGGAACATTAGAAAAATTACGGGCCGGATGCCGGCCGGACAGACGTGCCCTCTTCTCTCTGGGGGCGATGCTGTTTGTTTTTGGCAATATGGCATGGGGGAAAATAAGCCCCGGTAACCTGAGATGCGAATATATGGAAAATCCCGCAGTGGTAGACACCCGTGCCCCGCGCCTCTCTTGGATAAACCATGCATCTTCCGGGCAGGAGAGAGGACGCTCGCAACAGGCGTACCGCATAGTCGTGTCCACCTCGAAAGAAAAATTGCAAAAAGGAGACTACGACGCGTGGGACAGCGGCCGGCAAAACTCCTCCGTGTCGCGGCTGGTGCACTATGCAGGAGCCCCCTTGAAGTCGGCGGGAGACTACTGGTGGCGCGTTATGGTCTGGGACGATAAAGACCGGGCTTCAGACTGGAGCGAGCCCGCTTATTGGGGCATGGGGCTGTTGGAACCCGCCGACTGGAAAGCCCGGTGGATAGGAGTGCCCTGGCAGGGAGAAGCCCCCCCGGAGAGTACTCAGCCCGGTAAAGTACGAGCAGCGACAATACCCGGCACCGCTGTTTCGCAAGACATTCCGGGCCAAAGGAAAAATAACCTCTGCAAAAGCCTTCGTCACCGGGCTGGGCTACTTTGAGCTGTATATCAACGGAGAGAAAGTAGGAGACGACTATTTAGTCCCCAACTTTACCAATTACACCGTACGCGAAGACATAAAGCACTATGGCATATCCATCGACAACAAATTTCGCGGTTACAGGGTCATGTATCTGGCTTATGACATCACGCACATGCTCCGTCGCGGTGACAACGTAGCCGGGGCGATATTGGGCAACGGATTCTACGATTGCACCACCGGTTGGGTATGCTCCTTCGGGTCGCCCCGCCTGCTCTGCCAGATAGAAATCACATACGCCGACAATACCAAAGAAATGATATGCACCGACGAAACCTGGAAAGTAAAAGAGTCTCCGATTGTAGCCGATGACGTCTTCGCAGGAGAAGTCTACGATGCCAATAAAGAAACTGACGGTTGGTGCACGACGAGCTGCGACGATGCAGACTGGATCCGGGCCGTTTATCGGAATGCCCCTGTCGGCACACTCACGGCAAACACCGCACCTACCGATAAAATCACCGAAGTGCTGGAGCCCGTATCCTTGAAAAAGCTGGACAACGGTACCTACGAAGTAGACTTTGGCAAAGAAATTTCAGGTTGGATACGGTTCAAGGACATAAAAGGGAACAAAGGCGATACACTCGATGTCAAGTACATCTGCGAGTCTCCCCTCGGAGTATACCGGTACATATTCAAGGGCACAGGCAAGGAGAGCTATGCACCCCGTTTTACATGGTACGTCTTCCGCAAAGCCGTCATATCGGGAGTACATGACCTGTCCGAAAAAAATATGACGGCAGAAGCTGTCAATACCGATGTTCCCATTGATGCAGAGTTCAGGACTTCGAACCCGCTGTTCAACAAGATAAACCAAATCTGGCGGCAAAGCCAGCTCGACAATATGCACGGGGGCATAGCCAGCGACTGTCCCCACCGAGAGAGAGCACCTTATACAGGCGATGCGCAAGTCGTGTGCACTACGGTAATGCACAACTTCGACGCTGCCGCTTTTTATCAGAAATGGATACGAGACATGAGAGATGCCCAGAATATAGAGACCGGCTATGTCCCCAACGGAGCCCCCTGGCAACCCGGTTGCGGAGGAGGAGTTCCCTGGGGCGCAGCCATGAATATCATGCCCTGGGAATTCTATCTGCACTATGGAGACAAGAAGATATTGGAAGACAACTATTTCGCCATGAAAGAGCAAATACGCTACATGCTGACATGGCTTACTCCCGACAGTACCATGCTCGCACAACGTGCCAATCTGAATGCGACCCAACCCAATTATTGGCTCAATCTGGGCGATTGGGCACCCGCATTCGACATACCCTCTGTCGAGCTCGTGCACACGTTCTATCTCTGGCGTTGTGCCGATTTTACCGCAAAAGCCGCCCGGGTGATGGGGTTGCAGGACGATGCCCGTTACTATTCGGTATTGGCCGGCAATGTAAAAAAAGCCTTCAACAAGAAATTTTACAATCCCGAAACCCGCTCTTATGGAGATTTTGGCAGCAATATATTCGCATTGGTATTAGGTGTCCCTGACGACCGTTACGACGATGTCGTGGCGACCTTGAAACACGAGATTTCGGTCAAGTACGACAACCATCTCAATACCGGGATATTCGGTACACAATTCTTTTTCGAGACACTGGCGCTGAACGGGCTCAACGACATCGCCTATAACGCCATGAATCAGGAAGATTTTCCCAGTTTCGGGAACTGGATAAAACAAGGAGCTACCGTCACCTGGGAAAAATGGAACGGAGCCGATTCCCGCAACCATCCGATGTTCGGAGGAGGACTCACTTGGTTTTACAGAATTCTTGCAGGAGTCAATGTCGATGCCGAAAGACCCGCATACGAACATATCATCATAAAGCCCATCTTGGACAAGCGGCTGCCCGAAGTCTATTACTCGCACATGACACCTTACGGCGAAGTCGTGTCCGAAATCAGGCAGACAGGCCGCAATCTGGAAATGAACGTGACCGTTCCCGTAGGGAGTACAGCCACCATATACATACCCGTAGGAGGCAATACCTCGGAAGTGACAGAAAGCGGGATATCGGTACGCGACTCGAAAGACGTCCGGTTCGAAAGGATACAAGACGGGAACTGTATCGTGCGTGTGCCGCAAGGAAAATATAAATTCAAAGTAGACAACCAATAAACTCTTTCCTATGAAAAATAGAATCGTCACGATTATCGGGCTGTTTGCCCTGTTGAGTACGGCATCTGCCGCCGGCCCGAAAGCCGATTTTAATGTAATACCCGTGCCGCGTACCATCTGTGCCGGTACGTCGGCCCCCTTTGTTCTGGATAGCAATACCAAAATATACTACGAAGAAGGGCAGAAGCGCAATGCCGCCTTTCTGCAACAATACATTACCGACATCACAGGCATTGTTCCCGAGCTGACCGATAGACCTCGGAAACGCGGGACGATAAGCCTCCGCGTCAAAGATACCTCTTCCGATGCCGAAGGGTACACCTTGACTGTCGACAAGAAAAACATACACATCGTCGGCAATTCTCCCGCAGGTGTATTCTATGCCATACAGACATTGCGCAAGGCACTCCCTGCAGGGCAGGCCTCCGAAGTGGAAATACCCTCATGTATCGTAGAAGATTCGCCCCGCTTCGCATACAGGGGAGTACATCTCGATGTAGTCAGGCACTTTTTCCCTGTCGATTCGGTAAAGCGCTATATCGACATCATTGCGCTTCACAATGTAAACCGTTTCCACTGGCATCTCACCGACGACCAGGGCTGGAGAGTAGAGATAAAGTCTCGGCCCCGGCTCACCTCCGTAGGAGCATACCGTAAACAGACGGCAGGCGACGGCACGCCTCACGGCGGGTTTTATACACAAGACGAGATACGCGACATCATCAGATATGCACAAGAGCGGTATATAACCATTATTCCCGAGATAGACATTCCCGGACACTCTGCAGCGGCATTGGCGTCATATCCCGAGATAGGATGCACCGGTGGCCCTTATGAAGTATGCGAAGTATGGGGAGGGCCGGCAGATGTACTATGCGCCGGAAAAGACGAGACCATGCAGTTTCTGCAAGATGTCTTTACCGAGATAGCCGGGCTCTTCCCCTCGCAGTACATACACATCGGGGGAGACGAATGCCCCAAACAACGTTGGAAAGAGTGCCGGGCGTGTCAGGCAAAAATAAAAGAACTCGGCATAGTCCCGGACAAAAAACACTCGGCAGAGCAGAAACTGCAAAGCTATGTCATGGTCTCGGTCGAGAAATTTCTGGCGGCAAAAGGACGTAAAGTCATCGGTTGGGATGAAATACTCGAAGGAGGCTTGGGCCCTGACGCCACAGTGCACTCCTGGAGAGGCATGGGCGGGGCCGTCGAAGCCGTCAAGCAAGGGCACGACGCCATACTTTCCCCCACGTCCCACTGTTACTTTGACTACGACCAGGAAAAAGTGACGCAGATAGACAAAGTGTACTCTCTGAATCCGGTGCCCGAAGGATTCGATTCCGAAAAGATGACACACATTTTAGGCGTCCAGGCAAACGTCTGGACCGAGTATATGCCCACTTTCGGCAGAGTGCAGTACATGCTGCTGCCACGATTGGCCGCACTCTCTGAAGTACAATGGTCCCAACCCGGCCGGATGGACTATTCGGCCTTCCTGCAACGTCTCCGTCATTTGGCACAGATATATGACAAGTACGGATACAATTACGCCAAAGTAATAGACATATTCAAATGAAATCCGAAACACATCTTTACATTTTAGCTCTGGTATTCATGTCCTTCTTATGGCCGGTATGGGCAACCGCATCCGAATTTAAGATGTTGCTACGGCTCTGGCCGCATCACCATACCGACGATTCGTTGAAAAATGAGCTGTTGGCAGCGCTGGAAGATTATCCCGGACTTTGGGATGAAGCCTGGTTTTTCATGGAATATAATACGCTTTTATCTGAGAAACATAACTGTTCGGCTCGGAAAATGGGGGAAGCTGCCCGGCAGCTGAGAGCCATAGGAATAAAGCCGTCTGTGCAGGGACTTACGATAGGACATGGAGACGGCTTTGAATTCAATACCGAGGAGTCCATTCCCGATAAATGGACAACGATAGTAAACAATGCCGGGCAGGCAACCCGAATGTGCAGTTGTCCCCGGCAGGCACAGTTCCTCGAATACGTAGAGCATACCTTTGCCCAATACGCATTACAATGCAAGCCGTCGGTAGTATGGCTCGACGACGATTTGAGAATTACGGAGCATTGGCCTGCAAAAATGCTGTGTTTTTGCAATACTTGCATATCCCTCTTCAATCAAAAATACGGATACAGTTACGAGGCTGCATCTCTCCTTGTTGCCATGAACGGCAATGCAGACAACGGTATTTTGCGCAGTCGATGGATAGAATTCTCCCAAGAAAGCCTGGCTCAAGTAGCCCGTTCTGTTGCCCGTGGCGTACATGCCGTATCACCGGAGACAATTGTCGGCTTGCAGCATCCCAATTTTCATCGCGAGTTGCTCGAAGGATACGATTGGACCCCCGTTTTTGAAGCCATTAAAGACGAGACGGGTAAGGCCCCGGCATCCCGTCCGGGCAGCGGTTTTTACGATGATCATGAACCCAGAGGCATGATACGAAAAGCATTCGACATGGCGCGGCAGATACGGCGGTTGCCCGCGTATGTAACGCAGATTGCAGCCGAAATCGAAGGCCATCCGCACAGACATACCGGAAAATCCCCTGACGGTCTGTGTACTGAGTCATTGCTATACCTCTCCATGGGGGCGACACAACTGTCATATGCCATTATATGCAGTGCATTGGAACCCATGAGCTGGTATGCCGGTAACTATTTTGGCCCTCTGTCCGCTTGCCGGTCCTTTTATGAAGAATACGTAGAGTTCAATCGAGGCACTCAGCCGGGAGGTTTGAATCCCTATATCAGCCCCGATTTCGTATTGCGTCCGCATTATCCCGGAGAACCCGCCTTCGGATGGTTTACCACCGGAGCCAATGATGTGATTTCAGAGTTGGCAACCTTAGGAATACCATTCAGTCCCGACGGAGATTACAGCTCTGCACTCTTTATGGATGCCGAGGCCGTTAAGGGATTGGGACAGAAAGAAGGGGAATCGTTGTTTCGGGAAAGAGGCATACTCATCGACCGGGCAGCTTGGAATATAGCGTGCAGCCGTGGATTTGATAAGAGACTTGACCCTTGTGGCAAATCGGTAGAAGCCGTAGAGACCCGATATTATACTTCGACGGACGGAGCGCGGGTAGCAGTAGTACCCTTCTTCAGCCTTGCGGTAAATAATGCCTCGAGGATTGCCCTGATACAGGCTGCCGACTGGGTATCGGAGCATCGGTTGCCCGTAATGACTGAGACAGCAGCACAAGTAGTGGTCGTGCCTCGGGTCGATTCCGGTTATCGCCTGCGTTCCGTTACGGTACTCAACAGCAGCATATCCCGGTATACAGGGATAAAACTGAGATTACGAGGATGCGCCTCGAAAAGCAGATACATCTGGAAACGACCCGGACATAAAAATATCCGGCTGAAAGCCGTAGCTGACGGTAGCGATGTTATAGTCACTCTGCCTGCGATGGACGGTTGGAAAATAGGTTACATAAGCATATCTCACCATTGAATTATAGAAAAGACAGTATGATAAAAAATCTTTTATTGACAATGCTTTTGACAGTCGGCATCACCGCTTCAGCCCAAGAAGCATTGGATAGCAGGCACACGATTGTCTCTCCCGAAATACATGACGATAACCGGGTTACTTTTCGGCTGAAGACCCCGGACCATGTTGCATCGGTGAGAGTAGGTAGTGATTGCTTTTCTTCAGGAGGTGCCGATTTGAAGAAAAATGCGGAAGGAATCTGGGAATATACGACCCCGGAGCCTTTGCCTTCAGAGTTGTACAGCTATTTCTATGTAGTAGATGGCATGATGATGTTAGACCCCTCTAACGTGTATATAGTCCGGGATGTATCCACGACGATGAATATCTTTATCATAGGTGGAGGCATTGGAGACCTTTATAAAGTCAATGCCGTGCCTCACGGGACGGTCTCGCGGGTATGGTACGACAGTCCGTCGTTGCAGATGAAGAGACGTCTCTCCGTCTATACACCCGCCGGATATGACCCCGGTTCGAAACGGAAATATCCGGTACTTTATCTGTTGCACGGTATGGGAGGGGACGAAGAGGCATGGTTGACCCTCGGGCGTGTGGCGCAGATAATGGACAACCTCATAGCGGCTCGCAAGGCACACCCCATGATTGTAGTAATGCCCAATGGCAATGTAGCGCAGGAAGCAGCTCCCGGAGAGTCTGCACTCGGGCTTGTCCCTCCGACGCCCTATCTGCCGAAGACGATGGAAGGGACATTCGAAAGCACATTCCCCGATATCGTGCAGTACGTCGATACGCATTATCGCACATCCCGTAAAAAGTCGCATCGTGCCATTTGCGGATTGTCGATGGGTGGGTTCCATGCCAAATTTATATCGGCACGATACCCCGACATGTTCGATTATATCGGATTGTTTTCGGCAGCCGTTGCACCCGGAGAAAAAGTACATAGTGAAGTCTACGAGAATATGGAACTCAAATTGAAAAAACAGTTCGATACCTCCCCCGAATTATATTGGATATCCATCGGTAAAGATGATTTCCTGTACAGTGCAAACCTCGATTACAGGAAATACCTTTCTCTCAACAACTATCCTTATACTTGGTTCGAGACAGAAGGCGGTCATTCTTGGAGAAATTGGCGTCACTATATTTCCCGGTTTGTTCAGGAAGTATTTAAATGACTGTAGACAAACCGGGAATTTCCGGTATGAGCAGGTGCGCCAAGACCATTTTGTTGCATCTGTATCGATAATACGGAAATGTATACGTAAAGACAAAACTAGCTCTTATATACTGATTATTAATATGTTGTGTATATAATGCAAAAAAGTCTCACATGCATAAAAGAGACAAATATGCAAATCAATTAGACAAAAATCGATAGTACTTATATGAATCGATGCATTACTTTGTATAGTGGAAACCGAACTAAATTTAATATACATGAGTCTTAACAAATTTCAAATTCCAATAAAAAATCTATGCCGGTTTTTTTTACTGATGGGACTTATATTGTTTGCTCCGGTAATGATATATGCCGAGATAAAAAACGTGAAAGGCATTGTTGTAGATGAATCCGGAGAATCCCTGATTGGAGCTACCGTAAAAGAAAAAGGAACAGCCAATGTTACTGTCACAAATTTCGAAGGAGTATTCAATCTGAAACTGACGACTCCCAAACCCGTGTTGGAAATCACCTACATGGGATATGAAACAGCAACATATCCTGTGAAAACCTCACAAGTAAAAGTGGTCATGAAAGTTGCGGAAAAATTGCTCGATGAGACTGTTGTCGTGGCATACGGTACACAGCGGAAAGTCACCGTGACAGGTTCTGTCGCCTCTATCGGGGCCGACGACATCAAGAAAAGTTCTGCCCCGAATATCACGGCAGCCATTGCCGGACGGCTTCCCGGTCTGACGACCATACAGACCAACGGTGCCCCGGGCAAGGACGAAGTGACGATGTTTTTACGCGGGGCAGCTACGTACAACGATAAGAAACCCTTGATTCTGGTCGACGGTATTCCCCGGGAAAGCATTCGCGAAATAGATGCCAACGAAGTACAGTCGATTACCGTGCTCAAAGACGCCAGTTCTACAGCCGTATTCGGAGTGCGGGGAGCCAATGGAGTTATCCTTGTGACCACCCGGAGAGGTGAGAAAGGGAAAGTCTCCGTACGTCCCTCCCTCTCGTATAGTATGCAGACATTTGCCCGCAAATCTACCCGGCGCAATTCGTGGGATTATGTGCGCTTGCTCAACGAAGCACGCAAAAATGAAGGAGCAGCCCCCGAGTTTGACGAAAAAGACATTGCCAAGTTCGATGCTTGGCGCGATGGTTCGGGGCCCTCTGACCCCGTAGACCGTTATTGGTATCCCAATACCGACTGGCAAAGCATTTACTTCAAAGACTATGCCTCCATGGTGAAAGCCAATGTCGACATATCGGGAGGTTCCGACCGCTTGCAGTACTTTGTAAATGCAGGATATGTATACCAGGGGGGTATGTATAATACCGAACCGAAATCGCAACTGGGATACGACCCCCAGGCGAAGATGAACCGTTATAATTTCCGTTCCAATATCGACTATTCATTCAGCAAATGGATAAAAGCCTCTTTTGACCTCTCCAGTTTTATCGAAAAAGTAAACGGGACGAACGGGGTGGAATCGGCCGTCTGGGGCGACGCGATAACGGCCCGGCCCACATCTCCCGGCCCGCTTACCGTAGCCGGATTCAAAGTACGTGAAAACGGGACCGACTCCGAAGGCAACGTCCTTGTGCACGACGTCAGGCCCGGGCAGGTGGTACACGACCCGGTACAGACCTTGGAATCGGGGTACGGCAATATGAATCGCAGCGGATACAATTTGCAGACACGTTCCGGAGTGAATGCCATAGCGTCGTTGAATGTAGACCTCGGATTTATTACAAAAGGCCTGAGCCTGAAAGGGCTGGCATCGTTCGAGTCGAGGAGCAATAACGTGACCACCGCATTGAAAGGTTTCGTGACCTACAAGTATGAGCGCAAGCCTGCCGGTCTGGACCAGCCGATTTACACCTTCGACGGGGATAATGAGGAGGACGACCCCTTGAGCCTGCACCGCTCCACGACAAGCAACTACTTCCTCAATATGCAGATGCAGCTCAATTACAACCGCACATTCAACAGCAGGCACTATGTAACCGGTATGGTGCTTTTCCAGAGAGATTTGCGCGAGATGGCCAGCGGTGACATCCCTTACAATATGGTGGGACTGTCGGCACGCGGTACATACGCATTCGATAGCCGTTATCTGGCAGAGGTCAATATCGGTTACAACGGGACGGAGCAGTTTGCCCCCTCCAATCGTTTCGGATTTTTCCCGGCATTCTCTTTGGGTTGGGTCATATCGAACGAATCCTTTATGGACAATTTGCGCAATAACGGAATCATCTCCAATTTGAAGCTAAGGGCATCTGTCGGCAAAGTCGGGAATGACGGTCTGGGAAGCACCCGGTTCCTGTATCTGGACAATATCGACCTGCAATACCATACCAGCCATATCCCCTCATTAGGGAACGGAGGCAAAATTTACGAACGGATGGTAGGGAACAAGAACATCCATTGGGAAGTAGCGTGGAAGCAGAACTATGCCGTCGATTTGACGCTTTTCGATGACTTGGACTTGACTTTCGATTACTTTATCGAAGACCGTAGCGACATTCTTATCGAGAGGAATACCGTCCCGGCCATCTCCGGACTTACATCCTCGCAATTGCCGAGAGTGAATATGGGCGAGATAAAGAACAAGGGATACGAAATCACCTTGGACTATAATACAGACATCACCCGTGATTTGAACATCAATTTTGGCGGAAACTTCTCTTATGCAAGAAACAAGGTCATATCGGCCGATGAAGCCGTATTGTCGAGCGACTATGCCTACAGATACCGTGAGACCGGATTCTCTTTGGGGCAGAATTGGGGATACATTATCGACCATACCGTAGACCCTGAGCATGGAAAAGACGGTTCCGGATTCTTCAACAGTAAAGAAGATGTCATCAATAGCGGGCTTACCTATGAGACCGGAGGAGGAATCCCCCAGCCGGGAGACTTTATCTACAAAGACCTGAATGGAGACCATATTATCAATGAGAAAGACATGGCCCCTATCAAGTACTCTTCTCTGGTGCCCCGTATAAGCTACGGCTTCCATATAGGAGCCTCTTACAAAGGATTCGATTTCTCCGTCATGTTCCAAGGCGTAGGACAATACTCCAAATACTATTCGGGACGGGGCATATTTGAAGAAGAAGGCTCCAAATACTATTTGGACATTTGCGACAACCGCTGGAATGAAGAGCGCTATGCCAACGGGGAGAAAATCACGCATCCGCGTTTGGCAAATTCCGGTTCCGTGAGCCATATACAGAATAGTTACTATATAATGGATGCCGCCTATATGCGTCTCAAGAATGCAGAGATAGGATATACCTTCCCCGCACGGCTTACTCGCAAAGCGAAAATGAACCATGTACGCATCTATATCTCCGGTGACAATCTCTGTACGTGGACAGCGCTGCCTACAAAAGCATTCGACCCGGAACAGGCATCGGTAGTAGACTACCCCTTGATGCGGACATTCAATTGTGGAATCAATATTCAATTCTAATATCCCCAGATATGAAAAAGAAACTATTATATACCTGCATTGCGGCCTCTTTTGCACTATCGTTAGGCTCTTGTAGCGATGTGATGGACGTTACACCTGACGGACGTCTCTCTCTCGAAGAAGTATTTGCCAATCCCGATTATACGGCCGCTTATTTTTCCCAGGCATTCGATAATTTGCCTCATAAAATGATGAACTATTATTGGTTCGACAACCTGCCTTCGGCGCTGAGCGATGAGTCTTGGTCATGCGACGATGTGGAAGGGGTCGGCGCCATCAATGCCTATAAAGGGCAGGGCAGTGCCCGTGAAAATCTCTTCGAGACATGTTATAACGAAAACTTCGAATGCCAGTATTGGGAAAGATATTGGAAGTCGATACGCACCATAAATGTCTTTTTACAGAATATCCCTACCGCTGCAGTCAACAGCGAGACAGACCGGTCGAGAATGACGGCCGAGGCACATGTATTGCGGGCTTACTATTACTTGCAGTTGATAAAATGGTATGGAGCGCTTCCCATAATAAAAGTCCCTTTCCCGGACGATGTCGACTACTCGACCGTAAAAAAGAGCTCGGCCGTAGACTGCCTCAAGTTTGTCGTAGAAGATTGCGAGACGGCTATGCTGTGCGAAGACCTGCCGTGGCGTATAGTGAACGACCGGGAATTCAGGCGCCTGACCCGCGCCATGGCTGCAGCTATCCGTTCCCAAGCTGCTCTGTATGCCGCAAGCCCGCTGTATAATACCGGTGGCGAAAATCTCTGGGACTATGCTTACGAGAAAAACAAGGACAGCTATCAGAAGCTGAAAGCCAATGGGTATGAGCTGTACACACAACAACATCATCCGGAAGAATATCTGAATGCCTATGGAGAGTATTTCGCGCAAAATGCCACAGGTGGGGCAAATCCTATCGACCGCGAAACCATTTGGTTGGACATCAAGGACAACTGGGGCATGTGGTGGGTATGGGGCCTGCCTATACAGAGCAATTACAGGGCCGGTTGCGTGCCTTCCCAGGAGTTGGTCGATGCCTATGATATGCTCGAAACTGGGAAACCCGTTCTGGACTTGAAGCAACCCTACCTCGACGAGACACATTTGCAGCCTAACTATACCGAGGGCTCAGGGTACAATCCGGCACGCCCTTACGAAGGCAGAGACCCTCGCTTCTATGCCACGATAATCTATAACGGGGCTTCTATATACGTAGGTAACACCAAATCTGTCGTGCAGACTTATAACGGAGGCAATAGCGAACTTCGCGACAATGACCGCCGGTACACCCGTACCGGTTATTACCTGAACAAATACCGTAACTGGCAAGCCTATTCCGGTCTCTCCGGACAAGACGGCAAGTGGAAGCATTATCGTATGGGAGAAGTATATCTCAATCTGGCCGAAGCCGCCATTGAAGCCGGGCATATAGACGAAGGGCTGGCGCTTATCAACGATATACGGCATCGCGCCGGGTTCGACCCGTCGGTAGACGTCACCGCGACTACCCAGGAGGAAGCCCGCTTGTTGTTGAGGCACGAACGCCAAGTTGAGTTTGCCTTCGAAGAACACCGTTTCTTCGATACAAGAAGATGGACGAGAAACGAAGAAGATCTGGAGAACGAAAAGTTCTGTACCGGTATGAGGGCCAAACGTTCGGGGCTCAAACTGACATACGAACGCTTTATCGTCGGTTCTGACGGTTCGTCGCCCAGCAAGCTTTCCTATAAAGCTAAATGGCATTTCTTGCCGATACCGATTGATGATGTGTCATCATTGGAAGACCAGACCGGAGACCGCTGGCAGAATTATGGTTGGTAACAAGTCTTAAAAATATAATCATGAAAAAAATAAGAAAAATAGTAATGATTGTTGTGGCGGCTTGCTCTCTGGCAGGAGTTGGAGAGGCTGCTTCTCAAACAAAACATCTGGCCGGAGTCGTTCGCGACGAGGCAGGAAACCCCGTTCCCGGAGTATCCGTCAAAATATTGGATTCATGGCAATACGTCATAACCGATTCTGAAGGCAGATTCTATATAAATACCGATAAAGCCGACGGCAAACTCTCTTTTAGCTGTATCGGTTATAAAAACGAGATATTGCCGATAACCGAAAATTCGGATATGGAAGTGAAAATGCTCCCCGATGCCTCATGCAGCGATGAAATGCTCGACATTGCCTTAGACCGTACCGAACCGCGTTTTTCCTACACCGGGTCTATGAGTACCGTGAAGAGCCGAGAGATAGAACTGTGGCAGTCCAAAGGCCTTACCGAAACCCTTCAAGGAAAGCTCGCGGGATATCATGACGGACATATCAGGGGACTCAGTTCGATGAACGGCGAAGCGATATTGATAGTGCTCGACGGAGTGCCGGCGCCAACCCTCGATTTGAATTCGCTCGACCCGAGAAGCATAGAGTCGGTCTCTATACTGAAAGATGCCGCAGCAAAGGCACTCTATGGCCCCCTTGGAGCACAGGGAGTGATATTGGTTACGACCAAGAAAGGCCGTCCCGGGAAAACTCAAGTCAATGTGAATCTGAATTTTGCTCTTGAGATGCCTACTGTAAAGGCCGATATGCTCGACTCTTACCAATACGCTGTTTTACGTAATCAGGCACTGGCCAATGACGGGTTGCAACCCGTTTACAGCCCGGACGACATCACTGCTTTTGCCGATGGTACCGGTATCGACAACGACTGGCGCAAAATTTTTCTGAAAGACATGCGTACCTCGCAACGGTACAATATAGAACTCAACGGAGGAAATGAGAGAGTACGTTATTATGTCAACGGCGGTTATGCCCGTACGGAAGGAATGTATAAAGTAGACTGGAAAGAAAAGTATAATCCCGCCAACTTCGAGAACCGTTTTACACTGGTATCGAATATCGATGTCGACTTGTTCAGCTTTATGACGGCATTCCTCAATACAAATATGAGGATATACCGTAACAATGAAACCCGGGGAGGAGATATTATCAATAAAATTTATACGACCCCCAATACGATAGAAGGGCCTTTGGTCGACGGTAAAATCGTAACCACCGAGAATTTCTCCGATCCTATATATGGTTCTATCAATTATAAAGGAGTAAATCAGGAGACAGCCACGGATGTGAATGCCGATTTCGGGTTGAATCTGGATTTGAGTGCCCTCACCAAAGGACTTTCGCTTAAAGGCATTGTCGGGTACCACTCATATTATACCGGTATCCGGAACGGGGAGTACGACTATGCCCGTTACGTAAGGAATGAAGAAGGGGAACTCGTACTCTTCGGTACCAACGTGGAGAAAGCCTTGAGTTGGTCCAAGAGCGCGTCGACCGTATATTTTATGAATTTTCAAGGAATGCTCGAATATAACCGCACTTTCGGAGCCCATTCGGTCGATGCCTTTTTGAATTATCTGGCCGAAGACCGTCTCGGTGACAGTACCAGTGCCGGATGGTTGCTGCCTTTCCGCCGGATACAATTGGGTGGACATGCAAAATATGGCTACGATGGCCGCTATTTCCTGCAATTCGACTTTACACATGCCGGTTCCGAACAGATGAGGAAAGGCAATCAGTTTCATTTCTCTCCGACAGTTTCCGGTGCCTGGGTGGTATCGAATGAGAAATTTATGAAAAACCAGAGCGTACTGGATTTCTTGAAATTCAGTTTGTCATTCGGGGCTCTTCAGTACGACAACTTGTGGAATTTTTCGAGCCGTTACCTGTATGCCGATGACATCAGAGATATGGGCGGTAGCGGGCTCATAGGCTCTATATTTACCAATTTTCTCGTCACAGAAGGAGCCTTGGGCAATCCGGATATCAAATGGGAAAAGTCGTACCAGCAAAACTATGGCGTAGATATGACTCTCTTCAACTCGTTGAGCCTGTCGGTAGACTATTGGCGTACCCAACAGAGAGGAGTGTTGTGCCAGAGCGACTTGACCCCTGCCCTGAGTGGTTTCACCGGAGACAAACTGCCCTATACGAATGTCGGCAAAGTACAGAATCAGGGAGTAGATATCGAAGTCGGATATAGCAAAAAATGGAATTCCGGGTTTGAAATCGGGGTGACCGGAGACTTCGCTTGGAACAAGAACGAGATAATCGATGCAAACGACCTCAATTATTCCAGTATCGGGTATTATTACCCCTTCCGCAAGACCGGATACAGCATCGGGCAGAAATTCGGTTATCTAATCGATTATTCCAACGGTAACGGCTTTTTCAACAGCCGGCAGGAAATTGCAGACCGTAAACTCGTTTATCAGGGCGTCACACCCCGTGTCGGTGACTTTATCTATCGCGACCTGAACAGTGACGGTCTTATCGACGAGCGAGACAAAGCCCCTCTCGATGGGGTAAAAACCATGCCCAGCTTTATGGCAGGGGCTTCCGTACAGATGAAATATAAAAACTTCGACCTCTATATCCAGTTGCAGGGAGAGACCGGGCGCAATGCCTTTTATGACGGGCTTGGTGTATTCGAAAATCAGGCACAAGGTGTATATCTGGACATACACCGGAATGCCTGGACTCCCGAACGCTATGCCGCCGGGGAAAAAATAGAATATCCGGCATTGACATCGACAACTTCATCGAGCTTGCTGGCCAATGAATTTTTTGTCTCCAAAGCAAATTATCTGCGGCTCAAGAACGTCACTTTAGGGTACTCTTTACCTGATAAAATCGTTAAGAAGATGAAAATGAACCAGTTCCGAATATATATCACAGGGCAAAACCTCCTGTCGATGACCGACCTTAAGTTCAAAGGATTTGATCCTGAGTCCAAGAGCATCGATTCGTTTGTGTACAGGATGTTTAATTTCGGGTTGAATATCAATTTCTAAATAAATATAGGATAAGTAAAATGAAAAGATACAGATTATCATATATTGCACTGGCCGCATGGGCGGTAATCTCATTCGGCTGCACCTCTATCGAAGATTATCCTGACGGAAGACTGGAATTTGACCAGATATTCGAAAATCAGAAACTTCTCGGAGGCTACCTCAACAGTTGTTACGGTGCAATCGGGAATAACATGGGAAACAATTATACAGATAATACGTTTCTGGCTTCGGCAAGCGATGAAGCCCATGACGTAGGCGATGTCACCAATGGAGTGATGTCCCAGTGGTGCAACGGCTTTGTATCGGCATTCTCCAATCCGTTGGGAACTCCGGAAAAGTGGGATTATTATGAACCTATCAGGAAATGCAACATCATAATTGCCCGTATCGCTACCGCTAATATGCACTTGGAAGACCAGCGGGAAAGCTACAAAGGAGAAGCACACGGCCTCAGAGCCTTTTATTATCTCCAGATGATTAAGAATTACGGAGGAGTGCCCATTATCCTCGACGACCCCTCTGCCGAAGGGTACGACTTCTCCAAACTGCGTCGTGCAACGTTCTCCGAGTGTGCCCGGCAGATTATTTCAGACTGTCGTATTTCCATGGAAAATAAGACACTGGGATGGCACTCCGGGTCATCCGATAGTTACCGCTTCCGGTGGAGCAAGGCGATGAGTGCGGCAATAATGTCACAAGCCGCCTTATATGCGGCCAGTCCCCTCAATAACGATGGCACGTTGGATTGGGACGAAGCTGCCCAGATAACGAAAGAAGCGCTGGACCTCTGTCTGGCAAACGGGTATTCCCTGTACAAGGCCGTCCCCTCGGGAGGATTTGCCTCCTTGGCATATACCCCTTACGACATGTATTTCATGACAGCAGCCGATGTAAGGGGAGTAGAAGACCCGGAAACGATAATGACCGGGCGTAACAAACTCACCGTGTGGGAGCATTGCGGATTGCCCGTTACCGAAGGGCAAGTACGGGCAGGCTCATGCCCTTCGCAGGAGCTGGTAGACAGCTATGAGACCATCGACGGAGAGATGCCTATACTCGGATACGAAGACGAAGACCATTTGAGACCCATCATCAATCCGAAAGCCGTGCTGTATGATGAGAATAATCCCTTTGCCAATCGGGACCCGCGCCTGAAAGCGTCGATATACTATAACGGGGCTCCCTTTCAGGTCGGAGGAGACACCTACGTCTGGACATTCGAAGGAGGAAATTGTGCTTTGTCGAGTACGAACCGGAGAAATACACGTACAGGATATTATATGCGTAAGTTCGGAAACCCCACGTCAAACCGTGCCAACGGTAACAATGACGGCTACTTCCGTATATTCCGTCTGGCAGAGTTGTACCTCAATTATGCCGAAGCCTTGAATGAAGCCGAAGCATCTGATATAGCTCCCGATGCCGCTGTAGATGCGGTAAATGCAGTCAGGGACAGAGTAGGGATGCCCGACATTCCGTACGGGCTGGCAAAAGACGAGTTTCGGAAAAGATTACGCAACGAGCGCCGGGTGGAATTTGCCTTTGAAGAACAGCGTTTTTATGACGTGCGTCGTTGGAAAATACTGCATGAGACCGACCGGATTGTCACCGGTATGCGGGTGACGGACGAAGGCAAATACGAACGGTTTGTCGTAAGTCGGCGCAATGCGTATACAGACAAGTTCCTTCGTTTCCCGATACCGGGAGAAGAAGCGATACGCTTGCAGGTACATACCGGGCTCAATTTCCAGAATCCCGGATGGGAATAATCCCTTATAATGTTTCCTTAAAAGTAAAAAAGAACCGGAAAGTAAATATAACAAGATGAGCAAACAAGAAAAAATCATTCTGGCAGGATTGAGCCTGTTGCTGGTGACGTCAACGCTGAAAGCCCAGACATGGGAGACATATCCCGATACATGGGTGGCTGTTGACGAATTGGGGAGAAATGTAGCCCAGTCCGATGAGGGTGTGACACGCGGCAGTATCGACAAGAACTGCACAGTCGGCATGTTTTATTACATCTGGCACGGAATGCATCCGATGGCAGGAAAAGATGTGACGGAACTTCTCAAGGAAAATCCCGATAATCCCGATTGGGGAGCCGAGCAGACCTTCCATTGGGGGAGTAAGCCCTGGTTGGGATACTACACGGCAGGAGACAAATACGTCGTGGCCAAGCACATGCAGATGCTGGTCGATGCAGGAGTAGATTTTCTCTTCCTGGATGCTACCAACAGTTATCATTATCCCACGCGGGTAGAAGTGCTGATGCGCGAGATGGACCGGCGGGAGGCTTTGGGCATGAAAAGCCCGAAACTGGCATTTATGGTACACTCCAACGCTACGGCAACAGCCGAGAATATATACAATACCTTTTATAAGGATAGTAAATATGATAAGTACTGGTTCGAGTATGAGGGTAAACCTCTCTTGCTCGGGAATAAGGCCGAGATATCCCATACCCTGGTGAAAGGATTGGTAGACCGCTTTACCTTCCGTAATTCCTGGGCGTGGATGGGCGGGGCGAATGCCGACGAGTGGGCTTGGCTCGAATATTATCCGCAACGTCCCGGATGGACAAGCGTGTACAACAGTATTTTGGGGACGACGGTGAAGAAGACCGAACAAATCTCGGTCAGCGTAGCCCAGCATGCGACGACCAAAGTGGGGAAGAGCTACCACGGGGGCAAACAGCCGGCATACGACAAATACGGGCTATGCGAAGAAACCCCTTACGGGCTGTATTTCCAAGAACAGTGGAACCACGCCATAGATGTGCATCCGCCCATCGTGATGGTGACCCAGTTCAACGAATGGATAGCCCAGCGGTTTGTGATTCACAATCAGGGAGAATATGGAAACATCCGTCCGGGAGCCACAGCCAAAATCGGGGAGACATACTTCGTCGATGTCTACAACGCCGAGTTCAGCCGCGATTTGGAACCCGGTACACACCCCCTGATACGGGACAACTACTATTTGCAGTTGGTTTCCAATACACGCAAGTACCGGGGAGTAAATAAGATACCGGTGCCCACTGTAAACCTGTCGATAGATATAAACGGGGATTTTTCCCAGTGGGATGCCGAGCCTGTGGAATATCGGGACGATAAAGGCGATGTAGCATACATATCGAGAGACGTGCAGACGGCAGAGACCCTTGAACGGAAATCCAACGACATTGTCATGGCCAAAGTAACCAAAGACGCCGGCAATATCTATTTCTATGTAGAGACGATGGACGATATAAGCGACTTCGAATCATCGAAATACTGGATGCGCCTGCTACTCAACACCGATACTGACTACACGACCGGATGGGGCGGATACGATTATATGGTGTACAAAGATGCCGCTACCGGCAAATATTCGTTGATGAAGAACCGGCAAGACAAATTCCTCTGGGAAACGGTAACCCCTGTGGAATATAAGGTTGTAGGAAACCGGATGCACGTATCTGTACCCAGAGCTGCGTTAGGACTCGCCGGAGACGGGGACATAGACTTCAAATGGGCCGATAATATCACCGATAACGACCCCGACATCATGACATTTATATCGGACGGGGATGTCGCACCCAACGGACGTTTCAACTATCGTTACAAAGGGGCTTCCTTGCCCTCTGCGGTAAGCCGTGTCGAGAAAGACGATACAAATTTCACAATAACCTGTACCGACGGGAATGTGGCATTCTCCTACAATGATTCTGCCGAAGTATCCATTCAGGTTTTCGATATTATGGGGCGTATGATGAAGTCGATAGAAGAGCCCGGACACGGTGCACGGATGATGTTGGACGATGGAGTATATATGACCCGGTATTCCCTTGATGGCAGGTCGGGTACGCAGAAATTCGTAGTAAGGTAAACTGGTAGCCCGCATTCCTTGAACCCCTTTTCGGCAAAAAAATGCAGAGCCTTTTGCGGAACAGGGGGCGGGAGTGTGGTACCGGACAAAGGAAAATGGCATATAAAAAAAGAGATATGTAATATTTATTATTCACTTAAATCAAAACAATTATGAAATTGAAGTTATTACATTTGGTATTGTGTTGCTTGTTAGCAACAAGTGCGTTTGCACATAGAGACGACTATTTCAGGTTCACAATGGGAGACAATCCTGCAAATGACGGTTGGACGATAACCGGAGGAACGGGAGAAGCTCTTGATGGTCTGTATGTAGTGATGGCAGATGCCTCCGGAACTGTGACTTGGACTCGTGACCTGAAGTCGCAACCCGGGGAGAAAAATCAGCCTTACGTGTCGCAGGCAATATTGAAGTTCATCAGTGGAACCGACACAGGAGGGGAAGCCCATGTCGTACCTAAAGTTATTTTGAAAGACGAAGAAGGAAATGCCTTGAAAACATTTGTTTTCGAAACGGCGCCTGATAATTTGGAATTGCAAGTTTGCGATACGGCAAAAGTAGAGATGACAGAAGAATTGACGAAAGAAATCAGATATATCGATGTCACATTCGAAAACATGAAAGAAGGAGAAATGGTATCATTCAACTATATCGATTTGATATCCGATTGGTTCATGCCCGAATTGAGAATGAACGATACTATCTATATCCAGGCAGAAGACTACGACGAGTTCTGGATAAACAACCGTAAAGCCTATTCTCCCATAGGCGGAGGGGCCAACAGTTATCGGAACGATGACGCCGATTTGTATGTTGCCTTCCAAGATGACGGAGCTTTCTTCCAGTCGTGGACTTTGGGGCATGGGCACAAAGACAACTGGTATGGAATGGCTGTAAAGAACATGACTCCCAGCGGAAGCGATTGGATGACTTATAAAGGGGATTACGTAGATGGGACTTCCAATATAATAACAGCCGAAAGCGCAAAGAAAAACTGGGGTGCCTGGTTGGAATATACATTTGACGTACCCGAAGATTGCGTGGCCGATATATCTTTGAAGATAGGTACTCATTGGCTTGTATATTCTCAAGTCGGAGGTGTGGGAACCGGTAATTTCGGTAAATCTCGTGAAGAAGGAGGATATGTAGTAGAAGGCATGGCCGAAGACTGGGTAAAGAAATATTGTGCAACGGTAGTGACTTCTCTCGATGGTAACAACCTGACCACCAACTGGAGTTCATATCCGAAACTTAATGGACATTCGCAACTGGAATATGCAGCTTTGGCAAGCGACCCTTACAGCGGATGGACGAGCACGCAAGTACTTAAAGACGGCAATCTGGTAAACAGCGATACTCTGTTTATATACCCGAATCCTCGTTCGGGTGACCCCGACAATGGCAATCCGATGGTTGTATGGTCTACCTATTACAAGAGCGAACTGTATAAGGAACTTGCACAGATAACCGGAGATGAATCACTCAATGCCTATATAAAACCCGACTATGCGGATGTTCCCCTGACCAAAGGACGTCACACCTTGAAAGTACAGTCGTTGGCACCAATGATGCATTTCGATGAAATAAGGATTACAGCGAAAAAAGGTACCGTAGGGATCGAAAAATCGATTGCAGAAGACACTGAAAAACTCGTCGTATATCCCTCTCCGGCAACGGACGTTTTACATATCAAAGGAATCGAAAGCAATTATGCCATCATCGATTTGAGAAGTGGTGCAACCGTTATCGAAGGCTTTGGAAATACCGTAGATGTATCCGGTCTGAGCGCAGGAGTATATGCTGTCAGAGTAGGAACACAGACCCAAAGTTTTATCAAAAAATAATTGAGTAAAACACCTTTTAAAAGTCGGAGTTTCCTGTTGCAGTAATGACAGGAGCTCCGGCTTGTATTATAAATATCCGGAAAACAGATATAAGGACAAACCTATGAAGTTCATCAGAATATTCGCACTCTTGCCGTTCTTAGGAGTTGTGTCGATAATGAATATATCGGCACGCAGTCTCAGCAGCGATTTGAAGACCTTGGCGCAAAACAGCCGGTACAAGATGATGCTCTGTGCCCATCGCGGGAACACTGCCGCCGGATTTGAAAACAACGTACCCGAGAGGCTCTCGAATGGGCGGTAGCGAAAGGCATCGATATGATAGAGATAGATGCCCGTGTGACAAAAGACAGCGTTATTGTAAACTTTCACGACCCTTATATCGATGCTACTACCAACGGCACAGGTGTGTTGGGAGCTATGACTTACAATGATAGTAGTACCTTTGTGGCGGTTAAAACGTCATATGATTTTAGCTATTAAGAAGTTAGTTAGACTATAGAATAATCGTTAAATAAAAACAAATATTGTAAAGAAGATAAGCAGGATATAAATTATATCTCGCCTGAGGTTCAAATAATTGTAGTTGAGGTTGAAAAAGGATTTGCGCAATCCTCTCGTATAGACGGAATTTTTGAAGATAATGCAGAAAATGATTTCTGGACAATTAAATTAATAACAGATCACTATATCAATGAAAATAACGAGACATATAACCACGATGTTGTTCAAGGCAACTATTTCTTTGTTAACACTGGCATTTGTAGCTTGTAAAAGCGAAATAGAGGCTTCATTAACTGATACTGATACATTAGAATTTGGAGTCAATCTAATAATGTTGCCTGACACGAGAACACACTTAGGTGATAAGACAGATAATCATTACGAGTTGCTTTGGTCAGCAGGAGACAAAATATCCGTAAATGGATATCAATCAGAAGAGGTGCCAAACGAATATGTAAATTCTGTGAATGCTACTTTTACAGTCCCAAATATGCAGCCAGCCTCTTCATATAGCGTGGTTTATCCGTCTTCAGTTGTGGATAGTGAAGATTATACAAAAATACATCTTCCTTTTACCTATTGCCACACAGAAACAGGTATTCCTGCTGGTTCATCAGTTGCAGTTGCTAAAACATCCGATTCTCAGTATATACACCTAAAACATATTTGTGGCTTCCTGAGAGTTACTATCAATGACAATGAGAATTCATCATACCCTAAGGTTATGCTTTCCATACCGGGAGCAGCATTAGCTGGCGAATTTGAGGTAAATTACGAATCTGCAAGCATTACACCAATTGAAGGCCTTAACCAAATCTCCATTTCTGATGTAATTATTAAAGATGGCAAGGCAGAAATTGTATTCCCTTTACCAGCAGGCGAATATTCTGACCTTGTGGTACATGTATACGATGGGAACAAATGTCTAAGAAAGGTTGTGAAAAAAATGACTATCCAGTCGGGAAGGATTTTAAATGTACCGGCTGTTGACTATAACACCTTAGAACAAGAAACCTACACCGGTCAAGGCAAGGTTCTTGATGCAACTACAGGAAAAGGCATTGCAGGAATTTCTGTATCTGATGGTTACACTGTAACTAAAACTGATGCGAATGGCGTATATCGAATTCCATTGCATTCAGATGCGCGTTTTATTTACTATTCAACCCCATCAGGATATAATATAAACTTAACTCAATCAAAGACTCCTGATTTCTACAGTAAAATTGCAGATCCAACCCAGGTAAATATTGCCGATTTCCATCTTACACCCTCTGATAATGGAGATAATTTTACTTTGATAGGTGTGGGCGACCCTCAATGTTCAAGTAATTCAGAGCTAAACCGTTACACTACCGAAACAATAGCTGATATCGTTTCAACAACAAGAAATGCTGGTTACAAAAATGTGGTTGCTGTCACGTTAGGTGACGTTACGTTCGACTCGAATAATCTATATGAAAGCCTAAAAAACTCTATGTCAAATGTAGCTATATCAGGCAATGATTATATCCCATTCTTTCAGACTATTGGCAATCATGATCATGATGGTTTGAGCCAGACTGACCCGACAGGACTCTTCCAAAGCCATTTCGGTCCGACTGATTATTCCTTTAATGTAGGTAAGGCTCATATAGTCGTTATGGATAATGTGTATGAAACTTCTATATCATCAACCTCAAAGCCGAATGGCAAGAAATGGGACTATCAGGCTGGATACACCGAACAACAATACAATTGGTTGAAAGCAGACTTAAGCAATGTGGAAAATCCACAGGAGAAATTATTAATATTTTGTGGACATATTCCTTTTAGAGCAGGAGGTTCTAATAACGGTTCCAATGTTAACACTGATAAATTTTACTCTGAAGTGCTGTCCTTGATGACTCAGTTTAATGAAGCTCATATCATGATAGGGCATACGCATTACTCACAAAACTGGATTCATGCTAACTATAAATGTCAGAATGGTAAGCCTGTTTATGAACACATCCATGGTGCTGCCTCTGGAGCTTGGTGGTCAACCTATAATACGGACAAGTTCGGAGGTCCATCAGGATATTCAATCTACTCCATTGAAGGAAATTCCATTGTGGATTGGACTGCCAAAGGAACAGGTAGACCTGCTGGCTACCAAATGAGAGTGTTTGATGGCAATAAAATGCTTACAGGAACGAAAGGCTACAAGCTCAACTGGTATACAACCTCTACACTTTCTTTGACAGACGAATGTAAGATTAAAGGTAACGAAAATCTTCAGAATGCATTTGTAGTTCAGATTTGGGATGATGATTCTGATAACTGGAAAGTAGAGTTGAGACAGAATGACGCAAAGGTAGGCGACTTCACAAGGCTTGCTGATAAGTCTTGTTCCAATGTTTGGGCTTCTTCGTTCTTTTATAATGAAGCGAATAAAAAGACAGATACATATTGCGGGACTACTGCCAGTCACTATTGGTATTTTAAGCCAAGCAATAATGTTAAACCGTCTGAGATGGACAACTGGAGTGTAGTGGCTACATTTACTAACCCATATAGTGGGAAGGTAAAACAATACAAGTGTGATGCTTTCACAACGGACTATTCTTCTTTGAAACAACAAATAGGCGAAAATCAACAATTAACATATTAATGCTAAATGAATGAAAATCGACTATTTAAAATGGGTGTAAGGGGTAATAATATCTCCCTATGTATATAAAAACATCAGATACACGATGTATAACCATTATCACAATAATTAAAAAATTGTACAATATGAAAAGAACATTTCTATTCGTAGCATTACTATTGATATTTTCAGGGGCGGCATTAGCCAAAAAAGGCCCTAAAAATATTATTATCATGATAGGCGACGGCATGGGAATAAATCAGGTACAGGCTGCATATACCTCTAATGGAGGCTATCTGAATATGACCGACCGCTGCCCCTACTCAGGATTGAGGCGTACAAATTCGGCAAGCGACTACATTACCGACTCGGCAGTCGGAGGTACAGCCATAGCAACAGGAGTAAAGACCAAGAACAATATGGTAGGCATGTCCCCCGATACAGTACCTTTGAACTCTATCATACGTTTGGCGACACTCAAGGGCCTCTCTACCGGAGTCATTGCCACCCACTCCGTGACAGACGCGACACCGGCATCATTTGTCGCACATCGGCCCCACCGGTTTATGCACGAGGAGATAGCCGCCGATTATCTGGCAAGCGACATTACTCTTTTTATCGGAGGCGGAAAAATGCACTTTGAAAAAAGAAAAGACGGGCGCGACATCTCTGAAGAACTCCGGGCAAAAGGATATGAAATAGTATATTCATTGGAAGAGGCCCGGAAAACAACCGGGGACAAATTAGGGGCTTTAATAGCCGAAGACGCAGTAGAGCCTGCCTCTCGGCGCGACCCTGACCTGCTGGCAGATGCCACACAATTGGCTATCGACAAGTTGAGCAGTAACAAGAAAGGGTTCGTGCTTATGGTAGAAGGGTCGCAGATAGACAAAGGCGGGCACAAGAATGACCAGAACTATATGATTAGCGAAACATTGGACTTTGACAGGGCAGTAGGCAAAGCACTCGACTTTGCCCAAAAAGATAAAAATACGCTTGTCCTGATTACCGCCGACCACGAAACAGGAGGAGTAACCGTTGCCGAAGGACACTATGGCAAGAAAAAAGTGGTCGTAAAATTCAATACCGGATGGCATACCGCATCGCCTGTGCCCTTTTTCGCTTACGGGCCCGGAGCAGAACTCTTCTCCGGATTCAAAGACAATACAGCATCCTTTTACCTGATGAAGGACTTATTGAAGTTAAAATAAATACGCGCGTGCCTCCCTCTCCTGGAAAAGCAGCAGAATGCCGTGCCGGAAAAGAAAAAAAACGAATTATATCATGAACAGGAAAAAGATGAGAACGAAAAAATATATCACCGTTATACCCCATGCGCCATTCATTACTATGGTGGCACTGCTCTTGTTGTGTACAGGAGCTGCAAAAGCAAAAGATTACCATATGGGGACATACAATATCCGTTGCATAAACGCTACCTTGACCGGTCTGCGGGACTGGGACAACCGGAAAGAATACGTTGCCAAAATCATTACAGACAACCGCTTCGACGTCATCGGATTACAGGAAATCGCCAATGACGACCAGGAAAACGACCTCCGGCAATTATTACCTGAATATTCGATGGTTACCTGGGGGCGTGAAAGTGCCGAGAAGAACGAAGGAGAACGGTTGGCAGTAGCTTTTAAAACCTCTGATTTTAACCTTCTGGACTGGGGGTATTATTTCCTGACTCCCGACCCGAAGGTGCCCGGACTGGCTTGGGACGCTGGATGTAAGCGGATATCTGTTTGGGCAAAACTTCAGGATAAGGACACCGGAGAGATATTTTTCTACTGCTCCACCCATTTGGACAATGACGGGGTTATTGCCCGTAAAGAAGGCACACGCATCAATGTAGAGATGATGAATAAGCTGGCAGGAGACTACCCCGTGTTTATCGTGGGTGACCTCAATGCCAAAGCTTCTGAAAAAGGCGTACATGCCGTGATGGGAGCCTACTATGACGACAGCCGGCTCACGAGTGGCCTTGACCTCTCGGCTTCGGGGCCCGAAGGAACATATTCGGGGTGGAACCCCGGGCGGTCAGATAACAAACGCATCGACTATGTGTACAGTCGGCATGCCGATGTAAAAAGCTATAAAGTTATTACAGAAGATTATGGAAGAGGGGAGACACCGTCCGACCACTTTTGCGTAATAGTCTCCTTGACACTGAGGCAACCCGCTCTGCCGCAAAACATATATGTCTGCGGAGAAGAAGGAGACGATAATGGAGACGGTACTCTTCAGTCTCCCTTTAAGACTATCGGCAAAGCGATAAGTATGGCAAGCTCCTGTGACACGTTGAGAATTACCGAAGGCCGTTACCTGACGGAAAACCGGGAAAATATCGACCGGACAAAATACCTCAAAGTCAAGAGAACACTATGTATTATCGGAGGGTACGATAAGAAATTTGAGAAAATTACCGGATATACGACGATAGACGGAGACTTCAACGGAAATGACCGGTACGACGATGAAGGGAAAGTCATCGGGGGGAATGAAGACAATTGCAAACTGCTTGTGTACGTATACAGTCCCGCGCTTCTGCATATCGAAAATGTTAAGATATGCAATGCCTTCCTCGATGATAATACCGTGACAAGAGGAGCCGGAATTTATAGCATCGGAGCCGGAATCAAAATGAAAAACGTGATTTTTATGAATAACATCTCAAAGGCATCCGGCGGAGCTGTCAAGGCGACGACCGACATAGATGCGGAAAACTGCACGTTCTTCAACAACCGGGCAGCATCGGGAGGAGCAGTTTATGTATCGGCTAAAAACTGGTCGGCGACATTGCGGAATTGTCATTTTGAAGCAAATGTCGCAGAGTCGGGGAGTGCCTTGCATATAGACAAGAATACGACCCTTTATGCCCGGGGGAACAGTTTTATCGGCAATCATTCATCCCGGTACGGTTGCATATCCGTAATCGGAGAAGCGATAAGCAGTAAGTTTACATTCGTCAACAATACATTCGCTGGCAATGCCCTTGCATTTGAAGGTGAAGTCGGGGACGATATTCCGGGAGGAAGTGCCATATACTTCCGTGCCGGAACGGATGGGAAAATTTCGTTGGTGAACAATACCATTGCCGGAAATTTCTGTGAAAGTGCAGGAAACGCCTCCGGCTTCAAAGGTGCGGCAGTACAATTGGTTTCGGGCTGGGTCTTTATGTATAACAATATAGTAGCCGGAAATCACTCGACAGGCGGTATCGGTGATATATGCTACGAAAGTGCCGGTATAAAGAACTGTATGGGGAAGCACAACCTGTACACATCGGCCGACAATATCGTGATGAAACAATCCGGTACGGATATAATGGCAGCAGACTATGGCACGGGACTTTCTTGGTTGGCGCAGACCCTGGATGGGACGGTATCGGGCGACCGGTTCGAAGCCAGTCCCAAAAATGAAGGAAACGGAACCTATACGGTCGGGGTATTGAATCCGCAATATGGGACTACACCGATAAATAACCTGGCAAAAAGAGATTTGAACGAATACTATATGACCATGACCGATTTAGATGGCGGTCTCAGAGACGAAGCCCCCTTCACGCTTTTGGAGCAAGACCAGACAGGGCGTCCGCGAGACATGGAAGGGCACGCCACAATAGGAGCATACGAATATATCGGGACAATCGGTATCTGCGACCGGGCAGTTTCGGAAGCAAGAGCATACTACTTCGACGGACAAGTACGGTTTGCCGAGAAAATTGCCGGAGATTACAAAATATATGATGCAGAAGGCAAGTTAATACAAGCAGGACGGGTCGAAGACGATAAAATACCGGTTGTTGTGGGAAAATCACGAGGCATTTGCCTTTGTATCGTGAAAACAGAAGCCGGATATCGGTTTTGTAAATTTTTAAGACAAGAGTAGATAGGTTAGATAGGTGTATAAAGTTGTGTTTCTTTAAGAGCCGGTCTGGGTTTTCCAATTAAGGAAATATTATCAGGTCATTTTCTTCCGCTTTTTTCCCAGTTTTCTCTCGTCAGATAGCCCGCTATCATCCCCTTGACAACGGAAAAATATCCGCGAAAGAAATTCCCGACCCTGACTCGGGCAAAATCCAGGCAGGCACTTAAAGTTTTTTAGGAATAAACTCATTTCGGATTTTATTATAAATAGTGTGTGTGTCAATTAGATATCGTCCTCGCAAATGTATGAACCATACCGGAGCGAGGACGGTTTTTTTTACATGCCACTTACCATCACTTGCCTGTTCTTTTAATTATTGCAACTAATTGATTATAAATAAATTATAATAACTTCACATTCTTTCCATAGACAAGGATAATTGTATTTTGCTGAATTTCAAAGTTTTCCAGTAAATAAGTTACAAGGAAGAGGTATTTTTTACCTCTTTTTTAGTGGTGTAGCATATTTATCAATGGCGTGTAATATTATGCAAATAGAATACGTATTTTCGGGTTGTCTTTAAATCTTTGTGAAGTGAGATAATATGAAGATTGACGTTGATTTGTATCGATTTTTTGTATTGATGGATGGACTGATATTTTGATTAAATGATTATATCTTCTGTGGTTATAATAAATTCGATAAAATAGATATTAGTTTTCAATATTTACATGAATGATGTAAATAATTAAATCTAATTTGTAGGTTTGGATATTTAGTTATATTTTTGTGAAAAACAGAGATTATATGATAGCAGAAATTAGATTTAAGAATATGTTCTCATTTAGAGACGAGGCTATATTAAGTTTTGAAGCTGATAGAAGTAAGGATATGGAATCATATCATGTCGTTGAATTGGGGGGTGATGTGAGGCTATTGAAAGTGGCTGTCATCTATGGAGCAAATGCTTCGGGTAAGAGTAATATTATTAAAGTTTGTGATTTCATCAAGTCATTCATTACTTATACTCCACTTAATAAGGCAGAACAAATTCAAATAGTCCCGTTTCTTCTGAATAAAACAAGTTCGAGGCAGTTATCTGAATATTCGATTTCGTTCTATTTGAAGAATGAGGAGAAAGCTGTTCGTTATGTCTATTCTGTAGCTTTAGACAGATGGCACGTAGCAAAGGAAAGTCTAATCTATTATCCAAGTCAACAGCCTGCTACTATATTTGAAAGAAATACTGAGAATAACGTATCTGTTATTAAATTTGGACAGAAAATCAAGATGTCGCAATCTGTCAAAGAGGAAATAACATTGAAGTGTTTGCATAATATGTCAGTTTTTGCTGCCTATATGCAGGTGAATACACATATTGTAGAACTAGAGACGGTTCTTCAGTATCTGGCCAATCAGGTTATGCCGGCTATTGTGCCTGCATCATCTTTAAGTCGTTATGCCGAAGAATCAATCAAGAATGAGTCTGCAAAAGATTATATTTTGAGGTATCTGCAGGAAGCAGATTTTAATATTTCAAATATTACTTCCAAAGAACAGGAAACGCATAAGGGTTTGATTAATTATACTATGTATCAGCATAAAGTTTCATCTGATGATGGTAGCAATGATTATTATGAGTTCCCGGAACTGTTTGAATCGGACGGTACTATCCGTACATTTGGCTTAGCTGCTCAAGTGCAAAAGATTCTTGAAAGAGATGCTTTTCTCGCAGTTGACGAGATTGAATCTTCTCTTCATCCGAAATTGATAGAATACATCATTGAACGTTTTCTAAAGGAATCAGAGCAAGCCCAGTTGTTGTTCACTACACATTATGATGGACTGTTAGGAGAGGAAGATTTGCTTAGAAAAGATAATGTTTGGTTTACTGAAAAGAATCCGGATGGATCAAGTATATTGTATCCTCTGACAGATTTTAAGGGATTGAATAGGATCAGTTCTCTCCAAAAGGCATATAAGTTCGGTAAATTCGGTGCAGTTCCTAATCTATAATCATGTACTTTTATGAGAAAATCGAGAAAAAATACAGCGACCAGACAGGTTATTCATATCGTCGGTGAGGGTTTGACTGAATTATTCTATTTCAGTCATTTGAAAAAAATACTTGGTTATAGATACTCTATTTCTCCTCGTTTATTTGAAAACAATAGTATTGAGAAAATAGAAAAGAAAATAAAGGAACTTTTGGATGAAGATGTCTTTGTAATATGTGTTTTTGATGCTGATGTTAGCAGGCGTTCTGATGCAGAGAATAAAAAAATGGTGTCGCTCAAAAAGAAATATGAAAATAATTCCAATGTGATTCTCTGTGATAGCTTACAGTCAATAGAATATTGGTTTTTACTACATTTTGAAGATACGTGTCGATATTTTCGAGATTCAACAGCAACAGAAAGAGCATTAAAGCAATATCTGCCAACATACGATAAAACTCGGAAATATCTTGAGAAGGATAAATGGGTCAAAGAAATGCTTGCAGACTCAAAAATGGATAAAGCATGTGAACTGGCTGAAAAATATAAAGGTAGAGATTCTTATAGCGAGATTTATAAGGCGATTAAAAAAGTTAGTGAATCGTTGTAATAAATATGAATTGATGAAAAAAAGATTTATATGTTGTTTTGGGAATCATAATTAGTGGAATTGCTATTGCATTTATCATTAATACGCTGTTGACATATGGTAATGTTATCAAAACAAATCTTTCAAATGACTCATGGTTAAATTTTGGGGGAAGTTATAATCCGAGAAGCTGGAGACTGCATTTTCCGCTTGATATTTCATAATGTTACCTGTTGGTTGAATTAGATTAGAGAATATTTTATCTTTCCAATCGGACGATGATTAACGAAATTGACATATTGCATGAACGTCAATGCTGCGATTTTACCAGCCATGCGGGTAAAGAGGCCGCAGGATTGTTTTGCATAGTTTCGTATCATCATCAGATTGTCGTTGAGTTGTGAAAATATTGTTTCGATTCGTTTACGGAACCTCCTGTATTCCCAAGTAGGCGGATGCCGGTTTTTCTGATTCAACCGATATGGAACTTCAAGCGAGATGTTGGCAAGCTCAAAGAGGTTCTTCTGAATCTCGGCACTGAGGTAACCTTTATCCCCAAGCATCATACAGTCATGGTATTCCCATCGCACATCATTAAGATAATGGATATCGTGTACGCTTGCCGCTGTCATGTCATAAGAATGTATGACACCCCGTATTCCGCAGACAGCATGGAGTTTATAGCCATAATAGTGCGAACCTTGCGAGGCACAATATCCCCAATCGGGCGCAGCTTCAATATTATCACGCCCCATGGCGCAGCGTTTCGCCCTGACGTTCCGGCAGACTTTCACCGGTTTGGAGTCTATGCAGAACACATCTTTGGAACCATCTATGGCAACAGCCACCTCCTTGCGGATTTCCTCGGCAAGCCGCGCCGTCAGCTTACGTCGGGCGTTGAATTGCCTTCGGCTGATCAGATTTGGCAAATCGTCCTTACAGTCGTGGTGCAGACGATGAAAAAGCAGATTCTCGCTGTCAAACCCGAATGCTTCGGCTGTTATTGCCAAAGCCACGACTTCGAGGTCGGAAAACTTGGGGACTACGCCGCAACGGCGTACATTTCCATGTTCATTCACACGATTTCCGGCGAAATCCTTGCAGATTCCGAGGATTCTGACGAAATTTGCTATGAAGTTGCGCATAAGCAGACTGATAGTAGTTAACGGTGTAGCTGCCACTAATTTACTAATTATCTGCGATTTGTGCAACTTTTTCATTTGTGATTATTTATAAATCTAATTCAACCAACGAGTTAATGTTGTTTTTATTTAAGGTTATACATCCTTGCAAAATAGCTGTTCACTTCAGGGATCCTTTTCTTGTAATAGGGCTGGTTGTCCCTGCACCAGTCCGCCAGTTCCTGTTTGTTCCTGAAAGGTTCCCTCCAGCTTTGCCCGCTCATGATCATTTCCACCTGCGGGGCCAGTTCCCTGATGAACGCTCCGACAGTCCATCCTTCCCAGACGTATCTGTCCATATTGATTTTTGTTGCCATATTGTCTTTCGTTTCAAGAGTTTCCTTTTGTATTTTCAAGTTGAAGCCTTACTGCTTCGTACATTTGATTAAGCCAATCAATGTTGCTGGCTCCGAGTTCGAAAGGACTCTGACAGAAAACCTCTTCCATACTGTCCTTTATTGTTGTCAACACGGTAATGTGCTTGTCAGTAACCTCAATTCCTGTAACATAACACTCGTATGGTTCTGCATTATCGTCAAACCAGATGATCCATACAGGGTCTTCTTCGTTGTCGGTAAACGTGATTTTTTTCAGGCCGTGCGCATCGAGCAGTTGCCTGATGGCTTCGATTATGTCCTTTCTCAGTTCTTCAATCCTGTCGCTGAAACACATGGACGTGTATCTGACCTTGCCTTTGTCAACCCGTTCCCTGAAAGAAAGGATCTGCATGTCAGGGTGACTGCTGAATCTCCACTCTGTCACCTCGTCATCATCGCGGGTAGTGTGGATGTTTCCGCCCAATACCAGACCGCAGTCTTCCGTTACAATTCTTTCCGCCTCGTCGCGGTCTTCCGCCACGACCTTATAGGTACCCTCGAAGGTGTACCTTACTCTTACTTCGTACTTTTCCATAATGCTTATGATTTTAATTGTTATATAAATGAATTGTTTATGAAACGACAAGAGCTATCCTTTCACCGAAGAAGGAGTCGCATACCCCATACACTCGCTTGATGGAGCATTCATATTCTGACCACTCGCTGTCAAGCCGGAAGCGAAATCCGTGATAGTCCCTGACTCCCAGTTTCAGCCGGACATCCTTTTTAAGCTCCATCTCCAGGAGACTTCCGCCACCGTACATGGAGCTGAATATACCGCAGCAGTTACCTTTGGGGATAATGACTTCCCCGAGCGAGAATCCGGCTTCATAGAGTTCCGTCAGGCTTACCTTACCGATATAGGTCAGCAGGTTAGCACCGCAGCAGGAGTTGACGAGTTCCTGGTAGAATTGTTCGTAGGATACCTGTTCCTTGCCATCTCGGTATTTTTTGTCGGGGAAACGGCCATACACCGTGTAACCATTCTCCACCAAAACTTTCTTCACCTTGGCAGGATTGAGATTCAGGGCATCGACTATGTCCCCGAAATAGGACTCCTTGTACCGGTAGCCTTCCTGCGATTCCAGCCAGTTGGAATTGATGCAGTCGTAGTTGGAGAGCATCTCGACACGCACGGGAATGTCATCCGTGTTCTTAATCAGTTCCTTCAAGATGTCTGAATCGTTTCGGTTGTAGATTTCCTCCCTGATTTCTTCCTCATGTTCCTCGAAGAACTCTTCCACCTCCTCTTCTTCAAAGCCGTGGAAGCCGATGCATTCATCCTTCAGCTTTGAGAAGATTTCATGGACTGCTTCCCATTCCGCGTCATCGTACCACTCGTCCACTTTCTCCCACAGACTTTCACAACTCCTTTCTTCCAAACACTTCTGGATGGTGTCATAGCAGTTGTCGAAATTGTCGTTGTAACCCACCCACACCAGCGTGTAGGACTTGTCCATAAGCGATTTCACGAATTCCATGGTCAGTCTTTTCTGTTCTTCCATATTCCGTTACCTGTGTACGGCAGGATTCCGTTTCCCGTACATGTATTTATTTTTCTGTTGTTTCTCGTTCAGTTTATTTTTGTCTCTTTCCCGCTGTCTTTCGCTGCCAGGATACCGAAAGGCAGATCGAGTATCCTGTGGTTAAAACATAGCGTTGAATTGTAGTCCGTGCGTTGCCAGAGGGTAAAATGGTCTCCGGCGAACGACCATCTGAAATAGCCTGACAGTGAGCCGAACTGCGGATTGACATTCCTGCTTATGAGGAAGCGGTTCACGTCCACGATGTGTCCCGCCGTCAGTAGTATGTTCAGTATTTCCACGAATGCCAGCTGCGAGTATGGGTCGATAGGCATTACAGGTCCTTTGAAGTTGATTTCCATATCTTTTGTCTTTTAGTCATAATTGTCATCAAATATTTCGTAACGGAATGGAAGCATGTCGCAGTAGTAGCTTGATACGCCCGTGTATATCAGGGCATCTTCTCCCGTGTCCGCGTCTTCTTCCGTTTCCGTGACGGTATCCCCGTACAGGTCATGGTAGTGTGATACCATCATGTGCGGGTCATCCGTGGTGATGTCATATCCGTAACTTCTGCTCCAGCTTATGAAAAACTCCGTTTCTTCCTCTTCGAGCCTTTCAAGGGCATCCCTGATCTCGAAGAAGTTGGAACAGAGCCATTCACGGCTGATCAGTGTGTCCGGAATGTTTTCCCATTTCGGATACCGGTATTCCGGTTCCTTTTCTCCGGGAAACAGGTCGGAACAGGCACTCAGGAACTCGCCCATGTCGCTGTAGTCGGACAGGTGCAGCCAGTAGTCCCTGTAATCCTTTATGTCAATGAGATGCTGTGTGGTCACGGCAATCTCTGCATTGTTCAGATCCATATTACTTGTCTTTTATGTATGTGGATGCCGGGGATTCCATTCCACCGACCTCGACAAGGTGCCGTGTCCCGGCTGTGCAGGGTTTTTCGGGAAAATACCGCAGCTCCGCGAGGATGATTTTCCTGAAAACCGCCTGCGGCCTGACCTTGCTCAGCCGATGGGGACGCGGCTTACCTTTGTCGGTGGGAATGGAACTCCCGGTCTTCTTCATACGGTTCATATTTATTCTGTTATGCGCTGGCTTCCCCAGCTGATGTGTATTTTGCCTTCACTGTCCTGCGTGCGGATGAGCAGGCTGTCGATGACAGACATTGTGATGTCGAACTCCTCGAAGATTTCTGACTGTTCTTTGACCTCACCGGTCTTGATGAATTCGTTCAGACGCTCCTTGGTCAGTACCAGTGCCATCAGGTTCTGTTCGACCGAATCTTCGTAGGTGACATAGTGGACATCCTTCATTTCTTTGGAATCGAGACGGATGAAACGGAAGTAGAACTGTTCCATACGGGGGATGTTCCACTGCAGGGATTCCAGTATCACGTCGTTGCAGGTAGGTATGTTCACGGAGCTGCTCAGGCTCTGCTGTGTGCATATCAGGATGCCGTTGATGGTGGAGTCGAATTCGGTCACGATGCTCTGTCGTTTCTTAAAGGCTACATCTCCCTTGACCACAAATACAGGTCTGTCGGGAAAATGTTCCCGGATATAGCTCTCGTAGAGGTCGAAGGCCGCCAATGTGGTACATCCGATGGCAACCTTACCCGGTATTGTCCTTATGAGCCTTTCAATATAGCGGGTCTTGGAAGGATAACTGTCACCGTAGTATCCCTCTATCAGGTGAGGTACCGAACAGGCTTTGATAAGCAGTTTGATCTGCCTCATGAGTCTCAGTCCTGCATCCTTTTTCGTGTCTCCCGTGCTGTTGTAGTACAGCTCACAGATGCGGCAGAATTCCTCGATGATGACACGGTATACCTCGTGTTCTCCTTCCGAGGGACGGACGGTATGTGTCCGTATCTGGTATTTCTCTCCTGCGAAGTCCCTGAATTTACGGGTGATGACCGTCTTGCCGATAAGTTCGGAGAGTTCGTCCTTGTTGTACACGTCCTGGTTCTGTTTCTCGATGCCGAATACAGTGGCTTTCCCCGGACAGTGGCAGGCACGGAAAAGGACATGCCCCCTGAAGGCGGGGAACGGTGTTCCGTAATCCGGGTTGTTCTCTTCCTCTATCTCGTGGCCCCTGTTTTCGTGGTAGACCTGCGGGCTCCAGCATATCATGTTTACGGAGTTGTTGTAGAGTAGTTCGAACTGGCTGTACAGTTCCGCGATGTTGTTGCGGGTGGTTGTTCCCGTGTCGAGGATCTTGTACCTGAGCCTCCTGAATATGCACAGGATGTTTCTTGTACGCTGCGATGTGGGATTGGTGATTTCGTCCGACTCGTCGAAGACAAGGCACAGCTTGCCGGAAGTGCGTTTCACGAAACGCATTAGTCCTCTTTTCAGTTTCCGGAGCATGGAGGTGGAGACGACAAGGAATGTCCCTTCCGGTATGTTGTTGAGGTCGCCGGCGGTCTGTATTGTACGGAAGCGTTCCTTGTTTATGGTAAGGAACGGTATCCAGGTCATGTTGGTGGCGATGGCCGGGGCAAGTATGATGACGTTCTTTGCCTTTCTGAACTTGAGCAGGTATTTCGCCCTGTGATAGACGGCGGCAGTCTTGCCTGAACCCTGCTGCCAGTTCAGCAGGGCGTAGCGTTTCTGCAACACGAGGTTCAGGTCGTGTTTCTGCAAGTCCGTGAATTCGCAGACTTCACCGTCCTTGTTGATGAATGTGGTGCGGTCCAGGTATTCCTTCAGGCCGGCATCTTCCCGCATTTCCGCAAACTGGAGATTCTGGGTCTCGTATTGCCTCTGTTTGCGCCGTATCAGTTTACTGGCGGCACGGATCTGCCGCATGTTCTTTTCTGTGACGTTTTCCGGCATCGGGAGTTCGGCCCTTCCGAGTATGAGGTCGTTGATGCCTGCGGCCTTGTGCGTGACCTTGTCAAGCAGACGTGGGGCATATTGCTTCAGCTTGAAGCCGTAGGATGTCTTCACCAATGCCACTTCCTTGCGCTGCACCACGTTCTGCGAGGTGATGTACCTGCGGATGATGCCGAGAACCTTGCCGGTGGTCAACTTCTTGCGTTCCCATTCCTTTATCTGTTCCCGGGTGGCATTTTCCGGCGGTTTCTGGTTGCGGAATTTGGACACCAGCGCCTCCGCCTTTTCGACATGCCTGTTCAGCACGGCATGGGCTTTCAGCTCGTACATGTATTTGGCGAGCCTGTACTCGAACTGTTCCAGCTCTTCTTTGTCTATATGGTTGCACTCCCGCATCAGCTGGAGGCGCAGCCGGTGTTTCATTTTCCGCACTTCGGCTATGCGTTTCTTCAGCTCATCCATGCTGACAAACTCTTCCGCGTTGTACGGCTGCATTTCAATATGGAGGGAACGGCGGAGGAATACCATGATTTTTGTTGCGAAATTCTGCACGCCCACCGTAGAGAAAGCTGAATGTTCCAGCCTGGTCTGGCCGATGAAGGAGAAATTCGAGTTGATTTTCGCCACGCGTGTCTTTTCCCAGAACTCGTTCTGCATGAAGGAGAGAGGGACGATGACCATCAGGATTCCGGCAGGGTTGAGCACGTCATAGGCCTTGTCCATGTAGAATTCCTGCGACAGCCTGTAATCAAATTTCAGGTTGAAGGGCGGATTTCCGACAATGATGTCGAAACGCTGTTCGGGATTGTACAGCTGTATGTCGCATTTCTCGATATGAGCTTCCGGGTAGAGGTATCTGGCAACGGCCACCGCCTTGCCGTCAATGTCGAATCCGTAGGCATTGTGCAGGTTGGGCAGATGGTTGAAGAAGTTGCCCATGCCGCAGCACATGTCAAGTACCATTTCCGCCGATGTCGGAGAAAGGGTCTCCACCATGCTTCGGCATATGTCGTGCGGGGTGAAGAACTGTCCCATCTCGAATTCCTTCTTGGCCTCGGCGTATTCATGGTAGCTGGTGAAATCCGCCTGCCTGAGGTTGTGCAGTCCTCCGATTCCCGTGTAGCAGTTGTAGATGCTTTCCTTCGGAACGAGGTCCTTGCCGGAGTCTATGGCGAATAGGATTTTCTCGTTGATCTCGGCACGCCTGTCCTGAGGAATCTGTTGGGGTATGATGGCATACATGTCTTTTCTTTTTTAATGGTTGGAAACGAAGACACCCCGCAAGGATGTCTTACGGGGTGTCTGAATAAGTATTTCATGAATCACTCTTCTCTGAGTGTGATTTCATCCAGCCGCAGCCTTCTGTAGCAGTTCTCTGCGGCCTGACTGTCCTTGAAGCGTACGTCGATGCGTCCGTTCTTGTAGAACTTGATCTGTTCTGCGTTGCTCAGGGTGAGGTTGTACCATTCGGTTATATCCACATCGCGTCTGTCAAGGCCGATGACCATACCGCTTGAACCGTTTATCACGTCATCTGCTCCGTATGCGATACCTTCGCAGAAAATGTCCACTTTCCTTCCGCAGTCATACGAGAACTCATATTCCCGGTGGTATTCCAGATGGATGCTATCCCAGGATACGATGTCAGGGAAAGTTATCTTGTCCTTTTTCAGTTCGGGCTTCACCTTGCTCCAGCGGGAAGGCTGTACCGTTTTCAGGAAACGGGCCAGCAGTTCTTCCTCTGCGGTCTCACGGAAACTTTTTCCGCCGAGGTGTTCAATGACCATGTCCACGTAAGTCTGGTAGACCGGACGGAATCCCATGCGCATGGCCTTCTCGTCGATTACAGGAATGGGTACATCTACATTGTAGGTCCTGTTGAAATAGGAAATGATGCGATTCGCGAAATTCGCGTTGGCATTGCAGTTGTTGTCCGCAAGCTTGTTGATGAGGTCAAACGGTTTGAATTCGTTGTGGGTATAGTCATCCTCCCCGCTGTTGTTGAAATAGAAATTCCGTATGGAGACCTTACCGTTATCCTCATACTTGAAGCTCTTGATTTCCCGATACCGTTCCGCTTCTTCCTTGAAGATGTCATACCATCGGTCGATACGGTCAAGTGTCCTGTAGAGCTGGTCCTGCTGTAGCTGGCAATACTGCCGGTCCTGTTCTGTAATCTTGTCCTCGTTCCTTACTTGCACGTTCAGGATACCTGTAAGCAGGTCAGTGTGGCTGCCTGCTGTTCTTGTTGCTGTTGTCTGCATAACTGTATTGTTTTAGAGATTGTCAATTTCGGGTTTGATACGGTAACAGTAGGTGATGTGGCTGTCCATGTCCTTGACCAGCTTGACCTGTTCGGGATGGAAGTTGAGACGCCGTTCCATGGCCGGGGCATCTATCTTGTCCCATTCGTGCTGCGGCAGGAACCGGTTTTCATGTCGGAAACACCAGAGTACGATCTGGTTTTCCCAGTTGCCCTTGAACACAGTCCCTTCATAGTCCTTCAGGAACTGCCGGAAGTTCTCTTCGGTCCTGAAAGCCTTTTCGAAGCCCTGGTACAGGTTGCGTGCGTCCGGACCCGTGTCCTTTGTCAGATAATACTGTCTCCATGTTTCCGTGGTGAAATCGCCGTAGAGAGGGTCAGGTTCGGAATAGGACCATAACGCCACTCTTGCCGTGAATGTGACGGCACCGTTGGCACACGCTCCGCAGTTTCCCCAGTCCTTGAATGCACCTTCCGTCCATCTGACGAATTTCAATTGCTTGGGGTCAATATGGTGGAAGGCCCCTCCGCTGACGCTCAGCCGGATATTGGCGTCCTGCTCCCATACAAAGGGAATATAAGGTTCTTCACAGATGGAAATCCGACCGCTCTCTTCATCATTGTTTTCAATAAGGGCATTGCCGTAATATTTCCCGTATCTGTCCACATAGATGAGTCTGTCACCTATCTGTGGAGTCTTTTCCGAGCGTGTCCTTTCTATCAGTTCCACATAGCCGTTGGCCATATCCACGTCCTGCTGTGTCAGCCAGTGTTCATGATCGTACAGAATGTTCAGTGGTTTGAGTGTTTCCACCGTGTACTTGTTCTTTGTTGCCTGTAACATAACATTTGATTTTTTGTTAGTCCGGCTTCTGGGGCCGGAGTTCCCATAACTACAGGCCTAAAAAGGTCGTGTTCCGTACATGCAAGGCTTCGGGAAAAAATACCGCAAGCCCTCCGGGGCGAGGATGATTTTTTCCACGGAACCCGAAGGGCTTGGCCTTGCTTGTACGGGAAGAACACGAATTACCTTTGCCTGTGGTTATGGGGACTCGGCTACGGTATGCTCGTTTTTCCCGATATGTTTTTATTCCGTAAGATTGCAGCCGTTTATATGGCCTTTTCAGAAAGAAATGTTATCTTTGCAAGTGAGATAAAGAGTTATTTGAAAGCATGAGAAATATGGCGGTTCGGAACAGTCCGGCTTTTTCTTATCCATTGCCCGTTCTCGTGCGAGTTTTATCCAATCTGTTGATAGTCAAATAAAACCTACCTGATTACAACAAATATACAAATTTGAAAGCGAATCACAACTGCCTTCCGTGTAACCTTTGTATGGGTTGGCTGTATTTAATATGTCAAAGGTACAAATTTGAAAGTGAATCACAACGATGAGGTGCAAACTTTGGCTAAATACTACGTCGTCAAGGCAAATGTTTGTGTATCGAATGGGGTTAATTAATGCTAACTACTTTGTCCCCAAATTGATACAATAGGGAATGTTAATATACAGTTTCCATGCCTATATCCGATACTCATTCGGTGTCATACCTATCGCTTTCTTGAATATTCGTGTAAAATGCTGGGAATATTGAAAATCAAGAATGACGGGTTAAATATTGGTACAAGATAGGAGGAAATTTTGATGCGAGCAAGTTGTGGAAGATTAATGTTTTTCCCGACGAGGATGTTCTTCGTGATTGAATTGCCTTTCTTCTCTGACAATCTCTTGGCTGACCAATTTAGAATCGACAAAAGTAAAAGCTGTCGTGACGATGAACCAACTTCCCCGATATAAATCTTCTTTATAAAACAATGTTTCCCTTTTGTGCTTATCGTAAGTATAAGCCATTTCTTTGTTAAACGGTTTGCCAAACTTTTGGATAAACTCATTTTGGCTCATACCCAATTCGACTTGTGTGCCTGAGAATTTACTTACTAATTGGGACGTATAGCAACTACTCAGGAAACATAGACATAGCAACGGAACTAATATCTTGAATTTCATATATTTATTGATTTGATTTGCGAAGATAAGGAAAATCACGGAGCGGTACAATAGCTGTAAATGCTGTTTAAGAGTTACTAAATGAATATGAATTGCTTGTTTTGGATGCAGACAATGGCTTTCTGCTTGGAAAGAATTTCATAATCGATAAGTCCGTCAGCCGTATTTAATATGCCAGAGCTGCAAATTTGAAAGCGAATCACAACTTTTTCTGCCCACGGGATTGGCGGCCGATCGCTGTATTTAATATGTCAAAGGTACGGATTTGAAATTAAATCATAATTAATTTAGTTGGATTTTAAACTGTTAATTTCTTATGTGTTGAGAATACCACGGATAAATGCTATTGAATTACAGTGTTGGTAGGTGTGTTTTGTGTGGAAAAGCGTATCTTTGATAGCTCAATTAAAGGGATAATGAATGTATGAAACCGTTGGGTATTTGTCGTACGGCTTTTTATGTGTCTAAAAAGATCATGTGTGCCGTACTTATCGTATTTTCATTGAGAGGCAGAGCGCAGAGCAGTGTAATGATGGAGAAGGAGACTTGTGCGTTTCTTCAATCTTTGCCTGCGGGTTTACAAAAGACACAGGCCGATGCCGTGCGTCGCGCCATAAACGGGGATTGTACCGCTTTGATATCTGTGCGTAATTCGCGTAATACGAACCCTGAATCGAAAAGTGGGGTAGTGGCAACGGATATCGGAGGGTGTTATCGTTTGTATCGCCCTGCCGGATTCGATACTATTCCGTTGCCTGTGTTGATTTACTTACATGGGGGTGGCTGGTGTTTCGGGAGTATCAATAGTTGCGCTCATTTTTGTGCGGGGTTATCGTATAGGGCAAAGATTGCTGTGTTGGCCGTGGAATATCCCTTAGCACCCGAACATGCTTATCCTGCCGCCCTCAATGCTTGTACCGAGGCCGTCGCATTCGCTTTCGAGCATGCCGGGGAGTATGGCTTTCTTCCCGATCGGATATCTATCGGCGGAGATAGTTCGGGCGGGAATCTTGCTCTTGCTACGGCTCTTAACCTAATTCTTGCAAAGGATTCTCACTCTTGCCGCATGGACAGTGGAACGATGTGCTCTTCACTTTGTTCGCTCGTGCTGTTTTATCCGGTGACAAAAGCTTGGGCAGACGGTTCGTCTTCGTGGAAAAACTATGCCGAGGGATATGGTCTCGATGCCCAATTGATGGAGGCTTTCAATGCCGCATACATCGGTACAGGAGATGCTCGACAGCCTCTTGTCTCGCCGGGTGTAGCCGATGACGAGCTACTGAAACAGCTACCGCCGACGCTTATCGTCAATGCCGAGCGGGATATTCTTTTATGTCAGGGGAAGGAATTGGCGGCCAGACTTTCCGGGCTCGGCGTTGCCGTGAGCCATACGGTTTTGCCTCATACGGTGCATCTCTTTATCACCGTGCCGGGACAGCCTACGGCATTCGGGGAGTCTGTTCGTTTAGCCGCCGACTTTCTCACGTTAGAGTAGGGGAATCATTCCGTATCAGAGAGGTGGCTTTACAACTATATCGGGATTGAGACTCCTTAGATGATCGATGAATGCTTGCCTCTGGTTGGGAGACAAGACGAGAGTCTTTTTGTCGGCGAAGCGGATTTCTATCCTGTCCATCGATAAGGCCGGTGCGCTTAAACAACTATTGGTTTTCGAGATTTTCGTTATTCGGTCGATCGGGAAGGAGGACGACAAGAATATGCCGCATTTGATATGCAGCGTGCCGTTGTCTATGGTGTAGCTCGTGTTACAGAACGGGTCGGCAATGAAAGCGGCCGTGACGACCAATAAGGCGAGGGCTATCCAAGAGAATTCGAACAGGAGCGGCAGGTAGGACAGAAGGACAATTGCTATAATGGCGATTAGCAAGCCTTTATCGACCTTTGATTTGTAAACAGTTTTCATTGTCTCGTAGGAGATTAGAATATCCCTCCACCAAGCATAAGGCGCAGTATACCCAAAACGATAGATACGATGCAGAGGGTTTTGCCATTGTCTGATTTGAGAATGGCACAGATGATGAGGAAAATGACCGATATGGGTATGGCCACCCAGTTGAGAAATCCCAATAGGGGAATAAATGCGACAAGGGTGATGAGCAGTGCTACGATACCTAAGAATGTTCCCATTGTTTTATGCTTTTTGTCGATTAACAAATGTATTTTGTGATTTGTTCCGGGGGATTGATGTCTTGTCAATCCATTCGGGTTTTATAGTCGTAGTAGTCGTATTCCCGCCAGATTTCCGCTTTCCCGTCGCTTTTGAGGCAGGCTATGGAGGGGTGGGGGATTCCGTTGAACATAGTTGTCTTGACTGTCGTATAGTGAATCATATCCTCGAATATGATTCGGTCTCCTATTTGCAATTCGTGGTCGAAATGCCAGTCTCCTATATAGTCGCCGCTCAGACAGGAGTTTCCTCCCATGCGATAGGCGTATGTGCCGGGTGCGGGTTCTACCGAGCCTCGTATCGCCGGTTTATAGGGCATTTCGAGACAGTCGGGCATGTGACAGGCAAAAGAAACGTCGAGAATGGCTGTTTTGATACCGTGGTTCTCGACTATATCGACTATGGTGGATACTAATGTACCGGTCTGCCAAGCGAACGCACTACCGGGTTCGAGAATGATTTCGAGGCCGGGGTGTCTTTGTTTGAAGCCCCGGAGGAGGTTAATCAAATGTGCGGTATCGTAATCCTTGCGGGTCATGAGGTGACCGCCTCCCATATTCAGCCATTTGATATGGGGGAGTAGATGCCCGAATCGGTCTTCGACCTGTGCCAAAGTCTTTTCGAGGTCGTAGGAGGTGGACTCGCAGAGGGTGTGGAAATGAAGCCCCTCCACTCCCTGCGGAAGTTCAGGCAGCTTGTCGGCGGTTATTCCTAAGCGGGAACCCGGTGCGCAGGGATTATAGAGGTCGGTTTCTACCTCGGAATATTCGGGGTTGATACGCAACCCGCACGATACCCGATTGCCGTCGGCTACTACTTGGGGGTAAAACCGTTCGAATTGAGTCAGGGAGTTGAAGGTAATGTGGCTGCTGTATTTGAGTATTGTCGGGAAATCTCGCTCGGTATAGGCCGGTGAGTAGGTGTGTGCCGGACTGCCCATCTCCTCGAATGCCAGCCGTGCTTCGTGTATGGAGCTGGCTGTGGAGTGCGGAATATATTCCCGTATGACGGGGAATGATTTCCAAAGGGCATAGGCTTTGAACGCCAGTATAATATTTACTCCGGCGGCTTCTTTGACGGAGCGAATGAGAGCGAGGTTGCGGCGCAATAGTTCTTCTTCGAGAACATAGCAGGGCGATGGTATTTGCGATAGCGTATCGTGCATGACGTATGAAAATTATTCTATGATTGTGAACTTGGCGAATTTGAGCAGGAGCTGTTTGCGTCCGACGTTTTCAAATTCGACGGTTATTTTGCAGTTGTCTCCCGTATCTTCTATGGCTGTAACGGTTCCGTTTCCGAAGCGGGCATGGCAGATGAATGTTCCTATTTCTACTTGCCCGGCAGCGGTTGCGACTGTGGATTGTGTCGTAGAATGGGTTTCACCTGTGGGTTTAGAGTCTATCTTGGTCAACCGTTTGCCCGGAGACGGAGCAGTGAATGGTCTCGGTGCAGGTGTGCGATCCGTATCTTCTTCGTTCCATCGGGAAGTTTTGCGCGGTCTTTCCGCATCGAATGGAAATCGGTTCCACGATATGGTTTCTCTGGGAGACTCCTGTTTGGTTTGTACCGGCATATCGACGTATCGAGAATCGAGGTCTTTGATGAACCGGCTTGGAGGGGAGGAGACCGTTTGTCCGTTACGATAGCGGGAGAGGGCATACGTGAGGGTGCAGTTTTCTTCTGCGCGGGTGATGGCCACATAGAGCAGACGTCGTTCTTCTTCGATTTCCCGTTCACTGTTTTTACTCATGGCCGAAGGAAAGAGGTCTTCTTCTACTCCAACAATGAAAACTTGTTTGAACTCCAATCCTTTCGATGCATGGACCGTCATCAAGGTCACTTTGTCTTGCTCGGTTTCATCGCCGTTGTCTTGATCTGTCGCCAAAGAAATTTCGGCTAAGAAGTCGGATAGGGAGGTTTGTTCTTCTCCGGCTTCTTCGCGCAGGGCGCAAAATTCACGGACACCGTTCAAAAGTTCTTCGATGTTCTCTTGCCGGCTGATGTTTTCGGGAGTACGATCCGAGGAAATCTCTCCCCAAATACCCGACCGCTTGATAATCGTTTCCGCCAGTTCCGGTGTGTTCTTTTTATCGGCTTCGTAGCGTAATTCGTCTATGAGGTCCTTGAAGGTTTTCAACTTGTTCAATGTGCCGTTGTTAACGGCCAAGTTGTGGCCTATGGGGTCGGAAATCACATTCCATATACTGGATTCCTGCGAGTGTGCCCGTTCGATGAGTTTCGAGAGAGTGGTATTTCCGATTCCTCGTGCGGGATAGTTGATGACTCGTTTGAGCGCTTCTTCGTCATCGGGGTTTATCGTCAATCTGAAATAGGCGATGGCGTCCTTGATTTCTTTCCTTTGGTAGAACGACATGCCTCCGTAGATGCGGTAGGGTATGTTGCGCTTGCGCAGAGCCTCCTCCAATACACGGGACTGTGCATTCGTGCGGTAGAGGACAGCGAAGTCGTTGTAATCACAGTGAGTCGTGAGACGCATTTCGGCAATACGGTTCGAGACGATAAAGCCTTCTTCGAAATCGGAATAGGCACTTATTACTTGTACTTTGTTTCCTTGTTCTTTTTCGGAGAATACTTGTTTGGGTATTTGCTCCTTGTTCTTGGCGATGAGGCTGTTGGCCGCATTGACGATATTTTGTGTGGAACGGTAGTTTCGTTCGAGTTTGAATATTTTCAATCCCGGGAACTCTTTACTCAGTCCGAGTATATTGTGGATATTCGCTCCCCGGAACGAGTAAATGCTCTGGGCATCATCGCCCACCACGCAGATGTGATTGTGGCCTTTTCCTAACTGGCTGACGATGTGGTGTTGGGCGAAATTGGTATCTTGATACTCGTCTACCAAGATGTAGGCGAATAGGTCGCGATAGTGTTGCAGCACGTCGGGGTGGTCCCTGAAAAGTATATTGGTATTGAGCAGCAGGTCGTCGAAATCCATTACCCCCGACACGGAACAGCGTTGTTGATAACGTTGATATATTTTATGGATTAAAGGTCGTTTCGAACGAGTATCCCTTTCGATAAGTTCCCGGTTTCGCGCATAGGCTTGCGGATCGATGAGGTCGTTTTTCGCCTGGGAAATAATCGCCTGCACGGTTGCGGGTTTGTATATTTTCTCAATGAGTTGTAATTCATATTCATTGAGTTGCTCATTATCTTTTTTATCTTTTGACTCTTTGAGTACCTCTTTAATAATACTTTTTATAAGCGACAGGGAATCGGAGGCATCGTAGATGGTGAAGTCGTGACGATAGCCGATCCGGTCGGCATTGGCTCGGAGTATGCGGGAGAAAATGGAGTGAAACGTCCTTGCCCACAAGCGTTGAGCTGTCTCTGTCCCTACCAATGCGGCGATGCGTTCTTTCATTTCGTTGGCCGCTTTGTTGGTGAAGGTGAGTGCCAGCAGCCGGTAGGGCGGATATCCCATTTGCAGCAGGTGTGCTATCTTGTAGGTAAGTACTCTTGTTTTACCCGATCCGGCTCCGGCGATAACCAATTCCGGTCCATCGGTATAGAGTACGGCTTCGCGTTGCTGGTCGTTCAGACTGTTCAGAAAATCTTGTTCCACTTTTCTTTTCCTTTGCTTCGTGCAAAGATAGTGTAAAGGGTTAATAGAAACAAGCCTCGGTTGTCTGTGTGTTATCTATTTTTTTTGAGAATCATACTTTCGTCATTGCATAACTGAGTTTTATTTCTTCTTTTCAAGTTCTGTATCGGTGGTGGAGTTTTATTCTTGGTTCGTTCTTCTCAGCAGCGAGAAGAACGAACCGTTCGGGCTGCTGTTTTTATTAACCCCTCCGTCCTTGCGGACACCTCCCCTATATTTTTTTGCGCCACACACCGCAATGCTTCGGGGCACGGCAAGGGGAGAAGGTTGAATGCTAATGATTTTCTTTCCCAGTCAAAGAAAGTCCTTGTTACATTAATTCGCTTTATTTGTTCATTCTTCTCAACAGCGAGAAGAACGAACCAAGAAGCGCCGCCGCTGTTATCGGGCTTTTGGGTTCGTCGCTACGGTCGCCGTCGGGGTCTGCGGAACTCGCTTCGCTCGGACAGTCCTAGCCCTTTTTCCTCCGTCTTCCTTGCGACTTCACCGCCCGATAAAGGCGGGGATTTAATTCGTGCTTTTGACGGTCTTGAATCTATTTGATACGACATGACGTTTCGCTCCATATTTTGCATTAGCAAAACACAGAGGAGACGAGAAAATGGCTCGTTATGTTATGAGGCATGGTAGGGGAGAAGGGTGACTTCCTGTTCCTGCTCATCGAAATCGAGAGGGAAAAAGAGGGGATTGGGTTCACCCTCCACCCGTCAGATTTATTCTCTTCTGTTACAATCGAAAGAGGAGCGATGGAATCCGGGTGCAGGTTCGCCAATGGGATTACCGGCGGGAGCGCCGCACCAGATGCTCCCGGATAGGGGCGATAAGGGCTGCGGGGTGTGTGCCGGGATTTCGGACCCGGCTGTCGTGTAGTCTTCTTGCAGGTCTTTATCGGCTTCGTGAGCGGAGGCCGGTTGCACGGATTCTTTTTCTTCGGCCTCGTGTATTTCGGTTTGCCTTCTGAGGGCTTCCCGACGGCAGGCTTCGAATCGTTCTCGCTCTTCCCGTTCCTCGTGTGTATCGAAGATTTCTTCGTGGTCGACGAGGAACTGGGTGGACTCGATGTCGTATATTCCGGCTTTTCGAAAGAGTTGGTTGCGTTTCTGATAGTGCCAAGCGAGAGTTCCTTCGGCCAGCATTTTCTTCTTGTCGTTTCGGGATCGTTTTCGTTCTTGGGAATGTCTTTCGAGCTTGTCGATACAACGAATGACGGCGAGCATGGTCAGCCTGTCCCGGCGGGGATCGAGTTCGAGGAGGATCTTGTAGTATTTGATGAGCGCTACTTGTCGGTAGTTCTCGATTTCACCTCTCAGGTCTATGGTCGTTTCGAATCTTGTATCTATCATCGCTCGTTTGATTTTTTTTGCGAAGGTAGGGTAGTGGGATAGTGGAATTATGGCATGATTATACTTTCTCGTTTATTCTTCTTAGCAGCGAGAGGAATGAACCCGGAAGGGCTGCCGTTTTTTATTAACCCCTCCGTCCTTTGGCCCCCTCCCCTATATTTTGCGTTGCAAAACACCCCGCAATGCTACGGGACACGGCAGGGAAGGATTGTGATACAAAGGACTTTCTTTCCCAGCCAAAGAAAGTCCTTGTTACACTAATTCGCTTTATTTGTTCAGCTTCTGCTCCGATTTTATGAGCCATACCCCGCAATGTTGCGGAGCACGACAAGGGAGGAGATTAGAAGTGGCCCTCTATTCATTTTTTTTTGAATTAGAATATTTTAGTTGATCCACCAAAGGACCTTCGGAAATATTTCCGTCCATATTATATTGACTCAGAAATAGGAGATGATTGTCTTGGTTAAAACACTTTGATTCGAGTTTATGAATTGTTTCACGTAATTTATCGTACTTATTAAAATTAGATCCTAAGCAAATGTACAAAATACAATTTTTTATTGATAAAAATTGTATTTCAGGTATATTTAAAATAAAAAGTCTTCGTTCGTGTTCTTGTTCCCAATCAATATGTTTTTTATAAAAAATGTCTTTGTAGTGACATTTTAGAAGTTCTTCCGGGTAACTGTATATAGGATTAGGCTTTGATATATTGTATAGCTTGTCTGTATATTCGATATTTTCTATTTTATAGAATGTCGTTTTTAGGATATTTTCGTTTTGTTTTAGGAAAAGATTTTCATTTATAATAATACAAGCTCCGGTGCTATTTTGAGCATATTGAGCCCACATGCGAGGATGGTTGGTTCCGCGGAGAAGTCGATGTTTATACAAGTAGTCTTGAGAAAAGCAAAGTATCTTACAGTGGTTCTTTATATAATTCTTCGTTTGGGCTAATCCTCGTCCGTTGATGAAATAGTAGTGTGGTATATTATTTTCGTTTAAATCGTTAAGTTTTTTAAAATCGGATAATTTTAAACTCATGGTTTCTAAAATACGGATTAAGTTTTCCGATGATGTAAAATGATAGAGGTATTCGTTATTAATCATAGGAGATTTATACGATTATTAATTTGAATAGTAGAATTTTAATGCGGTTAATTATTTCATCAATCGTTTAAGCCATTTGAGTTTGTCGGCATATGGCGGGAATTTGAAATTGGGATAGAGGTGCAGAGAGGAGTAGACGATGCTACGGCGATGACTGAATGTCTCGAAACTTTCGCGGCCGTGGTAGGCTCCCATTCCGCTGTTCCCGATTCCTCCGAAGGGGAGGTTTCCGTTGGCGGTTTGTACGATGGTGTCGTTGATACAGGCTCCGCCCGATGTGGTGTGTTGTATCATGTAGCGTGCCCGTTTTTTGTTGCGGGTAAAGTAGTAGAGGGCAAGGGGCTTTTCCCTGTCGTTGACGTATTCGACACAGTCGTCGATGTCGTCGAACGGGAGTACGGGGAGTATGGGGCCGAAGATTTCGTCGGTGAGCAGGGGGGATTGCGGGGGTATGTCGGTGAGCAGTGTGGGGGCCATGTATCGGTCGGCGGGATCGCTTGTGCCTCCGCAAAGTATCGTGCCGTGCGAGAGGAGCGCCGACAGGCGGTCGAAATGCCGAGCATTGACGATACGGGGATAATCGGGGCTTTGTTGTGGATTTTCGCCGTATTGGCGGGTGATTTCGTCACAGATATATTCTGTGAGTTTGTCTTGGACTTTGCGATGTACCATGAGGTAGTCGGGGGCTACGCAGGTTTGTCCGCAGTTGAGGAATTTGCCCCATACGATGCGGCGTGCGGCGGCTTTCAAATCGGCATCGTCATCGACGATACAGGGACTTTTTCCTCCCAGTTCGAGTGTGACGGGGGTGAGGTGGCGAGATGCGGCTTGCATGACGTGACACCCGTATTCGACACCTCCTGTGTAGAAGATGTAATCGAACCGTTCTTGCAGGAGTAACTCGGTGGTTTCCCGATCGGCATCGGTAACGGCGATGTATTCTTCCTCGAAACATTCGTCGATAAGTTCTTGCAGAGCGGCAGCCGTACAGGGTGCTTCGCCCGATGGTTTGACGATTGCACAGTTACCGGCCGCTATGGCTCCGATAAGGGGAGATAAAGCTAATTGCAGCGGGTAATTCCACGGGGCAATGATGAGTGCGCAACCGTAGGGTTCGTAGTGAATGCGACTTTTCGAGCCGAAGAGAAAGAGGGGGGTGGGACGACGTCGGTCACGAGCCCAGCTTTGCAAGTGATTTTTTGTCGTCCGTATTTCGTGAAGTAGGAATCCGATTTCGGTGGCATAGCTTTCGAATGCGGATTTTCCCAAGTCGGCATGCAGGGCTTCACCGAGTTGTTTTTCCCGACTAACGAGAGCTTCGGCCAAGCGGTCGAGAGCACATAGCCGGAATGGAATTTCTCGTGTGATGTGTTCGTTGAAGAATGCTTTTTGAAGTTTTACCAAACGGGTGTATTTATTATTTGTCATCATTCGATTTTTTTTGATAAAGATAGCGAATTGTTTCGTAGGAAGGAAAATTAGGAACTGAATCTTTGAAGAGGTCGATTTTCTATGGTGTGACTCGATAAGCGTTTTTTCGCTTTCTCTTACAGGTGGGAGAGGTTCGATAAAGGCGGAAGGAGGCAGGAGTTTGGATTTTTGTAAACTATTTCGAATTACGACCGTTATAATTTATTATCGAAAAAGGCGTTGTCTCGAAAATTTATTTCGATTGAACGATATAAATCAATTAAGAAGCTGTTTAACGTTATGTGTAAAGTTTTTTTTATTCGAAGTCGGCTTGTTGCGTCGGTATTGATTCTCCTTTGCGGAGGGGCTGTTTATGCCCAGCAACCGGCTACTCGTTATTTGTCTGACGACATACCGAAGGCATGGACTCCCGATACATTGTTTTCGCAGCAGTTGCCTCCTGAGGATTTATGGTGGAGCGGATTTAACGATGCTTGTCTTGACACGTTGATTCAAGAGGCGGTGGACAGTAACCATAATTTGTTGGCGGCCGCTGATCGTATACGTATGGCCAGAGCGGCTTGGCGTATGGAACAGAGCGGTTTCTATCCGTCGGTGAATTTTTCGGCCGGTTGGACGAAGACCCGTAATAGCGGTTATCTGGGGCGAGAGGCTGCCGATAACACTTATTCCCAATATGCTTCGGGTGATTTGTCGGTGAGTTGGGAAATCGATTTGTTCGGTTCGATACGTCAGAGGGCCAAAGCGAAGAAAGAGTTGTTCCGTGCTTCCCGGGACGAATATAACGGGACGATGGTGTCTCTGTGTGCCCAAGTGGCGACTGCTTATATGACATTGCGCACGTATCAGCAACAGTATATCGTGGCCGAGAGCAATATCCAATCGCAACGGAGTATCCTGCACATTACGGAGGTGAGGTACGAGACCGGATTGGCGTCGCAACTCGACGTTTCGCAAGCCAAGACGGTTTATTTCAATACAAAGGCTTCTTTGCCGTCTCTTGAAGCGGGTATAGAGAAACAGATCAATATTATCGCTATTTTGTTGGGGAAGTATCCCGATGAGTTGCGTCCGATGCTTCGGACGACAAAGCCGTTGCCCGATTATCAGAGGTTAGTGGGTATAGGTATTCCCATGAATTTGCTCCGCCGCCGTCCTGATGTGAGGCAGGCCGAACGGACGGTAGCATCGTATGCGGCTTCGGTGGGTGCAGCCAAGTCTGATTTTATGCCGAAATTGTATTTGAACGGCAGTATCGGATTCGCTTCCAGAGATATGGACCATTTTTTCAATAAGAGGAGTATGACCTATCAGTTGGCTCCTACGGTCTCGTGGCCTTTGTTTCAAGGGACACAGCGCATACAGGCTTTGGCATCGGCGAGGGCTCAGCTCGATAGCGGCATAGAGCAGTATAACCAAACTGTGTTGACGGCTGTCCAAGAGGTGGAGAATGCCATGAACAGTTATACGCATATCGTCAAACAAATTGCAATGTTGAAAGAGCTGGTGGCCGAGGGTGAAAAGACGTTGTCGCTCTCGCTCGACTTGTATAAGCGAGGCTTGTCGGGGTTCCAAAATGTACTCGATGCGCAGCGCTCATTGCTTTCGTATCAAAATTCTTATGTGTCGGCGCAGGGAAACGCCATCAATGCGCTTATTCTTTTATATCAATCGCTGGGTGGCGGTTGGATAGATTCGAGTCAACCCTAAAATTAAAATTCATATTTTATGAGATGTTTGTTTTCTTATATGCCGATAGTGGCTGTGGCTGTATTGTTTTCGCTTTTTTCCTGCCAATCGAAAAAGGGGGAGAAGCAAAGTGGCGATGTTCGGCTGCCCGAAATATCGGTGGCTTATCCGGCGGTCGATTCGGTGGTTTTGATAAAGAGTTATCCGGGTTACCTTACTTCGTTACAAACCGTCGATCTGGTGGCTCGTGTAAACGGATATCTGCAACAGGTGGCCTATACGCCGGGTGAGATCGTAAAGAAGGGACAGTTGCTTTTCGTTATCGAACCTTCGCAATACGAGGATGCCGTGGAACAGGCCGAGGCAGCGTTGAAAACGGCTCAGGCACAGTATGATTATGCAGAGAATAATTACACCCGAATGAAAGAGGCGGCGCAAAGCGATGCCATCAGTACGATCGATTTGATACAGGCGGAGTCGAAATTGGAACAAAGTAGGGCCTCTGTTCGGAATGCCGAGGCTGCGTTGTCGACGGCTCGCATACAGTTGGGGTATTGTTATGTGAAAGCCCCGTTCGAGGGCCGGATATCACGCAATTTGTACGATGTGGGTAATTATATCAGCGGGTCTTTGCAATCGACGAAGTTGGCGACTATTTATCAGGATAAGAAAATGTATGCCTATTTCAATATCGAGGATAATCAATATTTGAAAATGTTGCTGAACCAGAGCAAAGGTAAACATTCCGTACCGAGCGACCGTGTGGAGATTCTTTTTCAGGAGCCTACCAGCCGCAGTTATTACGGCAGACTCGATTATTTGTCGCCGAATGTGGACTTGTCGACGGGAACGCTTTCGATACGGGCCGAGGTGGATAATCCTGCCGGCGAGTTGAAGAGTGGTTTGTATATTTCTATCCGGTTGCCGTATGGTAGCCGCGAGCATGCGATATTGGTGAGGGAGGCTTCTATTGCCACAGACCAACTTGGCAAGTATATGTATGTGGTGAGCGATTCTAATGTGGTGGAATATCGCCCTGTGGAGACGGGACAGTTGGTTAACGATACTTTGAGAGTGATCGACAAGGGGATTTCACCTACCGATCGTTATGTTACAAAGGCTTTGTTGAAAGTGAGAGCGGGCATGCCGGTTCGTCCGGTTTTGGAAAAGAATTAATGGTTCCTAAAAATGAATGGGTATGATTTCGAAATTTTTTATTAACAGGCCTATTTTCGCTACGGTCATCGCCATTGTTATGGTGCTGGTGGGATTGGTTACCATCTATACGCTCCCGGTCGCCCAGTTTCCCGATATAACACCTCCTACGGTACAGGTGACCGCTGTATATCCCGGGGCGAGTGCCGAGACGGTGGCGAAAACGGTAGGTGTACCTATCGAGGAGCAGGTGAACGGTGTGGACGGAATGATTTATATGAGTTCTTCGTCTTCGTCGTCGGGGCAATATACGCTGACCGTTACTTTCGAGGTGGGAACCGATATAGATATGGCGACCGTGTTGGTACAGAACCGGGTGAACATAGCACAGGGAAATTTACCGGAGGCTGTCATACAACAGGGAATTATCACGAAGAAGCAGTCTACCAACATCGTCATGTTCTTGGCGTTGGAATCGGATAACCCATTGTATAACAGTTTATATCTGTCGAATTATGCCAAGTTGAACATTACCGACGAGTTGTCCCGTTTGCCGGGTGTAGGCGGTGTGACGGTGTTCGGAGCCGATAATTACAGCATGCGTATCTGGCTCGACCCGGAGTTGATGCGTATACGGAGCCTTACGCCGGCCGATGTCTATTCGGCTATTCAGGCACAAAATATGGAGGTGTCGGCCGGTAGTGTGGGACAACCTCCTACGGATACGGACGAGGCTTTCCAGTTTACATTGGTTTCGAAAGGTCGCCTTTCTACGCCGGAGGAGTTCGGACGGATCATCATCAAGTCGTTGCCCGGCGGGGAATATCTGAGGTTGCGCGACATCGCTACCATAGATTTGGGAAGTGCGACTTACCATACGACATCGACTATTAACGGTAAGGAAACGGCGGCTATCGCCATTTATCAGTTGCCGGGGTCTAATTCTCTCGATGTGGCGAAAGCTGTGAAAGCGAAGATGATGGATTTGAGCCGTTATTTCCCGAACGATGTGCAATATAAGGTGGTGCTCGATACGACTCAATTCGTGAGTGCATCTATCGATGAGGTATTGGTTACGTTTGTGGAGACCTCTCTTATCGTGATGCTGGTCATTCTTATTTTCTTACAAAATTTCAGGGCGATGATTATTCCTTCTCTGACCATACCGGTTTCGCTTATCGCAACATTTGCCGTGATGAAGTTGATGGGATTTTCTATCAATACGCTTACTCTTTTCGGCCTTGTTTTGGCAATAGCTATCGTGGTGGACGATGCGATCGTAGTGGTCGAAAATTCGACCCGGCTTATCGATACGGGAAAGTATAGTCGCAAGGAGGCGGTCGAGAAGGCCATGGAGGAGATTACGAGTCCGGTTATCGGCGTGGTATTGGTGTTATTGGCCGTGTTTATCCCGACAGCTTTTATCGGTGGTATCACAGGAGAACTGTATAAACAATTCGCTTTGACGATCGCTGTCGCTACCGTATTCAGCGGGTTCAATTCGCTGACGTTTACTCCGGCTTTGTGCGCATTGTTTCTCCAACCGACCCGCGAACCTTCGTTCTTCTTGTACAAGTGGTTTAATAAGGGATATGGAGCGACGTTGAACGGATATGTGAAAGTTATCGGCTCGATGTTGCGTAAACCTTTGGTGTCGTTGTCGGCTTTTATCGTGTTGGCTTTGGCTGCTTTCTATGGATTTGCCAAGTGGCCGACTTCGTTTATTCCACAGGAAGATCAAGGTTATTTTATCGTGTCGGTGCAGTTGCCCAATGCCGCATCGATGGAACGGACCCGCAAGGTTTGCGATGATTTGAATCGAATTATACAGTCGTACCCCGAAGTGGAAAATGCCTTGAATATCGTGGGTTTTTCGGCGTTACAGGGTGGAAGTTCGTCCAATTCGGCAACGTTTTTCGTGGTGCTGAAACCCTGGGACGACCGGAAAGGGAAAGAACATAGCGTGTTTAATGTGGTGGAGCGGCTGAACCGGGATGCATCTGTTTTGCAAGAGGCTATCGTGTTTGCCGTCAATCCGCCGGCTATCAGCGGACTGGGTGTTTCGGGCGGTCTCGAAATGCAACTCGAAGATCGTAGCAATTTGGGGGCGGGCGAATTGGAATCCGCAGCGAATGCTTTGATCGGTAATATCGGTAGCGAGCCGGCCTTGATGCAGATAAACTCGATGTTTCAAGGGAATACCCCGCAATATACCTTGAATATAGATCGCGATAAGGTGGAGATGCAGGGGCTTACTCTCAGCAGTGTTTTCTCGGCTTTGTCGTATTATATGGGATCGGCTTATGTGAATGATTTCGTGGAGTTCGGCCGTATCTATCAGGTGAAGTTGGGCGCTCAGGCCGGAGCGAGGGCTCATATCGACGATGTGATGAAACTGAGCGTGCGAAACCGGGACGGTAGCATGGTTCCGTTTTCTTCGTTTACACAGGTCGAGGAGACGATGGGACTGAATTTAGTAAGCCGGTACAATATGTATTCATCGGCTGCACTCACGGCGATACCGGCTCCGGGGATAAGTTCGTCGGAGGGTATGGCGGCTATGGAGCGATTGGTCCGGAATACACTGGGTACGAATTTCGGATATAGTTGGACGGGGGAGGCTTATCAAGAGAGCCAGAGCGGTTCTACGGTAGGTCTTATCTTCGGACTTGCGATATTGATCGTGATTCTGGTGCTGGCTGCCCAGTATGAAAGTTGGACTAACCCGATAGCCGTGATACTGAGTTTGCCCACTGCCATATTGGGGACGGTGCTGGGGTGTATTGTCATGAGTTTGTCTATCAGTATTTACAGTCAGATAGGGTTGATTTTGCTCATTGCCTTGTCGGCCAAAAATGCTATCCTCATTATCGAGTTTGCCATGGATTACCGTAAGCAGGGCGAGTCTATCCGGCAATCGGCGATGGAGGCGGGGAGGTTGCGCCTGCGACCTATCTTGATGACTTCGTTCGCTTTTATCTTCGGGGTTCTTCCGCTGATGTTCGCGACAGGTGCGGGAGCCGAAAGTCGTATAGCTTTGGGTACGGCAGTCGTGTTCGGTATGGCGATGAATACGGTATTGGGTACGTTGTTCGTTCCTAATTTTTATGAATTGATGGAGACTGTTCAAGAGCGCTGGTTGTCGAAGGTATTCAAAGATAGTGGTGAAAAGGGAACGACCGATTCGGCAGATTAGGATACTATATCTTTATTCCTTTTTGTTATTCTTGCAACCCCTCCGTCCTTGCGGACATCTCCCCTATATTTTTTTGCGCCACACACCGCAATGCTTCGGGGCACGGCAAGGGGAGAAGGTTGAATACTAATGATTTTCTTTCCCTGTCAAAGAAAGTCCTTGTTACACTAATTTGCGTTATTTGTTCATTCTTCTCAACAGCGAGAAGAACGAACCAAGAAGCGCCGCCGCTGTTATCGGGCTTTTGGGTTCGTCGCCGCAGTCGCCGTCGGGGTCTGCGGAACTCGCTCCGCTCGGACAGTCCTCGCCCTTTTTCCTCCGTCTTCCTTGCGACTTCACCGCCCGATAAAGGCGGGGATTTTGCTCGTGCTTTTGCTGGTCTTTTCAACCCCCTCGCCCGATGGGCACTCCCCCTATATTCCTTTCAGGAACACCCCGCCATGCTGCGGGACACGGCAGGGGAGGAGGGTGCTACAAAGGACTTTCTTTCCCTGCCAAAGAAAGTCCTTGTTACACTAAATCATTTTATTTGTTCATTCTTCTCAACAGCGAGAAGAACGAACCAAGAAGCGCCGCCGCAGTTATCGGGCTTTTGGCTCGTCGCCACGGTCGCTGTCGGGGGCTGCGGAACTCGCTTCGCTCGGACAGTCCTCGCCCTTTTTCCTCCGTCTTCCTTGCGACTTCACCGCCCGATAAAGGCGGGGATTTTGCTTGTGCTTTTGCTAGTCTTTTTAACCTTTCTGTCTTTTTAACCCCCTCGCCCTTTGGGCACTCCCCCTATATTCCTTGTAGGAACACAGGGGGAGAGGTTTAAAATAAAAACAGATGATAAATGCTTCGAGAAGAGGGAGTAAAGAAAAGGCGGCGGATATGCCTCCGCCGCCTTGCCTGAAAAAAGGAAGAACCGGAATTGTTATTTTACCGCCACTTTCTGCGAGCGGTCGCTCGTGCGCACGATATACATACCGGGGGCAGATAGCGTCACGCTGCTGTCGTTGCCCGTATAGACCAACCGGCCGGCGGCGGTGTACACCCGGTAGGATTCCCCGCCGTTCTCCACATGCAAGGTGCGGCCTGTCGCATAGATGCCTCTCTCCCCGTTTTCCAGTGTTTCCACGGCGGAGCCGGCCGGCGCGAACTCGGCGGTGAATGTCATGTCGCCCGTGACCGTTATCGTGCGGGGATTGTCGGTATTTCCGTCGTTCCATCGCACGAAATAGTTCTGCCCGAAAGGTATGGCGACAAGGGTCGCCGTGCTTCCCTGCGGATACTCTCCACCGCCTGTCACATATCCCATCGTCTCGTCTGTGGCATTGGCCGTAACCGTGTACAGGACTACTCCGGTCTCCCGAATGTCGGTGAAATTGTTCCAATACTCGGCCTCGGCATATTTCGACTTACAGCCCGCCGGGACATAGAGTGTCATGGCATAGTCGTCGAAGGTCGTTACCCATATTTGGGGAGGCATCATGGCTTTGGAAGTCACGTGCTCCAAACTTCTACAATTGTAAAATGTCTCGTCTCCGATAGAAGTCACGGAGTTGGGTATCGTTATTGCTGTCAAGCTGGTGCAAGAGGAAAATGCATTGCTCCCGATAGATTTCACGGAATTACCTATTGTCACCGTTTTCAAGCTGGTGCAAGAGTAAAATGTACCGCTTTCGATAGAAGTCACGGAGTTGGGTATCGTTATTGCTGTCAAGCTGGTGCAATGGGGAAATGCCTCGTTCCCGATAGATTTCACGGAATTACCTATTGTCACCTTTTTCAAGCCTGTGCAAGAGAAAAATGCCCGGCTTCCGATAGAAGTCACGGAATTGGGTATGGTCACCTCTGTCAAGCCTGTGCAAGAGAAAAATGTACCGCTTTCGATAGAAGTCACGGAGTTGGGTATCGTTATTGCTGTCAAGCTGGTGCAAGAGGAAAATGCATTGCTCCCGATAGATTTCACGGAGTTGCCTATTGTCACCGTTTTCAAGCCGGTGCAATCTTCAAACGTACCGCTTCCAATGGAAGTTACGGAGTTGGGTATGGAGACCTCAGTCAAACCGTTGCAAAAGTAAAATGCCTTGTCTCCGATAGATTTCACGGAGTTGCCTATTGTCACCGTTTTCAAGTCGGTGCAAAAGTAAAATGCCTTGTCTCCGATAGATTTCACGGAGTTGCCTATTGTCACCTTTTGCAAGCCGGTGCAAGAGTAAAATGCCAAGCCCCCGATAGTTGTCACGGAATTGGGTATAGTGACCTCAGTCAAGCTGGTGCATCTATGAAATGCCCATTCCCCGATAGACGTTACGGAATTACCTATGACAAGGTTTTTTAGTGTTGTAAGTTTATAGCATAAATAGTCCGGAATATGTTCCACCTCTTCCCCGAATACGAACTCGGTCAGATTCTTACAATTTGAGAATGGTCGACCACCCGTAGATTGAAAATCTTGAACATTACGAGCGTTCCATGTTACTGTTGTCAAACCGGTGCAATCGGAGAATGCACTGTTTCCAATAGTCGTCACGGAATTACCTATGACAAGGTTTTTCAGTGATGTAAGGTTATAGCATAAATAGGCCGGAATATGTTCCACCTCTTCCCCGAATACGAAATCGGTCAATCGATCACAATTTGAGAATGGAGGCATTGGGTTTCCGAATTCACTTAGAGGAATTTGACTACTACGAGCGTTCCATACCACCGTTGTCAGGCCTGTGCAATAGCTAAATGCCCAGCCCCCGATGGCAGTCACGGAATTGCCTATCGTCACTGCTTTCAAGCCGCGGCACTCGGAAAATGCATTGTCCCCGATATTCGTCACGGAATTGGGTATGGTGATTTCAATCAAATTTGGGCAACCGTCAAATGCATAGTCCCCGATAGAAGTCACGGAATTGCCTATCGTCACTGCTTTCAAGCCGTAGCAATAGTAAAAAGCCTTGTCCCCGATATTCGTCACGGAATTGGGTATGGTGACCTCTGTCAAATAGCTGCAATAGGTAAATGCACCGCTTCCAATAGAAGTCACGGAATTGCCTATCGTCACTGCTTTCAAGCCGCGGCACTCGGAAAATGCATTGTCCCCGATATTCGTCACGGAATTAGGTATGGTGACCTTTTTCAAGCGGGTGCAACCTGAAAATGCCTTGCTTCCGATAGAAGTCACGGTGTATTGTTTCCCGTTGTATGTGACCGTCGAAGGAATGACTACATCACCGGAATACTCCCCGCTTTTACTGTACATTACTCCTACTTCGTCATCGTCCTCGTTTGTATAATAATACCATATGTCATCGACAGTGAACTCACCTGATTTCGCTTCCGTCGCATAGCCGAAGGCGAGGAGCAGGAACAGGAATTTAATTATCTGTTTTCTCATACCGTATGTGCTTTAATGGTTAACGTTTTATGAATTGTTCGAGGCAGGCGTGCCAATATTCCCAAGAGTAGCCGGAGGAGGGGTGGTTGTGGGAGAGCGCCTCGCAGCAGTGGCCGTCGCCGAGCGGATAGACCCACACTGCCCGGGCGGAATCGTCGCGACTCACCGGCTCGCCTTCGCGCCCGTCAAGCGGTGGGAGCTTGTTGTAGAGCCTGTCGCCCCACGGGATAACCCGGTCGGGCCGGTATTCGCTCAGGAGCCGGGAAAAGACGGGGACAGCCTGCTCCCACTGTGCGGCCGTGGGGGCCGTGCGGGGGGCGGGAACGGGTGTTTGCACGTAGTTGTCGAATATCACGGCGTTCCAGAACGCCAAACATTCCTCGACGGTCGTCTCGTGCCCATACACCGCCCGCTCGAATACGATAAAGGTTTTCATCCACGACCGGTACTCCCCCTCGCCTTTCCTGTAAGAGAGATAGTCGTCCACGGTTTTCCGGGGCATTTGCCTGCATTCGCTGTCCGGCGCAAGGATACACGGGTCGCAATCGTCGCAATAGAAGCTTTCGCCGAGCACGAGGATATGTCTGCCTCGAAAGCCGGCGGAATAGTCTTTCCCGATCCACGGGAGTAAAGACGTGTCTGCTGTCGTTGACATAGTAAGATTTTTTCTGGTCGCCCGTTCCCCTTCGGCCGACGTTTAAAAACAGAAAAGCGCAGGGAACATTCTGTTTATCTTTTACGAGGCATCGCCAAACGCCCATACGGAAATAAACAGCCCACCCCACGCCATGCCGATATATCAGCCACCCCTTGCCGGGGTGGATATAGGCAAGCATGAGCGTTCTTTGACTGCTTATCCTTCCGTAAGAAAAATTTGGCGAATTTCGTAAAAAGGATAAAGCAAAAACGCTTTTATCAAAATGTCTGCCTTCTTGCCGGTAACCCGGCAAGAAGACCTTGTGAAAATGGGACAAGCTGAAATGTATTTATCGGGCTTTACCTGTTTTCACGTTTGCAAAGGTAGTGCGGGCAGGGGATAAAAACAAGATTTTCAGTCCTTTTTATTTTTACCGGTTGTCTTTTCAACCCCCTCCGTACTTCGGACACTTTCTCTATCGGCAGGGGGAGGATTGAAATGTTATTTTGAATATTCTTTTTTAACCCCTCCGTCACTTCGTACCACCTCCCCTATATTTTTGCGTTGCAAAAACACCCCGCCATGCTGCGGGACACAGGGGAGGATTGTGCTACAAAGGACTTTCTTTCCCTGCCAAAGAAAGTCCTTGTTACACTAATTCGCTTTATTTGTTCATTCTTCTCAACAGCGAGAAGAACGAACCAAGAAGCGCCGCCGCTGTTATCGGGTTTTTGGGTTCGTCGCTACGGTCGCCGTCGGGGTCTGCGGAACTCGCTTCGCTCGGACAGTCCTCGCCCTTTTTCCTCCGTCTTCCTTGCGACTTCACCGCCCGATAAAGGCGGAATCGGGGGATCTTGCTTGTATTCTAACCCCCTCGCCCTTTGGGTACTCCCCCTATATTCCCTTACGGAAACACAGGGGGAGAGGGTGAGAGTACCCTTCTGCTCATTGCAGTGCGATACCCCGCATACGGGGTACGGCAGGGGAAGAGTTGGAGTCATGCTGAATTTTCGTTTGGCTTTATTCCCGATATAAAAAAGGAGGTATCCCAGATAAATGGGATACCTCCTCGAATGATATGAAATGTTGCGTTTATTTGCGATAAGCGGCCATCATTTCGGGATTGAAACGTTCGATAAATGCGGTGTGTTTGGCAACTTCTGCCTCACCGAAGTTAATGTATACTTCGGCCGACTGCCGGAACGATTCGTTACGAGTGGCATCGTTGAGCAGGAGGTGTCCCATGATGACATGGCCGGCCATTTCGACCATGCGGCGTGCTTGGAAGTCGATGTATTCGTTGTCTTTCGTTGCAGTGACGGTTTCGACAGCTTTTACGTAGGCGGCTTTCATCGCTTTGAGGCGGTCGCGCAGAGGTTCCAGTTCGGGCGCGATTTCAGCAGCTTCGTATGCTTCGATCTGATGCAGATATGTGCCGGTGGTGACGTGGCGAATAGCTGCCACGACTTGCAACTGGGTGGTTCCTTCGTAGATAGAAGTGATGCGGGCATCGCGGTAGATGCGTTCGCAAGCGTAGTCTTTCATGAAACCGGACCCTCCGTGTACTTGCACGCAGTCATAGGCGTTTTGATTACAGAATTCGCTGGACATGCCTTTCGCCATAGGGGTGAATGCGTCGGCCAATTTTTGGTAGGCTTTCATTTCGGCACGTTCTTCGGGTTCGAGCGAGCGTTCTTTGGCAATGTCTTCGTATGCTTTGTACATGTCTACGAATCGTGTCGTTTCGTAAAGCAGCGAGCGTGATGCGTCGAGTTTGGCTTTCATCAAAGAGATCATTTCGAAAACGGCGGGGAACTCGATGATGGCTTGCCCGAATTGTTTGCGGTCGCGTGCATAGGCAATGGCTTCGCGGTATGCCGCTTCGGAAACGCCGACAGATTGTGCGGCGATACCGAGACGGGCTCCGTTCATCAATGCCATGACGTATTTGATAAGACCCAATTTGCGGCTTCCGCAGAGTTCGGCTTTGGCATTTTTGAACACCAATTCGCAGGTGGGAGACCCTTTGATACCCATTTTGTTTTCGATACGGCGAACGGTTACACCGCCGTCGTTGCGGTCGTAGATGAACATGGAGAGTCCGCGACCATCTTTGGTTCCTTCTTCGGAACGGGCCAGCACGAGTGCAATGTGTCCGTCACCGTTGGTGATGAACCGTTTCACTCCGTTGAGATACCAGCAACCGTCGGCCTCGCTGTATGTGGCTTTGAGCATGACGGCTTGCAAGTCGGAACCGGCATCGGGTTCGGTGAGGTCCATCGCCATAGTTTCGCCGGCGCAAACGCGCGGCAGGTATTTTTGCTTTTGTTCTTCATTGGCAAATTCGTAAATGGTTTCGGCGCAGTCTTGCAATCCCCAGATGTTTACGAATCCGGCATCGGCACGGCTTACCATGTCGGCAGCCATGATGTAGGGAACCAACGAGAAGTTAAGCCCGTTGTAGCGACGGGGGATAGAGATACCCATCAATCCGGCTTTTACCAGAGCGTCGAGGTTTTTTTGCGTGCCTTTGGCATATACGACGTGTCCGTCGACAACGTGCGGACCTTCGTGGTCTACGTCTTCGGCATTGGCTGCAACGATTTCGCCGCTTATCTCGCCTGCTATTTCGAGCACTTTTTCATAACTATCCATGGCGTCTTCGAAATTGAAAGGCGCATAGTCGTATTTTTCGGCATCGGAGTAATTCCGTTCCCGTAAAGCCACCAGCTTCTTCATGAGCGGGTGGTTCAAGTGATGTTTGAGATCACTGTTATCTAAATAAAAATTAGCCATTGTTCTGTATTGTTTATTGTATTATAATTTAACTCTCTATCTTTGATTTGTCACAAGACTTTGTCTTATCGACAGAATCGAAAATATGTTTTATTTGGAGTTTTTCTTATAATATTTGATCAGCTTCGGAATTACTTCTTCGACCGTACCTGTGATCACATAGTCGGCTATCGTATTGATAGGTGCGTTAGGATCGCTGTTGATAGAGATGATGATGGAGCTGTCTTGCATACCGGCGATGTGTTGTATCTGCCCAGAGATACCGCAGGCGATATAGAGCTTGGGACGAACCGTGACACCGGTTTGTCCGATTTGACGTTCGTGCTCGATGTATCCGGCATCGACCGCAGCGCGGGAAGCTCCTACCTCGGCTCCCAATGTAGCCGCCAAGTCGAACAGCATGCCGAAGTTTTCTTTCGATCCCATACCGTAACCGCCGGCTACGATGATGGATGCGCCTTTGACGTTGGCTTTGGATTTTTCCATCTGGCGATCGATGACTTCTACCACAAAGTAGGTGTCGGAAACGTATTTTTTCGGATCCAGTTTAATAACTTCTCCTTTGTAAGCAGGATCGTAAATTTCTTTTTTCATCACGCCTTCGCGAACCGTCGCCATTTGAGGGCGGCATTCGGGGTTAACGATCGTCGCTACGATGTTGCCTCCGAAAGCGGGACGAATCTGATACAACAGATTTTCGTAGGTCTTATTGTTCTTTTTGTCCTCGTGGGGACCTATTTCCAATGCGGTGCAGTCGGCCGTGAGTCCGCTGTGCAGCGAAGAAGAAACCCGCGGACCGAGGTCGCGACCGATACTGGTGGCTCCCATCAGGCAAACCTGAGGTTTCTGTTCTTTGAATAAATTTACCAATACCGAGGTATGTGGCAACGAGGTGTAGGGGTAGAGGCGAGGATCGTCTACTGTATAGACGGTATCGACTCCGTAGGGGAATACTTGTTTTTCCACACCGCCGAGGTTGCTACCGATCACCAGTGCTTCGAGTTTACAATTCAGTTGATTGGCCAGCGAGCGACCTTTTGTGAGCAGTTCGAGGCTCACATCGGCGATGATGCCGTCTTCTATTTCGCAATATACAATCAGATTGTTCATAATCGTTAGTTTTTTAGTTCATAGTACACGGGCATTAACCAATTGTGTGGTTGGCGATCAATTCTTTGACAAGGTCTTCGATTTCGTTGTCGGCAGCCGTGAGTTGTTTGCTTTCCTTTGCTTGGAATACAACGTTTTGTACGGCTTTTACTTTGGTGGGAGAACCGGCGAGACCTACTTGATCGAGGTCGGCATCGACATCGTTTACACTCCATTCGTAAAGGTTGAGGGCAGGACGCTGTTCATAGAGTTTCAAGCATTCTTCGCTCAGTCCTTGTTTTTCGCTCGGTGTCTTGGCGTATTTGTAACGTTGTATGAGCTTCGCATTGCGAGGACGACATTCATCGGCCGAACCGTTGACCGTGATGACTGCTGGCAGGGGAACTACGACGGTTTCTACCCCGCGTTCGAGACGACGTTTCACGGTGGCTTTCCCGTTTTCTATGTTCAGAATTTGCTCGGCATAGGTGACTTGGGGTATTCCCAATTTTTCGGCGATTTGAGGGCCTACCTGAGCCGTGTCGCCATCGATGGCTTGACGACCTCCCAAGATAATATCATAATCTTTGATTTTGCGTACGGCACACGATAGTGCGTAAGACGTAGCCAATGTGTCGGCTCCGGCAAAGGCACGGTCGGTCAATACGATACCTCCGTCCGCTCCACGGAATAAACCTTCCCGAATAATTTCGGCGGCACGAGGAGGACCCATCGTAAGCAGGGTAATCGTCGATCCCGGGTTTTGTTCTTTCAGTTGCAGAGCCTGTTCCAAGGCGTTCAAATCTTCGGGGTTGAAGATAGCAGGTAAGGCGGCACGGTTGATCGTTCCGTCCTCTTTCATGGCATCCTTCCCCACATTTCTGGTATCGGGCACTTGTTTTGCCAATACTACGATTTTAAGACTCATAATTTAATGTGAGATTTATGATTTATAAATATTCGTATATTCTGTGTCGATTCATTGACTCGCAAAATTACAAAAATGATTGTTATTTTCAATCTTTTAGGCGAAAAAACCGTTATGCCGTCCGGCGAGAACAGATGATCGGACGGCATAACGGGCCGAGGTTTTATTCGGTTCTGACGGGCTTATTCGTAGCTGCTGCCGTCGAAACAGTGCGTGCAGATACATTCCTTAGGAAGCCCGATCGATTCGACCAGTGTTTCTAACGGGTTGAATTTTAATGAGGTAATGTTCAGCTTTTTACAAATGCAGTTTACCATACAATTGTATTGGGGCGACCCGGTGCGTGCATAAGCTGCGACATTTTTATCGGGGTTACCCTCTATCTCGGCGATGGTGCGACGGGTAATAAGCTCCATTTCGCTTTTGGAGGCTGTGAAGTTAAGAAACTTACACGGGTACAGGAGAGGGGGGCAACTGATGCGCATGTGAACTTCTTTGGCTCCATAGCGGTAGAGATCGGATACATTGTCTCTCAGTTGCGTACCGCGGACGATGGAGTCGTCGCAGAATACGACCCGCTTCCCGTCGAGCATGCTTTTGTTGGGTATGAGTTTCATTTTGGCTACCAGCTCGCGCATGGCTTGATTGGAAGGGGTGAAGCTGCGAGGCCAAGTGGGGGTATATTTGACGATACCTCTCCGGTAGGGAATTTGTTTACCTACGGCATATCCGAGAGCCATGCCTACACCGGAATCGGGGATGCCGGAGACGAAATCGGCTTCGATGTCGTCTTTTTTACCCATTTCGAAGCCAGTGTGAAAGCGCATCTCTTCGACATTCTTCCCTTCGTATTCGCAGGCGGGATATCCGTAATATACCCATAGGAAGGAGCATATCTGCATTTTTTTACCGGGCTGGTTGAGCGATTCGTAACCGTCGGCTGTCAACCGGACGATTTCTCCGGGTCGTATGTCGTAACAGAGTTCGTATCCGAGGTTCGGGAAGCTGCATGTTTCGGACGATACGGCGTAGCCGTTATCTCCCCGCCCGACGAGGATAGGCGAACGACCGTACTTGTCACGAGCGGCGATAATGCCTTGCTCGGTGAGTAAAAGCATGGAACAAGACCCTTTGATTTTTTCCTGTACCAAGCGGATGCCGTCGACATAGTCTTTTCCTTGACTGATAATCATCGAAACCAGTTCGGATTGGTTGATGATATTGTTACTGTGTTCGCTGAAATGGTTTCCGCTCGCCAGTAGTTCTTTTTCGAGTTCTTCTACGTTGTTTATTTTGGCGACGGTAACGATGGCGAATTTTCCCAAATGGCAACTGATGATGATGGGTTGTGCATCGGTATCGCTGATGACACCGATTCCCGAATTACCAGAGAATTCGGGAAGTTCGGCTTCGAATTTCGAGCGGAAGTAGGAGTTTTCTATATTGTGGATCGCCCGTTTGAAAACGCCATTTTCATACGTCACGATACCGGCACGTTTCGTACCTAAGTGCGAGTTGTAATCTACGCCATAAAAAAGGTCGGTAACGCAAGATTCTTTTTTTATGGTACCAAAAAATCCTCCCATAATGTAATGTTGTCGTGTTGATTATTATTTGATTAAACGAACAGAGCGAGAGGGACATTGTTTCCCTCCCGCCCTGCGGAATATACTTTTTATTTGGTGTGCTGTTCAACCCATTTGCGGGCATTGACAAAAGCCTCGATCCACGGGGTAATCTCGTCGGTTTTTCTGTCGGCAGGATAATGTCCGCACTGCCAGGGGAATATGGCTCGTTCGAGGTGGGGCATCATGGCCAAATGGCGGCCGTCGGCCGAAGCGATACCGGCTATACCGTAAGGCGAGCCGTTGGGATTTGCCGGATAAGCATCGTAGGTGTATTGGGCTACGATATTGTATCGTTCTTTGGCGTAAGGCAACTCGAATTTACCTTCTCCGTGGGCAACCCATATACCGAGTTTCGAGCCCGATAACGAGCCGAACATGACAGAGTTGTTTTCGGGAATTGTCAATCCGATGAACTGAGATTCGAATTTATGCGAATCGTTATGTCGCATTTTGGGCTTTTGTTCGTGGTCGGGGGTGAGCAGTCCCAATTCTACCATGAGCTGGCAGCCGTTGCAGATACCGAGACTCAGGGTGTCGGGTCGGTTGTAAAAACGGTCGAGTGCAGCTTTGGCTTTCTCGTTCCAAAGGAATCCTCCTGCCCAGCCTTTTGCCGAACCGAGTACATCGGAATTAGAGAATCCACCGCAGTATACAATCATGTTGATATCGTCGAGCGTTTCGCGGCCACTGATGAGGTCGGTCATGTGCACGTCTTTCACATCGAATCCCGCCAAATAGAGCGAATAGGCCATTTCTCTATCTCCATTAACGCCCTTCTCACGAATGATGGCTGCTTTCACACCGGATCGTGTGCGACGATCGGCCGAGATACCGTATTGGGCGAGCGTTCCCGTGAACGAATCGGGGAAACGGAATTGCAGCGGTTGTTCCTTGTAGTTGAGGAAGCGGTCTTTGGCTGCTTTTTCTCCGCTTTGTTTGCGGTCGAGCAGATAGGACGACTCGAACCATACGTCGCGCAAATGATCGATGAAGAATTGATAATCGGCTCTGTCTTTGTGTATGAGCAGATGGCGTTCGTCGCAGGGACGAGCCAGACGGATAAATGCTACGCTGGCTTTTTTCAATATTTTTTCGACTTCGTCGGTTTTTTCTACTTGAATCAAGATACCCGGATTTTCGCTGAACAATATCTTAACAAGGTCTTTTTCGGGGATTTCGTCCAACGAAACTTCCAAACCGCCTTCGGTATTGGCAAAATTCATTTCGAGCATCGTGGTTATCATACCGCCGGCGGAGATATCGTGCCCTGCCAGAATCAACTCTTTGTTAATCAATTCTTGGACGGCATTGAATGCGTTGGCAAAGTATTCGCTGTCTTGTACAGTGGGAACTTCTTTACCTATTTTGTCGAGCGATTGGGCGAACGCCGAGCCTCCTAATTTGAGCTTGTCGAACGAGAAATCGATGTAGTAGACCATACTGTCGACTCCCGTGCGGAGGACGGGAGATACGACTTTACGTATATCCGAGACTTCGGCTCCTGCCGAGATGATGACCGTACCGGGCGAATAGACTTTGTCCTTTCCGTATTTCTGAGTCATGGACAGACTGTCTTTTCCGGTGGGGATATTGATTCCGAGCGAGCAGGCAAAATCGCTGCATGCTTCGACTGCCCGATATAGGCGGGCATCTTCGCCTTCGTTTTTGCAGGGCCACATCCAGTTGGCACTAAGCGAAACGCTGTCTAAACCTTCGGAGAGCGGAGCCCAAACGATATTGGTGAGGGCTTCGGCTATGGAGAGAACAGATCCTGCGGCGGGATCGACCAATGCCGCTTGCGGCGCATGGCCGATAGAAGTGGCGATACCGGCGCGTCCCCGATAGTCGAGGGCAACTACTCCGCAGTCGCTCAATGGAAGTTGTATCTCTCCCTGACATTGTTGGCGGGCAATTTTTCCGGTAACGGAACGGTCTACTTTGTTGGTGAGCCAGTCTTTACAAGCGACTGCTTCGAGTTGGAGCACACGTTCCACGTATTCGTCGAGTTGCGTTTGATCGTATGTTACGTCTTCGTAAGTTTCTTCGACCGTTCTGTCTGTCATGACGGTACGGGGAGCTTTCCCGAACATGTCTTCCATCGCCAAGTCGATGGGCTTAACACCATCGGTCTGTTCGAATACGAAGCGATGGTCGCCTGTGGTTTCGCCTACTACATAGAACGGAGCCCGTTCGCGGTCGGCGATTTGACGAATGTGCTCGATGTCTTCTTCCCGAATGACGATACCCATACGCTCCTGACTTTCGTTACCTACGATTTCTTTGGCCGATAGGGTGGGGTCACCGACGGGTAATTGATCCATGTGAATCAATCCGCCAGTTTCTTCTACCAACTCGGAAAGTGCGTTCAAATGACCTCCGGCTCCGTGGTCGTGAATCGAGACGATGGGATTTTCCTCGGCTTCGGACATCGCCCGAATAACATTGGATACCCGTTTTTGCATTTCAGGATTGGCTCGTTGTACGGCGTTCAGCTCGATGGCATTGTCGTATTGTCCGGTTTCTACCGATGAGACTGCTCCTCCACCCATACCGATACGATAGTTGTCACCACCCATTACCACTACTTTTTCCCCGGCTACGGGCGTGCCTTTAAGTGCGTCGCGCATGTTGGCGAATCCTACACCACCGGCGAGCATAATGACTTTGTCGAAAGCAAATTTTTTACCGTTCTCGGCGTGCTCGAATGTTAGTAGGGAGCCGCAGATGAGGGGTTGTCCGAATTTGTTTCCGAAATCAGAAGCTCCATTAGAGGCCTTAATCAATATTTGTTCGGGCGTTTGATAAAGCCACGGACGAGGTTGCATGGAGCCTTCTTCCCATTCCCGTCCTTCTTCCGTACGGGGATAGGCAGTCATATAAACAGCCGTTCCGGCAATAGGTAGGCTGGCACGTCCGCCACCGAGTCGGTCGCGTATTTCTCCTCCCGTACCGGTGGCAGCTCCGTTGAAAGGCTCTACGGTCGTGGGGAAATTGTGTGTCTCGGCTTTTAACGAGATGACTGTTTTGATATCTTTTATTTCGAAGAAGTCGGGTTGTTGGGGATTTATCGGAGCGAACTGCTCGACGGTAGGTCCGGCATTGAAAGCCACGTTATCTTTGTATGCCGAAACCAACCGATTAGGATTATATTCCGAGGTCTTTTTTATCAATTTAAAAAGTGAACTTTCTTTTTCTTGACCGTCGATGATGAAGACACCGTTGAAAATTTTATGACGGCAGTGCTCGGAATTGACTTGCGAGAATCCGAAAACTTCGCTGTCGGTTAGTTTCCGTCCGATTTTTTTACTTAGGTCGTTCAGATAGTTTATTTCGTCGGGACTGAGAGCCAGACCTTCCTGCTCGTTATATGCGGCAAGATCGTCGATGTACACAATGGGATCGGGTTGTTTGTCGATGTCGAAAATTTTACCGTCGATACCGTTGTACAACCGTTGTAGCATTTTGTCGAATTCGGCAGAACCGTCTGTTACAGGGAAAAATTCCTCGATGCGAGAGATACCGGTGAGTCCCATGTTTTGAGTAATCTCTACGGCATTGGTGCTCCACGGGGTAATCATCTCTTTACGGGGCCCGATAAACCAGCCCTTCAACGTTGAATCAGGGAGAAGCTCGGCATTGTCGAAAAGCCACGATAATTTTTTAGTCTCATCTGCCGAAAAGCTGTGATCGGCCTGAACTGCAATAATGTTTTGAACGGAGGTTTTGAAAAAAATGACCATTGTGTCTTGTTTTTTAGTGGCATGTCTGTTTTTCTTTTTCCCGACTGAAAAATCGAGACAAAGAAAACGTATTTATTTTCGTTGCAAAATTAAGGAAAAACCCTCGTCCGCTCAAAAAAAATAGGACAAAACAGTTCCTAATTTTTGGATATTATTCCTTGATGTTCGATTTTTCGAGTATAGGGGAGGGGTTGACTCAACGAGACTCTCAAATGGGGGAAGAAGAGGACGAGTCTTTTCTCTGTATTTGGTACGGTCGAATATAGGGGCATTTCTGCGTTGTGGTTGATGTATGCCTTTTTGCTGTGTCCAACCTTGCCTATGTTCGATAAAATAAGATAGGCGGCTGTTCAACAGAACTAAAATAAATTTTGTTCTGTGTTCACCTTTCATTATCTTTGCACAGTATGCGAAAATAGGAGGTGGTTCGTCATAGCCAAGTCGGAAATGCGGTTTCCGTTTGTCTCTGCGCTCACCTTTCACTATCTTTGCTTCACGAATCGAAAATAGGTTGTGCATAGGCATCTTCAAGAAAATAGGGGTTTGCCTTTTTCTTATGCCGTTTTTGACGGACAATAGAGGTGAGCTTTTGTTTTACAGGAGCAAAAATGAAATTTATTTTGTGTCAATGTCATACTATTTTGTGATTTATACCGTATTTCAGTAGAATAAGGTAGTTTTTAGACTTTATGGACTTAACGCTATATACTATAATTCGAGGCTTAGCCATAGGCATATTGGTGTCGGCGCCGATGGGACCGATAGGGATATTGTGTATACAGCGTACGTTGAATAAAGGGCGATGGTCGGGCTTCGTGACAGGATTGGGTGCTGCATTATCCGATTTGATATATGCATTGCTTACGGGCTTAGGCATGTCTATCGTCATCGATTTTATAGAGGCTAATCAAAATATTTTGCAGATTTTGGGCAGTTTGGTTTTGGTGGGGTTCGGGTTGTATCTGTATCGCCAGAATCCGGCCAAGAATATTCGTAAAGCCAATTCTTCCATCAATACGTTTACGCAGGATTTCATTACGGCGTTTTTATTGACTTTTTCCAATCCTCTGATATTATTTCTTTATATAGGCCTTTTTGCCCGGTTTAATTTTTTCTTGCCTGAATCACAATTGGGGCATCATGTGGTGGGTTATCTGTCTATTTTGTTAGGAGCTGTCAGTTGGTGGTTCCTGATAACTTACGTCATCAATAAGGTTCGTGCCCGTTTTAATGTGCGTAGCATTTGGTTAATAAATAGGGGAATCGGGATTATCATCATTATTATGTCTATTGTGGGATTTGTTTGGGGAATAAAAGATTATTTTTTGTATAATTTATAAACATCATGAAAAAAGTTATTGAAGTTCCATTTGTTGCCGGATTGTGCGACAAACCTTTGTCGCAGGTTTCCGAGATTTTGGAGGCACAGGGTGTGCGGCAGGCGATAGATTGCGTCGATTGGCCGAACGAGTTTCCGTATAAGCCTATTACCTCTTTTTATATAGCTCGTGATAAGGAGTGTCTCTACATCAATTATTTTGTAAAGGGCAATTATTTGCGGGCTGTGAACAGTACCGATAATTCTCCTGTCTGGGAGGATAGCTGCGTGGAATTTTTCGTGCAGATACCGGGTGAGAAGTATTATTATAATTTTGAGTTCAACTGTATAGGAACGGCTTTGGCCGCTCGTCGCACCGGACGGGAAGATGCCGAGCATTTCTCTGCCGATAAAATGGCTAAAATCAAACGTTATTCGTCGGTCGGTAATAAACCGTTTTGTGAGATGGAGGGGCTTTTCTCGTGGAATTTATTGGTCGCCATACCTTTTGAACTTATAGGGCTTGACGGCGGGCAGTTGCCGGAGAGTCTCTCTGCTAATTTCTATAAATGTGCCGACGGATCGTCTTTGCCTCATTATTTGAGCTGGTCGCCGATACCTATCGAAAAGCCCGATTTTCACCGTCCCGATTATTTCGGGGAATTGAGATTCAGATAGAAAATCGATCGTAAATAAAAAAAGCCTCTGTATTCAGAGGCTTTTTTTATTTCGGAAGCCAATCGGGTAGCTATAAGGTTTAGCCATAAATTTCTTTTTAACAAACTCTCTCCGAAGAAACGATAGATTTTTCGGTTTCTCTTCCATATTCCTTTGCTTGTCGAAGATTCAACAATTTCGATTTAACCCCTCCGTCCTTCGGACACCTCCCCTATATTTTGCGTTGCAAAACACCCCGTAATACTACGGGACACGGCAGGGAGGAGGGTGATAGTAACCCTCCGTTTAAACAGTCCTCGCCCTTTTTCCTCCGTCTCCCTTGCGACTTTGCCGCCCGATAAAGGCGGAATTGGGGTTTGTGCTTTTGCTTGTATTCTAATCCCCTCGCCCTTTTCCCCCTATTGTTACTGCAACTTCCCGCAATGCTATGAGACACGGTAGGAGGGAGGTTGAGAAGTATTTCACTTTTTGCCTTGCTTTTATTTTAAGTGCGATACCCCGCAATGCTATTCTTGCGGAAACATAAGGGGAGAGGTTGGATTAAAATTCGAGTGTAAAGGTAAGAAGGTGGATCACAAACCAATTTTATCAAAGGAAGAGCCGTATCAAACTCTGTTTGGAGTAATGATACGGCTCTTTCTTTTTAGGTTTAGCAGTTACAAGCTGCAATTTTTCGGAACGGTCATTTTAGTTTTGACATTCTCGTTTTTATTTCGTTTCGTCTTCGACAACTCCGGTCATCGTTACTTCGATGATGTTTTTACCGTTGAAGAGTTTCTTTGTGAATTTCTTCATATCGTCGAGCGTAATGCCGTTAACAATGTTTTCGTAATCGGTATTGTTGTCGCCGTAACCGAGAACATCGGATTTGATAATGTTCGTCCAATAGGAGTTTTCGCGAAGGTTTTGAGCATGTTGTTTAAGCATATACTCTTTTACTTTGTTGAAGTCTTTTTCACGAGGGCCTTCGGTAACAACTTTGTTTAATTCGGCGTGAGCCCGTTCTGTCAAACGTTTTTCGTCTTGCGGGTTGGTATCGAATCCAAACAGGAACAACCATGAGTTGTTGACGGGCGATAAATTGGAAGATGTCCCTACGCCGTAAGTTCCGCCTTCTTCTTCACGGATAGTTTCGGTATATACGATGTTCATGATTTGGTCGAGCATACTGAACATAATGTTACTGCGCAAGTCGTATTTTTGTTTTCCTGAATAGATGGCGTACACAGTAGATTTAGCCGTTTGCATGGGCAACGTGAAGTTGTTGTCGATAAGACCCGGTTGTATGGTGGATATTTTACCGACTTTGTCTCTATTCTTGTTTGCAGGCAGCGAAGCGATGTACTTTTCAACAACCGGTTTCAGAGAGTCGATATCGAAATTACCCACGAAGATGAAGGTATAATCGGCTGCATTGGCTGTACGCTCTTTTGCAATTTCGAGAATGCGGTCGTAGTTAATCAGGTCGATATCTTCGGCTTTCAAGGGTTCCCGCATTATGTTATGATTGTAGAGCGTTGCTGAAAGCGAATCACTGAAAATGAACTGAGGATCGTTCGCATAGTTTGTCAGTACCGCTTTCATTTGCTCTTTCCATGCGGCGAAGGCATCTTCGTCACGATGTATGTCGGTAAAGGTGAGGTATACCAATTGCATCATGGTTTCGAGGTCTTTGGTCGCGCAGGAGGCATTGATCATTTCCATAGGTTCTCCCAAAGAAAAATAGGTAGATACGGTTTTACCAGCTAATGCTTTCATCAAGTCTGTTCTTCCGTATTTTCCGAGTCCGCTCAATTCGACAACATCATTGACGGCTTTCAGATTTTTAACCAAAGCACGATCTGTGTAATCATAAAGGGAAAGTCCGCCTTTACTTACAGCTTGCATAGAGATTTCATCGCTCTTGAAGTCTGTCGGTTTGAGGATAACTTTCACTCCGTTGGAAAGGGTCCATTCGGTTGTTCCAAATTTCTTTCCGGCAGCACTTTTTACAATTTTACCCGCAACCGGTTCGTCGGAAATGAGCGGTTCGTTGGATACATTGTCGACATAGGGAGTAATTTCTTCTGCTTCGACTTCTTTGATAGCGGCAAGAACTTGGTCTTTGTCGGGATAGGATACTCCTTCTTTATCGGGACCGGTCAGTGAAATTACCATATTGTCTTCGCTAATAAGCGTTTTGATGTATTGGTTTACCATATCTACCGTAATGGCCGGAGATATTTGTTTGAGCAGGTTGTATTCCATTTCGATACCCGGAATATATCCGCCGTCGATGAAGTGTCTGATGTATTCTTCGGCGTAGTCGATGTTTTTGTGATTGTTGCGTTCTTTGTACATGTTTTCATACCGAGAAAGCAATGTAGCCCGGGCACGGTCGTATTCGGAAGCTGTGAATCCGAAACGGTCGATACGTTCTGCTTCGCGCATAATACCTTTTATGGCATCGATCGCTCCATTGTCTTTACCCAAAGCGATAAGAGTAAATGCATCTTTGGTTTTGGAAACGAAGAAATCTCCGTCGAAAATCGCTCCGGCAATGAAGGGAGCATCTGGTTTTTGAGTGATTTCGGAGATGCGGTCGTTAAACATGATACCGACAACTTGTCCCATATAGTCATTGATGGCCCCGTTGATAGTTCCTCTCATTTCGCGGGGCATGGGGTCGTGTTTCATATAGATATCCACCCGGGTGTATGTGGCTTCTTTGTCTTTGTGGAATGCAAAGATGGGCTCTTTGTTATCGGGTACGGTGTAGTAGATACGTTCTGCCGCGTTTTCGGGCATTTTGATTTTACCGAACAGTTCTTTGATCTGAGCTTCCATTTTGTCGGCATCGAAGTCACCGATAACGATAATGCCTTGTTGGTCGGGGCGATACCATTTGTGATAGTAGTCGCGTAGTGCCTGATAGGGGAAATTCATGACAACTTCCATTGTTCCGATGGGCATACGGTTGGCATATTGGCTACCGGCAAACATGACAGGAACCGTGACTTCCCATGTACGCCAATTGGCATCGGCGCGAGTTCTCCACTCTTCATGGATAACTCCGCGTTCTTCGTCAATGTCTTTGTCATTCAGAGAGATGGCACAGGCCCAATCGTACAGAACGAGTAGACAGGAGTCTACTAAATTTTGATTTTGAGTGGGGACATTGGATATACGATACACGGTTTCATCGAATCCGGTATAGGCATTGATGTCTACACCGAATTTGATACCTTTGTTTTCGAGGTAGTTTAACATGTTTTTACCGGGAAAATGTTCTGTCCCGTTGAATGCCATGTGTTCGAGGAAGTGGGCCAATCCGCGTTGGTCTTCGTTTTCGAGAATTGAACCTACCTTTTGTGCAATGTGGAATTCTGCACGATTCTTCGGCGTTTCGTTGTGACGTACATAATAGGTGAGACCATTATCGAGGACTCCGTAGCGTACGTTGGGATCGATGGGCAATGCTTCCATCTGAGGAGCTTGTTGTGCCGATACCCATTGGGCAAGGGCTACACAGGCAAGCACTAATCCCGATTTTACCATTTTCAGATTCATTTTTGTTTGATTTAAAGTGAGTTATATTGTATTTTCTTCGTCTTGGTATTCTAGGATATCTCCCGGTTGGCAATTCAGTTCTTTGCAAATAGCTTCGAGAGTGGAGAAACGTATAGCTTTGGCTTTCCCTGTCTTTAAGATAGAGAGATTGGCCGGAGTGATATCTATTTTGCCCGAAAGTTCATTAAGCGAAATTTTTCGTTTCGCCATCATTACATCGAGATTGACAATAATAGGCATGGTCGTTATTTATATAGTGAGGTCTAATTCTTCGCGTTGTTTATAGGCTATATTCAAAATTTCGGCCAGTAACAGCAAAATAAATGCAATAGTGACCGAAGCGCTCAATTCGGGATAGCAAATTTGATTGTCTCCCAACGAGAGGTGCGAACGATAATAGCTCGTGGTGATAAAGGAATCTATATAGCTAACGAGGTAGAATGTAATCATGAAATAGGAGAGTAATCTCAATCGTTTGATGTTTCTACGGTTCATAAGTCCATCTGAGGCAACCGATTTTATCAGTTGCACTAATTTAATAATCATACAAATAAGGGCGATGAAAGAAAGTCCTGTCAGTATTACGGAGCTTATACTCAATGCTACGGGTGTCGTCGATGCCGGAAGGTAGAGAATATTGTCGGACGAGAGATTGAGACTTGGGATCGTTCCTATGTGGTTTAATTGCAATGAGTCCGGTTTGACCGTGCAAATCTGAAAAGTCGATTCTTCCAGCCCATTTTGGAATCCGATGACAGAGGAGTTGAGTCCCATCATAAATCCTTTGGAGAAATCGAGAAGTATGGGAATGAGAATGAGTAATGCGATTAGCAAATTCAATAATTGTATTTTTCTCTGTGTTCGTTTGTCGTAAAACATATACGTCATATTCTATATTGTCAGGACAAAGAAATAGAATATTTTCCGAATGAACAAGAAAAACAGTATATTTTTATCGAAAAACGATAAAAATAATTATATTCAAAAAATTGTATGGTGTTATTTATCGTCTATATCCGATATATAACCGTTCATCATTGCATAGAAGCTAAGCCCCGATACGGTCTTGATACCTAATTTGGCCGTTAGATTTTTTCGATGGCTGAGTACTGTGTTTATACTTATATTCAGGCGATCGGCTATTTCTTTATTCATGAGCCCTTTGGCTACCAGCCTCAATACTTCGGTTTCCCGAGGCGATAATTCGTGAGGCAGGATTTCGGATTGTTTGTCTAAATGCTCGATGAACTGTTGTATTTTTTCGAGCAGAGATTCTTCGCTTTCGTGTATGTCTAACGAAGTCATTGACGTTTCGGGCAGATGAGACCCATCGGAGGCGAGGAGTATGATTTTGCTTTTGCGAGGGAGGAAAAAATCGCTGTATCCGATGATTGTATCGGCGAAAAGAATATAGGCATCGAATTGTTCGGGTGCGTTATTGAAAAACTCGGAAATCTCGTTGTATAATATAGGAGTGGTGTCGAAGTATTTTTGTAGTAAATGCTTCAATCCTAAGTTAAGTAACGTGTATGGTGTAACGATGGCGATACGCATGGACTTAGATTACTTGAAACTTTGGTTTCGGCAGGCTTCCAACATACCGTCGGCAATGGGACGGAGTATTCTGTTTCTTATCCGGTTGTGTTGTTTGATATCTTTTTCGAGGCTGTATATTGCGAATATGACACCGTGGCAAAGATTGAGATCGTATTCGCCTTTTAGATGAATAACAAACAGGCTTTTAAGATCGTCTAATTTTTCTTCCAAAGAATCGTTTTCTTCTGTATCGGGTTGAAATTTTTCTCCGTAATATTCCCCGTGCAGGGTTTCGGCAGCGACTTTGATAGAGGGAAACCAGCAATTCTTGTCATTTTCTATGCGCGACAACAATTCTTTTTTCAGTTCGTCGAAGAATTGCTTCATAAGTTCGAGATTGTTGTTCTCGCTGTCGCTTTGGTTTATCAAGAAATTGAAATGTCGTTCTATATTGGGTATCTGGAATTGTTCATAGTAGGCATTCGTTTGGGTGAGGTAGTCTACTATTTGTGTAGCGCAAAATGATTTGAGCCTGTTTTCCGGGAAATAGTCTTCGTTGATAAAGGTGTTGAGTATGGTCACGAAAAACTCGCAGTCTAGATTTTTCTTCGCATACGGTACGTATGCTTTTGTCGCCGACCCCCAGAATAATACCGAATCGATTGATAACCGGTATGACGGAGGGTTCGTGCAAGATAACGTCGCAAAGCTTTGTCTCGGCGTTTATTAGTGCCATAATTCGTCCTTTCTATGAATGATATTGTTTTCGGTAATTATAAAGTCCATTTTTATGTCGTGGGGCTCTGCCGGTATTTCGTCGAACAGTTGCAGTCCATAGCAGATTCCAATTTTTGTGGCGGAGGTCTGGACGAGCAGTTTGTCGTAATATCCTTTTCCTCGTCCCAATCGATTCAGCTTTTTGTCGAACGCTACTCCGGGTACGATTATCCAGTCTATCGAACCGGGATCGGTTTCACGGGTGTCACCCGGCTCCCAAATACCGAAAGCCCCTTGTTTAAGGAACCGAGGATCGTAGGGGCTGACGATGAGATTGTCGCCGTTCACTATGGGTAGGTACAGTTGCTTTTTTTTGCTCCATCTGGATAACATTAAACCGGTATCGACCTCGTCAGGCAAGGCGTGATAAAGCAGTATGCGCGAGACTGTTTCGAAACCGGGTAGCTTTTCTATTGCCGAGCATATATTTTGTGATAAAGCTACTCGCTGTTCCGAGGAGATAGTCTGTTTCAATTGTTTGACTTGTTGCCGCAGTTGTTGTTTTTCGCTCATCGAGGAACTTGATTTTCTGCCGGCAATTCGGGATATCCTTCGCCTTTATTCACTATATCCCGAGCCTTTCGCAAGGTTTCGTCATCTCGTAGTAGCAGTTTGTAAAATGCTTCTTCTCCCAATATGTTCCGGGCTATGTATGCCTGCAACGTGTTTACGATTAATTTTCTTGAAATATTGATGTAAACGGGACGGGGGCGTATTCCTTTTTGGGCGGCGTATTGAACGAAACTGTTTAAGAGAGTGTTGGGTTCAAGTATACTCAATAGGGATTCGACATCTTTTGCTGTTGACAATTTGTCGCGGTATTTATCCGTGTAGTCGAATGCGTATTGATAGAGCAGACCTTCGTTGGCTACGTTGTTGAAGTAGGAGGTGACTCCCGTCGTGTCTCGTGGAACGAATATGTCGGGCATAATTCCGCCTCCGCCGTATACTTCACGCCCGTTGACCGTGTGGAACACCAACTCTTTGTTCTGTTTGATACTGTCGGCATTGAAAAATTCACCGTGCATATATCTGTTTACGATATCCATGCTATAATCTTCGGATTTCCCTAATTGATATTCTTTTTGGATACAACGGCCGGAAGGTGTATAGTAACGAGCTACCGTCAGTCGAATGGCCGATCCGTCACGGAAGGGGATTTGTTGTTGTACCAGTCCCTTGCCGAATGTTCGGCGTCCGATTATCAAACCTCTGTCGTTGTCTTGTATGGCTCCTGCGAATATTTCACTGGCCGACGCAGACCATTCGTCCGTGAGAACTACGACTTGTTCTTTTTGGAATGTTCCCGTGCCGTTCGAAACGGCGTCTTCCCGTTCGAATGCTTTTCCTTCGGCATAGACTATTAACCGGTTGGCAGGAAGGAATTCATTCGCCATATTGATTGCGGCGTCCATCAATCCTCCGCTATTGCCACGCAAGTCGATAATGAAGTTTTCGGCTCCTTGATTGTGTAGTTTGGAGAGGGCTGTAATAAATTCGTCATAAGTGGTTTTGCCGAATTTGCTGATTTTTATATATCCCGATTTGTCGTCGAGCATATAAGCCGCATCAACGCTGTTGACGGGAATATCTCCGCGCGTTACTTCATAAAAGAGCGGATTTTTCGCTGTTTTGCGTAAGATTTCGAGTTTCACGGTCGTTCCCTTAGGTCCCCGCAAATTTTTCATGACTTTTTCGTTGCTAATGTTTTTACCAACGAAAGCAGAATCGTTGACCGAGATGATACGGTCTCCGGCCAGTATTCCTACTTTTTCGGAGGGGCCGCCGGAAATGACGCTGACAACGTTGATGGTGTCGTTCAGTATATTGAATTGTATCCCGATTCCACTAAACGAGCCTTCTAACTCTTCATTGACGCTCTCCAAATCTTTTGCCGGAATGTAGGCAGAGTGGGGATCTAACTCTCCTATGACTTTGGGCACGACATTTTCTATGAGATCGTTCTTGTTTACCGTGTCGACGTATTGTTGCTCGATGCATTGCAACAAACTTTCGATTTTGTCATACCTTGCCGTTTTGCCGAAAGAGGTCTCGGCAGAGAAAAATCGTCCGATTAAAATTCCCCCGGCGATAGCCACGGCTATTAGTAACGGGACCCAGACGAAATGAGCTTTTTCGTTATTCATATTTAATAGGATAGTTTAGCTTTTTACTTTATAGATTCATCGGCTTGCGGATCAATGAAATCCACTTGTATGCCGGCTTTTTGCAGAAGTTCGATACCGTCTTGGAGCCGGTAGTACTCCGAGAATACGACACGACTGATACCTGCTTGTATAATCAACTTGGAACATTCGATACAAGGCGAGGACGTCACGTATAGAGTCGCTCCGTCGCTGCTGTTGTTGCTGCGAGCGACTTTGGTGATGGCATTTGCCTCGGCATGCAAAACGAAAGGAAATGTGTGGCCGTTTTCGTCTTCGCAGCAGTTTTCGAATCCGGCAGGTGTACCGTTGTACCCGTCGGAAATTATCATCTTGTCTTTTACAATTAAAGCTCCGACTTTACGACGTTGGCAGTAAGAGTTTTCAGCCCAGATTTGCGCCATTCGTATATAACGCTTGTCCAATGCCAGTTGTTTGTCCGTGATATTTTTTTTCGTGTCCATATCTTGACGCTAATAATTTACAAAAATAGCTGTTTTGCGGAGATTTATGTCCTTTTTTATTATTTTATAACGAAGGTTCGGTACATCGGGGAATCGGGTGAAGATATTCCGTGCTTTTGTTTTTCGAGATACGGTTAGTCGATGAATCTTCGCAATATATCGTTGTACGAGTCGATACGGCGGTCTCGCAAGAACGGCCACCAGCGCCGAACGTTTTCGGAGCGGGTTAAATCTATTTCCACGACTTCACACCATTCGCTGTCGTCGGGAGCGGCGGCCAGTATTTCGCCTTGCGGACCACAGACGAAACTGTGTCCCCAAAATTGTATGCCGTTGGTTTGTCCAGAGGGATCGGGTTCATGTCCCACACGGTTGACAGCTACAACAGGTAGTCCGTTGGCAACAGCATGTCCTCGTTGGGAAATGACCCACGCGTCTTGTTGCCGTTTTTGTTCTTGGGGGGTGTCGGAACTCTCCCAGCCGATGGCCGTAGGGTAGATGAGCATGTCGGCTCCTTGTAGCGCCATGAGGCGGGCTGCTTCGGGATACCATTGATCCCAACATACCAATACCCCCAGTGTACCGATGGAGGTTTTTATGGGGGTGAATCCCAAATCGCCGGGGGTGAAGTAGAATTTTTCGTAATAGGCCGGGTCGTCCGGTATGTGCATTTTACGATACTTTCCGGCGATAGAACCATCGGTGTCGAACACGACTGCTGTGTTGTGGTATAATCCGGCTGTGCGTCGTTCGAAAAGAGAGGTTACCAAGACGATGTGCAGCTCACCGGCGATACGACTGTAAAATTCGGTCGATTCTCCCGGTATGGATTCTGCCAAATCGAAGTTATCGGTCGATTCTGTTTGACAGAAATAGAGGCTGTTATGTAGTTCTTGCAGAACTACGAGCTGTGCACCTTTTGCAGCGCATTGTTCGATATGATGTTTCAGTCTTTTTTTGTTGTCGGCGATGTCGCCGGTATTTTGTTGTTGGATAATTCCGACAGTGATTTTCTTTTCGGTCATGACAGGATATATTTATCGTAATACATTTCGAGGATATTGCATGGTTACGCAATGTAACGAACCATGTTGTCGAATGAGCGGTGAACAGTCTATTCCTACGACTTCCCGATTCGGGAACGCTTGTCGAAGTATTTCAAATGCCTTCTTATCGTTCAAAGGTTGTCGATAAGTGGGGTACAGGATTGCGTCGTTCAAGATGAGAAAGTTGGCATAAGTTGCCGGTAAACGCTCTCCGTTTTCATCGTAAACGGCTTCGGGCATGGGTAGGGGAAGCAGATTATACGGTTTTCCGCCGATCGTTGTGAAGGTTTGAAGCTGTGCTTCCATTTTACGCAATGCTTCGTAGTGCTCGTCTTCCGAATCGGAACATTGTACGTAAACGATCGTATCTTCGTCTGCAAATCGGGCCAGTGTGTCGATGTGGCTATCGGTGTCGTCTCCGGCGAGATAGCCGTGGTCGAGCCATAGTATGCGTTGCAGCCCGAATGTCCGTTTGAGGTATTCTTCGATAACGGGTCGTGTCCATTCCCCATTTCGGTTGGGAGATAGCAGGCATTCGCTTGTGGTCAGCAAGGTTCCGGCTCCGTCACTTTCGAGGGCTCCCCCTTCCAGTACGAAATTGAGCTTATTTTCGTATAGGGCGTTAAAAACGTTTTCGTTATATAAAGTCGAAGTGATGAGGTTGTCGTAATTGGCTGCGAATTTAAGTCCCCAGCCGTTGAATTTGAAGTCGTATATAACGGGAACTCCGTCTTTGAATACCGTGATACCGCCGTGATCTCGTGCCCATGTATCGTTGGTGAGACATTCTATGAATCGGACGGATTCGATGTCAATCGTATTCTGTAATTGTTTTTTAACTTCGTCGGGGTAGGGGGTGACGATGATGAGCTTTTCCCTTTGGAAAATTTCGTTTGCCAACTTTTTATAACAGTCGGTAACTTCGTCGAGCATGTAGGCCCAATCGGTGTTTGGGTGAGGCCAAGTGAGCTGTATGCCCGATTGGGGATACCATTCTGCCGGAAAGGAAACGTTAGGGGTCATTGTTTTGGAGCTTGAAATTTACGGTCGAAAAAAGGGTTCTTGGACGATACGCTCAATGCCAAAGCGATGATTTGGTTACAGCCGGGCAGGAGATTCATAGATTGTGCGGTTGTGCCTGCCGAGAACATCACCCGGGTGTCGATACGGAGATCGGCAGCTTTTGAACAAGCCGATCCGATAGCGATTCCCACATCGATAGAGTTAATCGCACAAGGATTGCTTTCAGGATTTTCACCACACGTTTTCGCTCCACAGTATGCGCAATTCAAACCTAAGGGGTGTCGGCGGGTTCCGATGAGGATAACTGCGTCGGCTTGTTCTATATTATCGGCATCGCGCAGAAAAAACATCATGCCGCGTTTTTTCCCTTCGCTGCGCATATTTTCCGATAGAGTCGGAAGGCTATCGTGCGAGAGTGTAATTATTTCGATAATATCCACTCCTTTACCTTTGGGTGCTGTGCGGGCCGCCATCATGATTTGTTTAGCGGCTTCCAGCACAATCTCTTTTCGAATGTTCCGTTCGTTGTAAATCATGTTCGTATTTTCGCATTTTATGCAAAGATAGCGCAAAAGAAGGCAGAAACAAATTTATTTGATTGTGCGGTGCGCTGCTCTTTTGCTTCTGAAACAAAGATAATCATTCTTTTATGAAGTAACGATTCCTATATTCGGGAAATTTTGAACTTTTTAATCGAAAGTTCTACTTTTTTCTTGGTAAAGGGAATAATTTTTCTTATCGGTTTGCGTTTATATATTGTAATGGCTGCATTCCGGGGAGTGATTAATTTTACATTTTTGTTTTTTGTAGAACTTTTTTTATGAAAGAATAGTTATATTTGTAAATACGAAGATATATTAATTGATAAATAGAAAAAGCCATGAGTAATGATATTACCATAACATTTGATGATATTATTAAACAGTATCGGACCCTCGATCTATCGGAAGATATATTCCGGTCGATGATGGCGGAGGATAAGCAATTGGAGGCCGATTATAAAGAATGGTGCGATACGTTGGGTATTCCAGAAAGAAAGGGGTTCGCTTATTACTATGAAGAATATATAGAACAACAGGACTCTATTTGGGATAGTTTAGATGATCATGATGAATAAATGGCTTTTGAATACCGTTCGAAAAATTTTAAATAAATCTTGAATGCTTTTTATATAAAACATTTTATCGGGGCGGTCGTCTATTATAGTTTTTGTTGATAAACAGGTGCTTAGATCAATTGCAGATTTCTTGATTCGCTTCTCCTTTATTGAAAAATCACATTTGAGGTAAAAAAGTATCATTATCGGATAATAAAGTACTTTTTTGCGCTATTTTTTTACTATTATTTTGTAACGTAAATTTAATATCATGGTTATGCTTAAAAAACAGCTATTCATTATTTCGTTATTATTCGGTGTTATATCATCTGCTATGGCGGCTGATCCGGTAAAATTATACGGTCAGCTTCAAGTAAATGGAAATCAACTTTGCAGTGAGCAGGGAGAGCCTGTCGTATTGCGTGGCGTTAGTTATGGTTGGCACAATTTGTGGCCTCGATTTTATAATAAAAAGTCGGTAAAGTGGCTGAAAGAAGATTGGAAATGCACTGTATTGCGTGCTGCGATGGGAACTTGCATAGAAGATAATTATATAGAGAACCCCGAACACGCTCTTAATTGTATAAATGCGGTTGTAAAGGCTGCGATTAAAAATAATGTGTATGTAATCATAGATTGGCATACTTATTATCCTCAGAAGGAAGAGGCAAAGGCTTTCTTTTCGATGATGGCTCAGAAGTACGGAAAGTATCCTCATGTGATTTATGAGATTTATAACGAACCTATGGAAGATACTTGGGAGAGTGTGAAAGAGTATGCTACCGACATTATCACCCAAATAAGGAAATATGACCCCGATAATATAATATTGGTAGGAAGTCCGCATTGGGATCAAGATTTACATTTGGTTGCAGCCGACCCTTTGCAGGGTTTCAATAATATAATGTATACGCTCCATTTTTATGCGGCTACCCATAAACAGGAATTGAGAGATAGAGCTACTGCTGCTTGGGAGCAGGGGATCCCTATTTTCGTATCGGAATGTGCCGGTATGGAATGTACAGGTGACGGTCCATTGGACATTGAAGAGTGGACTCGCTGGGTAGAGTGGATGGAAGCTCATAAAATCAGTTGGGTGAATTGGTCAATTTCGGACAAAAACGAGACTTGTTCGATGTTGTTACCGAGAGCCGACAAAAACGGTGGTTGGGACGAATCTCTCATTAAGCCGGCCGGTCGCCAAAGTCGCAAGTTTATACGGCAATATAACGAGGCTGTATATCGCACAAAGAAAGAGAAGAAATAATATCAAAATAAGATTGTTAATTTTAAATTTATTACAAATGAAAAGAAACCTGTTTTCTTTCCCACGTTCTCAAATGGTGGGTAAAATGCTCAGAGCTATGTCGTTTGTAGTGGCTGTGTTTTGGGCAACGACCGCTATGGCGGACATAGTGGTGAAGGGAGTAGTAGCCGATGATTCGGGCTTACCTATTCCCGGCGCTAATGTTACCGAGTTGAATTCGAAAGGTAACGGAACAATTACCAATGTAGACGGACAATATTCGATTGTGGTGAAAGGTCCTAAATCGGTGTTACGTTTTTCATTTATCGGATATACAAAGGAAGACGTAACCGTGGGCAATAAAACACAGATCGACGTGCAGTTGAGCGAGGATTCAAAATCGCTCGATGAGGTTGTTGTCATTGGTTATGGTACGATGCGTAAGAAGGATTTGTCGGGAGCCGTCGCTTCTATCAAAAGCGAGGATTTAATGATCGGTAATCCGACAAGTTTCAGCCAAGCCCTACAAGGAAAATTGGCTGGTGTGCAAGTTAATTCTAACGATGGTGCTCCCGGTTCGGGTATGAGCATTACCATTCGTGGTGCAAACTCGTTTTCGACCAGTTCACAACCATTGTATATCGTAGATGGTATTCCTTTCGATGCGGGTAGCGCACCGACGAGCGGCGCAAACGAAAACAACAACACCACTTCCAATCCGTTGTCGTTGATTAACCCCAACGATATCGAGTCGATCGATGTTCTTAAAGATGCTTCGGCAACGGCTATCTACGGTTCTCGTGGAGCCAACGGTGTTGTCTTGATTACAACGAAAAAAGGTAAATCGGGAGCTGCCAAAGTTGAATTCTCGGCTAACTTCGGTCTTTCGAAGATCTCGAAAATCGTGGAGAGCCTCAATGCTTATGAGTATGCCAACTTCGTGAACGAAGCTACGATCAACAACGCTTTGTACGACAACACTCCGTATGCTTACCTGCCTTACCGAGGCGACTGGAACTATCGTCGTGACCCGCAGAACAACATTATACCTGAGTCGGGTACGTATGAGCCTGCACCCGAAGATTTCTTGAATCCGGGTTGGCACGAGGACGAGTATGGAAACCGTGAGTGGGTCGAAGGTACTAACTGGTTGGACGAAATCTTGCAAGACGCCTTTACCCAAGAGTACAACATCAGCGTATCGGGTGGTAACGACAAATCGCACTATGCTTTCTCGGGTAACTATACCGACCAAACCGGTATTATACGCAACTCGGGTTACGACCGTTTAGCTGTGCGCGCCAACGTGGGTAGTCAAGTAAAATCGTGGTTAAATACCGGCTTGAATATCAACTTTACCAAGTCGAATACCCGTTTTGCCAAATCTAATTCCTATGATTACAGTATCATTCGTTCGGCCATGTTGTATCCTCCCACGATTTATGTGGGCGACCATACACAAGACGATGAATACTTCTGGCTGTCGGCCAACCCCCGTACCTATGTAAATACGGCTAAGGACGAATTGAAATCGATCAATGTCTTTACCTCGGCTTTCTTGGAGATTAAATTTACCGATTGGTTGCGCTTCCGTCAGAACTTCGGTATGAGTTATACCGACAACGAGCGTTCTACCTACTATCCCCGTGAAACAGGTGAAGGTAAAAACTACAACGGTCGTGCCGGTAAGAGTGATAACTTCTACCAAAACATAACGGCCGAGTCTGTGTTGACCTTCGACAAAACTTTTGCCGATATTCATCACTTGAATGTAGTAGCCGGTTTCACTTATGAAAATACCAACTGGGGTGGCAAGGCTATCAACGCCTCGAATTTCCCTACCGACATTACCGAAGACTACAACCTTTCGCAAGCGTTGACCATCGACGCTCCCACCAGTAATCGTGGCGAGGCTACATTGGTTTCATTGCTGGGTCGTGCCAACTATGTGTTGAAAGATCGTTACATCTTTACTGCTTCGTATCGTCGGGACGGTTCGAGCCGCTTCGCTCCCGGAAACAAATTTGCCAACTTTGCTTCGGGTGCTGTCGCTTGGGTGCTTTCGGAAGAAGATTTTATTAAAAACTTGAACATATTCAGCAACTTGAAATTACGTGCCAGTTACGGGCAGACCGGTAACCAGGGTATCAATAGCTATCAGACGATGGTTTCGTTGGGTTCGGCAAACTATCCTTTCGGAGGTATTACCGACAGCGGTTTCGCCGGAGATACTAGTAAAGGCCCGTTGAATAAAGATTTGAAATGGGAGACTACCGACCAATATAACGTAGGTTTGGACTTCGGTTTCTTGAAAAACCGTATCGCCCTCTCGGTGAACTACTACTATAAGAAGACCAGAGATTTGTTGCAATACGTGTCGATTCCCTCCTCGACTGGTTTTTCCAATATGTGGACCAATTTCGGCCATGTGACGAACGAAGGTATCGAACTTACCGGTCAATTCTATGCCATAGATACCAAAGACTGGGGATTGGATTTCGACGCCAACATAGCGTTCAACCGTAACCGCATTGGTGGTCTCACCGCCGACCAATATGCCAATAACCTGTGGTATAGTGCCAAAGAGGTGTTTATTCAACGTAACGGATTGCCCATCGGTGCAATATTGGGTTATGTAGAAGATGGCTTTTATGATAATCTTGCCGAGGTGCGCGCCGATCCTCTCTATGCTAACGTCTCTGACGTAGAGGCTCAACGTATGGTGGGTGAAATCAAATATCTCGATGTAAACGGTGACGGTAAACTTACGACCGAGGATCGTGCTATTATCGGTGATACTAACCCCGATTTTACGTATGGTCTTACGGGTAATTTCCGTTGGAAAAACTTGACTCTGAGCTTGTTCTTCCAGGGAACTTATGGCAACGACATCTTCAATGCCAACCTTACCAACATTTCCATGCAGAGTGTGAGCAACATTCCCAAGTTTGCGTATGAAAGTCGTTGGACGCCTGATAACACTGAGAATGCTAAATGGCCTCGTGCCACGATGGCTCAGACTCGTGAATGGAGAATTTCGGATCGTCACGTCGAAGATGGCTCTTATTTGAAACTTAAAACCATCAACTTGGCTTATAACTTCGGTTCTCCTTGCAAAGGAATAGAGAATTTGACAGTATTCGGTACGGTGAACAATGTGTTTACGATTACCGGTTACAGTTGGTATGATCCAGATGTGAATACGTTTGGCCAGGATGCTTCCCGCCGTGGTGTGGATATCTATTCTTATCCTGCAAGCCGGACATTCAGTTTAGGTGTAAAAGTAACGTTATAATTTGCAAGACAATGAAAAAGAAAAGATTATCGATATATGTGACCATGTTGGGGTTGGCGATGGCGACAGCGCCGGTCTTCACTTCGTGCGAAGATATGCTCGAAGAAAAACCCTACGACTTTATCTCTCCCGACGATGTGCCCGATTCCGACGACGGAGCCGATATGTGGACGACAGGTGTGTACGAAACGTTGCACTCCTCCATGTTCCGTTACGGGAATATGCCCCGTCCTTTCGACTACGATTGCGACAATGTGTCGGGTGCTACTTGGCAGTTCGACCAGTTCGGTAACGGTAACTTTCAGGGTTCGAACAACCATTGTGACGTAGTATGGACGGGTATGTACTCGGTGATCAATCGGGCCAACGAAGCCATCGAGCAAATCAATGAGATGAAGAACCTCACTGCCAGACACCGAGATAATGTGCTGGGCGAGTGCTATTTTTTGAAAGCTTGGGCCTATTTCATGCTGGTGCGCGCCTATGGCGATATACCCGTTTATTCGGTGAGTGTGAACCAGTCGCAACAATACACGAATAGCCCTCGTATACCTATTAAAGATGTCTATACGCAAACTATCATTCCGCTGTTGGACGATGCCAAAGACATGCTTTATAAAAACACTGACACCAATTTCCAAGCCGGTCGCGTGTGTGCTGCTTCGGCTGCCGGTCTGTTGGCAAAGGTATATGCTACGATTGCTTCGGCTGCCATGCCTAAGGGTGAAATCGTAACGGTGAAAACCGGTCCGCAATTTGTGATGCAGAACATCAACGGGACCAACACGAAAGTGTATACCGAGCCGGTTCCTATGGATTTCGCCAAAGACCAAGTGGCCGGTTACGAGTCGTTCAATTCGCAAGAGTATTATCAACTAGCCTACGATGTGGCCAAGGATGTGAAAGGCGGCGTTTACGGTACGCACAACTTGGAATCCTATGACCTGATTTGGTCACCCAGCGGTAAAACGTGCAGCGAGCATCTATTCAGCCTGCAATCCAAGTCGGGCGACGAGTTGTACGGAACCCTCTTTACCTACCACTATTGCGGTATGACAAACGAAAAAGGGCACATTGAAAACAGCCTCACAGTGGGTAACAGCAAACATTGGTACCTCCTCTTCGAAGAAGACGACTACCGGGTAGACAAAGGTGTGCTGCACTGCTGGATTCGCGAAGGCTCCGATACCAGCTGGGGCGGCGGTTCCTACTTCCCCAACTTCGGTAAATGGCAAGAGATGGTAACAAATCTCGAATCTCCATTCGACAATCCTGAGGTGACTGCCGGGTGGCGTTGCGACGAGGGCGGTTCGGAGCAGTTCTTCGCCTTCACGACAAAATACAGTCAGCAAGTGACCGATCAAACCCTGCAACGTACCGATGCCAACTATCCGTTCTTGCGTTATGCCGATGTTATTCTGATTATGGCAGAGGCTTCGAACGAGTTGAAAGGCCCGAATGACGAGGCTATCGGTTTGCTCAACGACGTGCGTAAGAGAAGTAATGCTACGCCGCGCGAACTCAAAAATTATTCGACCAAATCGGCTTTGCGCTCGGCTATCTTGGAAGAGCGTTCCATGGAGTTTGCCATGGAAGGCGATCGCCGTTGGGACTTGATTCGCTGGGGTATTTATTTGCAAGCGATGAATGCACTGGGTGGAACTGACGTGTGCGGAAACGTGAAGAGCCGTTCCGAGAAACATCTGCTTTTCCCCATTCCTACGCTCGAAGTTCTCACGAACCAAGCTATTTCGAGCAATAATCCCGGTTGGAGTTAATTAGTGTATAACCGAAAAATTGATAAAAATGAAAAATATAAAATATATGGCTGCGTGGGCGGCAGTGCTGTTTGCCTTTTCCGCCTGTCAGGACGTTGTGGAAGTGGAAGATCTCAAAGCAAAAGACGATATTCCTTCCAACGGAGCTCCTGAGATTACGAAAATCGTGCTGGCCAACGATAAAGAGTTTGAAATCGATGGCGCCGACTTTGAGGACATGGTGCGCATCGAAGGTAAAAATCTCGGTAATGTAGTGTCGGTCAAATTCAATGATGTGGAGGTCGACCCCAAAGAGATTTATGCTCGTTACGACATGTTGTTGGCTCCGGTTCCCCGTCAGTTGCCGGGCGAGGTGACCGATATGCTTTACATCACGACCAAGAACGGTTCGGTATCGAGACCTTTCACGGTATCGATACCTGAGTTGAAAATCGACGGTTTGCAAAATGAGTTTACCAATCCCGGCGATACGACGGTGATTTCGGGCGATAACTTCGACCTTTACGGTATTACCGTCGAACAGGCCGATGTGCGCATAGGCAATGCGATTTGTACCGTAATCGACGCTACCCGCTCGGATATTACGCTGCAAATCCCCGCCAACGCCCAGCCCAATACCGACCTGACCATTCAGGGCGGTGAGATGGCTGAGCCGGTGGCTATCCCGTATATGAATACTGGACATCAAATCTTCGATTTCAACGATTGGCCGGGTTCTGGTGGATTTACTCATTCCAGCCAATTCCCCGATAATACTCTCAACTTTTTGTGTGATGGTACAGAGGGAGATGGTTACCCCGAACCGTTGAATGAGGGTATGAAATACTTGCGTTTCCACGGGAATGTGGGCGCTTGGGGTTGGATGGTGTTGTGGGCAGGCTACATTCAAGTGCCGGCCGATGTGGCTGCCGATCCTGCTGCGTATAACCTATGCTTCGAGGTTTGCACGAATGCTTCCTATCCATTGAACTCGACCACGCGGATAGCTTTGGGTAATTTCATGTGGATGCCTGGTGCGAGTGGAATTCCTGTCAATACCTATGGCGGGTGGCGTACTATGCGCATAGGCTTGGACGAGGTAAGTGAAAATACGATTCTTCCCGATGGCTGTAGCCCGGCACCGGATAACACGGAGTGGAAAATTGTATTCACGCCGACCGATGCCATGGATTTCGACCTGAGCATGTGCAACTTCCGCTTTTCTAAAAAAATAGGCTGAGAATAACTGTGATAAGTCGGGTAGGACAACGTCCTGCCCCGGCTTATCGCTTTAATTAAACTATACACTATTTATTTCTATGAAGATTAAAAAAATTTTGACATTTGTTTTTGCCGCTGCATTGATGACTTCTTGCGGCAATGAAGATGGCCCCGGGGGAGACGGCGGTAATGGTGGTGGAACCGAACATACCGAATACTTCGGTGTGAATATGTCGGGAGCCGAGTTTGGTAATGTATATCCCGGTGTTGACGGCACGCACTATGGCTATCCCACCAAAAAAGACTTGGAGTATTTCAAGGAGAAGGGACTGCGTATGATTCGTTTCCCGTTTCGTTGGGAGCGTATCCAAAGCGAAATGAATGGCCCGCTTATCACTACGGAATTGGCCAAGATGAAAGAATTCGTGCAAGCAGCCGAGGACTTGAACATGAAAGTCTTGCTCGATATGCACAACTTCGGTCGTTATTGCGTCTATTCCAATGGTGTGAACTCTGACGATAACCAGTTCGTTGTTATCGGCAATGCTCAATGTACGGTTGAGAACTTCTGTGATGTGTGGAAAAAATTGGCTGCGGAGTTCAAAGATTACAAATGTATCTGGGGGTACGACATCATGAATGAACCTTATGGCATGTTGCGCACAACGCCGTGGGAGACCATTGCACAGGCTTGTATCAATGCCATTCGTGAGGTCGATACCGAGACTATGTTGGTCATCAGCGGTAATGAGTATAGCTCGGCCAGCCGTTGGAAAGAGGTGAGTGACGGATTGAAAAACTTGGTTGATCCCTGTGACAACATGATTTTCCAAGCTCACGTTTATTTCGATTGGGATGCTTCGGGAAATTATTCCAGATCGTACGATGAAGACGGTGCGACTATTCAAACCGGTGTGGCTCGTCTGCGGCCTTTTGTCGAATGGTTGAAAGAAAACGGCAAACGTGGTTTTGTAGGGGAGTATGGTGTGCCCGATGACGACGGTCGTTGGCTGGATATTCTCGATTCCGCTTTGAAGTATTTGCAGGAAAACGGTGTGAATGGCACTTATTGGTCGGCCGGCCCTCGTTGGGGCGATTATAAATTGGCTGTACAACCTACCGATAATTATACGGTAGATCGTCCTCAGTTGGAAACGTTGTTGAAATATAAAACTACGGTACAAGTATATTAATCAGAGATATGAAAAGATTCATCACAGGTAGTTTTCTTGTTTTAATGTCTATTTTGTCAGGATTTCCCGTTCAAGCCGGGAAATCCTTAGACGAAATAGATAGGGAAAGTTTTGCTGCGAAATACATTCTCTCGGAGTTGCCGGGAATCTCGATGATTCCGGTTTCGTTGGTCGATACAGTTCGAAATCGAGAGTATTTTTCTCTCGACGGAACATGGCTCATGGCCGAAGGCGGCGATGAAAAATTACGTCTTAAAGACGTTTGGACCGATGCCGTGGAGGCTGTTGTACCGGGAAGTGTACATACTGCATTGTTGATGAATCGTATTATTCCCGATCCTTATATCGGGCAAAATGACTCGATTGCCGAGCAACAGAGTTACAAGACATGGTGGTTTAGTAAAAAATTTACATTGAATGAACTGCCCGAAAATCCTATTCTTTCATTCGGTGGTGTAGCGAATCGTTGTACCGTTTGGCTGAATGGGAAAAAACTGGGTTCTCACGAGGGAATGTTCGGAGGTCCCGATTTCGCTGTGAAGAAATATTTGAAAAAGGAGAACACGCTTGTGGTGAAACTCGATCCGATTCCTCAGATGTTTTTAGGGAATTGGCCTCCTAACGCTAATGAAAGTTGGAAGTATACCGTGGTGTTTAATTGTGTTTATGGTTGGCACTATGCTCAAATTCCGTCATTGGGAATTTGGCGTTCGGTAAAACTGGAATCACAGGCTCCGGTGGAAATAGAGGCGCCTTTTGTATCGACCCGTTCTTTGCAGGGCGATATGCGGTTGGCAGTGACTCTCAAAAAAATAAATGCACCGCTAAAAGGTAAATTACAAATTAGGGTCGTGCCTAAAAATTTTGAAGGTGCTCCTCAATTCTTTGAACATGAAATTAATTCGTCGAAGAAAACCGAACAGTTTTCATTCGATTTCAAAATAGATGCTCCCCGCCTTTGGTGGCCTAATGATATGGGAGAACAGTCTCTTTACGATATGACAGTCGCATTTATTCCTCGTAACGGAGCTCGCCCTGATGTGGAAAAGACATCGTTCGGTATTCGTACGATCGACATGGCTCCGTTTCCGGGAGGCGAGCGAGAAGACCGTTATAATTGGACTTTCGTCATTAATGGTAAACCTATGTTTGTGAAGGGAACCGGTTGGTGTACGATGGATGCTTTGATGGATTTTTCGCGAGAAAAATATGACCGCTTGTTAAGTATCGCTAAAAGTCAGCATATTCAGATGATGAGAGCGTGGGGTGGAGGATTGCCCGAAACCGATGATTTTTATGAATTGTGCGATAAGTATGGCATTATGGTGATACAAGAGTGGCCTACGGCGTGGAACAGCCATAATACGCAACCGTTCGATATGTTACAGGAGACGGTAGTGAGGAATATGAAACGTATCCGAAACCACCCTTCTTTGGTTATGTGGGGCGCCGGTAACGAATCAGATAAACCTTTCGGGCCGGCTATCGATATGATGGGGCGTTTGAGCTTGGAGCTCGACGGTTCCCGCCCGTTTCACCGAGGAGAGGCATGGGGCGGCAGCGATCATAATTACAATTGCTGGTGGGACGATGCTCATTTGAATCATAATTTAAATATGACTTCTCCGTTTTGGGGAGAGTTCGGAATTGCTTCTCTACCGCATATAGAGAGTGTAAGACGTTATTTGGCCGAAGAGAAAGATAGATGGCCGTCTCGTCCGGGCGATCATTTCCGCCATCATACTCCTATTTTCGGGACAATGGGAGAGTTCGGCAAGCTCTCGCAATATTCGGGATACTTCATGCCCGATACCACATTGGCCGAATTTATTACGGGGTCTCAGCTCGCACAAGTTGTCGGAGTAAGGCATACGTTGGAACGGGCTCGTACTTTGTGGCCCGAAACAACCGGAGCTCTTTATTACAAGATGAACGATAATTATCCGGGTGTCTCTTGGTCGAGTGTCGATTACTACGGAGCGATTAAACCGGTACATTATTTCGTGCAGAAATCTTTTGCACCATTGACGGGAGTTTTGCTTTTCGACCGGACGAATTTGTCGAGCCAAGAAGTATCGTTGCCGTTGTATTTACTCGACGACTGCCGTCAGTTGAACGGTAAAGATTACACGGTATCGGTGACAGTTTATAATGATCGATTGGATACTGTCGTATGTCGGGAGTTCGATGGGCATGGCGAATTGGAAACCGTAAAAAAATTGGGTAATCTCAATTTGAATCGAGCACAGACGAAATCGACCATGTTGTTTTTTGTTGTCGATGTTTGTTCGGAGGGTAAACGATTATCTCGTAATTATTATTTTACCAATTATGAAGTTCGTCGAGGGGTAATTATGTCGATGCCTCGTACAGAGATTACCATGAAGAGAGATGGACGACAGATAACGGTGACGAATGTCGGGAAACTGCCGGCCATAGGTGTCTATGTGGAATCCCCCGGATATGCACATGAATTTATCGCATCGAAAAATTATTTGTGGCTCAATCCGGGAGAGTCGCAAATTATCGAGGTGAATGTCGATTATCCGGTTTGCGTGAAAGGTTGGAATATAAATTAGGAAAACAGATATTGTATGAAAAGAGTAGTTTTTGTAGTTGCGTTAGGTTTGTTATTGTGCAGTTGTAGCAATAAGGTAGCTAAAACGGAAGGTAAACCTTATGGTGTAAATATGGCTTGTGCCGACTTCGGTTCCAATTTCCCAGGTGTATATAATACCGATTATACCTATCCTCAGGCTTCCGATTTGGATTATTGGAATGAGAAGGGATTGAAATTAGTGCGTTTCCCATTTAAATGGGAACGTTTACAATATGAATTGAACGGAGAACTGAATCGTCATGATCTCGACAAAATGAAAGAATTTGTTGCTGCGGCAGCAGAGCGAGACATGGTTGTCATGTTGGACTTGCATAACTATTGTCGTCGTTATATGAATGGAGAGCATACGATTATCGGGACAAACGGGTTGACACCGGAACATTTGGCTTCGTTCTGGAAATCGCTGGCTACGGAATTTAAATCATTTGACAATATTTATGCTTATGGGTTGATGAACGAACCTCATGATTTGGATTCTTGCACGACTTGGTTCGAGATGGCGCAATTGTGTATAGACTCCATTCGTACGGTCGATATGGATACTCGTATTATGGTGGGGGGCAATCATTGGAGTTCGGCTGAACGTTGGGTTGAACTTAGCGATACGTTGAAATATTTGAAAGATCCTGCCGATAAGTTGGCATTCGAGGCGCATGTCTATTTCGATGCAGATGCTTCCGGTACTTACAAACGTGGATATGATGAAGATTCTTGCTATCTTGAAAAGGGTATAGACCGTGTGCGTCCCTTTGTGGAATGGCTGAAAGCCAATAAATTCGAAGGCATGGTCGGTGAGTATGGTATTCCTGATAGTGATTCGCGTTGGAACCTTGTATTGGATAAATTTCTGTCTTACTTGCAGGAAAACGATATAAACGGTTGTTATTGGGCTGCCGGACCGTGGTGGCCGAAAGACGAATTTATGGCGATTACTCCGGTAGACGGGAAAGACCGTCCGCAGATGGAAGTAGTGGGTAAATATTTGACAACGCAAAAATAAGATCAATATGCCCCGGCATGTATTCATATTGTTTCTTGCATGGATTGTCCCGGCTCTTGTCGAAGTACGAGCGGATAGTTGGTCGGGTAAATCGGTCGATTTTTCTCACGGAGACTTGTGTGTGTCTCCCAACGGGCGTTTTTTGCAACATACCGATGGAACTCCGTTTCTCTATTTGGGAGATACGGCTTGGGAGTTGATTTATCGATTGAACGAACCAGAGGTGGAACTGTATATGGAAAATCGTCGAGCCAAAGGGTTTACGGTGATTCAAACGGTTATATTGTCCGAGCTCGATGGTTCGGACGGGATTAACAGGCCATTGATAAACGGTTCTCCGTCTACTCCCGATCCTGATTATTTCAAGTGGGTAGATCGTGTTTTAGAAATAGCCGGGGAGAAAGGGCTTTATGTGGGATTACTTCCTACGTGGGGTGATAAAGTGGATAAACAATGGGGTGCGGGACCAGAGATATTCGACGAGGCGAATGCTCGTGAGTACGGCCGATGGCTCGGACGTCGATATGCCGACACTCCCAATATTATATGGATTATCGGCGGAGACCGTAGCGGAGAGGGTAAGAACTTTACCGTTTGGAAAGCGATGGCCGAGGGCATTAAGGAGTGTGATAAACGGCATTTAATGACTTACCACCCGCAAGGAGAACATTCTTCTTCTTTTTGGTTCCATGATGAGACTTGGCTCGATTTCAATATGTTCCAAAGCGGACATGCTCAACGCGATTATGCCATATATAGGCGATTGCTACTGAACGATTTACAGAAACAGCCGATCAAACCGGTTTTAGATGGGGAGCCTCGGTATGAGAATATACCTATCGATTTTAAATCGGAGAATGGTAGATTCGATGATTTCGATGTCCGTATGACATTGTATCAAAGTATGTTTAGCGGAGCTTGCGGATATACTTACGGTTGTAATGAAGTGTGGCAGATGTATTCCGATAAGTATTCTCCGATGATAGATGCGCAAACAACTTGGAAAGAAAGTCTGGATTTAGCCGGGGCTTGCGATATGATACATTTCAGAAAATTGTGTGAGGCTATCGATTTTTTCCGAGGAAGACCATTGCAACATTTGATAGAGCGACCGGAACAGACCGATGACGATTATGCTGTGGCATACGGTGGAAAAGATTATGTTTTATTTTATATGCCTTATGGTCACAGCATAACGGTAAATCTGTCCGGTTGGACTCAACGAAAAAACGTTCGGTTGGAGTGGTTTAATCCGCGTAACGGGGAACTAATATTTTATAAAAATATCGAGACAAGTGAGGCTTTTGAAGTCGTATCGCCAACACAAGGACGAGGAAATGACTGGGTTTTGATAGCCCGTTGATTATAAGATTATTTATTAAGATATTATATGGTTATGGTACAAGAGTTAGAGAGATTGAGAAAAGAGTATGAGGCTCTTATTTCAAGAAAAAACGAGAAATGCAATAAAAATAACGGGGTTTACGTTCGATATAAGTATCCTGTGTTGACTGCCGAACATGCTCCTTTGATTTGGAGATATGACTTCGACGAGAAAACCAATCCCTATATGGAGGAGCGTATCGGTATCAATGCGACGATGAATTCGGGTGCTATTAAATTGAACGGAAAGTATTACTTGGTGGTGCGAGTGGAAGGCGATGATCGTAAGTCTTTCTTTGCAGTGGCCGAGAGTGATAGCCCGGTGGACGGATTTCGTTTTTGGGACTATCCTATTTTGATGCCCGAAACAGATATTCCCGATACCAATATGTATGACATGCGTCTTACTGCACATGAAGATGGCTGGATTTACGGTATCTTCTGCGCCGAACGCAAAGATCCCAATGCACGTCCGGGAGATTTGTCGGCAGCAGTTGCTTCGGCCGGAATTGCCCGGACAAAAGATTTGAAAACGTGGGAGCGTCTTCCCGATTTAAAGACTCGCAGCCAGCAGCGTAATGTCGTTTTGCATCCCGAGTTCGTGAATGGGAAATATGCTCTTTATACCCGTCCGCAAGACGGTTTCATCGATACGGGAAATGGTGGAGGCATAGGCTGGGCTTTGGTCGATGATATTTGCCATGCAGAGGTACACGACGAAGTAATTATCAATAAACGGGAATATCATACGATTAAAGAAGTGAAAAATGGAGAGGGTCCTCACCCGATTAAGACTGAAAAAGGGTGGTTGCATCTTGCTCATGGGGTTCGTTGTTGTGCTGCCGGATTGCGCTATGTGCTCTATCTTTACATGACTTCTTTGGAGGATCCGACCAAAATGATTGCAGAGCCTGCCGGATATTTCATGGCCCCGGTCGATGAAGAACGCATAGGAGATGTTTCGAATGTTTTGTTTTCCAATGGTTGGATTGCCGATGAAGACGGGAAAGTGTACATATACTATGCTTCGTCCGATACGCGTATGCACGTTGCCGAATCGACAGTAGACCGTTTGGTGGATTATTGCTTGCATACGCCTGCCGACGGATTGCGTTCGATAGAATCGGTACGGACTATTATCGCTATGGTCGATCATAATAAAAAAATATTGAAATAAGATATCATGGAACACGTAAAATTAAGGGAAAAAATAGGGTATGGTCTGGGTGATGCCGCCTCTTCCATGTTTTGGAAGCTCTTCACCATGTATTTGTTATTTTTCTATACCGACGTGGTGGGAATCTCGGCAGCGGTAGTGGGAACCATGTTCTTGATTACCCGTATCTGGGATACATTCCTCGATCCTTTTATCGGGATTTTAGGTGATCGTACGCACTCTCGTTTCGGAAAATTCCGCCCTTATTTGTTATGGGGAGCCATACCTTTCGGGTTATGCGGCATATTGACTTTTTCGTCGTGGGGTGGAGATTCCGAAATATCGAAAATCGTATATGCTTATGTCACTTATACGCTCATGATGATGGTGTACTCGTTTGTCAATGTGCCATACGCTTCGTTGTTAGGGGTAATGTCGCCCGACCCGCAGACTCGTACATCATTGTCTTCATACCGAATGACTTTTGCATTCGGGGGGAGTATTTTGGTGTTGTTCCTGATAGAGCCGTTGGTCGATATATTCAGCAAAATGAAAATAGTCGACGGCGTTCCGTCACAGGCATTTGGTTGGCAAATGGCTGCCGTTGTTTTTGCCATATTGGCGGCTATTATGTTTTTCCTTACTTTTTCGTGGACAAAAGAACGGGTAAAGCCTATCAAAGAAGAGAAAACATCTTTGAAAGACGATGTGAAAGATTTGGCTACGAACAAACCGTGGTGGATTCTTTTGGTGGCCGGTATCATGGTTATCGGGTTTAATTCTTTACGAGACGGCTCGGCTGTCTATTATTTCAAATATTATGTAGAGGCCTCCGACACGTTCTCTTTTACCTTTATGAGTGCTTCGGTTACGCTCATCACCATTTATCTTGTTTTGGGACAAGCTGCTAACATATTGGGTATTATGTTGGTTCCTACGTTTACACGGTTGATGGGTAAAAAATATACTTTTTTGACGGCGACGGTAGGGGCTACCATATTCAGTATCCTATTCTATTTCTTACCCAAAGACGGTATTTATGGAATATTGGCGTTGCAAATCATCATTAGTATTTGTGCCGGTATTGTTTCTCCGTTGCTGTGGTCGATGTATGCCGATATATCGGACTATTCGGAATGGAAGACCGGGCGTCGGGCTACGGGCCTTATCTTTTCATCATCGTCGATGTCTCAGAAATTGGGGTGGACATTGGGTGGCTCTTTGACTGGTTGGCTGTTGTTCTATTTCGGGTTCGAGGCCAATATGATACAATCAGAATCGGCATTGACCGGGATTTGTTTGATGGTGAGTATATTCCCGGCCATAGCGACCGGAATATCGGCACTTTTTATTTCGAGGTATCCTTTGAGCGAAAAACGATTGTCCGAGATTTCTTCCGATTTGGAGAATCGCCGTGAGATTGCCGAACAAAATAAAATCTAATTATATAGATATAAGCGATGATGAACAGGGTATTTAGTTACGGATTGAGCATATTATCAGGTTGTATATTGGCGGCTTGCAGTACAAGTCCCGAGGCTCCGTATTCCTTAATGTGTGAATATTTGTCGGAACCGTTGGGAATCGATATGTCTTCGCCGAGATTGTCGTGGAAAATCCCCGTCGTGAAGACAGATTCGGTAAAGTCTTGTCGGGTATGGGTCTCTGCCGATAGTATGGCAGTGATAAACGGCTCTGGCCAATGTTGGGATAGCGGCGAGCTTCCGAGTGATATTCGCAGGATCGTTTACGCCGGCGATTCGCTGCAATCTTGGACTAAATATTATTGGAAAGTCGGATATAAAACGAAAAGAGAGAATCGCTTTGTTTGCTCACTGCTGTCGTCGTTCACCACAGGTATGATGTCTCCCCAAGAATGGGGCGATGCACGATGGATTAGCGATGGCCATGATAAGGATTATCGCCCGTCTCCTTATTTCCGAAAGGATTTCGAAGTGAGGAGAAACGTAAAACATGCTTATGCGGTTATCGCTGCTGCCGGTTTATATGAACTTTCTGTAAATGGTTCACGCATAGGGGACCATTTTTTGGATCCTATGTACACTCATTTCGACAAAAGGGTATTATCGGTTATGTATGATATAACGCCCAATTTGTCGGAGGGAGAGAACGTCATCGGGGTACAATTGGGAAACGGGTGGTATAATCATCAATCCACGGCAGTTTGGTTTTTCGATAAAGCCTCGTGGCGTAACCGCCCTGCATTTATTATGCAAGTACGAGTCGAGTATGCCGACGGAAGTATCGAAACTATATCGACCGATAGCAGCTGGGTAACGACCGACAGTCCTGTGATATTCAACAGCATTTATACGGCGGAACACTATGATGCACGGCAGGAAATCGAGGGTTGGAATACATCGGGAATCGATGTTTCACAATGGAAAAATGCTAAGGAAGTATCTGCTCCTACCCAGCGAATAGAGGCTCAATTAACTGTGCCGGTGAAGGAAATCGTCCGTCACGACGCTTCACGGTTTGTAAAAATAAACGATACTTGTTTTGTCTATCATTTCCCTGAGAATATGGCGGGAACGGTGGAACTTTCGGTAGAGGGGAAAGCGGGCATTGTTTTACGATTGAAACATGGGGAGATGCTGAATGAAGACGGTACGGTGAATTTAGCGAATATCGATTACCATTATCGTCCGACCGACGACAGTGACCCGTTTCAAACGGATATCGTCATATTGAGGGACGGGGAGACTCGATTTACTCCTAAGTTCAATTATAAGGGTTTCCAATATGTAGAGGTGACTTCGTCCGAACCGATAGCACTCGATGAAAATAGTATCGTAGCATTGAAGATGCACAGCGATGTGCCGGAGATAGGACGGTTTCGTTCCTCGTCCGATTTGTTGAACAAAATATGGACGGCCACCAATAATTCCTATTTGGATAATTTGTTCGGTTATCCTACGGATTGTCCGCAACGGGAGAAAAATGGTTGGACGGGCGATGCACACATTGCCATAGAGACGGCTTTGTATAATTTCGATGCGATTACGGTTTATGAGAAGTGGTTGCTCGATTTTATAGACGAGCAACGTGAAAACGGTGTTTATCCTTGTATCGTACCGACTTCGGTATGGGGATTCGATTGGGCGAATGGCGTGGATTGGACAAGCGCGTCGATCATTATCCCGTGGGAAATTTACCGTTTTTATGGTGATGAGACTCTTATGCGGCGTATGTATCCTTCGGCGAAGAAATATGTAGCTTATATCGAGTCTATTTCCAAAGATAACTTGACCGATTGGGGACTTGGCGATTGGATCCCGGTGAGAAGTAAAAGCGATGTGACTTTGACTACTTCTATTTATTATTATACCGATGTATCTATTATGGCGAAAGCTGCTAAACTCTTCGGTTATGTCGATGATGCGGTTTATTACGAAGCGCTTGCCGATAGGATAAAAGAATCGATCAACGACCGTTATTTGGACAGAGAGACCGGTCTTTATGCATCGGGTACTCAAACAGAGTTGGCTATGCCTCTTTATTGGAATATTGTTCCTGATGGATATAGGGAGAAAGTGGCAGAGCAGTTGAACCGCAGAGTCGTACAGGATTCGTGCCATATCGATGTAGGGTTGCTGGGTAGTAAAGCTCTCCTCGGAGCCTTATCTGATAACGGTTATCCCGAAACAGCCTATCGGGTGGCTACACAAGAAACATATCCTTCTTGGGGGTATTGGATAAAGAACGGGGCGACGACCTTACATGAAAATTGGCGAATCGATGTCGTTATCGATAATTCGTTGAATCATATCATGTTCGGTGAGATCGGGGCATGGTTGTATAAAACGTTGGGTGGTTTGAGAATCGATGAATCGAACCCGGCTTTCCGGCATGTTTCATTACGTCCGTATTTCCCCGAAAATTTGGACTATCTCGAAATCGAACATGAGACACCTTACGGTTGCATTTCGACTTCGTGGAAACGGGACGACAAGGGTAATATTCTTTATGAGTTCGATTTGCCCGAATGTGTGTCGGCGATGTTTACCCCGTTGGAAGACAATGTGACGTATAACGGCGATACGATCTTCTTTACGGGGAGTCATAAACTTAAATTAGAGACTGCAACACATTAATCTTTAATCGATATTTATATGAAAAAGGCTTTCTCGTTTTTGATATTGGTTTTCCTATGTGGAACGTTTTCTGCAAGGCTTTCGGCCGAACTTTCCATGCCTCACATCTTTGCCGACCACATGGTTTTACAGCGAAACGAGGCAATCAATTTATGGGGGAGTGCGAGCCCGAAAGAAAAAGTTACTGTCGAACTGAATGGGCAGAAGACGAGTGTCCGTGCCGATGCATCGGGTAAATGGTACGCAACTTTACGTCCTATGGAGGCCGGTGGCCCTTATACGTTAATCGTGAAAGGGAAAAAAGAACGCCTCGCTTTCGACGATGTTTTGCTGGGCGAAGTTTGGATATGTAGCGGGCAATCCAATATGGAGTTCCGTTTACATGCTGCGATGAATGCCGAAAAAGAGATTGCAGACGCCGAGAATTATTCTTTTTTGCGCTCGTTTAATGTGAAACAAGAGATGTCGCATCGTCCGCTTTCCGATTTGCAGGGTGAGTGGAGAGTATGTGATTCGGGGAGTGCCGGTGATTTTTCGGCAGTAGGTTATTTCTTCGCCCGTGAGTTATACCGGAAATTGGGTGTTCCTATCGGTTTTATCAATACTTCGTGGGGTGGAACCGATATTGAAAGCTGGATGAGTATGGACGCTATCGACAAGTTCCCCAAGTACAAACGATTGCAAGATCGTATGCGTTCTTCGCAATTCGAGGAATACGTTCGCCGTAGCGATGAAAATCGAGCTAAATTTGTCGAATCGATGAAAGCCGAACCGGGTATTTCTGAAAAGTGGTATTTGCCTTCGTATTCCAAAGACGATTGGAAAGAAGTGAGTGTTCCCGGACTATGGTCCGAAGAAGAACTGGTCTCTCTCGATGGAGTGGTGTGGCAAACCTGTCGTTTTACATTGTCGGAGAATTATATAGGGAAAGAGGCGGTTTTGAGTTTGCATGTGATTGACGATGATGATATTACATGGATTAATGGACAAAAAATAGGAGAGACCGTCGGTTACGACGTGCGACGCCTATACAGTGTTCCTGCCGGTGTCTTGAAAGAATTGAATGAGATTACTTTAAAAATATCGGATTATAGAGGCGGTGGAGGTTTGTATGGCCCGGCGAATGAAATTTATTTGAAGGTCGGGGATAAGACTATTCCTTTATCCGGAAAATGGAAATATAAAATTTCAGCTTCAAATTCCGATTTCGATTTTGTAGAATATGGGCCTAATGCTTATCCCTCATTACTTTATAATGCTATGGTTAATCCTTTGGTGGGATTGAGTATGCGAGGAGTTATATGGTATCAGGGTGAAAATAATACCAATCGAGCCAAAGAGTATTACGACCTGTTCCCTGCTATGATTAATGATTGGAGGAAAAAATGGGGGAAAGACTTTCCATTTTATTGGGTTCAACTTGCTAATTATATGGATGCGGTTGAAGTCCCTTCGGAAAGTTTGTGGGCGCAAGTTCGTGAAGCCCAAACGCAAACACTTTCTTTACCTCATACCGGTCAGGCTGTAATTATCGATATAGGAGAAGCAAAAGACATTCACCCTAAAAATAAACAGGAGGTAGGACGTAGATTGGCTTTGCATGCCTTTCATAATGATTATGGATTTTCCGATGTGGTTTGTGAAAGTCCTATGCCTAAGACCGTTCGTCGGGTGCAAGACAAAATTGTCGTACAATTCGACAATGTAGCCGATGGGCTGATTGTAAAAAACAAATATGGATATTTAATGAGTTTCGCCGTTGCCGGAACCGACGGAGTATATAAATGGGTGCAGGCTAAGGTGGCAGGGAAAGATCGGGTTGTTCTTTCATGTCCCGATGTGATAGACCCGGTGTCGGTGCGGTATGCATGGGGCGATAATCCCGATGATGCCAATTTATATAATTCGGTAGGACTTCCGGCTACACCTTTTGAAATCAAGATAGAATAATATTTCCGTTAGAAAACATGAAGGGCAATAGACATCTATCTATTGCCCTTGTTAATAGTCCTGTAATTATGTCTTAAATTTCGTCCGGCCAGGGACAAGGTTTCCCTGTTTTTTTAAAAGAGGGGCGTTGTCCGTTCGTTTGTCGTAAGAATTTGCCGAGCTCTTTGGATAACTTGTTTATTATTTGAGGATATAAAGCTGCCACGTTGTTATTCTCCTCTATATCGTTCGGTATGTCGTATAGTTCTTTTTCTCCGGTTTCGTAGAAGTAAATCATTTTCCAATTGTCTTTTCGAATGGTACAGGACGGTCCTATTCCCGGTCCTTTTTCTCCCCATATATTCGGACAATTCCAATAAAGGCTGTGTCCCTGCGAATGATTTTTGGTCTGTTTTAGCAGAGGAACAAAACTGATACCATCGATTTCTTGTGGAACATCGTAATCGTCGATACCGGCCATTTCGAGAATAGAAGGATAGAAATCTTCTATAATCAGATAGTCGTTGCACCGTGTGCCGGGTTGTACCGTGCCGGGCCAACGGACGATCATAGGTTCGCGTATTCCTCCTTCGTATGCAGAGCCCTTTCCACATTTTAACGGGAAATTTTGGGTATACAGAGGTTCGTCCCTCCAACCGCTTCCTGTCGCATATCCTCCATTGTCACTCATGAATATAACGATGGTATTGTCGGCTTCACCATTCTTTTCCAGCCAATCCATAATATCTCCTAGACTTTTGTCCATTCCTTCGATGAGCGAAGCATAAGCCGCTTCTTTGTCCGACAATCCTTTCTTTTTGTATTTGTCGTAGAAACGGACATCTTTGTCTATGGGAACATGAATGGCATAATGCGACATGTAGAGGTAAAACGGCTGATTGTATTTTTTAGCTTTATCGAGGGCTTTTAAGGCTTCTTGGGTGAGGGCTTCTGTCATAAATGTGCCTGTTCCCCAATATTTTTCCAATCCCGGGACAGAGAACAGCGATGTAGAATTGCCTGCTTCGTCGTATCCATAATTGCGCTCGCTCAGGTAAGTTGCCGGGCCACCGGCCGCATGTCCTGCAATGTTGGTCTCGAACCCGAAATGGTAGGGACTCTCTCCGGGAGTATCTATTGCACCCCAATGGGCTTTCCCGCAGTGGATCGTGTGGTAACCGTTGTCTTTTAACAATTGCACGAAAGAAGTAGCGATAAAGGTATTGTTTGTTCCATGAACTTGTGCTATGCCGTTGTAGTTCCAATCGGGAACTTCCAGAGTATTGCTGACGGCATCGGTTTTCGTGTTTTTCCGTAGAGTCCAATTCGTGACTCGATGGCGCGAGGCATTACACCCGGTCATCAAGCTGCATCGGGTGGGAGAACTTATACTGGAAGCATAGGCCTGAGTGAACATCATACCCTGCTGAGCCAATTTTTCCATATTAGGCGTTTCATAACGCTCGTTATACAGGGTTCTTTGGGTCCAAAAGGGGAGAGACGTATCTTGCCACCCCATATCGTCTACCAAAAATAAAATGATATTCGGACGATTATCGGGTACATGGCTTGTACCGTATGTATGCATTACCGAGGCTATGGGTATTAAACTTAGTGTCAATAATGATTTATTCATGGTTATTCATTTTGTAAATACAAAGATAGATAAAAAAGGAATTATTAAAAATGGCAGTTGTCATTCGGATTTATTTGAGGGTCGATTGGTTAAAGTGTCAGTATAGGATAAAAAAGATGTAGTATTTGCCTGAATCAAAAACTTCCTTTGTAAAAATTTTAGTAGAAAGGAATATACCATGAGAAAATTGCTATCATCTGTATTCTTATTTTTCGTATTGATTGCAAGTGCTAATGATAAGTTTTTAGTCAATGATTTTGAATCGGGGCTCGGTGGAGCCGGTAATGCATGGGGCGGGGTTTGCGAATGGATTGATAATCCTTTGAAAGATGTAAATAATTCTTCGTCGAAGGTTTTGAAGGTAAGTAGCAGTGAATTTGCAGCGACTTCGATTCCGTTTACCTTGCCTAATGGTAAGGTTTTGACGGACTATATGGGTGTGCGGTTACAATTGGCTGTTATCGATGCGTGTGGCGAGAATATACATTGGGTAGGGTGTGATTTGGGTGTACAAGATAATGTGGGAAATAAATGCTGGCCGGGTTCGGCTTCTTGGCAAACCGGTGAGTTAAATACATGGATAACGCTTGAATTCTGGTTGGACGAAACGATTCTTTCGGCTTGGCTTGCCGGTGAACATACAGATGAGTTGAGCTTATTGATGAAAGTAGGGCGTCAGAAATTTATCTATATTATAGACAATATCGAGCTGATTGAAAAGGCAGAGTATGTAGGGGACGGAACTCAAAATTATTTTGGAGTGAATTTATCGGGGGCAGAGTTCGGCGGTATTTATCCCGGGGTAGATGGTACTCATTATGGGTATCCAACGTATAAGGACCTCGATTATTTTAAGGGGAAGGGATTGAACCTTATCCGTTTTCCATTTCGTTGGGAACGTATCCAACGTGTAATGAACGGACCTTTGGATGCAACGGAGTTGTCTAAAATGAAAACTTTTGTTCAGGCTGCCGAGGACAGAGGTATGCCTGTAATTCTCGATCTACATAACTTTGCTCGTTATTCGTTCGATGGTGGGAAAACCTATACGTTAATAGGGGAGTCGTCCAACCTTACTGCCGAACATTTGGCCGATGTGTGGAGAAAATTGGCGCAGGAGTTCAAGGATTATAATAATATTTGGGGATACGATATTATGAACGAGCCTTATTCTATGCATCCTTCGGCTCCCTGGGTGAATATAGCTCAGGTAGTTATCGATGCTATTCGAGAAGTAGATACGGAAACTCCTATTATCGTATGCGGCGATTCATTCAGTTCTGCACGTTTTTGGGTCGAGTATAGCGATAATCTTAGGACATTGGTAGATCCGTCGGATAATCTCATATTTCAGGCACATCTTTATTTTGATAAGGATTATTCCGGTCAATATTTAAATTCTTATGATGCCGATGGTGTTACGGCTAATACGGGTGTTGAGCGTGCAAAGTATTTCGTGGAGTGGTTGAAACGATATAATAAGCGAGGGTTGTTGGGTGAATATGGAGTTCCCGACGATGATCCTCGTTGGTTGGAGACACTGGAAAATCTGTTGATCTATTTGCGGGATAACGGTGTGCCGGGAACCTATTGGTCGGCAGGTTCTCGTTGGGGTGATTATAAATTGGCTGTACAGCCTTCTAATAATTATACCGTGGATCGTCCGCAGATGTCTGTTTTGGAAAAATATACGGTTACTGCCGGAAATGAATCTGGAATCGAAGAACGTGCGGATATATCGGGAAGCGGATTGAAAGTTTCCTATATGGGTAGGGAGATTACATTGAAGAGTGAAAAGCCTTGTGAAGTAAGTGTGTGGAATCTATCGGGAGTATTGGTGCATAAAGTATCGGTATTACAAAATTCACCTGTTTATTTAACTCTTTCACCGGGATTTTATATGGTGGAACATGTAAAAATTGTCGTTAATTAACAGCTTATTATCCTGTAATAAATATAATTGTTAAAAATGATAATATAGTATTAGTCTTAGATAAAAGAGTACTACGTTTTTCTCTTTTATAATTCTGTTACATCGAATGTTTGTTTTAATTTTACCTATGAAATAGAACTGTAATTCTATGGATATAAAAATGTTTAACTTAAATAGTAGATAACATGAAAAAAACATTATCTCTTTTGTGTGCTGCTTGTATAGCAGTAGGTATGCAGGCTCAAACCTATATGGTAAACGATTTTGAGTCTGGGTTGAATGGTGCGAATGCTGCATGGGGCGGTACAGCCGAGTTAATAGACAATCCTTGTTCGTCGAGCGATAACTCGTCGACAAAAGTGTTGAAAGTAGTCAGTACCGAATATGCCAATGTGGCTATTCCATTGAACTTACCGGAGGGAAAGACATTGGCCGATTATACAGGCGTTCGTTTACAGCTTGCCGTGTTGGAAGGATCGGAAAATATCACATGGGTCGGTAATGAATTAGGATTGGTTGATAATGATACCCAAGAGAAAACTTTTCAGGTAGCTCTGAATTCATGGGGAGACGCTACGTATAATACTTGGATGTCGCTCGATTTCAATTTTGATGAAACAATTTTGGCTACTTATTTGGACGGTAATCATGCTAGTACAAGTTTGTTGATTAAGGTGGGGCGTCAAGCGTTCAATTATGCCATTGACAATATTCGTTTAATCGAGAAAGAACAAGTTGCCGATCCCAATACTATCTTTACTTTCGAGACTATGGATTTAGGTACGACTCCTCGTTGTGGAATGCCGTGGTCGGGGTCTTGCGAAGTGGCCGAGAATCCTTACACGACCGGTATCAATATGTCATCGAAGGCTTTAAAGGTGAATGGAGGCGAATGTTCTCCCGTTACGTTTACAGAGGCTCTTCCTGCTGGTAAAACGTGGAATGATTATTCTGGAATCAAGTTGCAAGTCTGCTTTTTGGAAAGTGGCTTCGAGTGGTGTCCTATTGAGATGGGTGTTCGTACCGATGGTGGCTCACACATCAAGTTCGGTTATACGGTTGATGCAAGTACCGGACAAGAAGGCGCTGGTATCGGCGATTATACTCCGGGCGAGTGGTTGGACGTAGAATTGAAAATTGATCCGGCTATGATTACCGATGAGGCTAAATCTGTCAGAACTATGTATCTTCGTTTGATGAAATCCGACTTATCGTATTTGTATGACAATTTGGTCTTGATCCCCAGCTCTTCGACTGGTGCTGTTTCGGAGGTGGTAACCGATGATGTGAAAGTTTACGGAGCCAATGGTTGTATCAATGTAGATTTGCAGAAAGATATGCAGGTGACTGTGTATAGTGTAGATGGAAGAATCATTTCCTCGCAAATGTTGTCGAGCGGTCGTCATACGGTAGAAGTACCCAAAGGTATTTATATTGTTAATCGTACAAAAGTTGCTGTATTCTAATAGGTGGAATAGATAGTGTGTTTATGAAGTGGGGGCGGCTGCATGCTGCTCCCTCTTTTTTTTGTGTCGCAGGCGAGAGGGTTAAAGCCTCCTCTGCTGTCTCGCGGAGCAATATAGTGAAGTCCATATAGAGGGGAGTAAGAAAAGGTAAGGTATACCCGCTAAGGAAAAACGCTTTTAATCGGGTCGAGAGGGCACTTGCCGGCGGAAGAAATAGGGCGAGGTTTGGAGCTCCACAGCTCTTAACGAAGACAGCAGCTACCCGTCAAATGTACGGGACAGGGGAAAAATGGATATGTCCGATATAAGCAGACTGATGAGATGTCATTTTGAACCCCTCCGTCACTACGTACTCCCCCTTATATGGCTAACGCCACACACCCCGTAGCCTTGCGGGGGAAGTCTTCTCAGAGTAAAAGGATTAATCCTTATAGTCAAAAAACTTGTGAAATCTTTCCAACCCTACTCCTCTATCTTCGATGAAGAATCGAAGCGGGGGAGAAGGAGAAATGCAATCCATCTTATTCGTTAAAATTCATGTCTATCTCCACTAAATTTCTACTGAGTCGTTTGTCCTTCCCGCTGTTGAGAAAAAATATATCATTGTACGGTACATAGGAGAAGTGGAAATACTCTGCCTCAAATAGGGAGGGTGTTACGCAGTGACGAAGGGGTAAAAGAAATGATATAAGCAAATAGGAAGTGAGGCACAGAATCTCAATGCAAAAAAATTGCTCGGAGCCATGTGGCTCCGAGCAATTCGCTGTGAAAACAAAAATCTAAATTGGAGAATTGATTATAAAATGATCTTTTGACCGTTTACGATATAAACTCCGTGAGGAATGTCGTTAACAATGGTTTTTCCGGCTTCTACTTTTTGCATGAGAACCATTTGTCCGGTTATGTTGTACACTGCTATTTCGGTGGGTTCATTCGAGATGATAACCAGATTTCCGTCGGCGGTGTAGATTTTTGAACCGGTTACGGTTTCGTTGTCGATTGCAGTAGGCAGTTTGGCCGGTAAATCGAAGGAATCGGGAGCATCCGTACTCCCTTGTTTACATATAACATAACATTCAAAAGGAGCTATATCGCGGCTGTTGTTGACAAATGAACTTCCGGTATTATTGATTGCATATATTCCCTCGGCAGCCGATACGGTTTGCAAAGTTGCTATCATGTCAAAATCTTTTCCTTCGACAGCATTAAATACCGGGGTTGCTGTAATCTCGGCATTAGAAGCACTGAATGTAACGTCTCCGATGATGTTGATGTGTTCGTCTAACTCGGAAGAATTCGGGAAACAGATGATATACGGAGTATTGGCGGAGAATGTTTGCGTGGCTGCAAAACCTTCGGTTGTAAGTTCTCTGAGCCAAAACGGATTCTTGGAAGTATCGTATTCACCTTCTGCATTATAAGCACTGAGTTCTACTTGTTCTCCCGCTTTATTTCGAGCTTGGATTGTCGAAACATCGAAGGGTAAAACAATCCCTCTCCAACCGGTTGTCTCTTGTGCATTTGTCGTCAGACTTTCTTCGATCGTGCGGGTATAACTGATGGCCTCGGCATGAAATGCAGTGGAGACTTCGAAAGGCATTGCATCGGTCAACACGATTTTTTTAGCGGTTCCATTAATAACTACGTTGTTATTTTCGACTTGGGCAGAAGCCGGTGCATAGACCAAGCAGTTGGGATTTGCTGCAACGGGGACTTCGAAATATTCGATAACTCCGGTCATATCGATAGATGTGACTTTTTCGTTCGAAGCAAATAACGCTTGTATTTCCAGAGCATCAGGTGTTGACCCCGATATGGTTATCTTTTTAGCTGTCGCTAATAGATCGGTAGTCTCCGGTGAAACTTCCTCATTGTCGGCTGTGATATTCGCCAAAGGAACGATTGTGTTCATGACCCCGTAAATGTTAGATTCTTTATAAACCGAGATCGACGTAAAAGGAACTTTGAGTGTACAGTTTTCGGGTTTGAAAGCTCCGGTAAAAGGGGTGTCGCCGTTACCGGTAGCTGTAACCGGTGGAGTGAGCGATTTACATTCGATTGTCGATAAAGAGCGGCAGTCGTAAAATGTCCCCGGTGAAATCGATTGAATGGTTTTGGGGAAAGCAATAGCTTTCAAAGCATGACAGTTCGCGAAAATCCAATCTCCGTCTATTTTTTCAAGGGTGCTGGGTAGGGTAACACTTTCCAAAGTGGAACAGCCGTAGAATGTACCTCCGGGGAGGATTGTTATCCCCTCGGGAATGCTGATGGAGGTTAGTTTCTTACAATTATAAAATACACCGGTTCCCAAAGATTCGGCGATGGCCGGCATATTTATTTCTTCTAAATTTGTACACCCGCTGAAAACATCATTTCCGAATCGACGTACAGTTTCCGGTAGTACGATTTTTTTCACAGAAGAGCAGAGAAAGAATGCGTGATAGGCTACTTCAACAGCTTCTTGTGGTAAGATAACGGTTTCGATGACTGTATTGCTTAGGAACATTTCTTTGGGAAAAACATTTTCGACGGTTTTCATTCCGTTTAAATAAGCTTCGCCACCCGACACGATTTTACTATTCAGCATATCGAGATATTTCAAAGAAGGAAGTTCTCTAATCGTTTTTATGTCCGAGCTATTTAAATCGCCTTGTAAAATAAGTGTTGTGATCGTATCGGTTGTGGCAGGAAGCAGAGAGGATAGAGTCCCGGCAACGTCTACTCGGATAACCCCTTCGGGTATATCGGGTTGAGGTTCTCCTTTTTCAGCGATTATTCTCATGGCGTTGATATAGGAAAATCCCAAAGTGTTGTTACTGCTTTTACCGATAGTCAATACAACGACTCCTTGTGCCGTGGGTTTTATGCCCTTTACGGTAGCGACCGACGAAGTGTTGGAAGCTGCATCGATGGTCGCACTTCCGCTATTTTCTCCCGCATAGGTATAGGTTGTTTCTCTATTTCCATCGCCTGCCCGAGAACCGAAAGTTTGGAAAGAATAAGTTGCAGTCGGGTTTAAGCCAGATATTGTCAAAACGGGATTTTCTCCATTGGAACTGAAATTACTTGTCGAAATGGCTGTGTTCATGTCCCAAATAGTGGAGTTACTGCCGTTGGTGGCCGCATGGGTAAAACCGGTAGTAATTTCTATCGAAACGGTCGTTGCGTTTCCAGTGGAATCATTCAGCATGTCGACTCTATATCCGCTGGCTTGGTTGTTAACATTATTCCAGCTATCGAGTCCGGCTTCGGCAGGACCGAAGTTAATATAGATGGGAGTCGTAGATATTTCTACCGGGGTACTCCCTGCTATTTCGGGGATATTGGCATTTTTGACGATATTAAATAAAATGTCATGAGCGGCATCATTCAAATGCACACCGTCACCAGAATCGTATTCGGGGCGTATAAAGCTATATCCGTCTTCGGTCGCTATGGGAGTGTAGAAGTCGAGTGCGTATTCGCCATATTTATTCAATATGCTGTCTGTCAGTTCTTTGAATTGATCTCTTGCTGCTTGCTTCCAAATGTCGGGTTGATGTTCTTCGCTGTATGGACCATCATACTTTTCCCCGAAATTATGGGGCTGTGAAGTGGTAATCCAAACTTTTACACCAGCAGCTTTCGCCAAATCTATGATAGTGGCGAAATGTTTCATTTGCGTAGCGACAGGAATACCGTTCGATACATCGTTGGTGGGCATGTTGATAATGATCGCGTTCGGCGACAGGCTGAGCGCTTTGGTAATATTTCTTTCTGTATCGACTTCGAGAATATGGTTTCCCGTGTTGTAGGGATCGGTTCCGGTCGGCATGATTGCACATGTGGTATAACCACCTTTGGCCAGATTGGTAACCGTGTTGGTAGGGTCTATCGATTGCAGGTAGGTGCGATACTGATTTACCCAAGCTCTATTGGAGTCGGAGACGCCTGCTCCGGCTGCTGTCGATGAGCCTAATACGACAATTCTGGTTCCTGCATCGGTAAAAAACATAAAGCAAGAAACCAGTAAGAAGCATAATGTACTGAGGATTGTTTTTTCATATCCGTCTTCATGGTTTAATTAATAAATAATATTTATCCACAAAGATACGGGCGTGTACTTATATAAATAAAGTACTATTTTAATAAAGTATGATATTAATATAACAAAAAAATATGTTTCGGCTTATTTCTTGATTCGACGTGAGGCCCTCGTCATCGTGAAAGCTCGTTTGTAAAAAATGAATATAGGTATAGTTGCTCCGACAGCTAATGCGAATAAAACAGAGGCTGTCGTTATACCGTTTTTGAAAATCTCCAAAAGGTAATGGATTGCTTCGTTATCGTTATTACTGCTTTGAAGGAATTTGATAAGAGAAAATACAGTGCGATAGGCATACATTCCCGGTATCATCGGTAACAATGCCGGTATGTAGAGTACCGTGGCCGGGCAGAAGAGCTTGTAGGCAGAAAAATGGCTGAGAAGCCCGATAGAAAATGCTGCGATGAATGATGCAGAGGCTAAATCTAATCCGGCGTATTGCAGTAGTACGAATCGTATGCTGTGGCCGATAGCAGCGAGTATGGCTGTACACGGAATAACTCGACGAGGAGGATTGGATATAACCGAAAAACCGATTGCCGCTATGGCTGCACCGATGGCATCGGCGGCTACGGAACCTATGAATTGCCATTCTGTCATAATAGTTTTCCTCCCATCATCAATAATGTGATAGCCATTCCAAATGCAATACAAATAATTAGTAAAAACGCATTGATGAGTCGTGCTGTTCCTGCCAATACATGCCCCTCGATAATGTCGATAATCCCATTGATTAATGGAACACCGGGAATTAAATAGAGTACACTAGCACCGATAGCTATATCCGGTGTGTTTCCCCATTGCTGCCACATAGTTACCGAGGCTATTAAAGAAGCGACAAACGCCGATATTGTAAATATAAAGTAGTGATTGATATGGTGTTTCCCTAATACTTGTTTGAGACGAAATCCGACAAGAGTCGCAACAAAAACCGCTGCAACGGCGATCCAGTCTCCACTGAATAACCGGCAGAAAGATGCATTAGCGAATCCCACTAATATCCATACCAGCCATGCATTTAATCGAGGTTTGCTTGTAATGGCATGATATTTTTCCCATAGCTGGTCGAGAGGGAGATGGTTATCGTAGGCTTCCCAACTGAGAGCGCTCAAATCGGAATTGATTTCGAAGTTTATAGCGCCGGCTTTTGCTGTGTTTACCATACTGTATACATGGGTATTTTCCTTATTCCGCAAAGTCATTATGATTGTTTTGTGAAATAAGGTCATGTGTGCTTCAAAACCGAAAGATTCGGCTATACGGGCTGTATTGCGTACAATTCTCGACGTATGTACTCCCGAAGCCATGAGACATGTAGCATATTCCGAAAGGAACTGCGATACGGCTTTAAGTTCTTCGTGTATACTGTTCACCTTTGTTGTATTGACTGATTTTTCGACGTGCAAAGATAGTGAAAGGTGAGTGCAAAGGCAAGCGGAAATTGCATTTCCGACTTGACTATGCAGAACCGCCTCCTATTTTCGCATACTGTGTAAAGATAGTGAAAGATAAGAGCAGGATAAAACAAATATATTTGTTTTTCATGTCGAACTATACTCTATTTTCGATTCAATCGCAAATTCGTGGGGGTAGACTTTTTACATATATAAAGGTAGAAAAACCGGGAAGCCCGTTTTATTCTCCCCAAACGGTTTTTGCAATATTTTTCATTGTCGCTATTTTGTTCCACATTTCTTGTTCTGAAATCGAGCTGTTTCCCGATAAATTCCTGAAATTGCCTTGACAACTGAGATGAAGAGACTCCAATGGTAGAAGGCGTGCAGCGTTTTCGATATGATGAGTGATAGTGCTGGTAGATATCGGTTGGCTACTTGAAGTCGATACAAGCCCTAATATAACGTCTTTGCTTTGACAATATTTCAAGATAGAAAAGTCTATATTTTCATTTTCCCTATTACCGAAGTCGAAAGCTATGGCATTCGCTTGTGTAGAGAGTAGTATTTCTGCTATTTTTTCTCGATCTCGGGTATTCCACCATTTCTCGTCGAATTGTAAGGATATGCACATATCGTCGGGCTTGTCGTTTAAGCAGAGTTCGGTCAAACGAGCAAGTACGGTAGACAGAGATGCGAGGTTGGTATTATTTGCTTCGGATATTTGTTGAATATCGCAGTCTCCCGTTAAGTTCCAAGTATAGTCGCTGAATTGTAGGAATCGGCATCCCATATTGTAAAATTCTCTAATTACTTTTTGGTAGGTCTGTGCAATATCATGGGAGAGCACTTCGATGTCGGGATAATATCTTCCTGTATTAAGACGGTTCTCAGGACGGATTAATTCGGCTAATAAAGTCATTGGGGACGGTAGTAGAGCTTTTGCATACATGTCGCCTCCGATAATTCCTGTCAAATAGGTAAAGTGCTCTGTGACAGGTGGCGTCGATAAAAAATGATTGTCGAAGTCTATTTTCCCGCATATAACGGATTTATCATTTTCTTCTGACGTATCGTTTGGTTCTGTTTCGTGCTTGGAAATGTTTTGAAGATGATGAAAAAAATCCGTATATCCGTTTGATCTATAATCTCCATCGGTAACGCATTTTAAACCTATCTGTTTACATGTGTCGACAATGTGTTGGATTTCTTTATTTTCGATTTCCAGTAATTGTGCTGCATTTAGAAGTCCTTCTTGAACTTGTTTGCGTGCTTCGATTAATTGCGGTGAATAAACAAAATTCCCAGTTATATCCACACTGTAAGGAATCATTCTTCTCATAACTGCATCATTTTACATATATATAAACTACGTTATAGAAAAGCGTGTTTCTATAACATGGTGTATTTTTTTGCTTTCGCAAAAAATTTCTATCGGAAAAGTATTCGCTTTATCTCCTAATCCACGAAGAGATAAATTTTATTATGTAACCGGCAGGTCTTCTGACTTGTTCTATTTTAGACGCCTTCCCAATCACATTGGATTAGTGGCATTGTAGTTGTTTGTCTAAAATCTATCGAACTACACAGCAGCGGGTCTGTTCGGGATTTGCACCCGATTCCCTTTTCATTGCTTTATCGAACGCGATAAAAGCAAACCGATTACAAGGGACAAAGTTATTTTCTTTATTTTATTTTACAATGTTTTTTCTAAAAAATCTTATATATAGATAGGCTTTCTTTTCTTAGTCTTTGTATTATTCGTAGCCGGCAATTCGGGCTATTAGTAAGGGCACATCGGTATTGTCGAGTTTCCCTTGAAAGTTTTCTGCTCCTAACCCAATCGCATAGAGCGGGACATAACCCGCTGTGTGAGAACTGCAAGACCATGTAATTTCGGCTATTTCGTTGAGAATCGTTTTGGCGGCTTCGGCTATCGGTTCATTGTTTTCATATAGAGATTTTATCAAGTCCCCTTGTTGGTTGTGTATAGTTTCTTCGTAAATTTTTTTAAGATGTGCTTCTTGTTCGGTGGATAAGTCGAGCTTGCTCCAAAAGCCAAAGGCATGGGATAGGGCTTTTTGTATGGTTTCCCATGAAATTTCGGTGTTTTGTTTACGCAGATTTTCTATTTCTTTTGTAAACGCTATTCCACTCATCGTTTGATATTGGAGTGCTTGCAGGTTGAGTGAGTAATTTCCGTTGCCTAATACTACGCCTCCGGTTTCGTGGTCGGCTGTAACGATAATGAGGGTTTCATCGGGATACTTTCTATAAAAATCATAAGCCAATTTTACCGATTCTTCCAAATCTTTTATTTCTCTGAAATTGGTAGCTCCGTCACGGGAGTGTCCTGCCCAATCTATTTTGGAGCCTTCTATCATTAAAAAGAAACCATTCCCTTTTTGTTGCAGAAAGTCTATTGCACATCGGGTGAGATCGGCTAAACAAATATCTCCCGGTTCACGGTCTATGGCGTAAGGGAAGTCTTTTTCTGGAAATAAAATCATTTTGGTGGCTGCCTGTGATTGGCGATTGTATTCTTGTATGCCGAGAGCCAATGTATAGTTGGCTTTCGGGATCATATCGTATAGAGATTTTTTCCCTTCTGGCGACGGTTGGGTAAATTTATCTCCTGCATAGAAATCAAATCCGGCGGTGAGCATATCGACTCCTATTTCGTAACGGTTACTACGGTTTATTTGGTGTGCGAAAAAAGCGGCGGGAGTGGCATCGTCTATTTCTCCGCTGGTAATAATTCCAACAGGTATGTTTTTCTTTTGTGCTGCCACCGCTATACTATATATAGGTAGACTGTCTGCATCCACACCGATCGTATTGTTGTTGGTCTTTTCACCGCAGGCCAATGCCGTACCTGCTGCTGCCGAGTCTGTTACTCCTCGATTGGCAGAGTATGTGCTTACAAAAGTCGTATAAGGGAATTTCGAAAACAATAGCGGTAAAGGTCCTATCTTACCGGTCAGTTCCCCGTAAAACATTTCAGTACCGTTAACTTGATTTATGCCCATTCCATCGCCGATGATATAGAATACATATTTGGGCCGAGTGGCTTGTGTTGATAAGACGGAAAGGATTAAAAGGCTAATAAAGAGTAGTGTTTTTTTCATCGTGTTTGTATTTCGATCCGTTTTACTTGATGAAACAAAGGTACTTAAAAACAGGAGAACCGAACTTCTTTCGGTATGAATTTTTGATTACATATCGTATGAAAGGGTCGATATTGAAGGGATATAAAAAAGGCTAACAGATAATGTTAGCCTTTTTTATAGAGTTATCAAAGTACTTTTTAATCTTCGATAGCAGCCTGGGCGGCAGCCACACGTGCGATGGGTACACGGTAAGGACTGCAAGATACGTAGTTCATACCGAGTTTGGCACAGAATTTCACAGATGAAGGTTCACCACCATGCTCACCGCAAATACCGACTTTGAGCGACGGTTTGGTGGAACGGCCTTTTTCCACGCCCATGCGTACGAGTTGCCCTACACCTTTTTGGTCGAGAACTTCGAACGGATCGGTTTTGAGGATACCTTTTTCTTTGTAAATCTTTAAGAATTTACCGGCATCATCGCGAGAATAGCCGAATGTCATTTGAGTCAAATCGTTCGTGCCGAATGAGAAGAAGTCGGCAACTTCGGCAATTTGATCGGCTGTAACGGCTGCACGGGGAACCTCGATCATCGTACCTACTTTGTAGGCAACCGTGTCGCCGCGTTCTTCGAATACTTGTGCAGCGGTACGGTGAATAACTTCGGCTTGCATTCTCAATTCTTCTACAACACCTACAAGGGGAACCATGATTTCGGGGTGAACGTCAATACCTTTTGCTTTTACGTTCAAAGCAGCTTCGATAATGGCTCGGGCCTGCATTTCGGTTATTTCTGGATAGGTACAACCTAACCGGCAACCGCGGTGACCTAACATGGGGTTAAATTCTTCCAAAGCATCGCAAGCTAATTTTACTTCGTCGATGCTCATACCCATCTCTTCTGCCAATTCTTTTTGAGTGGCCAATTGATGCGGTACGAATTCGTGTAGAGGAGGATCGAGCAGACGAATGGTTACACCCAGACCGTCCATAGCTTCGAATATTCCTTCGAAGTCGCCGCGTTGCATAGGCAACAGTTTGTCGAGTGCGTGGCGACGTCCCTCTTCGTCTTTCGACAGAATCATTTCGCGCATAGCTTTGATACGGTCGCCTTCGAAGAACATGTGTTCTGTCCGGCATAATCCGATACCTTTTGCTCCGAATTTGCGGGCTACCGCTGCATCGCGCGGAGTATCTGCGTTGGTGCGTACGTCTACTCGGGTATATTTTTCAGCCAAATTCATAATGGCTGCGAAATCCCCGCTCATATCGGCGTCTACGGTAGGAACTTGTCCGTCGTAAACATCTCCGGTGGAACCATTCAAAGAGATCCAATCGCCTTCTTTGTAGACTTTTCCGCCCATTTCTACCGTACGGGCTTTATAATCGACTTTTATTTCACCGGCTCCCGATACACAGCATTTACCCATACCACGGGCAACTACGGCTGCGTGGGAAGTCATACCGCCACGAGCAGTAAGGATGCCTTGCGCCACGCTCATGCCTCGCAAATCTTCGGGAGAGGTTTCGATACGTACCATGATTACTTTTTTCCGTTTTTCGGCCCACGTTTCTGCGTCGTCGGCGAAGAACACGATTTGTCCGGTTGCTGCCCCCGGCGAGGCAGGAAGTCCTTTGGCTACGACTTTAACGCGTTTGATGGCATCCTTGTCGAATACGGGGTGCAATAGTTCATCGAGTTTTTGAGCCTCCATGCGTTTCAAGGCTGTTTTTTCGTCGATAATTCCTGCGCGGAGCATATCCATAGCAATTTTTACCATAGCGGCTCCGGTGCGCTTTCCGTTACGAGTTTGCAATAACCATAATTTGCCATCTTGAATGGTAAATTCGAGGTCTTGCATATCTTTGAAGTAGTCTTCGAGTTTTTGTTGAGTTTCGATAAGTGCTTTTGCACATTCGGGCATGGCCTCTTCGAGAGAAGGATATTTGGTTGCACGTTCTTCTTCCGATATACCTTGCAATGCAGCCCAGCGGCGAGATCCTTCGAGTGTGATTTGTTGGGGGGTGCGTACACCGGCAACTACGTCTTCTCCTTGTGCATTGATGAGGTACTCTCCGTTAAAGATATCTTCGCCGGTAGCAGCGTCACGAGTGAATGCTACACCGGTAGCCGAGGTATTTCCCATATTGCCGAATACCATAGCTTGCACGTTTACGGCAGTACCCCATTCTTCGGGAATCTGGTTCATACGACGGTAGAGAATGGCGCGTTCGTTCATCCAGCTGTCGAATACGGCACAGATAGCTCCCCATAATTGTTCCCACGGAGAAGCGGGAAAATCTTTTCCCGTATTTTCTTTAACGGCGGCTTTAAAGAGTTTTACTAATTCTTTGAGGTCTTCTACTTGGAGTTCGGTATCACTCTTTATACCTTTGGCCTCTTTGACTTTGTCCATCACTTCTTCGAATGGATCGATGTCTTCTTTCGTTTTAGGCTTCATACCCAGTACGACATCGCCGTACATCTGTACGAATCGGCGATAGGAATCCCATGCAAACCGCGCATTTCCCGATTTTTTAGCAATGGCTTCTACGGCATCGTCGTTCATACCTAAGTTCAATACTGTGTCCATCATGCCGGGCATGGAAACACGAGCTCCCGAACGAACCGATACCAATAGCGGATTCGAGGCATCTCCGAACTTCGTGCCCGTGAGGCTTTCGATATGAGCGATAGCCTTTTCCACATCGCCTTTGATTTCTTTTACAACAGCTTCCTTCCCTTGCTGAGTGTATGTGGTGCAAACTTCGGTAGTGATTGTGAATCCGGGGGGAACAGGAACTCCAATTAAGTTCATTTCCGCCAAGTTGGCTCCTTTACCACCCAGCAGGTTTTTCATGTCGGCACGGCCTTCTGCTTTACCGTTGCCAAAAGTATAAACTCTTTTCATAAATAAATAAGTATATGATATTTTGTATAAATATTGTTTCCTTTATTCGACTTTGTGACCCATTCGGAAAATCTTGTATAGAAACAATACGCAAAAATAAAGGATTCGTGCAAACCACAAAAATATTTTGCTACAAATTTTAACGCTGTGCACTATTTATTTGCTTTACCTGTCTCTTTCGTGAAAAATACTTATCTTTGCCGAATGTGGAACCTGTGGTTTTCTGCATAATTGCATAGCCGAATTTATTTAGATGTTCGGTTCGTATTGTTTTGTTTGGCTTTGTAACTTATTAATTTTTTGTTTTGGCACGAAAAAAGAAAGAGCTACCCTTGTTGGAGCAGGTAGAAATAACCGGAGTAGCAGCCGAAGGCAAGGCTTTGGCACGAGTGAACGATTTGGTAGTATTCGTCCCTTTTGCAGCACCGGGAGATATAGTGGATTTGCAATTGATACGTAAGAAGCATAATTATGCCGAGGCACGTATCGTGAAATTTCACGCTTATTCTTCTTTGCGGGTAAATCCTTTTTGCGAGCATTTCGGTGTTTGCGGCGGGTGTAAATGGCAACATGTGGCTTATGACTATCAGTTACAATTTAAACGGCAGCAAGTGGAAGACAATCTTACCCGCATAGGTAAAATCCCTTTGCCGGAAATTTTACCTACAAAAGGTTCGACCAAGCAACAATATTATAGAAACAAGCTCGAATTTTCATTTTCCAATAAGTTGTGGTTGACTTATGAACAGTTGCAGACGGAACAGGAATTCGACTGTCGTAATGCGTTGGGATTTCATATACCCGGTATGTTCGACAAAGTCCTCGACATAAAAAAGTGTTGGTTGCAGGACGATATATCCAATCGCATTCGACTCTCAATAAGACAATATGCTATCGATAATCATTATCCGTTTTTCGATTTGAGGGAGCAGACAGGATTCATGCGGAATATTATTATCCGGACCTCTTCGACAGGAGAGGTTATGCTCATAGTCGTATTTTTCGAACCCGATATGGTGCGTATCGAACGAATGATGCAACATATAGCGGATACGTTCCCCGAGATTACGTCTTTGCTTTATATTGTCAATCAAAAACGAAACGACACGATTGCCGATCAGGAAGTTTGTGTGTTCCGGGGAAGAGATTATATTTGGGAAAGTATGGAAGGATTACGATTCAAGATAGGACCGAAGTCTTTCTATCAAACCAATTCCGAACAGGCTTATGAGTTATATAAGGTTGCCAGAGAGTTCGCCGGATTGACGGGAACCGAGTTGGTTTATGATCTATATACTGGCACGGGTACTATTGCCAATTTTGTGGCAAGACAATCCCGTAAGGTGGTAGGTATCGAGTATGTTCCCGAAGCGATAGAAGATGCCAAAGAAAACGCCCGTATAAACGGGTTGGATAATACTTTGTTTTATGCTGGCGATATGAAGGACATTCTTACCGAGGATTTTATAGAGGAGCATGGTCGTCCAGAAGTCATCATTACCGATCCGCCTCGTGCCGGCATGCATGACGATGTGATTAAGACTATATTGTTCGCTTCTCCTGAACGTATCGTTTATGTAAGTTGTAATCCCGCCACTCAGGCGCGCGATTTATCTTTGTTAGATGCAAAATACAAGGTCGAGCGGGTACAGCCGGTCGATATGTTTCCTCATACTCACCATGTAGAAAATGTAGTATTGTTAGTGAGGAAAGAATAAAATCTAAAATTTCGAGAAAGTGTAGGCCGGGTATATCGATACCCGGCCTTTTTTGTGGATAAAAGTATAAGGAATAGATAATAAAGTATTTGTCTTGATTTGAGAGACAGAGGTATTTTTGTACATCGAAAATATCTTAAAATTTTATCCATGAAAAGAAAAGCTTTTATAAGATTACTTGCAGTGACTGCTTTATTCCCATTTTCCGTGACTGGAAATGCATACTCCGAAACTGTTTCTTCAAAATCGTATGGATTATCTCGCATGACCGATGTGGCTCGATTTCCAGTATTGGATCGGGAAATGAAAGTGAAGTACGAGGGCAGTATCGATAAGAAAGGTGGTAATGCCGATTGGGATTGGAGCTTGTATCAAGATAAGAAAAGAGAGTGGGTAATATTCGATGTGGCGGGAGCCGGCTGTATTTATAATATGGTACAACATCGTTATCTGAGTTCGGAAGAACCCGTATTTCGATTTTACTTTGATGGTGAGGAGACCCCTCGTTTTACTATTCGTTTGTCGGAGTTCGGAGAGAAATATCCTTTTACCGAACCACAAGCATCGTGTTACATCGGTCCTTTGGATAATGGACGAGGCCCTATCCGGGTAGTTCGCAGTTTTGTTCCTATGCCGTTTCGTAATGGCTGCCGAATCACTTCGAGCGTTAAACTCGAAGGACCTCACCGGGATAAAGGGCAAGGTGGCTGGGGACATGTCGTGTATCACAGTTATCCCACTGCGCAAGGGATAGAGACTTTTACTGGAAAGGAGGATTATAGTTCTTTGGTTCGTCAGTGGAAACAAACGGGAGTCGATCCGAAGATTGGTAAGGATAGAATGTTTCGTATGTCGGAAAAGAAATTAGCACCCGGGGAGTCATTGTCTATAATAGATGTGCATGAGGGGGGTGTCATCAATTCGTTGAAACTTTACATGGCCGGTATGAATCCCGATAGATTGCAAGATGTATGGATACGTGTGAAGTGGGATAATCACGAAGGGGAAGATGTTCTGTGTCCTATCGGTTGTTTTTTCGGTAATTCCTTAGGATATAATAATACCCTGTATTTATTAATGGGAGCGACGACAGACGGTTGGTTTTATAATTATTTCCCTATGCCGTTTTGGGAACGAGCCCATGTAATGTTGGAGAATAGGAGCGGAGAGACCGTTACTTTGGGCTTTGTTGAAGTAGGAGTAGGGGAGAATAGCTATGATAGAGAGTATAGCGGTTACTTTCGTTCTTCTGACTATTATACTCGTAAACATACACCGGGGGCGGATAGCCCCATCGCGTCGATAAAAGGAACCGGGAAAATGGTTGCCGCTCATGTGACTTGTTATGGGGAACGTCCTCATATTATTACTTGTGAAGGAGATGTAAGAATACATATAGATGGGATTAAGACGCCGCAGGTTGAGAGCGATGGTTCGGAAAGTTATATTTGCTACGGGTGGGGATTCCCGACTCCGGCCGAGTGCAATCCGTCGGGCGGTTATGACGGGCTGAGCGATAATCCCTGGTCGATGACACGATTGTGTTTAGGTGATAGCTATCCATTTTATTCGCAATTGGATTTTAATATAGAGTCTGGTGAGAGCAATAACCAGTATCTCGAACATCTGGGGATTGTTTTTTATTATGGGCAGGATAAAGTTTCCTTAGTTAAGACCAATAGCATAGATATGGCCTCGAAAAAGTCGTTGAAACGACATAAATATAAAGTAGAAGGAGATGTATCTGTGGAGATGCTAACTTCTTGTTTTGAGGGGGATGCCGATGATGTGGAAGTTACGGCTATGGTTCATAAATTTACCGGAGAGAGTTCGTTTCGTATAACAGTATTACCGAATAATCATGGAGTAAGATTGCGTCGATGTAGCGATCAGGAGCTTCCCAGACAGTGTGCGAGAGTTTGGGTCGATGGACAGGATGCCGGCGTGTGGTATTTGGCGGACAGTAATCCGTACAAACGCTGGATTGAAGATGAGTTTGAAATACCGGAATCTCTTACTCGCGACAAATCGGTTTTGAATATACGCATTGTTCCAGAATCTCGCGAAGAGGGCTGCCCTGTGAGTTGGAACGAATCGGCCTATGAAGTATTCTGTTATATGGAATAATTTTATTGAAAGAGAGAAAAAGGCTTTATACCGATTCGGTATAAAGCCTTTTTCTATTTGTCGGGGATATTTTGTTTCACCCATTGCATGACATTGGCTGGTGGGCGTTGATTATCCAATTCGTGTTTCATGAAGTCCATATAAGGAGCTGCGTGTTTAAAGAATCGGTGATAACCAGCGCACAAATAATTTAATCCCGGTTCTCCGGTGGCCGTTTTTACAAACCTGTTTTTGGGGCACTCTCCGTGGCAGGCAAATAGAAAATCACACTCTTTACATTGTTGGGGCAGAGCATTGCGCTTGTTTTGACCGAAAGCAATTTGTCGGGGACTATTCATCATTTCGATTAAAGATTGGGTGTATATGTTTCCCAATTTATACTCAGGAAATACAAAATGGTCGCAACTGTACACATCTCCATTAAATTCCATAACTCCGGCATGACCGCAAGTTTCGGCCATAGAGCATATTCCTGGTGTTACACCAGCCCAATTGGCAAGAGTGGCATCGAATAATTGTATGTAGTATTCTCCTACATCATTTCGAACCCATTCGTCGAATATCGTACAAAGAAAGTTGCCCCATTGCTCCGGAGAGACGGAGAAGTCTGTTACTCCGTCTATTGATTCTTCATCGGGAGAGGCTAATATGCGCCCGTCTTCATGTTGCCGAATACGTTCGACAATGGGTGTGAATTGTATATATTTACAGTTGATGTCCTTGAAAAAATGGTAGAAATCTAAGGGATAGTCCCCATTAAAGTCGTTAACTACTGCCATAGCATTCCATTCGACGCCATGTTTATTAAGCAGATTTATACCTCGCATGACATTTACGAATGAGGGCCTTCCCTGTTTGGTCAATCGGTATTCGTCGTGAAATTCTTGTGGCCCGTCTATACTGATACCGACCAGCCAGTTATTTTCTTTGAAAAAACGACACCAGCTGTCTGTTAGTAATGTTCCGTTGGTTTGGATGCTGTTATCGATAATTTGACCTTTTCCGTATTGAGCTTGAAGTCGTACTACTTTTTGGTAGAAATCCAACGGTCTCATTAGGGTTTCGCCACCATGCCATGTGAATAAAATATGGTCGTTTGCCTGACTTTCGATATATTCTTTGATAAATTTCTCTAATAGGCTTTCGCTCATGATGTGCTTGGGAGAGTCCCGATAGAGTTTCGCTTTTTCGGTATAGTAGCAATATGTGCAGGCCAGATTACAAATTGCCCCCACCGGCTTGGTCATGATATATAATATCCGGTCGAAAGGTGTGTAAAGAGATTGGTTCATGATTGTATCAAAGATAGATTTAGTAAGCGGTTCAAAATTAGTAAAAATAGGGAATACAATAATTCGGTACTCGAATTATTTTTAAGTTTTATGTTTTAGGAATCGAATCTTTCGTCTTATATTTGAACCGAAAAAGAATAAGATATTATAAATTTTCGAGGTAATTATCAATGAAATATAGCCGGTTATTATTTGTTGGAGGCGGAATGTTGGCCTCTGTTTTCGCTGCATTTTCGGCAAAGAAAAGTGATAAGCCCAATATCGTTTTTATTTTATGTGACGATATGGGTTATGGAGATTTAGGGTGCTATGGGCAGAAATATATCGAGACTCCGAATATAGATCGTATGGCTTCGGAGGGTATGAGATTTACACAGGCTTATTCGGGTAGCCCTGTTAGCGCTCCTTCCCGGGCTTGTATAATGACCGGACAGCACACCGGACACGGAGAAGTACGAGGAAATAAAGAGTATTGGCGAGATAGTGGCGAGGTGCGTTATGGAGTTAATACCGACTATGCCATCGTAGGCCAACACCCTTATGATCCCAATCGTGTTATTCTTCCTGAAATTATGAAAGAAAACGGTTATAGGACGGGAATGTTCGGTAAATGGGCCGGGGGATATGAAGGCTCTGTTTCTACTCCGGACAAGCGTGGTGTCGATGAGTTCTTTGGATATATCTGTCAATTTCAGGCTCACTTGTATTATCCCAACTTTTTGAATCGGTATAGTTCCCGGTTGGGCGACACTGCGACTATTCGTGTGACGCTCGAAGAGAATATCAAATATCCCATGTGGGGGGCCGGTTATGCTTTACGGCCTCAATATTCGGCCGATCTTATTCACGAAGCTGCAATCGATTGGTTGGATCGTCAGTCGGGAGACAAACCTTTCTTCGGTTTTTTCACTTACACATTACCTCATGCCGAATTGGTACAGCCGGAAGATTCTCTTCTAAATTACTATCGAGAACGGTTGGGGGAAACCGGTGTGTTTAATGGCAGTTATGGTGGGCGCTATAATCCCGTGACTCATACCCATGCACAGTTTGCGGCAATGATTGCTCGGTTAGATATTTATGTAGGTGAGATTTTGAAAAAATTGAAAGAGAAAGGGCTCGATGAGAATACCATCGTTATTTTTTCATCGGATAACGGTCCTCACGAAGAAGGGGGAGCCGACCCCGGATTTTTTGGACGAGATGGAAAACTGAAAGGAATTAAGCGTTCTTGCCATGAGGGAGGTATACGTATTCCTTTTATCGTTCGTTGGCCCGGTCATGTCCCGGTAGCTGTCAATGACCACCAGTTGGCGTTTTATGATATATTGCCTACTTTCTGCGACTTGATAGGGGTGAATCATATCGAGCGATATGGAGAGAATAGGAAAGACTATTTCGATGGACTTTCATTCAAACCTACCTTGCTGGGTAAAGACAAACATCAAAAGAATCATGAGTTTCTTTATTGGGAGTTTTGCGAGACCGATCAAATTGCTGTTCGGCAAGGCGATTGGAAGTTATTTGTTGAGAAGGGTAAATGTCATTTGTATAATTTGGTCGATGATATTCATGAGGATTGTGATTTGGCTGCCCAATATCCCGATCGTGTAGAAGATATGAAGCGTATCGTGTTTGAACAGCATGTAGAAAATCCTTATTTCAAAGTGACTATGCCCCAATAAAGTTAATGTATTTATATATAGATTTATGGAATTTTTGATTGACTTTATTTTGCATATAGACAAGCATCTGATTGAGATAGTACAGGATTATCATACTTGGGCTTATGCTATATTGTTTATGATTATTTTTTGTGAGACGGGTTTGGTTGTCACACCCTTTTTACCGGGAGATTCTTTACTTTTTGTCGCTGGGGCTATTACAGCGTTGCCCGGAATTCCCTTAGAAATAAATATTTTGGTACTTATTTTGTTTGTTGCTGCGGTATTGGGCGATTCTTGTAATTATGCAATAGGCCATTTTTTCGGTAAGAAGCTATTCAGTAACCCCAATTCAAAGATTTTCAAACAAAGCCATTTAGAGAAAACCCATGCTTTCTTTGAAAAATATGGAGGGAAAACCATAATTATAGCTCGGTTTGTCCCTATCGTTCGTACTTTTGCTCCTTTTGTGGGTGGTATGGGGAAAATGCACTATTATTATTTCATGATGTATAATCTAATCGGAGGAGCTTTGTGGGTAGCGATTTTTTGTTATGCGGGCTATTTCTTCGGTGATTTGCCTTTTGTTCAGAAAAAATTTAAAACTTCTGATTGTCGCGATTATATTTGTATCTTTGTTACCTGCCGTAATAGAGTTTGTACGGGCAAAAATGAAATTCAGAAAAGTAGACCAATAAAACAAAAAGGCTGTTTTCAAAATAGAAAACAGCCTTTTTTTTGCATTCAGTCATCGAGTCATATTATTTTTTCAAGGTAATCCATATAACGCAATCTTTGTCGGTTGCTCCATATTCTTCCTTCGATTTTTCATCTTTCAGGACTGTTATACTTTGTATATTGTTGGGATCTATATTTTTTAGTTCTGTTTCCGAAATCTTTTTTCCGTCTACGATGCAAAGTGTATTTTTCATGATATCCTCAGAGGTATCTTTCTTGGTAATCGTTATGGTTTTTATCGGATCTGTCGAAGTTGCAGCGTTTCCTTTGGTTTGTATGATAAGGGCTCCATTTTCACCATCTTTTCCATAACTTTTGATCGCTTCCTCTCCTTTGAGGACAGTTATCGATTTTATTTTGTCGGCATCGAGGTTTTTGAATTTGTCTTTGGAAATTTTTTTACCGTCTAAAATATATATAGGATCGTAAAAGTTGTTTTCATCGACTATGACCGAACCATTTTTTTGGACATCTACATTTATATTGCTAATTTTTCCTTTTGTATCGATTTTCTGTTTATTGTTTTCTACACTGTCTTTTGTCGTAATGGTTATGCTGTTGATTTTTCCTTTCGTGCCGATCGAAGTGTTCGGCTCGGTTTTGTTTCCGACTATGATAATTTTCGAACTGTTATTCTTTTCGCTGCTTTCGCCGAGGTATATTTTCAGATTTTGCCTGTCTTTGTCATTGCAACTGATTTCGGCCGAGCCTAAACCGACATAAGAGATGAGCAAAGTTTTTCCTATGGGTGTTTTTAAGGAGAAGTTTCCGTTTAGATCGGTTACTGTTCCTGTATTGCTGCCTTTGACCAAGACGGTGGCTCCGACGATAGGTTCGTTGGTTTCTATGTCTAAAACACACCCGGATATTTCTATCTCTTTATTCTTTATGGTTGCGGTGTTTTCGGAACTACCGATCATAGCTGTCAAGTTACTCAAATCGACCGAGGATACTTTGTTTAATTCATCGGAGATTTCGGGATGGGCGAATACCGAAACGGTACATAATGCGACCGGTATGACGTAGAGATACTTCAAGGTCGCTTTGCGGTTTGATTTCTTTTTTAACATCATGGTAATTCTTTTGTTAAGTTTATTGTGATTAAAGTGATTGGTTCACTACTGTCCCGTAAAAGTTGATAAATAGTTCTTTGAAATTATTGAAATATAGTCAATTACGTGGTTTTTTGAGATGAAACGGACTTGATTTTGCAACTTTGCAGTCTAATACAAATGGCTGCTATGTTCCAAGACAAATACGTATTCTCTCAATTAACCGCTTTTCTGAACAGGACTCAGTTCAACAACTATGTTCGCAAGTATGATGGCAACAGATATGTGAAACATTTCACTTGCTGGAATCAGATGCTCGCGATGATGTTTGGACAACTGAGTAACCGTGAGAGCCTGCGAGACTTAATCGTTGCTTTCGAGGCCGATAGCCAAGACAACTCTTGCGACAGCCAACCAGAACCGTGATTACAGAATCTTCGAAGATTTTGCATTCTATATGATGAAGGAAGCCTGCGAGAAGCGGACGACCAACATCCTTGACATTTCCGGAAAGAAATATGCGTTTGATTCAACAACGATTCCGTTGTGTCTAGCCACATTTCCATGGGCAAAGTTCCGAAGCAAGAAAGGAGGAGTGAAAGCTCATGTCTTATACGACATTGAAGCACAAGTTCCTGCTTTCTATACTGTAACCACTGCATCAAAGCACGATTCTACAGCAATGTCTTCAATCCATTATGAGCCAAATGCTTATTATATATTCGACAGGGCTTATGATTCTTTTTAAAGAGCTCTATAGGATACATCTTACAGACTCTTTCTTTGTTGTCAGGGCCAAGACGAACTTAAAGTATAAGACAGTCAAATGGAAGCGGAGAATGCCAAAGAACATAATGACAGATGCGGAAGTGAAACTGACCGGTTATCTCTCCGGGAAGAAATATCCGGAGTCATTCAGACTCGTCCGATATTACGATGAAGAAGATGACCGTGAGCTCACTTTTCTGACGAATGCGAAACAACTTTCTGCATTGGATGTCGCCAATCTTTACAAGAAAAGATGGTTGATCGAGCTGTTCTTCAAATGGCTCAAAGCAGCACCTCAAGATAAAGAAATTCTGGGGCACAACAGCGAACGCCGTCCGCATACAAATCAGTGTCGCTATTATCACATACTGTCTTGTGGCTATTGTCCAACATGATATGAAGTTGAAACGCTCTACCTATGAAGTTTTGCAAATTCTCAGCATATCATTGACAGACAAAACCCTCTTGCGTGACCTGTTCGACAAGACTAATTTCAATGATGTCAAAGATCTATATAATCCCATTATTCCGGGGCTATTTGATTAATTGTTTAACTCGTCCCATTTTAACGGGACACTAATGTGATTGGTTATGTAATAAAACTTGGAACCGACCGATCGTTTTATTAACAGTAATTGGTATTGTTTGGCATCGATGCCTTGTTCCAAAACGTAATTATCGGCTTCGTATTCATGTACGGTTTGCAGCTCTCGTTTCAGTAACCAGGCGGCCGGATTGAACCATTGTAATCCTATACAGAGATCGGCAGCCAGTAAATCCCATGAATGATGTTTGCGAATGTGTGCAGATTCGTGTAGGAGTATTTCTCGGCGATGGTTTTGGAAGTCGGCTTTTGAAATGACTATTTTCCCGAACCAACTGAAAGGAGCAATGGATTGGGAGATAACGACAAGAGAAAGTCCGTCGCTGTCGGTATATTTTTCCCCGCTCCGAATCAGTCGCAGAAGTTTTATAATTGTGCAGACATATCTGGTGATAAAGTATAAAATCCCGATGAGATAGATACTTAGTACCGCGATAATACCTATCGGAATTTTGCTTTGTGATTCGTTTTCGATATAAGATATTGCCGGCAGACTGTCGAGTATAGTAGTGTTTGAATACGTTTCGGGAACAGCCGTATGAACCGGATATAGCGGAAGAATAAACGATAGAGGTATCAATAGTAGCAATGCTGTTCTATTGTAGCGGTAAAATGTTTCCTTACTTAGCAATATACTGTAAAACAGATACAGAATGGCTAGATAAACAGAGGCTTTTAATATATAAACAAAGAATGCGCCCATTGGTGGTGATTGGTTATTGTTCTGCGTTTCCTTTTTCTACTTTTTCGATAAGCTCTTTCAATTCTTTCAATGAAATATCTTCTTCCTCGATCAAAGAGGAAACGACTCCCAAATAGGAGCTGTTGAAGTATTTACGTATGACTTGTCGCAAGGTCCGTTTTTTGAACGATTCTTCGCTTACAACAGCAAAATATTGATAGGTTTTACCATATGCTTTGTGTGACACATAGCCTTTTTCTTCGAGTCCTCTTACGATGGTCGATAACGTATTGAAGTGAGGTTTGGGTTCGTCATAAAAATCCAACAGTTCTTTCACGAATAATGGCCCTTTATGCCAGAAATAATTCATGATTTCCTCTTCTTTCGATGTAAGTCCTTTCATATTTTTTCTATTTATGATACAAATAAACTAAATGTTTTAGTTTTTCAACTAATTATTGTAGTTAATAAAACTAAACAAAATAGTTTATTAACTACTGTTTGTAGTTTGATTAGGAAGAAAAGAAAAATCGGCAATAGATGTTTACACTCTATTGCCGATTATATTGGACTAATAACTAATGTATTGTTCTTTTTCTTTTATCATTATTTTTGAATATTGGGAAGTTCGAGCCCGTATCCACGTTTCTTGTCCTCAACTTTTAACCATAACCCGAAGAGAAGAGCCAACACACCTAAACTTGCAAATATAAGCATAGGGGTTGTATAGTTGTATTGTAACGGATCGGTTATGCCGGGATTCGAGATTCTCAATGCTGCACCTATAATCATGGGGAATGCATATAATCCTATGTTTTGAATCCAGAAAATAACGGCGTACGCCGAACCTAATAGCTTGTTGTCTACAAGTTTGGGGACGGACGGCCATAAAGAAGCAGGAACCAATGAAAAAGAGATTCCCAATAATATGATAGATAAATAGGCGACGATAACAGCTGCGGTAGTACCTTTCAGGGCCGGCAACACCAATGCGAATACCAAATGGCAGGCAATCATTAACAGTGCACCGAAAATGAGCATAGTAGCTCCTTTACCACGATGGTCGAGAAAATTTCCTAAAATGGGAGTAATAGCCGCTGCACCCAAAGGGAATACGAAAAATACCCAACCGGCTTGTTCGGCTGTGTATCCTAAATTACATTGCAGCATATTGATTGCATATTTTTGGAATGGGAAAATAGCCGAGTAGTAGAGTACGCAAAGAAGAGCTACTAACCAAAATACTTTGCTCGAAAAAATGAGTTTGAGATCTTTCAATTTGAAAGGATCGTCTTTTTCCTCACCGCTTTCGCCCATCTGTTGTTCGAGTTTTTTATCCATGAAGGCATAAGTGATAAAACAGATGAGTCCGATTGCCAGTAATATCACTGCTACGAGAACAGGACGAGATACATCGATAGGAGAGATTTTATTGGCCAAGACCGGAGAGCCTAAGACGACTACGGCGACTCCCACACGGGCAATAGCCATTTCTACCCCCATGGCGAGTGCCATTTCTTTCCCTTTGAACCATTTGACAATTCCGCGGGAAACTGTAATTCCCGCCATTTCTACGCCACAACCGAAAAACATGAAACCGATAGCCGACATTTTAGCCGACGCGGGCATGCCCTCGTAAAACGGGGTGATGTTCCACCATTCCAAAGGTAAATTCATAAATCGGTTCATGAGAGATTCAGCTCCGCTACCGATAAATGCATTGCTGACAGCGAAATAGTTGATGGATGCCCCTGCGAGCATAACAGCCCCGGAAAGAATAGCCGTGAAGCGAACACCCATTTTATCGAGAATGATACCCGCAAAAATTAAAAAGAATACGAATACATTCAGGAATGTTTCAGAACCGGCATAGTGCCCATAGGCATCGGGGGACCACCCTCTTGATGTTTGCAAAAGTTCTTGTAAAGGCGATAGTATATCCATAAAAATATACCCGAAAAACATGGCACTTGCCAGTAGAATAAGGGCCGTCCATCGTATAGCCGGGACGTCCTTCATCAATTGGTTCATTTTTTCAGTCATTGTGTTTATGTGTTTTATATATTAACTTCTTAGAAATAGACAGAAAATCCCATTTTTATTCCGTACTGGTTGAATTTATCGGTAAAACTATGCTTCCAATATACGGCCGGATCCAGAGATATGTTTTGGCTTACGAAAATCGCATATCCCAGCTCGGCTCCGACATATAGGTAATCTCGGCATTGAGAGTCGCTCCCTTTGGGTTTATACCACGCATGGGTGTATCCTGCGTTTACGCCGAGAAATAGAGTCGTGAGCGTATAATATCTAATGCTTCCCACTATATCGATGCTATTGTCTTTGTACTCTTTATTCCATGCGAAGTCACCGCCGATCCCGACAAGAATAGCCAAATTATTGGCAATGAAATTACCTGCTTCGACTTTTAGGCCGAGGTCGAACGTTTCTTTGCCCGTATCTTCCGTGTGGGTACTGCCTAAATTAAAGCCGCTTAATTGAGGGTTGATGATCCATGTGTTTTTTAGGATTTGAGCCGAACCGGTGTTCGAAAACAACCATATAACTAAAAAGGTTAATAGTACTTTCTTTGTCATAGTCCGATGAATTTTATTTATGGTTTATGATATATTGTCGTTTCGTAGGGTTCTTCGTTCAGAGGCATCTTGCTTTTTCCTTCGCTCTTCTCTGATTTTTTCTCTACGTTTCATAGCCCATCTGAGTATGAAAATGACGAGTAAAGTAACACCGATAATACTAAAATATTCCCAGTAATTTCCGCTCAAAAGCATACCTCTGCCGAAGTAGGCCATCACGGCTAAATAAATAACCAAGAGCAATGCTATAATGTCGTATCGTTTCATAATATTGTAGTTTTATAAAGACGAGGGTTGAATTTTATATATGGGAGATTTGAATTTTCCAGATTTCAAAACTTCGTATATTTTTATGCAACTCCAAGCATCGGTCGCTGCATAAAGTTGTTGATTTTCGGTAAGATGATCGGCTTCCCAGTTGGATAATCGTTGCCCTTTGGAAATTTTTTTCCCGATAACTATACCATAGATTTTTTGTAGACTTTGATCTTCGATGTTGTATTTCTTCACGAATTTTTGTAATTCTATAAAATTTCTCGGTATAAATTGTCCGCTGTTTAGTCGACTCAACATGCAGAAGTCATCTTTGAGCGATATTCCCACTTTCAAGAGGGATTCGTTTTCGAGCAGATTCTTAATTGCAGGTGTAAATCCTATGCGATTTATACGAAACAGATAACACGTATCGTGGGTCGATAATTGGATAAGTGCTACATGATTGCTTTTTCCTTTTTTGAAAGTTGGCCGAGTCTCTGTATCGAATCCGATAATTTTTTCGTTATTTAGTTGGAGTACTGCATTATCGGCAGCTCTTTCATTATCGATTACGATTATTTTCCCCGGAAATGTTTCTATGGGTAAAGTCGCAATGATTTCTTTACTGATTTTTATTTTATTGGGTGTATCGTTCTCCATAATTTTTTAATCCAAATCATCGTTCAACTTGTCGAGAATATCTCCGTTCTCTTGTTGATGACCGAATATATCGGTGTAATTATCGGAGTGAGAATGATGGTGTCCACAGTCGCAATTGTCGTCACATTCATCATCATCGTTATCCAGAGTGTATCTTATGTTGTGTAATGCTCGGAGCACGTTAACTAGTTGTTGCCCCCAGTATGTAACGAAATTTTCGAAACAAATGTAAAGAGCTTCGAGCATTTGGGGCTCATTTCCCATGCGATATACCGAAATGAAATCTTTCAAGTCTTGATAAATATCGGCAAGAGCCTCCGAAACATTTGCTATTATCGGGGTTTCACTGTATTTCATATCGTTTTGAAAAACTTCCAGATAACTGTCGTCTTCCCCCAATAGACTTTCTATGTTTTCCCGAATGCTCTCGTACATACTCTCTGTGACGAATTTTTCGGAGAATCCATCTTCTTCGGGTTCTTCCGGTGTTAATAGTGTTGCTTTCAGATATAGCAATGGTAGTATTTTTGTGATTTTATCGAGAAATCCTTCTTTCTCCAATTCCGGAACACGTTCGATAAAAGCACAATATTCGGCACTGACCGTTACAAATTCGATGATATTTTTTGAATAAATACGTTCGTCCATTAGTCTTTATTTTTATAAAGTCCGTGGTTTATGATATAATCATATACCGGTCGAGGTATAAAATAGTTCATATTTTTCCCTTCTGAAATTCCCTGTCGTATTTGGGTCGATGAAATTTCTATGATAGGAGCATGACACAATTTTACGTTTGCAGGCAGCGACCTTTTGTCTATGTCGTAACCCCGGCGCGGATAGATATAAATGGGATACTCTTCGATAATTTTATTGTAGTCTTTCCATCTGTTGAATGAAAGCCAGTTGTCTGCACCGATAATCAAGGTAAATATCCTTTCGGGATATTTCTTTCTGAGGGCTTCGAGAGTTTGAATCGTATAGGAGGGGCGGGGCAGGGTAAATTCTATATCGGTCGTCCGAATCTTAGAATTGCCGTTCACGGCCATATTTAACATTTCGATTCGTTGTCTATCATTATTCGAGGACAATTTTTCTCGTAGAGGATTTTGAGGAGACACAGACAGCCATATTTCGTCGAATCCTTCATATTCGCACAAGTAGTTCGCTAATATGAGGTGGCCGGTATGAACCGGATTGAACGTCCCGGAGAAAAAGGCTGTCTTTATCGGTTGCATGTTTTACTTATCATTTATCGAGAAATTGTCTTATTGAACGGTATGCCTCTTCTTGGGCTTTTTCCAAAATATCGTTCACTATGATTTTATCGAATTTTGGTGCGAACGACAATTCGTATTCAGCTTTTGCTATCCGGTGGGCTATAACTTCCGGGGTATCTGTCGCTCTGTTTTTTAATCGTTGTTCCAATGCTTGTATGCTGGGTGGCTGGATAAACAAAGCGAGAGCTTGGTTCCCGTAATATTTTTTTATGTTGAGTCCGCCGACAACGTCGACATCGAAAATAACATTTTTCCCCGAGTCGAGAATCCGTTCCACTTCGCTTTTCAAAGTGCCGTAGAACTTCCCGGCATAGACTTCTTCATATTCCAGAAATTCGTCGTTCGCTATACGTTCGCGAAATTCATCGGGTGTGATGAAATAATATTCGATGCCGTTTTTCTCAGTCCCTCTCGGAGCACGACTGGTGGCAGAGATAGAGAATGACAGGTTCAAATCGCGATTCAATAACGATTGTATGATGGTGGATTTACCCGAACCGGAGGGGGCCGAAAAGATGATGAGTTTACCTCTTTGTTCCATTACATTACATTTAGTACTTGCTCTTTGATTTGTTCCAACTCGTCTTTCATACGCACGACAATGCGTTGCATCTCGGCATGGTTCGATTTGGAACCGAGTGTGTTGATTTCACGTCCCATTTCCTGACTGATAAATCCGAGTTTTTTGCCTTGCCCTTTGCCCGATTGCAGGGTTTCAAGAAAATATTTCAAGTGATTGTCGAGTCTATGTTTTTCTTCATTGATGTCGAGTTTCTCGATGTAGAAGATCATCTCTTGTTCAAATCTATTTTTGTCGTAATCGAAATTGTCGATTTTGTTCAAAGCGTCGATTATCCGACCTTTTATCTTTTCGATGCGCTCTTTTTCGTAAGGTTCTACCTCTTGTAACAAATGAGCTATGTTGGCGATTTTCTCTTCAAAAAGGTGTTGCAACATGGCTCCTTCCTGAATTCTGAACTCTTCCAATTGAGAGATGGCTTGGTCGACTGCTTTTCTCAAAGCGTTGAGTTCTGTTTCGTCTATCTCTTGACTTTCGGAGCTCATGGCATCGGGCAGACGTAACAAGATGGAGAACCAGTCGTCGGGCATCGCAATACCTAATTTGACCGAGGCTTCTTTGACTTGTTGGAAATAACCTTCCAAAACCGGAATATTTATTTGGGCAGAAGCCTCCTTGCCGATAGCTTCGCTGTATACGAAGAAGTCTACTTTCCCACGTTCCAGACGTTTGGCTATTTCGGATCGAATTTCCATCTCCATTTCCCTGTATTGCTGAGGAATACGGGTCGATAAATCGAGTTGTTTACTATTTAAGGATTTTATTTCGACAGTTATTTTTTTATGCGGTAATTCCACTACGGCTTTACCAAAACCGGTCATCGATTGTATCATAAGTCTGTAAATGTTTTTGCAAATTTAATCTTAATTCCGATGAGAAAGCAATAAATTGAAAAAAAAGAGCTAATTTTGTACACTCGTTAACGTTGATTACATCGTTGGTTTATCGCCTTTCCGACCGGGTATCGGGAGATAAATCATACTTTACGGATTGAATTATGCCGAATATTATACATATAGAGACTTCTACGTCTGTTTGTTCCGCCGCCTTGTCTTCCGATGGTGTCGTTCAATGCCATTTCGAGAATTTCGAGGGGCCTTCGCATGCTTCGTTGTTAGGAGTATATGTAAAACAGATTATGGATTTTTCGAGAGATAAAGGAGTCAAGGTGGATGCGGTTGCCGTGAGTAGCGGTCCCGGTTCCTATACGGGATTGCGTATCGGTGTTTCGGAAGCCAAAGGTCTTTGTTTCGGATTGAAAGTTCCTCTCATCTCAGTTCCTACGCTCGAACTTTTGGCTTGTACGACCATGTTTAGAAACTATTTTGAGGAAGATGTGTTATATTGTCCTATGATCGATGCCCGTCGCATGGAGGTCTATTCGGCTGTTTACGATAATGCGTTGAATGATGTCGTTCCTGTCGGTGCGTATGTAATCGATGAGCATACTTTCTCGGACTTGTTGGACAATCGTCGGATCGTATTTTCGGGAAACGGCTCGACAAAATGTAAAGATGTGATTAAACATCGCAATGCCATATTTGTAGAAGGAATAGTTCCTTTGGCTACCGATATGTTGGCATTGGCCGAGCGTGCTTTCCGTAACGGGCAATTTGAAGACGTGGCTTATTTCGAACCTTTTTATCTGAAAGAGTTTATAGCCACGACTCCTAAAAATAAAATATTATAAAAGTTATATCAATAGAAATTATATGCAATATACTTCGGAATTGAAAAGACTCGTGTTGCCCGAATATGGCCGCAATGTGCAGCAGATGGTAGATCACTGCATGACCATAGAGGACAGAGCGGAACGTACCCGTTGTGCCAATACGATTATAAATATCATGGGGAATCTGTTTCCTCATTTACGAGATATCGAGGACTTTAAGCACAAATTGTGGGATCATTTGGCAATTATGTCCGATTTCAAGTTGGATATCGATTATCCGTATGAAATCATCAAAAAAGAAAATCTTCATACCGTGCCCGAGTCGGTTCCTTATCAGGCTTCTCCCATAAAGTATCGTCATTATGGGAAAATTATGGAAGAGATGTTGAAAAAGGCGGAGTCGATGCCCGATGGACCCGAAAGGAGTGCATTGGTTTCCATGCTGGCGAATCATATGAAAAAGTTGTTTTATCAATGGAATAAGGATTCGGTGGAAGATGAGAAGATTTTGAAAGATTTGCGGGAGTATACACATGGTGTGATTGATCTCGATGCATCCACATATCATTTGAGAGATGTGAGGGAACCGGTCGTGCAGCAGCGTAAATCAAAAAATAATTCGAAAAAAGCGGGTAAATAACCGCTTTTTTTGTATCTTTCACTCATTAACCTTAATAGAGAAAGAGAGTATGGCATCTTTTATTATTGAAGGCGGGCATCGCTTAAATGGTGATCTGATACCGCAAGGAGCTAAAAATGAGGCGTTGGAGGTTTTGTGTGCTACACTGTTGACCCCGGAAGAAGTGAAGATATACAATATTCCCGATATACTCGATGTAAATAATTTGATACAACTTTTGCGAGATTTGGGCGTGACGGTAAAACGCATAGGTCTGAATGCGTACAGTTTCAAGGCCGATAAGATAAATCTCGATTATCTCGATAGTGACGAATTTTTTCAAAAAGGAGCTTCTTTGCGGGGATCGGTAATGATTATCGGACCGCTTGTGGCTCGTTTCGGGTATGCCGTTTTACCGAAACCGGGAGGCGATAAAATCGGGAGACGCCGGTTGGATACCCATTTTCTCGGTATCCAAAAGTTGGGAGCTACATTTAATTATTGTCCCAAAGCCCAGCGTTATGAAATTAAAGCCGATAAATTGCGGGGTAGTTACATGTTGCTCGATGAAGCATCGGTTACAGGTACGGCAAATATTCTAATGGCAGCTGTATTGGCCGAAGGCGATACGACGATTTATAATGCCGCTTGCGAGCCCTATTTGCAACAACTTTCAAAAATGTTGAACCGTATGGGGGCGCATATCGAAGGTATCGGGTCTAATCTGCTCACCGTTCACGGAGTTTCATCGTTAAAAGGGTGTGAGCATACTATTCTTCCCGACATGATCGAGGTGGGTAGTTTTATCGGTATGGCAGCGATGACACGTTCGGACATTACGATTAAAAATGTATCGTATAACGATTTGGGAATTATTCCCGATAGTTTCCGACGATTAGGGATAACCGTGGAACAGCAGGGCGACGATATTCATATACCCGAACATGAATGTTACGAGATAGAGACTTTCATCGATGGTTCGATTATGACTTTTGCCGATGCTCCGTGGCCGGGATTGACTCCCGACTTGTTGAGCGTATTCCTCGTTGTGGCGACACAGGCGAAAGGTAGCGTCTTGATTCATCAAAAGATGTTCGAGAGCCGTTTGTTTTTCGTGGATAAACTTATCGATATGGGAGCGCAAATCATTCTGTGTGACCCGCATAGGGCGGCAGTTATCGGTCAGGCTCACGCACACACGTTGAGGGCTACCAATATGGTTTCACCCGATATTCGAGCGGGAATAGCCATGCTTATCGCTGCAATGAGTGCCGAGGGTACAAGTCGTATTCATAATATAGACCAAATCGATAGAGGGTATCAAGATGTCGATAAACGACTCAATGCGATAGGTGCACGTATTACCCGTTTATAGATCGATGAAAGAGTGGTATTTTTGTGTTGCCGTGGCGGGATTGCTTCTGTCTTCTTGTTCGCAGCAAGTACAGGAGCGTGCCGACGGCGGGAAGACTTCCGATGCAATAGTAACGGAAGTTCCCGTAGAGGAGACTTGCGATTCTACCGGATACCGTTTGTATCGGAAATATTTGGCTGCGATAGGAGAGAATCCTTCTTATTTTCAATGGAAGGATTTCCCCAAATATTTGGGGGCGGCGTATGTCGATGAAAAAGGTCATTTTGTGATACAAGTGCTTGGCGATTCGGCAAAAGCGAGGAAACAGATTGTCGAGGTCGTCGGGAGCGACGAGGTAACGGTTATTCCCCGGAGAAATTCTCGGCAGTTATTAGATTCGTTGTATGCCTATTTGTGTGAGATACGCCGGTTCCGGGCCGATGAACCGACGGTTGCAGTGTTCGATACGGTTTGTTACGATGCCCGTGACAGTTGGACGATTTATGTACATGTCAAAGCTCTCGATTATAACATGACCGAATATGTCGATAGCCTGTACCGGTATATCGGGGAGTTCCGAAAAAAAGTTTTACTTTCTCGATGGGTGCAGGTAGAGGGAAAATACACGGTTGTAACCTGTGTGGATTTGGACGAAATAAAAGTGAAAGAATGATTACAAGGGAAGAATTGATAAGGATAGGAAGGTTTAATAAGCCTCATGGAGTGAAAGGCGAGTTGTCTTTTACTTTTACCGATGATGTGTTCGACCGCACGGAGTGTTCTTATATCGTATGTGAGATAGATGGCATATTCGTACCGTTTTTTATCGAGGAATATAGGTTTAAGAGCGATACGACGGCTTTGATTAAATTGGAAGATGTAGATAATGAAGCGGATGCGCGTCCATTTACTTTACTCGATGTTTATTTCCCGAAGTCTTATTACAAAGAATCGAATGAAGATGAAGCTCCGGGAGATTACTTTATAGGCTTCACTGTGATCGATAGCGAGAAAGGAGAGTTGGGGAAGATTGTCTCGATCGATGATTCTACGGAAAATGTATTGTTTGAAGTGGAATATAACGGGCGATTGTTGCTTATACCGGCTGTCGATGAATTTGTTTGTGAAATAGACGAAGATAATCGCAAGTTGTATCTGAATATCCCCGACGGATTATTGGATTTGTAGTTCGAAAAATAATCGATATGGAAACAAAAAAGGAGGTGTGTCAAAACTAAAATGTCCCCTCCGAAAAGTTATAGATTGTAACTATGACATTTAAAAAGGGTCGTATCAAGCTCTGTATTGAGTAATGATACGACCCTTTTTTAGCCTTTCGAGGGCTCTCAAATTTCAAATTATAAGTTCATATCTTCAAAAATTGAGTTTTGACACACCCTCTTTTTGGGAGGATAATACGAAAATCATATCTCGATGATTTCATGTTGTAAGGTTTGTGTGTCGAGCAGGAAAAGTTTCCCACTTAAAACTTCGCCATAGCCGGTAATGATTTTAATCACTTCTGCGGCTTCCATGCAGCCGATAATTCCTGGAATAGTGCCGATAACTCCTCCGGGACGAGCCGGGGGAATAACTTCGGGGCGGGGATAAAGATCACTGTATTGAGATCCGCCTCGGTAATTAAAGACGGAAACCTGTCCCCGAAATTCCGAAATGGACCCATATACATAGGGCTTTTTGAAGCGGGAACAAACATCGTCGATCAGATAACGGGTCGCAGCATTGTCGCATCCGTCGACAATGATATCGTAAGCGGAGACAAGTCGATTTGCATTGTCGGGGGTGAAGCGGTTAGGATAGGTCTCGAATCGAGTTGAACTGTTCAAAGCCGACAGTCTTCGACAAGCGCACTCGACTTTCGATTGTCCTATTTCAGCCTCGGTATAAAGAATTTGCCTTTGTAAGTTGCTTTTTGAAACGATATCATCATCGATAAGTCCTATTTGTCCTACTCCGGCAGCGGTCAGATATAGAGAGATGGGAGAACCTAACCCTCCTATACCGACAATCAATACCTTAGCATTCTTCAATTTTTCCTGTCCTGCTTCCCCGATTCCGGGAATCATGGTTTGGCGGATATACCTTTCGTTCATCGATCGAATATTTTGTCCCAGTCTTTCCATACGACCTCATACCCCATAGCTTTGACTGCTTGTTCTACTTCGGCAGGTGTCCGTTCGTCGCTGACAGAAAATTGTTCTAACGCTTGCGGATAAGTGGCATAACCTCCCGGGTCGGTTTTCGAACCTGCGCTTATCGAAGTCGCTCCGAGAGTGGCGATGTGGTCTCTGAATTTTGCGTTTTCTCGGGTGGATACGGAAATATCCACGTCGTGGTCGAAAATACGAAATGCAAAAATCAACTGTGCCAGCTCTTTATCCGTCATGATTACATTGGGTTGAAAATGACCTTCGGACGGGCGCATGCGGGGGAAGTTGACGCTATATCGAGTTTGCCAATAGTGCTTGCGCAAGTATTGCAAGTGTATGGCCATCATGGTTACATCGGTACGCCAGTCTTCCAATCCGATGAGTACTCCCATACCTATTTTGTGTACACCGGCTTGTCCCATGCGGTCGAATCCGTTTACTCTCCATTCGAAGATAGATTTCATGCCTTTCGGGTGATATACTTTGTACCGGTCTTTATGATAGGTTTCTTGAAAGCAGACCACGCCGTTGAGACCCGATTGGGTCAAGCGATAGTAATCTTCGCTTTTGAGGGGCATGACTTCTATCGATAGGTTCGAGAAGTAGGGACGTGCGATTTGTAGAGCTCGTTCCAAATAATCGACTCCGGCATCGCGTGGATTTTCTCCGGTTACGATAAGCAAATTCTCGAACGGTCCCATTTGACGGATTGCCCGGCATTCATTTTCGATTTCTTTCTCGGTAAGAATAATTCGGGCAATGGGGTTATTGTGATTGAATCCACAGTAGACACAGTGGTTTGTACATGAATTGGTGATATAAAGCGGTACATACATCTGTATCGTTTTGCCGAAACGTTCTTGGGTATAGAGCCTGCTCAATGCCGCCATGTGTTCTATATAGGGGGCGGCAGCCGGTGAGACGAGTGCCATGAAATCGTCGAGTTGCAAATGCTCTTTACCAAGAGCGATTTCGACATCGCGATTCCGTTTCGAAGCTATGCAGGCTGTTATATCTTCCCAAGAATATTTTTCTAATTCGTCGGAAAACATATCTTTCTTTTGTTTTTAGTAATCGTTTTTTTATCATTTATTTCTCGATACAGTCGGTAATATCTTGCGACAGGCGCATGGCGCAGAAATTCGGTCCGCACATGGTACAATAATTACCGTCGTGGAACGAGCCCTGTTTGTAGTATTCGAGAGCGCGTTCGGGATCGAGTGCCAAATTGAATTGGTCTTTCCAGCGGAACTCATATCGGGCCTTGCTCATGGCATCGTCGCGTATTTGTGCTCCGGGAAATCCTTTGGCAAGGTCGGCGGCATGTGCAGCTATTTTATAAGCGATAACACCGTTACGTACATCTTCTCGATCGGGTAATCCCAAGTGCTCTTTGGGGGTTACATAACAGATCATGGCTGTGCCTAACCACGCGATTTGAGCCGCTCCGATAGCCGATGTAATGTGGTCGTATCCCGGTGCGATGTCGGTCGTCAATGGACCTAACGTATAGAAAGGAGCTTCGTGGCAACTGTTCAGTTCTTTTTCCATATTTTCTTTGATTTTGTGCATGGGGATATGGCCGGGACCTTCGATAATGACCTGTACATCATGAGCCCATGCTTTTGTAGTGAGTTCGCCCAACACATCGAGTTCGAGGAATTGCGAACGGTCGTTGGCATCGTGTATCGAGCCCGGACGCATACCGTCACCCAGAGAAATCGCTACGTCATATTGTTTTAAGATTTCACAGATTTCATCGAAATGTGTGTACAGGAAACTTTCCTGATTGTGAATGACGCACCATTTTGTCATAATAGACCCTCCGCGCGATACGATTCCGGTAAGTCGTTCGCCCACCAAATCGGCATGAGCTTTCAACACGCCGGCGTGAATGGTGAAATAGTCCACTCCTTGCTCGCATTGTTCGATAAGTGTGTCGCGGTAAATCTCCCACGACAGATTTTCGACTTTTCCATTTACTTTTTCAAGGGCTTGGTAGATGGGGACAGTTCCCACGGGGACAGGACAGTTCCGGATAATCCACTCACGGGTTTCGTGTATGTGGTCGCCGGTCGATAGATCCATCAGTGTGTCGCCCCCCCAGTGGCAACTCCATACGGCTTTGTCGATCTCTTCTTCTATACCCGAGGATAGCGCAGAGTTCCCGATGTTAGTGTTTAATTTGACCAAGAAATTACGGCCGATAATCATCGGCTCGGCTTCCGGGTGGTTGATATTCGCCGGAATGATCGCTCGCCCGGCGGCTATCTCTTGTCGCACGAATTCGGGTGTGATGTGGCTTTTAATGCCTAATTGTTCGTTTTGCAAGTTTTCCCGTATGGCGACATATTCCATTTCGGCCGTGACGATTCCCTGTCGGGCATAATACATTTGCGTGATGGCATGTCCCGGTTTGGCTTTGTAGGGAAGGGGAGTATTTTTGAACCGTATAGGGTCGAGAGACGGGTCGTCACGACGGGCACGGCCGTATTCCGAGGTGATATCGTCTTGTCGCTCCACATCGCCTCGCGCCGTAATCCATGATTCGCGCAGACGTGGAAGCCCTTTGTCTATATCTACCGTAATATCGGGATCGGTATAAGGCCCACTGGTGTCGTATACGTATACGGGAGCGTTGGGCGTGTGTATCCGTTTTCCGTTTTCTACGGTGACTGTGTCGGTGAGGTTTATTTTTCGCATCCCCACCTGTATGGGAAATAATTTCCCCGGAATATATATTTTTTCGGAACTGGGATAAGAATCTTTGATTATTTTTTTTGTGTCCATATTACTTTTGCGTTTAATCTAAAAAAGAGGTTAACGGGCTGCTGGCTTGTGCAAAATGGTATTGTGCGCCTAATCCGGCTTCGTATGCCCGGCGGCCGGCTTCGACAGCCTGTTTGAATGCGATAGCCATTTCTACGGGATTCCCGGCGACGGCGATAGCCGTGTTTACCAACACAGCATCGGCTCCCAGTTCCATAGCTTCTGCGGCATGGGAAGGTGCACCTATCCCGGCATCGACGATGACTGGTACATTACTTTGTTCAATGATAATTTGCAAGAAGTCGCGAGTGCGCAATCCTTTGTTAGTGCCTATCGGTGCGCCTAAGGGCATTACGGTGGCAGCGCCGACTTCTTCGAGCCGTTTACAAAGTACGGGGTCTGCTTGAATATAGGGAAGTACCACGAATCCCAGTTTTGCCAGTTGTTCGGTAGCTTTCAAGGTTTCCACAGGATCGGGTAGGAGATATTTGGGATCGGGGTGGATTTCGAGTTTAACGAAATCGGTCCCGAAACATTCTCTGGAAAATTGAGCCGCAAGTACGGCCTCCTCGGCATTGCGTACTCCCGATGTGTTAGGTAGAAATTGTACTCTATTGCGGTCGATGTGTGTCAACATATCGTCTGTGGCTTCTTGGGTCATGTTGATACGTTTCATGGCCACGGTAATCATTTCGGATCCGGAGGCTTCGATGGCTTTTTCCATTAGTTCATTCGAGCTGAATTTCCCGGTTCCTACGAATAAGCGGGAGGAAAATTCCCGTCCTCCGATAATTAATTTGTTCATGCTTTACGATATTTATTTAATAGGTCTATTATTTTTTTAGTTTCCTTTTCAGGATCTTCGGCTTGCAAGATAGTTCCCGATAAAGCGATTCCCGACACTCTGGTTTCCATGATGGCCGGAATATCGTCGGCTGTGATACCTCCGATGGCGACCACCGGAATTTTCAAGTCGTTCGTCCGGCATTGTTCCATGATTCGGGCATAACCTTCGAGGCCGAGGATAGGACTCAGGTTCTTTTTCGTCTCGGTATATCGGAATGGTCCCAAGCCGATATAATCGGCATCTTGTCGGACTAATCCTTGTATGTCTTCAAAGGTATTCGCCGTTCCTCCGATAATGTATTTCTCGCCGATAAGCAGACGAGCTTCGGAAACAGGCATGTCGAGCTTTCCCAGATGAACGCCGTCTATGTCGAGGTCGGCCGCCAGTTGGGCATAATCGTCGAGGACGAGTATGGCTTCATGTTCTTTACAGAGCGGAATGAGTTGCTGTGCAGTTTGCCTGACTGCTTCGATGGGAGCATCTTTCATGCGGAGCTGTATCCACTTGCAACCTCCGTTCAAGGCGGCGACTGCTCCCTCTATGATTCCGAATCGGGGTGTCTGGTGGGTAATGAATTGTAACATATTTTGTTCGTATTAATCGTTTCTTAATCGGGTAAGTTGTCGAATAACCCCTGCAATGGTCGGTTCCTGCCACAGGAAACCGAGTACGGCGATCCCTCCGAAATTCCAATCCTTTATAGCCGTTTTTTTTTCGGGGGTGATACCGCCTAAGGCAATGACTCTCTCGTTGATAACATCTTCTTTCCCAGCCTTAGTCAGTTGTTCGGGCGAGAATGCGGAACGGTATCCCTTTTTCGATATGCTGTCGAAGATGGGGCTCAGAAACAGATAGTCGTATTGTTGTCCGTCCGCCAGTTCCTCGATGGAATGGCAAGAGCGGGATAGGGTGGGGATATAGTCGTTCGACAGAGGTCGGTAATGCGGATTCCTTCCATTGAGATGAACACCGGAAAGCCGGTATTTTTCCGCCAGTTCGAAATGGTCGTGAAGTACTATTCGATCGTAATAGCGGGGAGGAATCGAGAGTAACAGTTGCTCTGTTTTTTCTCCGGAATACTTCGGTTTGCGGAGGTGGATTAAATCCAATCCGTTGTCGAGCAGGGCGGTGATTAAGCGGTTTTCCTGTTCTATGGGGTGTTCCTCTGTAATGCCTATATATTTCATTTCGAGAAATCCGTTCGTTATCCTCCGAATGTAGCCCGGATAATCGTTATCTTGTTCCCATCGGTTAAAATCCGATCGTTCCATTCATTTTTGGGAACCAGCTTGTTGTCGATGGCGATAGCCGTACCTTCGATGGCGATTTGTTGCATATCGAGTAACTCTTTTACGGAAATGTTGTCTTGGACTTCTATTTCCTTTTGATTAATATAGATTTTCATCTTTAATCGGGTTTAATGGGGTTAAAACACGAGGAGCGAAAAAATGGTTTACCGAACCATGACCGCTTCCTATTGTAATGTCGGCTCCGGTCTGTAAAGCTTGGGTGAGATATTTTTTGGCGAGGGAAACGGCATCGGTCAACCTGTGTCCCAACGCCAAATAAGAAGCGATTGCAGAAGAAAAGGTACACCCTGTTCCGTGTGTATTCCGGGTAGAAATGCGGGGTGAGGTGTAGCGAACAGGAACAGAATTGGGCATAAAGAGTATGTCGCAGGATTCTGCTCCTTTCAAATGTCCTCCTTTCACGAGAACGGCACGACAACCGGCTTGAAATAGTCTGTTGGCTGCTTTTTCCATATCTTTCTCACTGTCGATGGCAAGTCCGCTCAGTATCTCGGCTTCGGGAATATTGGGAGTGATGACTGTCGCCTGTGGCAACAATAGTGTTTTAACAGCAGAGATAGCTTCTTCCTCGATTAGCCGACAACCCGAAGTAGAAACCATAACCGGATCGAGCACGATATTCCGTAACGGATAACGTTGTAGGCAATCGGCAATCGTTTCGATGGTCGCGCGAGAGTATAGCATGCCTAATTTAACGGTTGTACAAGGTAGGTCGTCGAGTACGGCTTCGATTTGTTGCCGCACGATATCGGGTTCGATACCTTGTATGTCCCTCACTTCGCAGGTGTTTTGTGCCGTAATGGCCGTGATAGCCGATGTGCCGAACACCCCGATGGCCGACATGGTTTTCAAATCGGCTTGTATTCCGGCTCCTCCACTGCTGTCCGAACCGGCTATTGTCAATACGACAGGATAAGTTTTCATACGGTTTGTTTCATTTAAGGGGATGCACATAAAACCGTATTGAAAAAGATAGAACTATGAACAATTCCTGCGCCGGCATTATCCGTATCAGGTTCATAGGGTATAATCTCAGCCGCTTTTAGGCACCCCTTTGTTTGCAAACAAAGGTATGGATTATTTTTTTACAGCTGATATTTCTTAATATAAATTAATGAAGATATGCTTATTCGAATAAGACGATAGAGGCGTTTTTTAAGGGGGGGTGCATGTTTTGTTTTTGAAGAAAGATTCTTTTTCACCGAAAAGCTGGTTTCGATTGATCGAACCAAGTTGCTTTTGGGTCGTATTGGACGAAAAAGAGCGCCTCCGGTCTGAGGTGGATTTTCGTATTAGGCATATTTCCTGTATATTTGCCTACATATAATAAATATTAGCGTAAAGATTCATGATGAGTATTTTGTTTTTACTTGTGGGTTTGGGCTTAATCCTGTCTGGTGCTAATTTTTTGACCGATGGAGCGGCTGCATTGGCCAAAAGGTTTAACATATCGTCGCTGGTAATAGGTCTAACTATCGTGGCCTTTGGAACTTCGGCTCCCGAGTTGACAGTTAGTATCGTATCGGCTATTAATGGGAGTGCCGAACTTTCTATCGGGAATGTTGTGGGCAGTAACATTTTTAATATTTTGATGATCGTTGGTGTGACAGCAGTTGTTGCTCCTATAACAATAACCAAAGGAACATTGACAAAAGAAATACCGCTCGCCATTCTCTCGTGTGTGGTTGTCTTAATTTGTGCTAACGATGTGTTTTTGGAAACCGGTGCGGAGAATATACTGAATAGGGCGGACGGTTTGCTTATGCTTTGCTTTTTTTGCCATATTTCTCGGGTATACGTTTGCTATCGCACACGATAATACAGGAGAAGAACAAGCTGAAATTAGACCGTTATCTACATGGCGTTGTTTATTGTATATCGTTGGAGGGCTCGTCGCTTTGATTTTCGGTGGTCGGCTTTTTGTCGATGGGTCGAGCGAGATAGCCCGGTCGTTGGGAGTAGGAGAGTCTGTTATAGGATTGACTCTTGTTGCTATGGGGACTTCTCTTCCTGAATTGGCTACTTCGGTGGTAGCTGCTTTGAAAAAAAATCCTGAGATTGCTATTGGGAATGTGATCGGATCCAACCTGTTCAATGTCTTTTTTGTATTGGGCATGAGCGCTACCATTACTCCATTACCCTTGGGTGGAATAACGAATGTCGATCTATTTTATTTATTAGCGGTTTCTTTGTTGTTGTTCTTTGCCGGGAGATATTATAAGGTACGTACGATTACTCGGGTGGAAGGTGTATTTATGATTTTTGCTTATGTAGTTTACACAGGATACTTGATATATATGCTGTAAATACTATATTAAGTTGCATTCGGTAATATTCAAAAATGAAAGAGAGACTGTGTTGTATAAACTGTTGTCTGGTGGTTTCTGAACTATACATAAATGTCAGGTGTTTTTATGTAATTATTAAATATTTTTAATTTCTGTTTTTCGCTGATTTGTTTAATATCATATAAATAATTTGTAAGTTGCTCAATACTATATATTTATCTGGCTTTTTGTAGAATGAGAGCATTTTTTGTAAGATTTCATTGTGTTTTTTAAGAAATGTAGCTACCTTTGCGAAAAATGTGAAGTCAGAGTACTTAGCATAATATGCAGATATGTTTGAATCATTCTGTTGTTATTTATCCTGTTCTTCACAGAAAAGTAAATGTAGTTCTTCTGAAATTGATAGTTTATAGTAATCTATCTCTTGTATGAAGCGTTATATTTATTTACCCTTCCAATAATGATTATCCACTGAGATAGGGATGGGTCAAAGAGGGGTTATAAGTGATTCTTAGAGCCGGGAAAAGCTTTCTTTTCGGTGTCCCCCAGTAGTATAGAGGCGTATATTTAAGGAATGCATAAAAAATAAAGTAATTTCTTTCGCCTGAGATTTTGGGTTAACAGATAGGATTGATTTCTTTCATAGTGGGGGCGTTAGTGGATAAAGATATTTTTGCATAGAATTGGGTCAATATGTTGAAAAAATTGGGTTTATTAGTATTGAAAATGATGAATTAAATCTAATATTTTATGGGTTATATTTCGATTTTATTGTTGTCATTTTTTATTAGTTTGGGATTTTCTATTTTTATTATTCCAAGAATTTTATTGATATCGTTTAAAAAGCATTTATTCGATATGCCAGATGAACGAAAAGTACACAAGGGTATAATACCTCGTCTGGGAGGTGTTTCGTTTTTTCCTGCCGTTATTTTTACTCTTTCTTTGATGATAGGGCTGAATAGAATTTACGGGGAGGAATTGTTTCCCTCTATTATCGGAGTGAGTGATACGTCCGTTCTATCTTTTGGGTTGAGTAGTTTATTGCTGTTGTATTTGACAGGTATTACCGATGACTTGATCGGAGTTCGCTATCGTCAGAAATTTATTGTTCAAATATTCTGTGCCATTTTGTTGGTGTCTTCGGGGTTATGGATCAATAATCTTTATGGAATCTTCGGAATTTATGAATTACCTCCGGTAGTGGGACTCCCGTTTACCGTATTTACTATTGTTTTTATTACTAACGCTATAAATCTGATAGATGGAATAGATGGACTGGCTTCTGGATTGAGCGGAATAGCATTGTTATTTTTTACTATATTGTTTATTTATCAGAGGGAATGGCTGTATGCGGCTCTCGCTATCGTAACTTTGGGAACAATTATTCCATTTTTCTATTATAATGTTTTCGGAAATCCAAACCGAGGTAGAAAAATTTTTATGGGTGACACCGGATCGTTGACTATTGGCTTTATATTGAGCATTTTGGCGATTCGGTTCAGTATGTATGATAATGCAGTGTTACATCGAGTTCCCGATGCTATCGTAGTTGCTTTTTCTTTGCTGATTACACCGGTATTTGATGTTGTTCGGGTAATTTTGCATAGGGCACGTTTTGGTAAAAACATTTTCAGTCCTGATAAAAATCATATTCATCATAAATTTTTAGCATTAGGATTTTCGCATCGAGCAGCTATGATTACGATATTGTTAATCTCTGCTGGCTTTGCAGCCATGAATTTGTTGTTATTGACTCGTATAAATATAAATTTATTATTATTTTTAGACATTTTTATTTGGACCATTATGCAACTTTATCTTACTAAAAAGATTAATAGGAAAGTGGCTGGTTCAAAGGCTTGATATGTTAAATTGTTATTTTAGACAAATGAAATATATTCCGAAAATTCTCTTGGCTGTGATACTTGTAGGTTTGGTATCATGCGTGCCTTCTAAGAAAATGGTTTATTTGCAGGGAGCCGATGGCTTGGAGCAGTCCCCTCAAACCATAGTACAAGACTATGAATTAAAGATTGTCCCGGACGACCAGTTACTCATAACAGTGAGTAGTAAAGATGGTGAGTTGCTGGAAATATTCAGCAATAGTCAGGTATTAGGTAGTACGGGGGCATCGACCACGATACAGGAAACTGTTGGTTTAAGGGTCGATAAGGACGGAAAAATAGAAGTTCCTATTTTGGGTGAGATGCAGGCCGGTGGATTATCGAGAAGAGAGTTGGCCGATGCCGTCGAGAACAAGCTCATCGAGGGGGAATATGTAAAAGATCCTGTGGTGAATGTACAGATAAAGGGATTTAAGGTTTCGGTAATGGGTGAAGTAAACAGTCCCGGTGTGCAAACTATATCGGGAGACCGTATTACGCTTCTCGAAGCCTTGACTATGGCAGGTGACTTGACTCCCTCGGGAAAACGGGATAATATATTGGTAATACGCGAGGACGGAGACCAACGAAAAACTTATACCGTAGATTTAACTTCGGGCGAAAAAGTATTGGAATCACCTTGTTATTATTTAAAGCAAAACGATGTAATCTATGTGCAGCCTAATAAATCGATAGGAGTGAAAGGTAGCTCGACCTTGTCGTTTATTTCTGCCGGTAGTAGTATTATATCTCTTGTAGCATCGGTGCTGTCTATTGTGTCTATGATTATTGTGTTAAAAGATAAGTAACATCTCTATATGGAGCTCATTCAAGAAACTAAGAACGATAAGAAAAATGAAGGAGGGGTAACCCTGCGGGATATTGTCGAGTTGGTATTCGATAATTGGTATTGGATTGTGCTATCGGTCGTTATATGTATGTCGGTCGCATGGTTTTATTTAGCTATGCAAACACCGTTATACAAGAGAAGCGCGGTAATGTTAGTGAAGAGCGAAAACAAATCGGGAAACGATATGTCGGCTGTTCTTGAATTAAATGGGGGCATATCGGGTAGCGGAGTCGAGAATGAAATCTATATTTTGCAGTCGCATCAATTAATGCGTGAAGTTGTCGGACGCTTACATTTGGACGTCACTTATCAGGTAAAAAATTGGTTGCATTATGATCAGTTGTATGCCGAGTCACCTATCCGGGTGAATTTCTTGGATGCTTATACGGCTCCGGTTTCTATGGAAATTAAGCCCTTAAATGGGAATCGTTTTTTACTGAATCAACTCAAAATAGGTACGAAGAAAAGTGACAACGAAGGCCAAGAGTTTTTGTTCGGTGATACTATAATTTCCGCAGCCGGTCGATTTATTGTAGAGGATATCCCCGATAAAATATCGGCCTATTATAATGTACCGGTCGAAGTATCTCGTATAGACTTGAATACTGCGGCAAATATTTATCATTCGTTTATTTCGACCTCTTTGGCCGGAGAACGTACGACATTGGTACAAATAAACTGCGTGGACTCGAATATCTCGCGTGCCGAGGCTATATTGAACGCTTTGATTGATGTTTATCGGGAAACGATTATCGAAGATAAAAACCGCATTGCGACCAGTACGGCTAAATTTATTAATGAACGAGTCGAAATTATCAGTAAAGAGTTGGGTGATGTAGAGAATGAATTGACCGATTTCAAGCAAAAGAATCGCATTGTCAGTATAGATGCAGCGGCCACTCAATTTATGAGCGAAAGCAGTAAGATGAGAGACGAATTGGTGCAGCTGGAAACCGAGTATGCCATCGCACGGGCGGTAGAACGTTATTTGACCGATAATGAACATAGTAAGCAGTTGATACCCAATGTATCGGGGGTAGGGGATAGTGGCTTGCAAAATCAGATAACGACCTATAACGAGATTCTGTTACAGAGAGAAAGATTAGCCGCCAACTCGGGTGAGAATAACCCTTTGGTAAAAGATTTAGACAATAATTTAGCCGCTGTAAGAGTCAATCTTACAGCCTCGATGGATAGTTATCTGTCTACACTGAAACTAAAATTGAGAAAGGCCCGGGAGGTCGAGTCGCAGACACTCGATCGTATCGAGTCGGTACCACAACAAGAGAAAAAGGCTTTGGGCATTATACGTCAGCAAAGTATTAAAGAGTCGTTGTATACATTCTTGCTGAATAAACGGGAAGAAAATGCTTTGCAGTTGGCTATTACCGAGGCCAATATACGGGTGATCGAGTCACCCTTCGGTTCGTCGGCGCCCGTCGCCCCGGCTCGCAGAATGTTATTGATGGGAGCCTTTATCGTGGGACTCATTATACCGTTGGCGATACAGCTTTTGCGATTATTGTGGAACACCGGTGTGAGGGGGCGTAAAGATATTGAGGATTATACGTCGATGCCTATATTGGGCGAAATCCCATTGATGAAAGACCGAGATGGAGAACATGCCATTGTCGTGGAAGAGAATAAGACCAGCAGTGTGGCCGAGTCTTTCAGGTTATTACGTTCCAATATGGATTTCGTCGCTCCTCAGGCACGGGTCGTTATGTTTACGTCTACTATGCCGGGAGAGGGAAAAAGTTTCGTTTCCCGCAATTTTGCCGTAACATTGGCTATGACCAATAAAAAAGTGGTTTTGCTCGATATGGATTTGAGAAAACGCACATTGAGTAAAACATTGGATCTGAATACGAAAAACGGTGTGTCGACTTGGCTTTCCGGGAAAAACAACAGTGTGTCCGAGCTCGTTCAGTCCAGTAACATTCATGCGATGTTCGATATCATCTCGGCCGGTATTGTACCTCCCAATCCTTCGGAATTGTTGATGAGCGATCGATTACCTGTTTTGGTGGAAGAGTTGAAGAAACAATACGATTATATTATATTGGATTGCGTGCCGGCATTAGTCGTAGCCGATTCTTCTATCATCGGTCGGGTAGCCGATCTTACGGTCTATGTAATCCGTAACGGAATGTTGGATCGCCGTTATTTGCCGGAATTGGAAAAACTCTACCGGGAGAATAAATTCAAGAACCTTACGGTTGTCATCAATGGTGTCGAAATGGAGAGCAAAAAGTATGGATACGGTTACGGCTATGGTTATGGATACGGTTACGGCTATGGTTATGGATACGGTTACGGCTATGGAGTGGAACATGGAAGAAAGAAAAAACGTAATGTCATCTATAAAATTGCTCATAGAATAGGACGGATTTTTAGGGGGTAAATTTATCTGTCTTTTACCTCTTGCTTTGAATCCTGTTGGTACTTTAATGCTATTGCTTATTACCCATGATGAGATAGAGGGAAAACAATAGTTTAAGCGTGGATTTGTAAAATAGAATTGAAAATAAAACTGCTCCTGCGTCGATGTAAATCCAAGACAGTGGAGATGCTGGAAGAAACGATGGTTTCAGAGGAAAAGGGTTAAGTCTTTCTTCCGGTAATAATAAAAATAGAATATCTTTATATTATATGCCTCAACAAGAATCGCGGGTCAAAAAATCATTGTTGAATGCAAGGGTCAATCTCATATTCTATTTCCTGACTCTTATTCTCTCGTTCTTCTCCCGGAAGATATTTCTCGATACGCTGGGAGCTGATTTTGTGGGACTCACCGGCACGCTGCAAAACCTGCTCGGATTCCTTAATTTGGCAGAATTGGGGATAGGAAGCGCCATAGGTTATGTGCTTTATAAGCCCCTATTCGAGCACGATGAGGGAAAAATCAACGAGATTATCTCTGTGTTCGGTTATCTCTATCGTTGGATAGGTTTTATTATCTTGGGTGCAGGCATTGTACTGGCTTGCTTTCTTCCGTTGATATTTCCCAATACGGAGTTTGAGATGGGAGTTATCTTTTTTGCCTATTTCTCGTTTTTGGCCTCCTCGTTAATCGGTTATTTTGCCAACTACAAACAAACGCTTTTGGGAGCCGACCAAAAAAATTATGTGGTCACCGCCTATTTCCAAACAGCAACTATTATTAAGACTCTCATTCAAATGGCTTCGGCCTACTATACCGGTAGTTATTATCTATGGGTTGCTATTGAATTCACCTTTGGTATCATCTATTCTTTCGTATTGAATTGGAAAATCAATCAAGTCTACCCGTGGCTTCGCAGTGAAGTGCGTCAAGGCAAGCAACTATTCAAAAAATATCCCGAGGTGATGAAGTACACCAAGCAGCTTTTTGTTCATAAAATCGGGGTTTTTGCTCAATGGCAGACAGTCCCTTTTTTGATTTATTCTTTTTCTAATTTACAAATGGTCGCTTTTTATGGTAACTATACAATTATTACGGATAAAATTAGTTTGTTGGTTAATAATTTGACAGAAAGTACAACAGCCGGAGTAGGAAGTCTTATAGCAGAAGGAAATAAGCGCAATATATTGAAAAATTATTGGGAATTATTCTATGTTAGGTTATACATCGCTGCTGTTGTTGTATTTAGTATTTTTGTTTTTATAGAACCGTTTATTTCTCTTTGGCTTGGGACTCAGTATATCCTTCCTAAATCAATTCTTATTATTTTATGTATCAATATTTTCATTAATCAAACTAATGGAACAACGGGTCAATTTATATTTGGTTATGGTATGTTTAATGATACATGGGTTCCGATAGCTCAGTTTGTAACGTGTATTTTATTATCTTGCTTATTGGGCTTTTATTATGGTTTATTGGGTGTCTTAGTAGGAAATACATTGAGTTTATTGATTTATATTTATATGTGGAAACCTTATTTTTTATTTCGATGGGGATTTAGATTAAATGTATTGCAGTATGTATATAACTTGGGAAAAGGTATCACTTTATTGTTCATCCCAATTTTATTAGTGATTTTTATACCGGATTTTATTCATGATGGAGCCTCCTATATAGATTGTATCAATGCTTTGATAAAAATAGTTATATATTCTGTAATTTCTTTTCTTTCTATGATATCATTTTCTAAATATATGAGGAGTTTTGTTTTGCGTATAATAAAATCAATTCTGAAATGACAATTACGTTTTATACTAATTTTATTAATCATCATCAAGTTCCTCTTGCAGATGAGTTTTACAAATTAATAGGTGATGGTTATACAATGGTGACTTTTGAACCATTGCCTGAAGAATTCAGGAAACGAGGTTATGAAGATTTTTCTTATAAAAAATATCTTTTACCAGCATATGAATCACGTGAGAGATTACAAGAAGCAGAAGAATTAGCAATATCTTCAGATGTCGTTATATTAGGTGCTGCTCCAGAGTTTTTGATAAGAGATCGGTTAGAAAAAAATAAATTGACATTCCGATATGAGGAACGTCTTTTTAAGAAAATTGACCGCCGTTTGATTCATTTGGAATATTGGAAAAAACTATATAAAGAGCATACTAGATATAGAAGAAAAAAATTTATATATGCTTGGTGCTAGTGCATATAATCGATTAGATACGGCAATGTTGTTGTCTTATCCTCATAAATGTTTTAAATGGGGATATTTTATTAATGTACCATCAATAAATATAACCAGCATTTTGCAAGAGAAAGAGGACCAACCTCTTAAAATTCTTTGGTGTGGAACTATTTCGCAGGTAAAACGTCCTGATTTAGCTATTAAACTTGCTTCAAAATTAAAAAAAGATCACATCGAATTTCAATTAAATATGGTTGGAAGTGGAGGGGTGGAATGGACTTCGTTGATTACCAATTTAATAGATAAATTGGAGGTCGGAAGATACGTTTCTTTATTGGGAAATTTACCGAATGAAGAAGTTTTACAGATGATGAGGGAGTCTCATATTTTTATATTTACGAGTGATAGAGGTGAAGGTTGGGGGGTTGTTCTAAGTGAAGCTATGGCTAATGGTTGTACTGTTGTTGCATCAAATAAAATAGGAGCAGCTCCTTTTTTAGTTAAGCATAAAAAAAATGGCATGTTATTTCAATCTGGGAGTATTAAGAGCTTGTATAAAGCTGTGAAATTTATAATTGAAAATAATAGTTTACGAAAACAATTTGCAGTAGAAGCTTATAATACTATTAAAAATGAATGGTCACCTCAGATAGCTGCTGTTAATTTTATTAAATTAGTAGATTCTTTACAAAGGGACGAAAGTGATATTCTGATAAATGAAGGGCCTTGCAGTCGTGCCCATATTATTAATTCTAAGAAACTTCTTAAATAACATGGTTTCTATTGTAATATGTAATCGAAGTAATAGGATATCTCCTGTTTTAGAAAAAAATATTTCTGAAACCATAGGAATAGAGTATGAAGTGGTTTGTATTGATAATTCTAAAAATCAATATAATATATTTCAGGCATATAATATTGGAGTAGCGAAAGCTCGTTATCCATTAATTTGTTTTATGCATGACGATATATTATATCATACAATTGACTGGGGGAAAAAATTGTTGCAACATTTTCAGGATCCTAGTGTAGGAATGGTTGGGATAGCTGGACCTACATACATCAGTAAGTTTCCCGGTATATAGTGGGGAATCAATCATAGAGATAATCAAACGAATTCTACGCGTCAATATAATTTAGATACTGATAGATTTAATAGGTCAGATCATCATTTAACGTTGAATAACCCTTATAAAGAATCTGTTAGTGAGGTTGTCGCTTTAGATGGATTATTCTTTTGTATACCTAAAAAATTGTTTGAAAAGATCTCTTTCGACGAGAGTTTTGGTGGGTTTCATTTTTATGATATTGATATTTCTATACAGATAAAACAATTGGGATATAGAAATTTATGTATTTATGATATTTTGGTAGAGCATATTTCAACTTCCAATCTATCGAAGGAGTGGATTTTTGCTTCAAGAAAATTCTTCTCAAAATGGAAACATGAATTACCAATTTCGACCTATTTTTATAACCAAGAACAAATTGTAAAAATGGAAGAGAATAATCTTCAAACAATGTTGAATATATTGTCTGCAAATCAAATCTCTTTTTTTAAATACTATTCATTAAGGGAAATATTAGAAATTTCGTTTAAATGTAAAGCGTTTGTTCTAAAAAAGATATTGAAAAAATTATGTTGAAAAAACTATGGATTTTTTGTTCTTTAAATAGGAAATATTTTTTATCTATACCACGTAGTCTATATTATAATTTTCGTTTGCTCCCTTTTTCTCAGGCAATAAAAGTTCCTATCTTTTTGTCTAATTATGTGACTATCAAATTAAAGGATGGTTCCAGAGTGGAAATTTCTGCTGAGAAAGTTCACGTTGGTATGATAAAAATAGGTTATACCCAGTGTGATTTTTTTACTGCGAGACATCACAAATCAGTTTTGAATATTGGTAAGGGGCAGCTTATTTTCAAAGGGTTTGCTAATATCGGGGCAGGGGCTAAGTTATCAATAGATAAAGATGCAAGTCTCATTTTCGATAATCAGTTTTGGTCCACAGGTCCGTTATTGATCATAGCTCGCAAGCAAATACAATTTGGTCGTAACTGTGTTTTATCATGGAATATATCAGTGATGGATCATGATGCGCATGATATATATCATGGTGGAGTGTTAGTTAACACTCCACAACCTGTTTTATTTGATAATCACTGTTGGATTGGTTTCAATTCAACAATTTTAAAAGGTTCAATTATTCCAGAGAATTCTGTTATTGCAGCAAATTCGGTAATAACCAAAGCTGATTTTGAAAAAAATTCTGTTATTGCCGGTGTTCCTGGAATGACTATTAAGAATGGTGTTAATTGGAATTAATTTTAGTATGTGTTGTGAAAATAAAATAAATGTTAATAATGGGGGGGGAGATTAAATGATATAGTGATATTGAGATCTATATCTATATTATTGGTTGTTTTTGTTCATTCTTTTTATATTTATAATTATGGAAGTTTATCCGATATCGATACTATTGTTATAAAAATAGAGCGTTTTTTTAATTTAGATATTCTGAATAAATTTAGAATGCCTATGTTTATATTTATATCAGGATTTTTATTTTCTTTTTTGCATTATAAAAAACATAAATATCCCAAATTTATTGATTTATTTACGAATAAGTTTAAAAGATTGTTGATCCCTTATTGGGCGTTTTTCCCAATAACAGCTCTTTGTTTGGGAAAATTAACTCATTTATCGGTTGATGATTTTTTATATCCTATGGGACATCTGTGGTTCTTACTAATGTTGTTTTGGTGTTTTATCACTACAAAGTTTGTATTAGTATGTCATTTGGATAGAAATAAATATATGGTACTATTAATGTTTATTGTAGCCTATTTATTAGCTTTTTTTGAAGGTAATATTACAAAAATTGGTGGTCTTCAAGATTTTGCCTCTAAATTTATTTATTTTTTTACAGGCTTTATTTGTTATAAATATGATAGTATATTTCAATTAAGAAATACAAAGCTTTTAAGAATTACGTTATTAGGTATTAGTGCGTTTCTTCTTATATTTTTAGTAAATATATTAATGGATAGTTCTCGTTTTACTTGGGCAAGGTTATTTTCACCTGCATCAAGTATTCTTATTGTGTTATTTGGTTATTCTGTGGTAAATAGGATATTAAATAAGGGTTGGATTAAAGATATTTCTATTTTTGAAAAAATAAATAAATTAAGTTATGGAATTTATATTTGTCATCCATGGTTAATAGATTCAATAACATCAAATAAAATAATTATTTCGATAGCGAGAGACTATACACTATTATTCCCTCTATTTTTGTTTTTGTTCGCCTTAGGTGTATCTATGTTTTTTTCGAAGTTAATGTTAAAAACGAAGATTGGGCGATTCCTAATAGGATAGAACATTTTTCGTATGTGGGTTGTATGAAAGAAGATTTGTGATAAAAATGAATATAGTATTTGCTTATCCGACGGGGCTTAATCCTCAAAAAGGAGGAGTGGAAAGAATAACCGATATTATAGCTAAAATCCTTTTAAAGAGAGGGTATACTATCTTTTATTTAAATTGGGAAAGAGAGCAGGATAATTATGAATATCCTGTTCCAGTCATTGATTTACCATCTTCCAACCTTGAAGACCCCAACAATTTAGAGGTTTATAACCGTTTCTTAAAGGAAAATCGTATTGATGTTATTATCAATCAACATGGATTATATGAAGGAACATACTTTTTGTCTCAGGTAAAAGTCCAAAATGTTAAAATTATTTCGGTTTTACATAGTGACCCTTTTGGTTATTATGATCATCTTTTTGCCGATTTAATGACATTGAGAGATTCTTCTATTAAAGAAAAAGTAAAACGTGTAGCTCGTTTTTTTTTGTATAGGAAAGTAAAGAAAATTATACATCGCTCGTTGGTTAATCATTATACATTTATTCAGGAACATCCACAATATGTTTGTCTTTTATCGGAATCTTATAAAGAGAGGTTGGAAGAGTATTGTGATTTGCCAGACAATTATTTTATAAGTATTCCCAATCCGAATACTTATGAAAATATAGAAATTATACCACATAAAGAACCTATTTTGTTATTTGTTGGACGGTTGGATAATAGATCGAAAAAACTGTTTACTCTTATAGATATTTGGTATCGCTTGTGTAAGTTATATCCTCAATGGAAATTGATAATTGTAGGTGATGGTCCTGATAAAGATGTGTTGATAAATAAAGCAAAGGATATTTCTAATATAGAATTCAAAGGATATCAAGATCCTAGGGAGTATTATGAAAAAGCATCTATTTTTTGTATGACCTCTATTTTTGAAGGTTTTCCTATGTGTTTGACAGAAGCTATGCAATTTGGGTGTGTCCCTATTGCCTTTGATAGTTTTTCTGCGGTATATGATATAATTAAACCGGGAGAAACAGGAGAACTTGTGAAATCATTCGATAAGAAAGAATATGTAGGGAAATTGATTCATTTAATCGATGATGAAACATATAGAAAGAAATTATCGAAGAATGCTTTTCAATATGTAAAGCGATATGATATAGCGAATATATTGCCTAAATGGATAGAGTTGATAGAAAAATGAAACATATATTATTGGTATTGAGAGAACCTTTTTTAGATAGAATACCTAGTCTAAAGACATTGGTTTGGTTTCTATTAAATCATAATCATCGGATAACACTTATTACATCAGAGTCAAACAAATTTATTTTGTTATCTTTTGATCATGAAAATTTGCAGATAATAAAAGTAAAACAACGTAGTAAGAGATTTGAGTCGCCAACAACATTAAAATTGTTATGGAAAACTTTGTCTTTTGTATTGACAAGAAGAGTCGATTATTTGATGGGGGGGGATGCGATTGGAAATATTATTGCTTCAAAAATATCTCGACTCTTGGTAAAAAAACATATTTTTTTTATGTTGGAATATCCTCAGATCATAACAGAAAAAGTGCAATGTTTAACTAGGCTTCAACGATTGGAAAATAAATCATTGGAAAAATCAGATATTATTATTACGCATGATAAATGGCACAAGCAATTTTTATTGACTCATTTTAATCTAAATAATAAGATACTTTTGTTGCCAAATTCCTCATTTACTCCAGAAATATATATGGAAAGCAACTTCTTGCAAAAGCGATTAGGAGTACAAGGTCAGAAAATAGTATTGCATTCGGGGGGATTTGGTAAATGGTTTAAATGTAAAGAACTTGCAGATTCTACCTATAATTGGGATAAGAATGTTAAGTTGGTTTTTCATGTTAGTCACCGAGTTGAAGATGATAAATATTTTGAGGAAGTCTATGAGTCTGATTATCGAGGAAAAGTCTTGTTTTCTTTAAATCCAGTTAGTACTTATGAATTGGATTCATTAGTAGCTTCTGCTGATGTTGGTATCGCATTATATTCCGAAAAAGAACTTGGTTATAGAGCCACTTATATGGGGTTGGCTGCTGGTAAAATAGGAAATTACTTAAAATGTGGAGTCCCAATTATAGCGACAAAATTACTTTCTTTATCATATATAGAGACGTATCAATGCGGAATATTGGTTGAAAAGGAAAAAGATATAGCATCTGCCATAAATAAGATACTATCTAATCGGGATATGTATTCCAAAAATGCGCATCGCTGTTATCGTGAATTATGGCATCCAGAATCATACTTAAAAAAAGTAGGAGAGATTATTTAATGACAATCCTTATTTGCATACCTTGTTTGATGACCGGTGGAACGGAGATTCAGACGTTGAATCTCGTACAGGCACTTGTTGCCGGAGGACATCAGGTAGTGACGACATGCTATTTTGAATATAGCGATGATATGGTCGTCCGATTCCAAAAAGCCGGTAGCGAGGTGGTTTGTCTGAGTTCTGCCGGAACGCGAGTGAATGGTTGGCGGGGAATACTTTTTTTATACAAAGGATTACGCAGGGTATTGAAGTTGCATAAGCCTGATGTAGCTCATGTGCAATATATGGCGCCGGGGGCTATTCCTATCCTGTTGCTACGATGGTTAGGTGTACGGCAGATTATTACCACGGCACATACGGCAGCCGATATCTATCCTAATTTACGGCTGGTACATTTTATTCAACGACATTGTGTGCGGGCGTTTACATGTATTACCGAGCTGGCCGAGCGATCTTTCTTCGGGACATCTCGATTGTATAATGAGAATACTCCTTTGAACAAACGCAACCATTTTACGATTTATAATGCGTTGCCTCCTGGCTTTTCTATTGTGAGAGAGAATAGGAGCTTTGTTCGCCCAATCACGATAGGGGTTGTCAGTCGGTTAGAAGAAATTAAGGGTATGGATTTGGTTGTTCCGGCATTTGCACAGGTGAAAAAGCGATATCCTGATACCCGATTGGTGATTGTGGGGGACGGTTCTTTGCGGGTGAAAATGCAACGACAAGTGCAAGAGTGCGATTGTACCGAAAATGTCGAGTGGGCAGGTCGTCAACCGCAGGAGAGATTGACGGAGTGGTATCGCCGCATGGATATCGTACTGATGCCCTCTCGTAGCGAAGGGTTTGGACTGACAGCTATCGAGGCAATGGCAAACGGTTGTGTGGTAGTCGTTTCTCGGACAGGGGGATTGCCCGAAGTTGTTCAAGACGGAGAAGTCGGGCTGTTGCACGAGGTGGGTTCAATTGACGATATGGCAAATAAAATCGTATCGCTGATTGCGACTCCTGAGTTGTTGCAAAAATATTCATCAGAAGCGATACGGTATGTTCATAGGTATAGTTTCGAACGCTATTCTCAGTTGTTTAATGATTTGTATAAAAGATTGATAACTACTAAGCGGTAAATATGTACTTACTCAACTACATATATTTTCTTATTATCACTTTGTTGGGATTGAAGTTCTTGACGATGAAACGGGGAGTGATGGTCAACCCGCTGAATCGGGAGCAGAAGATGGTGATGGACGGCCCGGAGATGTTTTGGGTGTTGACTTTTTCTACCGGATTATTAGCACTATCGGCTCCCGGAGCATTAGATTTGATGGCTATTCGCTTAATGGTATTAGAGATCTTTTGCATAGTGGGCCTGTTTATTTGTAAGCGATCTCCGCAATGGAGTCCGGCCATAGTACTTTATTTGTTATATATTGTTTGGTTAGTAATCGGGTTGAGTTATTCTCCGGCTCCCGGATATGGATTCCGGGTAATTTTGAAATACCTCTATCCTCTGTTAATAATGCTTTTTGCTTCGGCGGCAGTGCGGGATAAAGAGGTTTTTCTCAAAGCCGGATTAGGAGCCCGGTTAGTAGCGGTTATTTCTATACCGGTATTAATAATACCAATGCTGAATTGGATTTTGTTTCCCGGAGTATTTTGGTATGGTACGGCAAGTGCGATACACTATATTACGATGTGTGTGTTTTCTCTGGCTCTCTTTTATTATACCGATGAAAGGAAGAAGAATCTTTTACTATGCGTGTTGTTTATGCTTCCTTGTTTGGTGTGGGTGTTTCGTACCAGTATTATGGGCACTACATTGGCTTTGATGACATTTTTCTTCTTTAAATACAAGATGAAATCGTTACCCGTAATTTTTGTTGTATTGGTACTGTTTGTTGTAGCTGTTTTTGCTATACCTTCAGTACGGGAGAAGATGTTTAAGGATAGCGAGAATGTATCTATCGAACAGTTGCAGCGGGGCGAAATCTCGAAAGACGATATTAATAGTAACGCTCGTTTTGCTATGTGGGAAGATTTACAAAGTCGGTTTTATGATGGAAAAGAACTGATGGGTTCGGGGATAGGAAGTGTCCAAAACTATATGTATAGTAATTTCGTGTTTGGAGGCTTGAAAGTGCCTCATAACGATTATGTTCAAATGTCTTGTGACTGTGGTATCATAGGTGTCGTATTATATCTGTTGGCGGTTTTTGCTATTATTGTGCATAGTTTTTTTGTATATCAAAAATATACCGATGTATCTATAAAGATGTGCGCTATCGTAGCCGGGAGTAGCATAGTCGGGGTTGCTCTTACGATGTATACCGATAATGTGGTCAATTACTCTATGGCGACACTTTCTTATCCGTTCGGATTTTATGGAATGATGTTAGGACTTATAAAAAAAGAAAGATAGTATGAAGAAAAAATTATATGTATATATAGACCCAATTAATATAAAATTTCCGGGCTTTTCTATTATTGCAAATAGGATGGTAAGATATATCCCGAATTGTGAAATTATAGATAATTTATCGAAGTGTAATAAATCGGATTGGATTTTACCAATGGGGATTGTTGCCGGGTTGAATTTATTGAAGGAAGGGGGACATTGTAACACTATTTTTTGGTGGATGCATTAACCTTAGGATTTAAAAGTACTATAAAGTTTAGTTGGAAATATAGTTCTATTTTTAAAAAATCTTGTATATTTGATGTATTACGGTTAATAAAATATATACCTATTGAGAGAAAGATTGTTGAAAAATATAAAAAAATTATTGTTGTATCTTCTCATGATCAAAAATATTTAGAGAGAAAATATAAGAAAGCAAATTTTTATACAGTAACGAATGGCGTCGTACTTCCGTCAGAAGACTGTATAAAGGAGAAGCAATTTGGATATACTTTAGGAATATTACATTATTGGGGGTGTGGCGCCCTTATTGAAATTGACTGGTTTGTAAAATCTTATCTTCCTAAATTAAGATTGAAATATCCTCAGTTAAAAGTTATAGCTGCAGGCCGAGGTGCGGATAATACAGTTAAAGAGTATTTTGATAGAAATCGGATAATATTTTTGGGTGAAGTAGAAAATTTATGTGATTTTTTTAATTCTATCGATATATACATAACAACTGTTCGTAAGGAATGTGGAATTTTGAATAAAGTGTTAGACGCATTTGCGTATAAAAAAATAGTATTGGGTTTGGAACATAATATGTATCCTTTTTCTTCAATTAAAGATGCTTATTTAACGTATCATAATTATCAGGAATGTGAGGACGCTATAAAATATATTGCTAATAATAGTCAAGAAATACGTCAAAAAACTTTGATTGCATATAGATATGTACAAGAACAACATAATTGGGAGAAAAATATAAAATTATTGGAGCAAATTATAAATAATGATTATGAGTAAGTTGCTGTTCTTTGCATCAGATTTTAAAATAGGGTTAAGTACGCTTTTGACTGATGAGTTGATAGCGCTTTATCGATATGGTATTGAAGTATGTGCTGTTGCCGGAGAAAATGAACAAGAATCTGGATTATCGGAGAAAATAAAAATAGAGGCTATTCCGATCTTTCGGATAGATGGTCTAGACAGACATGAAAAATTTAAGGAATTAGCGATTTCTTTAATTGATATAATGGTTAAGAATAAGATACGAGTTGTTCATGTACAAAATAATTGGCAGTTAGCATTGATGGCTTATGTTAAATTCAAATTATGCTTTAAGCAAAAAATTCGAATTATATATACTCTACATGGATTTCGTCATAATCATTTATTGAAATCTTATGTAGCACAAGTAATAATTGGATTGGGATTATTGTGTTTTGCGGATAAAGTAATTTGCATGAGTGACTATTTGCGTAAAAAATTTAAGCTATTGTCTTATAAAATTGAATTATTGCCGTTAGGAGTATCTACTTCTTTTTTCTCAGGAAATTATTGTCCGTTACCTCAAAATGGTTTGCAAATGATTTTTCCTGCTCAGTTTAGACATGGTAAAAATCAAGATATCATTATTCGGGCTTTTGCAGAGCATATCAGGCGGACAAATGATAATGATTCAAAGTTAGTACTTCCTGGGGCTGGTGATTTATTGAGTGAAATGAAAGGTTTAACAGAAAGATTAGGTATTTCAAATCGAGTGGAGTTCCCGGGTTTACTTTGTAAGGAAGATGTACGATTATTGTACTTGAAAAGTAATATAGGAATAGTTTCGAGCAATAGTGAGACTTTTGGACAGAGTATTGTTGAACCTTTTGTATTAGGACGATGTGTTATTTCAACCCCCGTTGGAATAGCCAATGATATAATACAAAATGGTGTAAATGGTTATATATATACTTCTCAAAAGGATTTGGTAGAAAAATTTGATTATTTGTATACTCATCAAAATATGATTTATCAAATGGGTGAAAATAATTTTAAGGAAAGGGATTTATTTAATTGGGAGAGAATAAGCCAAGTTTATAAAGAAAAAATTTTATTTCTATCTTGATAGACTACATATTCTTATTAATTATGAAAATCCTTATTGTCCATAATAATTATGGGAAGTATAGCGGGGAAGAGGCTGTTGTCGATAAGATGGCAGACATGCTTATGTCTCACGGTCATGAGGTGGCGTTTTATCGCCGGACAACCGAGGGGGTAAGAGAATCGGCCGTTGGGAAGATAAAGGGATTCTTGTCGGGGATTTATTCATCGTCCGGAGTGCGAGGTATGCGGGATGCCTTGCGACGGGAACGTCCCGATATTGTGAGTGTGCACAATCTGTATCCGTTTATCAGTCCGGCTGCACTTTTCGAGTGTAAAAAGGCCGGAGTTCCGATCGTTATGACTATACATAATTTCCGATTGATTTGTCCCACGGGATTATTTATGCGTGATGGTTTGCCGTGTGAAGTGTGTTTGGAGCGAGGTAATGAGTGGAGTTGTGTACGATATAACTGCGAATGTAGTCGATTAAAATCGATTGGATATACCCTTCGCAATGTATATGCCCGTTGGACAGGTGCTTATCGAAAGAATGTAGCTGCGTTTGCTTGCATTACCGATTTTCAACGACAGAAGTTGATCGCTGCCGGATATGAAGCCGAAAGGGTAACGGTTATTCCGAATGGTATCGATGCTCCGGCCTCGTATGATTTAACCGGGGGTAATTATGTGGCGTACATCGGGCGATTGAGTTATGAAAAAGGATACGACTTATTGATAGAAGTAGCTCGCAGAAACCCGTCTATTCCGTTTCGATTTGCCGGGGCTAAGCGGGAACAAAGCGATATGGAGATTCCCGGTAATGTCGAGTTCATGGGATATTTACAGCAGGAAGAGCTTTCGGACTTTATTTGTCATTCCCGTTTTGTCGTGATGCCCAGTCGCTGTTACGAGGGGTTCCCTATGGCTATTCTTGAAGCTGCTTGTTACGGTAAACCTACTATCGGGCCGGCTCATGGTGGTTTTACCGAGATTATCGGTCGGGGAGAGCAGGCGATAGGAGACTTGTTCGAGCCTAATAATCTAGATGATTTGGAGCGAAAAGTGGTATCGTTGTGGAACCGTCCCGACGAGATTGCCCGATTGGGTGAGAAGGCTTTCGAGAAACTGAAACGGGAATATTCGTCGGAAGTAATTTATCAAAAATGGGATAATCTATTTCAAAAATTAATAAAAGAGTAATTATGCAAGAACAATTTAGGGGGGGGGCAAAAATCGTGCCAAAATCGAATAATAGGGCTGGATTTAGTTCGAAGCTGTGCGATATTATTTGTGATAGCAGGCCATTTTTTTGTCTTGAATACTCCATTTAAAAATACAGATTTTGGAGGCTTTTCGATGTTTTTGCAGGCAATGTCCATTCCGTTATTTATGACGGGAGTTCCGTTATTTCTTCTGTTGACCGGTTATTTGAATATCAATAAAACGGTATCGAAACGGTATTATAAAGGCTGTATTCGGGTACTGGCTTCTTATTTTCTGTTTTCGCTCCTTACGATTTTGTTTCGTAAATATTATTTACAAGAGGATTTGACTTGGGCAAAATGGATTTTGAAGATGTTCGATTTTTCGGCTATACCATATGCATGGTATATCGAGATGTGGATAGGATTGTTCCTCTTGACACCGTTCTTGAATATGTTGTATAAAGCAATACCTACTCGGTGGCAGAAACAGGTTTTGATATTGACATTGTATGTGATGACGGCATTGCCCGATTTGTTGAATCGGTATGGACTACATTGGGTTCCCGGATTCTGGGCTTCGTGCTATCCGTTGACATTTTTCTTTGCCGGCTCTTATATTCATGAGTATAAACCACGGTTTGAAAGTTGGAAGTTGTGGATTGTGATTTTGTTATTGTGCCTGATAAATCCTGTATTTAATTCATTGTTCGTACATAATCATACGCTTATTCAAATTGCGGGAGGCCCGTGGGGTGTATTTGGAACGGTTATTGCTATGGCATTTTTTCTGCTGTTTTATCAGACCGATTTCAAATTACCGGTATTGCGTAAAAGTTTGACAAAGATTTCGCTTTTGTCTCTCGATATGTATCTATGTTGTTATCTGTTCGACGCAATGGTTTATCCCTATTTCATGGAACACTATTTTGTGAATCAGTCGCAATTTGGGATCTATTTCTTTGTTATTGTTCCCATATTGTTTATTGGCTCATTCTTATTGGCTTGGGTGAAAGAGGGTACATTCTGTTTGGTGAAAAGGTTGATGTAAAAATTTGTACCGTTTTATTTCTTTCTATTTTCTTCTTAGTGAAATTACGAGAAGCCGGGACTTTTGAATCGTAAGCAAGAGGCATATTGTCGTAGATTGTATTTCAGTAAATATTTCTCTGCTTCTGTGATTCCCGTGTTTGGGAGGGGAGAATGGTGTGAAAAAGATTCGGAACGGTGGAGTAGATAGGGAATAACGAAGGATTATATTTCAAGTAGAGTAATACATTTACAAACCGAGTAAATAAGTCATCGATGGGCTCGGTCTGAAATCAAACAAGCGGGTAAGATTGTTTTATAGTCGGGATAGGGGAGTTCCGACAGTCACTTTATATATCAATTTTTATGGAGAATTATTTCAATATCAGGTATGAGTTTGATAAACGAGCTGTTTTACAGGCTATCGACGAAGCGTTGTTATTGGGGAAGCCGGGATATATATGTGTCTCGGACGGGGTTATTTTAAGCACAGTAAACCGGGACCCGGATTACAGACAGGTTGTAGATGGAGCTATGTTCTCTATTTGTGACAGTGGTTATGTACCCTTGTATTTGCGATGGATTTATGGCATAGAACGTCACCAGTATTGCGGAAGCGAGATTTTTATGGATATTGTCCATATGAAGCGATATAAAATGGCTTTTCTTGGAACGACGCAAGCGACTTTAAACGGGCTGCAAAACAACTTGTCGGAGATAGATCCACGAATCGCGAACATGTGGTTTTATTCATTACCTTATAAGAAAGTCGAAGAGTTTGACTATCCGGCTATTGCCGAGATGTTGGAAAAAGATGGCTCCGAGATTATTTGGATTGCATTGGGTGCTCCCAAGCAAGAGATATTTATGAGCAAATTGAAACCCTATTTGAAACGAGGGGTGATGATCGCTGTGGGAGCGGCATTCAAATTTTATAGCGGAACCGATGTGAACAGGGCTCCTTATTGGATGGTGCGGGCTCATTTGGAATTTTTGCACCGAATTTATTGCGAACCGAAAAAGCAAATAGGGCGTTGCTCGATGATTGTGGAATCTCTGCCTAAATTGCTTTATCAAGAGTGGAATCGCAAGCGAAAACGTAAAAAATTGGCGGGAAAAACCGAGTGATTGATTCGAGGAAGTAGGCCGGTAGAGCCGAATTTGAAAATTTGACACTACATTTGTCTTTTGTTATATTTATGGAATATAAGATGTGTTTTATCAAAAGGCCTAAGCGAGCTTAACTTTTTTGCTTTCGACTTTCACTATATTTGTAGAATATAGGATACGGTTCGGCATAGCCAAATCGGAAATGAAATTTTCATTTGTCTCTGCTCTCACCTTTCGCTATATTTGTAAAATGAAGGAATTGCTTCGGTAAGGAACTCGAATAAGCTCGTTTTTTGCATTCGGCTATATTTTTATGGTGACATTATAAATAGATGAAATAATCAATAAAAGCGAATAAATACAGTTATGAAAACAGCGCTAATTACCGGTATTACCGGGCAAGATGGTTCATTTCTTGCAGAATTTTTATTGGAAAAGGGCTATGAAGTGCACGGAACGATCCGTCGGTCTTCGGTAGACTACCGTGAACGTATAGCCCATTTGGAAGGTCGGCCTCATTTCCATTTGCATTATGCCGATTTAGGAGACTCGATGAGTCTGATTCAGGTGGTCGGGAAAGTAAGGCCCGATGAAATATATAATTTGGCAGCTCAAAGCCATGTACAAGTGTCATTCGATGCCCCGGAATTTACAGCCGATGTAGATGCCACCGGTGTGCTTCGCATTCTTGAAGCCGTCCGCCAATGTGGTTTGGCCGAAACTTGTCGCATTTATCAGGCTTCGACGTCGGAGTTGTATGGTAAGGTAGAACAAGTTCCACAAAACGAACAGACTCCATTCCACCCGTACAGCCCTTATGCAGTGGCCAAGCTCTATGGATTTTGGATTGTCAAAGAGTATCGTGAGGCTTATAATATGTTCTGCTGTTCGGGTATCTTGTTTAACCATGAATCGGAACGTCGGGGGGAGACTTTCGTGACTCGTAAGATTACATTGGCCGCCGCTCGTATTGCACAAGGGAAACAAGAGAAGCTCTATTTGGGAAATCTTTCGTCGTTGCGAGATTGGGGATATGCCAAGGATTATGTAGAGTGCATGTGGCTCATTTTACAGAATGATAAACCGGAGGATTTTGTGATTGCCACCGGTGTACAGCATTCGGTACGGGAGTTTTGTCAGTTGGCATTCCATCATGTAGGTATAGAATTGGATTTCGTAGGCGAAGGGGAGAATGAAAAGGGAATAGATCGGGCGACCGGAAAGATCATTGTCGAGGTCTCTCCTGATTTTTATCGTCCTACCGATGTGGTGAATTTGTGGGGTGACCCGACGAAAGCGAAGAAAGAGTTGGGGTGGAATCCCATGAAGACCTCTTTTGAAGAATTGGTGAAGATTATGGTCGATGCCGACATGGCGAAAGTGGCGGTCGAGAGAGCCGGAGACGAGATTCGCATGAACTTGGCTGAATATCTGGAAAAGGGTATTGTTAAATAAGAAAAGAATCGGTATGGAAAAGAGTGCCAAAATATATGTAGCCGGACATCACGGATTGGTGGGATCGGCTATTTGGAAGAATTTGCAGGAAAAGGGTTACACCCATTTGATAGGTCGTTCTCATAAAGAATTGGATTTGCTCGACGGGGTTGCTGTGAAGAGATTCTTTGACGAAGAGCAACCGGAGTATGTGATTCTGGCGGCCGCTCATGTGGGGGGAATTATGGCAAACAGTATCTATCGGGCAGATTTTATCTATCAAAACCTGCAAATACAGCAGAATGTCATCGGTGAAAGTTTCAGACATGGAGTAAAGAAATTGTTGTTCTTGGGCAGTACTTGCATTTATCCGCGTGATGCTCGACAGCCGATGAAAGAGGATGCATTGTTAACTTCTCCGTTGGAATATACGAACGAGCCGTATGCGATTGCCAAGATTGCCGGTTTGAAAATGTGTGAAAGTTTTAATTTGCAATATGGAACCAACTATATTGCTGTAATGCCTACTAACCTCTATGGCCCTAACGATAATTTCCATTTGGAGCGAAGCCATGTGTTGCCTGCTATGATTCGTAAAATACATTTGGGAAAATGTTTAATGATGGACGATTGGGGCGCTGTTCGTAAAGATCTATCGTTGCGGCCAGTGGAGGGTATCGACGGAACCGCCACGACAGGAGCTATTCTCACGGTGTTGGGTAAGTATGGTATTTATCCCGATTATGTGGAATTGTGGGGGACCGGGAAACCGTTACGTGAGTTTTTGTGGAGCGAGGAGATGGCCGATGCTTCGGTATATATTCTCGAACATGTCGATTTCTCTGATGTGAAAGGTGATAACCCGGAAGTAAGGAATTGCCATATCAATATCGGAACAGGTAAAGAAATAACCATAGCTGCTTTGGCTCATCGGATACGGGAAGTTGTCGGTTATGAAGGAGAGATTCGGTTCAATGCCGATAAACCGGACGGGACCATGCGTAAATTGACCGATGTTTCCAAACTACATGCTTTGGGGTGGCATCATAAAATCGAGATAGAGGAGGGGGTACAAAAGATGTACGATTGGTATATCGCAGACCACACGGATTTGTTTCGTTAAGATAGTTCTACCCAACATATAAAAAAGCCCAGAAAGAACTCAATCTTTCTGGGCTTTTTTATATTTGACTTTTACAGAATATGGCTTGGCTCAAAATAAAACGAATTTATTTTAAGCCCGCTTTCCGTAATGTTTTTTGTTGAAGATGGTTAGTCTGTCCAGCTCATTAACTTACGGAGAAATGGAGTCAGTTCGTCAGCCATTCGTTGTTGTTGTAAAAGGCTGGGATGCCAGCTTGCTCCGTATCCTAATTCTCCGGTTTGGGGAGTCATATCGAAACGATATACTTCGAGGTCTCCGGCTTTGTGAAGTGTATCGGAGAGTCGGTCGAGCGTATTTTTAACCAAAGACAACGACTTACCATGAAGCATACAGCCTGTAAGCCACACGATTTTGGCTTTTGGATAATTATTGCGTACTGTTTTATGGAAAGCGAGATAGGCATTATACAAACGATCCGTATCATAACCGGGCGTGCTGGTATCGTTTGTACCGAGGTTTATGCATACGACGTCTGGGATATATCGGGAGAAGTCCCAAATTTCGGAGGAATCATTGAAAAGAGTTTGATTATACATGGCTGGCATACAGTCAGGACTGCCTTCACGTGGCCCGTTATAATTTCGGTAGATACCTATTCCACTGCGAGCTATTGCAAAATGTTGGGCATGGAGGTTTCGGGCAGTGATTGCAGCGTAGGTGTAATAGTGATTTTCCGTTTCTTCGGTAAAGGGATCGGAGGCTTCAACACTCTCTATTCCATATCCGCATGTGATGGAATTACCGATAAATTCGATTTTGCGTTGTGGAAGATTGGGCGGGAATACCAAGTTTTTTCCTTTGTCAAGCAAAAAGCCTTTGAATTCCGGTTGACGATGGAAAGCCTCTATTACATTCATGATAGTTACGGTATGAACCGTATCGTTTAGTGCAGAGGCAAGGGTAATGATCGAGTCGGAGGGGGAATTAAATGAAATTTTGAAAGGGGCAGTGTTGTCTATCTTTACCATAAAAAATCCACTCATGGGCTTGGCATACATTTTTAGAGACGTACCCCGGAATGAAGCCCGTATTTGAACCCCGGGATAATTGAAACGAATAGCATCCGGAGCTTTATGACTGATCCGGCCTATGTATTGAATGTATCGGTGCGAGGGATTTATAAACTCTCCTTGCAAAGGAAGAGTTTTCGAGAAAGAGCTGAACCCTGTCCATAGCAGGGCGATAGCAAAGAAAAAAAGTTTTTTCATCGTTTTTTATGAGTATTATAAGGAGACAAAGATAGTATTATTTTGTAATTATTGCAATGGGTGAAATCGATAGAAATGCTTCCATTTTTATAAAAAGAAAGAGGTATCCTCACGGACACCCCGTCTGAAATTATAAACATCAAAAATAAAAGTTCTTTATAGAATTAGTTTAGTGTCGAAGGTCTGTTATATGTTATAGAAAATAGTTTACTGGTTCCGTCGCCGTTATTGGTCGATAAATTGGAACTTTCGGCATTGTATCTTACAACGACGTTAATATCTGTGTCACTCGGATATTGAGGTAATTTGAAAGAAATATAGTCCGAGCTTTTGCTGTCTTTGATATTCCCTTTTTCATATATGAGAAAGAGTGTATCTGTTTTAGCTTCTGGATTGTATAATTTAGGTTGGACTAGCTTCAAAGAACTCGGGTCACCATTTTCTACATCATGTTTGACATATGCAAAAGTCAATATCGTGTCGTCTTTGCGATAGCTTAGGAAAGGTTCTACACCATATAGTGTGGGCAATGTGTCACTAGCGAAAGAGGATATAGAATTGTCGAATGTATAGTTTTTACAATCGAATTTATGTACCCCTGCAATCGTGGCATTGTATATACCTTGCGCCAATTGGGTTCCCTGATTATCGAAATCGATGGTCGTAGTAGCTAATATTCTGTCGCCTACTTCTAACCTTTCACCTTGTAATTCTGCGCTTGTCGCAGATATACCGGCTCGGTCTATAAACATATAGGAAGTTCCTGTCGAAGTTTTATAGATACTGCCCGTAGAGTATACAGATAAGGTATTTCCGCCGTCGCCTAAACAGCCGGAAAATGATAAAACGCCACAGAGCAAAATTAGAATAGATACAAGTTTCAATGTGTTCATTATTTTTTTGTTCTTAGTTTATAAATGTTGTTCGTTTAAAAGCCAGTTCTTATTCCCAACGTTAATCCAAAGTTGAAAGGTTTATCTTTCCATATATTGTGTATACTCGAATTATTCTCGATATAATATGCGATATGGGGCTCCAAATAAAGTTCCGTTTGCTTATACAGTGTGAGAGCCGCTCCCAATTTGGCCTGTACAGAGAATTGTACATTTTCATGTTCGAGCTTTTTATACCCAGACCCGGAAATTCCTTCGTCGTGTCCTTCGTCTTTCTGTTGTCCGGTAAGGTAAAAATCAACCTTTCCTCCCGCAGAAGCATAAAAAGATGCTCGTTTCACTCGGGCAAATCGATATATAATATCTATGGGAATACCTAAATAATGTAATTCTTGACTACCGTTTCCGTTGGTTGAATGATATTTGGAGTATAAATAAGTGTATATTATACCTGATTCTAACTCCCAATTTTTTGCCAAACTTTTGGAAACTGTGGCTCCCACAGATAATGGCATCTTGTGGTCAAATTCATAAACTGGATTCCTTCTTGCCGACATCATCATTAGCGGATTTCTCGTGCGAATAGCTTTTGCCGGATTCTTACTGTTTCCAGAGGTCGCATTGGATGCCATAAGTCCGAATTTTAGCCCATTGCTTTTACCCTTTTTCATCGATTCGGTAATTGCAAGATCGGCCTCTTTCAGTTTTTTGCCGTCATTTTCGAAATCTTCTAACTTTTTCCGATAGGATTGTGAATCGTATTGTTCTGATTTCGTATTGTTAGATCTGTTTTCTACTTGAGATTCATTCATTTTATTCGTTTCGACGATTTCAATTTTTGAGTCAGTTTGAGTTTCTTGCTTTGTTTGACTCTGAGACTGAGGCGATGAAACCGGTAAAAATTTGGGTGTCTCTACCGAAGGAGATTCAATACTTGAATGAAGATTTGAAATAGAAGGTTGTGTTATTGTGGGAGCTGTGTAATCCTCATTAACAGCGAGAGGTGCGGATATTTCTTTATCCGGATATTGCCATAAAGCCACCGTAACGATAACACCCATAACGATTGCAGCGGCCGAATACCACATGATACGACGATAGAGGGGTACTTTATTGGGTACTCTTTTAAGCAATCTCGACTCAATACCCGACCACATGGCATCCGGAACATCGGATTCATGTTGTACCAGTTTGGTGCGTATTGCTTTTTCGAAATTCTGATCGTCTATCATTAATAGATTGTTATCAATACCTGTTTACTTTAATTCTTTAATCCATTTTTGCAGCAATCTTTTTGCCCGTGTATACTGCGATCTCGAAGTACTTTCATTGATGTTTAAAGTCTCGGCTATTTCTCTATGTGAATAGCCTTCGATAGCAAACATATTGAAAACCGTCCGAAAGCCCGGAGGTAGTTGCGCGATGAGTTCCATCAATTCATCGGCCGAGATTTTTTCTACGGCAGAGTAGTCGGCCTCTTGCTGTGGTTCTAACGCATTTAACTCGACTCCGTTTCTTAACAGATCGTTTTTGCGTAAAGCCTCTAATGCCGTATTGACAAAAATACGCCGCATCCATCCTTCAAAAGAACCTTCGTAACTGTAACTCCGTATGGAAGAAAAAACTTTGATAAATCCGTCTTGCAAAAAGTCTTCTGCCATTTCTCGATTATCGGCATAACGCAAACACACTGACATCATTTTGCGAGCAAAAGTTTCGTAAAGTAACTTCTGCGCTCGAACGTCGTTGTTTTTACAAGCTTCTATCAGCTCTTTTTCATTCATACCGATTTACTCGGCCTGAGTTACTTCTACATTAAATAGATGTAATCAAACCCTTTTTTGCTGCATGAGATAAAAAATAATATAGCAGTTCTTTGTTAAATAATATTATATCAAAGAACCGCTAAGTGTGGAAATAGGCCAGCCTTCTCACTCCAATTTATGAATAATCAGCCCAGATCTTAATTTAGGTTCGAACCATGTTGTTTTGGGTGGCATTATGTTACCCGTATCCGCTATGTCCATCAGTTGTTTCATCGATACCGGATATAGAGCCAAAGCCATTTTCATTTCACCGCTGTCGACTCTGTGTTGCAATTCTTCGAGTCCCCGGATTCCTCCGACGAAATCGATTCGTTTGTCCGAACGTAAATCTTTTATACCCAAAATATCCCTGAGAATTAGGTCGGAAGATATAGTTACATCGAGTATTCCTATGGGATCGTTATCGTCGTATGTACCTTCTTTTGCCGTTAAGGAATACCATTTTCCATCTATATATAGAGAAAAATTATGTAGCTTTTTCGGTTTATATATTTGCACTCCTTTTTCTTCGACAATGAAATTTTCTTTTAGTTTTTCAAGAAATTCATGAGGGGTAAGTCCGTTCAGGTCTTTTACAACTCGGTTGTAATCGATAATCTGTAATTGAGATGCTGGAAAGCAGACAGCTAAGAAGTAATTGTATTCTTCGTCACCGCGATGATTGGGATTTTGCCGTGCTTTTTCATTCCCTACTAGGGCGGCCGCAGCCGTTCGGTGATGTCCGTCAGCAATATATAAATTGGGAATTTGTGCAAATAGTTCTGTAATTCGAGCTATTGTTTTATCGTTGTCGATTACCCAAAAATGGTGTCCGAATCCATCGGGAGCTACAAAATCATATTCAGGAGAAACAGAAGTTTCTTGTTTGATGATTGCAGCGAGTTCTGTATTATCAGGATAAGCGAAGAATACCGGTTCGATGTTGGCATTATTGATACGCACATGTTTCATACGGTCTTCCTCTTTATCTCGCCGAGTAAGTTCGTGCTTTTTAATTGCTCCCGACATATAGTCTTCGACACATGCACCTACGACCAATCCATATTGAGTATGTCCGTTCATGGTTTGAGCGTAGATGTAATAATGTTCTTTGTTATCTTGTACCAACCAACCTTTCTCTTGGAACATATTAAAGTTCTCTACCGCTTTTTGATAAACTTCTGGACTATGTTCGTCCGTACCGGAAACAAAATCGATCTCAGGTTTAATAATATGGTAGAGCGATTTTTCATTGCCATCGGCTTCTTGGCGCGCTTCTTCTGAATTGAGAACATCATAAGGTCGTGAGGCCACCTGCTCGACGAAATCTTTCGGAGGACGTATTCCCTTGAATGGTTTAATCTTTGCCATAGTAGATAGAGGTTAGGTTAGTTATTATTTATTGGAGAGGATAATCGTTTGTTCACGATCCGGTCCCACCGATACAATTTGGATAGGTACTTGTAATTTTTTTCCAAAAATGCGATATAATCATTGAACTTCTGGGGAAATTCTTTTTCTGTGTGAATCTTAGTCATATCGGTTTTCCAGCCCGGAAGTTCTACATAAACCGGTTCAATATTTTCTTCAATAGAGTAGGGGAATTCAGTAGTTTCTTTTCCATTTATCCGATAAGCGACACAAGCCTTAATGGTTTCGAAAGAATCGAGAACATCGCTTTTCATCATGATTAGTTTGGTTACTCCATCTATCATAATCGCGTATTTCAAGGCTACCAAATCGATCCAGCCGCAGCGTCGTTCCCGTCCTGTCACAGCACCGTATTCATGGCCGAGGTCTCGTATTTTCTTTCCGGTTTCGTCGAATAGTTCAGTTGGAAAGGGGCCGCTTCCTACCCGGGTACAATAGGCCTTGAATATACCATACACTTCTCCGATTTTACTAGGAGCAACTCCCAATCCGGTACATGCCCCGGCACATACGGTATTCGATGACGTGACGAACGGGTAAGAACCGAAATCGACATCGAGCATCGTTCCTTGCGCTCCTTCGGCGAGGATAGATTTTCCTTCTTTCAGGTAATGATTGATAACGTGTTCGCTGTCAATGATTTTAAATCTTTTCAAGTATTCGATAGCTTCGAACCATTTGGGTTCCAATTCGTCTATGTTGTAATCGTAATTAAGAGAGCGAAGAATATTTTCGTGTTTAGTTTTTGCCGTGGTATATATTTTTTTGAAATCGAGGAATATGTCGCCTACGCGAACACCGTTTCTACTGATTTTATCGGAATAGGTGGGTCCGATACCTTTTCCTGTGGTCCCGATTTTGGAGCTTCCTTTCGCAGCTTCATAAGCCGCATCGAGAATTCGGTGTGTGGGTAAAATCAGGTGAGCTTTTTTTGAAATGTAGAGGCATTGGGTGAGATCGTGTCCGCTTTCGGCTAAACTTTCGGCTTCTTCTTTGAACAGAATAGGATCCAAAACTACGCCATTCCCGATGATATTTATTTTCCCTCCTTGAAAAATACCCGAAGGAATAGAGCGTAAAACATATTTTTCGCCTTTGAATTCCAGTGTATGGCCGGCATTGGGGCCTCCCTGAAAGCGAGTGATTATATCATAATTGGGTGTCAATACATCAACGACTTTACCTTTACCTTCGTCGCCCCATTGCAATCCTAAGAGAACATCGACTTTCATAATTTGAGTGTTATGTAAACTTTAATTCGGTTTATTTCTTTTCGATTTTATCTTTTTTGTTTTTGTTGCTACATCGGCTACAAATGCCATAGACATATAGGGTATAGTACGATGTATTGAATTTATTGAATTTGCGAGTATTCAAATTGGACATCAAATCCAAATCTTTTACTTCCCTGACTTTACCACATTTCATACAGATGAGATGATGATGGTTGGCATTATATACTCGTTCATACTGTGCCAGATTACTCCCGAATTGGTGTTTGCGCACTAAGTTGGCTTCGAGTAACAGATCTATCGTGTTATAGACCGTGGCTTTGCTTACTCTGTATCCATTTTGGATCATAGCTTCATATAGAGTTTCTACATCGAAGTGTTGAGTTGTCGTGTATATTTTCTCCAATATAGCAAACCGTTCCGGGGTTTTTCGTAAATTCCGGGATTCTAAAAATTGTATAAACAACTGTTTTACAGTTTCTTTTGATTTTTCTTCTGGCATGGTAAACAACCTATGTTACAAATTTAGCTATTTTTGTATTACAAGCAAAACAAATTCAGTTTGAATCGTATCTCGAAAATTCTTTGAACAGTTCCTTTTCTTGGTTTAATTCATCGAATAAGTTACTGTATAACTCATTGTTCTCGAATGAGTTTTTTGAATTCGACAGAATATAGACAGAAAGTTTGTCATGATGCATGGCTTGTTTGAGATAATTGACGGCAGGAAAAGCTAAATTGACATTTGGGTCTGCCACTTTTTTTAGTGCGATATCGGCTATCTGCTCGAATATCGAAATGTCGTTTATTTCGTGGTGGTCGATAAGCCAAGCTGTCGCTAACTGCAATCCGGTATACTGTCGTATCATCTTGTCGGAGAGACTCCATGACAGTGCTTTTCGAGGTGCGAATCGGAGTCGGCGGAACAGGCTTTTACAGCATATATCGGCAATTTCGATATTGGGCATATTCGTGACCCACTTTTCTGCTTCATCTTCGTTAAATTCATCTGCGGGGTAGAGCATAGGCGCCAGCATCATCGATTCACGCACGGCGGTATCGTTCCACAAAGCATTTGCCAGTTGAGCATCCGCCGGTATCTCTTCGGCTATTTTTTTTAACAGGGGTAATGTTAGTCCAAAGTTTATTTTGTAGTTGGCTCCGAGATTTCTCATGTTTTGAGAAACGATCCCGTTCATTGCCTGTCTGAATTTAAGTTTTATGTCTTTGATTTTTTGTTGCATGATGTGTAATTGAAATTTGTTGCAAGATACAAATTAAAAATAAGCGAGTAAAGATGTTTTGTAGAAAAAGAGCACCCCGATATATCTGGCATATATCGGGGTGAGGGTAGTATCGTTGTATCGATTATTTACAAACAACGGGTATAGACGTATAGATAGGCAGAGGAGAATAGTCTTTGGAGTATCTCAACATTTGCTCGGCATATCCTTCGTTATAGGAGATTTGTATGTCGGTTATATTTCCGTTCTCGTCGGTGATAGGTGTATAGACCGGATTTACAAATCCTTTGTACGGAGCTATGTGTAGGTTTTCATATCGAGCCAATACCTCATTGTGCAAATCTTGGTCGACAATTACTCCATACTCCTCGACTAAGTTTTTACCGCTTTCGTAATCACCTTCCGATTTTATCCGTTGTACTTCGGCCAGTAATTTACCGAACAAACTCCGTAGTTTTTCATAATCATTGATGACAACGTAAGTTTTTCCATCACGTTTAGCAAATTCCACGACATTGTCGGCTTTACCATGTTCGTAGGCCCAACGGGCGATTAATTGGCGATTACGCATGTGCGACTCTTCTATGTTTTTTCCCGGTTCTATGCGGGTGAGCTGAGTCATGAGTCCGTTCATCATATATTTGTAATAAGCTGCTTTGTAAGCATCTTCCGAAGGAAGAAGACCTAATTCCAATATTTTGGGATCGGCCATATAATATAGAGCGAACAAGTCGGCACGAGTTTCTTCCAATGTGGAGCTATATGCTTTTAATGCATCGGGATCTACACCGGGTAACAATTTACCGGATCCATGACCCAAGCATTCGTGTAAATCGGTGTGAAGGTTGTCGGCTTGGAAGAGGTAGTTATTCATTAAATTCCGTTCGGTATCGCTCCATACGAACTCATCGTTGAATCCGTTACCTTGTGCTGCTTTCTCGTAAGCCTCGGTAATGTTTTCGATCGTTACCGATTTTGATCCGTGAATGTGGCGAATCCAGTTAGAGTTGGGTAAATTGATACCTATGGGGGTGGAGGGGTAACAGTCTCCGGCTAACATGGCCGCTGTGATTACTTTGGCTGAAACACCTTTTACTTTATCTTTTTTGAATCGAGAATCCACCGGAGAATTGTCTTCGAACCATTGAGCATTATCGCTGATCGTATGAGTCCGTTCCGATGCTTCGAGATTTTTAAAGTTGACGATAGATTCCCAGCTCGCTTTCATACCCAATGGATCGCCGTAAGTTTCGGTAAAACCGTTGACAAAATCTACTTGGGAATCGAGATCTTTTACCCAGAGAATGGCATATTCGTCGAATTGTTTCAAATCACCGGTTTGGTAATAATCGATGAGTTTCTCGATGACTTCTTTCTGTTGTTCGTTTTCTGCTACGCCGGCAGCTTTTTCGAGCCAATATACAATCTTCTCGATAGCTTCGGTATAGAGTCCGCCCACTTTATAGGTTTCTTCTACGATTTTTCCGTCACGTTTTACTAAACGACTATTCAGTCCGTACGAGATAGGAGTTTCGTCTTTGGGATTTTTCATTTTGTTGTAAAACGCTTCTGCCTCGGCCTGAGTCACACCATTGTAATAATTGCATGCCGAGGTGACGATGAGGTCTTCACCGGCAGCTTGATTTACTCGTTTGGGCATGACCGAGGGATCGAAAATAACAGGAGTCAATGTATTGAGTAGATCGTCTACACTTGCACCAGTAGTTAGAGGAAGTGTTTTAGGGTCGAGCGATTTAACAGCTTCGGTAAAAAATTCTTGTGAAAATTCGGGAACAAATTTGTCACAGCCGTAGTGATGGTGAATTCCATTTGAAAACCACACCCGTTTCAGATAAACTTCAAAATTTTTGAAATCCTGACTTTCGCGGTCTCCGGTATAGTTTTGATAGATTGCTTCGAGAGTGCGGCGAATGGCCAAGTTCCATTTTCCGTTTTGGTCATAAAGTATATCCCGGCCGTATGCCGCAGCTTCGGAGAGGTAATAAACCAATTCTTTTTGTTTTAAAGATAATTCCTCGAATCCGGGAACTTTGTAACGCAGGATTTCAAGATCGGCAAACGATTCTACGGTGTAATCGAAGTCGTCTTTTTCCTGTTTGGTAGCACAAGATGCTAAGATAAGCAATGAAGCCATTGTACAAACAATTTTTTTCATATAACGTGATTTTTTGAAATTTGGTTTATTCTACATACAAGACTAACCCTTTCAAATATTCACCTTCTGGGTGATAGATATTAACCGGGTGGTCGGCGGGTTGAGTCAGTTGGTGTAAAATGCGGATATTGCGTCCCGATTGTGCTGCGGCACTGAAAACAGCCAATCTGAAATTTTCTTTACTTACTACTTGCGAACAAGAGAATGTGAATAATATTCCTCCCGGACGAATTTTTTCGAATGCTTTTGCATTCAGTTTCCGATAACCTTGCAAAGCATTATTCAATACTTTTTTATGTTTTGCAAATGCCGGTGGATCGAGAATAATTAAATCATATTGATCTCCCATAGTATCCAAAAATTTGAACGCATCTTCGGCAAATGCTTGATGCCTGTTATCTCCGGGAAAGTTCAACTCTACATTTTTGCAGGTCAGATCGATAGCTTTCGAAGAGCTGTCGACCGAATGTACCAATTTGGCATTACCCCGCATGGCGTAAAAAGAGAAACCGCCGGTATAGCAGAACATGTTTAAAACCGATCGTCCGTGAGCGTAGCGTTCGAGCAAGGCCCGGTTTTCCCGTTGGTCGACGAAGAACCCGGTCTTTTGTCCACGAACCCAATCGACATAAAATTTCAGTCCGTTTTCCGTGGCGATGTTAGGAGCGTCGCCCCCCAACAGATATTCGTTTTCTGCATCAAGTTCTGCTTTATAGGGGAGAGTAGTTTCCGATTTGTAGTAGATGTTGTCTATCGCATTTCCCAAAACCGATTTCAACGCTTGGGCTATTTGATGACGGGCGTAATGCATGCCCGGTGTATGAGCTTGCATGACAGCCGTTTTATTATATAAGTCGATGATAAGCCCCGGTAAATTGTCTCCTTCTCCATGCACCAATCGGCAGGTATTGTTATACTCTCCGTTAAGGAGACCAAGACTTAATCGCACATTATATGCCTCTTGCAATCGTTTGAAGTAGAATTGCTCGTTTATTTCTTCCTGTTTAAAAGTCAATATACGAACGGCAATACTACCGATTTGGTATTGGCCTATACCGATAAAATTTCCTTGATGGTCTGTTACCTCGACGATATCTCCTTCTTCCGGTTGTTTCTCAAAGCGATATATCGCTCCTGAGAATACCCATGGGTGGAATCTGTGGAACGAGTCTTCTTTCCCCGGTTTTAATGTTATTTTAATATAGTCCATAGTCTGTTACTTAAAGAAAAATCGGAATATATCGTTTCCATTAGCATAAATCAATAATGCAAATAGGAAGAGCATGCCTCCCATTTGTGCGTATTCCATAAATTTATCGTTCGGTTTCCTTCTTGTAATCACTTCGTATAGTAGGAATAAGACATGTCCTCCGTCAAGAGCAGGAATAGGTAAAATATTCATGAAGGCTAATATGACCGATAGAAATGCCGTCATGCTCCAAAAAGCCTCCCAGTCCCATGTTGCCGGGAATATACTTCCGATAGCTCCAAATCCTCCTAAACTTTGAGCTCCTTCTTTGGTGAATACATATTTCATACTACTTACGTAGCTCTTCAATTTGTCCACTCCCAATTCTATCCCTTTGGGAAAAGATTCCCAGAATCCATAATGTTCTGTGACTATTGCATAACTATCGCTCAAAGGAGCAATGGCTATGCCTAATCGTCCCAAAGAATCTGTCATGATTTCTGTCGTTTTCACTTCTGAGCCTCGGGAGTAGACAACCGACACGCTGGTGTTAGGTTTGGATTCCAGTATTTTGTGCATTTCATTTAGTGATGATGCCTTTTCTCCATCGATCGATTCTATATGGTCTCCCTTTTGCAGACCGGCTCGTGCTGCCCCGGTGTTGGGGGAGGCTTCGAACACGACAGAAGGAATACGGTATAATGCGAACAGTTCTTCTTTATCGATCAATCGCAACATAAAGTTTTTGGGTATTTCGATGGTTACTGTATCGTTATCTCGCAAAACTTTCACCTCTTTGGCATCTACTATTTTTTGAAGGGTCTCGCTCGACATGTAATTCAAATCGACACCGTCGGCTGAGAGAGGAATATCTCCGTTTTGGAATCCTATGTTTCTTGCCGACTCACAGTATTCCATGCCAGCGTAAGCGTTTTTGAACGGTATATAAGATGTTCCCCATGTGTAGACGATCATCGAATAGATGAAGACGGCCAAAATGAAATTAAATACAACGCCCGCTACCATAATTAGGAGCCTTTGCCATGCCGGTTTCGACCGAAATTCCCACGGTTTGGGCGGCTGGCTCATTTGTTCTCTGTCCATCGATTCGTCGATCATTCCCGAAATCTTCACATATCCTCCGAACGGTAGCCAGCCGATTCCATATTCGGTATAGCTATTTTTAGGTTTGAATTTGAAAAGAGAGAACCACGGATCGAAAAACAGATAGAATTTTTCAACCCGAACCTTGAACATTCGGGCGAATATAAAATGTCCGAATTCGTGGAAAATAACTAATATGGAGAGGCTTAATAGTAGTTGTACTGTTTTTATTAAGAATGTTTCCATTAATAATGCTATTTTTATTGATATGATTTAACAAGTTCGGTCGCATAATTGCGGGCTAATTTGTTTGTGTGGACGTAATCCTCATATTCGGGTGACTCGATAAATTCTATGTGCTCCATTGTTTCAGAAACAACGCGGGCAATGTCGGGGTAGGCGATCGTGTCGTTAAGGAAACCGGCTACGGCTATTTCGTTGGCTGCATTCATAATGCAGGGCATATTCCCACCTGTTGCGACAGCGTCAAATGCATATCGTAACAAAGGAAATCGTTCGAAATCGGGATACTCGAATGTGAGTTCGGAGTATTGTTCGAGTGTCAATTTCGGAGCCGAGCTTTCCAAACGAGCAGGGTAGGACAAGGCGTATCGAATGGGGAGTCTCATATCTTGGGTTCCCAGTTGGGCTTTAACAGATCCGTCTTTGAATTGAACCATAGAGTGTACGACAGATTGCGGGTGTACGGCGATTTCTATGTTTTGAGGGGATACGTCGAACAGCCATTTGGCTTCGATCATTTCAAAGCCTTTGTTCATAAGCGTTGCAGAGTCTATGGTAATTTTATGTCCCATGTGCCACTTGGGGTGTTTTAAAGCATCGCTTTTGGTAACATGCGCCATCTGTTCTGCCGTGAATTTTCGGAATGGTCCGCCGGATGCCGTTAAAATGATTTTCTCGATAGGATTATCTCCTTCGCCAACTAAGCACTGGAAAATAGCAGAGTGCTCCGAATCGACAGGAATGATAGGTGTCCGGTATTCGAGAGCAAGACGTTTGATGAGATCCCCGGCAACTACCAATGTTTCTTTATTGGCCAAAGCAATGGTCTTATGAGCTTCGATAGCTCGTATAGTGGGTTTTAATCCCGAATATCCTACCATTGCCGTGACTACTATATCGATGGGCGCTGCCTCTACGATTTCAGAAATGGCATTTTCTCCCGCATATATTTTTATAGGGAAATCTTTCAGAGCTTCTTTCAGCTTGTTATAATGAGCTTCGTTGGCTATTACTACCGAATCGGGATTAAAATGTTTGGCCTGTTCTATCAGCAAGTCGACGTTATTATTCGCTGTTAATGTGTATACCTCGAATAAGTCGGGATATTCGGCGACAACTTCTAATGTTTGAGTTCCAATCGATCCGGTAGAGCCTAATATTGCTAATTGCTTTTTCATTCGGTTTAAGAGGTCAAATCTCAGTTTTAACTTTACAAAGGTATAAAATAAAGTGTATCTTTAATGAATCGGGATTAGAAAGTGATATATTTTTCCGGGTCTAACGACTGACCCATGTGCCACAATTGAAATTCGGCCACACATGATTGTTTTGAGGATTTACCATCTTCCCACCCGGTCACGGCTATTTTTTCACCTCCCGATACTTTATCTCCTATGTTTTTAAGAATCCCCGAATTATATTTATAGACCGACAGGTAATTATTGCTGTGCTGTATATATACGACATATCCATAATCGATTGTATAACCGGCGGAAACAATCGTGCCATCGAGGACGGCAGAAACAGCTGTATTTCTGGGGCATTGTATGTCGATACCGAAATGTCCTTCTTTGGGGTTATAGGCTTTGATTATTTTGCCTTTTAGCGGCGGGTAAAACAGTTTTCCGTCGATAGGAGTAGTCGGAGTAAAAACATTTAGCGTGTATTTTTCTTCTTGTTCATATTGCTTGATATAGTTTGCCATCAGTTTGGATTCCGGTAGAAGAGTATCTGTCGTTGTGGAAAGCAGACTGTCGGCTTGTTGTCCGATAGAATCTATTTTTATTTCACCGGTAAGTATGGAAGCAAGATTTTTTATATATGCGTCGCGACGCTGTACTTCTGCTGCCAAAGAATCGACTCTAAGGATTTTATCAACCATTTCGATTCGTTCTTCTGTTTTCAAATATCCGGGTAATAAATTTTTTACAGGTGTACCTACGATTACAGAGAGTATAGCTACGACAATCAGACCAATGAGAAGAATGGCGGTCATTATGGCTCCAAATCGGGAAAAACAAATAGTCCATACATCTTCAAGAGAGCTTTCGTTGAAAAATGTGAGTTTGTATTTGGAGCGTTTTTTCGAGAAAAAATCAGAATTTTTTTTATTTCGTTTCATAAATATTACCTCTGTTATTCGATGGGTAAAAGTTTCGCATTTATCGGTATGTGCAAATTTAATAATTTATTACCAACCGGTATAACCTGTTTTTCATTTTTTATAAGAAGCTTATATAGCCTAAATAATATAGAATTTTACTATCTCTTTTTTTGACGGTTGGTGAACACATTCTTTTATCTGTTTGTTTTAATTTACAAAAACGGATAATAGCGTTTGACTTATGCTCCTGTTTTTTTGAAATGTAATTGCAAAATTGTATAACTAAAACAAATTAAAATGAAAACAAATTTCTTTTATTTAGCGGTAGCCATAGCTACAACTTCGCTTTTCTGTTATTCCGAATCGGCAGGAGCTCAAGCGATTATTGTTGAAGAAGATGTTTCGGTAACAGAGGTTGTACCTACCAAGCCTCGGTATTATTCTGATAGTCATAAAAATAACTGGTTTATTTCGATAGGAGCCGGAGGTCAAACTTTTTTGACCGAACATGTAGGAGATGCTCAATATACGCTGGCTATGGACTTTGCTATCGGTAAATGGATCAGCCCGTATTTGGGATTCCGGTTATCTGCGATGGGAGGTGCTTTACATACCAATTGGCCGCTTGCCGAAGGAGTGATGACACATATGCGTTATGCTGCGGTTTACGGCGATATCATGTGGAATATGTTTAATACTTTCCACGGTTATAACGAGGATCGTGTATTTTCTATCATACCTTTTGCCGGAGCCGGTGGTATTTATTCATTCCATAATACTCCATATAATAATAAAACGTATGCTTTCCCTATAACAGCCGGTATTAAGTTGAATTTCAGATTGTCGCATTATGTCGATTTCTTCTTGGAGGGACGAGGTAATTTAATTGGCGATCATTTTAATGGAATTGTTGAAGGAACAGAAGTCGAAAGTGTTATTTCGGCAATCGGAGGTTTTTCTATTAAATTCGGCAAAGACCGATTTAAGGCATACGATGCTTATGCCGATCAAATGGTTATCGGCGATTTGAATAATAGGGTTAATGCATTGAGGGCTCAATTGAACGAATGTGAGTCAAGAGTTGTGGAATGTCCTCCATGTCCAGAAGCGGTTGTCGAGGAGGTAACTGTAATAGAGCCAGCTGCTTGTAGCCAAGAGTTGACGGGTGTAGTACGCTTTACGATCAATAGCGCTGTTGTTTCTAATGAAGAAATGGTAAATGTTTATAACATAGCACAATGGATGAAAAGCAATCCTTCTTGTAATATCTTGGTAATAGGGTATGCCGATAAAGCAACCGGAACACCCGAGTATAATAAACAATTGAGCCAGCGTCGTGCAGAGTCTGTTGTCAAATTATTGACCGAGAAATACAATATAGATAGAAAACGAATACAGATTATTGCTAATGGTAGTGATTCTCAATTATATCCGAAAAATAATAATTGGAATAGAATTGTCGTATTTTCTGGTTCGGCTCAATAGATAATTAGATAAGGAAGTAGCAAAAAGCGGATAGTATTCAAAATTTACTATCCGCTTTATTATTGCTTTGATCAGTGGCTTTTTATCCATTCGACAATCCATTCGCCTACGTCGTCGGTATGGTAGGATTTCGTACTTGTGCCGGCGATGTCTTCGGTCACGATTCCGGCATTCATCGATTCGGACACAGCCGTTTGAATCGATAAGGCTTCTTCTTTCAACCCAAATGCATATTCGAACATCATAGCCGCCGACAATATGGTCGCCAACGGGTTGGCTATATTTTTCCCCGCTGCCTGAGGATAGGAACCGTGTATAGGTTCGAATACAGAAGTATGCAGGCCAATCGATGCCGATGGCAGCATGCCTAAGGATCCTGTGATAACGGAACCTTCGTCGGTGAGTATATCGCCAAACATGTTTTCGGTAACGACGACATCGAAACTTTTGGGACATTGAATCATGCGCATGGCAGCGTTATCGACGAATAAAAATTCGGTTTCGACTTCTGGATACTCCGATGCTATTTCTTGCGTGATTTCTCTCCATAGTCGGGAGGTCGCCAATATATTCGCTTTATCGACCATTGTAACTTTTTTACGCCGTTTCATAGCGTATTCGTATGCCAATTGGACAATTCGTACAATTTCTTCCCGACTGTATATACAGGTATCATAGGCTATGTTCCCGTCTTCACTACGACCTTGTGGTCGCCCAAAATATAGTCCTCCCGTTAATTCTCGGATACACATAAAGTCTGCACCGTCGATAATATCGGAACGGAGGGGGGATTTATGAATCAATCCGGGAAAGGTGGTTATGGGACGAATATTTGCGAATAGTCCGAGCTTTTTCCGCATGGCAAGTAATCCTTGTTCAGGGCGTACGGTCGCATTGGGGTTATTGTCGTATTGGGGCGAACCTATGGCTCCAAACAAAACGGCATCGGAGCGCATACATAATTCATGAGTAGAGTCGGGGTAGGGCAATCCGGTTTCTTCTATGGCACAAGCTCCTACCGGGGCTGTTTGATATTCCAGAGAATGTCCGAATTTTTCACAAACGGCTTTCGTTACGTTCAAAGCCTGTTCCACGACTTCTGGTCCAATTCCGTCGCCGGGCAATACTGCGATATGTAATTTCATATTCTTTCTATTTTAATTGTCTTGTATATTCAGCTCTTTATCTTCTATTAAGTTAAGCATTTTGATTGTGGCTTGTATGGCGGCTTCCATTTGGTCGGCATCCAATCCCTGTGTTTTCAAAATATTTCCATTATAATCCCATGAGATAACGGTTTGTACCAATGCATCGGTGTGTCCGCCGGGAGGTATGTTTACTGTATAGTTTGTCAACGACGGGAACGTTCGTCCGAGTTGTTCTTTGTATATCTTCCGTATGGCTTTTACGAATGCGTCGTATTGTCCATCGCCGGTAGACGCTCCTTCGTATGTTTTTCCGTTTACTTCGATGGCAATGATTGCTACTGGCTTTAATCCCTGAGAAAGGTTTAAAGTATAATTTATTACCTTGACGTGCTGAGCTATGGTTTCGTGTTTTAATACGTCTGAAATGATATAGGGAAGATCTTCTGGGGTAACTATTTCCTTCTTATCACTTAACTCGACCACTCTCTGGGTTACTCTCTTGATGGATTCGTCATCGAGTTCTATACCTAGCGATTCGAGATTTTTACGGATATTGGCTCTCCCGGAAGTCTTGCCAAGTGCATATTCGCGTTTCCTCCCGAATCGTTCGGGTAATAAATCATTGTAATAAAGATTGTTCTTATTATCTCCGTCGGCATGAACTCCCGCACATTGAGTAAATACGGATTCTCCAATAATAGGTTTATTGGCTGCGACTCGTATTCCCGAATAGGATTCAACGATACGACTCACTTTGTTTACCATGTTTTCGGTAATTCCGGTTGTTGCTTTTACGTGATCATGCAACACGGCTACGACACTGGTGAGGGGTGCATTTCCTGCTCTTTCGCCCAGCCCGTTTACGGTACAATGCACGCCTTGTATTCCGGTTAGAGTTGCAGCGAAAGTGTTGGCAGTCGCCAAATCGTAATCGTTATGAGCATGAAAGTCGAATCGTAAGTCGGGGTAACGCCTGCGCATGGCTCTGCAAAATTTTAGCGTTTGAAGAGGATTCAAGATACCTAATGTGTCGGGCAACATGAACCTTTCCACAGCTTCATTTTTTAAAGCATCCATTAAATGAAAAACGTATTGAGGGGAATATTGTATCCCGTTGGACCAATCTTCCAAATAGAGATTGATTTTCAGTCCGACTTCTTTCGCTTTCTTAATAGTTTGTTTGATATCTTCGACGTGTTCCTGTACCGTTTTTTGAAGTTGGAAGGTACAATGTTTTTCCGATCCTTTGCAGAGCAAATTCATCACTTTGGCTCCACAAGAACGAATCCATTCGATAGAAGCTCCTTTATCGAGAAATCCCAATATCTCGATTTTGTCGATGTGTCCTCGTTTCTCGGCCCATTCGCATAATTGTTTCGCCATTTCGTACTCTCCGGTGGAAACTCTTGCCGAGGCAATTTCGATGCGAGGAATTTTTAGGTCTTCTAAAAGTAAGCGAGCGATACTCAATTTTTCCTGTCGGGCGAACGATACCCCCGACGTTTGTTCTCCGTCTCGCAGAGTAGTATCCATAATTTCTACAACCATAGTACTTCTCGATTTCGTTATGAATGTTTTTCTTCCCAGTTTTCTATTTCTTGTTTTTTGCTTAGTAGATAATCGATGTCGTCATATCCGTTGAGCAAACAGTTCTTTTTGTAAGGATTTATTTCGAAATGTTCCGATTCTCCGCTTGTGTCATCTGTAATGGTTTGCTCTTTCAAATTGACTGTAACGGTCGATTGTGGGTTCGAAAAAATATGTTTGAATAAACTGGTAAGAAATTGCTCTGAGACAATTACCGGAAGTACTCCGTTGTTAAGTGCATTGTTCTTGAAAATATCGGCAAAAAAACTAGATACTACTATTTGGAATCCATATCCGGCAATAGCCCAAGCAGCATGTTCACGGCTGGAACCGCTACCGAAGTTTTTCCCCGCTACTAAAATGGATCCGGAGTAAAGTGGGTTGTTAAGAATAAAATCTCGAATGGGTTGCCCCGCTTTATCGAAGCGCCAATCGCGGAACAGGTTTTCTCCGAAACCTTCCCGAGAAACGGCTTTTAGAAAACGGGCAGGGATAATTTGATCGGTATCTACATTCTCTTGGGGAAGAGGAATACATGTCGATGTTATGATGTCGATTTTTTTTATCATAGTCATACAAAGTTATAAAAATTTTCTGGGATCGGTTATCTCTCCTGTAATTGCTGTCGCAGCGGCTACCAAAGGTCCGGCAAGTATAGTCCGCGCTCCGGGACCCTGTCTACCTTCAAAGTTCCGATTAGAGGTCGATACAGCATATTTTCCCGGGGGGACTTTATCTTCGTTCATGGCTAAGCAAGCCGAACAACCGGGTTGACGTATTTCGAATCCTGCTTCCGACAAGATAAGATCGATGCCCTCTTCCTTGATTTGTCGCAACACGGCTTGTGAACCCGGTACGAGCCAAGCAATTATATGATTAGCTTTTTTGTGCCCTTTTACCAAATTGGCAAAAGCTCTGAAATCCTCAATACGGCCGTTTGTACAGCTTCCTAAAAAAACATAGTCGATTTTTTTCCCCATTAGAAGCTCTCCGGCAGAGAAACCCATGTAACTCAATGCCCGGCGAAACGAAATTTTTCCACTGTCTTCAATCGATTCTTCCAATGGTATTCTTTCGTCGATAGCGATTCCCATTCCGGGATTTGTCCCATAGGTAATGCGAGGGGAGATTTCTGCCGCATTAAATGTCACTTCCTTATCGAATGTAGCATCTTTATCGCTATATAGAGTTTTCCAATAGGCGAGGGCTTTGTCCCAATCTTTTCCCTTGGGTGCGAATTCTTTATCCTTTATATAACCGAATGTCGTTTCGTCGGGAGCAATCAGACCTCCGCGAGCTCCCATTTCGATACTGAGGTTACAGACTGTCATTCTTTCTTCCATACTGAGCGAGCGGATTGCTTCTCCTGCATATTCCACAAAATATCCGGTAGCTCCTCCTGTCGTCATTCGAGAAATGATAAATAAAGCGATGTCTTTAGCTGTGACTCCGGGAGAAAGTTTTCCTTCGATATTTATGCGCATTGTTTTAGGTTTGGGCTGTAAAATACATTGGGATGCCAATACCATAGCAACTTCGCTCGTGCCGATACCGAAAGCGACGGCTCCAAAAGCCCCGTGGGTCGAAGTGTGGCTGTCTCCGCAAACGATGGTCATTCCCGGTTGAGTCAACCCATATTCCGGTCCGATAACGTGAATGATTCCGTTTCTTTCATTTCCCAGTCCATAATGAGCTAAACCGAACTCGCTAGCATTGGTGGCGAGTGTCTCTACTTGATTGCGGGAAACCGGGTCGGCAATAGGCTTATCTTGATTTAACGTAGGAATATTATGGTCGGGAGAACAAGTTGTTCTTTCCGGTCGAAAAACCTTCAAATTTCTAGCCCTCAGTTCGTTGAAAGCCTGAGGACTGGTAACCTCGTGGCAATAGTGCCTGTCTATATATAATTGATCGGGGCCTCCTTTCACCGAGGTTACGACGTGGGTATCCCATATTTTATCAAATAATGTATTCATGTGATTTCGTTATATAATGAATTTATTAATAGCATCTATAAAGGCTTCGGCAGAGGCTGCGACAATATCTGTATTTGCCGAGAATCCGTAGTATGAGTTTCCGTTGTAGGTCACAGTCATATGTACTTTCCCTACATCGTCGCTGCCTTTGGTGATAGCTTGTATAAGAAATTCTTTGACTACCATTTTTCGGTGAATGATGCATCGTATAGCATTTATGGCGGCATCTACCGGCCCGTTTCCCGAAGCTGCTGCTTCGAATTTTTCACCGGCTATGTCTAATCCGATGCTGGCAACGGACTTTATTCCTACTCCGGCAGTTACTTGTAGGAAGTCTAGTTGTATGCGTGCATTGGCTGTTCTCTCTTTCCCTACCAACATTAATATATCGTCGTCATTGATATCTTTTTTACGATCGGCAAGTTTAAGAAATGAATCATAAGCTTTGTTCAAAGCATCTTTTTCCAATTCGATGCCTAATAAATGAAGTCTATGTTTCAAAGCTGCCCGTCCACTTCTTGCGGTTAATACGATAGAGTTTTCGTCAATTCCGACGTCTTTGGGATCTATGATTTCATAGCTTTCCCGATTCTTCAATACACCGTCTTGGTGGATTCCTGACGAGTGGGCGAATGCGTTGCGGCCAACGATTGCTTTATTCGGTTGTACCGGCATGTTCATGAGATTAGAGACCATGCGGCTTATTCCGTAAATCTTTTGTGTATTGATATTAGTCTCTATCTGTAAGTTGTGGTGGCATTTGCAAATCATGGCTATTTCTTCAAGGGCTGTATTTCCAGCTCTTTCACCGATGCCGTTTATCGTAACTTCGGCTTGTCTGGCTCCGTTTTGGATTCCAGCCATCGTATTCGCCGTTGCCATGCCCAAATCGTTGTGACAATGAGTGGCTATCGTAACGTTATCGATTCCTGAGACATGTTCTTTGAGATATAATATTTTTTGCCCAAATTCGTCCGGCAAACAATATCCAGTTGTATCTGGTATGTTTATAACCGTAGCGCCTGCTTTGATGACGGCTTCGACTACTCTGGCTAAATATTCATTATCGGTACGGCCTGCATCTTCAGCATAAAATTGTACGTCTTCTACAAATTTTTTCGCATATTTGACAGCAGCCACAGCTCTTTCTACAATCTCTTCACGAGTCGAATTGAATTTATATTTAATGTGATAGTCCGAAGTTCCAATGCCTGTATGAATACGTTTATGTTTGGCATATCGAAGAGCCTCGGCTGCAACTTTTATATCGTTTTCGACAGCACGGGTAAGCGCACAGATCGTGGGCCATGTTACAGCTTTGGATATTTCGACGACCGATTCGAAGTCTCCGGGACTCGATACAGGAAATCCGGCTTCTATGATGTCGACACCAAGTGTCTCTAATGCCTTAGCTACTTGTATTTTTTCAACTGTGTTGAGTTGGCATCCGGGAACTTGTTCTCCGTCTCTTAATGTTGTGTCAAAGATAAATAATCTGTCGGACATGTTATTGCTATATTAAATTGTAAAAAGCCTTTCTCGACGTATTCGTGAGAAAGGCTATAATTTTTGTATCGTAAATTGCTAGGCACTATATCTCACTTCTATTCTGTTACATTCGATAGAAGATCAATAATTAGGCTGTTTAGCAATTCTATTATCATTATTGAATTATTTTGTTTCTTGTGCAAAGGTAGTTATTGTTTTGAGAAAACAAAATAAAATATCGTATTTTTCTTATTTAAATCTATAATCTGTAATTTTTATTGCTAAAAATATATTTATTTGTAATTAATAACTCGCGTTATTAGAAGCTTATTCCTAATCGGATAGATACGAGATGGCATCCGTTCATATCTTGGAAAGTTCCTTTTTCATCGGTAAATGGAGATATTTGATAAAAATTATATCCGATAAGAATATGAGACCCGAATTTTTTACTTACAGATAGGTTCATACCTAATCCGGCAGAACCAAAAAAGCCACCTTGATTTTCTCCTTTGTACATTTGATTGGTAGAATAACCCGCTCTGAAATCAACAAAAAGAAGAGATTTGTTGCTTAGCAAATTACAACGGAAAAGTGCATAAATAGGGAGGTAGTATCGATTGTTGGAAAATGAACTGTGAAGACCTATTCCTAAACCAAAGCATTTGATGGTGTGGGACCGGTAGCCTGCGAATAAATCTAAATCGAAAGAAGAAAAGTCATTCCCCGACATATCGATGGATGCTCCTGCTTCAACTCCAAATGTAACAGGTTTGATTTTTTTATCTTTGCTCATATCCGACAAGTTGCTTTCGCGCATGACGTATTGATTGTTCCCGTTTTCAAAACCTGTGGTCGATTCTTGTGCCGATGTATTTTGTAAAAAAAGGCATAGAGTTGATATTAACAATATCCGATATAGGTATTTAGCCATGATTTTATTATTTGTTGAGGACGAAGGTAAATTTTTTATTGCGATTGAGCAATCGAACGACTGAAAAAATAAATGAAGAGGTATTTAAAATAAAAAACCAACCTGAGGTGCAGGTCGGTTTTTCCTGCCATTGGGGCAGACAATCCAATAAGGTTACCCTAAATAAGTCTTTAACAGTTTACTCCTCGAAGCAGTCCTGAGTCTTCTGATGGCTTTTTCTTTTATTTGTCGAACTCTTTCTCGGGTTAATCCGAACTTGTCTCCAATTTCTTCGAGAGTCATTTCTTGACAGCCGATTCCAAAAAACATTTTAATGATTTCGCTTTCGCGAGGAGTAAGTTGTTTAAGTGCGCGATCGATTTCTTTCGAGAGAGACTCGTTAATTAACGACCTATCTGCTATGGGAGAATCGTCATTAACCAATACGTCGAGCAGACTATTATCTTCTCCTTCAACAAAAGGGGCGTCTACCGAAATATGCCGTCCCGACACTTTTAATGTATCGGAGATTTTATCTACCGGTATATCCAATTCTTCTGCGAGCTCTTCGGGAGAGGGACGACGTTCGTTTTCTTGCTCGAATTTAGAAAGAGCTTTACTGATCTTATTGAGAGATCCTACTTGATTTAATGGCAAACGAACGATTCTCGATTGCTCGGCTAGAGCTTGAAGAATAGATTGACGAATCCACCACACTGCATAGGAAATGAACTTGAAGCCTCTCGTTTCGTCAAATTTTTCGGCAGCTTTAATTAAACCCAAATTTCCTTCATTGATTAAGTCCGGGAGACTTAACCCTTGATTTTGGTATTGTTTGGCAACCGAAACGACAAAACGCAAATTGGCTCGTGTCAACTTTTCCAGTGCTGCATGATCGCCTTTTTTAATGCGTTGGGCAAGTTCTACTTCCTCTTCTACCGTAATCAAGTCTTCGCGTCCGATTTCTTGTAGGTACTTGTCAAGAGAAGCGCTCTCCCTGTTCGTAATCGATTTTGTAATTTTTAATTGTCTCATCTTGCAATATTGAGATTTTGGGACTGCAAATATACTATATTTATTGTTAATGGAGCTGTAAAAAATGTTTAATTTTGAACGTGAATCTACAAAAATACCATTTTACTGCTCCTGCCTTTTTCGTATTTATTATTATAACGTTTGAATATTTGTTCTGTTGTGTTTGTTGTGCTATATTTAATAATTATCTTTTAATTTGGAATATGACCCTTGTTTAGGGGGCATATTCCAAAAAGATTTAATCGGCCAAATCTACTGCATAATACATCATTTTTCCATTCGGATAAATACCCGTAATGAACATAACTTTTTGATTTTGATTTGATTTTACAATAGAGTCGTACATGGATTCCAAGTCACTAACCGACTTCATCGGGGTGTTATTGATTTCAAGAATGACAAATCCTTCTCGCATACCGGCCGCTTTGAATTTACCGTTTTTCAATCCAATGACCTGCACTCCATATCGGATATTCATCTCTCTCAAACTCTTGGTATCTAATTCTTTGAATCCAGCTCCCAAAGAATCCATTCCGGCAATCTTGGTTATCTCGGTATTGCCTTGACTATTTTTTAATGTCAGGGATACAGTTTTGGATTCTTTTCCTCGTAACAACCCTATTTTTATTTTATCTCCGGGACGATATTTACTCAATTGTTCGGAAAGCATAGCTCCATTTTTAATCTTTACGCCATTAATAGAGGTTATAACATCACCTTCTTTTATTCCTGCTTCCATCGCAGCGCTGCGATTGTATACTTCACCGACGTATATTCCTTCTTGTACTTCAAGATTTTCTTCTTTGGCCAATTCGGAGTCTATTTCTCTATACCCTATACCCAATACGGCTCTTTGTACGGTACCATATTCTTTCAAATCGGCAATTACTTTACTTACTATGGAAGTGGGAATAGCGAATGAATAGCCGGCGTAACTTCCTGTTTCGGAGTAAATGGCTGTATTGATACCCACTAATTCACCTGCTGTATTTACCAATGCTCCACCGCTATTTCCCGGATTTACAGCTGCATCGGTCTGGATAAACGCCTCTATACCCATTTTTTGGCTACGAGGGTTGAGTGCGCTTATGCTACGAGCTTTGGCACTTACGATACCAGCAGTAACCGTCGATGTCAATCCTAACGGATTTCCTACCGCCAATACCCATTCTCCGACTTTCAAATTATCGGAATCGCCAAATTTGACGATGGGGAGATCTTTGGCATCTATTTTTATCAATGCCAAATCGGTAGAAGGATCGGTTCCTATTACACGACCATTGAAAGTCCTATTGTCATTCAGGGTTATATCCAATTTATCGGCTCCTTCTACTACGTGATTATTGGTTACAATATATCCATCGGGGGTAATAATTACTCCCGACCCCAATCCAGCACGAGGCTGAGGTTGTATATTGCGCCCTCCTTGTCCAAAGAAATATTCGAAAAACGGATCGCTAAAACCGCCTAATTGACTTTGTTTGGGTGTAGAAATCGATTTTATACTAACGACGGCATTAACCGTGTTTTCGGCGGCTGTGGTGAAATCTGTTTCAACAGCCGGTCGATTGATTACTCTTGTAAAGCGAGTCGGCTGTGCATATCCACTGTCGAGCGATTGATCTTGTATTTTTGAATCGGCCGACTTATTCAATATACTAAATGCGCCGATTGTAATTCCGGAGCTCAGAGCTGCAATTAAGGCGATGCCCATCAATTTTTTTCCGTAAGAATTCATAATCTATTAGCTTTAAATGTTAATATTATCTTGTATTTAAGTTTTTCAGACGTTAAATTTAATACATTTATCGTGCCGTTGAAACCCCTGCATCTTCTTTTTAAGCTCTTTTAATAAGCAGGATAGCTACTTAACAGGGGTTAACGCAGATGACTGTCATGAGAATCATTTTTATATACTTAGGCATGTCATATTGTCCGTTAAAATTTACAAGATTAAAAATCATACTGACAGTATTCTGTCTTTGCCATTTTTATCGTATCTTTGTAACGTACAGCAGGACGGTCTGTCGCTCGTATGATGCGAGAGGAAAGTCCGGGCAACATAGAGCACCATATTTCCTAACGGGAAGCCATTCGCGAGAGTGGAGTAGCGTAACAGAAAATAACCGCTGCGAAAGCAGTAAGGGTGAAAAGGTGAGGTAAGAGCTCACCGGGTTTTACAGTAATGTAGAATGCCGTACGTCTTATGGGTTGTAAGGTTATGTATACCGGCGCTTGTAGGGTTGCTCGCCCGATGCCGGGGGGTAAACCGCTAGAGCCTTGTGGTGACACAAGGTCGAGATAAATGACAGACACTCTTTCGAGAGTACATAACCCGGCTTACAGGCCTGCTGTATTTTTTTGTAGAAGTTTTCTGTACGATATATTCTATGGTTCAGCGTAAAAACAAGCCCTCTTTTTTTGCCCGCGCCAGCCTTTTTATAAAACGGTTATGGCAGTTTGTCTCGGTCGATATATGGCATGTGACCGAGTATAAGCTCCATATTCATATTCTTAAAACATTGAACTTGTCGGTACGCTGTTTCTTAAATGAAAAGTTGCAGGAAAAGGCTTCCGCATTGACGTTTAGTACGATTTTGGCAATCGTGCCTGCGTTGGCTATGTTATTTGCTATTTGTAAGGGATTCGGATTCCAACATATTATACAAAGTCAGTTGTTCGATTATTTCCCGGCGCAACGCAATGCATTGGAATATATGTTAGGGTTCGTCGACCAGTATCTCGATCAGATGAAAGGTGGAGTATTCGTGGGGATAGGCCTTTGTTTCCTTTTGTGGACTTTGATAAGTTTGTTATCCAATATAGAGAAAGCATTCAATGATATTTGGCAGGTACAAGGCGGTCGATCGTTTTATCGTAAGGTTACCGATTATACCTCGATGTTTTTGATTTTGCCTATTTTGATGGTTGCATCGAGCGGATTTTCTTTGTTTATGTCAACCATGCTCAGTTCTTCGGTTCTATTCGATTTTATGAGCCCTTTGCTGCGTTGGGTCTTTCGATTAGCTCCATATATACTTACCGCTTTGTTTTTTACCGCTATTTATATTTTTATACCCAATACGAAGGTTAAGTTCAAATATGCGTTTATTTCTGGGCTTATTTGTGGTACGGTATTTCAGATTTTTCAATTTATATATATTTCGGGCCAAATTTGGGTATCGAAATATAATGCTATTTACGGAGTTTCGCATTTTTGCCGTTGTTTCTCATTTGGATGCAATTTTCATGGTTGATTTGTCTGTTTGGTGCTGTGTTGACTTACTCATCTCAAAATGTAGTAAATTTCAATTTCGAAAAAGAAACCAACGATATATCTCGTCGGTATTCCGATTATATTATATTAGTCATAGCCACAGTTATTGTCCATCGGTTCAAGGAGGGGCTTTCGCCGATGACCAAAGGACAGATATCGAGACGTTATGCTATTCCCATACAGTTGGTAGAGCGTACCGTCGATGAATTGGAACGGGTGAATATTATTTCGCAGACATTGTCGGAAGAAGAGAGGGTTCCTGCATATCAACCGGCGGTAGACATCAGCCGATTGACTTTGGGCTATTTATTGCGAGCCATCGACAGAGAAGGAGACGAGGATTTTATCTGTAATTTAAAAGCCGATTTCCCAAAGGAATGGGCGGCTATAATAGATACCCGTAGGCTTATGGAAGAGAAGGGTGATAGTATTGCATTGAAAGATTTGAAAATAGAAGAAAGCCGAGTGCTTTCCCATAAATTAAATAATAATGAGTGATATGAAAAAAGTAATTTCTACGACATCTGCTCCGGCTGCTATCGGACCTTATAGTCAAGCTGTTGAAACCGGAAATATGATTTTCCTTTCGGGTCAATTGCCCATCGATCCCAAAACCGGAATAATGCCTGAGGGCATCAAAGCTCAAACTCGTCAATCGTTTGCGAACATTAAAGCTATTTTGGCGGAGGCCGGTTATTCGGTCGAACATATCGTAAAGACGACCGTGCTGTTGGCCGATATGTCTCTTTTCGGAGAAATGAACGAAATATATGCCGAGCAGTTCGGGTCCGTATTTCCGTCTCGGTCGGCGTTTGCAGTTAAAGAATTACCGAAACAAGCATTAGTCGAAATAGAGGTTATTGCTGTGAAAGCATAGTTTTTAGCAAGTCGGCCACGATGAATGTACTGCCGCCTACGAAGATCAGATCATCGGGGCGGCTTTCTTTTTTCGCCGCTTCCACAGCTTGTTGAACCGACGGATAACACTTCCCTGTCAATCCTGCTTTTATTGCTAATTCGTACAGTCTTTCCTCGGGTAAAGCGCGAGGTATCGAGGCCCGGGTGAAATAGTAAACGGCATTTTGGGGGAGCATAGCCAAAACTCCCGAAATGTCTTTGTCATTGACCATACCGATGATAATACGCAAGTTTTGATAAGATTCGTTTTGCAACTGTCGAACTATATATTGTATGCCTCCGGTGTTGTGTCCGGTGTCGCAAATCAGTCGGGGAGACGATTCCAATTGTTGCCATCGCCCCATTAAACCGGTAAGACTGGTGACATGGGCGAAAGCATCATAGACCGATTGGTCGGAGATATTGTATCCTAAATTTCGTAATTGTCCGACTGCTGTCAGAACGGTAGCTGCATTTTTTTCCTGACATAGCCCGCTTAACTCCCCGAAAAGGTGCGGAAATTCGGGAGAATCGAATTCCCAACCTTTGTCATTTCGTTGGGTCGACCGGAAATGAATTTGTTCCTCTGCGAATATAATGGGGGCTTTTACCTCTTTCGCTCTATCGATGAATACTTGCTTCACCTCTCCCTGAGCTTCACCGATCACGACCGGTATTCCAGATTTTATAATACCAGCTTTTTCTCGGGCTATTTTCGGCAGGGTGTCTCCGAGCATTTGCACATGGTCATAGCTGATATTGGTAATGACACATAAATCAGGAGTAATGATATTTGTACTGTCCAATCTTCCGCCCAATCCGACTTCGATAACAGCGACATCTACTTGATTTTCGGCAAAGTAGTTAAACGCCATCATCATGGTGAGTTCGAAAAATGATGGTTGGATATGGAGTGTAGATGCAAGGTGTTTCTCTGCAAATTGAATAACATCTTCTTTGGAAATCATTTTTCCATTGATGCGGATACGTTCTCTGAAATCGATAAGATGCGGAGAGGTATATAATCCTGTTTTATATCCGTTTAATTGCAGAATAGCGGCTAATAGATGCGATACCGATCCCTTGCCGTTGGTCCCGGCAACATGTATGGTGTGAAACTTTCGATGGGGATATCCGAAATATTTGTCCAGCGCTTCGGTATTTTGCAGTCCCGGTTTATAAGCGGCACTTCCTATTTGTTGAAAAACGGGTAGTTGTTTATATAAATATTCTAATGTTTCTTCGTAATTCATAATTCATATTTTAGTATAAGGCATATCCTGAAATACCAGCCAATACGATAACGAGTATGGGGTGTATTTTCGCATAGTGTACCAGAATAAACGAGATGACTGCAATACCGATACTTATTGTATAGTCTGGAAAGTTTTCCTTATTCATGAGGAGGAGTGCGGCAGAAGCTATCAGACCGACAACCACAGGACGAAGTCCGGAAAATATGCTTTTGATAGTAATATTATCTTTATGTTTAAGTATAAAACGGCTCACTAATAAGACTAAAATGAAAGACGGCAAACATACGGCGAACGTGGCGATTATCGACCCCCAAATACTATTACCGGCAGCTACATATCCTACATAAGTAGCACTGTTTATTCCTATGGGACCGGGAGTCATTTGAGAAATAGCTACGATATCGGTAAATTCGGTCGGGGTAAGCCACGGTTGGCTTTCGCCATAATGAACGACTTCTACCGCTTCGTGTTGAATGAGAGAGAGCATGGCGTATCCGCCACCAAAACCGAATAGTCCGATTTTTAGGTAGGCCCAAAATAAGTTGAGATATACGATCCACATGGCTATTTTTCTTCTTTATTACTCTTTTGTTTTGAACTGGCGATGACATGATTACAGTAAAGTATTCCACCGATAGCTCCTAACAAGACGAACCAAATGGGGGAAACCCCTCCTAACCAGATTGATAATGCCACTATAATGGGAATAATAACTGTTTTAATATTGATACGTGCTGTTTTAGCCGTACTGAATACCGGAGACACGATGAGTGCGACCACTGCTGGTCTTATACCCTTGAATATACGCTCGACTACCGGATTGTCATACGTTTGAACAAACCAGATTGCAATAGCCAAGATGATTAGAAAAGAGGGTAGAATTGTACCGAGTGTCGCCATGAGACAACCTTTTAATCCTCGCAATTTGTTCCCGATCAATATGGATATATTCACCGCCAAAACTCCGGGCAATGATTGTGCAATGGCAAGTGCGTCGACAAAATCTTCCCGTTTAATCCAGTTTTGTTTATCCACGACTTCTCTTTCAATGAGAGGTATCATAGCCCAACCGCCTCCGAATGTGAACGCACCTATTTTAAAAAATGATATGAATAGTTTCAGATACAGATTCGATCTCATAGTTTCTTTTTAATGCGCTGCAAAGATAGTGCAAACGAGGGCAGAAACAAATTTATTTGGTTATGCCGAGTGCCACCTATTTTCGCATTTCTGCAAAGATAGTGCAAGGCAAGAGAAAGATAAAACGAATAAGTTCGTTTTTCTTTTCGAGCCGTAGTCTTTTGAGGCCTAATATAAGGTTGGAACAGAAACAAGTTTAGTTGGGTATATCGAGGTATAACCTGTTTTCGTATTCAGTTGTATAGGTCGTATAAAAAAGCGACAATCTCATCATGAAACTATCGTATATAAGACGATAGAATTTGTTCTAATTCATTTAACGACAAGGCGCCCGATTGTCGCCAAATGATTTCGCCTTGTTTCCATAGTACTAGGGTGGGGACTGACTGTATTCTGTATTCCGAAGACAAGGAAATATTTTTATCGATATCTATTTTTAGTATAATAATTTTATTCCCCATTTTCTTTTTCAATTCTTCAAGGACTGGTTTCATCATTTTACAGGGACCACACCATTCTGCAAAAAAGTCTACTAAAACCGGGGTGTTGTCTGCGATAATATCTTGAAATTTGTTCATGTCTTGAAATTTAATAAGATGAATATGATTTTAACAGCGGTATGGCTCTGTTGGTTCGATTCGTTCCGTGAATATCAGAAAATAGTATTGTCACGACAATCGACCAACCAGTTTCCTCTACGGTTAACCAAAGTAAGATTAATTTTTCGTATGAGTTTGTGTTTATGTGAGAAAAATAATTTCCCTTGTACGAACAGGGTATCTTGTGAAGTATTCATCTCAGAATAAGAAATATTGAAATGAGTGGGTGTGTTTTTTAATTCATCGGATTGATTTCCGACTAAGGTCTCAAACAAATATAGTGTTTCGGCCGACTCGGGAGTCGATAGCTTTTTAGCTTCTTGGAAGTTAGCGTTGGATAGATTTTCGACGAAAGATATGGCTATATTTTCAGGCTCGAAATGCTGATGGATAGAAGGTGTGCTAATCAATATTAAAGGGAGGCCTATGGCAGAGATGGTTAGACAAAAAAAGATAATGCGAACACGTGTTTTTGGTTTCATTGCGATATTCAATTTTATCTTTGCTTTTGGCAAAGATATGAATTTTTTTAATGGCTTGCGCAAGAAATCCTATAAGAGGAATATGGATTTAATTTATCTTTACAACCTGTAAAGATAGGTTGCATTGAATAATTAAATAAAGCGTGTTTCAACTCTGGCTTTGCACGTTTCCCCCCCCTGTGAGAAATACAAAAATAGGTACGAAAAACGAACTTCTCCGTTTTATCCTACTCTTACCTTTCATTATCTTTGCAATCGAATATAAGAATAGAAAATATGAAAGATTCGTTGATCGTAGTATCTGGCGGTATGGATAGTATTACTTTGTTGTATGAGTATGCCGACCGCATAGCATTAGCCGTTTCTTTTGATTATGGAGCTAATCATAATCATAAAGAAATACCGTTTGCTCGTATTCATTGCGAGCGGTTAAAAATAAAACATATAGTAATACCTCTTGCGTTTATGAAAGAATATTTCAGAAGTTCGTTGTTGGACGGTAGCGACTCTGTACCGGAGGGACATTATGCCGATGAAAATATGAAAAGTACGGTTGTCCCGTTTCGGAATGGCATTATGTTATCAATTGCTTGCGGTATCGCAGAAAGCAATGGCTTGAAACAAGTTCTCATTGCTAATCATGGCGGAGACCACGCTATTTATCCCGATTGTCGATCGGAGTTTATCCAAGCTATGGATAAAGCTATGCGTTCGGGAACTTATGAGAATATAGGTATCTTTGCTCCCTATACCGATATTTCAAAAACAGAAATTGCCAGTCGGGGGAAAAAGTTGAATTTGAACTATGCCGAAACATGGTCTTGTTACAAAGGAGGGGAGAAACATTGCGGGAAATGCGGTACTTGTGTAGAACGCAAAGAGGCTCTTCGGGATGCCGGGATTGAGGATCAGACAGAATACGAGGATTAATAACGAATAAAACGGTTAAGTTATAATGTATTACGTAGCTAAGACAATGGAAATTGCAGGCGCGCATTCTTTGCACCTTTCATATGAAAGTAAATGTGAAAAATTACATGGCCATAACTGGATTATTACGGTTTATTGTAAAGCGAAAGAACTGAATCAAGACGGTATGGTCTGTGACTTTAAACACATTAAAGATAAGATTCATGGTTATCTTGATCATGGGAATCTGAATGAATTGCTACCTTTTAATCCGACCGCCGAAAACATAGCGAAATGGATTACGGATCAGATTCCCGAATGTTATAAAACCAAAGTTCAAGAAAGTGGTGGAAATACGGCTATTTACGAAATTGACGATTTTGAAAATGAAAATATTGACAAATGAAAGTAAATGAAATTTTTTACTCATTACAGGGTGAAGGTGTGTTTACAGGTACGGCCGCGATTTTTGTGAGGTTAGCGGGGTGTAATTTGCATTGTGATTTCTGTGATACAAAACATGAGGATTATACTATTTTTACAGAAGAAGAGATTGTAAAGGCTATTTCTGATTATCCTGCGAAACATGTAGTTATTACAGGAGGGGAACCCACTTTACAACTTACGCATTCGCTTGTCGACCGATTGCATGAAGTCGGGAAGTTTGTCCAAATCGAAACCAACGGATCAATCGCATTAGATACCGATTTGGAACGGTCGATCGATTGGATTACTTGTTCTCCTAAAACGATTCCTGTGAAAATACAGCGTATGAATGAAATCAAAGTCGTTTATCAGGGACAAGATATGGAACCGTATGAAAAAATCGCCACAGCTTATGAGTGTTTTTGTAGCTTGCAACCTTGTGATGTCAATGATGAGATAAAAAATGAAAACAATCTTACCGCAGCTATCGAATACATTAAGAACCACCCCCGATGGAGGCTTTCACTTCAAACCCATAAAATTATTAATATAAGATAATAATGAAGGATAAAAGAATAAACTCTCTTCTACGGGATTTATCGAATACATAGGTGAAAATCCAGATCGGCAAAGTCTCGACGAAATACCGAGCTGGATTTTATGAATATGAACCGAGGTATTTAGAGGTTGTGTGCAAGTCTATGAGAGGTGTTAAGAACGAAGGAAAAATGAGTGGGACAAACTTCAATAAGTATGTTTAATCAGATACAGATTTGCGTCACGGGTTTTATGAATCGCTCGATATGCAGATGTGAATCGGGAGAGGAGAGATGTAGTGAAAAATCCGTTAAAAATTTTCTTCTCTGATAATTTTATGCAAAACCATAAAAAAATCTTTGCAAGAAAAAAAGATAACGTTAACTTTACACAATCAACAAATTTAGTTAACCTTAAAAAGAAGAATATGGATATGACTCTTTCAGGATTGAATCCAACACATTTTCAAGGCTTAGTCGATGGTAAACAAACCGGTCTCTATATCTTGGTTAATAAAAACGGGTGCGAATTGACCCTAACTAATTATGGCGCTCGTATCGTTTCGTTAATGGTTCCCGATAAAAATGGGAAGATGATAGACGTGGTTACGGGGCATAATAACATACAGGAATACCTTACATCGGAGGAACCTTATTTTGGAGCGACTTGTGGTAGATATGCCAATCGTATTGCAAAAGGAAAATTCACGGTCGATGGCGTTTTGTATGATAAATTAGCGATAAACAATGGGCCTAACAGTCTGCATGGAGGGGTAAAAGGCTTCAACTTTCATGTTTGGGATGCCAATCAATTGGATAAACAAACAATAGAATTTTCCCGATTGTCTCCTGATGGTGAAGAAGGGTTTCCCGGAAATCTGCAAGTAAAGGTCATATTTAAATTAACCGACGATAACGCCGTTGATATAACTTACTGTGCAGAAACCGATAAACCTACCATCGTTAATCTGACAAACCATTCGTATTTTAATTTATCGGGTGCGGGAGATCCTTACATCGGTGATCATCTGTTATGCATTGATGCCGATTACTATTTACCTACCGATGATACGGCTATACCTTACGGAGAGAAGTCGGCGGTAGAGGGAACCCCGATGGATTTTCGTAAACTTTATGAAGTCGGTAGCCGTATAAACGAGCCGTTTGAACAACTGGTTTATGGAAAAGGGTACGATCATACTTATATTTTGAATAAGAAGCGGAGCTGTGAATTTTCATTTTGTGCAGAGTGTGTTTCGCCCAAAACCGGGATCGTGATGGACGTCTTTACGACAGAGCCCGGTGTACAGCTTTATACAGCCAATTGGATGACAGGGAATTTTATCGGGAAAAATGGGAAACGGTATCCGATGAGAGCTGCTATCTGTCTTGAAACTCAACATTTTCCAGATAGTCCTAATCATGAAAACTATCCTTCTGTTATCTTACGCCCTCATGAAAAATTCGAAAGTCATACGCAGTTTAAATTTTCGGTTCGAGAGAAATAATCATATAAGTTATACAATTATTTAATTTAGTATTATGGATATAGAATTTGTAAGAAGTCGTTTTATCAAACATTTTGATGGCTCTACCGGGTCGGTATATGCCTCTCCCGGTCGTATAAACTTAATAGGAGAGCATACAGATTACAATGGTGGATTTGTATTCCCGGGAGCTATCGATAAAGGAATGGTTGCAGAACTTAAAATTAATGGGATGGATAAAGTCCGCGCATATTCGATAGATTTAAAAGATTATGTAGAGTTTGGATTGAACGAGGAAGACGCTCCCCGTGCCAGCTGGGCTCGTTATATATTCGGTGTGTGCCGCGAGATTATTAAACGAGGCGGTAAAATAGCCGGATTTAATACAGCATTTGCCGGCGATGTTCCTCTGGGTGCAGGTATGTCTTCGTCGGCTGCATTGGAGAGTACTTATGCTTTCGCTTTGAACGATATGTTCAACTGTGGCATCGACAAATTCGAATTGGCTAAAATCGGACAGGCTACCGAGCATAACTATTGTGGTGTAAATTGCGGTATTATGGACCAATTTGCTTCGGTGTTCGGTAAAGCCGGTCATCTGATACGACTGGATTGCCGTTCGTTGGAATATCAATATTTCCCGTTCAAGCCCGAAGGTTACCGACTCGTATTGCTCGATTCTGTCGTAAAGCACGAGTTGGCATCTTCCGCTTATAACGACCGACGCAAATCGTGCGAGAATGTGGTTGCCGCCATACAAAAGAAACACCCGCATGTAGAGTTCCTGAGAGATGCCAATATGTCTATGTTAGACGAGGTAAAAGAAGAGGTGTCTGCCGAGGATTATATGCGTGCAGAATATGTGATCGGTGAAGTGCAACGAGTCCTTGACGTATGCGATGCTCTTGAACAAGGAGATTATGAGACAGTAGGGCAGAAGATGTATGAGACTCATCATGGAATGAGTAAATTATATGAGGTAAGTTGTGAAGAACTCGATTTCCTGAATGATATTGCCAAAGAGTGTGGTGTGACCGGCTCTCGTGTGATGGGAGGTGGATTTGGCGGTTGTACGATAAACTTAGTTAAGGACGAATTGTATGATGCGTTCGTGGAAAAAGCCAAAGCAGAATATAAGACAAAATTCGGTCGTCTTCCCAAAGTTTATGATGTCGTGATTGCCGATGGGGCACGCAAACTTTGCTGAGATAAAAGGCCATAAATAAAATAGAGCCCGGAGTTTTATAATCCCCGGGCTCTATTTTTATAGAAAAATTCGCTCGCTTAAATTGGGCTTGTTTCCCAGCCTCCACCTAATACTTTATATAAATTTACCATAGCAAGATATTCGTCTCTTACAGCATTGCTCAAACCTATTTGAGCATCGAAAAATTTACGATGGGCATCTAAAACATCGATGTAACGAATAACTCCGTTGAAATACTGTAACTGTGCTAGATCTACATACTTTTGAGCTGCTTCAAAAAGATTGAGTTGAAGTTCCGATGTTCGCCTTTTTTTCTGATAAGTTATCACGGCATCATTTACTTCTCGGAAAACTTCAAGAACCTTTTGTTCATAGGCGAAACGTTTTTCGTCATAGGCTGCCAATGACGCTTTATATTGGGCTTTCTTCTTTCCAAAGGTTAATAAAGGAGCTACGAGATTGCCAGATACATAGGAGAATGGAGATTCGAAAAATCCTTTTAGTTCATCGTTTTCAAGCCCTCCGACTAAACTTATAGTTAATCGTGGAAACCGATCGGCATATGCAATTCCTACCGCTGCCATAGCGGCTTGTAGCTGTTGCTCTGCTTGACGCACATCGGGCCTTCGTTGCAGTAGGGTAGAGGGAAGCCCGATAGGTATATTTTCGGGCCAAGTTACATTTAAGTCGAATTCTCCTCGTTCCACTTTCGATGGATATTCTCCGGCTAATACCGCAATTTGATTTTCTTTCAATGCGATTTTTTGCTCCAACTCGGGGATAAGAGCCGAAGCACTGGCCAGTTCTACTTGCGCTTGTTGATAAGCTGTCTCGGAAGTGAGACCACCTTCGAATCGTAATCGGGCTTGATTGACACTTTCTTCACGAGTTTTTACGGTTTGTAAAACAATTTCAAGTTCTTGATCCAATGCAACTAATTCGAAATAGGCAGTCGCTGTTTCGGCAATTAGGGTCATTTGCATGGCTCGTGCAGCTTCCACTGAGGCCAAGTACTCTGCCGCGCCCTTTCTTTTTCCCCAACGTAGGCTACCCCATAGGTCTATTTCCCAACCTAATGAGGCTTTAAGACTAAATTCGGGGCTTTTTTTAAACTTTTCACCGTAATAATCATTGGTTTCGTGATCGGCGAAAAGTTGAGCTCCGATAGTCGGCCAACGGGAGGCTTTACTCACGCGGTATAATTCTTCCATTTGCCTGATATGAGCTTCTGCGGCTTGCATATTCCGATTATTTCTTAATGTCTTTTTGATTAAATTACTAAGAGTTGAATCGGAATAGAGTTCCCACCATGACATATCGGCAATGGTTAATGTATCGTTTTCTCCCGCAATAATTTCATCTGGTAAATTCAGTTCGGGAGCCTGACAGCGTTTTTGTATAGAACAACTACTTAAAATGAATGCTGTCACAAATATATATATGAAAACTTTCATCTGTTTCATCGTTTCATCATTTTAGATTTTAACTTGTAAACCCATACGAAAAGAAGGGGAACAAAAATAATACCTACGGTAATCGCCACAATCATACCGAAAAACACACCAGTACCGATACCTTGGCGACTGGCCGATCCCGGACCGCTGGCAAAAACAAGAGGTAGCATTCCTAAGATAAAGGCCAAAGAGGTCATTACGATAGGGCGGAATCGTAAGTGTGCGGCTTTGATTACAGCATCCACTGCATTATTTCCTTTCTCAACTTCGTCTTTGGCAAATTCTACGATAAGAATTGCATTTTTGGCGACTAATCCCACCAACATAACCAAGCCGATTTGGAAATAAATATTATTTTCAAGGCCGCATATCCAGTTTCCTAAATAGGCTCCGACTCCTGCTATCGGAAGAGATAATATAACTGCTATTGGGATAGACCAACTTTCGTATTGAGCTGCAAGGAATAAGAAGACAAAAAGTAATGCTAAGGCCAATATGTAGGCTGTCTGACCACTTACATGTTTTTCCTGATAGGAAAGTCCGCTCCATTCAACGCCAATGTTTTTAGGCAAATGCTTGCTTGCTATTTCTTCGAGTATAGCCATCGCTTGTCCCGAACTATAACCCGGGGCCGCTTCTCCCGATATGGTTGTGGAGGTGAACATATTGAACCGACGAATGGTCCCCGGACCTGTTGTATACGAGGTTGTACCAAGAGCGGTAATAGGTATCATGGCGTTGTTGCTTCCTTTGACAAAGAAGAGTCCCAAATTATCTTTATGTGCCCTATACGGTGCTTCGGCTTGGATATATACACGGTAGATTCTGTTGAACATATTGAAATCGTTCACATAGATCGACCCCGTAAATGTTTTGAGCGTTGAAAAAATATCTGCTATTTTTACTCCGAGCATTTGGGCCTTGTCCCGATCTACATCAAAATAAAGCTGAGGTATATCGTTTTGAATAGAAGACGATAAACCGCTTATCTCTTTTCGTTGAGAGGCATAATAAAGTAATGTGTCGGCGGCTCGTTGTAAATCGGCATAACTCGCATCGCTTCGTGCTTCGAGCACCATTTCGAAACCGCCCGAACTACCTAATCCCGGAATAACGGGAGGAGTACTCAAATAAACTTTACTTTCGGGGTATTTTTTTAATTCTTCGCGAATATCCTCCATAATATCTCGGAGATTCGACGATTTGCGATCTTCCCAGGGTTTTAGAATAACCGTTAATTGACTTCGAGATTGGTTCGTACCGACACGGGGACTAGATCCTGTCACATTGAGTACATACTCTACGTCTTCACGAGACATTAAATAGTTCATGGCTCGTTCGGTTACATGTCGTGTCCTTTCCAATGTAGCGCCTTCCGGTAATTCTAACTCAACGGTAAAATACCCTTGATCTTCCTGTGGCATAAAGCTTTGAGGAACTATTTCGTTAAGAACCCATATCGCTATCAGAGATATACCGAAAGCCGCTACTACTCTACGAGCATGCTTCAATCCTTTTCGAATGAGTTTCTCGTAAAGTCTATTGCCTCGTGCTAGCCATAAGTTTATGTAACGAAAGAGTTTGTTTTTCTTTTTTCCTGAATCCGGTTTGAGCAATAACGCGCACATGGCGGGACTCAAAGTTAGTGCGACTAATGTCGAAATAAGGACCGAAACGGCAATAGTAATCGTGAATTGACGATACAATTGACCTGTAATACCGACCAAAAAGCTGACCGGGACGAATACGGCACATAACACCAACGAGGTAGCGATAATGGCACTACCCAATCCTTGCATGGCTTTTTTGGTAGCTTCGTAGGGACTAAGATGTTCCTCATTCATGATTCGCTCTACATTCTCGACTACGACTATGGCATCGTCGACCACGATTCCGATAGCAAGGATTAAACCCAAAAGGGTCATCATATTGAGTGAGAATCCGAACGCAAGCATGATTCCGAATGTTCCTATCAACGAAATAGGTACAGCTATAACCGGGATAAGTGTAGCTCTCCAATTTTGTAGCGAGAGAAATACAACCAAGATAACCAAAATCAGGGCTTCGAAAAGCGTATGGTAAACCTCGTTTATAGATTGGGAAATATAAGAGGTCATATCGAAGGGAATTTCATAAGTAATACCCTCCGGGAAGTTACGACTAATCTCCTCCATCTCTTTCTTCACAGATTCAGCGACCTCCATAGCGTTGGCTCCCGGTAGCATGTTGATGTTAAGTACGGCTGCGTTACCTCCGTTTATTCCGCTTTCCGTGTTGTAAGATTGTGCTTCGAGAGAGATGCGAGCGACATCGCGCAAACGAATCAAAGAACCATCGGGATTAGCCCGTATGACAATGTCCTCAAATTCTCCTACGGAAGATAATCGCCCTTGTGCTATGATAGGAGTCGTTATATCGATGTCGGAAATCGGTTGCTGACCCAATACTCCGGCGGCCGATTCCCGATTCTGGTCTTTCAATGCCTTTTGTAAATCGTCCACTGTAAGTCCCAGATTAGCCAAGCGGTCGGGTTGAACCCATATCTGCATAGCGTAATAACGGCTACCGACATTCGATACGCTACCCACTCCTTTGACCCGTCTCAACATGTCCAACACATTGAGCGTAGCATAATTACTGAGGTATATTTCGTCGAATTTCGGATCGTTAGAGCGCAAAGTGACAGTCATTAATCGACTGGAAGCCTGTTTTTCCACGGAAATGCCGTTTTGTACTACTTCGGCCGGGAGACGGGCTTCGGCCTGTTTCACGCGGTTTTGTATTTCAACGGCAGCTAAATCCGGGTCGGTCGATATGTCGAATGTGATTGTTGCCGAAAAACTTCCTGAATTGCTGTTCGTTGATTCCATGTAGAGCATGCCGGGCGTACCATTCAATTCCTGCTCGATGGGAGTGGCGACAGCTTGGGTGACCGTCTGTGCGCTAGCTCCCGGATAGGAGGCCGATACTTTGACTACCGGAGGAACAATTTGGGGGTACTGGTCTATCGGGAGTAAAAAAAGACCTAATACACCGACGATAACGATAACAATTGAAATAACAATTGAAAATATGGGTCTGTCGATAAAGAAGTCCGATTTCATAACATACTAGTTTTTAGAATGGTCTTCTTGTTCTGCCCGATAAGTCGAGGGGATAACTTTATCTCCATGAGTGAGTTTATGAAATCCTTCGACCACTATATTTTCGTGGGGAACCAAACCTCGTTCGATAATGACATTGTTTCCTACTTCCGGTCCCAATTCGACCATACGCCTTTCTGCAATACTATCGGCTCTTACGACGAATATGTAAGCGCCCCCCTTTTCGATAGCGATTGCTTTATTGGGGACTACGACTGCCGCTTCCCGAACATCGAGCAGTAACCTTACTTTGGTGAACTGCCCCGGTAATAATATATGTTCGGGGTTGGGCATTTCGGCTCTTACTGAGAATGTACCGGTTTGAGGATCGACTTGTGGATCGGCAAAATCGACTATTCCCCGTTGAGGATAAGGCGAATTGTCGGGTAAAGTAATAGTAATGTAAGGCTCCCACGTTCGGGTCGTGTCTTTTTGCCCTAAATTAACGTTACGGGCTTTGCTTTTCAAATAATCGAGTCCGGTCATACTGAAATCGACACGAACGGTATCGCTCTTTACGACCGTAGCCAATAACGATTGTCCGCCGGGGCCGACAAGTGTTCCTATATCGACGTTACGTTCCGATATATATCCCGAGATAGGGGAGCTCACAGTCGTATAACCCAATGCTGTTTCGGCTTGGGTTAAATCGGCCTCGCTCATCTCTACTTCGGCTTTTGCACTTTCATAAGAAGCGATGGCGTTATCTAAATCGAGTTGGCTGGCTGCATTTTGTTGATACAAAGGTCTGATGCGCTCCAAGTCTCTCTCGGCTTTCAATGCCAACGCTTTGTTTTTGTTTAGCTGAGCTTTGGCTTTATTTGCTCGAGCTTGATACTGTTTGGGGTCGATTATAAAAAGGGGTTGTCCTTTTTTACATAAGTACCCTCATCGAAGAGCATTTTTTTCAAGGAACCCTTCTACCCGGGCCCTTATTTCAACGAATTGCTGAGCACGAATGCGGCCTACATATTCCCCGTAAATTTCCACATCGTCCGTAACAACAGGCTCGACTTCGACTATCGGTAGGTCGGGACCCGGAGGTGCGGGACGCAGTAACCAATATAATCCTCCGCTTAATAGGAGAATACCTGCCCCCACGTACAACCATACCCGAGGAGAAACACGACGAATCTTTTCACTAAGCCGTAAAGCATAGTTGCCGATATTTTTAGCGGCTTGCCGAATATTTTCAAATGAAATTTTTATCATAAAGTCAAGAAACTTTTTGGAAGTAAATACACAATAATCCTGATATGAGAATGGAATAGTCCGCAAAAGTACTCTTTTTTCTTCAAATACGCCTTTTTTGTGACAATATTTAGATATTAAACGTAATACGGAAAGGGACGGTTCTGTGCCGGATAGAGATTCCGATAATAAATAAGAAATGCTGTTTGGGAGAAAATCATAGATAGTTTCTAAAAAGTGCAATCTTTGGGGTAATTTGTATTTGTTTATAAACCATTTCAATCGGTTTTACTACTATTTTCTTCAAAGGAGCAAAAAAAATTCCATTTTTCACTAGGGATTAAGCTTATTCTATGATATTATATAATCATTATTAATACATGACATACCCTTGTAGATAAGGCTTGGATATATACGGTCGATGGACAGTTGGTTAAATACGTAAACAACAATCCCGAATCTGTGAATGTCTCCGATCTGTCTTCTGCTATGTATGTAGTGAAGATGCAGAAAGGCAATGTGGTACGTAGCCAGAAGATGTTTAAGAAATAAAGAAGATTGTTTCAGGTTAATAACAGTCTGAAAAGACTGCCTCTCTCGAAAGGTTATCCGATGTGATATCGGGTAACCTTTCTTTTTTATGTTTTTCGGAAGCAATTTATTCCCCTTGTCGATTCATGCATCATGACGGTCGATAATACGACAGTAGAAGAAACGGAATGTACGATTTCGTTTTTATTTTCTGGGTCGCAAATCGATAAGAAAAGGCTTTAATACGCTTTTTATGAACTTGATAAGAAAAAAATAGGACAGATTTATTTTAATTCTTAACTTTACTCTGTTTTTTGGAAATTTCTTTTTTTAATTCGTTCCGGAATACATAGATTCTTTCGGACACAAATGCTTTGGAATATTCGAATTCATCAGCAATAGATTTTATAGAATATCCTTGTATATATTTTTCAATGATTGACCGGTCAACGTGGTTGAGCAATCGGAATATATTTGTAAATGTTTCTATATCAATCATGTCTATTGAACAAATTTGATGACGAATTGTTCTAAATAATCTAAGTTGAAACCATTTAATTTTAGTCATAACTTCATTAGTGTCCCGTTAAAATGGGACGAGTTAAACAATTAATCAAATAGCCCCGGAATAATGGGATTATATAGATCTTTGACATCATTGAAATTAGTCTTGTCGAACAGGTCACGCAAGAGGGTTTTGTCTGTCAATGATATGCTGAGAATTTGCAAAACTTCATAGGTAGAGCGTTTCAACTTCATATCATGTTGGACAATAGCCACAAGACAGTATGTGATAATAGCGACACTGATTTGTATGCGGACGGCGTTCTCTGTTGTGCCCCAGAATTTCTTTATCTTGAGGTGCTGCTTGAGCCATTTGAAGAACAGCTCGATCAACCATCTTTTCTTGTAAAGATTGGCGACATCCAATGCAGAAAGTTGTTTCGCATTCGTCAGAAAAGTGAGCTCACGGTCATCTTCTTCATCGTAATATCGGACGAGTCTGAATGACTCCGGATATTTCTTCCCGGAGAGATAACCGGTCAGTTTCACTTCCGCATCTGTCATTATGTTCTTTGGCATTCTCCGCTTCCATTTGACAGTCTTATATTTTAAGTTCGTCTTGGCTCTGACAACAAAGAAAGAGTCTGTAAGATGTATCCTATAGAGTTCTTTAAAAGAGTCATAAGCCCTGTCGAATATATAATAAGCATTTGGCTCATAATGGATTGAAGACATTGCTGTAGAATCGTGCTTTGATGCAGTGGTTACAGTATAGAAAGCAGGAACTTGTGCTTCAATGTCGTATAAGACATGAGCTTTCACTCCTCCTTTCTTGCTTCGGAACTTTGCCCACGGGAATGTTGCAAGACATAACGGAATCGTTGTTGAATCAAACGCATATTTCTTTCCGGAAATGTCAAGGATGTTGGTCGTCCGCTTCTCGCAGGCTTCCTTCATCATATAGAATGCAAAATCTTCGAAGATTCTGTAATCACGGTTCTGGTTCGCTGTCGCAAGAGTTGTCTTGGCTATCGGTTCACGTCCTAAACCAAGATGATATTGCTTGGCCCTATGCGCCTCGAAAGCAACGATTAAGTCTCGCAGGCTCTCACGGTTACTCAGTTGTCCAAACATCATCGCGAGCATCTGATTCCAGCAAGTGAAATGTTTCACATATCTGTTGCCATCATACTTGCGAACATAGTTGTTGAACTGAGTCCTGTTCAGAAAAAGCGGTTAATTGAGAGAATACGTATTTGTCTTGGAACATAGCAGCCATTTGTATTAGACTGCAAAGTTGCAAAATCAAGTCCGTTTCATCTCAAGAAACCACGTAATTGACTATATTTCAATAATTTCAAAGAACTATTTATCAACTTTTACGGGACAGTAGTGTCATAACTTTTTTATATAAAAGCCTCCGACCATAATACACGATAATAAAAAGAACAGTGAATAAATTCGTGAAATGCAAAACTCTATTTGCATTTTATTATGGATCGGAGGCCTATGTCAAACCACCCGAAATGGCAATCGCCACCACGAATTTATTCACTTGTATGATACAAATATAAGGATTTGTTTTTGATTATTTTGTAAAATAATCCTAGAATTTTTACCTAATCTAAATTATTTTTTGCCCTTCTTTTATAAGAGATTGTAAACGTGGTCTTTGTAAATTTTATCAAAGTGGAAGGAAATAGTGAATAGGAATTTTGAATTGCATGTTTATTCCAATGGTTGAATCTCGATTTGAGTGGTGATATTCAATCTTTCTTTTTTGATGTGTGTCTAAGTACGATTTGTAGAAGCCATATTTGCCAAGTTTTTTTGCACGGAATTTGCACGGTTTTGAAACAAAACGCACCTAAGCACAACAAAAATATACGAAACGTCGATAATTTATGTATCGATTGAAAGTATATTTTTTGATGAAATATATAAAGAAAAAACACTGAAAATCATTTGATAATCAGTGTTTATATTTTGTCGGGGTAGCGGGATTCGAACCCACGACCCCCTGCTCCCAAAGCAGGTGCGCTAACCGGACTGCGCTACACCCCGAATCCCATTAATCGTTTCTCGATTTTGGTGCTGCAAATTTACAGCTTTTTTTTATATCCACAACTATGCTCCCATATTTTTATCAAATTCTTTAAGGAATCATATTTGTTTACCGATGTTTTATTTTAATTTTGCAAAGATAATTTTTCATAAGAATGTCGGAGTATAATCAACGAAAATAAATCATATAATAATGTATAGAACGAATACGTGCGGAGAATTGCGGTTGAACCATGTCGGCCAAAAGGTAACGTTGGCAGGGTGGGTACAACGCAGTCGCAAAATGGGCGGAATGACATTTGTCGATCTGCGAGATAGATATGGTCTCACACAGTTGGTCTTTAATCAAGAAACAGATGCCGATTTATGCGATAAAGCGAATAAATTGGGGCGTGAGTATGTCATACAGGTAACCGGTACGGTAACGGAACGGTCAAGCAAAAATACCAATCTGCCGACCGGTGAAATAGAAATCATAGCCGAAAATTTGGTCGTGTTGCATACCGCAGAGACACCGCCTTTTACTATCGAAGACGAATCGGACGGAGGAGACGATATTCGCATGCAGTATCGTTATCTCGATTTGAGACGATCGGTAGTACGCCGTAATCTCGAATTACGTCACAAGATGGCATTCGAAGTCCGCCGTTATCTCGACGAATTGAATTTCTTGGAGGTGGAGACTCCGGTGTTGATCAAGTCTACTCCCGAAGGGGCTCGTGATTTTGTAGTGCCTTCAAGAATGAATCCGGGAGAGTTTTACGCGCTCCCTCAATCGCCCCAAACATTGAAACAGTTATTGATGGTATCGGGATTCGACCGTTATTTCCAAATCGTGAAATGTTTTCGTGACGAGGATTTACGGGCAGACCGTCAGCCCGAGTTTACTCAGATAGACTGTGAAATGTCTTTTGTCGAGCAAGAAGATGTTTTGAATATTTTTGAAGGTATGATTAAACACCTGTTCAAAAAGATTCGTGGCATTGAGTTCAACGAACCGTTTTTGCGTATGACATGGGCCGACGCCATGAAATACTATGGCAGCGATAAACCCGATATGCGCTTCGGTATGAAATTCGTTGAAATGAAAGATTTAACCGAAGGACATAATTTTGTGGTGTTCGATAGTGCCGAGTATGTGGGCGGTATCTGTGCCGAAGGGTGTGCGACATATACCCGTAAGCAACTCGATGAATTGACCGAGTTCGTCAAACGTCCACAAATAGGAGCCAAAGGGTTGGTCTATGTCCGTTTCGATGAAAACGGCACGCCAAAGTCATCGGTCGACAAATTTTATTCGGCAGACGATTTGAAAAAGTGGGGCGAAAGATTCGGTGCAAAACCGGGCGACCTGTTGTTGATATTAGCTGGTCCTGCGATGAAAACCCGTAAGGCTCTTTGTGAGCTGCGGCTGGAAATGGGCTCTCGTTTGGGGTTGCGGGATAAAGATACGTTTGCACCCTTGTGGGTTATCGATTTTCCCTTGTTCGAATGGGACGAGGAGACCCAGCGCTTCTATGCCATGCATCACCCGTTTACTTCCCCGAAAGCGGAAGATATTCCTCTATTGGATAGCGATACCGGAGCCGTCAGAGCGAACGCTTACGACATGGTTATCAACGGTGTCGAATTGGGTGGCGGGTCTATCCGTATACACGACAGTGAATTGCAAGACCATATGTTCCGTTTGCTGGGATTTACCGAAGAGCAAGCATTGGATCAGTTTGGTTTCTTAATCAATGCATTCAAGTATGGAGCACCGCCTCACGGAGGTTTGGCGTTCGGTTTGGATCGTCTAGTCTCGATGTTCGCCGGATTAGATTCTATACGAGACTGCATCGCATTCCCCAAAAACAATTCCGGTCGAGATGTTATGCTTAATGCACCTTCTGTTTTGGCGGAATCCCAGTTAGAAGAACTATGTATAAAAGTGAACCCGAAGAATTAGAGATTCGTGATAATAGTTAACGATATCATAAAGGCGATAGAATCGGTCGCTCCATTGAATTGGCAAGAATCCTATGATAATGCAGGATTGCAAGTGGGCGGTCGGTTTCAATCGGTTTCGGGTGCGGTTGTTTGTCTCGATGTCACGGAAGCCGTAGTCGACGAAGCTATCTCTATGGGATATAATTTGATTGTATCTCACCATCCTTTACTCTTCAAGGGATTGAAATCGATAACGGGGAATAGTTATGTCGAGAGGATTGTCATTAAAGCTATTCAACACAACATAGCCATTTATGCAGCCCATACCAATCTCGACAATGCCCCGGAGGGGGTATCTTACAGAATGGCTCGGAAACTGGGATTGACCTCGATTCGAGTTTTAGACCCGTTATGCGGCCGACTGATAAAATTGGTTACCTATGTACCTTCGACTCATGTCGAGAGCGTAAGAAACGCTCTTTTTGAAGCAGGAGCCGGTCATATAGGGAACTATGATAAGTGCAGTTTCGGACAAGAAGGGACAGGGACGTTTCGTGCGGGAACCTATGCTAATCCATATTGCGGTACGATAGGGGAGTTTCACCGGGAACAAGAGACGCGCTTGGAAGTGATAGTTCCTATACATGTACAAGAAGCGGTTATCGATGCGCTGAAAAGGAGCCACCCGTATGAAGAACCGGCATTCGATTTGATTCCGTTATCCAACCGATGGGAACAAGTCGGGAGCGGTGTTGTAGGAGCCTTACCGGAACCTGTCGATGAAGTGTTGGTCTTGGAAAAGCTGAAAGAAATTTTTAAGGCCGGTTGCGTAAAACATTCTCCGTTGCATAACCGAAAAATTTCACGAATAGCATTATGTGGAGGAGCCGGAGCCTCATTGATGACAAAAGCTGTCATAGCCGGAGCCGATATGTTTGTTACAGGAGAGATTCGTTATCACGACTATTTCGAATTTGAATCTCATATACTATTGGCCGAAATCGGTCATTATGAGAGCGAACAATATACAAAAGAAATTTTTTGTGAGATAATTCAAAAAAAATTCCCTACCTTTGCAATCCATTCTACACAGGTAGATACAAATCCGATAAATTATTTGTAAAGTATGGCTACTGACAAAACAAAAGCAGAGAAAGAATATACAGTGGAGGAGAAGTTGAAAACACTGTATGATTTGCAAACCATTCTTTCGGAAATCGATAGAATAAAAACATTGAGAGGTGAGCTTCCTCTTGAAGTTCAAGACCTTGAAGATGAAATTGCAGGTCTTGAAACTCGTATCAAAAACTTTCATACAGAAATAGAAGACCTTAAAGCTGCTGTGTCGGCTAAAAAAGTAGAAATACAAAATGCCCAAACGCTTATAGAGAAATATACTAAGCAGCAGGATAACGTGCGGAATAATCGAGAATTTGATTTTCTGTCGAAAGAAATCGAATATCAAACGCTTGAAATTCAATTGTGCGAAAAACGTATCAATGAATTTATCGCAGCACAAGAGGCCAAGAGTAATGAAGTCGCAGCTTCGGAGGAGATTTTACAGGATCGCCAGCATATTTTGAACGAAAAGAAAAGCGAACTTGATGAAATTGTTTCGGAGACCAAACAAGATGAAGAAAAGCTGAGGGAAAAGGCCAAGAAACTTGAAAATAAAGTGGAGCCTCGTTTGTTGTCTGCATTTAAGAGAATTCGTAAGAACGCACGCAATGGTTTGGCAGTGGTTTATATTCAACGCGATTCTTGTGGAGGGTGTTTCAATCGTATTCCACCTCAAAGACAGCTCGATATCAAAATGCGTAAGAAAATTATCGTTTGTGAATATTGCGGACGTATTATGATTGACCCGGAACTTGCGGGAGTGAAAGATGTAAATTAGTAGAATTAAAATTATTTTTATAAGAAAAAGGTCATTCTGAAAATGAATGACCTTTTTTGTCTGACTTTATCACCCGTTTTAACAGGGTTATTTTGCTATTTATTAAGAAAAGACACGTTGACTAAGTGCTTCCAAAGCTCGCTTTTTATCATCACGACGCATAACGAACGACACATCGCAGTTATCTCCGTAAGAGATCATTCGTACAGGAATATCTTTTAAGGCTTCGACTATTTGATGTTCAAAGCCCACATTATACCATTTCAGATCACCCACAACACAAATAATTACCATATCATCTTCGACCGAAACATCGGCATATCGTTCCAGCATAGAGATTATTTTCGGCAAATGTATCTTATTGTCGATTGATAAAGATATTTCCACATTAGACGTTACGACCAAATCGATAGGTGTATGGGATTGTGCAAAGCAGTGAAATATTTTTTCGAGGAAACGGTAACACGGTATTTTATAATGAGAGCGCAACTTAATATAAGTTACGTTATCTTTGGCTGCAACAGCCTTTATTTTCCCGGTGTCGGCAGTATCGGAAATAAGCGTTCCCGGAGCTTGGGGATTCATAGTGTTGAGTAACCTTACAGGGATATTTTTTAATTTGGCCGGAAGGATACATGTCGGATGCAAAATCTTTGCACCGAAATAAGCGAGTTTGGAGGCTTCGTCAAAAGTCAGAGTACGCACTGGTGCTGTTGTCGATACTACTCTTGGGTCGTTGTTGTGTAGTCCGTCTATGTCGGTCCATATTTGTATCTCACATGCATTCAAGGCAGAACCCAATAATGATGCAGTATAATCGCTACCGCCTCGTTGCAGGTTGTCTATTTCACCGGAGACATTACGACAAATATAACCTTGCGTAATAAACAAACGATTATTGGGATAGTGTTTTAATAATTTGCATACATTCTTTTTGATAAAGTGTATATCGGGCTCTCCGTTTCTGTCGGTACGCATGAACTCAATCGCAGGAAGCAGAACCGACACGATTCCAATTTCTTTCAAATAAATATGCATCAGTCGAGTTATCAGTAATTCGCCCTGTGCCAGTATGATTTTTTCTTGTTTTGAAGAAATGGGAGATTGAGCTATTGTTTGTAACGATGAAAAAGAGCATAGAATAAACTTTTTAGCTTCTTCTATGCTCTTTGCAGAAAGATAGAGCTTATCGGCGACTTCGATATATTTGATTTCCAAATACTTAATGTCTCGCTGTGCACCGTCGATATCTCCATTAAATAGTAATGAGGCTATTTCTGCCAATGAATTGGTCGTGCCCGACATTGCCGATAGTACGACCAGATTCAACTCATTATTACAAATAAGATTTGCTACATGTTTGATTCTCTCGACGGTTCCTAATGAAGTTCCTCCGAATTTCAAGATTTTGAATTTCTCTTGTTTACGATCCATTTTCTGCTTTTCCATTTCTCACATGTCTCTGTTATAGAGTTCTCGTTTTACATTTTGCAATTAAGATGCCATAGTTTGAATTTTATATAATTGTTTGATTTATAATTAATTATTAAATTCAAATATAAAGACGATATTTCCAAAATGGAAAAAGACCATATCGTTATGATAGATATGGTCTTTTCGTGATTACAATTACAAAGTATACCGAGTATTGATCAATTGATTCGTACTGGCTGTATGGGTTGCTGTTTTATCAAATCGAGTGGAACTGCCTGATATTTTACACGATAAAAATCGATAGCTTTCAAGTCTATGCAACGAATGTCACTATTATACATAGTGCGATAATAAATGACTCTGTGTGTAAGATCTGTCGATGATGTCCATTGTGTGGCACTCGGTATATCGGTAGGCGTTTCACTTTCAGAAAACTCTATACCGATAGGTATATCAAAGTTGTTCAAAATGTGAAAGCTCTGTATAACAGCTTCTATCGCTGTTTCTTTTTGTGGAGAAGAAGTCTGGTAAAAAGCGGCACGTATGAATCTTGATGGGGGAGTGATATCGCCGGGAATACCGAGGAAACCACTGCCTGCACCAAATGAGGAGAGTTTTATATTTCCGAGTGTCCTCGGATTAGTAGTCCCGGAATAAAGATTGATGTAATTATTCAGATTGGTCATGTGCCATTCAAAACCGGGAGAATTGGTAAGTACTCCTAATGTATTTTCATAGAAATTAGGTTGACCATCAACAATCTCCAATACGATTTGCTTTCCTGTAATATCTGCCATTCTCCAATGAACGGTTGAAGCTCTTGGGTCAATCGGCACGATGTGTATCTTTTTTATAGCTTTCATAACTTCGTCTACCGTTGAAAAGTTTCCCAATATCCATGATACTAATTGTAAATCGGCTATACTGGAATTTTTCAGTTTGGGATCATAATCTTCATATCGGCCATATCCGGGAAAATAAAACAATCCGGCAGATAGTCCGGCCTCGTTTAGTCCTTCTGCCACAAATTCCTTTTGTTCGACGGATAACCCGATATAACCGTAACGAGCCGTAAATTTCATTCCCGATCGCTCTCCTCCGGGAATATAGGAATACTGCTCGTAACCACGAGGAACGACAACATATTGGCTATTTAAATCGCTGCCGCCCCATTCGATTGTTCGGGCAAGAATCATAGAATTATCTTTTGTTGTTAAAGTAATGCCGGTACAAGCTTCTGAGACTTGAACTTGAAATAGAATGATAACAACCGTTATCCATAAAGAAAGTAATTTTTTCATTTTTGTTATGTTTAATTTGAGATGGGAATAAAGTATAAAAAGAAATGCATTTATAATTGCCGGAATCCAAATATACTTAATTTTTTAATATTAACAAGATGTCTTTTTATTATGAGTATGAAGCTGGTTATAAAGTGTCAGTTTATTTTTAAACATTCTTTACCTCTAAATTGTTTTGCCAATAATTTGAAATACAAGGTAAAGCTATTCAGAGGAATATTATAAAATCTATATATTGGTAAATTGTTCGAAAAATTTACAGCCGATAAGATGTAAATCCTATCGGCTGTGCCTCTATAATAAATTATACCGATTAGAATCGGAAACTAACATATAGGTATGCGCCTGATACTTTCCAATCTTGATTTTCTTCATCTATCTTATACGAAGTCGTACCCCAACGATATTCAGCACCAAGAGATATAACTTTGTATGAAGCCGCTAAACCTGTATTAAAATAAGATCCATAGTTCATCAAGAAATCACTGTCTTGATTATATGCGACGGAGAAAGTTGGATCATAACGGAAATATACGTTTATTTTTAAGAAATCGACCGGATTAATCGTGATAGAAGGACCAAACTGCATTCCGATTTCAGCTTTATAAATATCTCCGCCGTCTTCAAAATCACTTTCTTCTACGGTATATTTTGCTGCTGCTATATCGAAGACTGTCCAATCCAATCCGAATTTCAACATTCCGAAAAGAGGCTTTTTGTGCAAATAATAAGTATTTCCTCGGTTTATAGCCACAGCAAAATCACTATTTAATTTTTCTAAGCCATTACCCCGGGCTAATGAAGGCATACCATAAAAAATATTGAAGTATTTTTTTCTTCCCCAAATTTTTTCTTGTTTAGCCATGTAATCAAGTTTTGTATTCATTTCTTCGGTAAGATTCCCAATTTTTGTATTAAGGCTGTCTACTTGCAAATGCAATGTTTTATTTTGGCCCCGATATATAAAAAGCGAATCTTTTAATAAATCGTTTTCTTCTGATAAATTTTTATATTTATCAAGAAGCGTCTTCTGCTCTTTAATCAATGAGTCTTTACTAGCTTTTAGTAATACATTTTGATTTTTAAGTGTACTGTTGTCTTTCGATAAAGCACTATTTACCGAAGACTTTTCATCGATTACTTTGTGCATAATACCGATGGAATCTTTCAGCATTTGGTTCTGCTTCTTTAAGGTTTGAGCCGATATAACCTGGCATATCGGCATATAAATTAGAAATAAAAATACTATCTTTTTCATAATTTGAGATTTTTCTGCAAAAATAATAATAAAAAATAGAATGAAAATCACATGATAATCGTTATTCTTTTAATTTTTTTTAATCGACAAGAATTTGTAATATAGATAAGTAATGTACATTTGTACAAAAATTACACATTCATATGAAACTTAATCACGTTGCACTATGGGTAGACGATATCGAATCGGTTCGTCTTTTTTATATGAAATATTTCGGTGCTTTATGTAATGACAGATATGTCAATGAATCTAAGAAATTTACTTCTTATTTTTTATCTTTTGATGAGGGAACAGCTTGTATTGAATTGATGAATCGTCCTGATATTTTAGATATGCCTTTCAACCGAGGCCAAGTGAAAGGCTTGGCCCATTTGTCTATATCGGTAGGTAGTCGAGAAGCTGTCGACGAGCTTACCCGACGTTTGCAAACCGATGGATATACGGTTATAGGACAACCACGGCTTACTGGTGATGGATTTTATGAGAGTACTATACTCGACCCGGAAGGTAACAATGTTGAAATTACCGAATGATAAATTAGTAAATCCCAATCAACTGATAAAAATTTCGGGTATCACAGACTGAGTGTCGGGAATAGAATATTTTTCTAACAGATGAAAGCAGTGTCGTTGAGAACGGAGCTTTGCTTCCCGACTTTGAACATAGTGATTTTCTAAATTTTCGTCTATATAACAAGCCTTGACATTATCTTGCAGTTGAAGGGATATAATTGATAATATTTCATTTTTTATGCTTTGGTCGAATATGGGAACAGCAGTCTCAATGCGTCTGTTCAAGTTCCGTCGCATCCAATCTGCCGAAGAAAGGTACATATCCTCATGTCCACCAGCGTAAAAATACCAAATACGCGCATGTTCCAAATAAGAATCTATTATGCGAATCATACGGATATTGCGACTGTAAGGTTGGTTAGGAACTAAGCAATTAATACCTCTTACGATCAAATCTATATGTACACCCGCTTCGCTGGCATCATAAAGAGCATTTATCATATTCGTATCATGCAGCCCATTCATTTTTAATATAATATGGGCTTTCCGACCTTGACGAGCCTCTTCGATCTCAAAATTTATCTTCTGTTTCAACACATCGACCATGTTGAATTGAGCGACCAATAAAGTTTGGAAATATCGGTCGTTTGACGAGCCGTCTAAAATGGAAAATAATTTATCCAATTCGCTGGTAATTTCCCTATTTATAGTGAACAAACCCATATCCGAATAAATTCGAGCCGTATTTTCATTAAAATTCCCTGTACTTAAAAACGCATAAGCTTGTGGCTGATTTTTGTGAAGTGTAGAACATTTGATTAATAATGCTTTTGCATGCACTTTTAATCCGGGAGTACTATACACCACGCGAATCCCAGATTTTCTCATCAATTCGGAAGTTATGATATTATTTTCCTCGTCGAACCGTGCCTTTATCTCTACATATACAGTTACTTGTTTTCCCTTTTGTGCAGCATAAAGTAAACGATCTATGATTTCGGAATTTTCAGCGACACGGTATTGAGTGAGTTTTATGTCGGTAACATTAGGATTATCGGCAGCCTCGGTAAGAAAACGGGTTAAATAACTAAACGACTGATATGGAAAATGAATTAGAAAATCCCGTTGCCGAATAACTTCGAACATGGTTGGTGCTCTGTCGAATGCCGGTATCTGCATAGGCGAGGGGAGTACTTCGCTTAATTCTTTTCCGGTTAGATTCGGTAACTTCGATAAATCTTCCAAATTAAGGTATCTCCCTGATCGAATACATTGTCCGTGAGGAATATCATAGGCATCGCAAATGTATTGCAGCATATCTAAGGGCATGCAGCCATCGTAAACCAGTCGATTGGCATTCCCTATTTTTCTCTTTTTTACGCGCTTGCGTACCGCATCGACGATGTTCGCTACCTCTTTGGCTTCTATGGAAAAATCTGCATCGCGAGAGACTCTTATCGCATAGTGAGAATCGATAATAAATCCGGGAAATACGACGTCTAAATTTAAGGCGATCATATCGTCGATAAACATCAGATAATTTTTGCCATCGTGAGGTGTGAGATTTATGAAACGAGGTACTTTACTAAATGGTATCTTTATTTGGGCATAAAACGGTTGTCTATCGGGATCTCCTTTCTTGTACATTTTTATGGCCAAATAAAGTCGATTATCTCGTAAAAAAGAGACAATATCATTTTTTAGTATCAAGACCGGTTGTAGAAAGGGGAATACCTCTTCTTTAAAGAAATTACGGATCTCTTCTCGATGACAATTTTCTATTTGTTCGTTATGATACAATACCATTCCTTCTTTTTCAAGTTCAGGTATAATCTCGTTGAAAAAAAACTTATTGAAAATATCTACTTGTCGATTTACTTCTTGATTGATTGCACTCAGTGTATTTTCGGCCTGTCGTTTATCCTCGATGCTTTGCAGTGGATCAGATAGTATTTGGTGATATTCCGATACTCTCACTCTATAAAACTCTTCTTGGTTGGACTGATAGATAGACAAAAATTTTATTCGGTCAAATAACGGAACCGTATGATCCATAGCTTCCATTAATACTCTGTAATTAAAAGAAAGCCAACTTATATCGCGTTTAAAATATTTTCGAACATTTTCCATAGTGGTTTATGTTGATTAAGTAACGGTAAATATACAAATAATGTACGTTTGTACAAATTTTTTTCTAAATTTGCACATAGGCTATTAATGGTACAAACAAACTTCTCTCAATAAAAAAATAATGGAGAATGGATCATAAATCTTTTTTGATACAATTACAATCCCGATTGGGCAAAGATAAAGGAGAAATCGACAGCTATATGTCTGCATTTCTTCAAATTTTGAAGGAACGTTGTTCTCAGATGGACACAGTGGCAATACAAGGATTCGGGTTATTCGAGCCCAAAAAGAAATTGGAACGAGTAGTCGTGAATCCGTCAACCGGTAAGCGTATGCTTGTCCCTCCCAAGATGATTCTGTCATTTAAACCGGGGAGTGCTATTAAAACTAAACTTAAAATGTTGTCTTCCAAATGAACGAAAAAATATCTTTTCCCGATTTGGTTGGATTGCTTTCTTCAAAGATGAATATCACGAAGAAAGAAGCTGAAACTTTTTTGAAAGAATTTTTTACTGTTTCAACAGAAGTCATAACTTCCGGTGAAGAGTTGAGAATAAACGGGTTAGGTTTATTTAAACCTATATGGGTAGAAGCCCGAGGAAGTATCAATATTCAAACCGGAGAACCTGTGGAGATACCGGGGCACTATAAACTGTCTTTTATTCCTGATAAAGAACTGCGTGAAGCTGTTAATGCCCCATTTTCCAGCTTTTCTGTCGAAGTCCTCAATGATCATGTGCCGATTGAGGATATGACGGCCGTTCCAAGTCAAGATATAGATGAAAATAACGACATTTGTAATACCGAAAATGTAGAACTACAAGATTCAAAAGAAATTCGAGAAAAAGAAGAGGAAGATGAACCCATAGAACCGGCTCATGAATATATTCAGGAAGATAAATCAGCCGATGAAGAATCTTCTGAATCTACTGTATCATCACAGGAAATAGAGAAATTTCAAGAGGAAATTATTCAACCCGAATCAGAGACGAAAGTAGAAGAAAAAGAGGAAGATTGTTATGAGGATTATTTGCGGAAATCGGCTTCTCGAAAATCATTCTGGTGGGGTGTACTGTCCGCATTCGGCATTATTATAATATGCTTGGCCGGAGGTATATTTTTTATGGGAAATGATAGCCCTTATGTTGTGAAAATCGGAGAATATACTCTGTCTTTGGGAAAGCAGTCGATCGATTCGCGACCCATGAACAACAATCCCGAATCGGTTGTTCTACCGGAAAATAAAGATACACTTTCAGAAATGGAAAAGGATTCTGTCCTTAAAGACTCGGTAATCTCGGCTTCTCCCCTCGCAGCGCCTGAGGTCAAGCCGGTTATAGAAACTATTCGATCAGGAGTATTTCTGACGACATTGGCTCGAAAATATTTTGGGCATAAGGCATTTTGGGTGTATATTTATGAAGAAAACAAGGACGTGATTAAAAATCCTAATCAAGTTCCGATTGGGACTCGTTTAACCATTCCAAGTGCATCGAAATATGATATTGATGCAAACAATAGGACTTCTGTCGAGAACGCTAAGGCATTAGCCGCGAAAATACAGAGTCGTTATGAATAAATATCAACAGAGTCGTTAGCTGAATAAGTTAGCGACTTAGTCTTTTTTAAGTGAATAGTTAGCCATTTTTAACGCGATTGGGTATATATAGAACCAGTGTATGGCTAATTTTGCGACAGAGAAAGTCAAAAAACGTATAAATTAAAAATACAAAAAGATAAAACGTATGAGTGAAACAGTAGATATTCGGGAGTTGAACGATCTGATCGCCAGTAAAAGTTCGTTTGTGAATATGATAACACAAGGCATGGATCAAGTTATTGTCGGTCAAAAACATTTGGTGGATTCACTGATGATAGGATTGTTATCCAACGGACATATCTTGCTTGAAGGTGTACCGGGGTTAGCAAAAACTTTGGCTATAAAAACATTGGCTTCTCTCATTGATGCAAAATATAGCCGCATACAATTCACGCCCGATTTACTGCCTGCCGATGTCATGGGTACGATGATATATAGTCAGGCAAAAGAACAATTTCAAATCAAGAAAGGTCCTATTTTCGCCAATTTTGTTTTGGCAGATGAAATTAACCGGGCTCCGGCAAAAGTACAAAGTGCGCTATTAGAGGCCATGCAGGAACGTCAGGTTACCATTGGTGAGCAGACGTTTAAATTAGACGATCCGTTTTTGGTTATGGCTACTCAGAACCCGATAGAGCAAGAAGGTACATATCCGTTACCAGAGGCACAGGTGGACCGTTTTATGCTTAAAGTAATCATCGGATATCCTAAAAAAGAAGAAGAGAAACTCATTATACGTCAGAATATAAGCGGACGAAAAATAGATATTAAACCCGTTCTGCAACCGTCTGAGATTATTGAAGCGAGAGAGATTGTCCAAAAAGTTTATATAGATGAAAAAATAGAACGGTATATTGTCGATATCGTATTTGCAACACGTTTCCCCCAAGATTATGGTTTGGGAGAGCTGAAAGAAATGATATCATTCGGAGCCTCTCCTCGTGCATCTATTAGTCTGGCCTTAGCAGCCCGGGCTTATGCATTTTTAAAACAACGGGGCTATGTTATTCCCGAAGATGTGCGAGCCGTTTGTCACGATGTATTGCGTCATCGTATCGGGTTGAGCTACGAAGCCGAGGCCAACAATATGACCGCAGAAGAAATTATTAGTGAAATACTCAATAAGGTAGAAGTTCCCTAAACGATGTTCGGGATATAATTTATGGAAACCAGTGAGCTGTTGAAAAAAGTTCGTCATATCGAGATAAAGACGAGAGGTCTTTCCCGTAATATATTTGCGGGGCAATACCATTCGGCTTTTAAAGGTCGGGGTATGGCGTTCTCCGAGGTCCGAGAATATCAGTATGGCGATGACGTAAGAGATATAGACTGGAACGTGACGGCACGTTACAATAAACCTTACGTGAAAGTATTTGAAGAAGAAAGGGAATTGACAGTCATGCTTTTGGTCGATGTCTCTGCCAGTAGAAATTTTGGAGCGGTAGGAGAGGCCAAACGTGAGATGATGGCCGAAGTCGCTGCAACCATTGCATTCTCGGCTATACAAAACAACGATAAGATAGGTATGATATTTTTTTCCGATAAGATAGAAAAATTCATACCCCCCAAAAAGGGCCGCAAGCATATTTTGTATATCATACGAGAACTTATAGACTTCCAACCCGAGAGTATAGGAACCAATATAAGTTTGGCTCTGGAATATATGACAAACGCGATCAAGAAACGATGCACGACATTTTTGATTTCTGATTTCGTAGACGGGAACAATTATAAAAATGCTTTATCGATAGCTAACCGTCGTCACGATTTGGTGGCAATACAAGTATATGACCGACGTGAAACTCAATTACCCGATGTAGGATTGATTAAACTCCAAGATTCCGAGCGAGGGTGTGAGCAGTGGATAGATTCGTCTTCGGCAAACGTGCGAAACCGATATGCCGCTTGGTGGAATTCGAGACAAGAAAAAATGCTTGCGACTTTACGTAAAAGTAGAGTCGATTTAGCGACTATCGCAACAAACGATGATTTTGTCGTAGCCCTTATGACTCTCTTCAAGCGAAGAGGGTAGATTAAAAATCTATGTATAATGAAAAGAAGGTATATAATATTACAGTTGTTAGGTCTTTGTTCTGTATTGCCGGTATTTATGGCAACTGTATCTGCCCAGAATAATATAGTCGTGCGAGCCCAAATGGATTCTGCCGCTATTATGATGGGAGATCAAACTACGGTGCGATTAGAGGTTTCTCAGGATAAAGATAAATTTGTGAGGTTACCCATTATTCAAGATACGCTTGTTACAGGCGTAGAAGTGTTGAAGGTATCTAAACCCGATACGATTGATTTGAAAAACAATCGGATACAAATAAATAATGAAGTTCTTGTCACCTCGTTCGATTCGGGACTTTATTATCTACCTCCGTTCAAATATGTCATAGAAGACGATACTTTCGAGACTCAGGCGTTGAGTCTCAAAGTAGTACCGGTTCCGGTTGATACAACTCATGCAGAGTTCGATATAAAAGGAGTAGATGCACCACCTTTTGTATTGATGGATTACATTCCGTCGTGGGTAATATATTTATTGGTCGCTTTAATCGTCATAGCGGCAGGAATATATGCATATTGGCGTTGGGGTCGGCGGAAAAAAGGCGAAGAAATTATCGATGAAAAAATGTTGGTTCCGCCTTATGACCGGGCAATACAAGCTTTACACGAATTAAAAGACTCTAAACTTTGGCAACAAGGTCAGGAGAAGGCCTATTATACGACTTTAACGGAGATTCTTAGAGAGTATATCGACGAACGATTTCATATCAATGCAATGGAAATGACTTCTTCTCAAATTATTGAAACATTGCATCGTAACGAAGAGATAAAAGCTGTCAATCGGCAATTACGAGATATTCTTGAAATGGCCGATTTCGTGAAGTTCGCAAAAATGAGACCTCTGCCGGACGACAATGAGCAGGTAATGCGTTATGCCGAGACTTTTGTTGAAGAGACTAAACCGGAAGAAAAGGCTCCTGAATCCGAGAATCAGACTTCCGAAAAAACGGAATGAAAAGAGATGTTGAACGAAGGTTAATAACAGCCTTTAAAATAATTTGAAAATGGTATTTGCGAATCCTTTATATTTACTTCTGTTGTTATTGATTATACCGGTAATAGCATGGTATATTCTTAAACAGAAGCGTATGCAGGCTGCACTACAAGTCTCTACGACACAGCCATTCGATAAAATGCCGCGTACATACAAAATTTACCTGCGGCATTTCAATTTTGTTTTGCGCGTTTTGGCAGTGGTTCTTTTGATTATTGCATTAGCTCGTCCCCAATCTACCGATAGCTGGCAAAATTCCTCTACCGAAGGAGTGGATATAGTGCTTGCCCTTGACATTTCTGGAAGTATGTTAGCCCGCGATTTCAAACCGGATAGAGTAGAGGCGGCAAAAGATGTAGCTGCACAGTTTGTTTCCGGGAGAGAACACGACAATATAGGCTTGGTGATCTTCGCCGGGGAAAGTTTTACCATGTGTCCGATGACAACAGATCATGCCGTCCTTCTTAATTTAATGAAAGATGTTCATTGCGGTATGGTCGACGATGGAACCGCAATCGGTGATGGTTTGGCAACCGCTATTAACAGAATAAAAGACGGACCAGCCAAGTCGAAGACAATCATACTGCTGACCGATGGTACGAACAATGCCGGTGACATTGCGCCGGCGACTGCGGCACAAATAGCGAAGTCGTTTGGAATCCACGTTTATACGATAGGGGTGGGAACAAAAGGATTAGCACCTACACCGGTTCAGACACCGTATGGCATTACATATCAGAATATGCCTGTCGAAATGGACGAAGAGGCCTTGAAGCAAATTGCAGAGACAGCAGATGGAAAATATTTCAGGGCAACGAACAAAAACGTCCTCAAAGGTATTTTTGAGGAAATAGATAAATTGGAAAAAACGAAGCTAACAGTTAAAGAATTCAGTGTAAAAGAGGAAGAATACACTATTTGGGCATTAATGGCTCTCTTATGCTTAGGTTTGGAAATTGTTCTTCGTCATACGTTATTGAAAAATATTCCTTAAACAGAAGTTGATTATGTTTCGATTTGCACAACCTGAATACCTATATTTATTGATCATTGTTCCTATATTGTGGGGACTGTTTATCTATGGGCGTTATCGGTCCCGACGTAATTTGGCCAAGTACGGCAATCCGTCGGTGCTGGCTCCTTTGATGACCGATGTCTCAAAATATAAACCGTGGATTAAATTTATTATTCAACAATTGGCGTTTATTGTCATTGTATTTATGTTGGCGCGCCCCCAGTTCGGTTCTAAACTCGAAACCGTAAAGAAACAAGGAGTCGAAATTATGATAGCGCTAGACGTCTCCAATTCGATGATGGCGAAGGATATAGCGCCTAATCGATTGGAAAAAGCAAAGATGATGTTGTCCAAACTCGTAGATGAATTGGACAACGACAAGATAGGTCTTATTGTTTTTGCAGGAGATGCTTATACTCAGTTACCGATTACATCGGATTTTGTGTCGGCTAAAATGTTTTTGAATACCATTAATCCTAATATGGTTCCGACACAAGGTACAGCTATTGGTCGGGCTATTTCTACTGCGATGAATTCATTTACACCCAACGAAGGGGTAGATAAAGCAATCATTGTCATAACCGATGCAGAAAATCATGAAGACGATGCTGTTCAAATGGCAAAAGCTGCGGCCGAAAAAAATATTAAAGTAGATGTAATCGGTATCGGGTCGTTGGAAGGTGTTCCTATCCCGACCGGGAACAGTGAAAATAACTTTATTAAAGACAGAGACGGTAATGTTGTTATTTCGAAATTGAACGAGTCTCTCGGCCAAGAAATAGCAAAGGCAGGAACTGGTATTTATGTTCGAGCCGATAATACCAATAGTGCATTGAGAGCCTTGACCTCAGAAGTAAAGAAAATGAAAAAAGCCGATATTGAGAGTAAGGTCTATTCGCAATATGATGAACAATTTCAGGGGCTGGCGTGGATAGCATTGTTGTTATTAATAGTAGATGTGTTTATTGTAGACAGAAAGAACAGTTGGTTAAAAAAGATAACCTTCTTTTCATAAATATGTTGAGATATGAAATCTATCAGATATATAATGTATTTTGTGTTGATGAGCATGACAATGAGTTTGCTCGCACAAGAGAATGCACAGGCTGTTGCGCAAGGTGAAAATAAAATAGATGAAAAAGTCGAACGCAACACGATTAGAAAAGGGAACGGATTATTTAACGATAAAAAATATACCGAAGCTGAGATCGAATACCGTAAAGCTCTGGAAGCTACCCCTTCGTCGGAAATTGCAACATACAATTTAGGTGCGGCGCTTTACAAACAGCAGAAATGGAATGATTCTCGTAACGAATATAGAAAAATCGTACAAGCATCGTCCGATTCTTTACGAGCAGCACACGCTTGGCATAATCTTGGAAACATATCGTTCCAAGAAAAAAATTATGCTCAAAGTATAGAAGAATATAAAAATGCTCTCCGACGAAATCCGAAGGACGACGAGACGCGTTACAACCTCAGACTGGCACAATTGCTGTTAAAGAAACAACAACAAGAGCAACAAAATCAAGATAAAAACGACGACAAAGACCAGCAAGATAAGAACAAAGATCAACAAAAAGACCAAAAGCAAGATCAACAAGAGCAAAACAACAATCAAAATAACCAAGATAAAAATAAAGATCAACAAGAACAAAATAAACCACAGCAGCAACAACCACAACAATCTCAAATGTCGAAAGAGAATGCACAACAAATTCTCGATGCGATTCAACAGGACGAACGAGATACACAAGAAAAAGTCCAAAAAGCGCTGATGCAGCAACAAAAACGTAAAAAGACCGATAAAGAATGGTAGAATCATATAACATAGTTATATAAATAGTTATGAGAAAATATTTAATAATGTTTGGGGCTTTGGTCTGTATGGCAACTCTGTGGGCCGATAATGTGCGGTTTGCAGTAGATGGACCCAGACAAGTGATACAAGGGCAACAATTCCAATTGGAATATACTTTGTATAATGCATCAGGTAAAGATTTGAGGTTACCTGAATTTTCTGGCTGTAAAGTATTATATCAAGGAACGAGCTCAGGCACGAGTGTATCTGTTGTAAACGGTAATGTCGATAGACAAACAACGGAAACACATGTAATTACTTTGAGAGCGGAAAAAGAAGGTAGCTACACTTTTGCACCGGCTACAATCTCGGCCGATGGGCGTACTTTTTCTACCAATACATGGAAGTTAACGATACTTCCTCCCGATAAAACATCGTCCTCGGCAGGCGGTGCTTCGAGACAGTCGATGGGAGAAGAAGCTGGAAATACGGAATTATTTATTCGGACTGTACTTTCGAAGACAAAAGTATATGAACAAGAAGCATTGCTGGCAACGATAAAATTATACACTCGGGCATCGGGTGTACAAGCAGAGAATTATAGCTTCCCTTCATTCGAAGGATTTGTGGTACAGGATATAGACTTACCTCAAAACACGTCGTTCGAATTGGAAAATTACAATGGGGTGAACTATAAAATGGCGATTTTGAAACAATGCCTTTTGTTCCCTCAACGTACCGGGAAAATAACTATAAATCCGGGAAAATTCGAATTTCAAGTAGAAACATACCAACTCGTTAATGGACCGTTCGGCCCGATGAGAGTCCCACAAGGGGTAAGTCGATCTGTTAGTTCGAATGCTGCTTCTGTCGAAGTAATGCCTCTACCGGCGGGTAAACCGGTCTCATTTATGGGAGGAGTAGGTAATTTTACATTGAGTAGCTCGATTAGTTCTACACATGTGAAAGCAAATGAAGCAATAACTTTAAAATTGATATTCAAGGGTTCGGGAAATTTGAAATATATGAAAAATCCCGATTTGAAATTACCCAACGATTTCGATACTTACGACCCCAAAGTAGATGTTTCGGTAAAAGCTACGACAGGAGGAGTTAGCGGTACTCGGACGGTAGAATATACTACGATTCCTCGTTTTGCGGGTAAATTCAAAATACCGGCAGTAGAGTTCTCCTATTTCGATACAAAATCCAAACAATATAAAACTTTACATACAGAAGAGTACGAGATTACAGTCGAAAAAGGTGCTTCTGGTGAGGGAGGAAAAACCGTTTCTAATTTTTCCAACAAAGAAGATTTAAAATTACTGAACCGGGACATTCACTACATTAAATTAAACAAGATGAACTTGGTGCAGACTCCTTCGATATATGTAGATAATTGGAAATATTGGTTCTGGTATATTTTACCGACATTAGCTTTTTGTATTTTTGTACTTATAAATCGCAAACAAGCAAAAGCGAATGCCAATGTCGCTCTGATGAAAAACAAAAAGGCCAATAAGGTCGCATTGAAGCGATTGAAAGTTGCAGGGAAATATCTGAAAAATCATGACAAAGAACATTTTTACGACGAAGTACTCAAAGCCATATGGGGATATTTGAGCGATAAACTCAGCCTGCCGCTTTCTGAACTTACTAAGGACAATGTTGCGACTGAGCTGGAAAAATATGGGGCAGGAGAAGATCTAATATCTACGTTCAATGATATCCTGAGTCGATGTGAGTTCGCTCAATATGCACCGGCACAGTCAAATGAAACTATGGAGGAGTTATATTCACAAACTCTCGATGCTATAAGCAGAATGGAAAATACAGTAAAAAAGTAAAATAGGGAAAAATGAAAAAGATATATATTTATTTACTTTTTGTAGTTATAGGAATATCGCCTATATATAGCCAGACAACTTTGACACAAGCCAATGAAGCTTATGGGCAGGAAGATTACATTAAGGCAATAGAATTATATGAGCAGACATTAAGAGAACAAGGCGTATCGTCCGATTTATATTATAATTTAGGCAATGCTTACTATAAACACAATGAGTTTGCGAAAGCAATACTAAATTACGAACGAGCTCTATTACTGAATCCCGGTAATGAAGATGCCCGTTTTAATTTAGAGATGGCCAATACCCACATCGTTGATAAAATCGACCCGGTAGGTAAGTTCTTTCTTTCCGTATGGATAGATTCATTACGCAATTTTTTGTCATCGAATACATGGGCAGTCATAGGAATAGTTTCATTTCTATTGTTTATCGGAGGTCTATATTTATATCTGTTCTCCAAGTCTGTCAAAGCAAAGAAATTCGGTTTTTTTGGAGGAATTATACTTTTCTTGATTGCTGTTCTTGCCAATTGGTTTGCATGGGGACTGAATAGTAAGTTAAAAGCCCGTAGTGAAGCCATCGTATTTGCTGCGACTGTTCCGGTAAAAAGTTCTCCGGCAGAAAGTGGAACAGACCTCTTTATTTTACACGAGGGGACTAAGGTCTCTATATTAAGTAAATTGGGAGACTGGTCCGAGGTCAAGATAAGTGACGGAAATCGCGGGTGGTTACCCTCTTCGTCAATAGAAATTATCTAATTCTATGTCGATACTCCAACAATTAATAGAATGGGATAAAGAATTATTACTATTTTTAAATAGTATGCATACCCCGTTTGGAGATAAATTCATGTGGGTATATACAGGAAAATACACATGGATACCTTTGATATTATCTCTTCTATTTGTCCTATTCAGAAAAAATTGGAAAGAAGCTCTATTGGTCTGTGTAGCTCTCGCAATAACCATTACATGCTGCGACCAGTTCGCCTCTACTTTGTGTAAACCTTACTTCGCCAGATTGAGACCAGCCCGTGATCCTGAATTATCCGAATTTGTGCAAATAGTAAATGGTTATAGAGGCGGACGTTATGGATTCATATCCAGCCATGCTGCGAATAGTTTCGGAGCAGTGGTTCTGTTATCCATGATTTTTCGGAATAAATTTTTTGCATTCACATCGCTCCTTTGGGCTATCGTAAATTGCTATTCACGCATATATTTAGGCGTTCATTATCCGGGTGATATCTTAGCGGGGATAATTTCGGGAACAATTATTGCTGTCATAATTTGTATTGTATTAAATGGATTCCGAAGTTTTTTGTTAAATAAAAAATTCTTGAACAATAGGGAATCGCCATACATAAAAGATCCCGATATACGAATAACGACGGGAGTAATCTATTTAAGTGTACTCTGCATAGCTGTTTATGCCTTGATTGCAACATATTCTTGATGCTTCATAAAATTTTACTCACAAAATTTGGATATAAAGAAAATAGAGCATAAATTTATTGCGTATTCAATTGAGTACAATTAACCAAATAATTAACCAAATAATTAACCATAAAAACATTACCCTTATGACTAAGACAATCACATTTAACGAACTTCGTCGCATCAAAGACAGTTTGCCAGATGGTTCAATGCATAGAATAGCAGATGAGTTGAATGTTACCACACAGACCGTACGTAACTATTTCGGAGGCAGTAATTATTCATTTGGGAAAAATTGCGGCCTTCACATAGAACCGGGGCCCGACGGGGGAATCGTAGTCCTTGATAATACGCAAATATACGATATGGCAATTCGTATTCTTGAAGAAGAAAATAAAAAATAAAAGGGATAAATTGACAATGAAAAAAGACAGGTTGATAACGTTGGCGATTCATACTTATCCAAAGGCTCTTATTTTAAAGGGCGTTTTGGAAAGTCAAGGAATAGCTGTCGTAATTCAGAATGTCAATTTATTAAAACCAGTTATATCTCCGGGGGTGCGAGTGCGAATTCATGAGAAAGATTTGCCTCACGCCCTCGAGATTTTAGAAACCGATCCAGTGTTTGGAAAATCAGAAATTTCTGACAAACCACAGAAAAATAGGATTCTTATACCTATCGATTTTTCTGATTATTCTTTACAGGCATGTCGATTAGGTTTTGATTTTGCGGCTACCCATCAAGCAGAAGTTGTATTACTACATACTTTTTTATCTCCTTTCTCCACAGGGTCACTCTCCTTGACAGAGACAATCTCCTATGAATTAAAAGAGAGTGAAGAACATAAACTATTATTCGCAAAGGCCAATCGGGAGATGGCAAACTTTTGCGAAAAATTACAGCGATTGATGACAGATGGAGATTTTCCTTCTGCACCATTCATTTATAGGGTGTGTGAAGGTGTCCCTGAAGATACGATAATCTTAATGGCAAAGGAATTGAATCCGTCGCTCATAGTTATGGGTTCGAGGGGAAAAACTCGTAAAGAGATCGATCTAATAGGGAGTGTCACCGCAGAAGTAGTAGATTCCGGTAATTTCCCGGTGTTCGCTGTCCCAGAAGGATTTACTCATACTTGTATGAACGAAATAAAAAACATTGCTTTTTTTACTAATTTCGATCAACAGGATTTAATCTCTCTGGACACGTTCATGCGTTTATTCGAAAACTATTCGTTTGGTATAATGTTTTTACACTTAACGGAAAAAAGCGATGCATGGACAGAAATTAAATTAGCAGGTATTCGAGACTACTGTCAGTCTCATTATCCGGGAAGAGAAATAGATTATAAGATTATCGGTGAGGAAAATTTTTTAGATAACGTAGAAAAACTTTTTCATGAATCGGCCATAGACGTAATGGTTGTTCCCAATCGTAAACGAAATATATTTGCACGTCTTTTCAATCCGAGTATCGCTCACAAAATGTTATTTCACACCGACACTCCATTAATAGCCATTCCTTCTTGAATAAATTTTCGACAATGACACCTGTTCTTTCTAAGTGAAAAGAGGAGGAATCTTTGTCAGTAATTATTTCGACGCCACAATTCTCAGGTGACGTTTTGTCAGATTTTAAGCAAATAAATCTTTTGGCATAGATTTGGATATATATATAATGTTCTCACGAAAGCGAGAACATTATATATAAAACGAAACATTAACTAAAATAAAAAACGATGAAGATTAAACCATTAGCAGACAGAGTATTGGTACTTCCAGCTCCCGCAGAAGAAAAAACAATCGGTGGTATTATTATCCCCGATTCGGCAAAGGAAAAACCCCTCAAAGGTAAAGTGATCGCCATTGGTAATGGTACGAAGGACGAAGAAATGGTGGTAAAACCCGACGATACTGTTTTATATGGCAAATATGCAGGTACCGAAATCGAGTTAGATGGTGAGAAATATCTGATCATGAAACAATCCGATATTTTAGCTATTCTTTAATGTGTTTAATGTTTAACTTTATTAGGTAAAAAACTATGGCAAAAGAAATTAAATTCAATATTCAAGCTCGTGAAGAATTGAAAAAAGGAGTCGATGAATTGGCAGATGCCGTTAAAGTCACTCTCGGTCCTAAGGGTCGTAATGTAATTATTGAGAAAAAGTTTGGTGCTCCTCATATTACAAAAGATGGTGTGACAGTTGCCAAAGAAATAGAATTGGAAGACCCATTTCAAAACATGGGTGCTCAATTGGTAAAAGAAGTTGCTTCTAAAACAGGCGATGATGCCGGTGACGGAACAACGACAGCAACAGTATTGGCACAAGCCATCGTAAACGTAGGCCTTAAAAACGTAGCTGCCGGAGCTAACCCCATGGATTTGAAACGAGGCATCGACAAAGCCGTAGCCAAAGTGGTAGAAGGCATCAAGGCTCAGGCTCAGGAAGTAGGCGACGACTTTGAGAAGATCGAATCGGTTGCTCGTATCTCGGCCAATAACGATAGCGAGATTGGTCAGCTCATTGCCGAGGCTATGAAAAAAGTAAAGAAAGAAGGTGTTATCACGGTAGAAGAGGCCAAAGGTACCGATACGACTGTCGATATTGTAGAAGGTATGCAGTTCGACCGAGGATATATTTCTCCTTACTTCGTTACGAATACCGAGAAAATGGAGTGCGAAATGGATACTCCGTATATTTTGATCTACGACAAAAAGATTTCTGCCTTGAAAGATATGCTTCCCGTTCTTGAAGCTACGGCACAAACAGGTCGTCCTTTACTGATTATAGCAGAAGATGTCGATAGTGAGGCTTTGGCAACTTTGGTTGTAAACCGTTTGCGCGGGTCTCTCAAAATCTGTGCTGTAAAAGCTCCCGGATTCGGGGATCGTCGTAAAGAAATGCTCGAAGACATAGCTGTTTTGACAGGTGGTGTAGTTATTTCTGAAGAAAAAGGATTGAAATTGGAATCGACGACAATCGAAATGTTAGGTCGTGCTGAAAAGATTACGGTAAACAAAGAGAATACCACGATTGTCAACGGTATGGGAAGCAAAGATTCCATCGCTGCACGCGTTGCCCAAATCAAAGCCCAAATAGAAACGACAACCTCCGATTATGATCGTGAGAAACTGCAAGAACGTTTAGCCAAATTAGCTGGTGGAGTCGCAGTTCTCTATATTGGAGCCGCTTCCGAAGTCGAAATGAAAGAGAAAAAAGACCGTGTAGACGATGCGTTAAGCGCTACAAGAGCAGCTATTGCCGAAGGCATCGTTCCGGGTGGAGGTGTTGCATACATTCGTTGTATCCCCGCATTAGATGGTTTAAAGGGAGCAAATGAAGATGAAACGACAGGTATTGAAATTGTAAAAAGAGCCATAGAAGAACCTCTTCGCCAAATTACCGCTAACGCCGGAGTGGAAGGTGCTGTTGTTGTTCAAAAGGTTAAAGACGGAGAAGGAGACTTTGGATACAACGCCCGTACAGATACCTATGAAAATTTCTTTGCAGCAGGCGTTATTGACCCGGCTAAGGTAACTCGTGTAGCTCTGGAAAATGCAGCCTCTATCGCAGGCATGTTCTTGACAACAGAATGTGTGATTGCCGATAAGAAAGAGGAAAATCCTGCACCCGCTATGCCGGCTCCCGGAATGGGCGGCATGGGTGGAATGATGTAATTCCTCGATTTCCTGACAAATAATAAGAAAGGGAGTATCTTTTCAGATACTCCCTTTCTTATTATTTATAAAGCATATTCGATATTTATTGTATTTTTGTGATGTGAAAGTCATATATATCGTTTTAGGAAGTATCTCTCTGTGTTTAGGAGTTATGGGGATTTTTCTACCTTTATTACCTACAACACCATTTCTTTTGTTATCTAGTATTTTATGGTTCCGTGGTTCCCCGCGACTATATAAGTGGCTATTGAATCATAAACGGTTGGGGCCATACATTCGAAATTTCATGGAAAACAAAGCTATCCCTCTACGAGTAAAGGTTATCTCCGTTTCATTAGTTTGGCTGACTTTGCTGTATTGTTCATTTTTCATGGCTGGAAATATATGGTTAGCAACTCTTTTTATAGTTTTAGCGATAGGCATAACTTGGCATATTCTTTCATATAAAACATTGAGTAAATAAAAAATAGGGTATCTTTATTGGACACCCTATTTTTATCTATCATCACTCTTTTATTTCTATTTATACTCGTCCCAACTTTTGATTTGTATATCATCGATACTCAAACTGCAAAATGCCTGAATAAATGCCGATGCCAATCGAGCATTCGTAATAAGCGGGATATTAAAGTCAATGGCGGCTCGGCGTATCTTATATCCGTTATCCAACTCTTTTTGAGTTAGATTCTTGGGAATATTGACTACCAAATCGATTTGTTTATTGTGCAACATTTCTAATGCCTGGGGCTCACGGTCACTTTCACTGGGCCAGTATACTTTCACCGCAGGAATACCGTTATCGGTAAGGAATTGATGAGTCCCTCCTGTTGCAAATAAATTATATCCCTTTTGATGCAATAATTGCGCAGCTTCAAGCATATCGGCTTTCTGCTTTGTTGTTCCCGTTGAGAGTAAAATATTCTTTTGGGGTATTTGATATCCGACCGAAAGCATAGCCTTTAATACTGCTTCACTCGTATCGAGCCCTATACAACCGACTTCGCCGGTCGATGCCATATCCACACCTAATACGGGGTCGGCCTTCTGCAACCGAGAGAACGAGAATTGAGATGCTTTAATCCCGACATAGTCTAAATCAAATTCGTTTTTATTCGGTTTTTCCACAGGAAGCCCCATCATTACTTTGGTAGCTAACTCGATAAAATTAATTTTCAATACTTTCGATACAAAAGGAAAGCTCCGAGAAGCTCTTAGGTTACACTCGATGACCTTGATATCGTTGTTTTTGGCTAAAAATTGGATATTGAAAGGCCCCGATATGTTAAGCGCCTGAGCAATCTGTCCGGCAACCTTCTTGATACGCCGCATAGTCTCGACATACAATTTTTGAGGTGGAAATTGTATGGTCGCATCACCAGAGTGAACCCCGGCAAACTCAATATGCTCGGATATGGCATAAATCAGGACTTCACCATTACGGGCAACAGCGTCCATTTCTATTTCTTTGGCATTCTGAATAAATTCACTCACAACGACAGGGTGTTTTTTAGAAACATTAGCTGCCAGTTGTAGGAACTGCTCCAACTCCGTATTGTTCGAACAAACATTCATTGCCGCACCGGAAAGCACGTAAGAGGGGCGAACCAATACCGGATAACCGACTTCTTTCACGAAATCGTAAATATCGGACAACGAGGTCAGTTCTCGCCAACGGGGCTGGTCTATACCTAACGAGTCGAGCATAGAAGAGAACTTGTGACGGTCTTCTGCATTATCAATGCTCTTGGCTGTCGTCCCCAATATATTAACATGCTGTTCGTCAAGACGGGTAGCCAAATTGTTCGGTATTTGACCTCCGGTCGAAAGAATAACCCCATGAGGATTTTCCAATTCGAGAATATCCATTACCCGTTCAAAGGTCAATTCATCAAAATAGAGTCGGTCACACATATCGTAATCTGTCGAAACAGTCTCGGGATTGTAGTTTATCATTACACTCCGATAGCCCTCTTTACGTATTGTGTTCAACGCTTGGACTCCACACCAATCGAATTCCACCGAGGAACCTATACGGTAAGCGCCAGATCCCAATACGACAATAGATTTTTTGTCTCCGAGATATTTCACATCGTTGGCAATACCGCTATAAGTCAAATAAAGGTAATTGGTTTGAGCCGGATACTCGGCTGCCAACGTGTCGATCTGTTTTACAACAGGAACAATCCCCAATGATTTACGATATTCACGCACCCATTGCATATGGCAATCTTCCATTTTATCTTTCCAAATGGCTCGTGCTATTTGGAAATCGGAGAACCCTTGTATCTTCGCCCGACGTATCAATTCCGCCCCGGCCTTTTTATCACTTTTGATTTGTGTGACCGATTCATCGAGAGTCTCCAACTCCTGAGCTGTACGAACAATGTTCATTAATTTTTGCAGGAACCAGCGATCTATTTTCGTTAATTCATGTATTTGATCGACGGAATACCCTGCACGCATGGCTTTGCTGATCACGAATATCCGCTTATCCGTCGGTTCATGCAATGCCTTGTCGATATCAGGAATAACCAAATCTTTATTTTCAACGAATCCATGCATTCCTTGACCAATCATACGGAGTCCTTTTTGAATGGCTTCCTCGAATGTTCTGCCGATAGCCATCACTTCTCCGACCGATTTCATACTTGATCCGAGCTCCCTGTCTACACCTTGAAATTTTCCCAAGTCCCAACGAGGAATTTTACATACGATATAATCAAGAGCTGGTTCAAAGAAAGCACTGGTCTCTTTGGTGACCGAGTTTTTCAAATCGAACAACCCGTATCCCAATCCCAATTTTGCTGCAACGAAAGCCAAAGGATATCCGGTAGCCTTAGAAGCCAAAGCAGACGAACGACTTAGCCGTGCATTCACTTCGATGACCCGATAGTCTTCCGATTTAGGATCGAACGCATATTGTACGTTGCATTCTCCGACAATACCGATATGACGTATAATCCGTATGGCTAATTCGCGCAATTTATGATATTCGCTATTGGTTAATGTCTGAGAAGGCGCTACCACGATACTTTCGCCCGTATGAATCCCCAACGGGTCGAAATTTTCCATATTACATACTGTAATACAGTTGTCGTAACGATCTCGAACGACTTCATATTCTATTTCTTTCCAGCCTTTCAGCGATTTCTCCACCAGTATTTGTGGGGAAAAGGAAAGCGCTTTCTCTGCTTTCACACGCAATTCTTCCTCGTTATCGCAGAAACCACTGCCTAATCCTCCTAATGCGTAGGCCGCTCTAATAATAATAGGATATCCCAACTCGGAAGCTGCCTTCGCTGCATCTTCTATCGAATTGACAGCCTCGCTTTTAATGGTTTTAACATCAATCTCATCTAACTTTTTAACGAAAAGTTCCCGGTCTTCGGTATCCATAATCGCTTGAACCGGAGTTCCCAACACTTGTACGTTATACTTTTCTAATATTCCAGATTGATAGAGTTGAACACCGCAGTTGAGAGCTGTTTGTCCCCCGAAAGCCAGAAGTATCCCTTCGGGTTTTTCTTTTTGAATGACACGTTCTACAAAATAGGGGGTAACCGGCAGAAAATAAATTTTATCTGCCACTCCTTCCGAAGTTTGTACCGTCGCAATATTGGGATTAATAAGAATAGTCGTGATACCCTCTTCTTTGAGCGCTTTCAATGCCTGTGACCCAGAATAGTCAAATTCACCCGCTTCACCTATTTTCAAGGCTCCGGAGCCCAACAATAATACTTTTTTGATTTTTTTTATTTCAGCTTGATTCATAAGGCTTTTTATTTCCGGATTACAACATATTTACAAACTCATCAAATAAAAACTCCGTGTCGGTTGGCCCGCTAGCCGCTTCCGGGTGGAATTGTGCCGAGAAGTAAGGCTTCGATTTGTGCCGTATTCCTTCATTCGTGCTATCGTTCATATTGATAAACAACGGTTCCCAATCAGATCCAAGAGTCGAATTATCGACGGCAAAACCATGATTCTGAGAGGTGATAAAACACCTGTTCGTCCCGACTTGCCGCACGGGTTGATTGTGACTTCGATGACCGTATTTAAGTTTATAGGTGCGAGCACCTCCGGCTTTCGATAAAAGCTGATTCCCCATGCATATTCCAAATATTGGTTTTGTCCCATTCATGGCTTTACGAATATGTTCTACCGTAACATCGCACATATCAGGATCCCCCGGGCCATTAGAGATAAACAGCCCATCATATTCAATCGTATTGAAATCATAGTCCCACGGCACTCGAATGACTGTAACATCTCTTTTGAGCAGACAGCGAATAATATTGTGTTTTACGCCGCAATCTACCAATACTACTTTTTTATTACCGTTACCATATCGAATTACTTCTTTACAACTGACTTTGGCGACCAAGTTAGTTAAATTAGGATCGACAAAATCAATATCTTCACCATCTTCGAAAACAATTTTCCCTTTCATGGAACCATGCACTCTCAATAGTTTGGTTAACTCTCGAGTATCGATATCGTAAATTCCTACGATTTTTTCTTCTTTCAACCAATCGGCAAGACTTTTATTAGCATTCCAATGACTGTATTCAAACGAGTAGTCCGATACGACCAACGCTTCGACATGGATTTTTTCCGATTCATAAAATCGAGACAATCCATTTTCCTCTTCACGACGAGGTACGCCATAATTCCCGATGAGCGGATAAGTAGTAACTAAAATTTGACCGGAGTAGGAGGGGTCTGTCAAACTTTCGGGATAACCCATCATAGCCGTATTAAAGACAACCTCGCCAGCAACAGGTTTTTCGTAGCCAAATGATTTCCCCTCGAATACGGTTCCATCATCAAGGATTAGAGAAGCCTTTCTTTTTGTTTGCATTACGATAGAATTATATTTTGTATTAGTAATTAGCTCGAATAAATATTGTGGATTTCTATCGTGAAAACCATGCAAAGGTAATGAAAAAATCCCTATTCTTCCGGTTTTATAAACATATTGTAAAAATAAATTTTTGTTATGCTATTATTCTGCAATAATATACAGATGGCTGTTTATATTATCGAAATATATTTATACAATATTTATATTTATATTTTATTATCATATTTATCAAAACGACTATTTTTGTCTCAAAACAACTACAATTAGTTCTTAAAAGCTAAATTGTAGTATCAAAAAGAATGCTCTTATGAGATTCACAAAAATGCAGGGTGCAGGTAATGATTATATTTATCTGAATGGGTTCGAGAAATTACCGGCAGATTTAAGTGCATTATCTCGACGAATGAGTGACAGGCACTTCGGCATTGGAGCCGATGGGATAGTCGTTATTATGCCCTCAGATCATTGTGATTTTCGAATGAGAATGTTCAATGCAGATGGTACAGAAGCAGAAATGTGTGGAAACGCCTCTCGGTGTATAGGGAAATATGTCTATGACAAAGGACTGACTTCCAAAACCCAATTGACTATTGAAACGCTGGCTGGAATTAAGCACCTGATTTTAGATGTAAAAAATGGAACCGTAAATAGGGTTTCTGTCGATATGGGAAATCCTATCCTATCTGCCCCGAAAATTCCTGTAAATACATCTTTGAGTGAAATTATATCTTATCCGTTAGAGATAGAGAATAATAAATTCAATATAACTTGTGTTTCGATGGGAAACCCTCACACCGTCATTTTTCTCAATGAGATGGAGCGATACGACTTACATCATATAGGAGCGCTCATAGAACACCATGAACTGTTTCCTAAAAGAACCAATGTCGAGTTTGTAGAAATTTTATCTCCCGACCATTTAAAAATGAGAGTTTGGGAGCGTGGAACGGGCGAAACCCTCGCTTGTGGAACCGGAGCTTGTGCTTCGTTAGTCGCTGCTGTCCTAAATGGAAAGGCTAATAGAAAAGCTGTATTACACTTGTTAGGTGGAAATCTGGATATTGAGTGGAATGAAAAGAATGATAGAGTTTATATGACAGGAGAGGCCGTTACGGTTTTTGAAGGAGAATGGAACAATAATATATAGGAAAAATGGCATTAATCAATGAAAATTTCTTAAAGTTGCCCGAAAGCTATCTCTTCTCCGATATAAAAAAGAAGGTCGAAGCATTCAAGCATCTTCACCCCGACGCTAATATTATCAGTTTGGGCATAGGCGATGTAACGCGCCCGATTGCACCGGTTGTAATAGAAGCCCTGCATGCTGCCGTTGATGAAATGGGCGATTCGAAAACATTCAGGGGGTACGGACCGGAACAAGGGTACGACTTCTTACAGAAAAAAATTATTGAAAACGATTATATACATCGGGGAGTCGACTTAGCCCCCGACGAAATTTTTATTAGCGACGGAGCCAAAAGCGATATCGGAAACATCGGGGACATTCTGAGTATGCAAAATAGGGTGGCCGTAACCGATCCCGTTTATCCGGTATATATAGATACCAACGTGATGGGAGGTCGAGCCGGAAATATAGCGAAAGACGGACAGCACTGGGATAATATCATTTATATACCTTGCACATCTGAGAACAATTTTATTCCTGAACCTCCTTCGGTACGTCCCGACATTATATATCTGTGTTATCCCAATAATCCAACAGGAACCACGCTGTCAAAAAACGAATTGGAAAAATGGGTAAACTATGCTCTTGAAAATGAAACACTCATATTATTTGACTCTGCTTATGAAGCTTATATTCATGACGAGGGCATACCGCACAGCATCTATGAAGTAAAAGATGCCAAACGAGTGGCCATAGAATTTCGAAGTTTCTCAAAAACGGCCGGATTCACAGGCCTACGATGTGGATATACAGTTGTCCCGAAAGAATTAAAATTGTACGACACTTCTAAAAAGAAAGTAAATATCAACCGTTTATGGAATAGACGCCAAACTACGAAGTTCAATGGGACATCGTATATCGTACAGCGGGCTGCCGAAGCGACTTACAGTCCGGTCGGTAAAATACAAATACAAGAATCTATCGACTATTATATGCGTAATGCCAGCCTTTTGAAAGATTGTCTTCAAAAGGTCGGATTACAGATTTATGGTGGAGATAATGCCCCATATATTTGGGTAAAGACTCCTAATGAATTATCTTCGTGGAAATTTTTCGATCGATTGCTTTGTGAATGTCATATCGTAGGCACTCCCGGGGTAGGATTCGGCCCGTCGGGGGAGGGATATTTCCGATTAACGGCTTTTGGCAGATATGAAGATACGATAGAATCGATTTCACGAATTCAAAATTGGAAGTTGTAACGAAAAGAAAAATATCAAACCAATCTAATAAGTTCAATTATGTCAATGCTAAGATTTAAGGTAGCAAAGGAAGCATTCAGCCGGAAAGCAGTTCCCGTTAATGAACCCAAAGAACGGCCTTCTGAATATTTCGGGAAATATGTCTTCAACCGGGAAAAGATGTTTAAATACTTACCTAAAAAGACGTATGAAGCAGTTATAGAAGCGATAGACAACAGTACCCCATTGAGTAGAGAGGTGGCAGATAGTGTCGCTGCCGGTATGAGGAAATGGGCTCTTGAAATGGGGGCTACCCACTATACACATTGGTTTCACCCGCTTACAGATGGTACGGCTGAAAAGCACGACTCCTTTATTGAGCATGACGGGAAAGGCGGAGTAGTCGAGGAGTTCTCGGGAAAATTGTTAATTCAACAAGAACCCGATGCTTCGAGTTTTCCGAATGGCGGTATCCGCAATACTTTCGAAGCTCGGGGATATTCGGCATGGGATATATCTTCTCCTGCATTCATTCTCGATAAAACATTGTGTATTCCTACCATATTTATATCCTATACGGGGGAATCTCTCGATTATAAAACACCGCTATTAAAAGCATTGAATAGCGTAAACAAAGCGGCAACGGCCGTATGTGGATATTTCGACAAAAATGTAAAGCACGTCTATTCCTATTTGGGTTGGGAACAGGAATATTTTTTGGTAGATGAAAGTTTGTATGCGGCTCGTCCCGATTTGGTACTTACCGGTCGAACTCTCATGGGACACGAAAGTGCCAAAAATCAACAATTGGAAGATCACTATTTCGGGGCTATACCTTCACGAGTAGAAGCTTTCATGCAAGACCTCGAAATCGAGTGCCACATGTTGGGTATCCCGGTTAAAACCTGTCATAATGAAGTTGCGCCCAATCAATTTGAAGTTGCCCCTATTTTTGAAGAGACCAATTTGGCCAACGATCACAATTTGTTGTTGATGTCGGTAATGAGAGAAGTTGCCCGTCGGCACAATTTCAGAGTCCTTCTCCACGAAAAACCATTCAAAGGAGTTAACGGATCGGGGAAACATAATAACTGGTCGTTGGGGACAGATACCGGCGTATTACTTTTTGCTCCGGGGAAAACCCAGAAAGAGAATTTACAATTTATCACATTTATAGTTAATGTGATGGCCGCCGTTTATAAATATAACGGATTATTGAAAGCAAGTATATCGTCTGCGACTAATGGACATCGTTTAGGGGCCAATGAAGCGCCTCCGGCTATTATTTCCATTTTCATGGGAAAACAGATCAGCGAGGTTTTAGAAAAGTTGGCAGAAAGTACATCAGATGACGTTTTGAACATGAGCGGTAAGTCGGGATTAAAATTAGATGTCGCTCAAATACCTGAAATTCTAATGGATAACACCGACCGTAACAGAACTTCGCCCTTTGCTTTCACAGGCAATCGTTTTGAATTCCGAGCCGTCGGCTCTTCGGCGAATTGCGCTTCGGCAATGATCGCATTAAATGCGGCGGTAGCCTATCAATTGCAAGACTTTAAGAAAAAAGTTGATGCTCTTATTGCCAACGGTAAAGAGAAAACCCAAGCCATACTTTCGGTTGTAAAAGATTTAATAACAGAAAGTAAAGATATTTGTTTCGATGGAAACGGATATAGCGAAGAGTGGAAGGAGGAAGCCAAGCGCCGAGGTTTGGATTGCGAGACCAGTGTCCCTTTAATTTTCGACAGCTATTTGAAAGACGATGTGGTGAAAATGTTTGAACAAACACATGTCTTTACGCAAGTTGAGCTACAAGCACGCAATGAAGTAAAATGGGAAATATATACAAAAAAAATACAGATAGAAGCCCGTGTATTAGGCGATTTGGCCATCAATCATATTGTTCCGGTGGCAACTCGTTACCAATCTCTTTTACTGGATAATGTATTCAAAATAAAGAGTCTCTTCCCGGCTGAAAAAAGCGAATTGATAGCCACTCAGGATATGGAGGTCATCGAGAAAATAGCATTCCATTTGCTGACTATAAAGGAAAAAGTACATGCGATGGTCGAGGCTCGTAAGGTTGCGAATAAAATTGAAAACGAACGAGAGAAAGCCATTGCCTATCACGATACGGTTGCCCCGCAACTCGATGACATTCGTTATCATATAGATAAACTCGAATTGATGGTCGACAATGAAATGTGGCCGTTACCGAAGTATAGAGAACTACTTTTCATTCGTTGATTTTCGGGACAGTAAAATTTGAATATTATAAAATGAGCTATAACAGAAAAATAAAAATATCGGGTTATGGCTCATTTTTGTTTCTTGATTATTGATAGAACATTATATGACAGAAATTATTAAGCATGAGTGCGGTATAGCAATGGTGCGATTGTTAAAACCGCTCTCTTATTATCAAAAAAAGTACGGTTCATATTTATATGGGTTGAACAAGTTGTATCTTTTGATGGAAAAACAGCATAATCGGGGACAGGAAGGAGCCGGTTTAGCGTGCGTAAAGTTACATGCTCGCCCAGCCGAGGAGTTTATTTACCGTGAACGTGCCATCGGAACAAGTGCAATTCAAGAAATTTTCGCAAACATAAAGGACCAAATCAAGAACACTCCTCACGATACGGCAGATGCCGACTGGGCAGCCCTACATTTACCGTTTGCCGGTGAGGTTTATATGGGGCACTTACGTTATAGTACGACAGGACGTTCAGGCTTATCTTACGTACACCCTTTTTTGAGAAGAGGAAATTGGCGATCGAGAAATTTGTTACTGTGCGGTAACTTTAATATGACTAATGTAGATGAGATTTTTAATAGTATTGTCGCACAGGGGCAACACCCGCGTAGCTACGCCGATACTTTTGTCTTGCTGGAACAAGTCGGACATGCTCTCGACATGGAGAATCAAAAGCTCTATGACCGATATAAGAAAGAAGGATTGGACGACATCGCAATAACAAAATCGATCGAGGAAAATCTTAATATTGCCGATATTCTCAAAAAGCCGGCTCGAATTTGGGATGGGGGATACGTGATTTGTGGAATGACGGGCAGTGGCGATATGTTTTCTTTCCGCGACCCGCATGGCATACGACCGGCGTTTTATTATGCCGATGACGAGATTGTCGTCGTCGCATCTGAACGTCCGGTGATACAAACTACAATGAATTTATCCGTGGAGCAAGTCAAAGAGTTACAGCCGGGAGAATGTTTGGTGGTAAACCGTAGGGGAAACATACACACAGAACAAATCCTGCCACCTCGAAATTACAGCGCCTGCTCATTCGAACGTATCTATTTTTCAAGAGGGAGCGATATCGATATTTATAAAGAACGGAAAGAATTAGGTCGATATTTGACTTCTCAAATATTGGAAAGCATTGATTATGACTTGGAGCATACTGTATTCTCATTTATTCCGAATACGGCCGAGGTCGCTTTTTATGGTATGCTCGAAGGTCTGAATAATTATTTGAGCGAACAAAAATTCTATATGTTGCGCAATGCTACTGCTCCATTAAACGACAGTGAGTTAAAACATATACTTTCACTCAAAGTGCGTTCTGAGAAAGTCGCCATCAAGGATATAAAACTACGGACTTTCATCGCCGAGGGAGATACAAGAGACGATTTGGCTGCACATGTATACGATATTACTTATGGAACAGTACAAGCGGACATCGATAATTTGGTTATTATAGATGACAGTATTGTTCGCGGCACGACATTAAAACAAAGTATTATAAAAATATTGGACCGATTGCATCCCAAAAAGATAATCATCGTGTCGTCTTCTCCCCAAGTTAGATTTCCAGATTGTTACGGCATCGATATGTCCCGAATGGGAGAATTTATCGCTTTCAAAGCGGCAATAGAATTGCTGAACGACAGGGGAATGCAGCATATCATCGAAGATGTATACAATAAATCCAAAGCACAGCAAAATTTCCCCAAAGAACAGATAACCAACTATGTAAAAGAAATTTATGCACCTTTTACCCAAAAGGAAATATCGAAGAAAATAGCACGAATGTTAACTTCGGAAGATATTACTTCACAAGTGGAAATCATCTATCAAACATTAGAAGGGTTGCATCAAGCTATTCCTAACCACCCGGGTGACTGGTATTTTTCAGGAAACTATCCTACTCCCGGAGGAAACAGATTAGTCAATAATGCTTTTATAAATTTCGTTGAGGGAATAGACAACAAACGACAGTTATAAATAGATTCAGACAAACGGAAATAAAGCAGGATAAAATAGAAAATTATCCTGCTTTATTCCACAGTGTGCAAAAATATGTTATTATTTATACGGATTATAAATAATATACACAGAAAATAGAATAGAAATCGGAACAAATTACGAAATTTGCAATCGAAATTAACACGATAAAATTTTTAGTATGCGATTGTCCGATTTGCAAACAGGAGATAAAGCTGTTGTTGTTAAGGTATTAGGCTATGGAGCATTTCGAAAACGAATTATCGAGATGGGGTTCGTTCGGGGACAAACGGTGCTTGTCGAATTGAATGCTCCATTGAAAGATCCTATTAAATATAAAATAATGGACTATGAAATCTCTCTAAGACGCAGTGAGGCTTCATTAGTCGAAGTTATTACTCCCGAAGAAGCGAATCAACTCGAAAATCGACAGGGAGAAAAAAACAAACTAAATGTAGAAAGTTGGAAAACCGAGGAAGACGACTGTATAGAGAGAGCGCTTACCCAAAGTAGTAAAACGATAAATATAGCTTTGGTCGGAAATCCCAACTGTGGAAAAACATCTTTATTCAACGTTGCCTCCGGTGCACATGAGCATGTGGGCAATTATAGCGGCGTTACGGTCGATGCCAAAAAGGGATTTTTCGAATATAAAGGTTATCACTTCAACATATGCGATTTACCGGGTACATACTCTCTTTCGGCCTATTCTCCGGAAGAGCTATATGTTCGCCGTTATTTAAAAAATGAAATTCCCGATGTTATTGTCAATGTAGTCGTAGCTTCCAATTTGGAAAGGAATCTATATTTGACCACAGAATTAATAGATATGGATTACCGCATGGTGATTGCTCTGAATATGTTTGATGAATTGGAGCAAAGCGGCGGAAAAATCGACTATAAGCATTTGGGAAATATGATTGGAGTTCCTATTGTGCCCACCGTATCACGCTCTGGGAAAGGTGTAAATCAACTATTCGATACCATTATCGAGGTATATGAAGGCCGTGATGAGTCGGTTCGTCATGTTCATGTCGGTTTAGGGAAAGTAATCGAAAACAGTATTACCCCTCTAAAAGACTTATTAAAAGAAGATCCTACTTGTAACCGGGAATTCTCTCCTCGATATTTAGCGATTAAGATACTCGAAGGAGATACGGAAGTCAAGCGAATGCTGGAAGGCTCCGAGTCCTATCCCGAATTGATGAATATCCGCAATGCAGAAGTCGAGAAAATAGAGGCAACGCTTAATGAAGACATAGAGTCGGCTATTGCCAATGAAAAGTATGGATTCATATCGGGAGCTTTGGCGGAAACATATAGACCGGGAGATAAAGAGGAAGCGAAAACGACTCGTATTATAGACTCTTTCGTCACAAATAAACTATTCGGATTTCCTATATTTATTTTCTTGATGTGGCTGATGTTCGAGGCGACCTTTTCCATCGGGGCATATCCTATGGAGTGGATCGAAAATGGAGTCGCATGGTTATCCGAAATTATAGGTAATTATATGCCTTCTGGACCATTAAAAGATCTATTGATCGATGGTATTCTCGGAGGAGTAGGAGGGGTAATAGTTTTTCTACCTAACATTTTAATACTCTATCTGTTTATTTCGTTCATGGAAGACTCAGGATATATGGCTCGGGCCGCTTTTATCATGGATAAAATCATGCACAAAATAGGGTTGCACGGAAAATCTTTTATTCCTCTTGTTATGGGATTCGGGTGTAATGTGCCAGCCATTATGGCAACCCGGACTATCGAGAGTCGTAGCAGTCGATTGATAACCATTCTTATAAACCCATTTATCTCGTGTAGTGCCAGAATACCTATTTACATTTTGTTGGTAGGTACTTTCTTTCCTCAATACGCTAGTCTGGTATTTATAGGACTGTATTTATTCGGAATTATTGTTGCGGTTATTACGGCCAAATTGATGCGTCGGTTCTTCTTTAAAATAGATGAAACACCCTTTGTCATGGAATTACCACCATATCGTATGCCGACAGCGAAAGCTACTTTTCGCCACATGTGGAATAAAGCCGAACAATATCTACGCAAAATGGGTGGGGTTATATTAGTTGCCTCTGTCATCGTGTGGTTTTTAAGTTACTATCCACGTCCCAAAGCCTCTTATGAAAGAGAACTTACTCCTCATGAGCAAATGGAACAACAAAGCAATTCTTATTTAGGGAAAATAGGCCAAGCTGTTACCCCCCTTGTGGAACCATTGGGCTTTAATTGGAAAGTAACGACATCTTTACTTTCTGGGACAGCAGCCAAAGAATTGGTGGTAAGCACACTCGGTGTATTATACTCCGAAAATGATGCCGACGAAACCATATCTTTGTCTCAAAAAATATCACAACCGAATCCTGTTACGGGAGTTCCCGATTTCACACCGTTAGTAGCGCTTTCCTTTATGGTATTTGTATTACTGTATTTCCCGTGTATAGCCTCTGTCATTGCGGTAGCCAAAGAAGCGGGAAGTTGGAAATGGGGGGCATTTACGGTGTTATACAATACAGGAGTAGCTTGGATCGTTTCATTCTTAGTCTATCAAATAGGACTACTAATTATTTAGTATGGATAAACAAACATTTTTGTCGTCTTATGAAAAAGACGGATATCAGGTCATTGATTCATTTATATATGACGATATAAAAACATTTTTAGAGAGAAACAAACCTCGTAAAAATCATATAATTTGGATCGTTTTCATAAGCGGGTTCTTCATACTGTTTTTTATAGGATTCGCTATGGGAAAACTATGGTCCGATTCGTTATCTTTCTCACAATTCGGGATACAGATATTGAAATGTGTCGTATTTTCTATTCTGGGTTGTGCTCTGATAATTCCGGTACATGAATTTATTCATTGGATTGCATACAAAAAAGAGGGAGCTAATGATGTACGTTTTGGAGCCATCTGGAAGTCATTCGTGTTTTATGCAGCCGCATATAATTTTGCGGCCGACTATAAAACTTTTCGACGAATAGCTCTTGCACCCTTTTATATCCTATCGGTATTATTGGTACTATTATTTTTGTTCCCAGTACCTTTATGGGGAAAAATCTCGATCGCCGCAATATTATTGTTTCACATCATTTCTTGTTCAGGAGATTTATCTATGTTATCTTATATGAAGCGATACAAACGCCGTAATGTTATTACCGTCGATGATATCGATAACCGTTTTACTTATTTTATGGAAAAATAAATTATGAATTCAACGATTCAATCTTTAATAGTAGGTGTTATCCTCTTAATAGTTATATTTTATGTTATACATAAGATATTCAAGATAGTACGAAATCGCAAGGCGCCAACTTCTGCTTGTTGCGGGTGTAACAAACCTTGCAAGGTCGAAAAAATAGATAAGAAAAGATAGAAAAAAAATAAGCTTGAATATTGGAAAATAGAAAAATATAATATACCTTTGCACTCGCAATCACTCAAAAGAATAAGGGTTCCTTGGCCGAGTGGTTAGGCACCGGTCTGCAAAACCGTTTACGGCAGTTCGATTCTGCCAGGAACCTCTAAAAAAAAGCTCACTATAAGTGAGCTTTTTTATTTTTAAATCAATCCCAAAAACGCCAAGCGAATCGTTTCATATCTACATATCCCTTTGGTGTAAACGATATTCCTTCTCGGGATAATAGTTCTTTCTGCTCAATCCAGTCGGGGACAAGTCGTCCTTGACAATTAACGACCCGATGACAAGGGATATTCAGGTTTTTAGGAACAAGTTTTAATGCTCGTCCTACCAAACGGGCATGCTGGGGATACCCCATTAAAACAGCGATACTTTTATAAGTTATCACTGTTCCTGATGGAACTTGACTAACTATGTTATATACTTGTTCGTAAAAATTGTCGGGAACACAAGACATAAGCGTGGCTATAAATCCTTATACAAAGGAATATCGGGTAAAAATGTATAGCTATTGGTGGTATAATTTATATGGCAACAATAATGTTTTATGCCATTAGAAACAAACAAATAGCTCACTTGCAATACAAGATTATATCGAACGATCTGATCGAACGTTTTTTGTGTAATCTCGACATGAGGCGCTTTATATTCCGCTATACACAATGGATTCCCGTTTCGATCATAAACAATCGTATCACATCGGCGATTACATTTGTTGAGAGTCAAAGAAATTTCATTCCCGATTAACCCGCGAGGAAATTCTTTTTGATTAACAAGGTAAGCAACAAAATGTTGCCTGACCCATTCTTCGGGAGTCAAGGTTACATATCGCCTTCTCAATTCGTCGAAAATAAGAATCTTATCTTTTTCTTGTTTTACTTTATAGGGATACGGCGGTAAATTTAACTCGATCATCTCATATTTGATATTTGTTCTTTCTAATTATTTCTGTAAATTTACTCCAAAATTACATATTTATGAAGACAAAGCAAGAAATTGTCGAGAATTGGCTACCCCGATATACCCAAAGACCCGTTAAAGATTTTACGAAGTATATATTATTGACAAATTTCTCTAAATATGTCGAAATATTCGCTACCCATTTTCATGTTCCTATTTTAGGAGAGGACAGTAATATGCCTAGTGCATCGGCCGATGGGGTGACGATTATTAATTTCGGAATGGGTAGTGCCAATGCCGCTACGGTTATGGACTTATTAAGTGCCGTAAAACCAGAAGCCGTATTGTTTTTAGGTAAGTGCGGCGGTATAAAAAAGGTAAACAAATTGGGCGATTATATTTTACCGATAGCGGCCATTCGTGGGGAAGGAACATCGAACGACTATTTTCCACCAGAAGTCCCGGCATTGCCGGCTTTCATGTTGCAACGGGCAGTTTCCACAGCCGTCAGGAATCACCATCGAGACTACTGGACCGGAACGGTTTACACGACTAACCGTCGGGTATGGGAGTTTGACGATAATTTCAAAGACTATTTACGTCGCATACGTTGTATGGCCGTCGATATGGAAACAGCCACATTGTTTTCAGTTGGATTCGCAAATCAGATTCCGGTAGGAGCATTGTTGTTAGTTTCAGACCAGCCGATGATTTCAACGGGAGTTAAAACAGAAGAAAGTGACAAAAAAATCACGCGAGATTTCGTAGAAGAACATGTATTGATAGGAGTGGAGGCTCTAAAATTGATCATAGATAAACGGACGACGGTGAAACATTTGAGATTCGACGAGGAGTAATTATGGCTAAAAAAGATACCAATCAGCATCTTGCCATTTTGCAAGACATTCGCAACAAAGTATTTAAGCCCGTTTATTTACTCATGGGCGAAGAATCGTATTATATCGACTTAATCTGTGAGACAATCATCGAAAATGCCTTGAAAGACTCGGAAAGGGATTTTAACCAAACCATTTTATACGGAGCCGATATCGACGATTTCGCCATAGTGGTCAATGCAGCAAAGCGGTTTCCCATGATGGCTGAACGACAATTGATTGTTGTTAAGGAAGCCCAGAATATCAAAGGGGTAGATAATCTTCTATATTATTTACAAAAACCGTTGATGAGCACAATCTTGGTCATTTGTCATAAAAATGGCTCGCTGAAAAACAAGAAGGTTGTCGCCGGCATTGAAAAAATAGGAGTAGTATATGAATCGAAAAAATTATATGACAATCAGTTACCGGCATTCATAAACAACTACGTAGTAGCGAAGAAACTGTCGATCGACCCCAAAGCAGCTTCTATGATGGCCGATTTTGTCGGGAATGACCTAAGTCGGCTTAGTAACGAACTCGACAAATTATCAATTTCACTTCCGGAAGGGAGTCTTCGCATTACCCCCGAAATCGTAGAACGTAATGTTGGCATCAGTAAAGATTTCAATAATTATGAATTGCTAAATGCAATCATCACCCGGAATATATTAAAAGCGACTCAAATCATACAATATTTCGAACAAAATCCCAAGAACAATCCACTGGTTGTCACGATAAGTGTATTATTCAATTTTTTTTCAAATCTAATGCTATGCTATTTTTCGACAGACAAGTCGGAGAATGGAATTATGAACGAACTGAATCTAAGGTCTTCTTTCCAATCCAGAGATTATTTGACAGCCATGCGAGCTTACAACGCATTTAAATGTATCGACATTATCGCATTGATACGCCAGTATGATGCTCGCTCTAAGGGTATCGGCTCAGGAGCTTCGAGTAATGACGGAGACCTGCTTAAAGAATTGGTTTTTAAAATAATGCACTGATTAAAAGTGATATAAATATCCCAGTGATACCGTTATTATTTGGCTGTGGGAAGCCGCGAATACATCTTTCTTCCTGTTTTTGAATATATCTCCCAATCCATAATAGTATCGGCCTTCCAATACGATACCATGTGTTTTCTTTATACGAAACTCAATACCTGCTCCTGCGGTAATACCATAATCAAATCGATGGGCTATATCCATCGTATATATTTCTTTTACCTTACTTTTTTGGCTGAACTCAGGCAAATTATAAATGTCAAAATTGCTTTTATAACTATCCCCCAATAAAAGTCCGATTTGAGGTCCCGCATTGACAAATCCACGCACGACACGATTGCCAAAGAAGAAATGAGTCAGAAATGGAATTGTCACATAATTCAACGTATGAGTATAGGTATAGGGATCTTCTTCAAAAGTTTCGTTCCAACCGCACTGAGTAAAATTGATTTCAGCAATTAACCCGAAAAATTTTTCTTCGATATAACGAACCGATACCCCGCCGGTGTAACCCAAAAGTAACGATTGCGTTACAGTAGGAGTAAACGAAACTCTCGAAAGGGTCGTTCCACCCTTTACTCCCACTGTAAATTCAGGTTGATAATCACTTCTCTGTGCCAATCCTGATTGCAGAGACACAACTGCTATAACAAATAGTATGTATCGAAAAAGTTTCATCGTTTATTCTCTAATTTTCCTGATTGTGAAATTAGGTGTAAAATTGATGAAATAAAAAGATTTATTGATAAAGCCACTCCAATTGTTTACACGTTGAAATGAAAAATCGGTTTGTATGCGATCGATCGAAGGCCGAATATCCTGTGACGCAAAATTCTTCCCATGTTCCCGTATAGCCGAAAGGAAATATATTCCGGTATCGAATCCTAATAAAGCATATTGAGGGCTGGCATTTATCATATCCTTATTATACCAATAAAGGAATCGTTTGTGAAACGTCTTAGTATCTTCCTCGAACGGATTGGCATAGAACCGGGAATATAAATAAGTATTTAGTTTATAAAATTCGTTCAGATATTCAGGAACCTGTGTCAGCCATTCCGGGTATCCGAAAAGTGCAATATCCAAATCTGCTCTTTTTTCTTTCAACGATTCAATAGGCGCTACAATTAAAGAAAGAACCTTCTTTTTGGCCGAGGTAGGTACAAATACAATCCCGCTTGCATCTGCCAATATAGAATCTTGATCTAATAGGTTCAACTCATTACCGAACTTTATTTCGTGATAAGCGATATGAGCTCGATTCAATTCTTCTTTCAGACCGCCGATAAAATCTCTTTTGTCGGGTTCTTCCGGTGTATGAGATAAAAATACGACTTTCCGATTTCCCAAATAACGGATAAATCTGTCAGCAGCTTCTGCATATAAATAGGAATGAGGAATATTGGTTTGGAATACTTTTGCATTGTGCGAAACCTCCTCGTTTTTAAGCGAAAAAGTATTAACGACATTTATATCGTTAGCCAGTCCGAAATCAGCGATTAACTTTATATGACTGTCATTTTCAGGAGCGATAATCAAATCCATTTCTTTTAATATCGGATCTGAAAGAATACGACGAACCGTTGATTCGGACTCTTCGGAATCGTACGCATATACATTGATAGAGGCCCCTTGACGTTTAAGGCTGTCTACTGCCATTAAAAAACCCTGATAATACTCGGTATATAAACAGGCTTTCGTATCGGGAGACGACTGTCGCAACATGAACGGTAGTATAACCGCGACATTGATTACCCCCTTCTTGTCGCTTTTATATAACTTATTGTATATATTATTGATTTCTGCACTCGTGATAGGATTTTCAGCAGTAACTGTATTGTACTCTATTCCTGCGGGAATATTTATTATATCGTCTTGCTTTATTTGTTTTATGTTCGGATTGCATTTCTTTATCTCTTCAACAGTCGTTCCAAACTTTTTTGAGATACTATATAAAGTCTCCTTTTTCCTTACTTTATATTCCGTATACAACTGTTTGGGCTCTATCGTAACATTTAATTCTTTCGTATCGGGAGTTATGCGTATCACGGAACCCTTCTTCATATGAGTAGGGGAAATACCGGGATTAAGTTTCAAAATAGTCTCTATGTCAACATCATATCTTTTTGATATAGAGAATAAAGTTTCTCCGTCGGCAATCGTATGATAGACATATTCATTCGAGGTCCCGTTCGAAGAATCCTCTACAACTTCACTATCGGCGGTATTCATTGCTGTTTGAGTGTCCTTTTGTACAAGAGGAATAGATTGTTTCTCAGGTTTTTGATAACGTTGTGGAATCTAAAGTCGCACCGGCTTTTATTCCACGTTCAGAACCCGGATTAAGTGCAATAATGCTTCTAATAGGAACTTTATAAGTCTTTGAAATAGAATACAGGGATTCTCCCCGTACGATTGTATGTTCAAATGTGCTTTCGATTTCCGGTTCAGAATCTTGTTTATTCACGCCCTTATTTGTCGGAATCATGAGCAGCTGTCCTTTTTTTAAGCCATTTTTAGCGGCAGGATTATAGCGAATAATTTCCTCCTGAGAAATACCGAATTTATGAGATAATATATAAAATCCCTCCGACGGTTTAACCTTATAAATATAAAATTCTTTCCCGTCTATAACCTTTGTTTGTAAATTCTCCGTCTGAGCAGACAACAAAAAAGTAAAGGCAAAACAAAATAATAGAGCTATGGTTATTCGATTATATTTCATATTTTCAAATCGTTATCTTTTATATACAAACTTGATATACAAGAAACAAAAGTATATAAAAATATCGTTAGTTGCAAACCCGATCGAGATTATGGAAATCATATTATCATTTCTCTCTCGGAAACGAGATTATTGGGAAATTTTAAATTCAAGATACAAACACGATTACTTGAAAAATTGTAACTTTGTCATTCATTATTATTTGGATAAATATGCGTAGATACCTGCTATTTTTCGCGTGCATCATTACAATCGGTGAGTTATATGCTCAACAAATTACCGTATCGGGGGGGGGAAGACCTGCCTATAACCATACGCCAGAGATTAGTACCGGTTTAACAGGTGGTGTTTTTGTGATATATTCGCTAAATAACGCAACGATCGAATTTTCGGGGGAAGATGATTCTCCCATTTCTTGGTGCCTATTCAGGGAAATCGGTAAAGAATCTTCTACACCGATAAGTGGAGCTATACAAAACGGGAACATTTCTACATTGAATATTTCGGAAGCCGATTGTGGATATATAATTGAACAAAATGGAGAGAGTTATTATTTATGGATAATCGATTATTCCCAATCTCCTTTGATTCTTAATGCTGTTTCTACATCAAATGAAGAAGGTCAGTGCGATATGACCACATTAATGCTAGATGGGGAAGGGAAAAAGCTCAATTACTACTCGACCAATGGAGCCCCTAAATCGCTACGCCGTGAGCTCACGGTTAGTTATATGAGTTTGACATGGGATAAAGAGTCTCTGGCATATACCCAAACATTCCAGACTGAAACGGTGTATGACTTTTCTTCTTCTATCCAAGTACCGTCTCCTCTCTGTAATACCGATTTTACAGTAACAGGAGATCAGATATTGAATTATTGGGGTCTGTCGCAGACGGCATCGACCGAGGAATATATAACATCGGCGATAGGGGTGACAGCGACGGCAGAACAAACATATCGGGAAGATGCCACGAACGAAGACGATAGACATCCCACCGATTATTTGGGAGGGTCTGCACCGGCCGAGATCGAATTCAAAGCTTATGTAACGGATGCTGTTACTCATATCGAATGGGAATTCTCGGACAAGGAGGACTTTTCAAATACAATTGCCCGGTATAACGATGAAACCTTATGGTACACTTTCAGAGACGAGGGTGTCACTTATGTTCGCTTAGTCGCCAGTAATAGTACCGCTACATGTCAGGCATACAGCGAGACATTCACCATAAATATCGGAGAACCTCGTTTGGAAGCACCAAACGTTTTTTCACCGGGAACAAGCCCCGGAGTTAACGACGAATGGAAAGTAGCTTATAAATCGATCGTTAGTTTTAAATGTTGGATATTCAATAAATGGGGAGTTCAAATGTTTTACTTCGATAGCCCCGATCAAGGCTGGGACGGAAAGTATCGTGGCAAATATGTAGACCCGGGAGTATATTATTATGTAATAGAAGCAAAGGGGGCAAACAATAAAAAGATGAAATTAAAGGGACACATCAATATATTACGTCCTAAAAATTAATGGATATAAGTAAATGACGCCAAAGAGGTATTTTTTTATTGTACTGTTATTTTTGTATACACCGCTGTTCATTAAAGGGTATGCAAATACGACAAAAGAATTTTCCGATGTAATCGTTCCCGAATTTCCACTACAAGTGAAATTCGCAAATGAGCTTGTAGATCTGGATCGTCTGGATATGTATGAACGATTCGACAGGGAACTCACCACGCTATGTTATATGCACTCGTCTACATCATTAGCCATAAAACGAGCCAACCGATATTTTCCCATATTGGAACCTATATTGAAAGAAGAGAAAGTCCCGACCGATTTTTTATATTTGGCCGTTATTGAAAGTACCTTGAATCCAAGAGCCGTTTCACCGGCAAAAGCCGTTGGTATCTGGCAAATTATGCCTCGTACGGGAAGAGAATATGGACTAGAAGTAAATAACGATATAGACGAACGCTATCATATAGAAAAGTCCACTCGCGCAGCCTGCAAATATTTGAAAGATGCTTATGAAAAATACGGTAGTTGGACGACTGTCGCAGCATCTTATAATGCCGGTATGGGACGTATATCGACCGAATTGGAAAAACAGCTGGCCGATCGATCGTTCGATTTATGGTTAAACGAAGAAACATCTCGTTATGTATTTCGCATTTTAGCCATGAAAGAAATATTTTCTTCTCCGGCAAAATATGGATACAAACTAAAAGCCAAACAACTCTATCAACCAATCAGATATTCGGAAATAAAAGTAGATACCACGATTAACGACCTAGCCGTATTCGCTCAATCTAAGGGCGTTTCTTATGCCCAATTAAAAGAAGCCAACCCGTGGCTTCGTTCCCGTTTCTTACCGGATAAGTCCAGAAAAGTTTACTATATAAAAATACCGATGAAAGACGATTTGTATTATACGAAACGTAAATTTACTACTTATAAAAAAGAGTGGGTGATCGACAAAAAATGAAAGCAGAAGAACAAATTGAAGTATATGGGGCTCGTGTCCATAATCTTAAAAATATAGATGTCAATATTCCTCGGAACAGTCTCACCGTTATTACAGGATTAAGCGGCAGCGGCAAATCGTCATTGGCATTCGATACTATTTTTGCCGAAGGGCAAAGGCGTTACATTGAGACCTTTACAGCATACGCACGGAATATGCTCGGAGGTATGGAGCGCCCAGATGTAGATAAAATAACCGGATTGAGTCCTGTTATTTCCATAGAACAAAAAACGACGAATAAAAACCCTCGTTCGACCGTAGGGACAACAACGGAGATATTCGATTTCTTTCGGTTGCTGTTTGCGAGGGCAGGGGAAGCATACTCTTATTTATCGGGGGAAAAAATGGTTCGTTATACCGAGGAGAAAATCATTTCTCTGATAATGGACCTATACCAGAATAAGAAAACTTATATCCTCGCTCCATTGGTTCGTAACCGTAAGGGTCATTATAAAGATTTGTTCGAGCAAGTTCGGAGAAAAGGTTATTTGACGGTCAGAATCGACGGAGAGCTACGGGAAATAACGCATGGAATGAAACTCGACCGTTATAAAAACCACAGCATCGAACTGGTAATCGATAAACTGATCGTGGATAAAGACGATGAACGGCGTTTGCAGGAAAGTGTCAAGACTGCGATGAAACAAGGAGATGGCCAACTGATTGTTCTCGATGCAGAGACACAAGAAATAAGACATTACAGCCGAACATTGATGGACCCGCAAACCGGGTTGTCTTATAGTGAACCTGCTCCTCATAGCTTTTCATTCAATTCCCCACAAGGTGCTTGCCCGAAATGTAAGGGACTGGGATATGTCAATATAATTGACAAAAACAAAATTATCCCGAATGACGAAAAATCCATCTATGAAGGAGGAATCGTTCCGCTTGGCAAATATAAAAATTCGTTGATATTTTGGCAAATCGCCGCAATTTGTGAAAAATACGACAGTAGTTTGAAAACCCCTATCAAAAATCTTCCGGAAGAAGCGTTGGACGATATACTGAACGGAACAGACGAGCGTTTGCAAATTAAAAACGAATCGCTGGGAACTTCGAACTATTTTTTATCGTTCGACGGTCTGATAAAATATATAGAAATTCAACAGCAAAGCGATGCTTCATCGCAAGCTCAAAAATGGGCCGGACAATTCGTCACGACAGCTACATGCCCGCTATGCGAAGGGCATCGTTTGAACAAGGAGGCTTTACATTACAGAATCGCAGGAAAAAATATTGCCGATCTAGCCGATATGGATATTTCGGAATTATACGAGTGGGTAAATCATGTAGAGGAATATTTATCTCCTCAGCAACGTAAAATTGCGGCCGAGATTCTCAAAGAAATACGTAACAGACTACATTTCCTCGTCGATGTGGGATTGGATTACTTATCCCTGAACAGAGCTTCTGCCACATTGTCGGGTGGAGAAAGCCAACGGATAAGATTAGCGACTCAAATAGGGTCTCAATTGGTTAATGTCCTTTATATTCTCGATGAACCCAGTATAGGACTTCATCAACGGGATAACACTCGGTTGATTCAGTCTTTAAAAGAATTAAGGGATATGGGGAATTCGATTATTGTAGTAGAGCACGATAAGGAAATGATGCTCGAAGCCGATTATATTGTAGACTTGGGGCCTCGGGCTGGACGGCTGGGAGGAAATATCGTTTTCGCCGGAACTCCGAAAGAAATGTTGAAAACCGACACTCTTACGGCTCGATACCTTACCGGTAAAAAAGAAATCGAATTTGCCTCCCAAAGGAGAACAGGAAACGGAAAAAAGATAATACTATCAGGAGCTACCGGAAATAATCTAAAAAATGTGACCGTCGAATTTCCTCTGGGAAAATTCATTTGTATCACAGGAGTTTCGGGTAGTGGTAAATCAAGTTTGATTAACGGGACTTTGCAACCTATCATTAGTCAAAAATTTTATCGTTCTTTGCAAAATCCGTTACCCTATGAGAAAATAGAAGGATTGGAAAACATCGATAAAATCGTAACGGTCGACCAATCGCCGCTGGGTCGAACGCCTCGATCGAATCCGGCCACTTATACCGGTGTTTTTGCCGACATACGCAACGTGTTCGTCGAATTGCCGGAAGCCAAAATCCGAGGTTATAAACCGGGGAGATTCTCGTTCAATATTCCGGGAGGACGTTGCGAGGTTTGCGGAGGAAATGGATATAAGACTATCGAAATGAATTTCCTGCCCGATGTACTCGTGCCTTGTGAAGCCTGTCATGGGAAACGATACAATAGAGAAACCCTTGAAGTAAGATTTAAAGGAAAATCTATTGCCGACGTTTTGGACATGACCATCAATCAAGCCGTAGAATTTTTTGAAAATATACCCTCTATTATTTCTAAAATTAAAGTTTTACAGGACGTTGGTCTCGGATACATTAAACTGGGGCAGCCGTCTACGACATTATCAGGAGGGGAGAGTCAACGGGTAAAACTGGCTGCGGAACTTTCAAAAAGAGATACGGGTAAAACTCTCTATATACTGGACGAACCTACCACAGGTTTACATTTCGAAGATATTCGAGTATTGCTCTCTGTATTGAACCGGTTGGTAGATAAAGGCAATACCGTGATAGTCATTGAGCACAATCTGGATATAATCAAATGTGCCGACCACATTATCGATATGGGACCGGAAGGCGGTAAAAATGGAGGATATGTTTTAACGACGGGTACTCCGGAAGAAGTTTGTGTACAGGATACTTTTACGGCTCGTTATTTAAAGGCGGAATTAAAGATATAAGAAAAACGACATATTACGATTTTGAAAGATAGAAAAGGGCTCAAAGTATAAAATTTGGACCCTTTTTTTACACTATTTACAGTTGTAATATATTTTGAATCAATAATATAAATCTATTTCGAATAGGATTTAAAGGGCTTATAATTCTCATATTTTTGAACAAGATTACATCTGTACTAGAAAAATAAAATCTCGTGAAGTTGAGTTATAAACCAGCTTGCAGTTTACATTTGTAATTTACAATCACTATTTACAAATGTAATTCACAAAACGCAATTACACAAAATAAAAATCTGTAACTCATAAAGGGTAGGAGTGTTACATTTGCATATCCACTAAGCACGGAGACACATAAACAATTATTATATCTGCAATATATATAATATAAGAGGTTAAAAACCAATATTTTAATGTATTTAATATAAAGTATATTCGAGGTGTAATTTCGAATTCTGAACGACATGCGTAAATGGTGTTGTATATATAGAAAAAATAAAACATTGATTTCTAAATAATTATAGATATAAATATAAAATAATACTTTTAATAAATACTCTTGTTAGTAAACAATAAAGGCTATTTACGAAGTATACATCACTTTACTTTGTTTGCATTTGCAACCCATATAATTCACAAAACAAACTTGTATTTTTTATTTATTCTTATTACATTTGTAAACTATAATTTTACTATTACGAATCTATTTACGCCCCTAAAAATGGAAGAAAATGAAGCTCTAATTGTTGCCGAAAGAATGAAAAGTTTTATCGAGTATAAGGGTATATCTGTTACGCAATTTGCCGATGCAACTAAGATACAGAGATCTTCAATGTCTCAAATTTTGGGTGGACGAAATCAGAAGATCAGTATCAATACCATTGGGAAGATACATTCTGCCTATCCCGACTTATCTATCTATTGGCTATTATATGGAACAGGCCCTATGATTTTGACGACGGCAATACCTCCGGCCGAAAACATTACCTCACCCTCCAAAGAATTTTCAACATCTTTGTTTCCCGATGAGAATGAAATAAAACCGGACGAACTTACAGCTCCTTCAAAATATTCGAGGGAAAATGACTCTAATATTCATCAAAAGCAGGACCATAAACTTGAAAATGAAGAAGTAACGAACTTAAAAGCACCATTTTTCGAGCCATCGGAACAGGTCGTAAAAAATAAAAAAGTAACTAAAATCATGATTTTTTACTCCGATAATACGTTCGAGACATTTTCCCCGGACAATGAATAACTCGTCTTTATCTTTTAAAGGAGAAATAAAACGATTGCATAATCCGATAAACTTTTGTTTCGCTTTTGGGTTTATACTATCTTTGTTCAGCTAAAATAATTTTATGAAAAAATATATTCTTGACTTTCGGGTTGTTGAAAACACAAAACTGCACGATAATTATGCTCTTTTGAAATTGAAACCCGATAATAATGAACCGTTGCCCGATATGCTACCCGGGCAGTTTGTCGAGGTTCGTGTAGACCGGTCTCCCGGTACATTTTTAAGGCGTCCGATTTCTATCAATTTCGTCGATTCCACTCGCAATGAACTATGGCTATTGATAAGAAAAGCCGGTGAAGGAACTCGGACTTTATGCGATTTGAAACAAGGAGATAGTATTAATTTGGTGTTACCATTGGGTAATACATTCAGTTTACCCGACGAAACAGACTCGGATATATTGCTTATCGGAGGAGGCGTTGGAATAGCCCCGATGCTGTATTGGGGCAAATACTTAAAAGAACGGAATTATACCCCCAAATTTTTGTTAGGATTCCGTTCAGACAAGGATATACTGCAATATGAAATGTTCCGGCAGTTTGGAGATGTATATATTTCCACCGAAGACGGTTCTTTGGGCGAAAAAGGATTCGTGACTCAGCACTCCTTGTTAAATAGTAAGCTCGATAAGCTGTATGTTTGCGGCCCGAAACCCATGATGGTAGCCGTAGCCCGATTTGCTCATGAACGAAACATATCCTGTGAAGTATCTCTCGAAAATATGATGGCCTGTGGCGTAGGCGCATGTCTCTGTTGCGTAGAAGATACGATCGAAGGCAATACTTGTGTATGTAAGGAAGGTCCTATCTTTAATATAGAAAAACTAAAATGGCAGATTTGAAAGTAAATATAGGTGGGTTGCTTTTGAGGAATCCCGTAATGACGGCATCGGGAACGTTTGGCTACGGCGAAGAGTTTGCCGATTTCGTCGATTTATCTCGGCTGGGAGGGGTCATTGTAAAAGGAACGACGCTGCATCATAGAGAAGGCAACCCGTATCCTCGCATGGCCGAAACGCCTTCGGGAATGCTCAACGCAGTAGGATTACAAAACAAAGGTGTCAATTACTTCATCGAAAATATATATCCTCGCATAAAAGATATCGATACCCATTTCTTGGTAAATGTATCGGGATCCTCAATAGAAGACTACGCCGTTACGGCAGAGAAAATCGCTGCATTGGACAAGATTCCGGGAATTGAGTTAAACATCTCTTGCCCGAATGTGAAAGAGGGTGGAATGGCTTTCGGGACAAGCTGCCAAAGTGCTGCCGCTGTGGTAAAAGCTGTGCGTGCAGTTTATCCTAAAACTTTGATTGTCAAACTTTCGCCAAACGTTACCGATATTACCGAGATAGCTCGAGCAGTCGAGGCCGAAGGCGCCGATGCTGTATCCCTGATCAATACTCTGTTGGGTATGGCTATTGATTCAAATCGTCGCAGACCGGTACTCTCTACAATTACAGGGGGATTATCCGGTGCATGTGTTAAGCCCATCGCATTGCGTATGGTTTGGCAAACTTACCATGCCGTAAAAATCCCTATTGTAGGATTGGGAGGAATCATGAACGCCACCGATGCCGTTGAATTTATATTGGCCGGTGCATCTGCCATAGAGGTCGGAACAGCTAACTTCATAGATCCTCAAATAACTGAAAAAATAGCGAACGGAATAGACGAATATCTCGATAGGAACAACATTGCATCCGTAAAAGAGCTTATCGGTGGTTTGATTTGTAATTAATTTATTATCAATAGTATAAAAATAGCGAATATGGATTGTGCTATCTAATACAATCCATATTCGCTATTAAAGTATCAGTTTAATATTATATTTGCGAACAGATATTAAAGCGTTACTTTATATCTGTATAGCTTGTTAGAGCATTTCAACCGACCGTTTGATAAATTTACTCAGAGCCTCTCCCTTCAACATATTATTGGAAAGCAGAGCCAAGTCGACCAACTGACGAACCAAAGGTGTCTGATCGGCATAAGTCTTCAATATATCCGATTCCTTTGCTCTCAATTCTTTTGCCTTTTCCTCAGCATGCTTCAAAGCCTCCTTATCTGCTACGGGAATTTCATCGTCCTTTTTATCTTTTTTTGCCTCTTGTAACCGTTCGATTTCTTCATTGACAGTTTTCAGCTCGTCCAATATAGGAGTTAATTCACTCTTACAAGCACTTTCGGTATCAGCAATAACCTTTTGCGAAAGAGGGTGATCTGTGTTCACTATGAGGTTATAGCTATCGGGAAGCTCCCCATAGAAAGCCATTCCTGATTGTATAGCAGCCATATCTTTCATACGACGCATAAATTCATTTTGCGTAATAACGATAGGTTGAGCAGTCGCACCTACGGGCTCGAACATAACCAAGAAATCGCTTTTCTCCATAGCAGGGATCTGCGATTTGAAAACAGAAGTCATCATATCGCGCTGTTGCTCATCGAGAGCTGTATTTGAAGTTGTATCCGATTTCTTGATTAGTTTATCAATCAGATCGCTATCCACGCGCACGAAACGGCTTTTCTCTAATTTCTGCTCCAACATACCGATGAAATGAGGATCCAGCTGTCCGTTCATCAATAGCACATCATAACCTCTTGATACAGCCGTATCGATATAACTGTATTGTGCTTCCTTATCAGTGGCATACAGATAAACGAGTTGTCCGTCTTTATCGGTTTGGTTGCCCTCTATCAGTTTTTTATATTCATCGAGCGTATAATATTTATCCTCCGTATCTTTCAATAATACGAATTTCTGAGCACGCTCGTAGAATTTCTCATCAGACAGCATACCATATTCGATGAAGATTTTCAAATCGTCCCATTTCTCCTCGAACTGTTTGCGATCGCTGTTGAATATCTCTTGCAGACGCTCTGAAACCTTTTTAGTGATATACCCCGATATTTTCTTTACATTAGAATCGCTTTGCAGATATGAACGAGAAACATTCAACGGAATATCGGGTGAATCAATCACACCCTGTAAAAGCATTAAGAAATCAGGGACGATACCCTCTACCGAATCGGTAACGAATACTTGGTTGCAATATAATTGTATCTTGTATCGATTGATATCGATATTGTTTTTGATTTTCGGGAAATAAAGAATCCCCGTCAACTTAAACGGATAGTCGATATTCAAATGAATCCAAAACAGGGGTTCATCTATTCCCGGATAAAGATCGGCATAGAATTTCCTGTAATCTTCATCGGTCAAATCTGTCGGCTTCCGAGTCCATGCAGGCTCCATATCATTAATGACCCTATCCTTGTCTGTATCGACATATTTCCCGTCTTTCCATTCTTGTTCTTTTCCAAACACAACGGGAACAGGCAAGAAACGACAATATTTTTTCAACAGGGTCTCGATACGTTGTTCTTCAAGGAATTCCTTATTGTCATCATCGACATATAAAATAATATCTGTTCCCCGTTCGCTCTTTTCAATATCGGTCATCTCGTAAGCCGGAGAACCATCGCAGCTCCACATGACTGCTTGGGCTCCTTCTTTATAGGATAATGTACGTATTTCTACTTTTTTGGAAACCATGAAAGAAGAATAAAATCCCAGCCCGAAATGCCCGATAATGGCATTCGCGTCATTTTTATATTTTTCCAAGAACTCTTCGGCCCCCGAAAAAGCAATTTGATTGATATATTTGTCTATCTCTTCGGCTGTCATTCCTATCCCGCGATCCGATATAGTCAACGTCCCTTTATTTTTATCAATCGACACTGTGACATTCATCGTGCCTAACTCACCTTTGAAATCGCCAAAAGAAGATAATGTCTTCAATTTCTGAGTGGCATCCACAGCATTAGAAACGAGCTCCCTTAAAAATATTTCATGGTCGCTATACAAAAATTTTTTAATGACGGGGAAGATATTGTCGGTTGTAACCCCAATTGTACCTTTTTGCATAATTGTATATTTTTATCATTTAAATTTCTGACTATGATTTTTCAAAAAAAATGCCAGACTCAGAGAGTCTGACATTTTGACTTATTCGACTATTATTTGTCATTTCGTTTGGGAATTATGAATCGAAGACACGATCTTCTGATTCTCCTTATCGAAATCAACGACAATAGTATCACCTTCTTGAACCGTCGCCCGAATAATCATTTCGGCAAGTTCATCTTCGAGGTATTTCTGTATGGCCCGTTTTAGAGGTCGTGCTCCGAACTGAATATCATACCCCTTTTCGGCAATAAAGTTTTTGGCATCGTCGGTAATAGTCAGATGATAACCCAGTGTTTCCACCCGTTTGTAAAATCCGCTTAGTTCCAAATCGATAATTTTGAAAATAGATTCTTTATCCAATTGGTCGAACATTACAATATCGTCGATACGATTTAAAAATTCGGGGGAGAAAGCTCTATTCAACGCCTTTTGTATAACACCCCTCGAATAATCCTTTTCCGAAACAGTATTAGTCGAGAATCCTACTCCTTGTCCAAAATCCTTTAATTGACGCGTACCGATATTAGATGTCATAATCAGAATCGTATTCTTAAAATCGATTCTGCGCCCCAAGCTATCGGTTAGGCGCCCTTCGTCCAAGACTTGCAACAATAGATTAAAGACATCGGGGTGAGCCTTTTCTATTTCATCGAGCAGCACAACCGAATAGGGTTTGCGTCTCACTTTCTCCGTTAACTGTCCTCCTTCCTCATATCCCACATATCCCGGAGGGGCTCCGACCAGTCTGGACACAGTAAATTTCTCCATATATTCACTCATGTCTATTCGGATAAGAGCATCTTTCGAGTCAAATAAGTATTCGGCCAATTTCTTTGCTAAATGAGTCTTACCCACACCCGTAGGGCCCAAAAACATGAAAGTGCCGATAGGTTTCCCCGGATCCTTTAATCCTACACGATTTCGCTGTATCGCTTTTACAATTTTATCGACAGCATCATCTTGCCCGATAATTTCGCGTTTCAACTCTCCCGACATAGCTAAAAGTTTATTTCCCTCAGCTTGTGCGATACGCTGCACCGGGACACCAGTCATCATAGCGACAACTTCGGCAACCTTTTCCTCATTGACAATCTCTCTATGTTGTTGCATCTGCCTTTCCCAGTTTGCTTTCGCCGATTCAAGGGAAAGTTGCAATTCTTTTTCCTTGTCTCTAAAACTCGCCGCAAGCTCATAGTTTTGGGATTTAACAGCATTTATTTTATCTTCCCGGCAAGTCTCTATTTGAGCCTCCAAACTTTCGATTTCTTTGGGGACAATAATATTAGAAACATGCACTCGCGCCCCGGCTTCGTCCAATGCATCAATGGCTTTGTCCGGGAAATTACGGTCACTTATGTAACGGTCTGTCAATTTGACACACGCCTCCAATGCATCATCGGTATAGGTGACATTATGGTGATCCTCGTACCTACCTTTTATATTATTGAGAATTTGCAGAGTCTCCTCGGGAGTTGTAGGCTCGACCATAATCTTTTGGAAACGACGTTCCAAAGCACCATCTTTTTCTATATTTTTCCTATATTCATCGAGTGTTGTAGCACCGATACACTGAATCTCTCCCCGCGAAAGAGCCGGTTTTAACATATTGGCAGCATCAAGAGACCCTGTGGCTCCACCTGCACCGACAATAGTATGAATCTCGTCGATAAATAAAATAATATTCGGATTCTTCGACAACTCATTTAGAATTGCTTTTATACGCTCCTCGAATTGTCCTCTATATTTTGTTCCTGCTACAATCGAGGCCATGTCGAGAGAGACAAGTCTCTTATCGAATAGCACCCTCGACACTTTACGTTGCACGATTCTCAAAGCAAGACCTTCTACTATCGCAGATTTTCCTACACCGGGTTCCCCTATAAGAACCGGATTATTCTTCTTTCTTCGGCTCAATACTTGTGCCAATCGTTCAATTTCGTTTTCACGTCCGACAACAGGGTCGAGCCGACCTTCTTCGGCAGCCTTTGTCATATCGGTCCCAAAGTTGTCCAATACGGGTGTTTCATTATTACTACGCTGAGCAGTCGTACTATTTCCGCTTTGCTGTTCCCTCCGATAATTTCGGTCTTCCTCCAATTCGTCGTCATCATCGTCCGTAAATCCGGCGCCCATGCTCGGCGAAGGGAAATCCGGCTTCTCATTACCTTTTAAAAAAGCTGCCACTTCGTCATAAGTTATGTCATTCGTGTTTAAAATCTTTGCAGCAGAAGAGTCCGGTTCTTTCAATATAGCCAACAATAAATGTTCGGTGTCGGTCTCCGAACTTTTCATAAATCGAGCTTCAAGCATACTCATCTTTAAAACTCTATCTGTGCTTTTACTAATAGTCAACTCATTCGTTTGTTCCATGTGATTATTGGAAGCGGACAGTTCATTTTCCAATGAACTTTTCAGTGTTCGGAGGGAAGCTCCGAGCCCGACCAATACATCGACAGCACGATTTGCGCCGTCACGTATAATTCCTAACAATAAATGCTCGGGAACAATGTTGGAATTTTGAAGGCGTTCAGCCTCTTCCCGGCTATAACCGAGAATTTCCTTAACATGTTGTGAGAAGTTTCTTTCCATAAACAATCTGTCTCCTTTTATTGATTTAGCAAATATACCACCTTTAAGCCAAATAATGGCGGGTATTTATTAGTTTATTATATATAACAAATAATATGCCGGAAATTCCTATTCACAAAAGATTATTTCTTGAATTTGGTATCTCGATTTTTCAAAAAATGGTTATCTTTGTACGCTAAACAGCATAATTTGTATAACCAATTTTCATCAAAATAAATGATTGATCAAGATAGAATTTTAAAAATAGACATCAAACAAGAGATGCAATCGGCCTACATCGATTATTCTATGTCGGTGATTGTAGCTCGTGCCTTACCCGATGTAAGAGATGGTTTTAAACCGGTACACCGCAGAGTTTTGTTCGGTATGGACAAATTGGGTAACACATCGGATAAGCCTTATAAGAAATCAGCAAGAATCGTGGGAGATGTGCTGGGTAAATATCACCCGCATGGCGATTCGTCGGTATATTTTGCATTGGTGCGTATGGCGCAACCCTGGTCTTTACGTTATCCTTTGGTAGATGGGCAAGGCAACTTCGGGTCTGTCGACGGCGATAGCCCTGCTGCTATGCGTTATACCGAAGCTCGCCTTTCTCGTATCGCAGAAGAGATGCTTCGAGATATTGAAAAAGATACGGTCGATTTTACTCCAAACTTCGACAACACATTAGAAGAGCCAACTGTTTTGCCGACCCGAATTCCCAACTTACTAGTCAATGGAGCTTCGGGTATTGCTGTGGGTATGGCAACGAATATGCCCCCTCATAACTTGTCGGAATGTATAGATGCTTCTGTTGCCCTAATCGACGATAGAGAATTGACGGTAGAAGACCTAATGCAATATATCAAGGCTCCCGACTTCCCCACAGGAGGTATTATTTATGGTTTTGCAGGGGTAAAAGATGCTTTCGAAACAGGACGGGGCCGAATTGTAATTCGGGCAAAAGCCGAGATTGAAGTAGACAGCACCACAGGGCGGGAGACCATCGTCGTATCTGAAATTCCATATGCCGTCAATAAGTCGGAATTGATCAAGAAAATCGCCGATTTGGTGGAAGAAAAACGGTTAGAAGGTATTTCCAACATCAACGATGAATCTGACCGAGCTGGAATGAGAATCGTTATCGAAGTAAAACGAGATGCGAATGCAAGCGTTATTTTAAATAAATTATTCAAAATGACCGACTTGCAATCTTCTTTCAGTGTCAATAATATTGCTTTGGTAAACGGGCGTCCTCAAACACTAAATCTAAAACAACTGTTAGAGGCGTTTGTGGATCATCGCCACGAAGTCGTTATTCGCCGCACTCGTTTCGATCTGGCGAAAGCCGAAGAAAGGGCGCATATTCTTGAAGGACTTATCATTGCATCCGATCACATAGACGAAGTCGTTAAACTGATTCGGTCATCACGGACTCGTGAAGAAGCCAAGACACGTTTAATGGAGCGATTCTCGTTGAGCGAAAAACAAGCTCAGGCCATCGTAGATATGCGTCTTGGACAGTTGACCGGTTTGGATCAAGACAAACTGAGAAACGAATACGCCGAGGTGGAAAAAATGATTGCCTATTACAAAGAAATTCTCGCCGATGAGTCTGTTTGTATGAAAGTAGTAAAAGACGAGCTTCTCGAAATAAAAGAGAAGTATGGCGACGAACGTAAAACAGAAATCATTTATTCCTCGGAAGAGTTCAATGCTGAGGATTTCTATGCCGACGACGAAATGATTATCACCATATCGCACATGGGATATATCAAACGGACCCCTCTGTCCGAATTCCGTGCTCAAAATCGAGGAGGAGTCGGAGCAAAAGGGAGCAATACTCGTGAAGAAGATTTCATCGAGTATATCTATCCGGCATCAATGCACAATTATATGTTGTTCTTTACCCAAAAGGGTAAATGCTATTGGCTGAAAGTCTATGAAATCCCCGAAGGTGCTAAAAACTCAAAGGGACGAGCCATTCAGAATATGCTCAATATAGAGTCCGACGACAAGGTAAACGCATTCATTCGGGTAAAAAAATTACAAGACCCCGAATACAATATGTCTCATAACTTACTATTCTGTACGCGTAAAGGTGTAATAAAAAAGACAAAACTCGAAGCCTATTCGCGTCCTCGACAGAACGGAGTAAACGCGATTACGATTCGGGAAGACGATCAAGTTATACAAGTGCGTCTCACCACGGGAGACAGTCAAATAATTATCGCCAACAAAAACGGTCGCGCTATTCGATTCCATGAAAGTGCAGTACGCGAAATGGGACGTAATGCAACAGGCGTAAAGGGTATGACCCTTGACGATAATGGCGATGAAGTGGTAGGAATGATTTGTGTAAACGATCCCGAAAAAGAAACCATCATGGTTGTCTCGGAGCAAGGCTATGGAAAACGCTCTCTTATAGAAGATTATCGAATAACAAACCGAGGAGGGAAAGGCGTAAAAACGCTGAATATTACCGATAAGACAGGCTGTTTGGTAGCGATTAAATGCGTAACAGATGAAAATGATTTGGTAATCATAAACAAATCGGGCATTACTCTACGAATGAAAGTAGCCGACGTACGAGTCATGGGACGGGCAACACAGGGTGTAAGATTAATAAACTTGGAAAAACGTAACGATGAAATAGCATCGGTTTGCAAAGTTTTATCAGAAAGTGTCGATGAAAACTTACAAGACGATAACGTAACCGAAGTTGCCGAATAAATTTAGATATAATTAATTTTTAAAATAAAAACGCAATGAAAAAAACAACATTAACGGTAGTATTACTGCTTTCTATCATTTGCGCATTTGGTCAAAAGAAAGCTGTAAATAGGGCATTTAGCGAAGCTAAAATGGAAAAACCCAACTTTCAGGAAGCCCGTGATAATATTAAAGGAGCACTAACAAATCCAGAAACTAAGGACGATGCCAAAACTTGGTATGTTGCGGGATTTGTAGAAAACTCCTATTTTGAAAAAGACAATGTTCAGAAAACATTGGGAATGACATTGAAAGACGGTGACGGACCAATGTATGATGCGTTAGTAAAAAGTTATGAATATTTTTTGCAAGCTATCGCATTAGACACTTTGCCCAACGAAAAAGGGAAAATCAAACCCCGATATGTCAAAGACATAAGAAAAACATTAAAACAAAACATCGATGGATATGCCAATGCAGGAGTTTATTATTTCACACAAAAAGAGTATAAAAAAGCATACGATGTGTGGGGTATCTATCTAAATATTCCTAAGATGTCTATCATGAAAGGCGAAAAAGAAGGCCTTCCGGCAGATTCAACTCTGGCTATTTTAGAATTTAACAGGGCATTGGCAGCACTTCAAACCAATGATACCACATTAGCCATAAAAGCGTTGAACGAAGCAAAAGGAAATGGATACAATCAAAACGATATCTATAAATATCTCGTATATGAATATGAGATGACACAAGATACGGCCAATCTGATTAAAACACTTCAAGAAGGTGAAAAACTATTCAAAAACGAAATGGTTGAAGTGAAAGACGAGAACGGAAATACCAAAATGCAGAAAGAGAATACCTACACATTGAAGTTGATCAATCTCTATATATTTAGCGGGAAATACGATGAAGCCATAGCTACACTCGAATCCGTATTGGCCGACGAACCTAACAATGCAGAATATTGGAATGTAAAAGGAAATCTGTATGAATCCCAGAAAAAGTACGATCAATCCATAGAATGTTTTGAGAAGGCAATCTCCATAAATCCATCTTATGCCGATGCTTTGGGCAGCATAGGACGTGTTTATTTTAATCTGGCTGTTCAAAAAAATAATGAAATCAGCACGATAACAGACAATGCGAAATATACAGAAGCAAGAGAAAAAGAAGTTCTTCCTTTGTTTGAGAAATCTCGTCCTTATTACGAAAAAGCATATGAATTGAAACCGGACGAACCCGACTATAAATATGCATTACGTAATATCTATTATAATTTGAACGATGCAGAAAAATTAAAAGCTATTGAAGGTCAATAATTTTCGCCTTGCATAGATAATTCATAGGGAAATCCGATTCACATTTCATGTGGATCGGATTTTTTGTAAATATATAAATCGTTGTCTTTCATTTTATTAAATTAATATTCCCAATATTTTATTTAACATAATACAAATTATAGGACAAATTTAATTCAAATAATAATATATCCTCCACAAACTCTTTAATTCGATATATAATTTGTATATTTGTAAATATGATGTACCAAAAATCTATTCAGAATTTTATTTTAGAATATTCTGATTTTGATACTAATAAGTTACGGTTGAAAAATATCCAAGCTGATTTTGATGTAGCTTGGGCCATTCAACAAATCGAAGCCCGTAAAAAGATACGCGACAAGCTACCTACATGGGCTTCAAACATGAATATTGTTTTCCCGTCTATTCTATCGACAGAACAATGTTCCTCGGAACTGACCGCACGATATAAGCAAAATTTGATAATTCCGGGAGATACTGTCGATTTGACCGGAGGCTTAGGTGTAGACAGTTTCTTTTTTTCTCAAAAATCAGATCACGTAGTTTATGTGGAGCAATTAGCCGAATATTGCCGAGCGGCAAAACAAAACTTTAAAAACTTATGTACCGATAAAACCGTTACGCACGACGACTGCATAAACTTTCTACAAAATAACGATCGACATTTTCAAAATATATATATCGATCCTGCGAGAAGAGGCTCCTGCAATAAACGGATATTCGCTATTGACGAATGTGAGCCTAATGTAATAGAGCTTATGCCTATACTTTTCCAATGCGGGAAACGTATCATAATAAAGGTATCTCCTATGGTCGATATAACAGCTACCCTTTCTCTCTTACCAGATATTTCAGAGGTACATGTTGTATCCGTAAAAAACGAATGTAAGGAATTATTATTAGTCATCGATACCGAGTCGGAAAAATCGAGTGATCGAGATACGATTATTCATTGTATACAAATCAATTCTTTTGACAATATATCGGATTTCACGTTTGGAATAAAACAAGAAAAAGGCCTTCCCTACTCGACTTTTTGTAAAAGTATAAAGAAATACCTCTATGAGCCCAACACATCTATACTCAAAGCAGGAGCTTATAAATCTATCGCTATTGAATATAACATAGAAAAGTTACAAACCAATAGCCATTTATATACTTCGGACAACTACATCTCTAATTTTCCGGGACGGAAATTTGAGATCATAGAAACAATTACATTCAATTCGAAAAATATAAAAGATATCAAAACGAAATATCCTCAGACAAACCTATCGACACGTAATTTTCCCCTAACCACAGCAGTATTACAGAAAAAGTTAAAGACCAAGGACGGAGGTGATTTATATCTTTTCGCCACAACCCTATCGAATGACAACAAAGTATTAATTATCTGCAAGAGAGCGACTAACGCTTAAACATTCGATCCATTTTCCGTTTATCCTCTCTCTCCTTAATCGAATCTCGCTTATCGTATTCTTTTTTACCCTTAGCGATAGCAATAACCACTTTTGCCAATCCCTTCTCATTAATAAAAACTCGTGTCGGTATTATTGAAAACCCCGATTCTTTGGCAGCCCTCTCTATTTTCTGAATTTCTTTATGAGTTAATAAAAGCTTTCTGTCTCGCCGAGAAGAGTGATTGTTATAAGAACCATAGAAATACTCGGCTATATACATATTTTTTATCCAGATTTCTCCATTATTGATGTAACAAAAAGAGTCCGTCAGCCCGGCCTTACCCAACCGAATTGACTTTATTTCAGTTCCAGACAGCACAATTCCCGCATGAAAGGTATCGAGCAATTCATAATCGAAACTCGCCCTCTTATTTTTTATATTTATTTGTGGTAACTTCATTTCTATACTAATTAAATCAATCCGGGCATCAAAAAGTACAATAGTTTCTGAATGGACAAAGGTATAACAAGAAATAATATGGTTGTAGCCACTACGTATAAAATATTTTTTTGATCTGGAATTTCCATATACCTTTGACTGTTCCAAATCACATAGGCTAACAGAAGGGGTAAAAAATCAACTATAGACGGAAGTTCTATAAACAATCGGATAACAAAAATGGAAATATCAAACAACATATACAATGCCAATGTGTATCCGACAAAACGTTTTATACGAGACTCTGGTTGCAAAATCTCCAACATGTAAGTCGAAAAAATTTTCATTACATATACAAGAGCATAGAAGCCGGCAAAAAATTTCACAAATTCCACGATTGCCAACTGCAAGGCTCTTGGTAAAGAAGCATCGTTAAAAAAATGTCCTAAAAAGGATACTATCGCAGTTATTCCCATAAGCGGATATAGGAATTGATTCAAAAATATTTGTGTCGCATACGGCACTTTATCCATTTTTTGCCATGTCTTCCCGGGAGAAACAATAAGCAAAAAGAGATGCTTCAAATCGTTCATAAAACTGCTGTATTTCTATATTTGTACGCAAATATAGCATTATTTATTCTATTTTACGACTTCTCTCTTCATATTCTACTATCTCCATAAGGAAAGAAAAAAGTAAAATTCTTATCTTTGCATCTAAAAAAATAAAAAATAGACACCCCCATTTGATATCGCATATTTCATAGGTTAGTCTATATTAAATTAAAAAGTATGCCCACAATCTCTCATAGAGGCGAAGTCATGCCGGCCTCTCCTATACGAAAACTTGTTCCTCTCGCCAACAAAGCCAAAGAAAAAGGAATAAAAGTTTTTCATCTAAACATCGGGCAACCCGATTTGCCGACTCCTCAAATAGGGTTGGATGCGTTACGGCACATGCATCGCCGAATACTGGAATACAGTCCCAGTGAAGGCATAAAAAGCCTTCGGGAAAAGTTAGTCCAATATTATGACAAATTCCATATTCATGTGACAGCCGATGATATAATCATCACCACAGGAGGCTCTGAGGCTGTATTATTCTCATTCATGGCTTGTCTGGACCCCGGCGATGAAATTATTGTTCCAGAACCGGCATACGCCAACTACATGGCATTCGCTATCTCGGCCGGAGCAGTAATCAAAACTTTACCCTCTTCTATTGAAGAAGGTTTCGCGTTACCTTCTATCGAAAAATTCGAATCTCTAATTACGCCAAAAACTAAGGCTATACTAATCTGTAATCCCAATAATCCCACCGGGTACTTATACACCCAAAGAGAAATGAACCAAATACGGGATCTGGTAAAGAAATATGATTTGTTCCTATTCTCCGACGAAGTATATCGGGAATTTTGCTATACAGGAGCGCCCTATATATCGGCTTTCCACTTAGAAGGGATTGAAGAACAGGTAGTGTTAATAGATTCCGTTTCAAAAAGATACAGCGAATGCGGAATTCGAATAGGAGCCCTGATCACTCGACATAAAGAATTAAAAAAGAGTGTTATGAAATTCTGTCAGGCCCGACTCAGTCCACCGCTTTTAGGACAAATCGTAGCCGAAGCCTCTATCGATGCTCCCGAAAGTTATATGCTTTCTACCTATAACGAGTATGTAGAACGGCGTAAACACCTAATTGACGGTTTAAACCGAATTCCGGGGTGTTACTCCCCTATCCCTATGGGAGCATTCTACACCGTAGCTCGATTACCGGTAGATAATGCCGATAAATTCTGTGAATGGTGTTTATCTGAATTCGAGTACGAAGGACAAACCATATTTATGGCTCCCGCCTCAGGGTTCTACACCACTCCCGGATTGGGGAAGAACGAAGTTCGTTTAGCCTATGTACTGGAAAAAGAAGAACTATCAAAAGCTCTAATCGTTTTACAAAAAGCATTAGAAACATACCCCGGTCGTACCATCAATGAATAATTGGAAATTATATATTGCTAATCGTATACATTTCGACAAACAGCATCGAAAAAAAGCTACCCCACCGGCCGTACGTGTAGCTGTGGCCGGTGTTGCGCTAGGATTAGCCATAATGATACTGTCGGTTGCGATTGTCATCGGTTTCAAAAAAGAAATCCGAAGCAAAGTTGTAGGATTCGGCGCTCACATTCAGATAACGTCATTCGATAATAACATGACTTACGAAAAGCAGCCGATTCAATATACCGATAGTCTGCGTGAAATATTGTCAGAATGCGATGACATCACAAAAATAGACCCTATCGGGACAAAACTGGGTATGATAAAGACCGATACCGATTTTATGGGAACGGTTCTGAAAGGAGTTACCCCCGACTATAACTGGTCTTTTTTCAAGAAATATCTGGTCGATGGCTGTTTACCTAAAATTCAAGACTCAATAATATCCAACGAAGTCCTCGTTTCCAAAACCATAGCTGATAAATTGGATCTGCATATCGGGGATAAAATATACTGCTACTTTGTCCAAGAGCAAGTAAGAGCCCGACGATTTTCTATTTCAGGAATATATCAGACCGACTTTTCGGATTATGACAAACTGTTGATTATCGGAGATGTAAGACATGTTCAACGCCTTAACGATTGGAATCCCGACCAGTATAGCGAAATAGAACTGATGATAAAAGATTTCGATAGAGCCGACGACATAGCATATGAACTATATACACAATTAATAGACCGTCCCGATGATTATGGGACACATTATTATCCTCAATCCATTCGCACATTGAATCCGGTCTTTTTCGGCTGGCTCGATTTACTCGATATGAACGTCTGGATCATACTTATTCTCATGGCCGCCGTATCGGGCTTTACCATGATTTCAGGATTACTCATTATTATATTGGAACGCGCGAATATGATTGGCATATTGAAAGCATTAGGAGCAAACAATACCTCTATTCGGAATATTTTTATACGTATCGGTTTTCCTTGTCGGGAAAGGTATGATATGGGGGGAATATTATTGGTGTCGTCCTATGCCTGATTCAACGACACTTTCACATTGTAACACTCAATCCCGAAGCATATTACGTACCTTATGTTCCTATCGAAATAAATTTTTGGTACGTTTTATGGTTGAACATCGGCTGCATGCTTGTATCGGTTTTGATGCTGATCGCACCTTCCTATTTGGTTGCGCTTATTCGCCCGGCCAAATCTATAAAATTCGAATAAGCGCCCTACTCGATTTCTTGTTGCTTCGGTAAAAATAGGTTAAGTAAGATATATCCTAAAATACCGGATACGAGAGACCCCATTACAATACCGAGTTTCGCATGTTCCAACAATTCTATTCCTTCTGGCCCCATATTACCAAAAGAAAGATTTGCAATAAACAAAGATACTGTAAAACCAATACCACCCAACACAGATACTGCCGCTAACGACTTCCATGTAGAGTGTGTCGGCATCGGAACAATTTTCAGTTTAATGATTAACCAAGAAGAGAAAAAGATACCCACAAATTTTCCGAACAACAACCCGACAAAAACGGCCAAACTAATACCCGTAAATAACGAAGACAATTCTATTCCCGACAAAACGATCCCTGCATTGGCAAAAGCGAATAAAGGGATAATAAGATAGTTGATCACGGGATGCAATGTATCTTCAAGGTCTTGTAACGGGCTTATCACTTTATCGGATGCAGATTCTATACTCTTCAAACAGTTTATTTGATCTTTGGAGAGCATTATCGAGCTATCGCTGTCCCCATGAAACTGTTCCTGCGGGAAATTAGCTATTTCATCTCGAATCGTACTGATAAAACGAGTAGTCGCCAATACCGGTTTAGCGGGAATACAGAAAGCCACTAATACACCGGCTATCGTAGGGTGAATACCTGAATTTAAGAATAAAAACCAAACTACACCGCCAAGTATGAAATAGAACATTTTACTATTGATTCCGGCACGTCCGCCCAACCATAAAATCAAAAATATGCCGGCAGCATAAAACAAGTAAGTAACCGATATATGACTGGAATAGAAAATCGCAATAACCAATATACCTCCTATGTCATCGACCACCGCCAATGTTGTTAGGAATATTTTCAAGGAAATGGGGACTCTTTTTCCCAACATAGCCAAAACGCCCAACGAAAAAGCAATATCTGTCGCCATAGGAATGGCACTCCCTCTCAGGAAATCACTGCCTCTGCCAATATACATAAATAATAAAACAGGAATAACCATTCCACCAATAGCGGCAACGATCGGTAATAATGCTTGCTTTATGGAGGTCAATTCTCCAACCAACACCTCTCTCTTTATTTCCAGTCCGATAGAAAAAAAGAAAATCGCCATCAATGCATCGTTGATAAATTCCATTACGGTCATAGGATGCCCATTATGGCTAAATAAGTTGAAATCCCCCAACTGTAAAGATATAGGTTGTGCCCACCAAGAAAAATACATATCGGCAATCGGAGAATTAGCGATGATAAAAGCCAACAATGTCGCCACTATCAAAACATTACCTCCGCTGGCATAATTTTTAATCGACTTTTTATGGCATATAAGCTATCCATATAACATTCCGTATTTGTAATTTAAACAAAGAAAGCCTTTTACGGTTTTCCAATGACGAAAAAAAGAAACCGATTTACCCTAATCGAGTTTCAATACCGCTAGAAATGCTTTTTGAGGCACTTCTACCGAACCGATTTGTTTCATACGCTTTTTCCCTTTTTTCTGTTTTTCCAACAGTTTTCGTTTCCGGCTGATATCACCGCCATAACATTTTGCCGTAACATCTTTACGCACTGGTTTGATCGTTTCTCTGGCTATAATTTTAGCCCCGATTGCGGCCTGAATAGCGATCTCGAATTGCTGGCGAGGAATAAGCTCTTTCAACTTTTCACACATTCTTCGTCCAAAAGTTACCGCATTGTCTACGTGCGTCAACGTCGACAAAGCATCCACCGACTCCCCGTTTAAAAGAATATCGAGTTTGACCAATTTAGACTCCCTGAAATCATGAATATGATAATCGAAAGAAGCATACCCTTTCGATATACTTTTAAGTTTATCATAGAAATCAATGACAATTTCTCCTAACGGCATATCGTAGATAATCTCTACTCTATTCCCCGATATATATTCCTGCTTGACCAGCTCTCCACGCTTCCCCAGACACAAAGTCATAATAGGTCCGATGTAGTCGGTCGAAGTAATGACCGATGCCCGTATATAAGGTTCTTCGATGTGATCTATCAACGTAGGATCTGGCAATCCAGAAGGATTATGAACCTCCACCATTGCACCTTTCTTATCGTAAACCTTATAAGAAACATTCGGAACCGTGGTAATAACGTCCATATTGAATTCTCTATCCAATCTTTCCTGAATAATTTCCATATGGAGCAGCCCCAAAAAGCCACATCGGAAACCAAAGCCCAAAGCCGCAGATGATTCAGGTTGAAAAGTCAAGGATGCATCGTTTAATTGCAGCTTTTCCAATGAAGCTCTCAGGTTCTCAAAATCTTCTGTTTCGATGGGATACACTCCGGCAAAGACCATAGGCTTAACTTCTTCGAATCCATCGATTGCCGAAGAACACGGTCGCTCTATATGGGTAATCGTATCTCCCACTTTCACCTCTCTGGACGTTTTTATTCCGGAAATAATGTATCCTACATCGCCGGCCGACAACTCTTTTCGAGGAACCATATCCAATTTCAAAACACCTATCTCATCGGCCTCATACTCTTTTCCGGTCGCAACGAATTTTACCTTATCGCCGGTTTTTATTCGTCCGTTACAAATTTTGAAATAAGCGATAATTCCTCTGAATGAGTTAAATACAGAATCGAAAATAAGGCACTGTAACGGTGCATCCACATCTCCCTGAGGAGGATTTACCCGTTCTATAATAGCCGAAAGAATATCTTCGACCCCCTGTCCTGTTTTTCCGCTGGCACGTATAATTTCTTCCCGTTTACACCCCAGCAAATCAATAATTTGGTCTTCTACTTCATCGGGACGAGCGCTATCCAAATCTACTTTATTGACAACCGGTATGATTTCCAAGTCATGTTCAATCGCCATATACAGATTGGAAATAGTCTGTGCTTGTATTCCCTGAGAGGCATCGACGATAAGCAATGCACCTTCACATGCGGCAATAGACCGAGAAACTTCATAAGAGAAATCCACGTGCCCCGGAGTGTCTATAAGATTCAGAATATACTTCTCACCCTTGTAAATATATTCCATCTGTATTGCATGACTTTTGATCGTAATTCCCCGTTCTCGTTCCAAATCCATATTGTCGAGAACTTGATCCTGTAAATCTTTGTCTGCAATGGTTTTGGTATACTCCAACAAGCGATCGGCCAGGGTACTTTTTCCGTGGTCTATATGTGCAATAATACAAAAATTGCGTATATTTTTCATTGAAATTAATCTGATAGTGTGCGCAAAGATAACGATTTTTACAATAATGGGCAATAGACAAAAAGGGGTAGCTCACAAGATGAGCTACCCCTCTTACAAATATAAATACAATTTTATTTCTTGAAATAACGATTGTATAAACCTTCGAAGCCTTTACCGTGGCGAGCTTCGTCCTTAGCCATTTCATGTACAGTGTCATGTATAGCATCATAGCCAAGTTCTTTGGCACGTTTTGCAATACGCATTTTGTCTGCACAAGCTCCACTTTCAGCTTCCATACGAGCTTTTAGATTTTTCTCTGTATTCCAAACGATTTCTCCCAAAAGTTCTGCAAACTTAGATGCATGTTCAGCCTCTTCCCAAGCATAACGTTTAAAGGCTTCTGCCACTTCGGGATAACCTTCACGATCTGCCTGACGGCTCATGGCAAGGTACATACCTACTTCGGTACATTCACCCATGAAATGAGCTTTAAGACCCTCCATAACTTCGGCATCCTCTACTACACCGTCACCGATATGATGTTCCGTTACAAAATCAAGTTCATCTGATTCAACAACTTCTTTGAATTTTGAACGAGGTTGTTTACATTGCGGGCAAAATTCAGGAGCTTCATCACCTTCGTATACGTAACCGCATACTGTACAAATAAATTTTTTCATGATTGGTTATTTTAGTTAGTTATTTAATGTTGAGTTTTCTTCTGGCAAGACGGGCACGTTCCCTTACAATAAACTTGAATATCAGAAATATCATAATCCTTCAAAGATTCTATTTGTAAAGGGGGTAAATCAAAATCGAATATCTCTCCGCAAGAAGCACATTTAAAATGCAAATGCGGAGTCTCCCGGGCATCAAAACGGGCATTTTTCTCATCGATCGTAATCATCTGTATAACACCGTGTTCTGTTAATAAATTTAAAGTGTTATAAACGGTAGCTTTGGACAACGTCGGAATAGATGGATATAAAGCATTGAATATCGTATCGGCTGTGGGGTGTGTATGGTGTGTCATCAAATAATCCAACACGGCCATGCGTTGCACCGAAGGCTTTATATTATATCGTCGTAATCTATTTTGTGCCGATTCTTTCATCTTTCTTTATTTGTAATGATTACAATTTTGTAATGGCAAAAATAATATATTTCTAAATACGAAAATAAAAATTATTGTTAATAATTTTATTATTCTATCAAATATCCGGGTAATGTCCTACAATTATACTGGGAAGCCATAGCCTCCCCATAAGCGCCAGCCGATCGAATGGCAATCAAATCACCTCTTTTTGTCTCGTTGAGCATTACATCTTTCCCGAAACAATCCGAAGATTCACAAATAGGTCCAACGACATCATATCGACACTTCTCCATATCCGAAGTGATATTCTCGATGCAATGATGTGCCTGATAAAGTGCCGGACGAATCAAATCGGTCATACCGGCATCTACGATAACAAACTGTTTTTCGATACCCTTCTTGACATATAGTACTCTGGTTATCAACGATCCGCATTGACAAACGATAGAACGTCCCAACTCGAAATGCAACTGTTGGCCCCCTCTCAAATTCAGATTATGCTGAAAAATATCGAAATAACGACCGAAATCGGGAATAGGATTTTTATCGGGATTTTCGTAATCGACTCCCAATCCACCACCTACATTAATATGTTTTACTTGAATATTGCGCTTCGACAAATCGTCTTGTAATTGGTTGATTCGCTCGCAAAGAACATGAAATGTTTCTAAATTCAATATTTGAGAACCTATGTGAAAATGAAATCCCACAAGCTGAACATGCGGAGAACGTTGTATTTGCGAAAATATCGAATCCAACATTTCGATAGGAATACCGAATTTATTTTCACTAAGTCCTGTCGTAATATACTCATGAGTATGAGCATCGATATTCGGATTAATACGCAATGCAATCGAAGCTATATTCTCCTTTTTCTTGGCAAGTTCTTCTATAACCGACAACTCCTCTGCCGATTCCACATTAAAGCAAAATATCTTCTTTTCAAGGGCATATTCTATTTCCCAGTCGGCCTTTCCAACCCCGGCAAATACAATTTTTTTTGCAGGAAACCCTGCCTCCAAAGCAGCTTTTATTTCCCCTCCGCTCACACAATCGGCTCCTATTCCCGAAGCCGCGATAAGTTTCAATATTTCTGGATTAGCATTGGCTTTTACAGCATAATGAATATGATAATTCCGTTCTCCTGCCAAGCGAATCAGTTTTGCTAATGTGTTACTCAGCAATGTTTTATCATAATAATAAAAAGGAGTCCTCGTTATATTGAAATGGCTGATGGGAAACATTATACATACAAAAATTTAAATGTCATGTAGAGATATTTCTACATGACAATATATTATTTATTCTCAAAAAGATAATGACTTAAAGACCGAAGAGCCTTTACCTTATCTTCCCGGCGAACCAAAAATGAAATATTGTAGTTACTTCCTCCATAAGATATCATTCGCACGGGAATATCTTTCATGGCTTGAACAGCTTCGGACTCAAATCCGACATTATTCCATTCCAAATCCCCGACAACGCAAATGATCACCATATCTTCATCGACAGTCACGGTTCCGAATTTACGCAAATCGTCGAGAATTTCTTGCAGGTGTTTGGTGTTGTCTATCGTAAGAGAAACTCCCACCTCCGATGTCGTCACCATATCGATAGAAGTCTGATAACTTTCAAATATTTCGAATACCTTCCGCAAGAAACCATACGCCAATAACATTCTCCCCGATTTTATTTTTATGGCTGTAATATTCTCCTTCGCGGCAATTGCTTTAATTTGCCCATCTGATGAATGATCGTAAATCAGAGTACCCGGAGCCTCGGGCTGCATCGTATTGAGAAGTCTCACCGGAATATTATTCAACTTGGCCGGCAATACACATGTAGGATGCAATATCTTCGCACCGAAGTAGGCCAATTCTGCGGCCTCCTCAAATTGCAGGAAACGAACAGGCTTCGTGTTCTCTACAAACCGAGGGTCGTTATTGTGCATGCCATCGATATCGGTCCATATTTGTATCTCTTCTGAATTGATTGCCGCACCTATCAACGACGCTGAATAATCGCTACCTCCTCTTTGAAGGTTATCTATTTCTCCATAAGCATTCCTGCATATATATCCCTGAGTAATGTAAATTTCGGCATCTGGACTTTCTTGAAGCAATGAAAGCAATTTATTTTTAATAAATTGGTTGTCAGGCTCCGAATTCTTGTCTGTGCGCATATAATCAAGAGCAGGGATAATAACCGATTTCACTCCTTGCTCCAATAAATAGTTATTCATCATCGCAGTCGACATCAACTCGCCCTGAGCCAAAATAACTTTTTCCTCAAATAAAGTGAACAAATCTTTTGTAAAGGAACGAATATGGTCGAAACACCCTTTAATTACTTCGAGTGTCTTTTGCTTATACTCGTCGGTACTATACAATTCGTCTATGACTTTATTATATTTCCTTTCGAGGTTTCCGATCGTTTCCCTAGCGCCATCTGTATTTTTCTTATACAAATAATCAGATATTTCCACTAAGGTATTCGTTGTTCCGGCCATAGCCGATAACACTACGATTTTCCGATTCCCATCACAAATTAATTTGGCAACATCTTTCATGCATTGAGCACTGCCGACGGAAGTTCCACCAAATTTGAGTACTTTCATTTTTTATTTACTTGTTTTTAATATAACAAAACGGTTCTTATTTCTTCGCAAAAATATGTCTTTTTTGCGGGATTATCAACTATTCGCCATTAAACTTCTACCAAACTTTTATCTTCGCATTTCAAGATTCTTCCCGGGAATTCCTCTACCAAATTCAAATTGTGAGTCGTCATGATAACGGCGGTTCCTGTTTCGCAGATGCGATGAAGTAACGACACGATTTGTTGCCCGGTTTGAGGATCGAGATTTCCGGTAGGCTCATCGGCCAAGATGATTTTAGGCGAATTCAATAAAGCTCTGGCTATGACGATTCGCTGTTGTTCGCCCCCCGATAGCTCATGAGGCATTTTGTAAGATTTTTTGCGCATGCCCACTTGATCCAAGACTTCCGACACACGGGTGTCTATCTCCTCTCTATCTTTCCAACCGGTAGCCCTCAAAACAAAAGCAAGGTTCTCGTATACCGAACGATCGGTCAATAGCTGAAAATCTTGAAACACGATACCCAGTTTTCGTCTCAAATTGGGTATCTCTTTATTTTTGAGGTGACGAACATCGAAATCAAGCACAATTGCCTCTCCTTCATAAATAGGCAAATCGGCATACATCGTTTTCAGCAGACTACTTTTTCCACTACCCACACGTCCGATGAAATAGACAAATTCACCGCTGTATAACTCAAAATTGATGTGTTTCAATATAGTCAGTTCCTCCCGGCAAATCTGCACATCGGTATATTTGACAAGCAACTTCTTTTCCATAGCTTTTTATTGATGTCTTTTCTGTAATTCTCGAACTAAATCTTCTATGCGATGCCCTTTCGAAGTAAGCAACACGATCAAATGGTACAACAAATCCGAGGCTTCATAAATAAGACGGTCATCGGTCCCATTCGTAGCTTCGATGATTGTCTCCACAGCCTCCTCTCCCACTTTCTGTGCCATACGGTTTATCCCCGACTGAAAAAGCGAGGTGGTATATGAGCCTTGGGGCATCTCTTGTTTTCTCCGTTCTATGAAATCTTGCAAATACCCGATGAATGAAAGCGCATCTTCATTTTTTTCTCCAAAACAAGTATCCGTCCCGGTATGACATACAGGGCCACACGGAGTTGCTTTAATCAAAAGCGTATCGTTATCACAGTCCGGTAGAATGGATTTCACCTCTAAGAAATTTCCGCTTTGTTCTCCTTTGATCCACAATCGACCTTTCGTCCGACTGAAAAATGTCACTCGATTCGTATCTAAGGTTTTATGAAATGCCGCTTCATTCATAAACCCTACCATAAGTACTTTTTGAGTAACATCGTCTTGAACGACGGCTGGAACAAGCCCACCCATTTTTTCGAAATCCAACTGAATCGTTTCTTTTTCCATAAATCTACCTCCTCACAGGAATACCACTTTCCGATAAATATTTTTTCAACTCAGGAATCGTTATCTCGCCAAAATGAAATACGCTCGCAGCCAATGCGGCATCGGCCTTGCCACGGAGAAAAGCGTCTTTAAAATGCTCCTTCGTACCCGCTCCTCCCGAAGCTATGATTGGGATAGGTAATAGTCGGTGAAGTTCCAATAACGCTTCATGGGCATATCCGCTTCGAGTGCCGTCATGAGTCATGCTTGTAAAGAGTATCTCACCCGCTCCCCTTTCGGCTGCTTCCAAAGCCCATTCAAAAAGCGTTCGTTGGGTAGCGACTTTTCCACCATTCGAATAACAAACCCAGTTTCCATTTTCAAAGTTAGCATCTATTGCGATAACACAAACTTGTGAACCGAATTTTTTTGCCACATCGTCTATAATTTGCGGATTTTTCAGAGCCGAAGAATTCAACGACACTTTATCCGCCCCTACATTCAATAGACGGTCTATATCTTGTAAAGAGTTGACACCGCCTCCGACAGTAAAAGGTATGTCGATACGGGAAGCCACCCGTTTCACCAAATCGGTGAACGTGCTACGACCCTCGCTCGACGCAGTTATATCGAGGTAAACAAGTTCATCGGCTCCCTCTTTACTGTATATTTCGCCCAATAAAACCGGGTCGCCGGCCTCTTTGAAATCCACAAACTTCGTTCCCTTCACGGTCTTTCCGTCTTTCACGTCGAGACACGGTATAATACGTTTAGCCAACATAACTTTGATTTTTAGCGACAAACCGGGATATTTCCGACAATAATATTTTCCCCTCGTAAATCGATTTTCCCAATATTACGGCAGGAACACCTATGGATTGCAACGACTCTATGTCGTTCCACGAAGCGACTCCCCCGCTCGCAATTAGGTAAATTTCGGGAATCTCCGACAGCATGGATTCATACAAATTCACGGCACAGCCCTCCAACATACCATCTCGGCTTATATCTGTCGTTATTACTTTATAAACACCCGCCTGAGCATATTCGCGGACATACGGAATCAATTCCCACTCCGATTCTTCGAGCCACCCGTTTATTGATATTTTCCCGTCTCGGGTATCTGCACCCAAAATTATATGCTCTTTGCCATACCGATCGAGCCATTGGAGGAACAAACTACGATTCTTCACAGCGATACTTCCTCCCGTCACCATATCGGCGCCGCACTCAAATGCGATACGCAAGTCTTCGTCACTTTTTATTCCTCCGCCAAAATCGACGGAAAGAGTCGTATGAGTAGCTACTTGTTCAAGCGTCCTATAATTTACGACATGATCGGCTTTCGCACCGTCCAAATCGACCAAATGTAGCCTGTTCAATCCATTGTCTTGAAACGCTTTCGCCACTTCCAACGGATTTTCATCATATACCTTTCGACAAGAGTAATCCCCTCGCGACAACCGGACACATCGACCGTTCATTATATCTATGGCAGGAATCAACTCGATCATAACGAAAGAAAATTTTCAAGAATTCGCATACCCACTGTACCGCTCTTTTCCACATGGAACTGGGTCGCATAAAAATTACCTTTATTTAAAGCCGCACTAAATGGAATTACATAGTTACACTCCGCCACGGAAAACGCCGATACAGGAGCATAATAACTATGTACAAAATAGGCATAGCTACCTTCGGGAATACCGGCGAACAAAGGGCCTTTCAAACAAGTCAAGGCATTCCACCCCATGTGAGGAATCTTCTGTTCGGTATCTTCTGGAACAAACCGACGGACTACCGTATCGAATATACCCAATGTGTCAACATCTCCTTCTTCGGAGTGTTTGCATAAAAGCTGCAATCCGATGCAAATAGCCAACACCGGCTGCGTGAGATCGACGATAACCCTATCTAACCCGTGCTCTTGCAAATATTTCATCGCCGAAGAAGCCTCTCCCACTCCGGGAAAAAGGACCTTGTCGGATTGCGACAACACGTCGGGAGAATCGCTAACAACCGGCGTTACACCCAATCGGCGTAACGCACATTCGACCGAATATACATTTCCGGCATTATATTTTATGATAGAGACTTTCATAAATTATAAAATTGCCACATTTATATTTGCAAATATAAATATTTATCTACATTTTCAAAAATTATATTGACAAAACACGCACATATTGCTTATATTCTTTCTCTTTTGACAAACTATCCTTATATTTATTTTCGTTACCTTTGCGTAAAATATGAAACAGTTGCCACACAACTGCATATTTTAATGACATCTACGTTATATTTGTACACGAAAAAACAATGAATACATGAGAATCTCGGGATATTGCCATAACTCATCGACAGGAATAAAGCTTATCATTCTGCTACTCTTAATTTTATGGGGAGCTCTAATCGTTGCCATTCCCATGTTTTTTGTAAAAGGCTCTAATGCATTGTTGATAGCCATGTATTTACAAAACATAGGCATGTTCATTCTCCCGGCATGGATCGCTGCGACTCTGTTTTGGGGAAATGCAGGAAAATCCCTTTATTTGAATAAAGCCCCGCGTATCATAGAATTGTTAGGGATAATCGCTTTATTCATCGTTGCGACTCCGGCTCTTAACAGAATCGTAGAATGGAATGAAGCCATGCACCTGCCCGAAGCGCTGTATAATATTGAACAATGGATGCGTCAACAAGAAAATGCTGCGACAAAGATAACCGAACAAATTCTGCAAGTAAATTCATTTTCTCATTTCTTAGCCGTCATTTTCGGGATTGGAATCCTCACCGGAATTGGCGAAGAAATGATTTTCAGAGGTGTTCTTCAACGAATCGTACAAGACAAAAATCACCGGGCACATGTAGCTGTGTGGATTTGTGCATTCCTGTTCAGTGCCATACATTTACAATTCTATGGTTTTATACCTCGATTATTATTAGGCGCATTCTTCGGATATCTATTGATATGGAGCAAAAATCTATGGCTACCGATATTCGCCCACCTGTTCAATAACAGCACGGTCGCGTGCATTTCCTATTTTACAAATGACAAATCCCCCGATAATCTGATAGAGACGGTCGGCACAAGCGGTTCCCCTACGAGCTGGCTGGCCGGAGCGAGCCTTATCGGTACGGTAATTTTATTATACGTGCTTTATAAAAAAGTTTTTGTCTCGAAATCAAAGGAATTTTTTCCGATGGAAGATAAAATTACGCCCTAAATATTTTTCCCGGACAACGGGATTTTCAGCCAATTCCTCCGATGTGCCCTGAAAAAGTATTTTACCCTCGAATAATAAATAAGCACGGTCGGTAATACTCAGTGTTTCAGGCGCATTATGGTCGGTTATCAAAATGCCTATATTTTTTTCTTTCAGCTTATATACAATAGACTGGATATCTTCCACGGCAATAGGATCGACTCCTGCAAAAGGCTCATCGAGCATAATAAATTTAGGACTAATAGCCAAACAGCGTGCAATTTCGGTTCTACGCCTTTCACCTCCCGATAGTTGGTCTCCCAAATTTTTACGTACCTTCTGTAATCGAAACTCAGCGATTAAACTTTCCAGTTTATCCCGCTGATACTCTTTGGTGGTATGAGTCATTTCCAAGACACACCGGATATTATCTTCCACCGACAACTTGCGAAACACCGAAGCCTCTTGCGCCAAATATCCGATACCGATTTGCGCCCGTTTATAAACCGGATAGTCTGTAATGTCGAGATCATTCAGATAAATATGCCCCTGATTGGGGGTTATCAATCCGGTCGTCATATAGAAAGTCGTTGTCTTTCCTGCGCCATTCGGGCCCAACAACCCCACGATTTCCCCCTGTGTAACATCTATCGACACATGGTTCACAACCGTCCGCTGACGATATTTCTTTACCAAATCTTCGGTTCGCAGCACCATATTATTTTCCGAAGATTCCAAATCCGATTGAACATTCAAATGAACCTTCTCTTCGGTATTGGCAGCCACCGGTTGATGCTTAAAAAATTTGGAAAACATATTTCTACCTTTAAAATTATCTGCAAAAATAGTGAAAGGTAAGCGCAGAGGCAAGCGAAAATTGCATTTTCGACTTGACTATGCCAAACCGCATTCAATCTTCACAGAGACAAAGATATTGAAAATAGACAATCCCATCAGTCGTTTTAACGAAATAAAATGATTAAGAACTTAATTCTACTATAAAAGATAATGGCTCATCGATTCTTTTTCATTACTTTTGTTCTTCAATAATCCAATTAGCGGATATGATTATACAAGATTCATTAAAAAAGTTCGGAGATTACGTCTTGTTAATGAGACGCGTATTTACAATACCGGACCGATGGAGAGAGTTTTTCAAAAGATATATTTCCGAAATATACAAATTAGGAATAGACTCTATTCCCATCGTCATTACTATTTCCGTTTTCATCGGAGCCGTGATTGCCATACAAATGCAAAAGAATGTGGTATCGCCCATGATACCGGCCTACGCCGTAGGATTGGCTACCCGAGATGTCATCTTATTGGAATTTTCCTCTTCCATATTATGTCTGATCTTGGCTGGTAAAGTCGGGTCAAACATAGCCTCCGAAATAGGAACCATGCGGGTAACCGAGCAAATAGACGCACTCGAAATTATGGGTGTCAACTCTGCCAACCTGTTGATATTACCCAAAATCGCGGCAATGGTTTCTTTCATTCCGGTATTGGTCGTGTTCAGTATGGCGAGTGGTATTACGGGTGGATTCTTGATAGCCCAATTCACCGACATAATATCCGTGTCAAAATACATCTATGGACTACAAAGTTTTTTTAATGAATATTACATTTGGCAAGCCATATTCAAAGCACTCTTCTTCGCCTTTGTCATCAGTAGCGTAGCCTCGTACTATGGATACAAAGTGAAAGGTGGAGCACTAGAAGTCGGGCAAGCCAGTACCGACTCTGTCGTCGTAAGCAGCGTTATCGTTTTACTTCTCGACGTGGTTCTCACTCAAATTTTATTTTGATGATAGAAGTTAATAATATATCCAAATCATTCGACGGGAAAGTCATTCTACACAATGTCTCCGCCAAATTCTACTCTGGAAAGACAAACTTAATTATCGGGCAAAGTGGATCGGGCAAAACGGTATTGATGAAATGTATCGTTGGTCTCATGCAACCCGATAAAGGACAAGTTATTTATGACGGTAGAGACATCACTTCGATGTCGGCTTCACAAATTAAAGAACTTCGGAACGAAATAGGCATGCTATTTCAAGGCTCGGCCCTATTCGATTCAGAGACGGTATTGGGCAATGTCATGTTTCCGCTAAGAATGTTCACACGAGACACCTATGCCGCTTGTAAAAAAAGAGCAGAATTTTGTTTAGAGCGTGTTAATCTAAAAGGAGTTAACGATTTGTATCCGTCGGAGATCAGCGGAGGTATGCAAAAACGCGTGGCGATAGCTCGTGCCATCGCATTGAATCCCAAATACTTATTTTGCGACGAGCCTAACTCGGGACTCGATCCGAAAACCTCTATCCTTATCGACGAATTATTAAGCGATATTACACACGAATACAATATAACGACAATCATCAATACCCACGATATGAACTCTGTAATAGGAATCGGTGAAAATATTGTCTTTATTAATAAAGGACACAGAGAGTGGGTAGGAAATCGTGCCAAAATATTCACATCATCTAACGAAGCTCTGAACGACTTTGTCTTTGCGACTCGCTTATTCAAGGAAGTAAAAGGCTATATGATCGAAGAATACCGCAAACACGAATCGGCCGATGAATGAGTATAAGTATATATTTTTTGTAGGCGATTAACTCATTAAAGTCAATCGCCTTTTATTTTTTTTGAGAATATTTTGTTTTTTAATAAATATTCCCTTTCTTTGAGAAAAGAAACACCCCAATTTGCGTACTATGAAATTCTATCGAAATACCATGCTGATATTTTGTGCATTACTAGGATTCTCAATAAATTCCATTGCACAATCAATGCCACTTGGAGATTACAATACAAGTTTCATTACACCGTTATCAGCTCAACTTAACCGATATGATTTTTATCCGGTTTCAAAATCGACCGGTACGACAAATATCAATATCCCTCTATTTTCTATACCTACTCCCGATGATACCCAAATTTCCTTTAACTTATCCTATCACTCCTCTGGAATAAAAGTCGAAGATCCCGTCGGTATATTAGGATATGGTTGGAGCATATTACCAGGATTAAGAATTACTCGTATGCAATTCGGAAAAGTGGACGAACACTGCAAACTATTACCATTAAATTATAACACATCAATATTCCCTCGAAGTTATTGGGCTAGACCAAATACTGACGAAGAAGCTATATGGGGATACGATGGAGAACATGATATATTTTTCATAAATACAATTGACCAAAATACGAGTTTTATTATCGAAAAAAACAACAATTGTTTCACTGCTAAACAAATAAAACAAACTCCTTTAAAAATCGAAGTTATCGGGACCGCAGAAGGATTCAAAGTTACCGATGATCAAGGGGTTGTCTACATATACGGAGGCGACAGCGATTATACCATAGAGACGTCTGCATGTAAACAAGTTTATCTTTTAAAAGAGATTATATACACCGATAGTCAAAAAATTAGTTTTAACTATGGGAGAGAAATCATTAAAACATCGACTCCCACCCAATCCCACAAATTAGTTTATACCACGTCCAACGATTGGGAAATTATTTCCGTCAACAACCCGGTTGTTCAAGGTGACTGCATTCTGAAATCTATTACATTTCCATTGGGTAAAGTTACCTACGAATATCACTCTTCTCGAAAAGAAATTCTGAAAAACATCAAAATCTATGGCAATAATTCCCAACTGATCAAAACAATATCATTTATAACCGATACCAATAAGAATTTATTACAGTCAGTGACAATACCGGGCTCAGGAAAATATTCGTTCGAATACAACCCTACCACTTTCGAAAACGTTTATGCCCAAGATTTATATGGTTATTATACTGGGAAAAAGAATGCTACTTATATCGATATGATACCTCAAAATACGGTGTTAAAAGCTCTCAATAAAAATATAGGGAATGCACGAAGCTCTGTCGAATCTGCCATGCAAGCCAACATACTACAAAAAATCGTTTATCCTACCGGCGGATACGTTTCATTCGAATATGAAAAAAATCAAGCAATCAATCCCATAGACAATTCCATCGTTATATGCGGACTGCGTCTGAAACAGATGAATATATATACCCCCGAAAATAATCAAACCGTTTCTAAAACATATAAATATGGGAATAACGAATCGGGATATGGGAAATTAATTACATTACCGTCCGACTGGGACTATTGGATACAACGTAAACGTTACAATTTATCCGATATGTCATACACGGGATATATATATGAAATTATCTCCCAAAGTTCTCTAAACATCTTATATCGAAATAGCTATTTGATATGGTATGACGAAGTTGCCGAATACACCCCGGCTGGGAAAACAGTAGAAAAATACAATTATCAATACAATCAAGGCGGAAGCGGATTTGTAAGTGAATTTTGGCAAATGCTTTATCACAAGCCTTATATCATCGACAGGAAAGTATATAAAGGGAATAATGTTCAAGAGCATACCGAATATGAATATTATGAAGACGAATTGTCTTACATAATGGGCATATCAGTACGATCAAACTTATACTGCCCTTCATCAGAACCTGACATTCCCATTCACCTGAACAAAATCTGTCACGATAAAGAAATTGCAGGCATATTTTCTCCCACGGTAAACGGCAATATGATCTCAGGCGATACTGACTCCAACCCCGACTTCACAATCGACAATTATGCTATACACACAGGTCTGTTCCGGTTAGGACGAAAAACGACACGGCTTTACGACGACGAGGCCGTACCTTACGAAATTTCCGAAGAATATCTTTATTCCGACAATCTCCTCTATAATATGACAGGGACTCTTTCCTGTACCAGCTTGGGAGATTCTATATATACTCGTTATTACTACCCGTCCGACGGATATCCCGGATATCCGCAAACAATATGCGACCTACTTTCTCAGCGAAATCTATCGACGACAGTCATTGCGACAGAACAAACAAAAATAAGCGGAAGTAAACAATCGCTTATCTCTGGCAAGAAAGTAATATACGACTCTATTCCGGGTGATTACACCCGAATGTACCCGGTAAAAACCTATTACAAAAACAAGCTACAACCCGATTTTCTCCAAGAAAATCAACGAACCTATTATCCGTTCGGGAAATTGGCGACAGAGACCGGTAGAAATGGAGTAAGCACAGTCTATCTTTGGACAAAAGATAACGGTTCATACCCAGTCGCTAAAATAGTAAATGCCTCGCTTGCCGAAGTAACTGCAATTACCGGTAATCCAGAGAACATTTATAAAAACGGACTGTATTTGGACATAGAGACTCGCTTACGAAACGAATTACCCCATGCTCAAATCACGACCATAAATGCAGCCCCGCTAATAGGAGTGCAGAAAACGACCGATCCGAACGGAATAACGACTCTCTACGTCTATAATTCCGACAACCTGCTGCAAGAAATTATATGGCAAGGTGCTGTCATTAAACGGTATGAATACAACTATCGCAATCGTTAAATACTATCGCCATGAAAAAGACACATCATTTCATACTCTCATTATTTGCCATAATAATTCCCTGGCAAATGGCGACAGGATTCGATACCTTAGTACTCGATCCCGACTTCATACCTCTACCCGATACGACTTTCGTTACTAATTTCGACAGCGATAGGAATTATATTTTGGAAATCACTCCGGTACAAGGTTCCGGTACAATAGATGTCGACAGTAAATCTATACATCTCAACGCCTCGGGCTCTCGGGTGGCGACAAAAATAACCTATTTCGATGGATTGGGCAGACCCGAACAAGTAGTTCGGCTAGGCATGACTACCGGTCATAAAGATTTGATCGATTATTACCAATACGATGCAGCTGGACGAGAACATAAAAACTGGCTGCCTACTCCTATTTCGTCGACGAACAGGGGAAGATACATACCATTCTCGACCTACGCTTCATTATCCACGAATTTTTACGACGATGAAAATCCCTTTGTAGAAACGAGCTACGAAGGTTCACCGCTAAGCAGACCCGCCGATTTGAGAAAGGCTGGTACAGAATGGCGTTCCCATCCGGCAACGATGACTTACCGTAACAACCGTTCCGCCGAAGTCGGTAAATACACCGTATCGAACGATATCTTGCATCGATCTGGATATTATCCGGCAGGACAACTCTCCGTAACCGAAGCGACCGATGAAGATGGGAAAAAGATTCTCACCTATACCGATAAATCTGGACAAATAGTTATGGAACGCCGGGGCGGGAATTGCGATACCTATTATGTCTATGACGACCTCGGGCAATTAATCTATGTTTTGCCACCCAATGCTTCCGATGCTCTTAATACAGACGGCAGTTGGAATCGCACCCATAGTGTTTTAGCCCTATATGGCTACATCTACACGTATGATGCACGGGGAAACTGTACGAATAAGAAGCTTCCCGGAATAGACGAAATAAAAATGATTTACGACAAAGGAGACCGGTTGGCGATGTCGCAAAACGGGAATCAACGGAAAAAAGGCCAATGGACCGTCTATAAATACGACTGTTTCGACCGTTTGCTTTTCTCCTATATAATATCGTCGGGAAACATAGATTTCCAACAAGCCACGCTTCAATGCCGAAACATATTGTTCAACGAAAGCCCCGACCTATCGCCCGGTTCATGGCGAGGAATCGGCTATACCAACAACATATTCTCCCAAGATGAAGTCCAATTACTCACGGTCTACTATTACGACGACTATGGCTTTCTCGACATTTTGGATACCTCTGTCGCCAATCGATTGACCTACAAGAGAAAAACAGGATACTCGCAGCAAGCCGCCGCAAAAACATACCTTACCGGGAAAAGAGTGTATTCACTGACCAACGATGACCAATTCGAAATAGAAGCATTGTATTACGACCGGTTCGGCAATCACATTGCATCTTGTACCCGCAACATAAACGGTGAATACAGCTATGCCTACCAAAAATGCGACCTCTCGGGAACCGTATTGAAATCTTTTGCCGAATACCAAACGGCCGACGGCGGATCTGTCACCGAATCGGCAGAACATACTTACGACCACGACAGCCGTCTTACCCGCACCAGATATACGCTCAACGACACTTTGGTCAACACCCGTTATTTCCAATACGACGAACTCGGTAGATTAACTAGGTTAAGCCGGAATAACGGGACTACACATGCCTCGTATGAATATGACTTGCAAGGAAACATCACGAGTATAAAAGACGTGGATTTCGAACAGAAATTATATTATAACACAGGCGATGGAACTCCGCGTTACAACGGTAAAATATCGTCGATGAAATGGCTCACTCCCTCTATCGACAATACCGATACCATCACCAATGGTTATTCGTTCGCCTACGACCAACAGGACAGATTGGTTTCGGCATACTCTTTTTCCGGAAAATACGGACAAGAACGCTATACCGAAGAGTTTACATACGACAAACAGGGAAATATCGCCATGCTGTACCGTTACGGTGGAGAGAACGGTCATTTGATGGACGAAACTTCGTGGAACTATAACGGCAATCAAGTCACCCGAATTACCGATATATCGGGCGACCAGTCTGCCTATAACATAAAGGAATATCACGATTATAACCACTCGGGAGACGATTTCTATTACGACAGTAACGGCAATATGACCGCCGATCTCGACAGGGACATCGTGACCATACGCTACAATGCGATCGACTTGCCCGATACCGTCCAGTTCAAAAACGGGTCGACCATCATCTACCACTATTTAGCAGACGGACGCAAGATAAAAGCCCAATATACCACCTCCTATTCGGCGATAATCGTTCCTCGCGGAGAGACATTGGCCAGCATGGGCCTTACCATACGGGCAATGAGCTCGATGTCGGCATGGAACGGACCGCTGGAATATATCGGCTCGCCGTTTGCCTGCGATTCTCTCATTCGCATTCACAACCGATACGGCTACTACGATTGCCGAGAGAAAGAGTTCCGATACTATGCCACCGACTATCAGGGAAATGTACGCACCGTTTACAGTAATATCAAAATCAATATAATCAAGCCTGTCAAGACTTTGAGCTCATCGGCAAATATAGTCCTGCCCCCCATCAGGTTCGTCAAAGTGCATCAACGTATGCAATATTATCCCGACGGACTTCCCTACGACGAATGCTATCGTGCCGACGAACAACCTTACAAATATGGTGAACTGGAATTTATAGAGATGCACGGCTTCGATTCTTACGACAACGGCCGTCGTCACTACTCCCCTGCCATGCATCGGTTCACCTCTTTCGACCCGTTGGCCGAGTACTTTTATCACGAATCGCCCTATGCCCATTGTGGGAACGACCCGGTGAATTATATCGACCCCTCTGGTATGATAAAATTAAACCATAATGATGACGATAGCGACGAGAACATCGAAAATGAAGATGACGACTCCTCCGATCCTATTTTAGGAAAAGAACTTCCGGAAGTAGTTGTCACGGCAAAAACACATCAATACAATGGACAATCTTCTGGATCATCTTACTCTTATTCATGGATGCTTTTAGCCTCGCAATCCGTAGGAACTTTCGCTTATCTATATCCCCAAATGATGGCAGCAATCACACAAGTTATATCGCATGCATCTCCTTTAATATTTCTGCTTCTTTTACAAGGCGATACTTCTCAGCATCAATATGATAGTTATAATACAGATAATAGCAATATCAATGATGATTCAAAAGATAATAAACGCCATAAAAAAGGAGGAAAAGGTAAAAAAAAGAACTACAAAAAATTAAGTGATAGCTTTGTTCAAGAATTAAAGAAGAGAGGTCTCGATGTACATCAAGACAAAGCAAAACAGGGAAATCTCGGAGATGTCAATTATTACAAAGATCAAAAAGGCAATCTTTATTATAGTCACGATGGAATACATGTTGAACCTCTTCTTCAAAATATAGATGATTTTTATTAAATATATGGTAACATTTAACGATAAAATAATAGAAATGGGATGCGATTTTTGGATCGATACCGAAGAAGATGCTCCCTCGGTCGTAACCCGTATGACCGGTATACAACCATCGTGGGCCACAACAAAAGGCGAAATATTCAGAACAAGACCCCACAATGCAATACCCAGTAAGGTAATACCCGGAAAGTTCTTTAAACAAAACCTGTGGGAATTATACGGTACTGCCTATTTTGAAAAAGACGACCATCTGATACCTTTCAAATCGATCGATATGCTCGAAATGATCGAGAAACAGAAAAGTTCTTTCCAAAAGATTTTTAGAAACTACAAATACAAATGCCTCCTTCATTTCTGCTATGTCAACCGGCATAAACTTCAATTCCGTATTCCACCGGAACTGTGGAGGCGTATCGCTCCGTACGGATTGTTGGTCGACTTCGACCTGTACCTGTTCAGTAAAAGCAAGAAAAATAACATTAACCGAATCAAGGCCGGAACCGAAATGGGCTGTACGCTCTATATCGAGACCGGAAAGACTGACCCGGGTATCGTTACCGAGCTGACCGGAATATCCCCCACCCGTATCAAACGGAAAGGATACCCCGACATACCCTACACCGAGCTCGGCACTCACCCGGTCTTCGATGAGAAAAACGTCTGGTTCTACGATACGTTCGACAACCGAAAAGCATCGAAATACTTCGATCTGGTATATCAATCCAACGAAATATTGGACTTGGTAGAAAGCCGTTTAGAGTCGTTTCGAAAAGTTTTCCGCCGTTTTAAAAACAGCGGACTGATACTCCATTGCAGTATGGGACATTATAACTTCCAGTTCAGAATACGGCCCGACATGTGGAAAAGAATCGCCAAACTGAATATCCCGGTAGATTTTTATCTATATTACATAAGTACGCCTTATTTCAACGACTAAACCATCAGACTCATGGGAATACAGAAGATTGAAATCGGGGATATTTTTGAAGTCCCCACGGCAATAGGGAATGCATATATCCAATACATGGCCGAAGTAGACCAAACGACATTGATACGCTTGCTTCCGGGGGTATACCATGAACCTGTCGATTTGGAAAAATTAGTCCAACAAAAAGAACGATATATCTGTTTCGTTCCGTTGGGAATAGCTTTACGAAGAAAATACATTCGCAAAGTCGGCTTTTCCGAAGTCAAAAAGTTCAAAGTCCCTAAATATTTCAAAACAGTAGAAACGGTTTGCGGAGTGTTCAAAGGGTGGGTTATAGTCAATAACCATACTTTGGAGCGAAAACTAGTAAAAAAACCGACAAAAAAGCAACAGAAATATCCTCCTTATGGAATCTGGGGTATAGAATTTTTAATAGACCGTATTGAAAAAAACTGGAACCCGGAAACTTGGGAAGACGAATATACAGAACAAGAATCATAAACAGAAGATGAAAAAGGAGATAAAAGGAGAAAACGTTACAAATAAGAATCTTGTTACCATAAAAATAAAACAACGAAAAGAGCCCATCACTGGCCTTTACGTGAACCATGATAACAATTGGGTCGCTGTTTTGGAAAATACATATGACTATGTCCTCGATGGATATACATTCATCAATCGAGAGTGGATAGACCATTTTCATATCGAAACAGACAGAATAGCAGACTATATATTTTCCAACTCAAAATGGAAGCTCATAAATTCTACGCTTCTATTTCCTCCCGCTTTATTTGATAAAGATAAAGAGAAACTCGTTGAGATATGGCAACACAAAGCTCATAAATTTCGGCTCGGAGAAGTAAAAAATATCAACGAACAATACATAACAATGAGGATTTTAAATAAACAGGCACAATGGATTGAATATAAAAAATTTCCTTTACAGAAGATTCGCTTTTTTCGAGTGAATACTCGTTACTCATGCTCTTATCAAAAATATATAACGACAGACTCCACAAAAATCCCCCGATTGGAAATCTGGGAAATCAAGGTTAATAACCACAATGAAATATATAAAGGTGTGGTCATTCAAGAAAATGAAGAATGGATTATTCTTCACCAAAGTCAGAGAGATTTTAATTTCGACGGATATTTATTTATCAATAAAAATTTCATTAAACAAAAAAATATAGTTTCAACAGATAGAATTTCGGCAAAAATCCTTTCTCTAAACTATTCACCGATGTGGAAATATGAAGGAAAGGGTATAGACTGTACAAATACCATGCACATTTTCAGTACCTTCATGGAGAAAAAAGAAAACATAGCGATAGGATTGGAATCGGACGATTATATCCTTGTCGGAAAAATTGCCAAGCTCAACCGAAAATCCATTGTTCTCAATAAAATAGATGAACAGACGAACTTTATACAATCACAAAGAATCCCTTTCTCCAAAATACGTCTTATCGAATATAAGAACAATTATCTCACCTCACTAAGTAAATATGAGAATCTTTTCGCCTCCATAGATTGATGATAAATTACTACGGAAAAAGCATTAAAATTACATGCTATTATTCCCATAACTCATAGAATAAAGGAAGATTAAAAGTAATGATTACATTCGACAATAAAAAAATTAGAATGGGATGCGATTTTTGGATCGATACCGAAGAAGATGCTCCCTCGGTCGTAACCCGCATGACCGGTATACAACCCTCGTGGGCTACAACAAAAGGCGAAATATTTAGGACCATACCTAATGAAATAATGCCAAGCAGGGAAATACCCGGAAAATTCTTTAAACAAAACCTGTGGAAATTATCCGGCACTACCTATTTTGAAAAAGACGACCATCTGATACCTTTCAAATCGATCGATATGCTCGAAATGATCGAGAAACAGAAAAGCTCTTTCCAAAAGATTTTTAGAAACTACAAATACAAATGCCTCCTCCATTTCTGCTATGTCAACCGGCATAAACTTCAATTCCGCATTCCGCCTGAACTGTGGAGACGTATCGCACCGTACGGATTGTTGGTCGACTTCGACCTGTACCTGCTCAGTAAAAGCAAGAAAAATAACATTAACCGAATCAAGACCGGAACCGAGATGGGCTGTACGCTCTATATCGAGACCGGAAAGAATGACCCGGGTATCGTTACCGAGATGACCGGAATATCCCCCACCCGTATCAAACGGAAAGGATACCCCGACATACCCTACACCGAGCTCGGCACTCACCCGGTCTTCGATGAGAAAAACGTCTGGTTCTACGACACGTTCGACAACCGAAAAGCATCGAATTATTTCGATCTGGTATATCAATCCAACGAAATATTGGACTTGATAGAAAGCCGTTTAGAGTCGTTTCGAAAAGTTTTCCGCCGTTTCAAAAACAGCGGACTGATACTCCATTGCAGTATGGGACATTATAACTTCCAGTTCAGAATACGGCCCGACATGTGGAAAAGAATCGCCAAACTGAATATCCCGGTAGATTTTTATCTATACTACATAAGTACGCCTTATTTCAACGACTAAACCATCAGACTCATGGGAATACAGAAGATTGAAATCGGGGATATTTTTGAAGTCAAACAAAGAAGAAAAATATATTGTAGAATAAAGTAGACTAAAAAACAAATAGCCTAAAAATAAAGGTGGGATAATGCCCGAAACGACATTATCCCACCTTCGTTACAATTCATTCGGGTTCATCAATAATTCCATTGGCAAGCAATCATACGCAAGTTATTATCCCCGATAGTGCGCAAATCGGTTAATTGATTATACCGGCAATTGATATAAACCAAATTCGGACAAAACGATACATCGAGGACATTCAACTGGTTATTACTACAAATCAATCGTTGTAACATGGTTCTATTGCTCAAATCGAGTGTAGAAAGGTCGTTGTACGAGCAATCGACAAAATACAGATTAGTAGTCCCGTCGAGGTTCAAAGAAGTTAAATCGTTATACGAACACACCAAATCGGCCAACGACGTACAATCGAGTACACCCAATGTCTTCATATTGTTGTCACTGCAAATAAGAGACGTAAGAGACGGTAATTTGGACAAAAGCATATTCGATATTTCGTTATCGTCGATATTCAAATTAGACAGACTGACCGTCCCGAACAGATTCAAACTGGTCAATTTATTATAACCGCAATATAGATTTTTAAGATTTTCACAACTATCGACACTCAACGATTCAAGATGACAGCCCTGAACATTCAAGCTCTGTAATTGCTGAGCTCCGTTTACATTAAGTTCCACGAACAAATTATTGGAACAATTCAGATTTTTCAAACCGGGAAGCCCGGAGAGAGACAAATCGGTCAAGCGATTTTTATAACAATCGAGCTTAATCAATGCCGGACAATTGTCTATATTCAACTCCGACAGCTTGTTCCTGCTGACATTCAATGCATTGAGCGCAGTACAGTTAGACACATTAATCTCCGTCAACTGATTGCGTGAACAATCGACTTTTTGCAAAGCCGTAAATCCATTCAAATCCAATTCTCCGGCCAATTCCTTATCCTTCCAATCGATAGAAATAGCACGGCCATCGCTCCATACTACCCCCTTCCACATTGCAGGATTCTTAATATCGGTAATTCCTAAACGAATATAATTGGCATCTCCCTTAGCCGATTTTTGCTGCAAAAAACTTTGCAACTGTTTTACCTCTTTTTGATTGCTTTTTTGAGCGAACAATAACCCTGCGCTTCCCAGCACAATGGCTAACATAATGAAGACTCTTTTCATAACTGTTTTTATTATTTAGTACCTGTTAAAAGTTATTCGGTTTCCAAAACAGAAACTTTACAACTCTTAAACAACAGTTGTAGAAAAAAGTTCTTTTAACTTGCGAAAAGATAACGGTTATTATGGTTCAGTCAATAATTAGTGGAGATTGTTTTTTAACTCTTGTACTCGCAGATAGAGAGGAAAAAGAATATTCGTAGAGACTTTTTAGACCTTCTCCCTTGCCGTATCCCATAGCCTTACGGGGTGTTTCAATTTTTATATCAGAGATATTTTAAAACACCTTCCCTGCCGTGCCCCGTAGCATTGCGGGGTGTGGCGAAGCAATAGGGGAGGTGTCCGCAAGGACGGAGGGGTTACCCCCCACTGCTAAAAAACTTATGAAATCTTTCCAATCCCTCTCCTCAAAAACTACCGTTCCGTCGGCAACTCCCCTATTGCCACCGCAACAAAGGGGATGCAATCCATCACATTCGTTAAAATTCCGGCCTACCCCCTCGGATTTTCTACCGAACCGTTATTATGACTTACGAATAGAGTTCTCTTCGATAACAATGCGTCGAGCTTTATACAAAGCGCCTATCGCTTTTTTAAAGCTCTTCTTGCTACACTGGAAATAATGTGCAATCTCCTCGGCGGGCGATTTATCCGAAAGCCGTAACACCCCTCCCGCTTCATTCAACTTCTGTAAAATCGATTCACACAACGGGTCTATTTTTTCATATCCCGGAAGCTGTAACATCACATCTATCTTATCATCTTCCCTCACTTGTTTTACATAAGCACGCAAGTGCTCCCCAATGGTTATAGGTCTGAAAATCTCGTTGTGATAAATCACCCCCCAATGCAAATTATCGATAATAACCTTGTATCCGAGCGGAGTCCTTTGAGTTACTATGATTTCGACAGGTTGATTCGCCTCATATTCAGGAGGGACATTGTCTAAAAATTTATCCAATTTTGCGGAAGCGACTATTCGGCCGGTAGCAAAGTCGAGATATACATATACAATATAAAACTCGCCTTGCTGCATATCCGTATTTTGTTCCCGAAACGGGACCAACAAATCTTTCGCCTCTACTCCCCAATCCAAAAATGCGCCGATTCTATTCACCGACTTTACCTGTAACCACGCAAATTCACCTACTTGTGCATACGGTTTTTGTGTCGTTGCAATAAGCCGGTCTTCCGAATCATAATAAACGAAGACATCTATCTCTCCGCCTTCACTGCATGATTGTTCCGGAACGAACTTCCGTGGTAATAAAATTTCTCCCTTCTCTCCCCCGTCAAGGTAAACGCCGAAATCGACCGTTTTAACAACTTTGAGCTTATTGAATTTTCCGACTTGTAACATATAGGTTTATTTTACACGAATCTTATTGCAAAGATAGTGCAAACGAGGGCAGAAACAAATTTATTTGGTTATGCCGAGTGCAGCCTATTTTCGCACTTATGCAAATGTACACAAATCTTTCAACAGAAATTATAAAAATCCCGAAAACCGGGCAATCGCATAATACTGTTCCTTTTTTGCTTCTTTTCCCTTGCCAAGCACAACAAAAGGTGTATTTTTGTAAAAAACTTATTTATATGAAAAAAGTATCGTTATTGAGTATAATAGCATTGATAAGCTGTCTGTACTCTTGTAATTTCAAGAATAATCATTCAAATGAAACGAATGCCGATTCTGTTGTGGTGGAAAAATTAGTCATCGCAGACACCTACCATCTCTCCGGAGATACCGCAAAGCCTGCTTGTAAAGTTGTCTTGACAATGGAAATTCCTGTAAAATACAAACAAGACAGCGATTACCTTCATTTGCAAAAAATACTTTCTTCTCTAACCTTTGGAGACGAATATACGGGAGACTCCTTGAAACAAGCCGCACAAAAGGTCGTAGAGTCTCATGTGAACGCCTATAAAGAAATAGAACCCGAATTCGAAAAAGAACTGGCGAAAAGCGGAGAGGCTTATTCTTTCGAATGGGACTTCGATTACACCCTTTCTCCCGTTTACAATCGCAATGATTTCTTCTGTTACGGAATATCCTCGTCCGAATATACGGGCGGAGCCCATGGCATGTATTCGAATCGTTATTACACGATAGACCTCTCCAACTGGAAAAGAATAGGTTTAGACGATATTTTCCAGCCCGATTCATCGGATACACTTAGTTCTATCTTATTAAACCGGCTGATGAAACAACTGAATGTATCGTCACCCGACTCCCTACTGGAATTAGGCTATTTCGACACGGAAGATATCATGGCTACCGAAAACTTCTATCTGACCGATACCGGTATCTGTTGGGTATATAACCCTTACGAAATAGCTTGTTATGCGACAGGGCAAACCAGTATAGAAATACCGTTCAAAGAGATCGACAGCTATATTTTACCCGACAGCCCCGTTCGTCGTTTAATCAAATAAACAGCAAACCATGCAATATATAAAAACGTATTTCCCGAATCTGACACCGAAGCAGGAAAATCAATTTATGGCTTTGGGACAGTTATATACCGACTGGAATGCAAAGATCAATGTTATCTCTCGCAAAGACATAGAGAACTTGTACCTCCACCATATCCTGCACTCTTTGGGAATTGCCAAAACGATAAATTTCGCAGATGGTTCCGAGATTCTCGACGTGGGAACCGGAGGAGGGTTTCCCGGTATTCCCCTCGCCATACTTTTCCCGGAATGTAAATTCCATCTGATAGACCGCATCGGAAAAAAAATAAAAGTCGCCGCGAACGTCGCCGAGTCCATCGATTTGGAAAATGTGACTTTTCAGCACGGAAGCGTAGAAGAAAACAAGTCCGAATACGATTTCGTGGTAAGCCGGGCGGTTATGCCCCTACCCGATCTATTGAAACTGATACGGAAAAACATAAAAAAAGAACAACGAAACGCGCTTCCCAACGGACTTCTCTGTCTAAAAGGCGGTGAATTACAAAACGAACTCGTTACAGTAAAAAAGACATCGATCGTATTCGACTTGAAAGACTACTTCAAAGAAGATTATTTCGACACGAAAAAAGTCGTCTATGTGCAAATTGTAAAAAAATAGGTTCAAATGAGAATTGCCCGATTTCAATTCAACATGCTCCCGGTAAATACCTATGTTTTATGGGACACGGCCAGTAGGGAATGCGCCATTGTCGATGCCGGATGCTATTATCCGAAAGAAGAAGAAACTCTCGCCGAATTCATTGACGATAATAAGCTGACCGTAAAATATTTGTTAGCTACGCATCTGCACTTCGATCACTGTTTCGGTAATTCTTTCGTGGCAAAAAAATATGGAGTTATATTATATGCAGCGGAAGCCGACGAATTTCTCTTACAAAATATGGTACGCCAATGCGAATCTTTCGGTATTCCGTTTCGAGGAGAAATACAGCCGATCGGGCATTATATTTCCGATAAAGACACGTTTGACCTCGGTCATGAAAAATTAAAAGCGATTGCCGTACCCGGGCACTCTCCGGGAAGTATGGCTTTTTATGCCCCCGATTCAGGGTTTGTACTGTCGGGCGATGCGCTTTTCCAAATGAGCATCGGAAGAACCGATTTGCCGGGAGGGAATCCTCATCAGTTGGTCGAATCTATACGAACAAGATTACTCACCCTACCGAAAGAAACAGTAGTATATCCCGGTCACGGACCGGAAACAGAGATCGGTATCGAACAAATCGAGAATCCCTTTTTATGAAAGGGATTCTTTATTTTCTGAATCATCTATATGATCCAATAAAAAGCGCTTTAACGATTGAATGGCTCCATGCACATTTTTCCACTGTTGCAACTTCTCATTCGGTAAACCGCTAAAATCGGAAGACTGGCTCATTTGGTCTATGATTTGTATCTGGCGCTCAGCATTCGCGTCATCGCCCATCTTCGCATAAGCGAGGGCTAATTTAAGCCTGCAATGCAGGTCGTACGAATCTTCCCGAAGCACTGTTTCAAACACAGAAACAGCCTCTTCATAATATTCGAGATGAAGGCACGCCTCGCCTTTAAGTTTCATAGTTTCCATATCGTCTTCATTCAACTCCAACGACTTGGACAAATGATAATAGGCCTCTTCGTAGTCTCCTTCCTGCAAAAGAATTTCACCTAAAAACGAATGAGCCTCGTCGTCCCTACTGTCGAGACTCAAAGTATCTCTCAAATAAACAACGGCTTTCTGTATATCTCCCAATTCATAATAACAAGTAGCCAACTGATAACATATATTCGAGTTCGAAGGCTCTATATCGAGAGCCTTGTGAAAAAACTTCAACGCATTGTTGTTATCGTCCAATTTCACATAGCACTCCCCGATCAATTCATAAGCAACCGATTTTTCCTTTGTGATAGACTCATATTCAAGAAACTGTTCTATGGCCTTCTCATATTGTCCGGAGTCGTAATAACAATATCCTTTAAACGAGATTATCGACTCTTCATTTTCCTTCACCGCCAAAGCAAAATCACAAGCCTCTACCGCTTTATCATAATGTTTTAACAAAGCCTCGACTTTGGCCAAAGAAAACCAATCCTGCAACGAATAAGGGTCTTTGTCTATCAATTTATTATAAATAATGACAGATCGCTCATACTCCGAACGCTCTTCGCAGATAGCAGCCATTTCTCGAAACAACTCCCGGCTATCGGGTAACACCTTTCCCGCTTTCTCCACGAACTCCACCAATTCATCGAAACAATCGTAATCGGTATATATATCCACGGCATCGAAACAAAAATCTTCCCGAATATCGTCGTTATCCAACATAGCAAGCAACAACGCATGGCCATCTTTCATATAACCGTCGATAAATAACAGCTCAGCCCGAATAAGTGTGGCATCAAGACTATAATCGGCCAGTTCGGACATAATTCTTTTCGCTTCATCTGCTCTATCGAGATAAAGCATATAACGAGCCTCTTTGAGCTTCAAATCCACATTTTCGGGGTGAAGATTCAACCCGAACTCAATAGCGTGCAACGCTTTGGACAACTGCCCTTTGGACTCATAATAATCCGAGATTTCATCTATCTCGTCTGTATCGAAATAACAACTAACTGTCCCGCGCAACATTTCTTCGTAGCGGTCTATGAGTTCATTCGGCTTTTTAGCTGACATTGCAGATTCAGATAAAAACTGTCGAATCCCTTATACATAAGGAATCCGACAGTATAGAAAATAAATTTATACTTTACTTCGATTTTAATTTTTCCCAGCTGTCTTTCAAAGATACGGTCCTATTGAACACCAAATGTCCATCGGTCGAATCCGGGTCCACACAAAAATATCCTGTACGCTGGAATTGATATCGATTGCCGGGTTTGGCATTCTCGGCCAAGTAAGGCTCGATACGGCAATTATCGACGATTTTTAGAGAATCGGGATTTAATAATTCTCTGAAATCCACATCTTTCTCCTCTGCCGGATTTTCTACATTGAATAGCCGGTCATACAACCTGACTTCTGCCGTCGAACTATGTTCTGCCGATACCCAATGTAACGTACCTTTCACTTTGCGCATACTTCCCGGCATACCGCTTCGTGTATCGGGATCGTATTCACAATAAATTTCTTCTACGTTTCCATCGGAATCTTTTTTAATTCCGGTGCACTTAATTATATATGCCGACTTCAATCTCACTTCCTGATCGGGAGCTAAACGGAAGAATTTTTTGGGAGGATTTTCCATAAAATCGTCTCGCTCTATGTATAGCTCTCGGGTGAAAGGTATTTGATGGGTTCCAGCCTCCGGGTCTTCGGGATTATTCTCGGTTTCCAAATATTCCACTTTATTTTCCGGATAATTGGTAATAATCAATTTAACAGGATTAAGAACTGCCGATACACGGGTAGCTGTTTTATTCAGATCTTCCCGGATACTATGTTCGAGTAAAGAAACACTAATGATTCCGTCGTATTTTGTATAACCTATTTTCTGTATAAAATTCTTTATGGATTCAGGCGTATATCCACGACGGCGCAATCCACAAATCGTCGGCATACGAGGATCGTCCCAGCCGGCAACCAGACCCTCTTTTACCAATTGTAAAAGTTTCCGTTTACTCATCACCGTATAGGTCAAATTCAAACGGTTGAACTCTATCTGGCGAGGGCAATAACTATCGTCGGCCAATTCCTTTACAAAATACTCATATAAAGGACGATGCACCTCGAACTCCAAGGTACAAATCGAATGAGTCACCCCTTCGAAATAATCCGATTGCCCATGTGCGAAATCATACATGGGATATACATTCCATTTCGTTCCGGTACGATGATGAGGATGCTTGATAATACGGTACATGATAGGATCGCGGAAGTGCATATTGGGAGATGCCATGTCTATTTTCGCGCGCAAGACAAAACGACCTTCCTCGAATTCGCCCTTATTCATTCGCTCGAACAAATCGAGATTTTCCTCTACGCTTCTATTCCGATAAGGGCTTTCTATTCCCGGCTGTGTAGGAGTACCCTTTTGGCGAGCTATCTCTTCCGAAGATTGTTCGTCGACATAGGCTTTACCCTCCTTGATTAAACGAATGGCCAAGTCCCATAACTTGGGAAAGTAATCGGATGCATAATACAACCGGTCTCCCCAATCGAACCCCAACCAATGAATATCTTCCATTATGGAGTCTACATATTCTACGTCCTCCTTCACCGGATTGGTATCGTCAAATCGCAAATTACATGTACCTCCGAACTTTTCGGCAATTCCGAAATCCATACAGATCGCTTTCGCATGCCCTATATGCAGATAACCGTTAGGCTCTGGCGGAAAACGCGTATTCAATCGGCCACCATTCTTTCCGGCTTTCAAATCGGCTTCAACTATCTGTTCTATGAAATTAAGACTTTTCTTGTCTTCTATCTCATTGTTAGTTTCAATCTGTGTCATAAATGCGCATTATTTATAAGTGCGCAAATATACGAAAAGCTAAGAGAAGGACAAAATGAACGAGTATTTTTCATACCGACCCCAACCGTCCATTTTACTTTTCCCATGTACGAAACTTCTATTCAAAAAAATGGAAACGATATGGCAACATACAAGAAAAGTGAAATAACCATAGTCCTTCATCAAATCCAGTTCATCTCTGTATAATATCGCATTAAATTTTCTATCGCATTCTGTAAATCGATGTGTAACTGATGCGTCATACGATGAATACGGATTCTTCCATGAATATTCATTTTAGCCAATAAAAGCGACGAAAAGGCCTCTTTTCTTATCTTTTCACCGAGCTTATTGTTAAATCCCACAGTGACACTGTCTTCATGCTTGGCTACATACCCCAATAATTCTTCCGAAACTTGGGATTCCCCTGCCTGCTTCTTTATAGCCCAAACTTCATAATGATAATCGTCGTTAACGGTAGCGACATACGGTGGAACCGCCGTCTGAAACATTTTCTTCACTTCTTTATAAATACTATTCACAGCTTCCATAATTTTTATTTTAGTTACTCATTAATACACCCGAATCACATGTATTGTTCAACGATAAATAATGTATATCATCTGTCTTTTTATTACATTTGCAACGTTTTATAAATCATAAAGCGTGATATATCCACAAAATTTCGAACAAAAAATAGGATTCGACCAAATTCGATCGCTCATTAAAGAAAAATGTCTCAGCACATTGGGTATCGATTATACCGATAGAATGACGTTTTCTACCGGTTACGAATCTATACGGGAACAACTGAATCAAACATGGGAATTTGTACGCATTCTTGAAAATGCCGATGACTTTCCCGCCGATTTCTTTTTCGATGTACGACCGTCGATAAAACGAGTTCGTATAGAAGGAACCTTTTTGGAAGAAACCGAATTATTCGACCTGCGGAGGTCGCTCGACACCATACAACGCATTATCCGATTTTTATATCCCGGAGAAGAGGAAGAAATCAAATACCCTTATCTATATAAACTGTCGAAAGAGATAAGTTCTTTTCCCGATTTAATCAAACGAATCGATCTCATTCTCGATAAGTTCGGACATATCAAAGACAATGCCTCCCCCCAACTGGCTCACATTCGCAGTAATATATCCTCCACGTTATCTGGTATATCCCGAAGCCTGAATGCAATACTGAGGACTGCCCAGAGTGAAGGATTCGTAGATAAAGAAGTCAGCCCCACTATGCGAGACGGACGCTTGGTAATACCAGTAGCACCTTCGTACAAACGAAAAATCAGGGGTATCGTACACGACGAATCGGCTAGCGGAAAGACCATATTCATCGAACCTGCCGAAGTTGTGGAAGCGAACAATCGAGTTAGGGAACTCGAAAACGAAGAACGTCGAGAAATCACACGTATTTTAACATCGTTTACCGACGAACTTCGTCCGGCTATCGATGAAATCATCTACTCCTATGAATTCCTCGCCGAAATCGACTTTATTCGGGCGAAAGCCCTCTTTGCCGAGGAAATAGGCGGAGTCTTACCCACTTTTGAAAATACTCGGCAAATCGAATGGTTTCACGCCGTACACCCCTTGCTTTACCTATCGTTGAAACGGCAAGGGAAAACAATCGTACCACTCGATTTGACGTTAGACGAAAAGAACAGAATACTGCTTATCTCCGGCCCGAATGCCGGGGGAAAATCGGTCTGTCTCAAAACCGTCGGGCTTTTACAATATATGTTGCAATGCGGACTGTTGGTTCCCATGCACGACAATTCCCGAACCGGCATATTCAAGGATATATTTATCGATATCGGCGATGAGCAATCTATCGAAGACGATTTGAGTACATATAGTTCTCACCTCACACACATGAAGTATTTCGTACGTAATGCGAATGAGAACAGCCTTTTACTTATCGATGAATTCGGCGGGGGAACCGAACCGCAAATCGGAGGAGCCATAGCAGAAGCATTATTGGACCGATTCAACCAAAAACATGCCTATGGAATCATCACGACCCACTATCAAAACTTGAAACACTTTGCCGAAGATTCAGAAGGAATCATAAACGGAGCCATGCTTTACGACCGCCATCTGATGCAACCCTTGTTCAAACTATCCATTGGCAATCCGGGGAGTTCGTTCGCCATTGAAATCGCCCGTAAGATAGGACTTCCCGAAGAAGTAATCGCTGCCGCATCAGAAAAAGTAGGTTCGGCATACATAGATATGGATAAATATTTGCAAGACATCGTTCGGGACAAACGCTACTGGGAAAGTAAACGTCAGAACATACGCCAACGGGAGAAAAAGCTCGAAGAACTAACCGCCCGGTATGAAGCCGATTTGATCGCTTTGGAAAAACAACGTAAGGAACTGTTGAAACAAGCGAAAGGAGATGCGGCCCAACTTCTCGCAGAAGCCAATGCACGTATCGAAAACACGATACGGGAAATTAAAGAGGCGCAAGCAGAGAAAGAAAAAACCCGCATAGCCCGGCAGAAATTCGAACAATTCAAAACCGAATTGGAAGAAACCCCGACCGTCGACGACAAAATCAGCAAAAAACTCAAACAGATCAACGACCGGAAAAAACGGAAACAACAAAAAAGAGAAGAAAGCAATCTACAACCTACCGCTCACACCGTTTTAATGAAAGGCGACTCCGTTCGCTTGAAAGGCCAAAATTCTGTGGGTGAAGTCCTTTCCGTCAACGGTAATGAAATTACCGTCGCTTTCGGACTGCTGAAATCGACCGTCAAAGCCGACCGCTTGGAAAAGGTCAGCAAAAACCAAATCAAAAAAGAAAATTCGAAAGCCACTTTTATCAGTTCGCAAACAACCGACGATATGAGGGAAAAGCAACTGAATTTCAAGCAAGAAATCGATGTGAGAGGCATGCGGGCCGACGAAGCGTTACAAGCTGTTACCTATTTCATAGACGATGCCATACAAGTAGGTTGTACTCGCGTACGCATTCTGCATGGCACTGGAACTGGCGTTCTTCGACAAGTCATCAGACAATACCTCAAAACTGTACCGGGAGTCTCCCACTTCCAAGACGAACACGTCCAGTTGGGAGGAGCCGGTATTACGGTCGTGGAACTAAACTGAAAAAAGGAGGAGCGAGCCACCTTAGAAGCTGTTTTAAATTTATTCCGAGACAGGGGCGCAATATGGCCGGAACATACCTGCTTGCAATGATAATATTATTTCTCAATAAATTTAAAACAACTTCTTAGTCAGGCAATTCCTCTCCCCTTCCTATTTCCTATAAATCGTAAACTTCATCGACCGTATAATTGAGAAAATCGTTCAGCGGTTTCATGATGTGAAAATCATGAGCCGCTTTTTCGATCCAATCGGGCGAACCGAAAAAATCATCAGGCTTCACATTCACCACCACATAATCTTTTCGTTTAAGCCATGCGGCTTGTTCGCAATCCCGTGGAAACGGTCGGGGAACGATTTTCAAAGTTTCCCCTACCCAGTCCCGATACAACGATTTAAACTCTTTGTTTTCCACAATATCTTTCAGCTCGTCATAATTATCGTAAACCGCTTGGCGCAGAGCTTTCAACAATTTGGGTTCCGGACACCAAATGCCCCCGCTCAACAGACAATTCCCCGGTTCGAAATGGAAATAATACCCGGCACGCAAACTTTTACGGCCACCCTTCGCTATATAAGCGGACATATACGATTTATACGGAGTTTTATCCGGCGAGAAACGAATATCACGATAAATGCGATACATACAGTTCTTAGCCTCCAACCCCACGATATCTTCGTCGAACTGCGATATTTGCTGTATAAGTTCTTGGATTTTCTCAACAAACAAAGGACGCAACCGATCATACTCTTCCTTATGAGCTTGAAACCATTCTCTATTGTTGTTTTCTCTCAATCGGGACAAATAATCCAATATTTCTTTCATCTTCTCAGTGTTTATACCGTAACAAATGTACAAGTTTTTTTACTTTCTTCCTCGCATAAATTTTCATTTTGTAATATAATTATCAAAAACGCCGCCTAAGTTATCGGCTATATTTGCATTTTTTATTAACTTGCCACGTTTTTAAGAAAAAGCAATACTCAAAAAATAAAAATATAATATGGAAACAAACGAAAAACAACCTGTCGATTTGCCCGAAAACGCATTTCGGGAATTAAAACCGGGCGAAGAGTACAAACCCATTCTTTCGCCCGAAAAAGTCTATCCTGAAGTCAATGCATGGTCAGTCTCGTGGGGTATTGTCATGGCTGTTATCTTCTCGGCCGCTGCAGCATTTTTAGGTTTGAAAGTCGGCCAAGTATTCGAAGCCGCCATCCCCATCGCCATCATTGCCGTCGGCGTATCAGGTGCCGCCAAACGCAAGAACGCATTGGGCGAAAATGTAATTATCCAATCCATTGGTGCTTGTTCAGGAGTGATTGTCGCCGGTGCTATCTTCACTTTGCCGGCTTTATACATTTTACAAGCCAAATACCCCGAACTGACCGTGAACTTTATGGAAGTATTCATGAGTTCGCTGCTAGGCGGTATATTGGGTATCTTGTTTCTCATTCCGTTCCGTAAATATTTCGTTTCGGATATGCACGGGAAATACCCCTTCCCCGAAGCTACGGCTACGACTCAGGTACTTGTTTCGGGAGAAAAAGCCGGTAACCAAGCCAAGCCTTTGATTCTAGCAGGATTGGTAGGTGGTCTGTACGATTTTTGCCTCTCGACGTTCGGCTGGTGGAGCGAAGTGCTTACCACCCGCATTTTACCGTGGGGAACAGAGATCGCCAACCACGCAAAAATGGTATTTAAAGTGAACACAGGCGCAGCCGTGTTAGGACTCGGATACATTGTCGGCTTGAAATATTGCTTGATTATTTGTTCCGGCTCTCTTTTCGTTTGGTTCGTCATCATTCCTCTGCTGGGCAGCATACCCGGTAGCGAATTAGCTGCGGCTGCTCCCGAACAGATATTTACCGATTACGGCCGGTACATAGGTATCGGCGGTATAGCTATGGCGGGAGTGATAGGTATTATCCGCTCTTGGGGTATCATTAAAGGAGCCGTAGGACTGGCTACAAAAGAATTTTCGGGGAAAAATAAGGGAGCGATAGAGGATCAAGCCCCCCGCACACAACGAGACCTCTCTATGAAATTCATCATCTCGGTTGCCGTATTCGCCTTGATTATCACATTCCTGTTCTTCTATTTGGGAGTTATCAATAATTTCATGCAAGCAACGGTCGCTTTCTTGGTAGTCGCCGGAATTTCATTCCTGTTCACCACCGTAGCGGCAAATGCTATCGCTATCGTGGGAACGAACCCCGTTTCGGGAATGACACTGATGACACTGATTCTAGCGTCGGTTATCCTTGTGGCGGTCGGACTTAAAGGGACAAGCGGAATGGTTGCCGCGTTGGTTATCGGCGGTGTGGTCTGTACGGCGCTCTCGATGGCCGGCGGATTCATTACCGACTTGAAAATAGGTTACTGGATAGGCTCTACTCCTCGCAAACAAGAGACTTGGAAATTCCTCGGTACACTCGTCTCTGCCGCAACCGTAGGAGGTGTTATCCTCATTCTGAACAAATCGTACGGATTCTCCGGGGAAAACGCTTTGGTAGCACCTCAGGCCAATGCTATGGCGGCAGTTATCGAGCCCCTCATGATGGGACAAGGCGCACCGTGGATGCTCTATGGAATCGGTGCTATTCTTGCCGTTCTGCTGACATGGCTGAATGTCCCGGCTTTGGCGTTCGCTTTGGGTATGTTCATTCCGTTGGAACTAAATACACCTTTGGTCATCGGAGGACTTATCAGTTGGTATGTAGGCAGCCGTTCAAAAGATACCGCTCTGAACAAAGCCCGTTTGGATAAAGGCACATTATTGGCTTCGGGATTCATTGCCGGCGGTGCGCTCATGGGAGTCGTCAGTGCGGGAATGAAGTTTGCAGGATTCGAGTATACCCACGATTTGAGTGAAGCGACTCTGCAAACTGTCGGATTGATTATGTATTTGCTGCTCATTGCCTTTTTAACCATATCGAGCATGAAAGCAAAAAAACAAGATTAGAAACTTCTTGATGTGAATCATAAAAACGGATTGAGATATTAAAATTTCAATCCGTTTTTCGTATATTTGTTAGACCATGAGAATAATTTAAGATTATGAAAACAGAAAAAGAGAAAATGCTTGCCGGAGAGCCCTATGATTGCGGTGACACGGAATTAATCAACAGATGGCATAAAGCAAAGCAATTACAAAAAGAATATAACGATACCCCATCTGACGATATAGAAAAACTATCCTCATTATTAGACGATTTAATTGGATCAAGAGGAGAAAATGTTTGGATTTCAGCTCCCTTCTTCGTGGACTACGGTGAGAATATACATATCGGGCGAAATGTGGAAATAAATATGAACTGCGTATTTTTGGATTGTAATACCATCACTATCGGCGATTATTCGGGAATAGGTCCGGGTGTACATATCTATACAGTCTTCCACCACACCGCACCTCAGGAACGTTTGGGCGAAAACAGCAGTTTTTGGAAATCTCTCACCAAACCGGTGAACATCGGGAAAAACGTTTGGATTGGAGGTGGCAGTATAATCCTACCCGGCGTAACCATAGGAGACGGTACGATAATCGGAGCGGGAAGTGTCGTCACCAAATCTATACCCGCCAATTGCATAGCAGTCGGAAATCCTTGCAAAGTAATAAAGGATAATTTATAAAAGTAACCATATACGACAATACCCTAAATTTTGTTACCACGAGATTTAGGGTATTGTCGTATATATATTTGCCTTTGTAAATAATACGAATAAAAATATTTATCGATTCTCAATCGATACCCGATCACAACTTTATTTTAGCACAAATTTTGCGCAGTCTACCCTCTCCGATAATAGGAGCATGGCCGTCCTCTGGAAATACAATCAGAAACTGACCGGGATACACAGTGAAATAAGTCGACGGCCTATCGGAATAAAAGGCACAATCTTTCTCCTCGGAATACGCTTGCTGCACCTCCTTCAAATCGCACAGAGGCTTCCACCCCACTATTTCAGGAGCATCAAGAGGGACATGCACATCGAGGTAACGTCGATGTACCTCTACAACCTGTTCCGATTGAGAACGTAATATCGGATAATCGTTGTTGATGAAAACTCGATCACCGTCCAATTCGATACGCCCAATCGGATCGGAAAGAAAATCATGCTCTTTAATATAACTGAAAAGTTTCCCCAGCAAGGGATGCAAAGCCTCTACCCGCTTCGTGTCACTCAAATCTCCTAAAATCATATATCGTCTTATTCTACTTCTGCTTCCTGCTCCATCGGTAATTTGTCATGCCATTTAGCCGACACATGTGTCCCGTCGCAAAAAGGCTTGTTTTGCGATTGTCCGCACCGACACAAGGTAACCCTGTTTCTTATCTCATAACTGCTTCCGTCCGAACTTTCTATACGAATTCCTCCTTTTACCCAAATGGGGCCGCTGACTTTAATCACAGGGTCTTCGATCAATCCTATTGCCGGATCAAATGGAGGTTCAAAAATCTCGCCTGTTTCTTTATCCCAAACAACCAAACGGCCGGCTGGACAATGCTCGGCTTCATGAATGACTAAGTCACGTTCTTCTTGGGATTCGGCCGTTTGTACCAAATTCCAAATTCTACCGTAGGCATCGCAAAAACGAGCGAAAGCGCAATATTCTTCATTATCAGCAAGTACCATAGTTGGCCCTATATATTCTTCGGCATCTTCCAATAAAGGCTTATGAGATGCCGTCTCTTTCGGGTCCCAGTCCGTGTGATGATGGGAACCATCGCAATAAGGCTTGTTCTTGGATGCACCGCATCGGCACAAAGCCGTAGGCTCCTCTGTCGTACTAAAATGGTTACCCTTACGATAGGTCCAAGAAGAACCTTCGTCATTAAGAACTATAATCTCTTGATCCATAGGAGGATTACCATAAAGCAAATAAGGGCCGTCCGGCGTAATCTTTATATAGAATTTCGCGGGAGCCATACGAGAACCGGCTTCGATAGCAGTTTGAATTGTTTTTGCCATAATCAAATTGTTTTTTATTCTTATAGCTAAAACAAGCTATAAAGAAGATGGTTCAAAATAATCACAAGCTGTCGATAACCAAACCATCGTATGCGAAATGCACATGGGCAGGCAATTCTTTTTCTACCTCCGAAGTCAATCCCATATGATGACTCATGTGAACCAAGTAGGCTTCCCGCGGCCCCACTCTATCGATGATTCGCAACGCATCGGCTAACGTTTGATGCGAAAGATGGGGCTTTTTCCGCAAAGCATTTACGACCAATACATCTATATCTTTTAACTTCTCATATTCCGATTCAGGAATAGTAAGAGCATCCGTTATATAAGCAAACCGTCCTATACGATACCCCAAGATAGGCAATTTATAATGCATCACCCTTATGGGAACAATTTCTATTCCCTCTATTAAAAACGGTGACAGACCTATCTCTTGCAAACAAATATTGGGAACTCCCGGATAACGATGATCGGCAAAACAATAAGGCAACCTGTTTCGTATTCCCTCGGCGACCGAAGGCTCCAAATAAATAGGAACAGTACCGTTTTCCCCGAAAGGACGCAAATCGTCTATCCCTCCGGTATGGTCATAATGTATATGAGTAACCAATACCGCATCGATTCGTTTAATATGGAATCGTAACATTTGCTGACGAAAATCGGGGCCACAATCGATCAATATGTTCTTACCCTCTATCTCAACTATGGCCGAGGTTCTCAACCGACTATCCCTCGGATCGGTAGAAGTACATACCGGACACGTACAACCGATTTGCGGTATTCCGGTTGAAGTTCCTGTCCCTAAGAAAGTAACCTGCATCATACTCATTCAATATAATTAACCTCAGGATTGATAACGATACCATAAGTGTCCGATACCGATTTACGAATCATTTCCGCGAGAGCAACCACATCGTTGGGCTTTGCATTGTTTTTATTTATCAATACCAGGCACTGCTTCTCATAAACCGCCGCACCGCCGAAACTTTTTCCTTTCCAGCCGCAACGATCGATAAGCCAACCGGCAGGAACCTTAACATGCATATCGTCTACGACGTAATGAGGCATATCGGGATAAGACGATTTCAGCTTCTCATATTGTTCCGTAGGAATTACAGGATTCATGAAAAAACTACCGGCACTGCCATATTCATCGGGTTCCGGCAATTTCGACCGCCTGATTTCTATGACAGCTTTACGGACATCTGCGATAGAAATGTCATCGCCGGGCAATGAAGCCCGCAGATTTCCATAATCCAAATGTAGCTCGGGCGATTTTTGCAATCTGTACACTACCGATGTAACGATATATCTACCCTTCCAATCGTGCTTGAAAACACTGCTTCTGTAACCATACCTACACTCTGCATTTCGAAAGGTACGGGATTCGCAAGTCTCGACATCTACCGCTTTTACTTCATGGATA